>CDZJ01008651.1_pt1 | contig 704339 bp, 617 predicted proteins | sample 557391 | NCBI WGS metagenome assembly CDZJ01 (sample SAMEA3182111, study PRJEB8094) | gut metagenome | biome: human; feature: gut; material: Stool; isolation source: human stools | place: Canada | collected 2013-05-07 | reverse complement strand
ATGTGGTGGTAACTGCGTGTGTTGCAGTACATCATATAGTACACCAGAGCTATCCAGCCGTTGAGGAACACCATGTACGCTTTCATGGAGCGTTTTGTCCGAACGGTGGGTTTATGGTATAACAGTGTGGTCAGTACAATGCCTGTTGCCGTAATGATGATTTGCGCCCACCAGGTGTTTTCGTTGTATTTCGCAATAGTATTCCAGAATATTTCCATATAATCAGCCTTCTTTTTTAGAGATATGATGAAAGTATAGTCCCTCTGTTTTTCCTTATTTCAAAAATGCGTGCAAAGGTATGAGTTTCCGGTGAGATATGAAATTCTTTTCTATATTTTGCCTATCTTTGCACCCCCTCTCCGAAAACGGGTAAGATAGGATATTAGTAGATAGTTTAAAGGATAAACAATGGTTGAACAAGAGATTATTTTACGCAGGAAGCTTGATTTGTTGCTTCGTACAGGGAAAATATTAGTAGAGAGTGCTGCCGATACCAATCGCATAGTGCGCAATATGAACCGCGTTGCAGCCTATTTGGGATTACCCGAAGAAAACCTTCACATTGATGTGACTTATACTATGCTGGTGGTGAACCTGAGTGATGAATCGCATTCTTATTCCAAATTCCAGAAGTGCGAGAAGCATGGCATCAACATGACGGCCATTTCCGAAATCAGTAAACTTTCCTGGCGGGCTATTGAAGAAGACTATTCGCTTGACCGGTACGAAGAAGAGCTGGAGAAAATAAAGAATAAGAAGCGCAACTATGCTCCCTATCTTGTGGCTGTTGGGGCAGGTTTCGCCTGTGGCGGTTTCTGTAAGCTGTTCGGTGGTGATTGGATTGCATTTTTGTTTGCTTCTATTGCGGCTTTTGCCGGTTTTCGTGTTCGTGCGCGTTGCGTGGAGTTCGGCATCAATCTTTATATGAGCATTGCCATTGCAGCGTTGGTGTCTACCTGCCTTGCTTATGCCACTACTTTTACGGGGATGTCAGGAACTCCATATCATCCGTTGCTGGCTTGTGCGCTGTTCATTGTACCGGGAGTTCCCATTATAAATTTTGTGGACGACATGATTGACAACTACATACAGGTGGGAATTGTGCGTGCTGTCAATACGGTGCTGATGGTGTGCGCCATGGCTTTCGGCATTGTGATAGCCATGCGTTTGCTGGCGATGGAAGATGTGGTGATTGACAAGAAGTTCAGTGAGTTGAGCATGGTTCCGCACGATCCATACTATATATATGCCATTGCAGCGGCTATATCTGCTATGGGATTTTCCATGATATTCAATATCCAGCGTCGTTTGTTGTGGGTAGTTGCGGTAGGTGGAATTATTGCCGTATGTACGCGTAACTTTGTCAACTTTGAGCTGGGGCTCGGTCCGGTCATCGGGTCTTTCACAGGAGCCATGGTGGTGAGCTTGGTGGCAGTGAAGGCTGTCCACTGGTTTCATGTGCCCAATCACGTGCTCACCATTCCTTCTGTCATTCCGATGATTCCGGGGGTCTTGATGTATCGTGCATTGGTTGCCCTGATCAATATGCATGGAGTGGTAGGCGAGGTGACGGTGGCCGTATCGAACGGCATCAACGCTTCATTGATCATTCTTTGCATTGCATTGGGAGTGGCGGTTCCTAATATCTTTGCCCGCCGTTACATTGCTAAAGACCGCCAGCGTTTCCTGCGGGAGGAATTGCAGAAGCGCAGGGAGAGAGGTAATTTCTTTGAATGGTAAGTAGACATGAAACAAAAGGGGGAGAGAATTGCCGTCGCAGCACTTCTCTCCCTTCAAACTTAAAACAACCAACAAAAGAAATAGATAATTTCCGGTTTCAGAGTTGGAATGTCCGAAACGTCTTTCTCTATCTTATAAATAACATTTCTCTGTACTTAGGCAATGTCCACATCTGGTTGTCGACGATGAGTTCCAGCTTGTCGATGTGGTAACGGATTTCTTCCATCATTGGCACGATGTTGTCGTGATAGGCGATGGCTTTGTCGCGTTCACTTTCAATTTTGTTGGCCACTTTGCGGGCTTCGATCATGGCGTCCACATGCTCCTTGATGAAGGTGGTACGGTCGGCAATCTCCTCGATGAGTTCGAGGTTCTTGGCCGATAGTTTTGCCGCTTTCTCTGCCGGAAACAGGTCTTTCATCTTGTAAACATTGTCTATCAGGTCTGTCTGGTATTGTGTGGCTACGGGGATGATGTGGTTCATTGCCAAATCACCGAGTACGCGGGCTTCAATTTGGATTTTCTTTGTATAGGTTTCCCATTTCACTTCGTTGCGGGCTTCGAGTTCTTTCCGCGTCATGACATTTACGGATTCGAACATCCGGATGCTTTCAGGCTTCAGGTAGTTGTCGAAGATGAGGGGCACACTGGTTTCGCAATCCAGACCGCGTTTCTTGGCTTCGGCTTTCCATTCGTCGCTGTAACCGTTACCGTCGAAATGGATAGGCTTGCATATCTTGATATATTTACGGATGACGTCGAGGATGGCCGAAATCTTCGGTTCGCCCTTTTCCATAAGTTCGTCTACATCTTTCTTGAACTCTGTCAGCTGTTCGGCAAGGGCGGAGTTCAAGGCAATCATGGCGCTGGCGCAGTTGGCTTCCGACCCTACGGCGCGAAACTCAAAGCGGTTGCCGGTGAAAGCAAACGGGCTGGTGCGGTTACGGTCGGTGTTGTCTATCATCAGTTCGGGAATCTGGGGAATATCCGGTTTCATGCCTTGCTTGCCGCTGAGGCTGACAAGGTCGTCTTTGGTGCTTTCCTCTATATGTTCCAGAACCTGGCTCAACTGTTTGCCGAGGAAGCTGGATATGATTGCGGGCGGTGCTTCGTTTGCTCCCAGCCGGTGGGCATTTGTGGCGCTGGAGATGCTTGCTTTCAGTAATCCGTTATGTTTGTAAACGGCCATTAAGGTGTTCACCACAAAGGTGATGAAACGCAGGTTGTCTTCGGGCAGTTTGCCGGGGGCATGGAGCAGGATGCCCGTATCCGTCCCCAGTGACCAGTTGTTATGCTTGCCGCTGCCGTTGACCCCTTTGAACGGTTTTTCGTGCAGCAATACGCGGAAGCCATGATTGCGGGCAATCTTACGCATCAAAGCCATGATGAGCATGTTGTGGTCGACGGCCAGATTACATTCCTCGAAGATAGGAGCCAGTTCGAACTGGTTGGGAGCAACCTCATTGTGGCGGGTCTTGACGGGGATACCGAGTTTCAACGCTTCTATTTCCAGCTCTTTCATGAAGGCAGCCACACGCGGTGGAATAGCACCGAAGTAGTGGTCTTCGAGCTGTTGGTTTTTGGCGCTGTCGTGTCCGGTCAGTGTACGTCCGGTCATCAGGAGGTCGGGGCGGGCGGCATACAGCCCTTCGTCAACCAGGAAGTATTCCTGTTCCCAGCCCAGATAGGCGACTACCTTTTTTACATCCGGATTGAAGTAGTGGCATACGTCCACTGCTGCTTTGTCCACCGCACGCAGTGCTTTGAGCAACGGTGCTTTGTAGTCCAGTGACTCTCCGGTGTAGGCAATGAAAATGGTAGGGATGCAGAGTGTATCGTCTACGATGAATGAGGGAGAGGAAGGGTCCCAGGCAGAATAGCCGCGCGCTTCAAACGTATTGCGAATACCGCCGTTCGGGAAGCTGGATGCATCCGGTTCCTGCTGCACAAGCAGCTTGCCGGTGAATTCTTCCATCATGCCGCCTTTGCCGTCGTGTTCCACAAAAGCGTCGTGCTTTTCGGCAGTGCCTTCGGTTAGCGGGTGAAACCAGTGCGTGTAATGGGTAGCTCCCATTTCGAGCGCCCACTTCTTCATTCCCGCAGCCACCTCGTCGGCAATGCTGCGGTCCAGCGGTGCGCCGTTGTCAATTACATCGATCAACTTGGCATATACCTTGCTTGGCAGGTACCTGAACATCTTTTCCTTGTTGAATACATACTTGGCGAAGTACTCTGACGGACGTTCCGTCGGGACTGCCACTGCAACGGGTTTCTTCTTGAACGCCGTTTCTACTACTCTGAATCTCAATTTTGACATAATACCTTCAGTTGTAATTGTTGGTTTATAAATATGTTGGAGTAAAAAAACTTTTGTCAGTTGTATGCAGACTCTCCATGTTCGTAGATGTCGAGACCCTCCTCTTCAATACGGGATGGAACGCGTAAGCCATGTATCTTGTCGAGCGCCTTGAAGATGATGAATCCCATGCCTATGGCCCAAAGTCCGATGAGCACCGCACCGAAGATCTGTGCTCCGAGGAAGTTTGCGCCTGCACCATAGAAGAGTCCTTCGCTGGTGGAGAACAGTCCGGTGAGGATTGTACCTGTGAGACCACAGACGCCATGTACGGAAGAGGCGCCTACGGGATCGTCAATTTTCAGGACTTTATCGATGAACTCTACGGAGTATATCATCAGTATGCCGCAGATAGCTCCGATGACAACCGCACCCCAGGGAGATACTGTGTCACAACCAGCCGTAATACCCACCAAACCTGCCAGGATGCCGTTTAGAGTCAATGACAGAGATGGCTTGCCATACTTCAGCCAGCTTATGCTTAGGGCGAAGAAACCACCTGCACAAGCTGCCAGGTTGGTGTTGAGGAATACGAGTGAGATAGCTACTTGGTCGGCGGTGGTGGCTGCTGCCAGCTGTGATCCGGGATTGAAGCCGAACCATCCGAACCAGAGGATGAATACACCCAGTGCTGCAATTGTGAGGTTGTGTCCGGGGATAGCCTTTGACTGGCCGTCCTTACCATACTTGCCGATGCGGGGGCCAAGGATGGCTGCACCTACCAGTGCAATCCAACCGCCTACGGAGTGTACGATGGTAGAACCTGCAAAGTCATGGAAAGTGGTTCCGAAAGTTTTCATCATGAACGAACCGGCTTCACTATTCATCAGCCAGCCGCCTCCCCAGGTCCAGTGCCCGGAAACGGGGTAGATCAGTACGCTGATAAAGATTGTATAAACCAGATACATGGAGAACCTTGTGCGTTCTGCCATAGCTCCAGAAACAATTGTGGCAGAAGTGGCGCAGAATACGGTTTGGAACACCAGAAAACCTTCGGTGGGCAGTGAGGTGGGGTCGGGCAGACCGTTACTGTCGAACAACAGGCTCATGAAATGAGGAGTCCCGAAGAAGTCGCCCAGGCCGAACATGATGCCGAAGCCTACGAACCAGTAGAGCAATGAGCCGAATATGAAGTCCACGAAATTCTTCATAAGAATATTGGCGGTGTTCTTGGTACGGGTAAAGCCGGCTTCTACCAGCGCGAACCCAGGCTGCATGAAGAACACCAGCATGGCTGCAAGCAACATCCAGACCGTATTGACACCGGATACTAATTGGAAAACAGTATCGGCTACCGATCCTTCTTCAACAGTTGCCTCTGTTGCTGTGATAACTTCGGATGTGACTGCCGTTGCAGTATCTGCTACGGCGGTTTGCGCATAAATATCTGTTGTGAGGCAGCAAGCTATGAGTATAGCAAGGGCCGTACACAGTTTTGTGAAACTGTGTTTCATATATACGTCCATAATCTTTTTGATTTTAGTTGTACTTGTATTTTTGACTTGTCACCGGGCACGTCGCCCAATGAAATTAGTATGGTTTGAGTGCTGCCGTTTATCTTTCCTGTTCGGCATTGTAGAGGGCGATGTCACCCCGTTCTCCTGTGCGGATGCGAATGGCGTCTTCGATGGGAATGACGAAGATACGGCCGTCGCCGATTTCGCCGGTCTGTGCTGCTTTGATAATAGCTTGTACTGTCTTTTCCACATTCTTGTCGCGTACAACAATAGAGATAAGGATGCGTTCGATGGAACTGGTGTCATATAGCACACCTCGGTAGATGCGGGCCTGTCTGGACTTCCCTATGCCTCTTACATCATAGTAGGAGAACCATTCGATGTCCGCTTCGAGGAGTGCGTCCTTCACTTCCTCGAACTTGGTTTTGCGGATGATAGCTTCAATCTTTTTCATACCTTAATTAATTTATTATTAAACAGTTCATCATTTGCTGTTCGGGGCGGACAAATGTAATCCGAGCCTTTCCTTTCTTAGAAACTTAGCCCCACTACGAAGTATGCCCCTTCCGAGCATGGGTTCCAAGTGGCTTTGGCAAAGAGTGGCAGGGAGAACGAATTGGTGATTCTGATGTCTTTTGCAACTCCCAGGCTGACGTCGCATACGGCAAATCCGCTTGCTCCGTAGAAGTCCGTTTCCCAAGGGGTGGCTCCGACCTCGGCTGTCCAGTCAAGCCCGCCCAATTTGAAAGGAGCGGCTACGGAGATGTAGGATGAATAGGCTCTCTTACCGTTTTCTTTAACGCCATCGGCTCCGGCAAAGTTTGTGTACCAGTTTACTGCTACCGGGCCAAAGTCGTAACCCAACTGGGCTTCGTACAGATGGGCGGTGTTGTGGGCGCCATAGTGGAAGTAGCCTGCACCGGTGTTGAACCAGTAATCGGTGATAGATATGCTGAAACCACCGGTGGAGTAACCCAGAATCAGGTCTAACTCTTTGGCATCGTATCCGTCGGCGTTTGTCTTTTCAATGCCTACCGATCCCCATGCCTCCAGCGAAAAGCCTTTGTAGGCAATTGATGCGCTGGGCTGAAGGCTCACGCCGCCCAAGTCTTGCCCACGCCAAATGTAACCGCTTACGATGTCGGCGCCTACCGATGCTTCTACTTTGTCCTGTGCTTTTGTCGTGAAAGGCATTACTGTTGATAATAATGCTATTACTCCTAATTTTACAATTCTTGTTTTCATACCTTCTTACCTTTTTTAGAGTTAGAAAAATTGCGGATGATCAGTCCGGCTTGCTTGTGCAATATTGCGTTTGAACTATTGAATAGTAGTTTACTTTTTATATCAGCCAGTTGCGGATGCGCCTCATGGCTTCCACACAGTCTTCGTGCGTGCCGAAGGCGGTCAGGCGGATGTATCCTTCACCGCTTGGTCCGAATCCTACGCCCGGTGTTCCCACTACATTGGCTTCGTACAGCATTTGCTCGAAGAATTTCCAGGAACTTACGCCGTTCGGTGTTTTCAGCCAGATGTATGGGGCATTTACGCCGCCATACACTTTCAGGCCTGCCATTTCAAGACCCTCTTTCATCGTACGGGCATTGTTCATATAGTAACCGATGGTTTCTTTTATTTGCCGTTTGCCTTCCGGAGTATAGATCGCTTCGGCGGCGCGTTGGGTGATGTAGCTTGTACCGTTGAACTTTGTGCATTGGCGACGGTTCCACAGTTTGTTGAGTGAGATGCGTTCACCTTCCAGTGTGGCGGCTGTCAGTTCTTTCGGCACTACGGTGTAGCCGCAACGCACTCCTGTGAATCCTGCCGTCTTTGAGAAGCTGCGGAATTCGATGGCACATTTCTTCGCTCCTTTGATTTCGTATATGGAGTGGGGCACATCGTCTTCTTGGATAAATGCTTCATAGGCTGCGTCAAACAGGATGAGCGTGTCGTTGGCGAGGGCATAATCCACCCATTTCTTCAGCTCCGGTTTGGTGAGGGTAGTGCCCGTAGGATTGTTCGGATAGCAGAGGTAAATGATGTCGATGCGCTTGTCCGGAATTTCGGGAATGAAGTTGTTGGCGGCTGTGCAGGGCATGTAGGTTACGTTGCTCCACTTGCCGTCCTCTTCCAGTATGCCGGCGCGTCCGCACATCACGTTGCTGTCAATATATACGGGATAGATGGGATCGGTGACCCCCACACTGTTGTCATGGCGGAGGATGTCGCCGATGTTTCCCGTATCGCTTTTCGCCCCGTCGTTGATGAATATTTCCTGCGGGCTGAAATGAATGCCGCGCGGTGCGTAATCGTGTTTAATGACGGCATCAATCAGAAAGTCGTATCCCTGTTCGGGGCCGTATCCATGAAATGTCTTGGCGTCGGCCATCTCGTCCACTGCCTTGTGCATCGCTTGGATGCAGGCTTGCGGCAGTGGGCGGGTAACGTCTCCGATACCCAGACGGATGACGTCTTGCTTGGGGTGCGTTATCCTGAAAGTATTGATCTTTTTGGCTATGTCCGAGAACAGATAACTGCCCGGCAGCTTTAAAAAATGTTCGTTCACTAATGCCATATCTCTGTTGTTTTAAGTGTGAGCCATTTTATTCATCATTCGTTTCCGCCTCTCCGTCGAACACCCGGATTGCGTTTCCTGTCATGAAGACGTGCCCGGTGGCTACATCCCATTCAATGGTAAGCGCTCCTCCATCCATGATGACGGTTGCTTTTCTTCCGGAGCGTCCTGTGAGAAAAGCGGCTACGGCGGTGGCGCATGCCCCTGTTCCACAGGCTTGTGTGATGCCCGAACCGCGTTCCCATACCCGCATCCTTATTCTTCCTTCTCCCAATACTTGGGCAAACTCCACATTGATGCGTCCGGGAAAGAAGGGGTGGTTTTCCAGTTTCGGGCCGATGACGGGAAGGTCTACCTTGGTGATATCGTTTACGAAGATCACCAGATGGGGGTTGCCCATAGATACGGTAGTACCCGTATATCGCACCCCGTCTATTTCAATGGGGTGCTCTTTCATCGGTTTGCCTTCCTTGCCGTCATAGCAGGTAGGTTCGCAGGCAGGAATACCCATGTCGACGGTTACGGTGTCCACTTTGTTGTCTTCCACATGCAGCTTTAGGGTTTTGATGCCGGACAAGGTATCGAGTGTTATCTCCGTTTTGGAGGTCAGCTTGTAGTCATAAAGATATTTGCCGATGCACCGGCTGGCGTTTCCGCACATCTTTGCTTCCGAGCCGTCCGCATTGAATATACGCATGCTGAAATCGGCTTTACCGGAACGCCCTATAAGTACCAGACCGTCACTGCCGATTCCCGTATGCAGTGCGCTCCACTCTTTCGAGAGCTTCTCCGGATTTCCGATGGGATAGCGGGTGGTGTCTACATATATGTAGTCGTTGCCTGCGCCATGCATTTTGGTAAACTTTATGATTCTTGTCATTTTGTACTCACTTTGTTGGTTAATTGTATCCTTTTGTCTTATTTCAATGCAAATATACGACGTTCTGGATGATATTTAATCAGTATGGGCATCTGTTTTCTATTTATTTCTGCTGCAACTTTCATTCAGTGCAAATATACATGATTTCACTTTCAATTTAAAAGTATGCAGCACTATATTCATAAGGATTGTAATATAACTGTTGTTTCTTCTTATGCGGAAATAATAAAAATGATTGTATTATCAGCTTATCGCTGCCTTTTTGAAATAAGAAAACCGCTTCATTGTTTGCAAAATGAAGCGGTTTGTTTGTATTGGCTTTCTATGTGTATTGTTACTTGCTACTTTTATTGCAGTATTTCCTGCAGTTCTACGGGTTCGTTGGTGGTGATGAAGTCTATGCCCCGGCTTATCAGCCACTTCATGTCTTTGGTATCGTTTACGGTCCAGGCATTTACTTTCATGCCTAAATCGTGGGATTCTTTGATCCATTCGGGATGTTTCTTGAAAACGCTGAAGTGGTAGTCGGGACCGGCGCAGCCCCATTCCTTCAGTTCCTTAGGGGAGAGATCTCCTTCCAGATAATACACCGGGGTGCCTTTGGGAGCAAGGCGGATGAACTCTTTGGTTGCGTGGCGCGAGAATGTGATGTATTCCATGCGGTCGTCCAGCTTCATATCGCTGACCATCTTCACGATGCTTTTCACAGCGCGTGTTTCCTGTTCGGGTGTTTTATGGGCTTTCAGCTCCAGGATGAGACGCGTTTTCAGTTGTCCGGCTTTCTCCAGATACTGTTGCAGGGTGGGGAGTTGTTCTCCGTTGTCCAATGTCACAGCGGTGCACTGCTGCGCGGTGGACTTCTGCATGTTCACTCCTTTGAAAGTAGCGTCGTGGTTTACCACCAGCTGGTTGTCGGTGGTGAGCCATACGTCGAACTCGGAGCCGTAGCAACCGATGGAGTCCGCCTTCACCAATGCGGCAATGGAGTTCTGTGCCGAGCCGTTGGCTTTCCAGAAGCCGCGGTGGGCGATAACTTGGGTGGACTGTGCCTGTATGCAGCCGCAGGCGGCAAGCAATAGGGCGGAAGTGATAATAAGGCTTTTCAGTTTCATTGGCTTTAGAAATTGATTATTCTTTTCAAAGATAGCATAAGCGTTGCGAATATGAAATAGAAAGCATATTAAAATTCGGTTGCATTTGCGGTATGATTGCTTTTTTAATCTTTATATGCTTCCGTATGTACGCCGGCCACTGCGCGTCCGCTTGGGTCGTTCTTTCCCTGAAACGAAGCATCCCATGCAAGGGCTTCGGCGGTGGAACAGGCTACACTCGGTACGCTGGGTACGCTTTTTGCCGCACTCGTACCGGGGAAGTGCTCCTCAAAGATGGTGCGGTAGTAGTACTCTTCCTTGTTCATCGGCGTGTTTACGGGGAAGCGCTCGGCGGCTTTCCGCATTTGTTCGTCACTGACGGCAGCGGTGGTCACCGCTTTCAGCGTATCAATCCAGTTGTAACCCACACCGTCGGAGAACTGTTCCTTCTGACGCCACGCAACACTTTCGGGCAGCATGTCCGCAAAGGCGTCGCGAACCACTTTCTTTTCAATCTCCCTGCCCGGACACATCTTTATGGCAGGATTCAGCCGCATGGCTACATCCAGAAACTCTTTGTCGAGGAAGGGCACGCGTCCTTCCACGCCCCATGCGGAGAGGCTCTTGTTGGCGCGCAGGCAGTCGTAGAGATACAGTTTGGAGAGCTTGCGCACCGTTTCCTCATGGAAAGCCTGTGGCGTGGGCGCTTTGTGGAAGTACAGATAACCGCCGAACACCTCGTCTGCCCCTTCGCCGCTGAGCACCATTTTGATGCCCATGCTTTTGATGACACGTGCCAGCAGGTACATGGGGGTGGATGCGCGCACTGTTGTCACGTCGTAGGTTTCGATGAAGTAGATGACATCGCGGAGGGCATCCAGTCCTTCCTGAACGGTGTAGTTGATTTCGTGATGAACCGTACCGATGTGTTGCGCCACTTCACGAGCTTTGAGTAGGTCGGGAGCGCCTTTCAGCCCCACCGCAAAGGAGTGGAGTCGGGGCCACCATGCATCTGACTTGTTGTCCGTTTCGATGCGTTTTCCGGCATATTTTTTGGCGATGGCCGAGATGACGGAAGAGTCGAGGCCGCCGGACAGCAGTACGCCGTAAGGTACGTCGGACATCAACTGGCGTTGTACGGCGGCTTCGAGCGCGTTGCGTACGGCGGAAACCTGGGCTTGGTATGCCGCGGCATTGATGCCGGCAGATGCAGGGGCGGAGCCGGATGTGACGGTGGCATAGTTGTCTTTTACGGCGTCGTATTGCATCCAGTCGCGAGTGTACCAGCGGCGCATTTCGCCCTCGCTTCCCCGGTAATAATGTCCGGGCAGGAAAGGTTCGTATTCGTCGCAGAAGCCTTCAAGAGCTTTCAGCTCACTGCCAAAGTAGATGCGACCTTCTTTATCCCTGCCTATGTAGAGAGGTATCACTCCGACAGGGTCGCGGGCTATGAGATAGTCGTCCGTTTCTTCATCGTAAAGGGCGAAAGCGAAAATGCCGTTCAGTTCTTCGAGAAAGCGGATGCCCTTGTCTTTGTACAGGGCAAGGATAACCTCGCAGTCGCTCCCGGTTTGGAAGGCATACTGTCCGGCATAACGCGTACGGATGTCCCGGTGATTGTATATCTCGCCGTTGACGGCAAGGATTTGTTTACGGTCGGGCGAGTACAGGGGTTGTCCGCCCGATTGGGGATCGACGATGGAAAGACGCTCGTGCGCAAGGATTGCGGAGCCGCCTACGTAGATGCCACTCCAGTCCGGTCCGCGGTGGCGTATCTTCTGCGCCATTTTCAGTGCTTTACTTCTGAGTTCCGGAGTCTGGGACTTTATGTTGAAAATACCTGCTATTCCACACATGGTTGTAGTTGTTTTAGAGATTGATATTGAGATGATATTGATTACCTTTGGGGAGACTTTCCCTCCGGTTAAGGGGAATATTTTGTTTCTCCGCATGGAACTACCGGTTTCCTGCCTTGAGACTGCTGGTTTCTCCCTTTGAAACTATGAGTACCAAAGCATGGTACTCATAGTTTCAGCCTTTGGTATTTGTTTTTCGCCGTAGCACGATTACCGGCTGCAGTATAGGTCGATCTGCCGGGCTGCTTTGCGGCCGTCGGCCAGTGCGCGTACTACGAGACTTGCACCGTTGGCGGCGTCGCCCGCCACGAACACATTCTCTGCAAATTCCGGTTGCTCCGGTTTGAGGAATCCCATGGCCAGCAGTACCATGTCGGTGTCGATGATTTCTTTCTTACCCGTAGGCCGCATGGTGGGGCGGCCGCCTTCGGCAGCCGGCAGCCATTCCACTTCTTCCACTTCCACGCCGCAAACCTTACCGTTCTTGCCGATGAACCGGTTGGAAGCCAACGACCAGCGGCGCGTGCATCCCTCTTCATGGCTGGAAGTCGTTTTCAGGACAACAGGCCATTGCGGCCAGGGCGTAGCATCATTGTGGCCTATGGGAGGCTGTGGCATGATTTCTATCTGCGTCACGCTCGCAGCTCCCTGCCGGACGCTTGTCCCGATGCAGTCCGAACCTGTGTCACCGCCGCCGATGACGAGCACTCGTTTGCCTTTGGCATTGACAAGTTGCTCTTTCGGGAATGTTTCTCCGTCGAGGATGCGGTTCTGCTGCGTCAGCATATCAAGTGCAAAATGGATGCCTTTCAGTTCACGACCGGGGATGACAAGGTCGCGGGCGGTGGGTGTGCCGGTGCAGACGGCATAAGCGTCGAAGCCTGCGGGCAGTTTCCGCACGTCGATGGGGACACCCATCTCAAAACGGATGCCTTCGGCTTTCAGCACATCCATACGGCGGTCTATCACTTCCTTGGGCAACTTGAAGTTGGGAATTCCGTAGCGCAGCAGTCCGCCCGGCATCGGTTTGGAGTCGAATATCGTGACTTCGTAGCCGCGGGCATTCAGCCGTACGGCAACGCTCAGTCCGGAAGGGCCCGCACCGATAACGGCTATTTTCTTTCCGTTGCGTTTGGGGCGGGCAGGCACGACGTAGCCCTCGCGAAAGGCGGCCTCGGCAATGGCGGCCTCATTCTCGCGGATAGTTACCGGAGCATCGCAGGAGAGTTTCAGCACGCACGACTTCTCGCAAAGCGCAGGACAGATGCGTCCCGTAAATTCGGGAAAGTCGTTCGTTTCGTTCAGCACCTGATAGGCTTCGCGCCATTTTCCTTTATAGAGTGCGTCTTGAAACTCCGGTTGCTTGTTGCCCAACGGACATGCCCAGTGGCAAAAAGGTACGCCGCACTCCATGCAGCGTGACGCTTGGAGTTTGCGGTCGTGACTGTTCAGTGTCTGCTCCACCTGACTGAAATCTGTGATACGTTCGTGTATCGGACGGTAGCCCGCTTCCCGGCGGGGAATATTTAGAAATGCTTTTGGATCACCCATGACTGATAAATTGAGTATTTAAAGATTGAAAACTAAGAAATGATTCTCCTTTTTTTGCTTTAGTAGTCTCTCTGCATATCCGCAATCTTCTGTTGCAGCTTCTTCATCTGTTCCTCCTGCAGCACCTTTTTGTATTCGATAGGCACTACCTGGATGAACTGGTCTACGTAGTGCATCCAGTCGTCGAGAAGGATGCGTGCCAGTTTGGAACCTGTGTAGAGATAGTGTTGGCGGATAAGTTCGTGCAGCTCTTTGCGATATGAGGCTTCCTCGATGAGGCTCAGTTCCACCATCTCCATGTTGCAGAAGTAGTCGAAGTTACCGTCCTTGTTCCAGACGTATGCCACACCGCCCGACATGCCGGCCGCAAAGTTGCGCCCTGTCTGTCCGAGCACTACCACTCGTCCGCCGGTCATATACTCGCAGCAGTGGTCGCCCACGCCCTCTACAACGGCTGTCGCCCCGGAGTTGCGGACGGCAAAGCGTTCGCCTGCGCGTCCGTTGATATATACTTCGCCACCGGTTGCGCCGTAGAGGAGGGTGTTTCCGGCAATTGTGTTCTTCTCTGCCTCGAAGTTGCTGCGCACAGGAGGGAGAACGGCGATGCGCCCGCCACTCAGTCCTTTGCCCAAGTAGTCGTTGGCTTCACCTTCCAGCTTGAAATTGACGCCAGGCACGAGGAAGGCTCCGAAACTCTGTCCGGCAGAACCTTTGAACTTGACGTTCAGCGTATGTTCGGGCAAGCCTTTTGCACCATACTTGGCGGCAATGGCGCCGGAAAGCATAGCGCCACAGGCGCGGTCGGTGTTGGCGATGGTATATTCCAGCGAGACTTCTTTCTGTTCGTTTACGGCATCGGCGGCGGCATGCAGCATTTCCACATCTTTCACGTGCTCTATGCCATGTTGCTGGTCTGTGACGTGGCGGAGGGCCGCTTCGTTGTCCACACGCGCCAGCACTTTGTCGAAGTTGATCAGCTGGTGCTTCCTGATGCCGTCGTCCGGCTTGCGGATGATGAGGTCGGTACGCCCGATGATGTCGTCCATTTTCTCCACGCCTATTTCGGCCAGGTATTCACGTACTTCGCGGGCAAGGAAAGTGAAGTAATTCACAAGGTATTCGCTGAGGCCGGTGAAACGCCTGCGCAACTCCGGGTTCTGGGTAGCTACACCTACGGGGCAGGTGTTCTGGTTGCATTTGCGCATCATCACGCATCCCAGTACGATGAGGGCGGCAGTGGCGAAACCGTATTCTTCTGCACCGAGCATGGCCATGAGCACTATGTCGCGTCCGGTTTTCAGTTGACCGTCCACTTGCAACACCACTTGTCCGCGCAGCCCGTTCAGCACCAGCGTCTGTTGTGTCTCGCTCAGTCCGAGTTCGGGCGATATGCCGGCATAGCGGATAGAGCTGGCGGGCGATGCGCCTGTGCCGCCTTCGGCACCGGAGATGACAATGAGGTCGGCTTTGGCTTTCGCCACGCCTGCGGCGATAGTCCCCACACCGCTTTCGGCCACCAGCTTCACGCTGATCTTGGCTTTCGGGTTGACGTTCTTCAGGTCGAAGATGAGTTGTGCCAGGTCCTCAATGGAATAGATGTCGTGGTGGGGCGGAGGAGAAATCAATGAAATCCCCGGAATGGAGTGTCGTGTGCGGGCAATTATCCGGTCCACCTTGAAGCCCGGCAACTGGCCGCCCTCACCCGGCTTGGCGCCTTGTGCCACTTTTATCTGTATCTCGTCGGAATTCACCAGATATTCCGTAGTGACTCCGAAACGTCCGGATGCCACCTGCTTAATTGCGCTGCGCATTTCCGTTCCGAAGCGTGCGGAGTCTTCACCGCCTTCGCCCGTATTGCTTCGCCCATGCAGCCTGTTCATGGCAACTGCCATTGCTTCATGCGCTTCCTGACTGATAGCGCCGAAGGACATGGCGCCCGTAACGAAACGTTTCAGTATGTTTTCCACCGGCTCCACTTTGTCTATGGAAATCGGGTTGCGGCGGAAGTCAAAGAAGTCGCGCAGAAAGATAGGCTTTTCTTTTTCATCGACCAGCCGGGTGAACTCTTTGAATTTCTTGTAACTGCCCAGGCGGGTGGCTATTTGCAGCGTGCTGATGGTCTCCGGATTCCAAGCGTGCTTTTCACCGTCCTTGCGGTATGCGTACAGCCCTTTGTTCGGCAATAGGGGAGTTTCCTGCCCCTCTGCCCGCGCTTCTTCATTCTTTATCGCTTCTCCCTCATCGTGGAATATAACGGCATCGCGTGCCACTTCATCCAGACGGATACCGCCGATAGTCGACTTCAGCCCGCCGAAGTAAGCGTTGCTCAGCTCTTCGCTCAGTCCGACAGCTTCGAATATCTTTGCGCCCCGGTAGGAACGGATTGTGCTGATGCCCATTTTGCTCATAATCTTGAACAGGCCTTTGCAAATGGCTTTGATGTAGTTTTTCTCGGCTGTGGCATAGTCCAACTGTATCTCCTTCTTGCTAACCAGCTCGTTGAGTACGGCAAATGCCATGTAGGGGTTCAGTGCGCTTGCACCGAAACCAAGAAGCAGTGCGGCGTGCATCACTTCGCGTATCTCGCCGCTTTCCACCACCAATGCGGTCTGCACGCGTTTTCCCACCGAGATGAGATGGTGGTGCACCGCCGATACGGCAAGCAATGCAGGTATGGCGGCGTGCGTGGCGTCTACGTTGCGGTCGGTCAGTACAATGTAGTTCACGCCTTCGGTGACGGACTCTTCGGCCTCCTTGCACAGACGGGCAAGCGCTTCCTGCAATCCGGCGCGTCCTTTGGCTGCTTCAAACAGCATCGGCAGCTTTACGGTTTTGAAACCCTTGTAACGGATGTTGCAGAGAATATCCAATTGTGTATTTGTCAGGATAGGGTGGGGCAGCCGCACCATTTTGCAATGGCTTTCGTTGGGAGTCAGTATGTTCATGCCCACTGCGCCGATATACTCTGTGAGAGACATCACCAACTCTTCACGAATAGGATCGATGGGCGGGTTGGTGACCTGTGCAAACTGTTGGCGGAAGTAGTTGTAGAGCAGTTGCGGTCTGTCGGAAAGTATGGCAAGCGGGGTGTCGTTGCCCATTGCGCTGACGGGTTCGGCTCCGTTGGATGCCATGGGCAGAATGATCTTCTCGATGTCTTCTTTGGAGAAGCCGAACGTGCGTAGCATACTGTTGTAGTTGTCCACGCTGTGGGGCACTTTGCGGCCGCTTTTCAGTTCATTCAGTTCGATGCGGTTATTGGCGAGCCATGTGCGGTAGGGCTTTGCCTCGGCAAGTCGCTTTTTCAGCTCTCCGTCATAGTATATCTCTCCTTTCTCTGTGTCTATCAGAAGTATCTTTCCGGGTTGCAGGCGGCCTTTCTCTTTGATATCATCCGGTTCAAAATCCATTACACCCACTTCGCTGGCCACTACCATGATGTCGTTGCGTGTAATGAGGTAGCGGGCGGGGCGCAGTCCGTTGCGGTCGAGCATGCCGCCTGCATAGCGTCCGTCGCTGAAGAGCAGCGCGGCAGGTCCGTCCCAGGGCTCCATAAGGATGGAGTGGTATTCGTAGAAAGCCTTGAGCTCCTCGCTGATAGGGTTCTTCTCGTTGAAGGATTCCGGCACAAGCATCGCCATGGCATGCGGAAGGCTGAGTCCGGACATGACAAGGAATTCCAGTACGTTGTCCAGCGAAGCGCTGTCGCTCATGTTCGGCTGGATGATAGGGCGCAACTCTTTGATGTCGCCCAGGGCAGGAGAGGACAGGACGCTCTCACGCGCTTCCATCCAACTGCGGTTGCCGCGTATGGTGTTGATTTCGCCGTTGTGCGCCAGAAGGCGGAAGGGCTGTGCCAGTCCCCACGTAGGGAAAGTGTTGGTGCTGAAACGGGAATGTACAAGGGCCAGTCCGCTGGTGAAGTAACTGTTGGTCAGGTCGGGGAAGTAGTTACGCAGCTGCAGCGATGAGAGCATACCTTTGTAGACGATGTTCTTTGCAGACAACGATACGATGTAGAAGTCCCCGCGTGAGGCTATATCCGATTGGCGTATTCTGTTTTCTATTCTTTTCCTTATTATATAAAGGCGGCGGTCGGCAGTTTCGCTGTCTGTGAAACCGGTGATGAAGATTTGCTTGATGTCGGGTTCGTTGGCAAGTGCGGCTTCACCCAGTATCTCCGGACAGGTAGGAACATTGCGCAGGTGCATCAGCGTCAGCCCTTCTTTCTCTATTTCTTCAATGATGATGCTCAGGATGGCTGCCCGGTCTTTTTCATCTTTCGGAAGAAAAAGCAATCCCGTTCCATACTTCCCTTTTTCAGGAACAGGGATGCCTTGCAGCAGGATGAACTCGTGCGGTATTTGCAGCATGATGCCTGCACCGTCTCCGGTCTTGTTGTCGGCACCTTCCGCTCCGCGGTGACGCATATTCTCCAAAACTTTCAATGCGGCTTCAACCAGTTCGTGGGATTTACCGCCATGAATGTTTACCAACATCCCCACACCGCAAGCATCGTGCTCGTTGGCGGCATCGTACAAGCCCAACTGCATGGGCTGTCGTTGTGCAGGTTTTCTTTTTTCGCTGGTGTTAAAATGCTCTTCTTTCTTCATTTTTGGTTTGCTTTAGTTTTGTATTATATTTGTTGATGTGACAAAATGATTGGCAAAAATAGATATTTAATTTCAATTTGATACAGATATGCTTGGCTTCTTACCCTGCTAAATACTTGCATAGGAGGATGAAGTTATAATCTGATAGAAAATACCCCTTGTTTTCTTCTAATCTTAAATGAGATTCTATTCGTTTGATTTAGGATTGTAAATTGAACCTTTTGCTTTTAAAATATTATTTTCATTGTCTTTTTGATAAGGAAATAATATTTTTCTATCCTTTTAGTAAATAAATCGGGAAAAGATGAACTTTATGTTCTAAAGAATATATATATTTGCAGCGTAAATCAAATACTGATATATTATGTGTGGAATAGTAGGCTATATAGGTCAAAGAAAAGCCTACCCCATTCTTATCAAAGGCTTGAAGCGGTTGGAGTATCGCGGATATGATAGTGCAGGGGTAGCATTAATCAGTGACGACCGGCAACTGAACGTCTATAAGACGAAAGGAAAGGTCTCGGATTTGGAAACTTTCGTCACTCAAAAAGATATTTCCGGTAACATTGGCATTGCACATACACGCTGGGCTACACATGGGGAACCTTGTTCCATTAACGCCCATCCTCATTATTCCTCTTCCGAAAGGCTCGCTCTCATCCACAACGGCATCATTGAAAATTACACCGTCCTCAAAGATAAACTTCAGGCCAAAGGCTATACATTTAAAAGTAGTACCGATACCGAGGTGCTGATACAACTCATCGAATACATTCAGGTTACGAATCGCATTGACTTGCTGACTGCCGTACAACTGGCTCTGCAGGAAGTGATCGGTGCGTATGCCATTGCTGTGCTCGATCGGGAGAATCCGGACGAGATTATAGCCGCACGCAAAAGCAGCCCGTTGGTAGTAGGTATCGGCCGGGATGAGTTCTTCCTGGCATCCGATGCCACCCCCATTGTGGAATATACGGACAAGGTGGTCTATCTGGAGGATGGGGAGATAGCCGTTATCCGTCGCGGCGAGAAACTGAAAGTGGTAAATCTGGAGAATGTGGAGTGTCCGCACGAAGTAAAGACGGTGGCGCTCAACCTCGGCCAGTTGGAAAAAGGCGGGTATCCGCATTTCATGCTGAAGGAAATCTTCGAGCAGCCCGGTTGCATCTACGACTGTATGCGCGGACGCATCAATCTGGAAGGCACTAATGTAGTGCTTTCCGCCATTATCGATTATAAGGAACGCCTGCTTGCGGCCAAACGCTTTGTAATTGTAGCTTGCGGTACGTCATGGCATGCTGCGCTCATAGGCAAACATCTGATAGAAAGTTTCTGCCGTATTCCGGTAGAAGTGGAATATGCTTCGGAGTTCCGTTATCGTGATCCGGTGATTGACGGCAGTGATGTGGTGATTGCCATTTCACAGAGCGGTGAGACGGCCGACACGCTGGCTGCCGTAGAATTGGCCAAGAGTCGCGGCGCATTTATATATGGTATATGCAACGCTGTGGGTTCGAGCATTCCGCGTGCTACGCATACAGGTTCTTACATTCACGTAGGTCCGGAAATCGGTGTGGCGTCTACGAAAGCCTTTACAGGACAGGTGACTGTGCTCACCATGCTGGCGCTGGCATTGGCACGCGAGAAGCATACCGTCGATGAGGAGCAATACCTCGCCATAGTCAGGGAACTCGGACAGATTCCGGAGAAGATGAAAGAGGTGCTGAAGTTGAATGACAGCATAGCGGAGCTTTCTAAAATCTTCACCTATGCACGCAACTTTATCTATCTGGGACGCGGTTACAGCTATCCCGTAGCATTGGAAGGGGCGCTGAAGTTGAAGGAAATTTCGTATATCCATGCGGAAGGCTATCCTGCTGCCGAAATGAAGCATGGGCCTATTGCGCTGATAGATGCGGAGATGCCTGTGGTAGTCATTGCCACACAAAACGGGCTGTACGAAAAAGTGCTGAGCAACATACAGGAAATCAAGGCGCGTAAAGGCAGAGTGATAGCCATTGTCACAAAGGGAGATGAGGTTATCAGTAAGATTGCCGATACTTGTATCGAACTTCCCGGAACAATGGAGTGCCTTGATCCGTTGATAACTGCGGTTCCTTTGCAGTTGCTCGCCTATCACATAGCCGTATGTAAAGGTATGGACGTGGATCAGCCGCGTAACCTTGCCAAATCGGTAACGGTAGAATGAGGACAAAACGGCTGATGCGTTTTAAAAAGATAAATAATGTGTTTTTTTAAGGGAATAATTACTCATTAGTAAATATACATATGGAACAACTGAAGCATGAATGTGGCGTTGCCATGATACGACTGCTGAAACCGCTGGAGTATTATGAAGAGAAGTACGGTACGTGGATGTACGGGCTGAATAAGCTCTATCTTCTCATGGAAAAACAGCACAACCGGGGGCAGGAAGGAGCGGGACTGGCTTGCGTAAAGCTGGAAGCGAATCCCGGCGAGGAATATATGTTCCGCGAGCGGGCGCTGGGTTCGGGAGCCATTACCGAGATTTTCGATGCGGTGCAAAGCAACTTTAAGGACCTGACAAAAGAGCAATTGCACGATGCCGGTTATGCAAAGCGTGTGTTGCCTTTTGCGGGAGAAGTATATATGGGGCATTTGCGTTACTCCACTACGGGCAAGTCGGGCATCTCGTACGTGCATCCGTTTCTTAGGAGAAACAACTGGCGCGCCAAGAACCTTGCCCTTTGCGGTAATTTCAACATGACGAACGTGGATGAGATCTTTGCACGCATTACCGCTATCGGCCAGCACCCGCGCAAGTATGCCGACACCTACATCATGCTGGAGCAGGTAGGCCACCGGCTCGACCGCGAAGTGGAACGTCTCTTCAACCTTGCCGAAGCCGAAGGACTTGCCGGCATGGGCATTACGCATTATATAGAAGACCACATTGACCTTGCCAATGTATTGCGTACTTCAAGCAAAGAGTGGGACGGAGGTTACGTGATGTGCGGACTTACCGGAAGCGGTGAGACATTTGCCGTCCGCGACCCATGGGGTATTCGTCCCGCATTCTGGTATCAGGATGATGAAATAGCCGTACTTGCCAGCGAACGTCCTGTAATACAGACCGCACTCAATGTTTCCGCCGGCAGCATCAAGGAACTGCAACCGGGGCAGGCCATACTTATCAACAAACTCGGAAAGATTCGTACGGTACAGATCAATAAGCCGCGTGAGGTGAAGCCTTGTTCTTTCGAGCGTATCTATTTCAGCCGCGGCAGTGACATCGACATTTATAAGGAACGTAAACTATTAGGTGAGAAGTTAGTGCCTAACATACTGAAAGCCATTGATAAGGATATAGACCACACTGTCTTTTCCTTTATACCGAATACAGCGGAAGTGGCTTTCTACGGAATGTTGCAGGGACTGGATAACTATCTCAACGAGGAGAAAGTCCGGCAGATTGCAGCCTTAGGACATAATCCCAGCCATGATGAGCTGGAGCGTATCTTATCCCGTCGCATACGAAGTGAAAAGGTGGCTATCAAGGACATCAAACTGCGTACTTTCATTGCTGAAGGTAACAGTCGTAATGATCTTGCCGCCCATGTGTACGACATCACTTACGGCAGTCTTGTACCCGGCGTGGACAGTCTGGTTATCATAGACGACAGCATTGTGCGCGGCACTACTTTGAAGCAAAGTATCATCGGCATCCTCGATCGTCTCAATCCGAAGAAGATAGTGATTGTGAGCTCTTCACCGCAGGTGCGCTATCCCGACTACTATGGAATTGACATGGCGAAGATGAGTGAGTTCATAGCTTTCAAAGCCGCCATTGAGCTGCTGAAAGAACGCGAAATGCGGGATGTCATTGAGTCGGCTTACCGCAAGTCCAAAGAGCAGGTGGGGTTGCCCAAAGAGCAGATGGTGAATTACGTGAAGGAAATCTATGCCCCCTTTACCGATGAGGAAATTTCCGCCAAAATGGTGGAACTCCTCACCCCGAAAGGTACGAGAGCAAAAGTGCAGATTGTATATCAGCCTCTTGAAGGCTTACACGAGGCCTGTCCGCAGCACCGGGGCGATTGGTACTTCAGCGGTGATTATCCTACGCCGGGCGGCGTGAAACTGCTGAATACTGCGTTTATTAATTATATAGAACAAGTATATCAATTTTAGTGATTAGTGGTTAGTGATTAATGAAATGCTTATTAGAAAGCGATACATGCCTGAATACAATCGATTCAAATTGATAAACGCCAATCACTAATCGCTAACCACTTGCAAGTAGTAAATATGAGAAATGTAACATTACTCCTCGACGACGGGAGCCGCTTTTGCGGTAAGTCGTTTGGCTATGAAAAGCCGGTGGCGGGAGAGGTGGTCTTTAACACAGCCATGTCGGGCTATCCCGAAAGCCTGACCGACCCTTCGTACGCCGGACAGTTGCTGACGCTCACCTATCCGTTGGTGGGCAACTATGGTGTACCACCTTTCACTGTTGAACCGAACGGATTACCCACATTCATGGAAAGCGAGCGTATCCATGCCGAAGCCATTATCGTAAGTGATTATTCCGAAAATTACAGCCATTGGAATTCCGCGGAAAGTCTTGGCGACTGGCTCAAGCGTGAGCAAGTGCCCGGTATTACGGGTATCGACACCAGGGAACTGACAAAAGTGCTGCGAGAGCATGGAGTGATGTTGGGGAGAATCGAGTTTGATAAAGAATCAGACGGGAAAAATGAAGAATCAGGAAAGGTAGATGAAGAATTGCCGACAGCGGTGTACGAAGGCGTAAACTACGTGGATCGCGTGAGTTGCAAGGAAATCATACATTACCTTCCTGACGGAACTTCCACCCGTAGCTCAGCCCATTCTTCATTTCTCATTCCTCATTCTTCATTAAAGAAGGTTGTCCTTGTGGATTGCGGTGTGAAGGCTAACATCATCCGCTGTTTGTTGCGACGGGGGGTGGAAGTCATCCGCGTTCCCTGGAACTATGATTTCAACGGGCTGGAGTTCGACGGACTGTTTATCTCCAATGGTCCCGGCGATCCCGACACCTGTGATGCTGCCGTTCAGAACATCCGTAAGGCGATGAAGAATGAGAAGCTCCCTATCTTCGGCATCTGCATGGGCAATCAGCTGCTTTCCAAAGCCGGAGGAGCTAAAATATACAAACTGAAATACGGACACCGCAGCCATAACCAGCCTGTGCGCATGGTAGGGACGGAACGTTGTTTCATTACCTCGCAGAATCATGGATATGCAGTGGACAACAATACGCTGACGGAGGATTGGGAACCGCTTTTCATCAATATGAACGATGGATCTAACGAAGGCATCCGTCACAAGCACAATCCTTGGTTCTCTGCACAGTTTCACCCTGAAGCAGCCAGCGGACCGACGGATACGGAATTCTTGTTTGACGAGTTTGTGAAGTTGCTGAAGTAAGGAGTTCTATTATTATCACTCATTTCAATAAACAGATAGACAAATGAAAGAAAACAATATAAAGAAAGTCCTGCTGCTTGGCTCCGGCGCACTGAAAATCGGTGAGGCGGGAGAGTTTGACTACTCCGGTTCGCAGGCCCTCAAGGCGTTGAAAGAAGAAGGTATCCATACCGTCCTTATCAACCCGAACATAGCTACGGTACAGACTTCGGAAGGCGTTGCCGACCAGATATATTTCCTGCCCGTAACCCCTTACTTTGTGGAGAAAGTCATTGAGAAAGAACGCCCGGACGGCATTATGCTTGCTTTTGGAGGACAAACGGCATTGAACTGTGGCGTGGAGCTTTACAAGGAAGGCATCTTTGAAAAGTACGGCGTGAGGGTGCTTGGCACTCCCGTACAGGCCATCATAGATACGGAGGATCGTGAGATATTCGTGCAGAAGCTGAATGAAATCAATGTGCAGACCATTAAAAGCGAGGCGGTGGAAAATGCGGCAGACGCCCGTCGTGCCGCTGCGGAGTTGGGCTATCCGGTCATTGTACGTGCGGCCTATGCATTGGGCGGACTGGGATCGGGCTTTTGCGACAACGAAGAAGAGCTGAATGTTCTGGTAGAAAAGGCTTTCTCTTTCTCTCCGCAAGTATTGGTGGAGAAGTCATTGCGCGGCTGGAAAGAAGTGGAGTACGAGGTTGTACGCGACCGCTTCGACAACTGCATCACCGTCTGCAATATGGAGAACTTCGATCCGCTGGGCATTCACACAGGGGAGTCCATTGTCATTGCTCCGTCGCAGACATTAAGTAATACGGACTATCACAAACTGCGTGAACTTGCCATCCGAATCATCCGTCACATCGGTATTGTGGGCGAGTGCAATGTGCAGTATGCCTACGACCCGGAAAGTGAAGATTATCGTGTCATCGAGGTAAACGCCCGCTTGAGCCGATCGTCTGCACTTGCCTCTAAAGCAACGGGTTATCCACTGGCTTTTGTTGCAGCAAAACTCGGATTGGGCTATGGGCTTTTCGACTTGAAAAACTCCGTAACCAAAACCACCAGCGCTTTCTTCGAACCTGCCCTGGATTACGTAGTCTGTAAAATTCCCCGTTGGGATTTGGGCAAGTTCCATGGCGTAGACAAAGAGTTGGGATCAAGCATGAAGTCTGTCGGAGAGGTTATGGCTATCGGACGTACCTTTGAGGAAGTCATTCAGAAAGGGCTGCGCATGATAGGACAGGGGATGCATGGCTTTGTGGAGAATAAGGAACTTGTCATCTCCGATATTGACAAAGCACTTCGTGAGCCTACGGATAAACGTATCTTTGTCATCTCCAAAGCCTTTCGTGCCGGATATACCGTAGACCAGGTACATGAGCTGACAAAGATAGACCGTTGGTTCTTGGAGAAGCTGATGAACATTATGAATACCAGTAAGGAGCTGCACGAGTATTCAGAAACCGTCTGTGGTTCGGAGTGCAGCGAAGAATCCGTTCCTTTGAAAGTTCAAGGGGAAGAGATCATCCGCTTCGTTCGGAATGACAAGGCAGCGCAAGAATTGTTGCGCAGAGCCAAGATACAAGGCTTCTCCGATTTGCAGATAGCTCGCGCTCTTGGTTTGGAACGCTATATGGATAGCGAGGATGGCATACTTACCATACGTGCGTTGCGCAAGAGCATGGGGGTGCTGCCCGTAGTGAAACAAATAGATACACTCGCCGCCGAGTATCCCGCCCGAACCAATTATCTGTATCTGACATACAGCGGCATTGCCAATGATGTGCATTATCTGGGCGACCGCAAATCTATCGTTGTACTCGGTTCGGGGGCATACCGCATCGGCTCCTCGGTAGAGTTCGACTGGTGCGGTGTGCAGGCGTTGAACACCATCCGCAAGGAAGGTTATCGCAGCGTCATGATTAACTACAACCCCGAAACTGTATCTACGGATTATGACATGTGCGACCGTCTCTATTTCGACGAACTCACCTTCGAGCGTGTCATGGACATTCTCGAACTGGAAAATCCGCATGGCGTAATCGTGTCTACAGGCGGCCAGATTCCAAATAACCTTGCCTTGCGCCTTGACGCGCAGAATGTGCCTATCCTTGGAACGAGTGCCAAGAGCATTGATAATGCCGAGGATCGCGATAAGTTCTCGGCTATGCTGGACCGTATCGGTGTGGACCAACCCGAATGGCGTGCGCTTACCTCGTTGGAGGACATCAATGATTTTGTCGGGAAGGTAGGATTTCCGGTGCTGGTTCGTCCCAGTTATGTGCTTTCCGGTGCGGCTATGAACGTCTGTTCCAATCAGGAAGAACTGGAACGCTTCCTGCAACTGGCGGCAAACGTATCCAAGAAGCATCCGGTAGTGGTAAGCCAGTTCATAGAACATGCCAAGGAGGTGGAAATGGATGCCGTAGCACAGAACGGTGAAATCGTAGCGTATGCCATCAGCGAGCATATTGAATTTGCCGGTGTACATTCCGGTGACGCTACAATCCAGTTCCCGCCGCAGAAGCTCTATGTGGAGACGGTACGCCGCATCAAGCGCATCAGTCGCGAGATTGCCCGCGAGCTGAACATCTCCGGTCCGTTCAACATCCAGTACCTTGCCAAGGACAACGACATCAAGGTCATCGAATGTAATCTGCGGGCCAGCCGTTCGTTCCCGTTTGTCAGCAAGGTCCTTAAAATCAACTTTATCGAACTGGCCACAAAGGTGATGCTCGGAATTCCTGTACAGAAGCCGGACAAGAACCTTTTCGATCTCGACTATGTAGGAATCAAGGCTTCGCAGTTCTCTTTCAACCGTCTGCAAAAGGCAGATCCTGTGCTGGGAGTGGATATGGCGTCTACGGGTGAAGTGGGGTGCATAGGCAGTGATACTTCCTGTGCCATTCTGAAGGCGATGCTTTCCGTCGGTTACCGTATTCCGCAGAAGAACATCTTGCTTTCTACCGGTACACCGAAGCAGAAAGTGGACATGCTTTCCGCTGCTCGCATGCTTCAGAAGAAAGGGTATAAGCTGTTTGCAACCGGCGGCTCAAGTAAGTTCCTTATGGAGAATGGCGTGGAGAACACCTGCGTCTACTGGCCGAGCGAACCTGATATGCAGCCGCAGGCACTCGATATGCTGCATAAAAAAGAGATTGATATGGTGGTGAACATTCCGAAGAACCTCACCGCAGGCGAGTTGGACAACGGCTATAAGATACGCCGGGCAGCTATCGACCTCAACATCCCGTTGATTACGAATGCGCGGCTGGCAAGTGCCTTTATCAATGCGTTCTGCACGATGACTCCGGACGATTTGGCCATTAAGTCATGGGAAGAGTATAGATAAAAGTGCTCATAACTTTTATTTTAGTAAAGTCCCCGTTGCCTTTAGATAAGCCACGTAATTCAGGTACAGTCGGAAGCGGGCATCTACGTGAGTTTCGTATGCCTGCTGCCACAAGGCCTGTGCTTCCAGATGGTCGGACAGGGTTTCCAATCCCACATCATATTGGCTGCGGCTTACCCGCATGTTTTCCTCGGCTTGTTGCAGGGAGCGTTCGGCGATGGTGCTTTCCAGTTGGGCTTCATCGAGGTTGTTGGCAGCCTGTGTCAGTTCCAATAGCATCTGTTCGTTCATGTTTTCCTGTTCAAGACGGGTCTGTTCCAGTTTGGCTTTGGCTGCACGCACTTTGTTGGTGCGTTCGCCGAAATGAAAAAGAGGTACACTTACATTCAGGAGGACGGAGAAGCTGCCTTTATTGAATAGGTCCTGATCGTTGATTTCCAATCCATGAATATAGTCGTACGAACCTTTTACACCGATTTGGGGCAACAGCTCACTGCGGTTCAGCTTTACCTGTTGCTTGGCGATGGCCACCTGCTGGTTCAGTATGGCATATTCGGGACGGGCGGAGATATCTGATATTTGTAGCCGGATGTCCTGTGCCACTTCAGGAAAATTGTCAGCAGTGCGTATGTCCGACGTCAGGGGTTTTCCGATGTAGTGGCAGAGGTTCATGGTTGCCAGACGGAGTGCATTGTCGGCCTTACGGATGTTGAGTTCACTCTCATTCAGTTTTACTTGTACTTTCAGGACGTCATTTTGAGGCTTTAGTCCATGCTTGTAGGCGCTTTCTACATTTTTCTTCAATTCAACGAGCACTGCGTTGTACTTGTCCGCCACTTTCTTCATCTCTTTGGCCTTGATGACCTGTGCATAGGCTTGGTCGGTTTTCACAATGACCTCCGATGCCGTCAGCGTTTCGCTCAGCTGTGCCATTTCTTTGCCCAATAAAGACATCTTATAAGCGGCACGAATTTTGCCGCCCATATAAAGAGGTTGTTCCACTTGTATGCCACCCATATACACCATGCCTATTTTATAGTTCATGTCTACTCCCGGAAAGTATGCGAATCCGTTGTTGGGCAGAAACTGTCCCGTAGCATCGGGCAGGAAAGTTGGCAGATTGCCGCCGGCTATGCCTAAACTGCCGTCTGCCGTACTGTAAATACCTGTTCCGCTGAGGGTGAAGTTTGGCAAGAAGTTGCCTTTGTAACTCTTTGCGGTGTAGCGTGCGCTTTCCGTCTGTTTGGCCGAAGCCGCCATTTCTTTATTGTATTTCAAAGCCATTTCCCTGCATTGCTCCAGTGTCAGTGTCTCTTGGGCAGAGATACCGGTAGAGAAAAGCAGGGCGGTGAGGATAATTATTTTCTTTTTCATTGTTACTCGTTTTTAATGTGAAAGAATAATGCGTATAGGATAGGGATGAACAGGAGCGTTATCAGTGTTCCGAATGTCAGTCCGCCCATAATGGATGCGGCCAGAGAACCGAACATGGCATCGGGCAGCAGCGGTATCATGCCCAGAATGGTAGTCAGCGCTGCCATGGTTACAGGTCGTAAGCGGCTTTGGGCGCTATCGACCAATGCCGTAACCGGCTCTATTCCCTGATTAAGTTGAAGGGTTATTTCATCCATTAGCACAATGCCGTTTTTGATGAGCATGCCTATCAGTCCCAATGTGCCTACAATTGCCACGAAGTTGAATGTTTTGCCCGTAAGCAGCATTACTGCCACTACTCCTACAAGAATCATGGGGAGACAACAGAAGATGACAGCCGGTTTACGATAATCCTTGAACAACATAATGAGGATGGCAATCATTAATATGATGGCCAGCGGGAAGTTCTTGAACAGGTACTTCATAGACTGGTCGCTTGCATTCTTCTCTCCTTGCCAATGAAGGGTGTAGCCGTCGGGTAGCTCTATCTGTTCTATCTTCCGGGCAATGGCTTGCCGCGCCTTCTCCGTTTCTATGCCGGGAGCGGGAGAGCATTGCACACGCTGGCTGCGTTGCCCGTTGTAACGGGGTACTACAGGATCTTCCCAACGGATATCGATACTCTTACTGATTTGTTTCAGCGGAGTGCTTCCCATAAGGCTTTCCACCAGTTCCTCTTTGCTCAAAGTACCGGCTTTGAGTTTCACGATGTTCTCCTCGTTCATCAGTCCGTTCAATGAAGGAAGGGTGGAGAACACTTGCGTGTTGCCCAGGTTTTCTATCGGTTGCCCTTTCTCATCCAGGCATTTCAGGTAGATATTGTCGCGGTGTATGCCTTCATAGAAAGAACCGATAGGTATGCCGCCGTTGGCGGAAAGGAGAGACATGCTGACATCACTGCGGCTGAGGCCGAGAGCGCGGGCGGCTGCTTGGTCGTATTCTATGGAAAGTACGGGTATCTGCGGTTCCCAGTCGGTGGTGATGAGGCATACTTCCGGAGTATTCTCCATAATGTTCCGCGCACTGTCGGCCAACTGATGCAGTATGGCCGGATCGGGTCCCATAAACTGTGCTTCGATGGGATATTTCTTGAACATCAGGTTGTAACGCTTCAGTTTCACGTAGGCATCGGGGTAACGCTGTGCCAGGTAGTTTTGTATTTCATCCATATTGTCTACAAGGTCGTCCGGTGAAGTGAAGTCGATAATCAGTTCGCCATATGAGAGGGAAGGGTTGGCGATGCTGCGCACGAGGTTGTAACGCCCCGGCGTACCACCTATCGAAGTGGTGACGTGAGTAATCTCCTTACGTGTTTTCAGATAGGTTTCTATCTCTTTCAGATCTCGTGCCACGCGGGTGGAGTTATTGCCTTCGGGTAGCTTGTATTCCATATAAAGCTGGTCATATACCATGTCCGGGAAGAACCCCTGGCGCATATATCCGTAGCCGAAAATGGAAAGCCCTAACAAAGTAATCATTGCCAGAACAAAACTCCAACGGTGTGCCAAACCGAAATACAGGGCAGTGCGCAAGAGTGCGTATGTACGGCCTTTGTACTCGCGTTTTCCGGTAGTGCTGACTTCGATTGCGGGGTGCAGCCTGCGGTCGGCCATTAGGGGAACATGGGTCAATGCCAACACCCAGCTCAACAGTAGAGAGACTGCCAGCACAATGAAAAGGTCGCGGGTATAGACGCCTGCTGTGTCCGGTGACATGAAAATGGGCAGAAAAGCGATAATAGCTATCAGGGTGGCTCCCAACAGAGGCATTGCTGTTTGGCGGCCAATGGCTGTCATGGCTTCCATGCGGTTCTTTCCCGCTTTCAGATCCACCAGTATTCCGTCTACGATGACGATGGCGTTGTCTACCAGCATCCCCATTGCAAGTACGAATGCGGCGAGCGATACGCGTTGCATGGTTCCTCCTGCCGTTTGCAGGAATAGGAACGAACCGAATACGGTGACAATCAGGCTAATCCCGATTATGACTCCGCTTTTGAAGCCCATAGCCAGCATCAGGATGACTACGACGATGATGACGGACTCAATCAGGTTAATTACGAAAGTGCCCAAAGAAGCTCCTACGCGTTCCGGTTGGTAGAATACTTTGTGGCACTCTACACCTGCGGGCAGACGGCTTTCTTTCAGTTGCGCCAGTTTTTTTTCTACGGCGGCGCCGACTTTCACAATATCCGATTTGCCGGAAGCTGCGATAAGAATTCCCTGGGCCCGTTCGCTGTCGAAGAACAGTTCGTTACGGGTGGGCTCTTCATATCCTTTCTCTATCCGGGCTATGTCGCGCATACGGAGCTGGTCGTCGTCATGCCCTTGTATCAGCATATTGCCGATGTCTTTCACAGTCTTGAATTTATCGCTGACGGTCACGCGGATACGGTTGTCTCCATTGTCATAGTAGCCGCTGTATGTGGTTTTGTTTTGGCCGTTCAGTGTAGCGAGAACTTCGGCAGGCTTCACGCCAAGGTTTGCCATGCGGTCCTGCAGCAGGGAGATATTGATACATTCGGGACGTTTGCCATACAATTCCACCCGGTCTACATCTTCCATATCGCTGATTTCCCGTTTGATGAGCTCGGCGTAGTCGGACAGTTCACGATCGGATAGTCCGTCGCCTGTCAGTGCATAGAACATTCCGTATACGTTGCCGAAATCATCTTTGACAATCGGGGTGCTTGCCCCGTCGGGGAGTAAGGCGCAGGCGTCGCTTACTTTGCGTCGCAGCATATCCCAGCATTGTTCCACTTCTTCATCCGGGGTGATGGTGGTCAGCTCTATCTGTATCAAGGAAAGGTCATTGTAAGAGTAGCTTTCCACATTGTCTATGTTTCCCATGCTGCGGATGCTCTTTTCCAATACATCCGTTACTTCCAGTTCCACTTGGTGGGCGGATGCTCCCGGGTAGGTGGTGACCACCATGGCGAGCTTTACTTTTATTTCCGGGTCCTCCAGTTTGCTCATCTGGTAGCAGGAGAGAATTCCGCCGATAAGCAGGACCATTACCAGGAAGTAGACCAGGTTACGGTTCTTAAATGCCCATTTACTTATATCCATATTACTGATATTTTAGTGTACATTCATGTTATAATAATCCGCCGATATTTGTCTCGCTGGCAACTGGCAGCGGTTTTACGATTTCTCCGTTCTCTATGTAGTGTATTCCTGCCGAAACAATCAGGTCTCCGGGTTTCAGCCCATCGGATGTGATGATACTGCGTCCGTCGCTCATCAGGCGTACTACGGTTACTTCGCGACTGCTTACTTTATTGTCGGACGGATTATATACAAAAACGCAGGCTTTGCCGTTTTTTTGCAGAATGGCATTACCGGGTACGGACAGATTGCGGGGACTGTCACTATCGCAACGAATGGTAACCATTGTATTCATGCCCGGCGAGGGGATGGGTTGTTTGTCTGCAAGCAGTTGCAGGCGCATGGTGTACAGCTGGTTGGCATTGGCTTTGGGAGTTACGCTGATTAACTTCAACAGATAGGTCTGCTCCGGATAAATGTCGAAAGTACAGTAATATTGGTCGAACTGTTCCCGACGGATATATTCGGCTGCCGGCAGGTTTATCTCTACTTCCGGTGCGCCACTGCTGATCATAGACAGGACAGGCATTCCGGCACTTATCGTTTCGTGCGCTTCGAACAGTCGTTTTTGTATATAACCGCTGAAAGGTGCGTAAAGCCGGGTGTATCCCAGCTGGTCTTTATGATGCTGATATTTGGCGGTGATTTGTTTCAGTCCGTACACTGCTTTGTCGTTGGCGCTGGGGGTAGTCCCGTTATCTTTATATAGAGCCATCACACGTTCTGCCTCTGCTTTTATCTGCTTGTATTCGGCTTCGGTGGCATCCAGTTGCACTTGGTAGTCCGTAGGGTCCAGTTCGGCAAGCAACTGTCCGGCTTGTACGCGGGCGCCATCCTTTACATATATTTTCTGTATGGTTCCGCTGACTCTGAAGGCGAGACTGATGTCCTGTGCCGCCTTCACTTTTCCGGGATATTGCAAATAACTCTGCCCGCTGGCGGAAATAACCGTATCTATTTTTACTGTTTGGCATCCTTTGGCATCTTGTGTGCTGCCGTTGCAGGATGTAAGTGAGCATAAGGAAATGCTTGCTAAAATCCAATAAATTCGTTTCATAATCTAAGGTATATTAATTTGTGACAAAATTACTCAGTAACCGCTATATAGAAAAGGTTTATAAGCATTATAAACTGTTCTGTTTATGACATCCTGATAAGGAAAAACAGACTATTTCCGGTTTATTATGTTTTCTGATATTCGGCAGGCGTCATTCCCGTCATTCTCTTGAAGAATTTCGAGAAGAAAGACGGATTGGGAAAGTTCAATTCATCCGATATTTGGAAGATTAGCAGATTACTGTGCTTCAGTAGTACTTTTGCTTCAAGAATAACGGATTGGTTGATCCATTGCATTACTGTCTGTCCGCTTGCCTCACGTATAATGGTGCTCAGATAATGAGAGGTCAGGCATAGCTTGTCGGCATAGAAGTTGACGGAACGTTCTTGCTTACTATATTCGTTTACAAGGGCTATGAAACGGCGGAATATTTCTTCCTGACGTGAAAGGCGCAGGGAAGAGGTGGTATGTGTTTGCTCGTGAATATATTTGAGGTTACAAAGTAGGGATACAATGAGATGTTGTACGGTTTCACGACGATAAGGTGAAGAATGAAGTACCTTCCATAGCAAAATAAAGAACAGCTCTGTTTGGGTCCATTCTTCCTCATTAAGTGACAGTATGATACCGTTTCTTGTGTAAGTTTCCGACAAAATAAAATTTGGCATGGCAGGCAGGAAATTGTAAGCAGGCATTATGACCTGAAAATCATAATCGGAACTGATTTCCAGCATTTCTATCAAAGAATTGTCGGGGATTATGATAATCTTACGGGCAGATATCTCATACTCGATAAGATTGATGGAAATTCGTCCTGTTCCTTGCAAAACACGAATTATCCGTCCTTCTTTGGCACGATAGGGTTGCCTGATCTGGAATAATTTACTTCCCATTTGTATAAAACTTATAACCATACCCAAATCATCATTTATAAATCGGTATTCAAGATTATTGATGATTTCCGGTTTGTAACGTATATCATCTAGTGCAACGTTTATAGGTTTGTTCTTTTCCATATCTATAAATAGTGAATAATTCAGTGGCAAAGATAATAAAGCATCTATATATTTTCCTTTTTTCATTAAAAAGCCGTACTATTAGAACATCTTTGCGGACAAATAGGTTGTAAGCATACTAAGTTATGCTTCTATCTTTGCATTGGCTAAAATAAATAAGAAACAGATATGAATATGAAACAAGCAATTTTCTCTTTAGTATTCCTGCTTGCAGCTACATGGGCGCATGCCCAGCTTACCTTGGATGAATGTCAGCGCGGGGCGCAGGCGAATTATCCGTTAGTACGTCAGTATGGATTGATAGAAAAGGCACGCGAATATGATCTGTCTAATGCCGGAAAGGGATATTTGCCCCAGTTTTCCCTGTCGGGTAAGGCTACCTATCAAAGTGATATAACCGAACTGCCTGTCGAGATACCGGGAGTCAATATAAAGACTGCTCCAAAAGACCAGTATCAGGTGATGCTCGAACTGCAACAGACCATTTGGGACGGTGGGGATATCCGTAACCGGAAACGCCTTACACGTGCGGCATCGGATGTAGATATGGAAAAGCAGCATGTAGATATGTATGCCTTGAACGACCGTATCAACCAGCTATTCTTCGGTATATTGTTGCTGGACGAACAACTGAAGCAGAATCAACTCTTTCAGGATGATTTGGGAAGAACACATAAGCAGGTGTCAAACTATATAATAAACGGTATAGCTACTCAAAGCGATTTGGATGCCGTCAGCGTGGAGCAACTCAATACCAAACAACGCCGTATCGAATTGGAGACATCACGCCAGGCATACATAAATATGCTTTCTGCTTTTATTGGAAAGGAAATTCCTGCCGGGACCATTTTACAGAAGCCCGTTCCGGAAGATTCGGACGGTATGGGAAACGGAATAAATAATCGTCCGGAACTGCGCCTCTTCGATGCGCAAGGAGAACAGCTAAGAGTGCAGGAAGCTATGTTGAATGTAAGACTGATGCCTCGTTTCGGACTGTTTGTACAGGGCGCTTATGGCAATCCGGGATTGAATATGCTGAAAGATGAATTTAATGCGTTCTATATGGCAGGTGTACGTATGTCATGGAACTTTGGTAGCCTGTATACTTTAAAGAACGACCGCCGCAGGATAGACAATAGCCGCCGGCAGATAGAAACGGGTAGAGATGTATTCCTTTTCAATACCCGCTTGCAGGCTACACAGCAGGATGCAGATGTAATATCCATGCGCAGGAAAATGGCAGATGATGATGAAATCATCCGTTTGCGTGAAAATATCCGTCGTGCAGCTGAGGCTAAGGTGGAAAACGGGACGCTGACTGTTACCGATATGCTTCGTGAAATAACCAATGAGAACTTGGCGCGTCAAACCAAGGCGTTGCATGAAGTGCAACTGCTGATGAACATCTGGCAACTGAAATATACATTGAATAATTAAGAATTTTCTAATAACAATAAAACCATATAATATGAAATCGTTTAAATTATTTCCGGTTCTGCTTTTTCTTACAGCTTGTGGCAGCGGTATTCCGAAATATGACGCTACGGGAACTTTTGAAGCTACCGATGTGATAGTCTCTGCCGAAGCCACCGGAAAGATACTCACTTTGGATGTGGAAGAAGGTACAACATTGAGGGCCGGACAGGAAGTCGGTGTCATTGATACTGTTCAGCTTTATCTCAAAAAGCTTCAGTTGGAGGCGAATGTCAAATCTGTGGAAGGGCAGCGCCCTGATATTCTGAAACAGGTGGCGGCCACTAAAGAACAGATTGTTCAGGCACAACGTGAACGTGACCGCGTGCACAATCTGCTTCGTGTGGGTGCGGCTAATCAAAAACAGTTGGATGACGCCGAATCGCTGCTTGAGGTACTTCGCAAACAACTCGCAGCTCAGAACTCCACTTTGCAGAACAGTGACCAAAGTCTGACGTGGCAAAGTTCATCGGTAGGCGTTCAGGTGGCACAGATTCAGGACCAACTAAAGAAATGTCATATTACTTCCCCTCTGACGGGAACTGTCCTTGCCAAATATGCGGAAGCAGGAGAACTGGCGGCGCCGGGAACCCCGCTATTCAAGGTTGCCGATATGGAGCAAGTTTATCTGCGTGCCTATATCACTTCCGAACAGCTGTCCGAGGTGAAGCTGGGACAGAAAGTAACGGTCTATTCGGACTATGGCAAGGAGGTCCGGAAAGAATATCCGGGCGTTGTCACTTGGATTTCGGACAGTTCCGAGTTTACTCCGAAAACCATTCTAACGAAGGATGAACGCGCCAATCTGGTATATGCTGTTAAAGTGGCTGTGAAGAATGACGGCATGCTGAAAATAGGAATGTATGGAGGAGTAGAGTTCAAGTGATTGATGCTATGCAGCCGGCGTTGGGGTAAGTCACCGTTTATAATTAAAATTCAATAACAGTATGAGTTCTGCAGTAACTGTCAATAATGTATTTAAACGTTACGGCCGGGTGGAAGCCTTGCAAGGTGTTTCATTGTCTGTCGAGCCGGGTGAGCTTTTCGGCATCATCGGTCCTGACGGTGCGGGGAAGACATCCCTGTTCCGTATTCTCACCACTTTGCTACTTGCCGATGAAGGCACAGCTACGGTTTGCGGACTGGATACGGCGAAGGACTATAAAGCTATTCGCGAGCGGGTAGGATATATGCCCGGACGGTTCTCGCTCTATCAGGATCTGACGGTAGAAGAAAACCTGAATTTCTTTGCTACGGTTTTCCATACCACCATTGAGGAAAATTATGATTTGGTACGCGACATCTACCGGCAGATAGAACCTTTTCGCAATCGTCGTGCGGGGGCTTTGTCCGGTGGTATGAAGCAGAAACTTGCTCTTAGTTGCGCGCTTATCCATAAACCGGATGTTCTTTTTCTGGATGAACCGACTACCGGCGTAGACCCTGTCTCGCGTAAGGAGTTTTGGGAAATGCTTCGCCGTCTCAGGGAACAGGGCATTACCATTATCGCGTCTACTCCGATTATTGACGAGGCATGTCAGTGCGACCGTATCGCTTTCATCAATGAAGGGAGGATACGTGGTATTGATACTCCCGACCGTATTCTGAAACAGTTTGCAGACATCCTTTGTCCTGCGGGACTTATGCACGAAAAAGCGGATAATTGTGAGAGCTACGTAATTGAAGTGGACGGATTGACGAAACGTTTTGGCAGTTTTACAGCTGTCGACCATATTTCTTTTAAAGTGCGTCAAGGTGAAATCTTTGGTTTTTTGGGTGCTAACGGAGCCGGTAAGACCACTGCCATGCGCATGCTCACCGGATTGAGTCATCCCACCGAGGGCAAAGCCAGGGTAGCCGGTTTCAATGTCGCCACCCGGTCCGAGGATGTGAAGAGGAATATCGGCTATATGAGTCAGAAGTTTTCATTATACGAAGATCTCAAAGTGTGGGAGAATATTCGCCTTTTTGCCGGTATATACGGAATTCCCGAACCGGAGATTGCTCCCAGAACAGACGAGTTGTTGCTACGTTTAGGATTGGAAAAAGAACGTGATACATTGGTGAAAAATCTGCCGTTGGGATGGAAACAGAAGCTTGCTTTCTCTGTGTCCATTTTTCATCATCCTAAGATTGTGTTTCTGGATGAGCCGACGGGAGGAGTTGATCCTGCTACTCGCCGCCAGTTTTGGGAACTGATCTATCAGGCTGCCGATCAAGGTATCACCGTTTTTGTCACTACCCATTTTATGGATGAGGCGGAGTATTGCGACCGTATATCTATCATGGTGGATGGAGTGATTCGTGCGCTCGACACGCCCGACAGGCTGAAACGACAGTTCGGAGTTGAGACAATGGATGATGTTTTCCAACAGCTGGCTCGTGAGGCTGTAAGGACGGCGGATTGATATTAGATATAAGACTTAAAAACAGATTGCGATATAACCATGAAACAATTCATAGCTTTTGTCCGAAAAGAATTCTTCCATATCTTCCGCGACCGGCGTACGATGCTGATCCTGCTGGGTATGCCCATTGTGCAGATCATTCTTTTCGGCTTTGCCATTACTACCGAAGTAAAGAATGTGCGTGTTGCCGTTCTCGATCCTTCCAATGATGTCGTAACTCGGCAAATCATCGATCGTGTGGATGCCAGTGAGTACTTTACTGTTATCCGCAGCTTGTATTCTCCCGAAGAAGCGGATCATTTTTTTAGGAAGGGCGATATTGATATGGCAATTGTTTTTAGCGAACATTTCTCGGATCATCTCTATACCGGTGAGGCAGAAGTACAGATAATCTCCGATGCCACCGATCCCAATATGGCTACCATGCAAGCCGGATATGCTGCAAATATCATATCCATGACCGGACAAGAAATGCTTCCGCCCGGAGTACGCACATCTGCAATTGTTCCTCAAGTCAAGTTGCTTTATAATCCGCAGATGAAGAGTGCATATAATTTTGTTCCCGGTGTTATGGGACTTATTCTGATGATGATTTGTGCAATGATGACTTCTATCTCCATTGTGCGTGAGAAGGAGACGGGAACGATGGAAGTGTTGTTGGTTTCCCCGGTAAAGCCCCTGTTTATCATTCTTGCCAAGGCAGTGCCGTACTTCGTGTTGTCGTTTGTCAACCTGATCACGATATTATTGCTTTCGGTCTATGTGCTCCATGTTCCGGTTGCAGGCAGCCTGTTTTGGTTGGTGGTCGTATCGCTGCTTTTCATATTCGTATCACTGGCTTTGGGATTGCTCATCTCTACTGTTACTCACACACAGGTAGCCGCTATGCTGGTGTCCGGACTAATGCTGATGATGCCCACAATGTTGCTTTCGGGTATGATATTCCCTGTTGAGAGCATGCCTGTCATTTTGCAAAGCATTTCCACTGTGATTCCCGCACGTTGGTATATTCAGGCTGTGCGTAAACTGATGATAGAGGGAGTGGATATATCACTGGTGCTGACCGAGATCGGTATACTGGCTGTTATGGCGGTTCTGTTGATAACCGTTAGTTTCAAGAAGTTCAAGAACAGGCTGGAATGAAGTAATTTCAATTATAACAATTAGTAGTAAAGACCTCTATGATTAAGTATTTGATAGAAAAAGAATTCAAGCAGATGCTCCGCAACTCATTCTTGCCAAAGCTGATTTTCATATTTCCATGTATGATTATGATATTGATGCCTTGGGCTGCCAACTTGGAGATAAAGAATATAAATCTGAATATTGTGGATAACGATCATAGCGTTGTATCCCGTCGCCTGGTAGACAAGATTAGAGCTTCTACCTATTTTCGTCTGACAGCGCTTCCGGCTACTTACGATGAGGCTTTGCTCGGTATTGAAGCGGGTACAGCAGATGTCATTTTGGAGATACCCTATGATTTTGAAAAAGATTGGATAAACGGTAAAGCTCCTCGTTTGCTCGTCGCAGCCAATGCGGTGAACGGAACAAAAGGGAGTCTGGGAGGTACTTATCTGTCTTCCATCATCAGCGATTATTCTCGTGAACTGATGTCGGAAGTACCTGTAAAAGCATTAACAGGCAAGCCGCTTCCCCGTATCAGTGTTTCTACCTTGAACCTCTATAATCCTACTTTGAACTATAAGCTTTTCATGATTCCTGCATTAATGGTTATGTTGCTGACGCTGATTTGCGCCTTTCTTCCCGCACTCAATGTAGTGGGAGAGAAAGAGGCGGGGACTATTGAACAAATCAATGTGACACCGGTCAATAAATTCACATTTATTGCGGCCAAGCTGATACCTTATTGGCTGATAGGCTTTGTTGTGCTTACCATTTGTTTTGTACTCGCTTGGTTGCTATATGGTATTTTACCTGCCGGACATTTTCTTACTATTTATGTTTTTGCACTGGTGTTTCTGCCGGTTGTTTCCGGTTTTGGACTGGTCATATCCAATCATTCGGCAACGTTACAACAAGCCATGTTTGTCATGTGGTTTTTTATGCTCGTCCTTATTTTGATGAGTGGTCTTTTTACTCCTATTCATAGTATGCCCGAATGGGCACAATGGATTACCCGTATAAATCCATTGAGGTATTTTGTTGAGGTGATGCGTACAATATATCTTCGCGGCGGTGGCTTGGCCGAACTGTTTCCTCAATTAGGAGCCTTGCTGATTTTTGCCATAGTTGCTAATATTTGGGCTGTGAGAAGTTACAGGAAAAGTAGCTGATTTTGGAAATTAACTTCGTGTTTGTACGAAGTTAATTTCCTATTGATACGAAGTTAATACTTTGCACTATATAAAGTTAACTTCTTGCATGATTGGATGTTAACTTTGTATTTCCCTTCTATCTTACTTTCTTTACTGTGTTTCCTTTTTCAATTCTTCGCACAAGTAAGAAAATGAGGATGCATTGGTTGAATAGTCGTTACGGTGCGGTTGAATTGCAGGGTAAAATACTTCAAGACAAAAAAAATACTATCTTTGTGGCGTTCTACTAAAAGCATATAAGTGCGGATCGTAAGGTAAATATTTGATTCTCAGTTGTGCTACTATTAGACGTAAATATTTGTACAAAGTTTACTTAACAACAACATGATAATAGACAATCAATTACTGGATCAGGTATCCGGTCAGGCCAAAGAGAGTGAACGGTTGCGTATGAACTTCAATTTGCATGAAACTTTGGATGCCAAAGCACAACGGTTGCTTAATGCGTTGGAAGTAGGGACTGTGCTGCCCATACATCGGCATCGGCATACAGCAGAAACCTATATTCTACTGCGTGGGCACATTAATGTGATGTTCTACAATGCTGATGGGGGAGAGATGGAGCGCTATGAACTGTATCCCGGAAATGGAATTTATGGGGTTCATATTCCGAAAGGGCAGTGGCATACTTTGGAAGTTCTGGAACCTTCCGCTATATTTGAAGTGAAGGATGGACCGTATATGCCTTTAGATAAGGAAGATATTTTAGAGTAACTGTTTGTCCGGTCTTTTTGAAGTACCTCTTTTTTTGTATATTTGTTGTAATCAGGTAGGTTTTATTTGACTATCAACAGATTGGATAAAACTCGCACGAGAACGGGCAATGGATAAGAAAAAGCCGGACTGTTCCGAACCGCCATATTTCTCATGCTTTCAAATAACTCTTTATCTCACCTGCAAAGATAACATTTCTTTCTGAAAAGGCCATATAAACGGCTGCAATCTTACGGAATAAAAACATATCGGGAAAAACAAGCATACCGTAGCCGAGTCCCCATAACCACAGGCAAAGGTAATTCGTGTTCTTCCCGTACAAGCAAGGCCAAGCCCTTCGGGTTCGTGGAAAAAATCATCCTCGCCCCGGAGGGCTTGCGGTATTTTTTCCCGAAGCCTTGCATGTACGGAACACGACCTTTTTAAGCCTGTAGTTATGGGAACTCCGGCCCCAGAAGCCGGACTAACAAAAAATCAAATGTTATGTTACAGGCAACAAAGAACAAGTACACGGTGGAAACACTCAAACCACTGAACATTCTGTACGATCATGAACACCGGCTGACACAGCAGGACGTGGATATGGCCAACGGTTATGTGGAACTGATAGAAAGGACACGCTCTGAAAAGATTCCACAGGTCGGTGACAGACTCATCTATGTGGACAGATACGGGAAATATTACGGCAACGCCCTCATCGAGAAACGCAAAAATACGGACGGACTGATTTCCATCTGTGAAATCCCCTATATCCCTTTCATATGGGAAGAGTATGACGGTATCGGTTTAAGTGTCAGCGGAGGATCCTTCCACCATATTGACCCCCTCCAGTTGAAGTTCGTCAGATGGACGGAAGGGATATTCCAAGACTGGGGCAACTGCGGTGCGTGCGCCAACGGTGCCGTCGCATTCACGGCAAAAGTGCCGTTATGGTCCTATTCCGAACCTGACCCTCTCTACGGCGATTTCACCACTGAGACATGGAGACAGTATTATCTGACAAAAAACACGGGTCCGGACGCACGTAACCTGTACCAAGGCTTCGACAAGGCTTTCAGGACCGAAGAGGACTTCCTACAGTTCCTGAAGGACTATGAAGGGACCGTGTTCAAGGGCAACCAGGAAAACCATATCGTTCTCTGGTGTTTCCGTCATGAGAACCGGTTCCTGCCGCAGCACGAGTGGGACAAAATAGATGTCCAGGCCGTGGAACGGCGTCTCAACTTTTATCCCGAACAGGTCAAGCTGGTCAAGGACATGGACAGCCACATCACCTACTGTTACCGTATCAAACCCGAAATTGACAATCTCTAAAACAATACAGTTATGCAGACAACAGCAACAAGAACAGCAGGCAGCCACACTGACCTGCTCACAGGTATCCTGAACGTGCAAGTAAGGAACGAGGACAAGATTACAGAACAGGACAGGCAGTATTGCCAGCTCCAGCAGGACCAGCTCTACAAGACGCTTGACCGTATCGACCGTTGGTATGCCATCTTCAAGGAAGAAGCGGAACGGTACCGGGAAATCAAGAGCTTCAAGTATGAGGATAACGGTAAGGTCTCCATACGGAATTTCTATTTCAACAACAGCGGGGAGGATGACTATACCCACAACGAATTCAAACCGTTTGACCTCATCAACGAGCTTGCGGACAACAACTGCAATGCCAACGCGAATTTCGCGAATCGCATCATTTCCTATTTCAACAGGACCTACAATGTAGACGTACCCATTCCTGTAATCGACGAGAAGGCCATGCGCATGGGATTCCGTCCGGTCTACCAGACTTACGTGGACATGGTCATTGAACACCTCGGCGGAAAAAGTTTCCGTGAGACCGCAGAGGAAGAACTGCTGGCCCGTTTCCTGAAAACGGTACAGCCTTCCCGCTGGAGCAAGGTGAAGCCCGAACTGAAAAAGGACAAGATAACTTTCCCTGACATCGTGTCCTGGGACAGCATCCATCTGGAATACCACCGGGAATATGAGTTCTCGTATGACTGCGGAAGGAAAGTGGACATTTTCTGCGAAGGTATCGCATACGGGGCAGATGACGTGATAAACGGTTCAAGCGGTATGGTCATCGGCCTTGACAGACGCGATGTGGATATAACCGAATGGTACAACCTCACCCTGAGCAACGCAGAACAGATCAAGTTCTACAAGAACGGACGCATCGACGTACGCTTCAAGGACAGCCAGGCCGCAGAGAACTGCTACAGAAGGCTGCGGCTGGATGAAATCACACTCAGAGAAGAGTGATTCATGAAATACTTATTCAGACACCCCGTAAGACATCCTTGCGGGGTGTCTTCGTTTCCAACCATTAAAAAAGAAAAGACATGTATGCCATCATACCCCAACAGATTCCCCAGGACAGGCGTGCCGAGATCAACGAGAAAATCCTTTTCGCCATAGACTCCGGCAAGGACCTCGTTCCGAAGGAAAGCATCTACAACTGCTACACGGGAATCGGAGGACTGCACAACCTCAGGCAGTCGGATTTCACCAGCTACCATGAATACGCCGAGGCCAAGAAGGAATTCGAGATGGGACAGTTCTTCACCCCGCACGACATATGCCGGAGCATGGTGGAGACCCTTTCTCCGACATCGGCGGAAATGGTACTTGACATGTGCTGCGGCATGGGCAACTTCTTCAACCATCTGCCCAACCTGCACAATGCCTACGGATTCGACATTGACGGCAAGGCGGTGGCCGTTGCCAGATACCTCTACCCGGAAGCTCATATCGAGAAATGCGACATACAGCTGTACAATCCCGAACAGCGTTTCGACATCATTGTCGGAAATCCGCCCTTCAACCTGAAATTTGATTACAGGCTGTCGCAGGAATTCTACATGGACAAGGCCTATGACGTGCTCAACCCTGCCGGAATCCTGATGGTCATCGTCCCTCTCTCCTTCATGCAGAACGAGTTCTGGGAAAAGACACGCGTGGCGAAAATCAACTCGAATTTCTCCTTCATCGGCCAGACCAGGCTGGAACATTCAGCCTTCTCTACGGTGGGCGTGCAGAATTTCGCAACAAAAATCATGGTATTCCTCCGCCGTTCCCTCCATATTGAAATGCAGCCCTACAACGCGGAAGAGTTTGTCAGCATGGATGAGCTGAAGAAACGCATAGCCGAAGTGCGGAAAATGAAACACCGGCTGCGCCTCCAGCTGATGCGGGAGTGCAACCATATAGACAAAGAAGAGCTGGAACAGTTCGAGTACAGGCTCGCCAAATACATGTACGAGCTGAAAGCCCATGCCGTGCTGAACAGGCATGTCGAAAAGGCGGAGGCGCTGGTGTCCAAATTCCGCAACCAGAAACCGCCGGAAAATGCCACCCGGGAACAGATAAAGGAATGGGAACGCAAGAAGCTGACCACCGGCAAGGTTCTCGGCATCATCCGCAGGTACATCACCTCGCAGAACGTGGTGCCGCGCAAGGAAGTGGCATTGGTGAAGACATCCTACGGCTTCAAGCTGAAGCAATATGCCCCGCGTCTGCTTGACAAGGTCACGCACAAGGCCGCAGGCATCAACGACCTCATACTCGGAAGGGCCGAACTCCCGATGCCGGAAAACGTCACAGAAAAGAACATGCGGCAGATCCGTGCCGCCAGTAAACTGATACGGCGCAAACAGAGGCAATACGAGACCCAGAATCTCCAGTTTGCGGAAATGCGGGAAGATGCCGGCCTGAAGGAATACCTGGACCGCACCACATTCATCAACAAGGACGGTGAAGTCTGCGAATTCACGGACTTGCAGAAACACGACCTGAACCTCGTGTTGCAGAAACGCTACGCCCTGCTGAACTGGCAGCAGGGTTCAGGCAAGACCGCCGCCGTCTATCACAGGGCGAAATACCTGCTCAAGTTCAGAAAGGCAAAGAACGTCATCATACTTGCCCCGGCCATCGCCACCAACATGACCTGGATACCGTTCCTTACCATAAACAAGGAACGCTTCCGTACAATACAGACCGCCGGCGACCTCAACAACATACCGGAAGGGACATTCCTTGTCGTCTCCACCTCCATGCTCCGGAAACTGAAAAGAGGACTGATGCGTTTCGTGAAACGCACTTCCGGCAAGCTGTGCCTTGTCTTCGACGAGTCGGACGAAATCACCAATCCCACATCGCAGCGTACAAGAAACATCCTGTGCATATTCAGGAGGCTCAGGTACAAGATCCTCGACACGGGAACAACCACCCGCAACAACATCGCGGAACTGTACAGCCAGTTCGAACTACTCTACAACAACTCCGTAAATATGATATGCTGGAGCCCGCAGGTCTACCACGAAAACAGGGACCACGAGATAGAGGAAGAGAACAACCCGGATTACGGAACACCGTTCCCCGCCTTCAGGGGGCATGTCCTTTTCCGTGCCTGCCACTGTCCGGGGAAAGCCACTGTATTCGGCATCGAGAAACAGAACCAGGACGTGTACAACAAGGACGAACTCTCCGAACTTATCGGCAAAACGGTCATCACCCGTAAATTCAGGGACTTCGCAGGAGAGAAATACCGGATACGGACACATACCGTCCGTCCCTCGGAAGGAGAACACGAGGTATACCGTGTCATCATCGAGGAATTCTGCCGCATCTGTGAGCTGTACTACAACAGCACGGGAGACACGAAAAAGGATGCAGGACTGAGACTCATGAGGCAGATCAAGCTGCTTATCAAAGCCTGTTCGGTACCTCACCTGATAGAGGGATACTACGGTGACAGTTATCCTTCCAAGACCCGCTATATTGAAAGGCTCATAAGGACAATACCGGGTAAGGTTGCCATCGGATGTACCACATTGGCGGCCTTCGACCTCTACGAGAGCTATATCCGGGAACATTTTCCCGACAGACCTGTATTTGTGGTCAAGGGAGATGTAGCCTTCAAGAAACGGCAGAGCATCGTGACCGAATTCGACTCCACCATCAACGGCATCCTGATATGCACACAGCAGAGCCTGAGCAGCTCCGTGAACATACCTACCTGCAACGACGTGATACTGGAATCCCTGCAGTGGAACATCCCCCGTATGGAACAGTTCTACTTCCGTTTCATCCGTCTCGATTCCAAAGAAATGAAGGATGTCCACTACGTCACCTACGAAGATTCGGTCGAACAGAACCTGATGGCACTGGTACTGACCAAGGAGCGTCTGAACGAATTCATCAAGACCGGTGAGGTCAAAGAACAGTCAGAAATCTTCGAGGAGTTCGACATCACAATGTCTGTCATCGACAGCCTGCTCATCCGCACGCAGGACAGTGAAGGCAAAATACACATCAGCTGGGGAAGCCAGCGCATAACAGAATAAATATGAACCGTATGAAGAAGACCGGGAGTTCCATTCCCACCGACAAAGGTAAGCCGCGTCCCCATCGGCTGAGCAAGGTCAGGCCGCAGGCGGTTTTCAGGAAAATCATCCTCGCGGAGCTGCGGTATTTTCCCGAAAAACCCTGCACAGCCGGGACACGGCACCTTGTCGAGGTCGGTGGAATGGAATCCCCGGCATCCACATACATAAAAGACAAGTAATATGGATCTGAACAATGCAGAGATTGCCGTGACCACACAGCATCTCATTGACATAAAGGATTACAGGGACTACTGGCTGCACCTGTCCGACTACAGCGACATGGGCGAGTTCCTGAGTGCCTGTTCCGACCTGTTTCCCGGGGAAAAGGAACCGGAATACCGGTATCCGAAATGGGAAAACATTCCGGACACACTGATCAGCCGTGAATGGCTCTGTCCCAACTTCTTCGAGATCAGGGATGCCCTTGAAAGGCTCGAAGAGGAAGAAACGGAGTTTTTCATAAGCTGGAGCAGAAGTTACGGATATGACATCACCACGGATGACCCGCACATGATGGTATCACACTACCATGACCTGTACGGGGATACCGTCACGGAAACGGAAGAAGACGCGGACACGGGAGAAGATGCCCTGATATACACGGGCGTATCAAGCTACTACTGCGACATGCTTACATTCCGTTACGAAATATTTGATGACAATTATGACTAAAAGACAAAAGATATGGAAATCAACTTCAAAGGACCTGTAATGCCTATCGACCCATACTCGCAGCTGGCATTCGTGGAAATACTGAACATACTACTGACGGCGGGACACATCGTGGATGTGAACCGCTTCCTCATAAGCAGGAATGTCAATCCGCAGTTCGGCTCACTGTCAGGCTATTTCAGATGGTCGTTCGCCGGAGACCATTTTACCCTCTGGCAACGCACGGACTACAATTCAACGCTATGTTTTAACCACAGGATACTCGATCTGCCTTTCGGTGTCCTGGCAGCAAAAGACAGCGGGAAAGACAAGGAAACGGCAAACTGAAAATGAAACGATATGGAAACTACGATAAAAATACCCAACCGGGAAATCGCGCTCGCGGCATTTGACAGGCTCCGCCGGGAAAAAAGGAAGGATGCCGCACTGAGGCTGGCCGGGTGTATGCTCAGAGGGACATACATATCCCTCGGCATCGGTGATACCGACTGGGAAATAGACACCGCACTGCACAAATGCGGCGGTGAGCCTAAAACCGGATACGGTCATATGGCACATTTCCACTTCGACGGCGAGACGGAAATGGAAACAGAGAAATATGAAAGGCTCAAGGAAGAGAACGAATGACAAGGGAGCGACCGAAAGGTCGCTCTTCTCATTTATAAACGACATGTACGGGAAATAGAATCCTGCCGTACACAGGTAACAGAAATGGAAGAACAGGAAAGACTGACAATGGAATTCGTTAAATCGCTCATGGACAAGTCCTACACGCTGGTATGGGTGGACTACAACGACAATCTCGACAACTGTCGTGACACCATCCAGAAGTGTCTGGAAGAAAGGAGCTGTGAAAGTCTGTGGGAGAAAGTGGACGAATGGTACGGTGACGCCGAATGGGAAGCTGTCCGTGAAATCGTCTCAAAGCTGAAGGATGAATGTATCCGTTTCCATGATTTCGGGGAAGAGGAAGTGGACAAGTTCTTTCAAGAACACGAAGACGAAATCAGGGAAGAAATCTATGACAGAAACGACTCTGACACGCTGAAAGAACTTCTCAAAAACACGGATGACATCCCCGTGCGTGTCGAGATGCTGTCAAACTACGACTGCATCAATTCCAACTGGCTGGAATCGCAGGAAGGATACCGGTACAAGGAATCCTATTTCGGGGATATGATAGACGCGCTGAACCTCAATCCAGCCAAAGTGAAGAAAATGCTGGTGGAGAAAGGCTACACGGTATATGGCCGGTTCCCCGACAAAAAATACAGGGACGGCAAGGAACAGGTATCCTATGAACAGTTCTACCATGAACTCATCAACTCCTGCTGCGGTGCCAACCTGCTGACCTATATCGGCAAGGTAAGCCTGCAGGAACTTTATGATGCCGGATTCTCGCTTGGGGAAGTCATTATTCCCAAAGGCAACTGCTGCGGCATCTTCAGCTCCATGTACGGCGGTGGAAGTCTCCTGGAAATGGAACTCCTGAAAGATGTCAGACTGAAACTGGAAGTCAGGGACTATCACGGATTCCGCTTCCGTCTTGACAGCGAGAACTCAAAATATGAATGCTCCATCAAGCATGTGTACGGGGTATGCGATTCCTTCTTCGGAGAAAAGATAGGTCTTGTCGCTTCATAAATCAAGTATGGTCACTTAAAGATATCAAATCATGGAAAAGAAATATGCAATCATCCTATTCAAGGGAAAAGAATACCTGTGCGGACACGAAGACGGCTGCCATTACGATGTGTCCTGCCCGGTGAGGACATTCACTGAAGGAGAAGACGACTTCAAAATTCAGGAATCCGGGAAAAACCGGTCTGAAAGGACATTCCGGTACCATGAAAAGGAATTCAGGCTTGTCACCGGCTTCTACCCGAACGGATGGCCGGTTCTGAGTCTGGAATCACCGGACAACGGGGAACTATACACGGTACTTACCGTCAATCTGGAAGACTCCCCGGCATTCGGGATTCCCGACAAGGCATTCATTGACACCAACAACAATCCGGAAGCGATGGAATTCCTCATAAGGAACAGCCTTGCCGAAGACACGGGATACAGACGCAAAAGCGGATGGGTGGAATACCCGATGGCAAGGCTGAACCTGGCTGAACTGTACCGGTTGTCACCGGAATCGTTCGAGAACCAGGAATAAGAATCAACAACAGAAATCATTAACCAAATCATAGGAGTTATGGCAAAATACGATGTAAGAGTAAGGTACTCCTTCGAGGGTACCTACAAGGTCGTGGCGGAAGACCGCGACGAGGCGGAAAGAATGATAGCGGAAGACTGCGGCCTGGTACTGGGCGGCAACATACACACTACCCGCGATGACGACGAGGTGACAGACTGGAGATTCGGCTCTCACCCCGACATGCAGATCCTGTCTGTCAGGGAACGGGACGGTAAAGGCAAGGTCAGATACACATCCATGTGTTTCAGCGACAGGATTGAAGAACTGCGTAAGGACATAATCGAAGCCATCAAGCAACTGCTCGATGCGCACGGACTGAAAGAAATCTCATTCTGTGACAGCAATGACGATCCGGTATGGGTCATCTGGTTCGGGAAAAACGGAGATCCGTATGAATGCTGGGTAACGAAGCTTAAAGTTACGGAGGATAGTATGACAGTAATCGCATTGGAGAAGGAAAGCGGGGACGAAGTGGCCTGCTACACTCCCTACGACCTCGGAGCCAGCAACATTGATTGGCTTAATCAAATGTACGAAGCAGTAAGGCTTCGACTTGAAAATACAAAAGGAAACTCTTGAAACGAAAGACAATATGGCAACAAAAATCAATATGGACAGATACGTCTGGGAAGGATGGACTGTCGGAGCGTTCATCAGGGAACTGGCCCCGCAGGTGGAAATGATCATGAGCGGGCAAAGCTGGAGGGAACCTTTCAGGAACAAACAGGAACTGGCGGACTGGTGCAGAGACAACCAGCCCTATTACAAGAAAAGGATCCCTGAAGTGAACAGCTATTTTGCAAGGATGTATAACCTTAAATAAAAACAACATTATGAAATATCAAGCGGAAAATGCAGTCTCGAGCTTCTTCTACTATATGTGGAATGCCTGGTGCGAGGAAGAGTGCAGGACAGTATTCAAGGAAATGCACCCACACTTTTGGGAAAAATGGTCTCTGATGACGGACAAGGGAATATTCGGAGCCGCTGAACGGTTCTATGCGGAACTGACGGACCGTTACAGGGAAAAGCTGGTGGAACGGGCCGTCAGCCTGTATGACGGCAAAGCCAGACGCAAACACCCGGACGATTCCGAAATCAAGGTGTGCAATGATTGCGGTTCAACGGAGATTGAAATCCAGGCATGGGTGGATGTAAACACGAATGAATACCACAGTGACGTGGACGATGACATCTGGTGTTCCCGCTGTGAGGACAATGTGGAAACCTGCTCCAAACAATCCTTTCTGGAAAAGATGCAGGAATGGTGGAAATCCAACAGCACCGATAACCTTGAATACCTGACCGGATTCAAGACATCCGATTTCCCTTCAGCCAATTCCGGACAGACATTCGCCGAGGCCGCCGACGAATGGTGGAACGGCAAAAACTATGACGAGAAGAGGAACATATACCTGACAAACAATTAAAGACAACGGTTATGGCACGGAACATCATTGACCTGATCTGCAACTCATGCAGTTGCGGTAAGGAAGAGGCACAGGAATACCTGGACGACGAGATAAGAAACCTGCAGGAACTTCAGGAAGACAACGACCTGAGAAGCGAAGACTTCGAAATCGCGTGCAGCAACCTCGGACTCGACCAGGACTGGCAGATATATTTCATCAACCGTCTTGCGGGACTTTAATATCTACACTATGACTTATTTTCAGAACATACACTCACTGGCGGAGCTGAAAAAAGAATACCGCCGTCTGGCAATGCTTCACCACCCGGACAAGGGTGGTGACACTGCCCTCATGCAGCAGGTGAATACCGAATTCGGAAAGCTGTTCGAGGTCTGGAAAGACAAGCCTTGCATTTCCACAACCCCGACAGGCTACGAACACGACTTTCAGGATGCCACCGCAAAGGAATACACCGAATACGTGTACAATGAATACCGCTGGAAAGGGCGCAACTACAACGGGCAGTCCGCGCCGGAAATCACGGAACTGGTCAGGGCATGGCTCAAGGAGACCTATCCGAGATACACCTTCTCGGTCCGCAGGGACGGATACAACTCAATCCTTATCCGGCTGATGAAAGCGGACTTCGAGGCTTTCACCAGAGAGTCCGGAAAGGTACAGGGAGACATCAACCACTACAACATCCAGGCATCGGACAGTCTGACCGACCGGGCCAAGGAGGTGATGACAAACGTCAGGGACTTTGTCATGTCGTACAACTTTGATGAAAGCGACCCAATGACGGACTATTTCCACACCAACTTCTACCTCACGCTCGGAATCGGCAGCTACAGACAGCCGTACCGGATGGAACTGCCGAAGATTACGGGAAAAGACAGTCCTGAAGTGTTCAGGTTTCCCGAGGGACCTGCACACAAGGCTATGCGTCAGGCACTGGGCAAAGCCCGGTTCGGCTTCATCGAAAGCCGGAGACATATCGGGGAAATGATACTCGGAGAAGACTTTTACGGTTCACAGGGCGAACATTATTTCTGGCCCAAGGAGTATTCAAGCGCGAAGACGGCACAGAAACGCATCGGGAAACTGGAGGCAGCCGGAATGCGCTGCGAACTGACAGGCTGCAACAGCGGATACATACGCCTGCTCGGATATACTCCGGAGACGGAAAGCAGTCTGGAACGGGAAAGACAGGAATATGCCACAGCATACCGGAAGTGGGTGTCAGAACACGGCGTATCCCCAAATACGGGAACAATACACCAGAACATTTCAAATCCAATCAGACAGATACAATTATGACAAACAGGGAAATCATCAGAGAACTGAAACGCCACGGTTACAGCCGGGTGGACATTGATACGGACAGTAGAGCCGCAAAGACTTTCTACACATACCGTGGCGGGCTTCACATAAACGGTACGGGAAACCTGTCATTCCATATCGTACCGCCACAGGACAGTCTCGGACTGGGACGGTTTGCAATATGCGCCACCCGGAACGGGGAAAGCTCACAACTGGGGACAGACCATGCCCCGTTCTTTTTCCGGTGGCTGTTCGCCTTCCTCAAAGGTGAGAGAAAAGAGAAAGAGATAATAGAAGAAATATGTACCGACAGAAGAACTGAATAGAAATATGAAAGTAAAAGTATTGAAATACAAGTTTGACGGCAACACCATCGTTGCCCCATACATGGAACTTGAACCGTATGCGGAGAATGTATTCATCTCGCTGGCAAGAAAAAACGAATATGGAAACGAAAGTGAAGACAGTTTCCATGTAATCTGCAAGATAGGTGATATCCATTTTTCCTGTGGACAATATTCACGCAGAATCCTTGACAAGGAGGGGCACCGGAAAGAAGCAGCGACCTATTGCAGAAACTGGATTGAAAACACCCTGAAGGATGCAGAGGATGGAAAAATCATCCCACTCTTGTCTGTCCATGTATTCAATGCCCTCGGTCTTGACTCCACCCCTTTGGTACAGGCCCGTGAGACGTATGCAAAAAGGCAGGAAGAAAAGCGTCTGGAACGGAAAAGAAAAGAAGAACAGGAAAGAAAGGAAAAAGAATCCCGATGGCATCAACAACTCGACGAAAACAAACGGAAATTCCTGAACGGTGAGAAAATAACGGCAGAAATGTTTCTTGAAATCACAGGAAGGGACGGCTTTGACATCCATATCAGAACCAAAGGGACATTCAACCGACATGTAACAGCAATTGACCGGAACGGAACCGTCAGTTTCAGAAAATACAAAGGCCGCCGTACTCCCGACTTTACCGGATGTCATAAGGCTGTAACAGACTATCTTGCATTCCTTGCCGAAGATGAAATCAGCCAATAAAATCCAAAGCGGTAACAGCCATCCTATGCAACTGTTACCGCTATTATTAGGACATATCAGGATTTACAGCTTCCTGTTCAGTATCATCGCCAAGGGATAGATAAACTGGTTATAGGCCTTGAGCTTCTTCAGATCCAGCACATACCCTGCATAGGGATTGGTACAGTCCGAATAGAAAAATACGTCGGTAAAACCCGCATGTTCCTTTATGATTTCACCTTCCAGGGGAATCTCGTCCACATCAAACTCCTCCAGAGGCAGTTCCTCCAGGCGGGCATATTCCCCATTGCCCAACACATTGAGGTTACGGTTGAACAGCACGTATCCCCGCTTACTGTAATCCACACGCATACCATACGGACGCTCCACAAGGAAAGCATCCGCAGCTTTCTTTATATAATCTTCCATGATTTTTCAAATTAGGATTTGCAAAAATACACCATTCCTTTGTCAAAGACGAACAAATCAAAGGGTTTCTCACCGATATGCCTGCAAGAAAATACAACGACACATAACCTGTATATTTTATTTTCCTCCCTGCAAAGGTAGTCCCGTGTCCAACGTACCCGGACAAGGTCAGGCCCCTATGGGGTTGGCTGAAAGAAAATCATCCTCGCCGGTGGCTGCGGTATTTTCTTTCGCCAAACCTTGCGGGTACGGTCACGGGACAGTCAGGCAGGCGAAAAATAAAAAATACCGGCTCCCGGAGCCGGACGTGTTTAACAGATAAAATACAATGACTCATGAAAATCCTGAATGAAGAACATTTCCAGAATGTAAAGCGTTACGCCGAATCCATCGGTGACACATCACTCCAGAACTGTCTGGACAGACTGAAAAAATGGGAGGAAAATCCAGACCATCCAAGCGAAATCTCGCTCTATTATGACCATGCACCGTACTCGTTCGGCTTCACGCAACGCTATCCCGACGGAAGCATCGGCATCGTAGGCGGTCTGCTCTATCACGGAATACCGGACCAGTCTTTTGCCGTGACACTTGAACCGTTCCACGGATGGCAGATACATACCTGAAAAAAATAGACAATCATAGTATTAACTTTATAAAATTCAAGATTATGGAAGCAATGGCAGTATTGGAAAAACAACAGCAGTTTGATTTTCAGAACAACGGAATCGAAGTAATGAACTTCGAGACTCTCCAGCGTACCTACAAAGAAAATGACATCTACGGCAAGCCTGTCCAGGGCATCTATCACTACCAGGTCCTGCAGCGTATGATGGACATTTGCGAGAAGTACAACCTCGATTACGAGGTGGAAGAAATCTTCGCGGCACAGAACAGGAACAAGACACAGCCGGGAGTAAGCATTCTCCCGCAGGTGGAACAGACACTTGGTGAAAAAGCAGTGGAAGCCCACATCCTCCGACGCATCTTCGCTACCATCCGGATCAAGGACTGGGAAACGGACGAGCTGACAACAACGCTGGTCGTCGCCTACCATCAGGACGGCATACAGGCTGCCATAGGCCCGTGCGTGAAAGTATGCCATAACCAGTGTATCCTCTCGCCGGAAAGGAGCATCTGCAATTACGGAAAGAACAAGGTGACAACGGAAGGGGTATTCGAGACGGTGGACGGATGGCTGGCAAACTTCGAGGTGAACATGAACGAGGACATCGCAAGGATTCAGCGACTGAAACGCAGAATCGTCTCACTGGAGGAAGTATATATGTATATCGGACTGCTGACAGCGTTGCGTGTCTCCCATGACAGTTCGGACAGGAACCTGTCATCCTCCGTGGAAACCTACCCGCTGAACCAGAGCCAGATTTCCATCTTCACGGAAGAGGTGCTGAAACTGGTCCGCGAAAAGGGACAGGTTACCGCTTGGGACTTGTATAACGTATTATGTACAGCTGTACATAATACATTATATGAGTAGTAAATCATTATGTGAAGTACCATCTTTGAAATTATTATAACATAATGATAATCAGATAATAAAAAGGGCATGTAGAAAAATTACTGTACATAACTATTTTGTATTTTAGCTCTATATTGGGATAACATCCCCCAATAAGAGCAGATATGAATAAAAATATTAAAATTCAAGGATGGAAGATTACTGAACAACTCTCCAGCTATCTGGAGGAACGAGGTTCCACATCCAAAACACTAAAATCGCATAATAAGAACTGGCAACGCCTATATGATTATGCGCAGAAAGAAGGTTTGAGCGTTGATTTTCAATCCATAAATTCTGTTAGAAAATTGATAAGTCAATACCTCCTATCTGTAACTCTATCAGCGACTGATCTACGGTCGGCTTTGAATTCGTTCAAAATATTGAAGGAATTCGCTCTTAATGGTAAACTTAAAGAACGATGTCAAACATTCGATTTCTCAGGACCTATTGGTGCAAAAATGCTGGATCTTATTTCTGAGAAAGAAACTCAACATGTAAGTCAAACTACGATTAGAATTTACAAAACCAATCTTTCAAGATTTTTAGATTATCTAAATTCTCAAGATGTCAGACATGTGTATGAACTTAAAAAGGAACATGTAATACAATATATAAATCAGTTAGACAGTGAGTATAAAAGCATGCTCTATCAAAGTGTCTATTATACAAAAGTTTTTCTAAAATGGTTGTTCCATAATAAATTAATGGAAACAGATATTACGATAAACATACCTTCACCCAAGTTTGTCCAACAACCCCAACTACCTTCTGTATACTCAACAGAAGAAATAACAAAAGTTCTAAATACAATAGACAGAGGCAATCCAGTCGGCAAAAGGAATTATTTATGTTTACTGTTGGCTGCAAGATTGGCGTTAAGAAGTTCCGATATACGTAATCTTAAATTTTCCAATATCTTTTGGGAAGAGAATATTATAAGACTTATACAAGTCAAAACAGGACATCCAGTTGAACTACCCTTGCTTCCGGAGATTGGAAATGCCATAATTGACTATTTGAAATATGGTCGTCCCGAGTCCGATTCTCCATTCATAATTCTAACTAGCATACCTCCTTATGAGCCTCTTAAGCCACTCAGAATATATCGGATAACAATGAAGGCTTTCAAACGAGCTGGAATTAGCATTCTAGACAGGAAACATGGGCCACATGCCTTGCGTCATTCGTTATCATCCAGAATGTTGGAAAGTTTAACTACAATGCCTGTAATCTCAGAGGTATTGGGACATACTAATAGCGGATCAACAATGTTCTATTTACGTATTGATACAACATCTTTAAAACTTTGCGCATTGGATGCTCCAGAATTAAAAAATTCATTTTATGAACAGTTTAAATGGTAACATCATGAGGAAAATAAGATTTAATGGGGTCTATAAGAACCTACTGGAAGAGTTTGTACAGTTCAAACGCCAATGTGGGTTCAAGTATGTAACAGCCGAGAAAATGCTTGTACTATTTGACAAACTGACAATTGAACGTGGTGAAACGGAAACTTCACTCGGGATTGAGTTAGCTCGGGCATGGGCGGTAAAGAGACCTAATGAAACCGAAAGCTACCGCTATAAAAGAAGTGTTGTATTCAATCAGTTTGCTTTGTACTTAAGACAACAAGATAGACCTTGTTCAATATGTCATGTTCCTCCTTATAAAACATACTTTATCCCACATATTTACAGCTCGAAAGAACTAGAACAGATTTTTCGTATATTTGATGTAGTCTGAAGGTATTTAATTGACTACAAATAGATTAAAAGAAACTCGCATGAGAATAGGCAACGGATAAGAAATTGGTAAAGTGCTTTGATACACTATATTTCTCATGCTGTCAAACAACTCTTATTTGTTTGCAAATATAATATTATTGCAGGTAATAATCAAAAATAACGAGGTTTATTTTCATTTTTACCTGCTGATATTTGTTCCGGATTATCAGATGCGATATATTTGTAATTAGGATTCGTACCGTGTTCCAAGCGGTTCATAAGTAACGACTTGCGGAGCTTTGGCAACAAGGGGATGCGGCTCCGTTTTATAGAAATGACTTATGCAAACCGACTTATCCATTTACAACAGTCTTCGCCCTTCCTTTATAGAAGGCGTTCACGCCGTGAAGTTCAATGCTTTGTCGGCGGTCATATCGCGTTACCGGGATTATGCCCGCAGTTCCGAACAAATAAAAGCGTACTCGGGAGATTCTCTTCTGATGCGGGACATTGCCTCCTTGCTTGACGAAGCACCCCGTCCCATAACGGGGGAATACCAGGATTTCACCCCGTTCCTGCTTCTTCTGATGCTTTCGGAGGAGTTTCATGCCGTCCATTACGTCGAGCGTCTTGTAACGTGGTATTTCGGCTACTGTTGTGTCGATGAACTGCGGACGGTCTGCACCATTCTGTCCCAGTGTTCCTACCCGCATCACGACACGCTGCGGCTGCGGTTCAAGAATTACCTGCGTGAAGCCCGTAAGACATTGGGTATGCCCGTTGAATGTAACGCTGCTGTCATGCTGAAAATGCTCGACGCCTCTTATGAACATCTCACTCCCGCCGATGTCGGGGAGTTCGAGGAGCTGTTGCACCTGGGGGACGATTACGAGTTCATCTCCCGTGTCAAATCGAATTATCTTGCCTCGGATAACGTCACGGAACTCGCTGGGGTTTGCGGGTATTCTAGCACGATTACCTTCCGCCGGCGTTTCCAGCGGGTTTTCGGCTGCTCGGCCTCCTCGTGGTTGCGTCAGCGCCGTATCGAACGTATCGGGGAGTTGCTGCGGACGACACACTACACGTTGCAGGAAATAGCCTACATGTGCGGTTTCTCCGCCCAATCCCACTTTACGGACTTTTGCAAGCGGAATATGGGGAGCAATCCCACTTCCATCCGTCAGGAAAGCCGGATTTGACATTAAAATCGGCTCCGTGATAAAAAAACGAAGAGAAAGATAAAAATCGTAATCCGCCGGTTTTTCGATTCGCTAACTTTATACGCGAAAGTAACAAGACGGATTATGATTGCATTTATAGAAAAATTAAACAGCGAAGTCCTGCGGAGTATCGAACGTATCGAATCGCGGGATACCGACGTGTTGAAAAAGTCGCTTGAAGCGTCACGTGTCCTGGGAGAAGCGTTCGACCGTTTGAAACAATATATCATCGGCTACCGTTTTCAAAACGATGACGAGGAAATAAAGTTCTTCAAAGAAATCAAACCCCGTCTTTTTTGCCGTCTGATCTATTACCGCAAGCTCTACAATATCGAGATGAACCGTCCGGTAGGAAGTATCGAGGCACAACGGGAGTACCTGGACGCCCATGTTCGGGCCATCAACGCGTACACGCAGAAACGCCTCGACTTTATCCGCTATTTCCGCAGCGGCGCCACACACCTGGACAGCCTCTATTTCCTGCGCGGGCAGACCGACACGGAACAATACCTGGAAACCTTCTACTATGAACTCGACCCGCAGTTTTCGACAAACGCGGATTTCAAGGTGGCGAAAATCCTGGCCAACGATATGTTGTCGGTTTATCTTATGGGCGAATTGGAATCACTGGAGAGCACGAACCTCCGGAACATGGTTCTGCCATTGCCTGACGTGCGTCCGACATGGCAGGACTCGAAGACGGATCTGACGGAACTTATTTACCTGCTCGACAGTAAAGGCTGTTTCGGCAATGTGCCACTCACGCAACTTGCCAGCTACATTTCCAACGCTTTCAACGTACACCTCGACATGAACCTTTCGAGGACATTCTGCGATATGAAAATCCGAAACAACCCGACACCGTGGCTTGACAAGGCGAAAGAGGCCCTGCTTAAACGTATGCAGACGTGGAAGCGAAACAAGAAAAACGGCAATTCCGAGTAGAACATGAACCGGTAAAGCACTCTATTTCTTATAGAAGCACTGATAATCAGCGTTGTATATAACAAAAGAACCGAGGTCGGTTTTCCCCCGTAACTCTCGAAAGGAACTTTCCCGAACGCCCGTATTTGCACCCGTATAAGGAGCCGATACGGGTGTTCCGTTGTAGCCCCGTCCGGATTAGAACACCGTTAAGCGTTGAATCACAGTATGCTATCGCATTTCTGCCAATAAAAATACCGAGTACGGGCCGCGGATTTCGGTAAAAAACACTGCCTTCTTCACCGCATGAACCGTTGAGAATCAGTTCACTGCAAATTATCAAAAAAAAGTCGTACCGACCTCGTTTTAAGCTGTCCATATAAGCCCGACCTTTGTAACAGACTAAAAAACAAAGGAGTATGAAAATCATAGTGATCGGTTCGCGAGCCTATAACGAGCTTGTCGGGCGTATAGAGAAAATAGAGGCTGCAATCGCCTCTCTCCCTGAAAAGGGGCGTGCATGGAATAAGGAGTATATAAACGACGAATGGATGGACGGCGAGCAGGTCTGCCGTTACCTGGGCATCAGCGGGCGTACCCTTCAACGCCTCCGCTCGGATCACGTGATCACCTATTCGGCCATCAACCGGAAGCTGTATTATTCCCTCACGGAAATCCGCCGTGTGCTGAAGGAGCGTTCCGTGCGGCGCAAGAACCGACCAAAGGAGTAGGCCATGTTTCTGGATAAGGAATATTTCGACGGATGGATGCAGCGGCTCTCGGAACGGCTGGAACGTATTGAGAAGCTGTGCGCGGGGGACGTGGAGCAACCGCTTTCCATCCTGCCTGACGGGGAGCGTCTTCTGGACAATTACGACCTGTGCCGTATGCTCAATATCAGCAAGCGCACACTCCAGCGTTACCGCACCTCGGGAGAGCTGCCTTACGAGATGATCTATCACAAGACCTTCTACCGGGAATCGGACGTCCTGCGGTTCATCGAGCGTAACTTCAGTAATTTCCGCAAGCTGAAAAAGGATCGTCCTGCCGGTTCCGGTTAGGCCCTGTCCCGAGAGTCCGGCGTCATGGAAAAACGCGGAGATACATGGAATAAGGCACGACAAGGCGGTACAACCGTTCGATATTTGCCGTAAAATCAGTATGTTTGCACTTGGAAGCCTATATAATAATGAACAATGAAAGAAACAGATAAAATATATCCTGCCGACAAAGGGGAGGAAGAGCTGCTGCATAACGTGCGCCATATCTTGCAGGAAGCGCGCGCGAAGGTGATACATCATGTCAATTCGACCCTCGTGAGGGCTTACTGGCAGGTAGGGAAATATATAGTGGAGTACGAGCAGCAGGGAACCGGCCGTGCCGGATATGGCAAGGCTGTCATCAACACCCTTTCCAGGCGGCTCGTGGCGGAGTTCGGAAACGGGTTCACGGCCACCAACCTGCGGTACATGAGGCAGTTTTACCAGTGCTACCCGAAATATCACACGCTGTGTGATAAATTGAGCTGGTCGCATTGCCGCACGCTTCTCAAGGTGTCGGGCGATGCCGCCCGTGATTTTTACCTGCACGAGTGCGTCAAGGAAAACTGGAGTGTCCGGCAGCTCGACCGCCAAATCAACACGCTTTTCTATGACCGCTTGCTGGCCAGCCGAGACAAGAAAGCCGTGAAAGAGGAGATTTCCCGTACCGAACCCGGGCGTGTCGAACCCAAAGAGATCATCCGCGACCCGTATATCCTGGAGTTTCTCGGTATCCCCCAGGGAGAGCATTTTCTGGAAACCGATCTGGAGCAACTGCTCATCAGCCGCTTGCAGCGCTTCATGCTCGAACTCGGGAAAGGCTTCGCCTTCGTCGCGCGACAGAAGCGTATTTCCTTCGACGACAAGCATTTCTACATCGACCTGGTCTTTTACAATTACCTGGCCCGTTGTTTCGTTTTAATAGACCTTAAATCCGGGGAGCTGACCCATCAGGATTTGGGGCAGATGCAGATGTATGTCAATTACTACACCCGTGAGTTGATGAATCCCGGGGATAACCCTCCGGTGGGTATCGTCCTCTGCGCGGAGAAAAACGACGCGGTCGTCCGTTACACGCTGCCCGAAGATGAAAAGCAGGTCTTCGCCGCCCAGTACATGACCTATCTTCCCACGCAGGAGGAGCTGCAAGCACTCTTGCAGGAAGTGTGACAATAACGCTCACGGGCATATGAAAAAAGCCGACGGAAATCTGTACTTCCGTCGGCTTTTCGCTTACATCTTGATCCCTTTCTTCGCGGGGCCGTTCTCCGGCGGGCTGCCCACGCCCGCGATCACGATGCGCCCCCCGGAGGCGTCGGCAATCTGCCGCAGCCGGGAAGGAATACGGGCCGCCGTGTTGTCTTCCTTCGGGAGCTCTTCCGCCGTGTCATGCCGTTCCCGGCACACGTCGTTATCCTCCTCCGCCTCCTTTCCCTCGCTCTCTTCTATCGGTTTGAGGCTTTGCTGTATCCTGCGGTCTATTTCCGTCAGGTCAGCTTTCAGGGCCGTCAGTTCGGGCTCCTTGCGCCAGGAACTTTCCACCACTTCCCGCAGGACGGGAATATCTTTCTCCAGTTCCTCGTTCTTTTTCCGGAATTTTTCCAGTGTCGGCTCGATGGTCGCGAGCGCGTGGATGAAGTTCATCGCCGCCAGTCGCGGGTCGGAGGCGATATTTCCGTAGTTGTACTGGTATAGATAATCCCCTTCACCCCGGACATAAAAACGGTTCTGCACCAGGTCGAGCCCGTCTTTCTCGGTCGTTTCGCTCTGGACGAGCAGCTCGAACCCGTAGAGGCTCCCGATGGGTTCGAGCCTGTCGAGCGTGCGTGCCGTTTCGGCGATACGGTTGAGCTGTTTCCCGATGAGCTTGGGGTCGGAGGTTTCCAGCCCGTTCAGTTTCACGGGATTGCGGTACGAGCCGTCCTCGTTGAACTCGACGCGGGCCTTGAAGTGTTCCAGATCCTTGCCGATACGCCGTATCAGGTCGTTGTTCTTCTCTATCTTCTCCGTGATCTGCTCCAGCTTGTAGCGGCTCGATGATTTGCCGCGCACGAATGCCTGGCGTTCGCTTTCGAGCGTGGCGATCTTCTTCTCCAGGCGGGCCTTGTCCAGCAGGTCTGTATTTCCCGAGAGGACGGCGACATACTCGGAAAAATTCATGCCGCTCTTCTCGTCGATGGCCCCCTCGTCGATGGTACGGCTTCCCATGTTGTTGGTCTTGAGCTGGCGGATGAACAGTTGCTTGTTGTGCAACAGCCCGAACTTGTAGGCGTCGAGCGACTTCTCGACGGCGTATAATATCACGTCCACCTTGTTGTCGGCATGGAGTTTGGCGATCTCGTTCCCGGTGCGTATTCCCCGCCCGTCGCGCTGCTCCAGGTCGCTGGGACGCCAGGGGCAGTCCAGGTGGTGTATCGCCACGCAGCGTTTCTGCGCGTTCACTCCCGTCCCGAGCATCTCGGTCGATCCGAAGAGTACGCGGATTTTTCCGGTGTTCATACCGGCGATCATCTCCTTGCGCGCTTTTTCCGAGGTCGCCTCCTGGATGAACCGCACCTCGCTTTGGGGTATGCCGTAATCCTCCGCGAGTTTACGCCGTATCTCGGAATAGACGTTCCACCCCGCTCCGGGTTTGTAGGTTCCCAGGTCGGAGAATACGAACTGCGTACCTTTGTACGCCTCGAAACGGCGGTAGTAACCGGCAATCATACGGGCGCAGTGGCTCGCCTTGTTGTCCACGTGGTCGCTGTATAGTTCGGGGTCTATCATACGCATATCGAGCGACATCTTGCGGGCGTAGTCTGTGGCAATGAGCATTTTCGCCTTTTCCTCCCGCTCCGAGAGCGGCAGGCGGCCCAGGAGCGTGGCATCGCCCGATTTGGCGAATTGCACCAGCCGTTCTATGAACTCCGTCTGCTGGGGTGTCGGCGGGATATTGTGCAATATCTCGTTCTTTTGCGGTCGGTCGATCCCTATATCCTCCGCCGAGCGGTAATCTGTAATCTCGGAGTAGAACATGGCCAGTTCGGGAACCTTGATGAAATATCGGAACCGTTCTTTCTGCACGACCTCGTTGGTCACGGAAAACTCGTAGTCGATGGTTTTCTTGGCAAATATGGCCGCCCAGGCATCGAAGGTGCGGATATTCTGACGCTCCAGTTCCTTCGGGCGCAGGTACTTGAAAAGCAGGTACAGTTCCGTGAGCGAGTTGGAGATGGTCGTTCCCGAGAGGAACGTCGCCCCCAGGTCGCGGCCCGTGCGCTGCTGTATGGTACGCAGCGCGAAAAGCATGTTGAGCGCCCGCTGCGACCCCTCGGGATTTCCGAGGCCCGCCACCCGGTCATGCCGGGTCGTGAAAGTCAGGTTCTTGAATTTGTGGCTCTCGTCCACGTAGAGGTGGTCGATACCCATGAGGCGGAAGTCCACGGCGTCGTCCTTGCGTGTTTCCAGCGCGTGCGCCACCTTCTGCAACTTGGCTTCCAGGTTGGCCTTGCGTTTCTGACACCCTTTCATCATGGCGCGGGAAACGTCCCTGCCTTGTGCTTTGAGCACTTCGAGGTTCTCCTCCACGCAGTCCAGCTCGGCCTGCAATATCTCCTGCTGTATCTCCGGGGACTGGGGTATCATGCCGAACTGTTCGTGCGAGAGGATCACGGCGTCCCAGTCGTTGTTGCGTATCTCCCGGAAGATGCGCTCACGCTTCCGGGGCGTGAAATCCTCCTTGCCCGGGTAGAGGACTTTGGCCATCGGGTAAGCGGTGCAGAACGTCCGGGCTATTTCATGGATGTTGGCTTTCAGCCCGATAATCATGGGTTTGTTGGCCAGCCCGAGGCGTTTCTTCTCGTAGGCCCCGCAGCACATGATAAGGGTCTTTCCGCCGCCCACCTCGTGGTCGATTATCCCGCCGCCGAGCAGTTTGTCCATCCATATCGCGTCCTTCTGGCTGTCATACAGATTGTCTATCCCCAGCCCCTTGAGGTCGAGGTCGGGGAATTCCTGGTGCGTCCCGTCGTACTTCGGGCGTACGTAACAGTTGAAAGTACGGTTATAGAGGTCTGTCAGGCGGTCTTTGAAGTCGGACGACTGCTCGCGCAGCCATTCGGGGAAAGCACCCCGGATCTCGTCTATCTTGCTGTTGGCGAGCTGTATGGCCTCCCCGTCACGCACTTTGACCTCCCGCCGTTCGCCGTCCACCCATTTGAGGACGGTCTTGGTGATGTCGGGCGAAGTGTTTTGCAGGGCGTGTTTCAAAAGGTGCAGGCCGTTGTACTTACGGGTCTGCGCGCTGACGGCATACTGCTCCGTGATCTTCACGTTCGTCGCTTCCGCCTTCACGCCGTACTCGTCCAGGTTGGAGGCGAAGGTGATCTTCACCTCCGTATCGAAGAGCGAGGAGGCGAAACGCTCGTAAACACCTTTTGGAATCCACCGTTCGCCCAGGTTGAAGTCCAGGTCGTCGAAAGCGATGGGTTTGGGCGTCGCCTCGCGCAGAGCCTCCAGCGATTCCCGGGCCGGGGCGTGGTCGGGATTCTCCCGCAGGAACGCCTCGATCCGGTCGGCTTTCCCGATGACATTGCCGGCGATGAACTTGTCGGCAACCTCGTAGCCGTCCGTTTCCGGGTTGTAATAGATACGTCCTTTCAGTTCCCCGAGTATTCCCTCCACGGTAGTTCCCGTGAGCGAGGCCATGTAGTGCGGTTCCACCCGGCCGTACTTGTTCAGGCTGGCCACAAGGGCCTCCGAAGCGTCGTCGGCGTGCGTGATCTCATCGGGATTGAAGGCCACGGGACGCTCGAAGATGTCGGCTTTGCGTGCCTTGCCGTCGATGTAACGCTCCAGCGACAGAATCTCCGTCCCCCGCGCGTCCATCTTGATCAGGTCGAGGTTGCGTTTGTCATTGAGCCGTCCGAAGCGTTCGGTGAAATTGTCGTAAAGCCGGTTGAGCATCTCCCGCAGGGCGGGGTTCGCCGTCAGCGTTTCCGCCTCGTTGTTATAAAGGTGGTAATAGGCATCGCGTATCTCGATATACATGGAGGCTTTCGTCCGTTGTGCAGGCGTGAGTTCCAGCGGGTGGAACATGGGTTGCAGGGATTCAGTCTCCCGCAGGTAGCCGACCCGGTTTTGTCCGTCCGTGACGAGTGTTCCCTCGCGGAAATAGGGGGCGACCTCCCCCTCGAACGGTCGGGGTTTCATATCCGCCTCCCGTATCTGCGGCATTTCTTTACCGGGTTCTTCCTCCTCTGGATTGTCCGGCGTGTCGAACAGGCCGCCCGTTCTCGGCGTACCGGCGGCTTGTTTCCGTTTGCCTTTCGGGGCTTCCGTCGGGGGGCGTACCGCCTGCCGTTCCCGCTGTTCCGGGGTTTCCTGCTGCCGGGCGCTTTGTCGGCGCAATTCCGCCCTCCGTTCCGGGGTAAGCGACATCATCATCTCGTAAAAGCCGTTGATCGGCGGGTTGTCCTCCCAGTTCAGGGAGGCATACAAGTCTTCGGGATCACGCTCCGGTGGCGTCGTTTTCGGCATTTCGCTCTTCTGTTCCTCCGGAGAGGAGGCCGGGGCGAATAATGAGGGTTGTCGGGGCGTCTTCCGCTTTGCTCCCCGGCGGCTGTTCCTTTTCTTGGATATACCGAGTTCTGCCTGCCGCCGCTCCTCGGCGCTGAAGCCGAACAGATCGTAGAGCGTCAGCAACGGTTCCTGCTGCACATTTACCGGTTCGGCAGCTTGGGTGGCAGGTACGGGAGCCGCCGTTTCCACCGTGTCGAAAAGCGACCCGGCGAAGCCCTCCCGCGGTTTCGGTTCCGTTATTCCGCCCACGTGCTGCACGGGAGTATCTGCCATGCCGAAATCTTCGGGTTTCGGCGGGTGCTGCTCCCACAAGCGATTCTCCCGCTCTTTCGACCAGGCCCCGAAGTCGGCCAGATCCTCCCCGGTCGGTTCTCCGGCGGGTGTGGCAGCAGAATCCGGTAACACTTGTCCGGGTTTGTTTTCGATTCGGGTAATCTCCCCGGTTTCGGTATCGACATGGTAGCCCTGCGCCGCCATTTCGGCGACGACGCGGCGTTTTTCCTCCTCTTCCCGCTGCTGCTGAAGGTTACGGGCATCGGCGATAATCTCCTTGACGATTTCTCCGGCAAGGCGGGGCTCGTGTCTTTCGGCACGCTGGCGTTCCGCCTGACGGGGACGGGACAATTCCCGCTCCGGTGTACCGGGTGTCTGTTCCGGAGCATGTTCCAGGCAATAACTCTCGTTGAAATGCCGGTTGAAATCCTCCGAGAGCATACGCCGCATCTCCCGGTCGATGCCGTCCACGCCCTCCGCGTGGGTGAACTCCATCGCCGGTTTGCCGTAGGGGTCTTTGCCTACTTTGGCCTCGGTATGGATCACCCTGTCGAACGACTGGAAAAGGTTGTTTATCCGGATGCCGTTCGACAGCTTGCGGGATTCGATGAAATCCCGCTGCCGTTCGGACAGTTCCCCCGTGGCGGCTTTCTTTTGCAGGATAACCAGGTCGCTGCCGACCTCCGTCCCCGCGTGTTCTGTAAAGAGGTTGTTCGGCAGCCGGATGGCCGATACGGGCTCGCAGCGGTTCATCAGCCACTCGCGCACGGGGCGTCCCTGCTCGGCGTTCAATACTCCCTGCGAGGTGATGAATGCCACCAGGCCGCCCTCGCGTACCATATCGACGGACTTCATGAAAAAATAGTTGTGCAGCGCCCGTGTGCCTTGCCGCCGCACGGGGTCGGTATGGGTGGAGAAGAACGGGTCGAAGAGCGCCACGTCCCCGAAAGGGATGTTGCTCACGGCCACGTCGTAGTAACCGGCGTATTTGGGTTCGATGCGCTCGAATCCCTGTACCCGCACCCGTTTTTCGGGGTGCAGGTGCTTCAGGATCAACCCCGTGGCGGGGTCTTTCTCGAAGCAGGTGATCTCCGCATAGGGGGCGTGGAAATCCACGGCACTGACGAAAACCCCCGTTCCCGCACTGGGGTCAAGAATACGTTTGGGGACGATCCGCGTGTCCCATATCGCCTCCACGATGGCGTCTGCCACTTTCGGGGGCGTGTAAAAAGCCGTCAGGACGGAGTTCTTGATCCCGTCCATGTAGCGCTTGTATTCCCGTTCGTCGGGGGTGTTCGCCCTGATGACCTCGTGCAACTCGGCCACGAGCGTTGCCATGCCGTCCTTGTCCGGTTTCCCGGTGGGGTTTTCCAGCACTTCCTTGATGGCGCCGAAGCCGCTGTATGCGCCGAGTGTCCTTTCTTCTTCGGGAGTCGGCGCCCGCCGTTCCCTGTCGAGCGTGAAGGCCGTCTTCAGCGCGTCGATATTCTGGCGGAGGTGGGTTTTCTTATTGAATGCCATCTTCGAGAAGTATTTGGACGGTTCCCGTCAGTTCGGTATAGAACAGTTCGTAGTCGGGCGTGTCGGCGAAGTCGTCCGTGAGGTCGTACTTCTCCAGCACCCCGCGGCAGAGGGGCAGCAGGCGTAGAGCCGCCTGCCGGGCGGTATCCTCGGGAATCTCCGCCTCGAATTCCCTCCAGAGGATGTTTACCAGCGTGTTGTAGGGTGAAAAGTGCAGTCCGCGGCAGAGTTCCTCGCGGGCAATTTCTTCGGCCTCGATGTGGTTGCAGCCCGAACGGATCGCCTCGCTGTACGCTTGGGCGGCGCTGTCGGCCCGCTCGGCGATGAACTCACTTTCGGCGATGAGTTCCGGGTGGCTGTCCTTGAGGTAGGATAGTAACGAAAGTCCGTAATAGGACAATTCCCCCGTGGGGGTATGGTGTTGCTTGTCTGGCATGATAAGAATTTTTAGTGGTCGTTGATAATCGGGGAAGAGAAAGGCGCCCCGGGTTCCCACCCGAAGCGCCGACCACTGAAAAAATCCTTATCAAACAAGCGTATCTCGTTATGACAGGTCTTTTCCAGTGGCAAAGGTAACGATTATTTCCGTTTGTTCCTCTTTCCCTGCCTGGGAGTATCGCGCGGTTCGAAAACGAACGAGGTCTTGAACTGGTCATCGAGCGTGAGGGCCGCGTCGAACGTCCCGCCGCCGTTTTTGACGAATCCCCGGATCGTGCCGGTTTTGCCTTTGGTCAGCAGTTCCGCGAGCTGCTTGTCGGTCAGCTCCTTGCGGGCCACGGTTCTCCATACGGTCAGGCCGCAATCGGGATTCTGGCACTTGGCGAGTTTGGGATAGAACACCACGGGCCTGCCGCAACGCGGGCAGGCTGTGTCACTCTCCGCGCCGTCGATTCTTGCTTCCAGCAGTTCTTTGGCGATTTGCGAGGCGAAGACCTCGATACCGCGATGGAACGTCGGGGCGTCCATCTCCCCGGTGGCGATCTTCGAGAGGGCCAGTTCCCAGCCGCCCGTCATGGCGACATCGGCGATCTTCTTGTCCCTGACCACGGCATACACGGCCAGTCCCTTGTCCGTGGGTACAAGCGACTTTTTCTCTCGCCTGACATACTCGCGGGCAAAGAGCGTTTCGATGATGGCGGCACGGGTGGCGGGCGTGCCGATGCCGGCATCCTTCATCGCCTCGCGTTCGGCCTCGTCGGACAGTTCGCGTCCGGCGGTTTCCATCGCCGCCAGCAGGCTCGATTCCGTGTGAAGGGGGGCGCGGCCGGGTCTGTTTCTGTTCCGTGCCGCATCCTTTGACGGGCAGCTCGTCGCCTTGCACGATGTCGGGAAGGAGGGTCATGTCCTCCTCTTTCTCCTCGACAGGTTCATTCAGGACGGCCCGCCAGCCCGTCTCGACCATGATACTGCCGCGGGCCGTGAAATCATGCCCCGCGCTTTGCAGGGTAAGGGAAGTGTTTTCTTTCACGCAGGCCCCGGAAAAGGTTTCGAGCATCCGCCCCGCGACCATCTCATAGACGATGCGGTGGTCGGCATCCAGTTCGGAGGGGAGGTTCTCGGTGGGAAGCAGCGCGTGGTGGTCGGCGATCTTTTCGTTGTCCACGCTTCGGCGGGAGAGAGATGCGGTATCCATCAGGCCCGCGTATTCCGCGAAACGGGGATAGCGTGTCATGTTCCCGATGAGTGCCGGAATCTCCTCGGCCACATCTTCCGATATATAGCGTGAGCCGGTACGGGGATAAGTGATGAACTTCTTCTCGTAAAGCGACTGGGCGATGTCGAGCGTTTTTTCTGCCGAAAAACCATACCGGCTGTTGGCCTCTTTCTGGAGTGTCGTCAGGTCGTACAAGAGAGGCGGCTGTTCCCTGGCCTCCTTGCGCTCCACGTTCACGACGCGTACCGTTCGGGCGCCGATAACCTCGGCGCGGGCTGCTTCCGCCTTCTCCCTGCCGTCGAATTTCTCCGTGGAGAGGACGGTGAACTCCGTGCCCTCCTTTGCCGTGGAGAGCTTCAGCCGGAAATAGGTGGCGGGCTTGAACGCCTTGTTCTCCAGGTAACGGGAGCAGATGATCGCCAGCGTGGGGGTCTGCACCCGTCCGAGCGACCAGACGCCCCGCCCGGCAGCCACGGCAAGCGCTTGCGAGGCGTTGATACCGACGATCCAGTCGGCTTCGCTGCGGGCTTTGGCCGAGAGGTAAAGGTTGTCGTATTCGTTGCCAGGGCGGAGGTGTTGTAACCCCTCGCGGATGGCCCGGTCGGTCAGGCTGCTGATCCATAACCGCACGAAAGGGGTGCGGCATTCCAGGTAAGAGTAGATGTAGCGGAAGATCAGCTCCCCTTCACGCCCCGCGTCGGTCGCGACGATGATGCGCTCGGCCATGCCGAACAATTCCCGGAGAATACCGAGCTGCTTCACGACACCCGGGTCGGCCTTATACTCTTTACCCTCCCGAACCTGCCGGGGCAGGAGGATGAACGATGATGGCAGGATAGGCAGGTTTTCCCGGCGGAAACCCGCGATGCCGTACTGTTGGGGCATTGCCAGCCCGACCAGGTGGCCGAAGGCCCAGGTTACGGCGTAGCCGTTTCCCTCGATAAAACCGTCTTTACGGTTCGTGGCTCCCACGATGGCGGCGATCTCACGCGCCACCGAGGGCTTTTCTGCGATAATTACTTGCATGATGATTCGGATTTTTCAGTGGTTGTTTTCTTGTAGTTCTTCTTCTTTCTCTTTTTCCGGACGGGCGATCAGCCGGCGGTCGTAATAGACATGGTTGCCGTTCCCGTCGTAATACTGCCGTCCGTCGTCCGCCTCCTCCGGGGGGCTGCGTTTACCCGGCCGGAGGTACAAGGCGGCCAGCGCCGCGATCAGGAGCGGCATGGCTCCGGCCTGCATGTAGAACCATTTCATACGTTATACCTTGACACCTTTGGAGTTGCTCTTTTTGCTGCTGCGGTAATTTTTCTTCTGCGTCGGGGTGGCTTCCTGCTGTCCCTGCTTGAGCGGCTCTTTCACACCTTTGACCGCTTCGACGGTCTTGCCCTCGGAATTGACGGCGACCTGGGTACGGCTTTCAACGGCGGGTTTGACCTCCGCTCCCTGCCGTTTCGCACGGTCGGGATTCCAGCGGAAGAAGTCCATCTTGTTACGCTCGAAGTTGGGCTTGACCCAGGCGTTGAACGGCTCACCCTGCCCGTCCTTGACCATGCCCTTGATGTAGAAAGCCTTGACATCCGCCCGCTTGGAGGGATCATTCACCGCTTCCGTCCACTGGTCATAAGCCTCTTTGGGCACGGAGGCTTTGAGGATTGTCCGGTGAATCGTGAGCGTGGGCTGTCGTTCGGAGGCCGTAGTTTCCTGCCGTCCGTTTTTCTCGGCGGCCTTCTGGCGGTAAATCTCCTTGTTCTCCTGGGCGTAGCGGTTGCGATCCAAACCGTCGTAGGTAAAGGAATAGTTACGTTCGGCCGCGTCGATTTGGATATAGGCATCCCGCTTATAACCCGCGCGGGTGGTATATCCTTCGAGCAACACCTTGCCGCCGCCGTAGAAATCCATCTGCTTGCCTTCCGAGAGGTCGGCCTCCTTGATGCGGGCACGTTTTTCGAGTAACGAAACGGGCATGGGTTCCAGCGTGTTCGTCCATTTGTCTATCGACACGTAGCAGGGCGTGAGCTTGCCCGGCTCCAGCTCCAGGTCGATCACTTTCCCGGCGTGGCGGGTGTTCATCAGGTTCGTTTTCGCCTCCTCGTCGAGCAGCACCCCGTGGAAGGGGGCGTCGAGGTCGGGCCGTTCCTGCCAGTAATGCGGCACGACGCGCAGCGAGCCGTCCGCCTGCTCTTCGAGCGACACGCGCCCTTTGGTGGAAACACGCATCCCGTTCTCCAGTTCGGGGTTCATCTCCACCAGCCCGTTGGATTTATGTCCGTAAGACATGGCTTTCAGGTGCGGCTCGATGTCCTCCATGCGGATACCTTTCTTCTCCATATCCGCCAGGTCTATCTTCGTGACGTCCAGCGGCTCGAACTGCCGCTGCTCCTGCGTCTGAAGCCGTTCGGAGGGGTCGATACGGTAATTTTCCAGAATCTCCGGGTCGAAGTCGATGCGGATAAGTTTGTTCAGGGCATTCTCCGTCATGACGAAGATACCCGTGTGGACGGGGTTCTGGGCCTGTTCCATGAACTTTTTGAAGAAGGCTTCGAGGGCTGAATCCTGCGTGTTCACGTTCAGCAGGCTCGCCACATTCTGATCCGTGGGGTCGGCGGTCTGGATATTGCCGTCCCGATCCACGCCGGTAACGGCTTGCAGTCGTCCGTCGTCGGCATTCTGAACGAGCATGACTTGTTTAGCGTCGTTCTTTACGTTTTCGTCCATAATTACGAGTGTTTTTAGTTAGCACCAATAGCGATGCGGGAACGAAAGTAAGGGGAACCGGCTGAACGTAAAAGAGTTGGAAAGGCTATGGAAGCATCGGGCACAGAAGTGGCCGCTTGTGGCGCAGGGCAGAGGAAATCGGAGAAACGGAGTGCCGGGAAGGACGGATTTGGCAGAGGGTATTTTCGTGGCTCCTCACCTTATTGTCAGGTAGTCGGGATCTATTGTTAAATGTCAATAAAGCGCATGGATAACCCGTGTTTTTTTATAAATTTGCGAAAACGGGTTTCAATATCCGACAAAACGTGAGGCATGGAAATATATACCCCAAAAACCAAGATCAAACTTTCTCCGGTGATAAGAAACGGGAGAGAATTTGTCGAAGTGACTTTCGGTAATGACAATGACATCCGCTTGTCGCTGTCGAAGGAAGAAAACGTACTGCTTGTCGGCGGCAGGGCTTATCTGCCGGCAGAAGATTTCGTGCTTGCCGAGTTCTTCGACCGCTATGTGAAAATGGCGTTTATAGACTATTCTGCCATCAAGGAAACCGCCCCCCGTAAAGAGGAAGACAAACGGCCGCCACTGCCGGAAGGCTATCTGGAAAAACTTCAGCAAGTGCGTTACAGTGACCATACCGTAAGGGTATATACCTCCTATTTCCGCGATTTCCAACAGCATTTCGAGGGGCGTAAGATTGAAACGGTTACCCCCGGCGAGATAAACGACTACCTGCTGTATCTCATCCACGAGAAAAACATATCCTCCTGCCAGCAAAACCAGCGTATCAACGCCATCAAGTTCTATTACGAGAAAGTTCTCGGTCAGGAACGGCGGTGTTACAAGGTGAACCGTGCCAAACGGGAGAAGACGCTGCCCGACGTGTTGAGCAAGGAGGAAATAAAGAAGATACTCGACGCGACGGTGACAGACCTGCGCTTCTTCTGCATGTTCTCCATACTCTATTCCGCAGGATTGCGCATCAGCGAACTGCTGGAACTGAAACCCGGCGACATCAACGAATCCCGCTCCCTGATACGGGTGCGGCAGGGTAAAGGAAAAAAAGACCGCTACACCCTGCTATCAAAACCGTTGATGAAAAAGCTGACGGAATATAACAGACTATACAAACCGAAAGTGTGGCTTTTTGAACACAGACCGGGCGAACCTTTCACCGAGAGTATCGTGTCGAAACGGCTGAAGGCAGCGGCCCGGGAAGCGGGAATCACGAAACGGATTTATCCGCACCTGCTGCGCCATTCGTTCGCCACCCACTTGCTGGAGCAAGGAACCGACATCAAGATTGTGAAAGAGCTTATGGGACATAACAACATCAAGACAACGGAAAGGTATGTCCACATAGCCGACACTTTCAAAAGCAATATCAAAAGCCCGTTGGACGATCTGTTGATGGAGGAAGACGAGGTCTGATACTTAAAGAAAATAACAGCCAAATCGGCTGATAGTATAACGTTATCTGCCCATAAAAAGAATGAATATGAAAATAGAATTAGAAAATTGTCAAAAAAGTCTTACTCTCAAAGATTTTGAAGAAATTGAGAGTAAATTGGGGTATGCCTTGCCGGAAAGACTGAAAGAGTTCTATTTGCAATATAATGGAGGAGAACCTAAACAGCAAACCATCTCCATAAACAAATATCACGAAGTGGAAATTATAATTTTCCAACCGTTCAAATATAATAAGAGTTTTAAGAATGCTCTTTTTCATACTGTTGAAGGAGAAACCTTGGAGCATCGTAGTTCTAATTCGATTTCTGACAATATTCTGCTATTTGCCAGTGGACATAACAATTTGAGAAATATTGGTGTAATTGCAATCAATATAAAAAACAGAGCTGTATATTTTTATAAAATTATTGGTTTTGTAAAAAATAGCGATGCATTTATTTTTGATGAACCTCAATTGATAGCGGATTCAATAGATGATTTTTTCAATAATCTCGTTGCTTTCCCAAAAATCGAAGAGGAACAACAAACGGAGATTATAGAAATAGAAGGTGTAATGCCTGAACTTTCGGACTGTTCGGCTTCGCTAACAAAAGAAGATATAAAGAATTTTGAGGTTGAGTTGAATGTAAAGATTCCGGCAGGCATGAAGAACTTTTACCTCAAGTTCAACGGTGGTATGCCATCACCATATTGTTTTCAACCGCAGGACGAGGATTTGGATTGGGTGGAGATAAATGCGTTCTTTCCGATAAAGGAACGCACCAATGCTTTTGAAACAATTGAAGTCATAGCCAAAGACATGTGGAGCAGAAATCTAATGCCAAGCAACCTGTTGCCTTTTGCTATGGATTCGGGTGGAAACTATTATGCGTTGAACTTGAAGAATAAAAAGATTTACTATTACTTGACTGACGAGTGGGACGAAAACGCTTCAAGAGAATACAACTTTGAAACAAATACTCGTTACATCGCCCAGTCATTCAATTACTTTATAAATCATTTCATCGAAGAAGAGGAATAAAGCGGGCAGATAACAAGCGGATCAATCTCCTTTAATGATGATTATCCACCAAACATTATAAACTCTGGATATAAGGATGAATGTATGAATAATCAATATGCAGTTTTAATAAGTAGTGAAATCCCCGAACTTGGAGAATTGGACTTACTGCGCTCAATTTACCGAGAGTTGAATGGTTATATGGAAGATTACAATAACCAAATCAACTTAGATGATTTGGGAGATTGGAAACTTCTCATACAGATAAATCTTCGAAATACTAATGGGGGGATTGGGATTTTCAAACGGGCAAAACGTTTCCCATCTAATAAAGAGTTTGAAATATCTATTTCCATACCAGTACCAAATTTGGAGGAAGCACGCTATGGAATATCCGATATGACGGGGATTTATATTCCTTTAAATATTAAAAACTTCTACATTCTTTCTCCATGCTTTAGTAAATATGATAATTTGTATCATTATATTCTTGAGAGTGCAAAACAAGCCATAGATGCAGCTTTTACTTATGGCTTTACATGTAACGGCAAAAGAATAAAGAAAAAAGAGTTTATAACAAACAGCACTACCGACTGAATAAGGCGGAACGCTGCAAACCATTAATCGCTGAGAAAAATATGAATAATTGGATTGAAACATCAGGAAGCCCATTTGTCATTGTTGAGCAACAATATGCCCATCAATGGAAGGGTCAAGAAAACTACAATGCTATATGTAGCGTAACAGATTACTTGGGGAAAATCTATATAGACAATCATGTCTTATTGGTAATGGGAGATGAACCGATGGCTACACGCATAGTAAATAAAGATGGAGCAATTTTAATAATTCGTTGGAAGTATGCTCCCGATTATCTAACGGTGGAAAAACTTCTGGAGAATGATATAGTAACTGGGGCAGAACCGATAGAAGAAGTTGAAGTAAAATGGGATTCTACTGAATTAGTCCTATTTGATTCTTTGTCTCCCTATTGTGAAGCGTCGGTTAAAGTTTTTTTATCATTACAAAAAACATCTTGTATAATAAAAACTTATCTTTATCAAAAAGACGAAGTATCTTTAATAATACATTCAATCCAATAAAGACGATTAACAAGCGGCTCAACCTCCCCTTAAAGGTCGGTTAGCCACCAAACATTACAGCTATGGATATAACGAATAGAATTATTGTCGCCTTACTGGAACGAATGAAAAGTAGAAACAAGAACTTTTCATTATCAAGACCTAAGTTTCATCGGTTGTTTCAAATAAATCCCGATGGCTACTTATGGTATGGCGAGAAACTGGAGCGGCATTTACTTAACAAATATGGAGAATCGGCTGATACATTGAAATATCTTGATATATATTATTTCATTTCCAATATTGTGCGGTTGTATTACATGCCTAAAAATTCAAATTCGGAGGAAAACGAGTTTGGAAAGCTATACGCTTATGGCTCCATAATAGGGTTACACCGTTGTCATATTCCAGATAAGCGAATATATCTGAACCGATTGTTAAATACTTTACTGTTCTGTTGTCCGACTTCTGAAGAATATATCCGTAGATTCCGCTGGCAAAAAAACGGTATATATTACAAATCGCAGGATGTGGAAGTTCTTATTGCCGATACATTTACAGAAATACGGGAATCGGACAAACAATCAGAATCCATTGAAATAGTTGAGTCAATAGTCAATGAGACATACCGTTATCTGGTAGGCTCAAATACGGGGCTTCCATTTGTCCGTTCGGAAACTTTATTGCACTACAACCTGAACCCATCTGATTATATGTGGCTATATCAGCACGATAAGGAATTGTTTTATACTTGTCTTGATGCAGCAGCATTACAGTCGGAGATTTTCAGTTACAAGTCATTTGTGTACAATTTCAACCTGTATATTCTAAAAGACGCAAATATATTGGATGAATTGTCCAGATATTCCAAATGTTATGAAGCCGTTTTAGAACTGCTTTTCAAATCCGATTCAATTATGCAGAACTCTGTTATTCGGCAAATCAAATTATGTAGAAATGAAGATACCATTAAACAGAATAACAGATTGGATGCTATTAACAAATGGCTCAACTCCCTAAACAAGATTGGTTGCCACAGAACATTAAACATTAGAAAATGAGAACACCAGTCATAATCCTGTTATTTGTAATCCTGCTTGCCGTAAGCTGCGGAGAGCCTCCCATGCCGCCGTCGGACGAGGAAATGATACGCCATTTCACCACGCACGAGGTGGCGTTCCGTAAGGTGTACGAAATCATGGCAGAGAGTTCAGAAGGTAGTTTTCACTACCCGCCGCTTTCTCCGGAAGAGGTTATTATACTTGATTCAATGGAGCAAAGCGATACATCCCATGAAACGAATGATGAACAAGACATCCCGGTATATGGACTGTTGAAGCCGGAGCGAATCCTACTCGACTCCCTGTTATCAGAGATTGGATGCGGTTTTATCCTTGTTGATCGCAGGGAATGGGGAACGGCAGATTCGGTATATGTGAGCCTCGTTATGCCGTACTACTCCCACGGCATCGTGGATGCCGGAACGTCCAAGAGTTTCGTTTACGATCCCGGATTGAGAAGCCGTCGGAATATCCGTATCACCGAACATGGCGACCTGAACGAGATCTACCGCAGGACGTACAACGACACCACGCTTTACAAGCCCATCAAGGGAAACTGGTACATCGAGTTAGACCATTCGATATAACGGCCCGGAGTCCGTATCAAAGTATGTATCACTTTTTGTCAAGAAGATACATCATAAAGCAGATAATGGCCATCGCAAGGAAAAATAACAGAACCGCAAGGAGTTCGTTAAACCTGCACTTGGCATAGTGAGACATCACTGCTTTGCCTCGCCATTTGTAAATCCTGCTGACGAGCGACATAACGGCAAATGTGACAATGCTAAAAACGACACATGGCAACAATGCCGACACACCTGGAAAAAGCCGGATAGTAACAGTCATCATAGGGAATATCAAAAGAGCGAAGATATAAATCGAGAGCATCATTTCGCCATCGACCCTGCCTGTTCGTCTTGCCTGCTTCCATTTCTCCCCCATCCACCAGAGGTAGTCCCAGAGATAAAACCGTTGCTTATTCTCCTGCCGTTTCATCATGCCCAATGTATAAATCCGAGGTGGAACATCAGCGCTACATTTGCCACGATCAGGGCGATAGCGATAAGAACTATTTTGGCGAGCTTCCTGCCGGGATGTTTCATCTTCCCGTAATGTTCACGGAGTGCTTCACGCCGTCCGGCTGTATAGCGTAGCTTGCAGAATAAATCGGGAAGAAAGCAGAGAGGAATCACTATGGCCAAACCAATCATCCAGCCGAAAAGGCGCAATATCGGCGGAAACCCAAGCGGTATGAGTAGGACGAAGAGCCAGCACCAAAACAGTAGCATACGTCCGTTGAGATTGGTACGCTCCCTTTCGTGCCATATCTCGGCTACATACCACATATAGTCGATGAAGCAGATCCGGTATTTGCGATTGTCCTTTTCCATACCGTTATCTCCATACAAAGAAACCAACCAATATAAGTATAATCAGAACGCTGACCAACACAATCTGAACCCTGCGGCGTGTTTCAGGCTTGCAATCATCAAATAACCACAGTTTGCTGTTAAACTGCCAATGACACGCCCATTTCCAACGGAACAGCAACCCTGCAAGCCATAGGGCAAGCAACCCGACACCAAACAGCAACCCGTATTTCGGGTGAGCCTGCAACCACTCGAAAAACGCTTCCGCCTTGCTGTTCATTGCTTCGTATATATCGGTAACTGTCATACTTATAATTAAAAGGATTCCGAACACAAAAATAATGTTTTCCGTTCACATAATCACTACTTTATGCTCCAAAACACCGGCTGTACGGTTATAAAACCAGGAAACAGCCCCGGTTAAGGTCACGGAGGTTGTTTGCGGGGGTGTTTGTGTTCATTTAGTTCTGTTCCGGCAGGAGCTTGCAAAGCACCGGGTCGTTCTTGATACGTTCCAGTTCCTCGGCGACGATGCGGCCGGCCTCTGCCTTGATACGTTCGTAGTTTTCCTGCACGACCTGTTTCATGTGATCCGTCCCGTTCTCGTCCGTGAAATCGGTAATTTGTGGTATCTTCTTGTACCGGGCCGTTTCCGCTTTCACTTTTTCGTTGTCCACGACAATCTCGCAGTGGAAAATCTTCTGCTCGATACGTTCGTCGAAATTGTCCGCCACGGCCCCGACGAACATTCCCTGCGTGAGCGTCGAGATCTTCGAGGCCGGGATCAGGCTGTCCAGCTGCGTGGATATGGATGTCGATTTGTCGCTGCGGCTCAACGTCATGCTCTGCCGCTTCTGCAATACCTTACCGAACCGTTCCGAGAGTGTCTTGGCCGTTTCACCTACGACCTGCCCGGAGAAGATGTTGCCCACCGTGTTCATCACGACGGCGGCCTCCTTGTCCCCGTAGTCCCTCTTCAACTGTGAAAAATCCTGGAAGCACAGCAGCACGGCGACCTTGTTGCTTCTGGCCGTGGCGATCAGGTTGTCGAGTCCCTTGAAGTAGATTGTCGGCAACTCGTCGATGATGATGCCCGATTTGAGCTGGCCTTTCTTATTTATGAGCTTGACAATCCGGGAATTATACAATCCCAAAGCCGCTCCGTAAATGTTTTGCCTGTCGGGATTGTTCCCCACGCAGAGTATCTTGGGATCGTCCGGGTTGTTGATGTCGAGCGTGAAATCGTCGCCCGACATGACCCAATATAGCTGGGGCGAAATCATGCGGGAAAGCGGAATTTTGGCCGATGCTATCTGGCCCTGGAGCTGGTCTTGAGCGCCTCCGAGCCAGGCATCCATAAAGGGGCTGAGGTAGTTTTCGAGTTCCGGGTAGGATGTCAGAATCGGGAAAATATCCTCGTACCGCTTGTTCAGGAACTCGATGGCGTGCGGGAAGGTACAATACCGCCCGTTGTCGTAGATGCGCAGGAACCAGATCACGGCCGCAAAAAGGATAATGGGGCTTTCCACAAAAAAATCGCCCTGCTTCTGCACCCAGCTTCGGTTCAGGTTGAGCATGATGGTATAGGCGCTCTCGTAGGCGTCCGAAATATCGGTCATGAAGTCCGGGTGAATGGGGTTACAGCGGTGCGAGCGGCGCGGGTCGTCGAAATTTATGACGTAGAAAGTCGGGATTTTCTTGTAACCTTTCTGGTGATTCAGCAGGTGGTTGTAAGCGATTTCCGAAAGATCGGGAAACTTGTAGTCATAGATGTATTGGGTATAGCCCTTTTCGATTTGCTGTTTAATGAACTGGTTTACAACACAATAACTCTTCCCGCTGCCCGGGCTTCCCATGCAGATGCAAGCCCTTTGCGGGTTTACGACATTGGCGAACCCGTTGTTCCACTGTTTGTTATAGTAAAATTTCGTCGGCAGATTTATGGAGTACTCGTTCTCGATCAGGCGTGTTTCCTGCTGGAATGATTCGTTCTCGTTGTTGAAAGGGTCATCCATGAGATTGTTCTTCAGCAGGCGGGACATCCACACGCCGCCCATCAAGAGGCAGATATACCCGGCCGATAGGGTCAGTATGTAGAAAGCCGCGTTCGCCATCGCCGTCAGCGGCAAGTCCAGCAGCCACCAGTTGAAGAAGAACAGCACGCCTCCCGTGGCCAGCGATGCCGTGATTTTCCGCCAGGTAATTTTCTCCTCTTTTACTCCTTTTGTCCCGAGGCATGAAAGGGCGAGGAACACGACGGCGAAAAGTTTCGTCCATAGTATATTCCGGAACAGCCCCGCGGTGCGGTCGAAGTTCAGCAGAATCCTATCGACCACGCCGATATTGATTCCCCATTCCCGTATCTGCCCGTAACAGAACCAGTAGATGTTGATAACCACGAACAAGATACTCAATGCCCGCATGAAATCCATTGTTTTTGCAAGACCCCGAAGGTCGTCTTCCTGTTGCATAACCGTAAAATTTAATAAATGAATGATAATTGAGATGTTATACTTTCCTCCGTCGTGAGGTATTCCGCTTCCGTTGCCCGTCCCGTCCGGCAGGCGCTTGTTTCGGGGACAAGTCCCTCGTGTTTTCCCCGGGATTCCGTTTCCCGCCGAAGCGCAGCTCGAAGGCGTTGGCCGAGTATGCCTTTCCCAGCCGTGATCCGTTCACGACCGTCCGTGTTTCGTGGTCAATGAACGTCACTCCCACGATGCGGCCGTTTTCGTTGCGTCGTATGTAGAGATCCACCCGGGCTCCCCGCAGGCGTTCGCGCAGTTCTTCCTCCGTGGGTTCTCCCCGAAGCGCTTTATCGACCCGGCCACGGATTTGCCTCCTCGTGTCGTCCTTCCCGAACCGTTCGGCGTTGCGCTCCATGTGCCGTTCCAGCCCGTCATACCCGACCTCTTTACCGAACAGTGAGGATTTGAGCGGCGCGGCCACTGCCTTGTCCCCGTTCTCGTCCAGCAGCGTGTAGAGCAATCCCCGGTAGGGGGTTCCGTTCCGCTCTCCCCGGACTTCCTCTATACCTATATTATATAAGGACAACAATGCCCGGAACTCGCCGAGGGTCTGGAAGCGGTATGTCGCCACGGCCGGTTTTATTACCGCTGCCACCTGGCGTTTCAGGTCGCCCCGCGTGTAATCGGCGGGGACGATCCCTTGCCCTTTCTCCCGCCTTCTCCCTTTGGCGGGATGCAGTCCGTACTCCCGTTCCAGTTCCTCGGTAACGGCCACGCTGCGTTCGTTGCGCCTGCTGTCGTTTATCTTGCGCCCGTCCTGGGCCACCTGCACCGACACGATATGGATATGCTCCCGTCCGATGTCGGTATGCTTGAATACGATATAAGGTTGTCCTCCCCAGCCCATGCGCTCCATGTAGGCCCCGGCTATCTCCGCGAGTTGCCCGTCGTCGAGGCGGTCTTCGGGAGCCGGGTTGAGCGACACGTGCACGACGGGTTTTTCCGTCCGGTAGTGCGAGGGCATCCAGCGCAGGAGGTCTTCTGCCGTCGCGGCCACGTTGAAGCGCCCATCCGCCGGCTCCCTCACGATGTGGGTCAGCAGCACCTTCCCGTCGCCCCGATCGACTTTCTCCTGGTTGTACGCCAGCGCGCCGTACACGTCTTTTCCGGTGGTGATATTGGCTACCATCGCTGTTTGAACTCTTCGGAGAGCGACACGACCTGCTGCCCGACGGCCGCCAGTTCACGTGTCGCTCTCTCCAGTTTATAGAGCAGCGCGAGTGTTTTCTTCTCGGAAAAATGCGCGTGCAGCTCCTTCACCACCTGGTTGTAATTCGTTCCCACGGCACGGAATTGGGCGTGGAAAGCGGTCAGCTTCGCCACGTATTCGAGCGTTCCCCGGTCGGTCTTTACCACCCGGAACGCCTCGTTGAACACTCTCGCTTTGATAAAAGCGGCTTTGGACAATAGCCCGGACTGCTCGTAAAGGTCGAGGAAACGGGCATGTTCCACGGCTGAAAAGTTTACCGAAAAGCGGTAAACGGCCGGGTCGTTTTTCGCGGGTCGTCCCCCTTTGCCCCCTCGGGGCTTTCTGTTCTTTTCCATCGCATCGAAATTTTAAGGAGAGGCCAGGGCCCCACCGGTTCCTGAAAATTCCGATCCCTTCGCGGCTTGCCGCCCTTCTGAAAAGCACCGACTCCGGAGGTGCTTTCTCCCCCTTGCGGGCAAGCTGTTTTCTGCTGCAAAACGAGAATCGTGCAGCAGAAAACACAGCTTGCTATTTGCCCTTTGCAAATACCTTCTGCCCGCTCGCGGACAGAACATTGAAAGAGCCGCCGTAAAACGGGGCAAGGACGGCTTCATTAGCGTCGGGATCGTTCACGAGGCAAAGATACCGACCTATTCAATCGCTTGTACCACAAGCGATTATGCCACTTGCGTCCACTTTGACGCCACACGCGGCCATAGCGGAAAAAGAGCATACAACCCGTGTTTTTAAGGGTTTACTTTGCACGTGAGAACGGATACGGGCAATGACACATCCTCCTGTCCGCACACGTGCGGACGGATGCAGAAAACACCGTGTGCAGAGGAAAAAGCGGGTCTTTGTCCGGATAAGCAAATGCGGTTGCGCATGAGTATAAAATCGGACACGCGCCCATGCACCGGCATACCGGCGTAACAGCCTGCCAGCGCACCAGCATATATGCGTGCCGGCATACCTGCATAAAATCTCATGCCGTCACTTGCCCGGATACGTGAAGAGATGAACGATTACCCGATTGTATAACTAAAAACGCATGGAACAATGAAAGAGAAAACGAAATTCGTGGCCTTCTCCACCCAAAAAGGCGGAGCGGGCAAAACCACCCTCACGGTGCTGGCAGCCTCTTACCTGCACTATGTAAAGGGTTTCAATGTCGCGGTCATCGACTGCGATTATCCCCAACACTCCATCGTGGAGATGCGGGAACGTGACCTGAAGCTTGCCCTCGAAGACGAACATTACAAGAGGTTAGCTTACGAACAATTCACCCGGCTTCAAAAGAAAGCCTATCCTGTCGTGGAAAGCAACACGAAAGAGGCGTTGGCCGATGCCGACTACCTCCTGCCGCAAGGTGATTTCGATTATGTGTTCTTCGACCTTCCCGGTACGATCAATAACGAGGATCTGATTCATTCCCTGGCCGGAATGGATTATCTCGTCGCCCCGATCAGTGCCGACCGGGTTGTCATGGAAAGCACCCTGAATTACGCGGTTGTGGTAAAGGAGCATATCATGGGCCGCGAGAAGTCCCGGATGAAAGGGCTGTATATGCTATGGAACATGGTGGACGGACGTGAAAAGACAGAATTATATCAGGTTTACGAGGCGGTAATGAAAGAGTTGGAGCTTCCTGTTCTGAAGACCTTCCTGCCTGACACCAAGCGTTTTCGTCGTGAGCAGAACGCCAGCCGTCGCTCTGTCTTCCGCTCCACGCTCTTCCCGGCAGACCGTTCTTTGATCCGGGGCAGCAACCTGGATAAACTCGTGGATGAATTGATCGAACTGTTAAAGTAGAATCTTATGAGCGGAAAAGAACATGACGACGGTTTGGACGCTTCCTTCATCATCAGCCAGGCCAAAAGCCGAAACCGGCCACTACATCCTTACACGCCGGAAAAAGAGGAGGAGGCATCGGCTCTATCGGAACCGTCCGGCGAGGCCGCCTCCTCGTCGGCTACGAAAGAGGAGGGACGCCGCCGAAGAGGGAAAGGCCAGGATTACGAGCGTCTTTTTATCCGGAACGCCCCCTCCAATACCCGAAGCGGCAAAACGGTGTATATCCGCAAGGAGTTTCACGAGCGTATAACCCGGATAGTGCAGGTTATCGGTAAGAACGAACTCTCGCTGTATAGCTACCTGGACAATGTGCTGGAGCAGCATTTCGCAACCTATCAGGAGGAAATTTCGGAACTCTACAAGAAACGGAACTCCGATATTTTTTAGTTATGAACCCAATATTTTTACAATCCATTAAAAACAATCCATCATGTCAGACAAAGCAATTATTTTATCTGTTATCCTGGCGGCCGTCCTTTGCGTCGCCGTACCCTTCATCTTCCGCGTGTGCCGCTACCGGCGCAGGATGAAAACCCTTATCGTCCCCGACGGCCCTTCGGGGGAGGTCGCCGTGGGGACTGTCCCCACCCCCGAGGCCGAGTACCTGGCCCGTTACATCTGCCTGCTGCGGCTGCCTTTCGCCGGTAACAAGCACGTGAAGATACGTCCGTCGTACCACGAGCGTATCCGCGAGATCACCCGTGTCATCGGTCGTGGCGACGTGACGATCACGGCCTACGTGGACAAGGTTCTCAAGGCGCACCTGGACGATAACCGGGAAACCATCGAGCGGCTTTTCGAGGAGCGTGAGGCCGTGGCCTCCCTGCAACCCAAAGCGGAGGAGCGATGAACGGGGCGTTGTGGCTGCTGCCCCTCTTTGCCGTGGGGTATGCCTTGTGGGCGTTTTTCCGCCTGCGGCGGATGGAACGTAACGAACCGGCAGACGGGATCGTTGCCGAAGACACGCCCTGCCGGCAGGAGATCATCGGCAGGAGCCGCTTTGTCCTCGACCCGCGCCACTCCCGGCCACAAGCTGCCGTAGAATCTGAAACTGAAAAAGTTACGGAAAAAGCCGATATATTTGTGCCCACGAATGTACCCGAACACCCCCGGCAGATTCCGCCGGAAGACCTGGATGAAGTGTTCGGTGTCGCTCCCGAGGGGGAGCCTAACGAACCTCTGGAAATCGACTTTCCGCTGTACGATGAATCTTTCCCGGATGCGGACGCGGAGGAGCCGGATTATGACGAGGATGAAGACGACACCGAAGAGCTGCCCCTTTTGGGCCGCTCGCTTGCCCAGGGGGTTAGTTTTGAACAGATGGGCGAAGCCTACCGCCACGTGGTACACGATCCACCTTCAACAGACGAGCAAAGGGAGGAAACGGGACGTGTCCTCCTGGGCCTGAAACAGACCGACATGTTCGAGGTCATCGTTTCGGGCCGCCCCGACGGGAACGACAGGGTAAAATCCCTGATCGACACCTACCTCTCGGCCTTTCACCGGCGTATGTCCGAGAGGTCTGCGGAAAGCCCATCTCCGCAGGGTTCGGTTCCCACGGGTTTCGACGTCCGTGAGTTTGTTTAACCCCATAATGACATCACGATGAAAGAAAAAGACTACGGGTAGCGCGTGAGGCTATCCTCGAACCACTGAAAAAATCCGAATCAAGAAGTTTAACCCGGTGCGGGGCCTATCCATCCCCGCGCCACAATTCAAACATTATCGAGTTATGAGAAAGAACAAGATTCTTCTTCCGGCGGCATTTCTCTTTGCCGCCATCTCCTCCGCCTTCGCGCAGGGCAACGGCATCGCCGGCATTACGGAGGCTACCAACATGGTAACCAGCTACTTCGATCCCGGAACGAAGCTCATCTACGCGATTGGGGCTGTGGTCGGCCTTATCGGGGGGATCAAGGTCTATAACAAGTTTTCGAGCGGCGACCCCGACACGTCGAAGACCGCCGCGAGCTGGTTCGGCGCGTGTATTTTCCTGATTGTCGCCGCGACGATCCTACGCTCTTTCTTCTTGTAGTCCAACCTGTCATGCAAATAATTATGGAATATGGAATCAACAAGGGAATCGGCAAGAGCGTGGAGTTCCGGGGCCTGAAGGCGCAGTACCTCTTCATCTTCGCGGGCGGCCTGCTGGCCGTCTTCGTGGTGTTCGTCATCCTCTACATGGCAGGGGTCGATCAGTGGGTATGTATCGCTTTCGGCGTTGCGGCGGCTTCGGTGCTGGTCTGGCTTACCTTCCGCCTGAACGCCCGTTACGGGGAACACGGGCTGATGAAGCTGCTCGCCGCGCGCCGGCATCCCCGCTACCTGCTCAACCGCAAGTCCCTGCGCCGGTTGCTGAAAAGAAAGGGGGGCCGCGTATGAGAAACATCTTGAAAGCTACCACGCTGGAAAGCAAGTTCCCGCTCCTGGCCGTGGAAGGCGGTTGTATCATCAGCAAGGACGCGGACATAACGGTCGTCTATCGGGTCGAACTCCCGGAGCTGTTCACCGTCACGTCCGCCGAGTACGAGGCGATCCACGCCGCCTGGTGCAAGGCCCTGAAGGTCTTGCCCGAATACAGCGTGGTACACAAGCAGGACTGGTTCATCCGCGAGCGTTACCGCCCGGCCACGGGCGAGGGGGACATGAGTTTCCTCTCCCGCAGTTACGAGCGGCATTTCAACGAGCGTCCGTTCCTGACCCACGCCTGCTTCCTCTACCTGACGAAAACGACGAGGGAGCGTATGCACATGCGTTCAGACTTCTCGACCCTCTGCCGGGGCAACATCATTCCCAAAGAGGTAAACCGGGAGGCGGCGACAAAATTCCTGGAGGCGGCGGAACAGTTCGAGCGTATTCTGAACGATTCGGGTTTCCTGACCCTTGTCCGCCTCACGGGGGACGAGATCACGGGTACGGCGGATTGTCCGGGCCTGCTGGAACGGTACTTTTCCCTCTCGCTCTCGGAGACGACTTCTCTTCAGGACATCGAGCTGGGGGCCGAGGTTCTGCGCGTGGGTAACAAACGGGTGTGCCTGCACACGCTCTCGGACACGGAAGACCTGCCGGGGCGCGTGGGTACGGACACCCGTTACGAGCGTCTTTCCACCGACCGTTCGGACTGCCTGCTCTCGTTCGCGGCCCCCGTGGGGCTTCTGCTTTCCTGCGACCACCTTTACAACCAGTACGTGTTCCTGGAAGACAGCGACGAAAACCTGCGTATGTTCGAGAAACGTGCGCGTAACATGCAGTCCCTTTCCCGCTACTCCCGCGGGAACCAGATAAACAAGGAGTGGGTGCGATACGTCGCTGTGTAAGTAATTGTTAAACTTAGATTTAACCCGTTGTTTCGTCAACGGTAGCCTATGGACAGATGCACCAATAGTAATATACTGTATCAAAGCTGTCCAGACAAGGTAGCCCTTCCGAAAGGAGCAGTCAGAACCGTGAGGGAAAGACAATGGCTGTTAGTATCATACAGTCAGGGAGCTTGGCTTGGGTGGTATGGTTAGCGTAAGCGAACTGTCGTCTAAACGTCGTAAGGTTGAAGAAGCCAAAGATACTGATAGGCTTCAGCCCAAAAGGGAAGCAGTCGGTTATTCCTCTCCATTCTGGGAATACACGAACAGAGTACTGCCGGTGTAATAGACAGAACCTAACCCACTTATAAGTTACTTGCACGGAACGTAGTAAGCCCGTATTTCTCCTGCCAATGACAGGTAAGCAGACCGTAAGGAATGCCGAATGGAGTGCGGGTATAGGATTGCAGAAAAAGCGAATGCCACCCTGTAATGGGGTGAATAGGGATTGAAACATCATCCCGCTGCGAAAGCAGGCTGACTTCTGCGGTAGGTGATTCTTTACAAGAAACTTTTAGAACTTTTAAAAGGAGAAAAGCAAATGAACGAAATTAAAAAATCGTGTGCATCGACTGACCAAACGCAGAGCAAATGGGACAGTATAAATTGGCTCAAATGCGAAGCTGCGGTTCAAAAGCTACAAGCGCGTATTGTAAAGGCTCAAAAAGAGGGTCGCCACAACAAGGTCAAAGCCTTGCAGTGGACACTGACCCACTCGTTTTACGCTAAAGCATTAGCGGTAAGACGTGTAACTTCCAATAATGGGAGTAAAACGGCTGGCGTCGATATGGTAACATGGAAAACGCCAGATGCTAAAGTGTGTGCAATAACCGAACTGAAAAGGAGAGGTTATACACCCCAACCTCTGAGACGAGTACATATCAGAAAGAGTAACGGGAAATTAAGACCATTGGGTATACCAACTATGAAAGACCGGGCTATGCAGGCATTGTATCTGATGGCACTGGCTCCCGTAGCTGAAACAACGGCTGATGCCAATTCTTATGGTTTCAGAAAAGAAAGGAGCACGGCAGATGCCGTTCAACAATGCTTCAATGACCTGGCAAGGACGACATCCCCACAATGGATCTTAGAAGGTGATATCAAAGGTTGTTTCGACCATATCAGTCATGAATGGTTGCTTGACAATATCCCTATGGATAAAGTTTTGCTCCGTAAATGGTTGAAAAGTGGATTTATTTTCAACAAGCAACTTTTTCCGACAGAGGAGGGAACTCCTCAAGGCGGCATCATCTCCCCAACTCTTGCAAATATGACTTTGGACGGACTGGAAAAACTGCTTGCCGATAGCTTTCCGATAAACCGCTCGAAGAAAAATTACTATACTCCTATGATAAATCTTGTTCGCTACGCGGATGATTTTATTATCACAGGAGAGAGTAAGGAGTTGTTGGAGAACCATGTTAAACCATTAGTCATTGAGTTTCTTCAAGCAAGAGGGCTTACCTTATCAGAAGAAAAGACTAAGATAACTCATATAGAAGAAGGGTTTGATTTTCTTGGGTTCAATATCAGAAAATATAAAGGCAAGTTTATCACAAAACCATCCAAGAAGAGTCGAAAGAGATTTTTAGATAAGGTTCGTGAAATAGTGGACAAGAACAAGTCTTCTAAGCAACAATCTTTGATACGATTGCTAAACCCAGTCATTAGAGGATGGGCGAACTACTACAAGGGGTGTTCTGCATCGGAAACTTTCCGTAAAACAGATGCACAAATTTTCAACAAACTATGGCGATGGTCTCGCAGAAGACATCCCAAAAAAGGTAAACGATGGATTGCCAACAAGTATTATCACACTGTAAGAGGTAGAAGCTGGACTTTTGCCGTACCGCTTGAAAACAGGAAAGTGGATAAATACCACACTCTTGTGAGATTGTCGGATACGAAAATAAAGCGACATATCAAAATCCGCAGTGAGGCCAACCCATATGATGCCGATTGGAAAGATTTCTTCGATCAATACAAGACCCGAAGAATGCTTGCACACTTAGACGGCAAGCAATATATCTATCGCCTGTGGAATCAGCAAATGCAATGTTGCCCTGTGTGTGGCAAGCACATCACACGGGAAACTCCCTGGAAAATTACTGAAATGACAGGGAGCAGTAGAAAGGCGAAAGTCCTAATACATGACCATTGCAGCCGAATTACTAACAGAAATAAATGGAAGTTACTATGAGCCGGCTTTTAGTTACAAATAAAAGTTTTGAATTGCTTGAGCCGTATGAGGGGAAACTCTCACGTACGGTTCTTAGAGGGGAAAGCTCCCGTAAGGGGGCTGACCTACTCGACATCGACCAGTATCTCAACGAGGCGCACTCGTTCGGTCTTCAATCCGTCCGGGCCCATTTCAACGTGCTGGCCTGGTCGGACGACGTGCAGGAGCTCCGGCATATCCGCAATGATGTGGGCAGCCAGCTCGCTCTGATGGAATGCCGCCCGCGCCACAACACCGTGGACGCCGCCACGCTCTACTGGGCGGGTATGCCGGGCAATGCGGGGGATTTCCCCGCCGAGGAATCGTTCTACACGTTCATCGAGCCCGCGGTCTGTTTCTTCACGGAGGAAACCAACTATAAATCCTCGTCCAGTCCTTTCGGCATCAAGCTGTGCGACCGCGTAAGCGGCAGGCCCCTGCACCTGGACATCTCGGACGAACCGATGAAAAAAGGGATCATTACCAACAGGAATAAATTCGTGTTAGGCGGCTCGGGGTCAGGCAAGTCATTCTTTATGAATCATTTAGTCCGCCAATACTGGGAGCAGGGCACGCATGTCGTGCTGGTGGATACCGGTAACAGCTACCAGGGTCTTTGCGAGCTGATCCGGCGTAAGACCAAAGGTGAGGACGGCGTGTATTTTACCTATACCGAGGAACATCCCATCAGTTTCAACCCGTTCTACACCGACGATTACTATTTCGACGTGGAGAAGAAGGACAGCATCAAGACGCTGCTGCTGACACTCTGGAAAACCGAGGACGACAAGATCACGAAGACCGAGAGCGGCGAGCTGGGCAGTGCCGTGAACGCCTATATCGAGCGTATCCGCGCCGACCGGAATATCGTGCCGTGTTTCGACAGTTTCTACGAGTACCTGCGGGACGACTACCGCCGCGAGCTGGAGGAGCGGGAGATCCGGGTCAGCCGCGAGGATTTCAACATCGACAACATGCTCATCACCCTGCGGCAGTATTACAAGGGCGGACGCTACGACTTCCTTCTGAACTCCCGGGCCAACATCGACCTGCTCTCGAAGCGCTTCGTGGTCTTCGAGGTGGATTCCATCAAGGAAAACAAGGAGCTTTTTCCCGTGGTCACCATCATCATCATGGAGGCTTTCATAAACAAGATGAGACGGCTCAAGGGGGTACGCAAACAGCTCATCGTCGAGGAGGCCTGGAAGGCGCTCTCTACGGCCAATATGGCTGAATATCTGCGTTATATGTATAAAACCGTCCGCAAATACTACGGTGAGGCCATCGTGGTGACGCAGGAGGTCGAGGACATCATTTCCAGCCCGGTGGTCAAGGAGGCGATCATCAACAACTCGGACTGCAAGATCCTGCTCGACCAGCGCAAGTTCATGAACCGTTTCGACGCGATTCAGTCCTTGTTGGGGCTGACCGACAAGGAGAAGGCGCAGATTCTCTCGATCAACCAGTCCAACAACCCTTCCCGTAAATACAAGGAGGTCTGGATCGGTCTGGGCGGCGTTCAGTCGGCGGTCTATGCCACGGAGGTCAGCGTCCCGGAGTACCTGGCCTACACGACCGAGGAAACGGAGAAAGTGGAGGTACAGCGGCTTGCCGGCGAGCTGGGCGGTGATATAGAACTGGCGATCAGGCAGCTCGCCGAGGGCAAACGTTAAAGGGAGGGCAGGCCATGTATCGCAAGTGTATCGGATCAGACCCCACGGCGGCGCGTTTGGACTTCGCGCTGTACGAGGTGGCGGGCGAGTGGGAAAGCCGCTCGGGTTCTCCCCGGGTTCGCATCTACCGCAACCCGGGACGCCGGGGCGGCGGTTTTTACGTGGAGGTGTCCTACAAGGACGGGACACGCTTCTCCCGTCCCGTGAGGAAGTATTGGGGAGGTATCCGTTACTTCGACCTCTACGGGTATGTCGCCCTGGCCTACGATGTGGGGCGCGAGGTGCTCCAGCTCTCCGCCTACGGGGATTATTACCGGGCGTCGGAATGACCGCCCAAGTATTCACGAATTAAATAATGAAAAGGATGAAACGATTGATTTTAACGCTGTTCGTGGGGCTTCTTTGCTTCACGTACCAGGCAAAAGCGCAGTGGACGGTCATCGACCCGTCGAACCTCGTTCAGAACATCAAGAGCGCGGTTCAAAGCTCGACCACGGCGACCAACATGGTCAAGTCGCTGCAAGAGAGTATCAAGATTTATAACCAGAGCAAGGCTTACTACGACGCCCTCAAATCGGTGCATAACATCATCAAGGATGCCCGGAAGGTGAAGCTGACGCTCGAAATGGTCAGCGAGATCACGGAAATCTACACCTCGGGATTCAACCGTATGGTTTCAGACCCGAACTTCACGGTGGACGAGCTGGCGGCGATCTCGGCGGGTTACGCCCGGCTGCTGGAGGAGGGCGGTGCGCTGGTGGCGGAACTCAAGACGGTCATAACCGGCGGCAACGGCCTCTCGCTCTCGGACAAGGAGCGGATGGACGTGGTGGATCAGGTTTACACGAAGATGCTGGAGTACCGCAACCTCACGCGCTATTACACGCGCAAGACCATCTCCGTGTCCTTCATCCGCAGCCGCGAAAAGGGCGACGCGCACCGGGTGCTGGCACTTTACGGGAACCCGAACGACAGATATTGGTAACCTGAAAACGGAGGCAGTCATGGATTTCGACAATTTACACCAGGTTCTCCGGAACCTGTATCAGGAGATGATGCCGCTATGCGGCGACATGATCGGGGTGGCGAAAGGTATCGCCGGCCTGGGTGCGCTCTTTTACGTGGCTTACCGGGTATGGAAGGCACTGGCCAGCGCGGAGCCTATCGACGTGTTCCCGCTCCTGCGGCCTTTCGCCATCGGCTTGTGCGTGATGTTCTTTCCCACCGTGGTTCTGGGGACGATCAACGCTGTGATGTCGCCCGTGGTGCAGGGCACGCACGCCATACTGGAGGGGCAGACATTGGATTTGCAGGCATACCAGCAACAGAAGGACGATTTGGAAGCCGAGGCCCGCAGGCGCGAGGGCAAGGCTTGGTTAGTGGACGACGAGGTGTATGAACAACGGCTTGCGGATATGGGTATCACGGATTTGGGCGAGATTATCAGCATGTGGGCCGAACGCACGTGGTACGACATCAAGGCCGGTTTCCGGCAGCTTGTCCGGGACTTCTTCGAGTTGTTGTTCAACGCCGCGGGGCTTACCATCGACACGCTGCGGACATTCTTTTTAGTCGTGCTGTCGATTCTGGGGCCCTTGTCGTTCGCCCTCTCCATTTACGACGGCTTCCACTCGACGCTCGCGAGTTGGATTTCCCGCTATATCAGCGTGTACCTTTGGCTTCCCATCGCCGACCTGTTCTCCGCGGTGCTGGCCAAGATCCAGACGTTGATGCTCCAGGCGGACGTCCTGGCCCTGCAAGACCCCAACTACATTCCCGACAGCGGCAGCGGTGTCTATATTATCTTTTTGATTATAGGTATCATAGGCTATTTCACGATCCCCACCGTTGCCGAGTGGGTGATCCAGTCGGGCGGAGCCGGCGGGGCTATGGGCGGTATCAACAAGGCCGGGGCATTCGCCACGGGTGTCGCGGGCGGTATCGCCGGCAACATGATCGGCCGCACGTTCGGGCGTCGCGGCGGTGGCGGTTCCTCCTCCGGTAACGGCGGCGGTGGCCCGGCTTCGGGCAGTGCCCCCAACGGGCGCAACCTGGCAACACAAGGTAACAGTAATCATTCATAACAATTTGGACAATGGAATTCAAGTCATTAAAAAACATCGAAACAAGTTTCAGGCAGATTCGGCTTTTCGGTATCGTGTTCCTCTGCCTGTGCGCGCTGGTATCCGTGTTCAGCGTGGTCGCGAGCTTCCGTTTCGCCGAAAAGCAGCGCGAGAAGATCTACGTCCTGGACGGGGGCAAGTCGCTGATGCTGGCGCTATCGCAGGATTTGAGCCAGAACCGCCCCGTGGAGGCGCGCGAACATATCCGGCGTTTTCACGAGTTGTTCTTTACCCTCTCGCCCGACCGTGCGGCCATCGAGAGCAACATCAACCGCGCGCTGTTCCTGGTCGATAAGAGCGCCTTCGCCTATTACCAGGACATGCAGGAGAAAGGTTACTACAACCGTGTGGTGTCGGGGAACATCAGCCAGCGTATCGAGGTGGACTCCGTGGTGTGCGACTTCAACGCCTATCCCTACCGGGCCATGACCTATGCCCGGCAAATGATTGTCCGCGAGAGCAACATCACCGAGCGTTCGCTGGTCACGCGCTGCGAGCTGATCAACTCGGGGCGTTCGGACAATAACCCGCAGGGTTTCATCATGGAGAAATTCGAGATTCTGGAGAACCGCGATTTACGTACATTAAAAAGATAAGGCTATGGCAAAGAAGAGAATAAAGGCTTTCGGGGAGTGGGTCGAAGACCACCTGCGCCGCGCTTGCGGGGCACTCTCGCCCGATAAGCGGATTATCGTGATCCTCACGCTGCTCTTGTTCTTTTCCGTCTTGTCGCTCTACTTTACCGTGTCTTCCATCTACCGCTTCGGCAAGGGAGCCGGGGAACGGATGCAGATACGGCATATCGAGCGGCTGGAACTGGAATTAAGACAACGGCAGGAGGCCGACAGTGTAAAACATCTAAAAGATTTCAATTATGACGACGAACGAAAAACAGAATAAACAGCCGGAGGCGGGGAAAAAGGAACTCACGCCCCGGCAGATACAGATGCGGAAGAAGATGGTGGTCTTCCCGCTCTTTTTCCTGGCCTTTGCCGGGTGCATGTGGCTGATCTTCTCCCCCGGCGAAAAAGAACGGGAGGAGCCTTCGGCGGGTTTCAACACGGAGCTGCCGACCCCGGAATCGGAGGGTATCCTCTCGGACAAGCGTGATGCCTACGTGCAGGAGGAGATGCGGCGCAGGGAGCGGGAAAAGATGCGCTCCTTGCAGGATTTCGCGTTCGGGATGGAGGACGAGGAGGAAGAGCCCGTCATGCCCGCTGCCGTGCCGGATAAGTCTTCCGGCTCTGCCGGCGGTTCGTCGGGAGCTTTCCGGACTTCCCGTGCCGCCTATGCCGACATCAACCGCCAGTTAGGCAGTTTCTACGAGGACACCGCCGGTGAAACGGGGGAAGAGCGCGAGATGCAGGCCCGCATCGAGGAACTGGAACGCCGCCTGGAAGAACAGCAGGCGCAGAAAACGGCCCAGGAGGAGCAGGTGGCGCTGCTGGAGAAGTCCTACGAGATCGCCGCCCGCTACATGAATGGCGGTCAGGCCCCTGAAGCCCCGCGTCAGAAAGCCTCCGTTTCCGGCAAGGCTTCCGTGCAGCCCGTGCGCCAGGTGCGCCGTAACATCGTGTCGCTGCTTGCCGCCCCGCTGCCCGATTCGGTCTTCGCCCGTGAGTTCGTCAAGCCCCGGAACTGGGGTTTCAACACGGTGGGGAGCGACCTTCGCGAGCCCGAGCGCAACAGTATCCGCGCCGCCGTGCAGCAAACCGTGACGCTCACCGATGGCGGGGAGGTTACTTTCCGGCTGCTGGAACCGATGATGGCGGGAGATCTGCTCATCCCCTCGGGTACGCCCGTAACGGGGGCGGCGAGGATCAACGGCGAACGGCTGACGGTCAAGGTCAGCGCTGTCCAGCACGGCGGGGCGGTCGTTCCGGTCGATCTGTCGGTCTATGACACGAACGGCAACGAGGGTATTCCCGTGCCGGGGTCGGAAGAACTCAATGCCGTGAAGGAGATCGCCGCCAATATGGGCGCGGGCATGGGCAGCAGTATCACGATCACGGACGATGCCGGTTCGCAACTGCTCTCCGACCTGGGGCGCAGCGCCATCCAGGGCGTGTCGCAATACGTGAGCAAGAAGATGCGCTCGGTCAAGGTCACGCTCAAGGCCGGTTACAGCGTCCTGCTGCTCCCGCCCCTTCAATAAGGGTACAAACGACGTACTTCCGTACACCACTGAAAAAATCCATTTTTATCAACAATCAAAAAATTATCGAGTATGAAAAAGATTCTTCTGGCACTCGCTTTTATCGGGTGCATGTTCGCTGCCCACGCGCAGGAAAAGCCCTCCACGGGCGATTTGTACGACGGTCTTACCCGTCCGCTGACTTTCAACCGGGTTATCCCGCCCTACGCGCTGGAGGTGACGTTCAGCAAGACCGTGCATGTGATTTTCCCCTCGGCCATCCGTTACGTCGATCTGGGGTCTTCGGATCTTCTGGCGGCGAAAGCCGATGGCACGGAAAACGTGCTGCGTGTAAAGGCGGCCCTGCGTGATTTCTCGCGCGAGAGCAACCTTTCGGTCATTACCGAGGACGGGGCCTATTACAGCTTCAATGTCAAGTATGCCGACGAGCCGGTGAAACTGTCGGTCGAGATGGCGGACTTCCTGCATGACGGGGAGGCGGTAAACCGCCCCAATAACGCGCTGGACATCTATTTGCAGGAGTTGGGATGCGAATCTCCGCTGCTGGTCAAACTGATCATGCAGTCCATTTACAAGAATGACCGCCGCGAGATCAAGCATATCGGTTGCAAGCGTTTCGGGGTACAATACCTCCTCAAAGGTATCTACGTGCATAACGACCTGCTTTATTTCCACCTCCAACTGAAAAACTCCTCCAACGTGCCTTTCAACGTGGACTACCTGACGTTCAAGATTACGGACAAGAAGGTGGCCAAACGCACGGCCATCCAGGAGCAGGTCGTATGGCCCGTGCGTGCGTACAACAACGTGCAGGTCATCGGCGGCAAGCGTACCGAGCGCATGGTCTTCACGCTCCCGAAGTTCACGCTGGCCGACGACAAGCAGCTGGTCGTGGAACTGCACGAGCAGCAGGGCGGGCGACACCAGACTTTCACGGTGGAGAATGCCGACCTGGTGCGCGCACGTGTTATCAACGAGTTAAAGGTAAAGTGATATGAAACGGGCGATATTCATTCTCACGCTGGGGTTATGCCTCCTCCTTTCGGACGGGGCGCACGCCCAGCGTGCCCTGCCCGCCATGCGCGGGCTGGAAATACGGGGAGGCATGGCCGACGGCTTCTATACCCGGGACAGCCGCAGCGAAACGGGCTACTGGTTCGGGCTGGCCATGAGCCGCTACGCGAAGAATGCCGACAAGTGGGTGTTCGGCGCGGAGTTCCTGAACCGTTATTACCCCTACAAGTCGGAACGTATCCCGGTGGCGCAGTTCACGGCCGAGGGAGGTTACTATTACAAGTTCCTCGCCGACCCGTCCAGGACTTTTTTCTTCTACCTCGGCGGCTCGGCGCTGGCCGGTTACGAGAGTGTGAACCGGGGCGAAAGGCGGCTCTATGACGGCTCTACGCTCCGCCACCGCGACCGTTTCCTCTATGGCGGGGCCGTCACGCTGGAGGTCGATGCGTACCTGACCGACAGGATTATCCTCTCGCTGACGGGGCGTGAGCGTATCCTATGGGGCACTACAACGGGACATTTCCACGCGCAGTTCGGCCTGGGCGTGAAATTCATAATCCATTAAACTTGCAAGCGACATGAAAAAGATGAAAAAGATATTGGCCCTGGCGGTCTGGATCGCCGCCCTGGGTCTTTTATGCGCATCCTGCGACAACGGGCTGGATATACAGCAGGCGTACACGTTCTCTCTGGAAACGATGCCCGTTCAGAAGCGAATCTCCGTTGGTGAAACCGCTGAAATCCGCTGCACGCTCGTGCGGGAGGGGAGATATGACGGCGCACGTTACACGATCCGCTATTTCCAGCCCGACGGGCGCGGTGAGTTGAGGATGGACGACGGTACGGTGTTCCTGCCCAACGACCGCTATCCGCTCGACCGTGAGGTGTTCCGCCTCTATTACACATCGCGCAGCGATGACCAGCAGACCATCGACGTCTATGTCGAGGACAACACGGGTCAGGTCGTGAAGACCTCCTTCACGTTCCAGAGCGAGAACGGGACGGAGGAAACGGAACGATAACGGAATATGTCTAACCAAGAGAAGCGCCCGTCACCCGGGCGCTTTCCATAAATACTGAAAACCATGACAGAGCAAGAGAGAATAGATATAGCCTATCTCGATACGGGGGTGTACGAGAACCCGTGGCGTGAGAACCTTTTCGAGACGCTGCCCGAGGATCGGAAAACGGCGGAGGTCTGCCGTTTCGCCATCAAGAAATCGGCTTTCAACATCGAGTTCGTTCCCGAAGCGATGAAAACGCCGGAACTTTGTCTTGCCGCGGCCGGCTACCGGGGCGAAACACTGAAATTCGTCCCTGACCGTCTGAAGACACCGAAAATGTGCCGTGCCGCCGTCGATAGCAACAGCTACGCGCTGTATTACGTTCCGGAGGGGTTGAAGACCCCCGAACTGTGCATGGCGGCCGTGAAGCGCAACGGCCTGGTGCTGGAGGCCGTTCCCGGGGAATTGAGGACGCCGCAAATATGCCGTGCGGCGTTGAAAGCGGTGGACAGTGCCGATTACAAGATACTCCCTTACATTCCGTATCCCGATATATGCCTGGAAGGGCTGAAAAAATTCGGGATGTCGTTCGTGGACAAGTTCGAGATTTTCGCCTCCATTGCCCCGGAGGTCATGACCGGGGAGCTGGCCCTTCACGGCGTGGGGATGGACGCGTCCTGCCTTTCGCTCGTGCCGGTGGAACTGCGCACGGAGGCAGTCTGCCTGCGTGCCGTCAGTGGGGACGGCATCCTGCTCCATGAAGTGCCGGAGGAATTACGCACGGAACGGGTCTGCGAGGCTGCCGTGTCCTCGAACTACCTGGCACTGGAGTACGTTCCGAAGCATCTGAAAACCGACCGTCTGTGCGAGATAGCGCTGGAGCGCGATCCCCTGGCCATCCGCTTTTTCAACCCCGAACAGCTCACGCCGGAGGTCTGCAACCGGGCGTTGGCCCGTGCCGACGACCTGCGTGTCCTCCGCTATATCCCTTTCGAGGATATACACATGAAGGCGTTGGGGTTCTATTGCACGAATTACGAGAAGACCTTCGATTTTTTGCAGCACATGAACCCGGCACACGTCACGCCGAAAGTGGCCCGGGAAATTTTCGCCCTGGAGCCGGAGCTGTTCTACAACCTTCCCGACCACGCCAAGAACGAGGAGATGTGCCGCCGGGCCGTCGGGCACGACGGGAGCTACCTGCAATATGTCCCCGAGAAGTGGAAAACGCCGGAGTTGTGCATGGAGGCCATACGGCGCAGTCCCTATGCCATCGCCCACCTGCCCGAGAGCATGAAAAGCCCGGATCTATACATGAGCCTGGTGCGGGAGAACCCGCAAAACCTGAAAGGCGTCCCCCGCGAAGCCCGGACGCCGGAGATGAGCCGGGAGGCTTTCGAGCGTACCTACGGGAAGGACAAAACCGATTTCTCGGTTATCAGCGCGTTGAGCGACCCCGCCCTGGTCTTGCAGGTGTTCCGCGAGCAGGACGACCCGCAGAAGATACACCGGTTGATGAGTGTCCTGCACCTGAACCGCCGGCTTGTAACGGAGGAGGTGGCGTTGGAGGCCGTTCGCAAGGATGCGGGGGTGCTGTATGACATTCCCCAGACGGCCATCACGCCGCTCGTGGCCGATACGGCCGTGCGGGGCGACCCGAGGATGATCCAGTGGGTTCCGAGGGAGCTTCGCACGGCGGATCTGTGCCTCTATGCCGAGGCCGCCCATCCAGAGTTGCGGGTTTACGTTCCCGACGAGATAGCGAAGGGACGTAATATCTATTCGTTCCACCGTCAGGTGGACGCGAAATTGCGGCAGCCGCTCGAATACGAACAATACAAGACCCTCTACTCGGGCGGCGCGGTGCGTGTGAACAACGTGTGGACGTCGGTTGCGGGTGAGATTGATTGCTGCGAGGTGCGTTACGACCGTAAGACGGAGAAACTCAAACTGCGGATCGTCGAACCGCCCAGGGAGAAGAAGGCGCAGCCGAAGGTCGCGCCCCGCAAACCCGCCCGGGGGCCGAAATTGTAGGACGGCGGGTAGTTCTTTGGCAGGAAGGTTGTTAAAAATCGCACGTGTTGTCGCCGATACCCGGATGAAATCGTTATATTTGCAATCGAATCCTCCGGCGGCGTGCCGCCGGGCGATTTACATACGGAAGGAACACATTATGGTGGGGCATTGAAAACAGCCAAATTTTAATCCGCTCGCAAAATAATGGGTAGTTCTCTTCTTTATCGTCGTGTCTATATGCGTCAAGCGTATGCGATAGCGGCGTGGGGAGAAATTATCTATCGAGTGGATGGGTGCTTGGCTGTACCTCAATGCCGGTATTTAACGTATTCTCACGCCTTTTTCGTATGGTATTTGTCTGAACCTAAAGAAAAGCGATATGGAAACGAAATCGACAAATGAGGTAAAGGGTGATTACGACCGGGTATCGGCGAGTGAATGCCTGGGGTCGCTAATCGAGTTGCACGGGATTGTTATGGAAGACGATCTGTTCGTCATTCCCGATGCGGATGGCACGGCAGTATTATACAATGACGGGAAGATACGTTTTGACGAGATCGCCGACATCGAGGTCGGCTCGGTGTTCGTGGGCATCCTGCTCCGCAACGGCTATCTGTTCTACCTTTCCCGTACCGAACCGCTCAAGACGTGCATATACACGCATGGCGGGTGGGGTTCAATCTCTGAAATTTCTCCCCGTGGCATTGCCGGACATATCGGGCGTGAACTGCACGGGAAGCTGGGCGACCATACGGCGGTCGATTGACGGGAAACAAAAAAATCGGACGGTTGTTATCGTCCGATTTTTTTCGCGTCGTATTTTCACGGCCGTTGCCTGCCGTGTTCCCGTTTCCGCCTTTGCAGGGCGAGCAGTTGCCGCAACATGTAGGCATGGTTTTCCCCCACGGTATGCCCCGAGGGCATCAGGTAAGGACTTGCGAGGCACTCCCGGCATTGGCGTACCGCCTCTTTTAAGTCGGTAACGGTTATTTCCGCTCCCGTGATGTCTTTAATCTTTGTTTCCATTCTTGTCCTGTTTTTTGGGTTCGTACCAACTGTCCCGGTAATTTTCTCCCACGAGCGAGAAAATTCCGCTCATGCCGCTTTCAGCGGCGAAATTTTTGGCTTCCCATATACCGGAAAACTCTCCCAGCAGCCGGTAGCCGATGAATAATTTGTACTTGCGCATGATTTTATCGTTTTTCCAGGTTGATAATCGGTGTGTTCTTTTGCAGCCATTCCTTCACGCTGTCCATGTTGTATTCGGATGTGATAACCGCCGTTCGGTCGTCGATTTCGGTGAAGCGCGTAGTTTCATACCCGTCGATCCACTGCTTCAGCGTGGCAACGCCCCACACCTGCGGGTCGTCGAACATGGTGTTGAGCCGCCCGATACCCTCGCCGAAGGTTACGAGCAGCGTTTCATAGGAGATTTCCTTGTTTACTTCATTCGTTTTCATATTCTCGCTTTTTACGGGCGGCTTTTGCCGCCCCGAAATTTTTTAATCAGACAAGTTCCACTCTAACCCTGCTCATGTTCGCCCAGAACACGCCGTTGCAGTAGTAGGCGTAGCCGTTATGCCAGTTGCTCCTGCGGCGTATCACGTCCTGCTCGGGTGGTCGTATCTCGATACTCGTGGTGTAGATGTTGTGTCCCACGGTAATGACGAGGTTGCACCTTCGCCATATCTCGGAATGGGTTTTGAACCCGTTTTTCCCCTCGACGAGCGCAAGGGCCGTCTTGACTGCTTCCCGAACTTCCCAATCCCACTCCCCGAAGGGTTTGAGCGGGCGTGCCATGTAGCTTTTATAGATGATTTTCATTGTTATATTTTTTTTGTAGGGCGGCTTTCGCCGCCCCGATTTTATAATTCGACAATCCTTTCCACTCTGCCGTACAACATGGAGCGTATGCTCGTCTTGTCCACGCCCTTGTATTCCGTGTAATGCCCGTACTGCTTTACCACGAATGTTTTCAGTACATCGACAAAGTTGAAACGATACCCTAAAAGCGGAATGGAGTCCTTGAAATAGGTGTTATGGTTTACCTCACGGGTAATCCAGTCTTTCTCCTCACGGGTGAGCGTTCCCCCGTCATTGAGCCGTTTGCGTAATATGTACGCTTTTGAGCCTGCAAGGCTTTCGAGTGCGGGAACGTCCCACGACACGAATTTATATGCTATTTGGTTCATTCTATTTTGTTTTTGCGGGCGGCTTTCGCCGCCCCGATTTTTATGCTGTCATTCGTTTCCGTATAAGGGACATGTTCCCCTTCATCAGTTTCAGTATTTGCCCGTGGTATGGGGTATTCTTGTTACACACGCCACGGCTCTGCACGACCTCCATGCGTTTTAGGGACACCTCTATCGTTTCGATACGTTTGCCGTCGATTGTAGCCGAGAGTATGAGCGAGTCGGCTTTCAGATAGTATTCGTTGGTAAACACGCAGTGGTGCATGGCCTCGCCCTCCTGCCGTATGGCTTCAACGCTGTCCAATACCTTGATGCGGATTTCCCCGTCGGAAAACTCCACTCCGAAAAACCGTCCTTTGGCTTTGACAAACGAGGCTTCCTGTTCCAACGCCTTGCGCCGTTCCTCCTGCCGCCGTTCCATTTGCATGTGCCGCCGTTTTTTAGCCATGTAGAGGTCATGCGCTGCGGGCAGGTCTGCGGGACACACGAAATGGGCGTTATGCAGGTCTTTCCCGAAAAATCGCAGCAGGTCGATGTAGTCGCACCATTCCGTCGGTTTCCCGATAGCGTACCCGTTACGGATGGCGATACGGATGGCCGGCCAATAGTCTGCGATATTGCGGGAGGAACGGGCGAAAAATCGCACGAGTGCCGTTTGTCCCGCTTTAAGCAGCGTTTCGGCCTTGTTCTCCGAGAGCAGCAGGTGGATAAGGTCGAAAGGGGTTACATCGGGGAGTTGTTTGCCGTAACCGCTTCGGCGCAGTTCGGGGATAAGCCGTTGCCGGGGATAGATGCGTGTGGGCGTGATGTTGTATTTCCCGTCGTTCTCCGCCCGCAGTTCCAATGCGCTCGACCAACTCCACCCGTGAACGAAGAAGCCCATCGGGCGCAGCCGTGCGAAGGTTGCGGAGCGTCCGTCGGGGGCAATCCACCGCTGTACGGCTTCGATATGGGTGTAAACGGGCGTCTGTCCCACTTTCGCCCAACACTCGATATAGACGAAGCGCAGGACTTGAAAACCCTTGCAGCGGGTTACGATGCACAAATACTCGTAATCGTTGAACTTGCGGCGCAGGGTGGTTTCCACTTTCAGCGTGGTGTGGCAGTGCGGACACTCGCACCCTAACAGATTGTCCGTGAGTTCTCCGTTTTCGCTCTGCCACGTGTGGCCGCACTCGGTGCAGGTGATAAGTCCTTTCGGCGTGCGGCGTCCGATATGCTCGATGCAGTTCTTGTACCCCCATTCGATTTGTGCGGGGGTAAGCGGCGGCAGGTGTTTGCTTGCCGCCACGACGTTCTGTTGGAATTTTGTTCTCGGTTTCATAACTAAAATAGACTGGGCATTAGTTTGTTATCTTCGATTTTCTTGGGTTTGGACTTGGCTTTCGCCAACTTGGCGTAGGCTTCGCTCTCGGCCTTCCGTATGGCGTTCCGCCGTGCCTCGGCTTTTTCCTCCTCGGTCAGTTCGACGGTGTGATTGACCACTACCTTGCAACTGACGGGTTTGCCGATGTCGATGTCCTCCTCGTCGTAATAGTGGAGTGCCATAGAGTATATTTCCTCGTCGGCAAACCCGTTGCAACCGCTCTGCCGTACTTGGTTGATGATGAAAGTGCAGCAATCGTCAATGTTCTTTTTCGGGTTGGCGTATCGGGGTGCGAAAAGTTCGTCCTCCCGTGCCCGTGCGTCGAGATAGTTCTGTATCGTCAGTTTGAAATAATCTGTTCCTTGTGCCATGATTTTTTGGTATTGTGGGGCGGCGAGCCACCCCGTGTTCAACATTTATTCGTCCTTTCCGAGAAGCCGTCGCACCTCGTCCTCTTTGGTCTTTTGGAAAATCCATCCCGCTTTCTTCTGCCCGTCATGCGTCAGCCGTGCGTTGAAGCGTCCCCCGAGTGCGTGAAGGGCGTCCTTGACGGGCTTGGTGTCCCCGAATACGGCTATCGCCTTCTCGGAATAGTCCACGATGATAAACCCGCCTTGCACGCTCGTTTCAGTGCGTTCCGCCCGTTTTTCGTCTTTCGGCTCGGGCAGACATATATTCTCCTCGTTTCCTGCGATATATGCCAGCCTGTCGATGTACCCTTCACGGGTGTAGTGGGTCAGTTTGCAGACACTCCACCCGTATTTCGGACTTTTGCCGAGCGTGAAAACGGGATAGCGGTGTTCGTTCTTGGGGTCGTATTCGGAGAGGTGCGCCGTTTGCGGGAAATTGGCCGCCGCCTTTCTCAACTCCCCGAAGCCGTTGCGAGAGGTGGCCGAAAAGCCGAGAATGACGGTACGCACGCTTCGGGTGGTCGAACACTCGTAAGAGGGGTCAGTGTATTCCGTTTCGTTGAGTTCGGCGATGATTACGCCCTGCACCCCTTCGGGCATGATGCGGCGTAACCTCTGCGCTCCTATTTCCGCTATGCGGTCATGCTCGGCTTTCTCTTTGGCGGCGGCGATGGCCTGCGCCGTGGCTTGCTCTTCCGCCTGCCTCACGAGCAAAGCCACCTCGAAAGCGTCCATGAACTCGGGGTTCACGTCGTCGTAGTACCTGCCGATACCGAATGTTTGCGAGAGGGGTCGCAAAATGTCCGTTTGGCTGATTTCCTTTGTTTCGGTATCGACCATGTGGTACACGTAGCCACGGGCGGTGTGTTCCACCTTGTAAACGACGTAACGCTTTCTGCTCGCACCCGCACCGATACCGATGATTACCTGGTTTTCCTTGACTACCTGCACCTGCGTGTCCGTGGTAGTCGCTCCGAATAATGAAATGTACTTTGTCATACCTGTAAAAATTTAGAAGATGTGAGTGAATAGGAAATAGAAAAAGCCGGTTAGAGCCACGAGAGAAACAAGGCAGGAGAAAATGCCCCGCAGGATGTCATAACAGAACGTGAAGCCCAAAACGACCCAAATAAAGTCGATACCCCACACGTGGAAGCCCAAAGTCACCGCCCCGACCTTTACCGCCAACCCGACCTTTGCCTTTATGCCAAGTGGAAGGTTGGAGGATTTCTGTTTCCATTTATTTTTCTCTTCGTTTCTCATAACCTTTGACTTTTTTTTTATGCCGTAGCGGAGCCGGTATGGATGGAATCTGTTTCGGTAGCATCAAAAGGTGTCGGGGATAGCTGCTGCAAGATTTTGTCGGAAAATACGCTCGCCCGCAGGGAAAGAGGAAGATTTTGCGGCAAACCGCCCCGCGGCCCGATCTTGCAGCAGCGTGAGCCCCGTAACTACCTTTGCTACTGACAACAGATTTCCATACCGCGCTCCGCGGCATGAAAAAAAAGAGAGGAAAAGGTTATGGGGGAGAAACGGGGAGAAAACGATATGCCGTGAACGCTCGCGAAAGTCGGTTCACGGCTCACCCTGCATGGAATGATAAATCGCCCGCGAACATTTCCTTTCACGGGCGATTGGCGTATCGGAACGTGCCGATCCCGTATCGGCGGAGGATCGTTTCCGCCGGACGTGGCGCCACTCGCTGCCACTTTTAAGACGGATACGTCCATATACCACTGGCTGATAACAAGATACTGTTCATTTGTGTACTTTTGGGCATCCGGGAAACAAAAAATGAAACAGAACATGGAAATAATAAGTATGGACGTGAAGGCTTTCGACGCGCTGGCAGGGCACGTGGAAGCCATTGAAAGAAAAGCCGAGGCGTTATGCCGCAGGCAAGAGGACGTGAGTTTGAAAAAATGGCTGGACAACCAGGATGTCTGTGACGTGCTGGGTATATCGAAACGTACCCTGCAAACCTACCGGGAGAAAGGGTTGCTGCCTTTCAGCCGCATCCGTCACAAAATCTTCTACAAACCGGAAGATGTCGGGAAACTGCTGCAATCGTCGCACTATCCTAATACCGCCGCGTTATGAGCCATTATTTCATCGACAAGCACGATCCGCGTGTGGCGGATCTCTTCCGGCGCTTGGAAAAGGCCGGCAAGGCACTGGATAAACTGGAATCCTCCGGAGGCCGGACACTCAAGGGAGAGCGGTTCGTCACCGACGAGGAATTGTCCCGGCTGCTGAAAATCAGCAGGCGTACATTGCAGGAATACCGCACGGCGCGGATCATTCCCTATTATTTGATTCAGGGCAAGGTACTATACATGGAATCCGAGATACAGAAATTCCTGGAAGATTCCCGGAAGAAATGTATCGGGGGACAGGAATGGGTATAAAAGAAGAACGGCCAAAACGTTGGCCGTTCTTCTTTTTCAGTTCAATATCGTGTTCATGCCGGGGAGCTGCCAGACGACAGCGGTCGTCGTGGCCCTTCGGACAAGCCACCGTCGGAAGGCTTCGGCATTCCCGGATTTTAAGCGGAAAGCCAGCGCGGCGATCATTTCGAGCGAATACAGCTCGACAATACCGCCGTCACGGTTGCGCTCCCGGCGGTAAACCCTCTCCTCACAGAGTATGCCGCTTTTGAGTATGGAGCGGATGTTGCTCCCCACGGCAGGAACGAAGACTCCGAACAGGTCGGCAATCTGGTGGCGCGTGAGCCATACACGGTTCTCCGGCGCGTGGATTTCCACCCGCCCGTTTTCAATGCTGATAGGTTCTCTTGTCGTCATAGTCATACAAATTTATCAATTTTTGTTATACTGTTCAACCGTTTACCGTTATAATATCTGCCGTTTCCGGTTCGTCCTCCTCGTAGAGATTTATTTTCCGGCCTTTGGTCTGTTCTTTCAGCCGTTTCATGTCCTCGTCCACCTTGCGGTCGGTCACTTTGGCGTAAATCTGCGTGGTGGAAATGCTCTTGTGTCCCATCATGCGGCTGACAGTTTCGATAGGCACACCCAACGAGAGCGTGATATGTGTCCCGAAATTGTGCCTCGCCTTGTGAAAGGTCATGTCGAAGCCGTATGTCCGTCCCAGTTCTCTGGTGAGCTTGATGAGATACCCCCGGCAATAGAGGTTGAAAATCCTGTCGCTTTTACGCTCGTGGCGGTATTTCTCGATGATCTGCAACGGCACGTTCAGCAGGCGGATGGCCGAGGGCGTTTCGGTCTTCTGGCGCCGGATGTGTATCCAGTACGTTCCGTCGTCCGACTGCGTGATGTCTTTTTCGGACAAGCGTTTCAGGTCGGCGTAGGACAACCCCGTGAAGGTAGCGAAGAGAAACCAGTCCCGCACCCGCTGGAGGTTGGGTTTATCGACGGGAGTTTCCATCAGCTTTTTGAGGTCTTCGAGTTTCAAATGGCGGCTCTTGCGCCGGGGCAGTTCCGGGTGCAGCTTCCCGTAAGGGTCGCGCCGGAGTGTACCCTGACTGACAGCCCGCTTGGTCATTTTCTTCAACCGGTAAAGATGCTCGTGTACTGTCTTGGGTTTCATTTCACGATCTGTACGTAGGAATATTTCAAAATCATCGTAGAACTCCCGGTCAAGGCTCCGCAACGCTACATCCTCCTTTTCCTTCCTTTTTTTCACGAAGGAGGCTAAAATATTATAGGAGTTCTCGTAACTTTCATAGGTTTCTTCCTTGCGATCCACGCCGACACGCTTGCGGAACTCCTCGTTATGCTCGCGGAACAAGGCAAGGAGGGTGAACGGTTTCTGCCCGATTCCTTCCACGGCGTTTTTGACCAGCTCGGCCGTCACGAAACCGAGGCTTTTACGAATATGACGGTAATGCCCGGTGATTTTTTCGGTCAGTTTCTCTATTGCCAGGTTTACCGTTCGGGCGTTCTCGCTTCGTCCGTTCGCCCTTTTGGTTTCCGGATTCCAAAGCGATGGATCGACAAACGCGTTGATATTGATCGGGGCCGACTTGGCGTCGATGCTTACCTTGCATAACAATTTACATGTTCCGTCCTTGCGGACTTTCGTGCGGTTGATGTAGAACAGCAGGGAGAACGTGCTGCGACGTTTTATCTCTTTATTATTCGTTTCCATAATCGTTGTGAATTTGATTGTCAATGATAGATTAAATAGCTACGGAGAAGCGGCCGGCAATCTTTTCCTCTAAAGACCGGGTATCCATGTCGATCTTGTCATCGGTCACTTTGGCGTAAATCTGCGTCGTGGAAATGCGGCTATGCCCCAGCATTTTACTGACGGTTTCAAGCGGGACACCATGCGAAAGCGTGATCTCGGTGGCGTAGGTATGGCGTCCGCAGTGAAAGACGAGCTTCCGTTCAATTCCGCAAATGGCGGCAATACGTTTCAGTGTCCGGTTGAGTTCGTTGTTGCTGTACATCGGCAGCAGTTTTCCTTCCGGGGCCATATCCCGGTACTTGTCGAGGATGAGCAACGGTATGTCGAGCAATGGCACTTCATAGTCGATTTTCGTCTTCTTGCGGGCGGTCTTGATCCATACCTCACCGTCCTCGGCCACTTCCAGATCCTCCGTCGTCAGGCGGCACATGTCCCCGTAAGGGATACCCGTGTAGCAGGAGAAGAGGAACAGGTCGCGGATATGGTAGAGTTTCGGGTCGTGCAGGGGTGTGGTCATCAGCCGTTGTAACTCCGCTGCGGTAAGGTATTTCTGTTCCCGCTCGGGATGTTCGGCTTCATAACCCGCGAACGGGTCGGCAGTGATAATCCCTTCCGCGATGGCTTCCCCGACAATCGTGTTCAACCGTGTGACAAGCAACACGATAGTTCCCAGGGCAAAGCGGCGCTCCGTGCGTAGGTAGAGGTCATAGTTGTCGATGAATGAACGGTTCAGGGCCGTGAAAGGAACATCCGACAACTTGTATTTCTCCTGGATGAAAGCGGCCACACAGTTACAAGCATAGCGGTAAGATTGCGCTGTTCCCTTTTCCCGGTTCACGCCGACACGTTTTTCGAAATGTTCGATGAACGTCCGGAAATAACCCAACAGGGTTTCCTGCCCGAAAGCCGTCCCCAACAACAGATTCCTTATTTCTTCAGCCGTTACATTCTCACGGGTGGCTGACAGTTCGTCATAAATGGAAATGGCTGAAGCTCGCAAATCGTCCAGTTGCCGGTTGATTTCCCGCGCGGCGTTACTTTTACCCGTGGCACGTCCGGATGCCCACAGTGCAGCGGGTACGGACATTTTCGCACTAAAAGCCGCTTCTGAAAATTTGCCGACAACAAGTTTCGCCATGACCGGGCAATGTCCCTCGTCATTCATTTCGCTCTTTTTGAGGTAGAACGTAACCGTTACATCCGTCTGTTTCATAACTCTATTTTTTATGTTGCAAAATTACTTGATATAGAGTTATTTACAGTTATGAAAATTATAGCGGAACAAAGAATAAAACCCCGGATGCCGGTAACATAACCTGTATTTCCATGAAAAACGGAAAAAAACGGTTATCTTTACGGGCAAAATATAGGGTTCTTTGCATGGTGAACGGTAAAACCGCAGGTGGTCAAGCGTTATTTTGCCGGATTATCCGGGGCTAAAAAAGGCAACGGATAAGTAGCAAATCTTTCTCTTAACCTTTCATTATCCTGCATTTTAGCGATTTGGAAAGGCATAGAAGAATTTGGCTTAACTCTCCTCAATACCAAACACTTACTTTATTTATCCAAATTTTGCCGTTTTTTTGCGAGTTCTTTTTATCTTTGCGTGCTAAATAAACATCTTAATATCTGAATGAACACGCAAAACTCTTATCTTGCCTCGAAACCGCATTATGAAATACTCGATGGGCTTCGTGGTGTAGCAGCAGTCATGGTTGTGATTTTTCATCTTTTTGAAGCACATGCGGGCGGCAATCACTTGGAACAGATTATCAACCATGGTTATTTGGCGGTAGACTTTTTCTTTATGCTTTCCGGCTTTGTTATAGGTTATGCCTATGATGATCGTTGGAACCGGATGAGTACCGTCACTTTCTTCAAACGACGTATTATACGTTTGCATCCGATGGTTATAGTAGGGAGTATCGTAGGGGCGGTATTTTTCTTTTTTCAGGAGTCTCCATGTTTCCCGCCCATCCAAAATACAACGGTAGGAACTATGTTATTGGTTATGCTGCTGGGATGCACTTTACTTCCGCTTCCTTTGAAATGGGACATTCGCGGTTGGGCGGAGATGCATCCGCTGAATGCTCCGGCGTGGTCGCTTTATTTTGAATACATAGGTAATATCCTTTATGCGCTATTTGTTCGTCGATTCAGCAAAACAGCTTTGACTGTTTTAGTCTTGATAGCCGGATGTTTTACGGTACATTATTGCCTCACAGCACCGACAGGAGATATCGTTGGCGGTTGGTCGTTGAATTGGAGGCAGCAATATGTGGGAATTGTTCGATTGATGTATCCATTCTTCGGCGGACTGCTGTTGTTCCGATTGGGATGGTTGGTTCACATTAAAAAACGTGCCTTCTGGTGGTGTAGCCTGATGATTGTAGTGATCTTGTCTTTTCCTCGTTTGGGTGGAGAAAATCACTTCTGGATGAATGGGCTGTACGAGGCTTGCTGCATACTGTTTGTTTTTCCTGTGATTGTCTCTATGGGAGCTGGAGGGAAAATAACCGGTAAACGTTCCACTAAAATGTGCAAGTTCTTGGGAGATATTTCATATCCGGTATATATAACGCACTATCCATTGATATACACTTATACGGCATGGGTATGTAATAATAATGCAACTTTGGCGGAGGGTATACCTTATATGATATTAACCTTTGCCGGATCTTTCATTCTTGCTTATGCTTGCTTGAAACTTTATGATGAGCCTATACGCAGTTGGTTGACAAACCGTTTCCTGAAAGGAAAGAGGAAAGAAGCCAAATGTTGATTATCAATTATGATATTATAAAAATGCCCCGATGCCAATCACATTGCACCGGGGCATTTCCCTAATTACCAGTTACTTTATTTCACGTCAATGAATCTTTTAGCTTTTTCTTTTTCCTGTTCAGTGAATTTCGGCAGATTGATATTCAATACGCCATTTTCTACTTGGGCGGAAATCTTTTCTTTGTCAACATCATCCGGAAGGATCATTGTCTGTTGGAATTTGGAATATGAAAACTCGCGACGCAGATAGCGACCTTCTCTCTTTTCATCTTTATTGCCTTCTTCCTTGCTTTCCGTTTTCTTCTCCATGCTGATGACCAGGTTGTTTTCTTCATCGATATGAACGTTGAAGTCTTCCTTTGTCATGCCGGGAGCTGCCAACTCTACTTTGTATTCTTTTTCTGTTTCAAACACATTGATGGCAGGCGCAGTTGCATTGGCTTTTACCATCCAATCGTTGTCAAAGAAATCGTTAAAGATACTTGGTAACCAATTCTGAGTTCTTCTTACAGGCATCATAATCATAGTCTCCTATCTTTTAAAAGTTATACATTCAGTTTGTTCTGAACTTCGGTTTTCGTTGTTTCCAGATGTCCGTCTTTCGGCTTTTATCATTTGTTTTCCGAACCGTCGTTCACTTGGTATATCGCAAACTGCATGCCAATAGGTTAGTGTTGACTTTATTGACTATTTGTCATAAGGATGCTGACTATTTTACTTATATAATGCCAATATTACTATCTTTTTATTTAATTTTGTTTGATTTTCATACTAATTTAAAACGTATCCGCCAGCGCTTGTTCTCTCCATCCCAATCGTGGCTGATAATTTTGAATGTGCCTATTTCGGATGTATTGGCAACATGCGTGCCGATGCAAAGACATTCATCGTAATCGCCTACTTTTACTACGCGTACAGTCTCTGAAGCGTCTTCCGGCAAGCGTTTCAAGTCGAAACGTCCTTTTGCCTCTTCCTGAGTGATGAATTCGGTAGTAACAGGGAGATGCTGCATTATTATTTGGTTTACCGTATTTTCCAGATTCTTGATTTGTTCTTCTGTGGGGCAAGCTGTCAATCGGTAGTCCAGTTTGCTTTTTTTGCGCTCTATGTGTGCTGAGACAGAGCGTCCACAGCCGAATAGTCTTATCATTGTCTGGTTAATGATGTGTTCGCAGGTATGCATAGGGGGATACTCCTGCTTATTGTGCTCGTTGAGCTGAATAGTTTGTTCCATAAATTACTTGTTTCTTTAGAATGATGCTTCTATTTCTTCTTTTAATATACTGTAAACATGTACATCGGTATACTCTCCCGACGCTAACAATTCACCGGCGCGTTCCGTCCCTTCGAGCCGAAAACCCAATCGAAGAGGGATACCATTGCTTGCCGCATTGCCTGTGGCACAACGGATTTGTATGCGCTTTATTTCTTTTGTCTCAATGGCCCATCGACATAAGCAGCGAACGCACTGGGTCATGATGCCGCGATGTTGATACTCCGGTAGGAGCCAATATCCGATTTCCGTACGATGATTGGCAAAGTCGGAGAAATGAAACCCTATTAATCCGCAGATTTCATTATGCTCGTTCCAGATGCCGAATATAGGTTCGTAGCGGTCATCAGGAGCAGAAAGTACGCCTTTTAGGAACTCCTCTTCGTCGGTCGTAGATTTCAGAGTGTCGACAAATGGCAACCAGATACGCATATAATCCCGATGTGTATCGATGGCGTGATAAATAGCGGCAGCGTCTTCTATCCTCACTTCACGTAGCTGTATATCAGGCAGAATCCTGAATGAAACGGCAGGACGATTGGAAGAGACTTCTTCTTGAGGGCTTTTTTGTATCCTTTCTTTAACCTTTCCCCACGCATGCGTATCGAACAGGCAACTTTCGCGCATTGTGTGGTACATCACTTTGAATCGTGACATCGGAACAGCAAAACTTAATATGTCTGCTTCGAAACAGGGACGGACAGACGGATCGAAGAATCCTAAGAAAGTACGTCTTCCTTGCTTTTGATTTTCGAGAATCGTTTGGGTCACAACAGAACAGCATCCTGAGCCGAATGGAGATGAAACCGTATCCGGTGCATTGTTGTCATAATATGCCCAGGTGGCCAAGCCCGATAGAATGTCAGGAGTAGCGAGGAATAATATGCCTTCCACATCATCAAAAGAGGATATTCGGTCTATGCGTGCAAAATGCAGGTAATTTTTCTTGGCTTTGGGCACTTGGATTTCCCGAATGAAGTCGGTTACCATTTCGGGAGTTCTCTTATATTTTTCTTTTAGGGATACGAAGTTAGGAACATGTTCCGGCATTTCCGTAAATCCGGTGTAGAACTTTCCGCCACCGCAGCCCATTGTCTCTGCATTAAGGCTGACTCTCTTTCCTTCTCTGACTAACTTCATGCATTTGAACAAGCAACCGTTTATTTTCTCTGTTGGAGCTTCCAATCGGTCGGAGTACCAGAATGTGATGGGGAGTTCAGCTTGCATGCCGAATGCTTCCTGATAGTTACTGATGAAAGTGTGTATATCCATTTCTTTTCCTTTCCTTTCTTTTTATTTTAAGGTAAAGATAATGAATATTTCAAGGAATGAAAAGTATAGACATAAAAAAAGGAGTACCGCTGTACTCCAACCTTTGTTAACCTTAAATCTAATACTATGAAAAACACATTGCAAAGATACGGACTCTTGGGATATTTGCAAACTATCCAAGAAAAAAAGTATGTTTTATAACACTTCTTATATATTTTCGTCCTTTGCTATATCTTTTTTAAGAATTTCAGCCTTTAGCTTCCTGATACATGAAGCGTTTGATGCTCTTCTTGGCGGTCTTTTCAAATTCCTCAAAGTGTATCTTCACTTTGGTTATCTGGCTGTATGCCGGCAATAGTAGGTTCAGCTCATTTCGGTTGGCTTCCATTGCTTTTTCTATATCAGCCTGTTGGAGTCCATGAGCGAAAGCATCGTCGAAGTCGGGATATATCAGGGCGACGAGTTTGTCGTGCTGCAATACAATCAAAGACTCCGATACGTAAGGCATGTTGTTCAGTTTACTTTCAATCTCTTCAGGGTATATGTTCTGTCCGCTGGAGGTTAGAAGCATATTTTTGCTACGTCCGCGTACGGTGACGTAGCCGTCTGCATCCATTGTGGCAAGGTCGCCCGTATGCAGCCAGCCGTTGACATCGATGATTTGCGAGGTAGCCTCGGTATTCTTGTAGTATCCCAGCATAAGATTGGTTCCCCGGCAGATAATTTCGCCCGCTACATTTTGAGGATCGGGAGAGTCTATCTTCACCTCCATGCGGGTAGTGGCTTTTCCGCATGAGGCGAGTTTCAGGGTTTCCCAACGGCTGGAACAAATGATAGGGCCACATTCTGTCATACCGTAGGCAATGGTGTAGGGGAAGCCTATCTGCTTGAGGAAGCGTTCCACATCGGCATTGAAAGGAGCGCCGCCAATAATAATTTCGTCAAAATTACCGCCGAAAACATCCATTGCTTTCTTGCGCATATCGGCTTTTATCTTATCGTTGACGATGGGCATGCGCAGCAACAGCTTACCTATTTTGTTGTCGATAAGCGGCAGGATGTTTTTCTTGATAATCTTCTCCACAATAAGAGGCACGCAGGAGATGACACGCGGTTTGATTTCAGAGAATGATTGCGCGATAATCTTCGGCGATGGCATGCGGGTAAGGAAGTAGAGATGTGCGCCTGCCGAGAAGCCGTAAAGAAAGTCGTATACCATGCCGAAAACGTGTCCCAAGGGAAGCATGGAAACGATGTGGTCACCGGGACGCACAGGCAGCATTTCGTGACAATAGGCTATGTTGGACCACAAACTGCGGTAAGGCAGCATTACGCCTTTGGAATAGCCGGTGGTGCCGGAAGTGTAATTGATGACCGCCAATTCTTCAGGAGACTGTTCCTTGCGATAGCAGATATGTTCGGGACGGAAGTTTTTGGGATAGCGTGCGCCATAGATAGCATTACGGTGTTCGAATGCTTCCATGAGTCGTTCGTCCCGGCAAACGACCGGAGTGAAATCCGTCAGCAGTACCACTCCCATTAACAGCGGCATAGCTTCTTCGTTCAGGTTTTCCCAGGCCCGATCGCCCACAAAAAGAAGTTTGGCTTCGGAATGATTGACGATGTTGTGTATGTTGTCTGCCTTGAATTCGTGGAGAATAGGAACAATGACAGCACCATAGGTCACTGTTGCCAGAAAGCACACTGCCCAATGGGCGCTGTTACGACCGCATACGGCTATTTTATCACCGGGCCGGATACCGGCGCTTTCCAATACGATATGAAATTTTGCAATCTTTCGGGCAACATCTTTATATTGTAGGGTGATTCCCTGATAGTCGGTTAGGGCATTTTTATCCCAATTTTGTACGATGCTTCGTTCTATATAGTCAATGAACAGTTGTTCTTGTTCCATTCGTATAATTGCACACTTTAGTTAAAACTGCGCAAATATAGGGCTTATAGTGATGCAAAGCAAGTGGTTTGAAGTTTTTTTCATGGAGACTGTTCTCCTTAATTTCCTATTCTTTGACCTTTTCAGAAATAAGGAGCAACTTGTCTCCTACGTGGAGTTTTAGGGTGCCGTTGGGTATCAGGTACTCATTGCCGCGTTTCACTATCATGACGAGGGTCCCCTGGGGGAGGTTCATGTTTTTGAGAGTGTCGCCTTTTTTGTCGAGCATCTCTTGGGTAACGGTTACATCGCGCAGGTCGGAGTCGATTTCCTCGGGCAGCTCTATTCCGAAGTCATTGCCTGTCTTTTCCATTGGAGTAGAAAGTCCCAGCAGGCGTGCCACCTTTGAGACGGTAGTACCTTGAATGACGAGAGATAGGATTGTGATGAAAAATACAATGTTGAAGATCACGTCGGCGCCGGGTACATCTGCCACTACCGGATAGGTGGCAAAGATAATGGGAACCGCACCACGCAGTCCTACCCAGGAAACGAAGAGCTTGGATGTCGGAGTGATACGTTTTCCGAACGGAAGCAGACAGAGAAATACACTGAGCGGCCGCCCTATAACAATCATAAATACGCCGATGAGCAGTGCTACGACGGCTACTTCCAGCATTTCGTGCGGATTGACAAGCAGACCGAGACAAAGGAACATGATAATTTGGAAAAGCCATGTCAACCCGTCCATAAACGTGTAGATCTCCTTGCGGTGCATAATTTTGTTGTTGCCCACCATCATGCCGGCAATGTAGACGGCCAGGTAGCCGTTGCCTTTCATCAAGTCGGTAACGGAGAATGTGAAGAAGACAAACGACAGCAGCAATATGGGATAGAGCGACTGGTTGTCTATATTCAGCCTGTTCAGCATAAGGATGGCCAATTTGCCCAGCAGGTAACCGGCTGCGGCACCCACAATAAACTGTATCACGAAAGAGAGAGCTATTTGGGAAACGCCCATCCCTGAGGACTGGATGAACTGAATCAGTACGATAGTCAGCATATAAGCCATCGGGTCGTTACTTCCGCTTTCCAACTCCAGCATAGGGCGAAGGTTGTGCTTCAGGTTCATCTTCTGTGAGCGCAGAATGGCGAATACCGATGCCGAGTCGGTAGACGACATGGTGGAAGCCAGCAGCAAGGATGTGATTAGCGGCAGATGAATATTGGTCCAGCTCATACCCGAAAGCCACCATATAAACAGTCCGGTGAACAATGCCGTCAGGAGAACACCCAAAGTGGACAGTACGATACCGGGGGAAAGGATGGGTTTGATTTCAGTAAACTTAGTGTCCATACCGCCCGAAAACAGTATGATACTCAAGGCTACCATACCGATGAATTGCGCTTCTTTTGCATTATGGAATTGCAATCCCAGTCCGTCACTGCCGAAGAGCATGCCCACTACCAGAAAGAGCAATAAAGCGGGAACTCCGAAACGATAACCGGTCTTGCCTACGATGATGCTGACGAAAAGTAAAATAGAACCTACGAGTAGAATGTTTTCTGCTGTAAATAACATAAGTATTGTGTTATAAAGTTTATTATAAATGCTTTTTGTACCTTAGTGTACAAAGGTATTTATAATTAATAACAAATACAATATTTAGTTAGTTCAATTAAATTTCAGTACAAAAGTTGTCTCTTTTCCCGGTCTCAAGGAGAGATTTCCACCGGACAAGCGCATGATTTGCCGGGAGATGCTGAGTCCTATTCCGCTTCCGTTTTCTTTGGTGGTGAAGAAGGGAATAAATATATGTTCGGCAATGTTCGGGGGGATGGCAGGACCATTGTTGGATATTTCAATCAATACAGCTTCGGCTTCATCGCAATAGGCGCGTATATGGATGTGCTTTTCCTCTGCTGGAGAGGAGGACTTCTCAAAAGCCTGCATGGCATTCTTCAGCAGGTTGATGATGACTTGTGAAATGAGGTTCTCGTCTGCATGAAGTATCAGGTCGTTGGGAACGATGGAGGCATGGAAAGTTACGGGGATACCGGGATGCTGATGGCGTGCCAGCTCCACCATGCGGCCGATGAAGCCTTTGAGGTAGAATAAGGTCGGTTCGGGAGTAGGGATATGTGTGAATTTGCGGTAGGAATCGACGAAGGCGAGCAATCCTTTGCTGGTGCTGCTGATTGTTTCCAGACCGTTGCGTATCTCTTCTTTGGATATTTTTTCTTCGGTGAGTTCCAGCAGAGTGTCGCTAAGGGAGGTGATAGGGGTTATGGTGTTCATAATCTCGTGGGTCAGTACACGTGTGAGTCGTATCCATGAGTCTATTTCTTTTTCGTCCAACTCGCTGTTGATGTCGTTCAGGGCGAGGATGCGCAGGTGTTCCTTGCGGACGGTGATGTCGCTGACGCGGACGGAGAGGTTTACTGTGCCGCGTTCGTTGCCGAATGCCACCTGAAATTTGTCACCGGAACGGCAGGTGGTGAGTAAATCCATAAGATGATTGTCCACACGTGACAGTTGGCGGATGTGGGTGAATACTTCCAGTCCGAGCAGATGCAGGGCTTCGTTGTTCTTTTGATAAATGGCTCCGTTGTCGTTCAGCACGACGATGCCGGTATTGACGCAGTCGAGGATAAGCTCGTAGTATTTCTCTTGTTGGGCAGTTTCGCTTTTTACATTATATAAGATGCGGGCTACGCGGTTCAGGGAACGGTTTATGAGACGGCTATCTTCGTTTCCGTCCGTCTCGGAGAAATGAATGGCGGTGTCGTTGTTTTCAATGGCATCAAGCATGAAAAGGACTTTGCGGGTGTGGCGGTGGTACAACCGTTGCTGCCGGCGTATTGCCAGGGGAAGAAGTACGGTGAAGAAGATAGCCCAGAACAGAGGGGCGTTAAAGCCATGCAATGTCGGAGCTTTAAGAAAATACAAAGTCCACATTGCTCCCGCAGCTAAGGCAATGAGCAGGCTGACGGCAGTCTGAAAAACATAATATTGGTTTATATTCTTATACTTCATACTATTTCTGGCTTATGCTTCTTATGTTTTCAGAGCCCGTACTTTTTCATTTTGTTATAAAGCGTTTGCCGGGTAATCCCCAGTTGCGAGGCAACAGCCGAGAGGTTACTGCCACATTTCTCCAGTGTCTGGCGTATCATCTGCTTTTCCATATCTTCAAGGGTGGATACGGGCGTTTCCGGTGCTTCGTTTCTGCGTTGTAACTGGAACGATCCGGCAGAGAGAAATGTGCCGTCGCAGATAATAACAGCCTTTTCAATGGCATGCTCCAGCTCGCGGATATTACCGAACCAGGGATGCAGCGTCAGCTTCTCACGTGCTGAATTGTCCAGACGCAAAGCAGGCTTTTCATATTGCTTGCAGAAGCGTGTGATGAAGCGTTCTGCCAGTGGAATAATATCTTCCGGCCGTTCTCGCAGTGCAGGAATTTCAAGATGAATGGTATTGATGCGGTAGAGCAGGTCCTCGCGAAACTCTCCTTTATCCGCCATTTCAGATAGGTGGCGGTTGGTGGCACAAACCAGGCGGATATCTATCGGGACAGGCGTATTGCTTCCCACGCGTACAATGCTGCGGCGCTGAAGTGCAGTCAGCAGTTTGGCTTGCAGATGATAGGGGAGATTGCCTATTTCGTCAAGGAAGAGAGTGCTGTGGTCGGCAGACTCAAACTTACCGGGACGGTCGGCATGGGCATCGGTGAAGGAGCCTTTCATGTGTCCGAAAAGTTCGCTTTCAAAAAGGCTTTCGGTAATGGCGCCCATATCCACGCTTATCATTTCTTTATGGTGGCGTGTGGAGAGGGCGTGTATTTCGCGGGCAAGCATCTCCTTGCCTGTACCGTTCTCACCGGTAATAAGTATATTGGCGTCGGTAACGGCTACTTTCTCCACCAGCATGCGAAGTTGTTGCATGGCGGAACTTTCTCCCCAGTACATGGAAGAAACGGCAGTTGCAGCCGTTGCTTTCTTCTTTCCGGATGTAGGGGTGTCCTGTGCGGCATTGAGCAGGGTTTCTACCAGCTTTCCGTTGTCCCAGGGCTTGACGACAAAGTCCGTTGCACCTTCTTTTATTCCGCGTACGGCAAGGTCTATGTCGGCATAGGCGGTGAACAGTACCACAGGCAGTGACGGATATTGCTTCTTTATTTCGTGCAGCCAGTAAAGTCCCTCGTTCCCGGTATTGATGCCGGACGTGAAATTCATATCGAGAAGCACTACCTTCCACGTATCTTCGCGCAAGGTGCCGGGAAGGGTAACTGGTGAAGAAAGGGTGGTTATTTTATCAAAATAAGGTTTCAACAGCAGTTGCAAGGCGGTGAGTACGCCCCGATTGTCGTCAACGATAAGAATGTTTCCGGATTTCTTCATGGCAGAACAGTGTCTTTTTATATTTGTGAGGACAAATATATTTCATTTTCCCGAGAATGTTTTCAAGAAGGAGAGAAAGATGAAATAATAAATTGAGAAGTACCGGAATAATACATACCGTATCACAGTTAAGATACGGGCAGCGGACTTACAGCAATTGCAACTTCAATCCGAAAGACAGGCTTAGGTAGTCCCTTGGTTTCAGGTATTTGTTGGTGAAGGCGCTTACTATGTATAAGTCGCAGGTGCTCAGTTCATAGAAGAACGTAATGGACTTTGCCGTAAACCTGCGGCGGGGATCGATGTCGTACGTGATACGTTGTCCCAGAAAAGCATGGATGCGTACTTTGGACGAGAAGCCGTAATAGCCTTTCGGATAGCGGTCTGGCTCGTTCACCCAGAATTCGTCACCGAATACGGTGTTGAAGTACATACCGCAGGTGAGAGGTTCTGCCGAGAACCGGCTTTCCTTGATTTGCAGGCTCCAGGGGATATAGTTCTGCTTCAAGGTAAATGTCAGTTTGGTGCAATCGGACTGATATTTGGGCAGGACACCCAGAAATATATCCGTTTCCCACTGGTTACGTTTTCCGTAATCCCAGCCTGTACCCAGTGACAGCAAACCCATGTTGCCGGCAAACTGTATTTTGGTGTGTGTGGGAATCAAGGCTTCCCAATGTTTGCGATAGCGGTGCACACGCCGGTCGTAACGGCTGTGATGTGTACGGCCGGTCACAATGGTATCAGGCTTGCGTTGCAGGTAGACAGTATCGTGTTTCACGATAATCACTGTATCTCTTTCTTGCGCAGAAAGCGCGCCGCACCACAATAGCAGCAGGCAGATAACGGCGGCGAGTACGGGTTGATTAGAAATAGACCACTTCGCGTTCATATCCGTCGGGTGTTATGGTGAATATATAGTAATTGCGGTTCTTCATACAGTCGCTCATGTAGTACATGATGCCGTCCTCGAAGAGGTTTTCCTCGAATACATGGTGTTCGTGGGCGGCGGTACAGAATTGTATGCCGGGGAACTCGGTTACGTAACGGTGAAAGACACGTGCCACGTTGTTATTGAACTGGTCGGCATAAGGGCGGACATGCATGGACACTACGGTTTTGTCGAACTCGTCTTTACGGTCGGTAATTTCGTTTTCAAGAAAGGTGAAGTCGGGAATGGGGCGGGAGTAGTCGAACTCCATAGCGTTGGTGTTCAGGCATACGAATTTTATCCGTCCGGCAATGAACGAAAAGTTGGGGTCGCCGAATACGGCGCGATATGTCTCTTCTCCTGTGCCAAGGCAGTCGTGGTTGCCAATCAAGGTAACATAGGGCACGTGGAGCTTGTTCATAATGTCGCGTTGCCAAAGGAACTCGTCAGTAACACCGAAGTCGCTCATGTCACCGCCATGAATAAGGAAGTCGATGTCGTCGCGCTTATTTATCTCTCCTACGAAATCCAGCGTCTCGTCATACCAGCGTTGCGAGTCGCCCATAGTCACGAATTTAATTGTTGTCTTGCCTTTGCATTTCTGTTCTATCTCTGCAATGTTATGGGCATTTACGTCGGTCTCACCGCTGATGCGCACATCATACGGGTGATAGTCTATCATGTCGCAGCCACCCATGAACAGGCAGAGGAATGATAGGAGTAAGGGTTTATATGGCTTTATCATATTAATCAGCTTGGTATATAAGTGTATGCCTATGAAAACTGAGGGCAAAGGTAGAGTTTTCATTCAATAGAAAAGTTGTCCTATTTTCCGTTTTTCTGTCCTGTAAAAGAGATTTTGTTTCACTGCAACACTATACAAAAGGACATGGATTCTTTTCAGACGGAAGAATATAAGAACATACTGGATGGGCTGCTGTGTCTAATTATTGGACAGGCTGTGTCTAATTATTAGACACTGATACTTATACGGTCTGTCCACTACTTGCTGACAACCAGTGCTATAACTGTTTTGGCACGCTTTCTGCATTATCTTAGGCAGGAAAAATAACATAATAAATAAAAACATAACAATATAAATATAGTATGAAACAAATCTATTATGTCATTCAAACTTTGCTCCGGGGACGCGGCTCGAACATCATCAAAATTATCTCCTTGGGGTTAAGCCTGACGATGAGTATCCTGCTTTTCTCCCGCGTTGCATACGAGCAGAGCTTTGATACCTGCTACAAAGACTATGACAACCTTTACCAAATCTGGTCTGTATTTACCGTCAAAGGCGAAAAGTATCCGCCACAAGAACAGAACTGTGGTCCTGTGGCAGGCGCCATATTGGAGAATTTTCCGGAACAGGTGGAAGCTGCCACCAGCACTTGCTACTGGAAAAATTCTCCCTTGTACAATGGCAACATTCGTTTTGATGAAAAAAAGATTGTGGCAGACTCGCTCTTTTTTCAGACAATGGGTATCGAGGTGCTGAGTGGCAATCCGGTGAAGGACCTTCAGCAGCCTGATGTGATTTTCCTGAGCGACCGCTTTGCTAAGAAGATATTCGGCGGAGAGGATCCGGTGGGGAAGACTATCAATTACAATCACGAGAAGGATTTTATGGTGAAGGGCACGTATAAAGCATTGCCCGCAAACGCTACTGTCAATCCTGAAGCCGTTATCTCCATGCCTACCTTATGGAACGAAGGTTCCGGCGGTAACTATTCATGGCAGGGCGGGGACAGTTATCCTGAATATATCCGTTTCCGTTCCGGTGCGGACAAGTCGGTGGTGAACGCACGTATAGACGCTATGATAGAGAAGTACCGTCCGGAAGAGAGTAAAACGAAATATGGATATACGGCGTTTGTAAAGCCTATCCGCGATACATACCGGAACTATGAGAGTGTGAAACGGATGCGTAATATCATGAGCGTTCTCGGCTTTGCCATTCTTTTTATAGCGGCGTTGAATTATGTGTTGATTTCCATTTCTTCGCTCACCTATCGTGCCAAAGCGGTAGGCGTGCATAAGTGCAATGGTGCAAGCGGCGGTAAGATATTCGGTATGTTCCTTTTGGAGACGGGCATCATCATTGTGGCAGCCTTGCTCTTAATGGCTTTGGTGCTGCTGAATTTTCGGGAGTTCTTTGAGGATACTGCTGCGGCAAAGCTCTCCTTACTGCTTGCTCCGGAGCGCATTTGGGTTCCGTTGACGGTAATCGGCGTATTGTTTATAGTGGGCGGGGTGTTGCCGGGGCGATTGTTTGCCCGTATTCCCGTATCTCAGGTATTCCGCCGTTACACCGAGGGTAAGAAGGGGTGGAAACGTCCGCTGCTTTTCATCCAGTTTGCGGGTGTGGCATTCATCAGCGGACTTATGTGTGTGGTGATGGCGCAATATCAATATGTACTGAACAAGGATATGGGGTATAACCCGCAACGGCTGGCGCTTGCCAATGCTTATTGGAATAAGGAAAAAGAGTGTGACGCCGCTTTCCAATTTTTTAAGGGACTTCCTTATGTAGAGGCTGTTACCAGTGCCAATAATACTCCTATCAGTGGATACAGCGGATCTATGATTCGCGATGAATCGGGCAATGCGCTCTTCTCCACACGTGCTTGTTACTATATGCGTGAGGATTATCCGGCGATGATGGGCATGACGTTCAAGACCGGCCGCATGGCCCGTACGGAAGATGAAGTTATAGTGAACGAAACATTCGCAGATATGATGCATTGGGGGAATGATGCTGTGGGACGCACAGTTGATGTTGACGGCACTGCACAGATGAAGGTGGTGGGAGTGCTGAAAGATTTTCAGATAGAGGACTTTACTGCCGACAAGATGCCTTTCGTTGCACGCTACAATAAATATTTCGTGGGAACGATACATGTCCGTCTGAAAGAACCTTTTGTCCGGAATCTGCAACAACTGAACAAAGATGTAGCTGATGCTTTCCATAATCAGACTATCGACTTCATCGGCTATGAAAAGAAGATTACCGATTCTTATAATTCCGTTCGCGTGTTCCGCAATGCCACATTGATGGCGGCCATAACAATGTTCTTCGTCATGCTGATGGGTTTGATAGGATATACCGCCGATGAAGTGCGCCGTCGCAGTAAGGAGATTGCCATTCGCAAAGTGAACGGCGCGGAAGCATCTTCTATCTTGGAACTGCTTTCTAAGGACATACTTGTTGTGGCATTGCCGGCGGTTATTCTCGGAAGCCTCGCGTCATGGTACATCAACGGCGTCTGGATGGAACAGTTTGCCGAGCAGATTCCTCTCGGTTGGATTGTATACCTGCTGGTGATAATCGTCAATCTGGTGATAATAGTAGGTTGTGTTCTTTGGAAATCCTGGCGGATAGCCAACGAAAATCCGGTGAACAGTATTAAGAGTGAATAAAAAGATAATATAAATAAAAATGGATATTATGATTGAAATTAATAACATCAGTAAAGTATTCTGTACTTCGGAAGTAGAGACGGTAGCACTGAATCACGTAAACCTCGAAGTCAAAGAGGGAGAGTTTGTAGCCATTATGGGGCCGTCCGGCTGTGGCAAGTCCACTTTGCTGAATATACTCGGTTTGTTGGATAATCCTACGGAGGGCAGTTATAAGCTGCTTGGGCAGGAAGTGGCGGATTTGAAAGAAAAGGAGCGTACCCGCGTACGCAAGGGCCAACTGGGATTTGTGTTCCAGAGTTTTAACTTGATAGACGAACTGAACGTCTACGAGAATGTGGAACTTCCCCTCACATATCTGGGCGTAAAAGCCGGAGAACGCAAACGCATGGTGGATGATATTCTGAAACGGATGAATATCGGTCACCGGGCCAAGCACTTCCCACAACAACTTTCCGGCGGACAGCAGCAGCGTGTGGCCATTGCCCGCGCTGTGGTAACAAACCCGAAGTTGATTCTTGCCGATGAGCCTACCGGTAACCTGGATTCCAAAAACGGTGCGGAGGTGATGGCTTTGCTGACCGAATTGAACAAAGAGGGCACTACCATTGTCATGGTGACGCACTCCCGGCATGATGCATCATTTGCACATCGTACGGTGCACCTGTTTGACGGTAGTATAGTGGCGAGTGCGGCTTATGTATATCCACAGCGCGATGACAGCCGTAACGAAAGCAAAGAAGTCTGATACGGGCATACAGGTCCAGATGCCATCCAGTCCCATGTAGCGGGGGAGAATAATCAATCCCGGCAATAAGTATAGCAGTTGCCGGGTGAGGGACAGGAATATGCTGATCTTCGCTTTGCCGATACTTTGGAAGAAGTTGCCGATAACGATTTGCGCACCCACCAGCGGGAACATGGCTATGCCGATGCGCACTCCTCTTGAAGCCATGTCAATCAACTGCTCATCACTCGTAAAGATTGCCGATACGGCATGCGGAAACAGTTCGCAGATGATAAAGCCGGTGCTGGTGATGCATACGCCTGCAATGATGCTCAGGCGCAAGGTTGCCTTTACCCGGTCGTGTTTCTGTGCTCCGAAGTTATAGCCGACAATGGGCTGCATACCCATAGTCAGCCCTAATACAATCATTACATACAGCACCAGTAGCCGGTTCATTATGCCATATGCTCCGATAGCCATGTCGCCGCCGTAATGTTGCAGGCTGTTGTTGACGATGATTACAATGACGCACGCCGTTACATTCATTAGGAACGGTGACATCCCTATGGAGAATATGCTGCTGATAATGCGTTTTTTCATTTTCCAGAACCCCGGCTGCAACCGTACGATACTTGTCTTTTGCAGGAAATGGCTCACTACCCACACCATACCGATGAACTGTGAGATGACAGTTGCCGTTGCCGCACCGCGGATGCCCCAGTCAAAGTGGAAGATAAAGACAGGGGCCAGTATGATGTTGCAGACCACCGTAACCATTGAGGTCAGCATGGCTTTCTTGGGATAACCGGTGGCGCGCATCACATTGTTCAGCCCGATCATCGTATAGGTAATGGGAGTACCCAGCAAGATCACTTGCATAAAGTCCCTCGCATAGGGCAAGGTGTCGTTGCTGGCCCCGAAGAAACGCAGGATCTCATCCAGGAAGAAGAAAGAGATGCTGCCAAACAGGAATGAGTTGACCAGGCAGAGCATCAGGGTGTTGTTCAACACTTCCGCTGCCCCGTCCATATCTTTCTGCCCCAGCCGTATGGACGAAATGGCGGAACCGCCTGCCGAAACCAGTGTACAGAAAGCAACCACCAGGTTCATCAACGGGAAAGTAATGGCAAGTCCGGCAATACCCATGGCGCCTACGCCATGACCGATAAATATACTGTCGATGATATTGTACAGTGAAGTGATTGTCATTCCGATAATGGCAGGAATAGAATACTGTACAAGAAGCTTGCCGATTCGTTCGGTTCCTAAAATATGCGGATCATTCATTTGATATTCGTCAATTAAGCATCTGCAAAGATAGGAAATATTTGCTCAGTTCGATGATTATTCAGACCTTTGCGGCTGAATATTATATTTGTTTTAATCATGGATACAATAAAAACAACGGCCGTCCTTTTTGATTTTGACGGAGTGATCATGGATACTGAAGCACAGTATTCTTTCTTTTGGCATAAAGCTGGTGTCGATTATCTGGGTATGGACGATTTGGAAAACCGCGTGAAAGGTCAGACGCTGACCTACATCTACGATACTTTTTTTGGCGGAAAAGCGAAAGAACAGGAGGAAATCACCGCTGCCCTTATACGCTTTGAACAAGAAATGGATTATGATTATATTCCCGGTGTGCTTGATTTTATTGCCGATTTGCGCCGTAACCATGTGCAAATGGCGGTTGTCACCAGTTCCAATGACCAGAAAATGGCTGCTGTCTATCGCGCCCGTCCCGAAGTGAGAACGATGTTCGACCGTATCCTTACGGCGGAAATGTTTACCCGGTCCAAGCCGGCTCCCGATTGTTTCTTGCTTGGAATGGAAGTGTTCGGAACAACACCTGACACCACTTATGTGTTCGAAGATTCCTTTAACGGACTGAAAGCGGGCATGGCATCCGAAGCTACTGTCATAGGGTTGGCCACGACAAATCCTCGTGAGTCCATTGCTCCCTTATGCCATTGTGTATTGGATGATTTTAGGGGCTTCACTTACGATAAAATGCTTCAAGTGCACAAGTAATGGGAAAAAGCACTAACTTTGCGCGCAATTTAAAATCATTAACACACTAAACATTATGGCTGGATATATTTCAGACGACACTCGTAAAGTAACTACGCATCGCCTTGTTGAGATGAAACAAAGAGGCGAAAAAATATCAATGTTGACTTCCTATGACTATACCATGGCGCAGATTGTAGATGGCGCTGGCATGGACGTTATTTTGGTGGGAGACTCCGCTTCCAATGTAATGGCGGGTAACGTGACTACGCTGCCGATAACACTCGACCAGATGATTTATCATGCCAAGTCCGTTGTTCGTGGTGTGAAGCGTGCAATGGTGGTAGTGGATATGCCTTTCGGTTCCTATCAGGGAAATGAAATGGAAGGCCTTGCTTCGGCCATCCGTATCATGAAGGAGAGCCATGCGGATGCTTTGAAGCTGGAAGGCGGAGAGGAGATCATCGGTACGGTGAAACGCATCCTCAGTGCCGGTATTCCCGTCATGGGACATCTCGGACTGATGCCGCAGTCCATTAATAAATATGGAACATATACAGTACGTGCCAAAGACGATTCGGAGGCGGAAAAGCTGATACGTGACGCTCATTTGCTGGAAGAAGCCGGATGCTTTGCCATTGTATTGGAGAAGATTCCCGCTGCGCTGGCAGAGCGCGTGTCGAGCGAACTGACTATTCCTATTATCGGTATCGGAGCCGGTGGCGGGGTAGACGGACAGGTATTGGTGGTTCAGGACATGCTGGGTATGAACAATGGGTTCCGTCCCCGTTTCCTGCGTCGCTATGCCGACCTTCATACAGTGATGACGGACGCTATCAGCCATTACATATCCGATGTGAAGAATTTAGACTTCCCGAATGAGAAAGAACAGTACTAACGGACTTATGACGCTGAATTTCTGGCGGATGTGCATAGCAAACCTGCTGCTGTTTGCATCTGCCTACATGCTCTTTCCCGTACTTTCGTTTGTGATGCCGGAGCAAGTGGGGATATCGCTTCCTCAAACGGGGACTATATTTCTGGCGTTTGCGGCGGCAATGTTCGCGGTAGGGCCGTTCCATGCCTTCCTGTGCGATGAGTACAAGCGGAAGAACGTATTGCTTTATTCCACCCTTATCATGCTGGCGGCAACGGCAGGCTATGTCTTTGCAGACAGTTATGCGAAGCTCTTGCTGCTTGCATCGGTGCAAGGGGCATGTTTCGGGCTGGCAACGACGGCCGGCATTACGGTGGCTATCGACATCACAGCATCTACAAGACGCAGTGCGGGAAATATGGTATACGCATGGTCGGCAAGGTTGGGTATGCTGATAGGAGCGGGAGCAGGTGTTTTATTGTTCGATTTCTATGGCTTCCGTACGGTTGTCTATCTGGCTGTTGCCGCAGGGGCTTTCAGCATGTTTTTAGCTTCGAGGGTATATGTCGCTTTTCGTGCGCCTATCGGTATGAGGTTGTGTGGCATGGACCGTTTCCTGCTGCCGCGTGCATGGGTTCCGGCGCTGAACATGCTGCTGATTGCTTTTGTTCCGGGGGTATTGTTGCCCTTATTGTACATAGGAGATTACATTGCGCTTTTAGCATTGGTGATATTGGTATGCCTGACAATGCCTTTCACAAAGATGTTTGTGAAGCTGTCGCACCATTGCCAAAGAGGTACGGCCAATACGACGTGCTATTTGGCTATGGAAACGGGACTTCTGGCTGGGCTTGCAACCGCCTGCCGGTTGGCCGATGCATATCTGCTCTATCATGCTGCCGGCGTAGCTACCATACTCGCGATCTTTTTCTTCGCACTATTGACCTATCCCTATTATAAGAAAAAAAGGGTAAGGTAAAAAAACAGGCCCTTAAAAATACGGTATAAAGATAATCAACCCTATAATTGCCGCCGCAACAGCGCATATCAGCACTGCTCCGGCGGCAATGTCTTTCACCTGGCCCGCAACGGGATGCCGTTCGGGAGACACCAAGTCTACCAGTTTCTCAATGGCGGTATTGAACAGTTCGGCTGCGATAACCGTCCCTATACACATCACAACCATTATCCATTCGGTACGTGTAATTCCCAAAACAATCCCTGCTATGATTACTGCCATCGCAGCAATCAAGTGAAAACTCAGGTTTTGTTCCTTGCCTACACAGCTTTGAATACCCTTCCAAGCATAACCGAAGCTGCGGAGTTGTTTTTTTAAATCATATTTCATGAGCAGTTGGCGATTGGTGATGAATGATTGGTGATGAATCACTTGAACTCAGTTTCTTGAAACCTGCTTCACTCCCTTTATCGTTCTCAATTTCTTGATAAGCGCTTCCAGACGTCCGGTGTCGCCCACCATGATGGTCAGTGTACCGGAGAACAAGCCGTCGTGCGAATCTATGCCTATGCTCCGCAACGTGATTCCGGTTTCTTTGGAGATGATGGAAGTGATGTTCGTTACGATACCGATGTCGTCGTGCCCCACTACACGCAGTGTGATGGGGTACTGGGTCCCTTGGGATTTACCCGCCCAGCGTGCCTTTACGATACGGTATCCGAAACGCTCGCGCAGGTCGCTCGCGTTCGGGCAATCGCAACGGTGTATTTTGATACCGCCGCTTACGGTGACAAAGCCGAATACCTCGTCGCCGTAGATTGGATTGCAGCAACGTGCCAGTTTGAAGTCCAGCCCTTTCAGGTTTTGGTCGATGACGAGCACGTCCTCCTTGGCATTTGTCTCTTCGGGCAGGGCGGCTGCTTGCAGGTTATAACCTTCGGCGCTACGGTAGACGATGTCGTCGTGCGTATCGTTTTCCCGTTTCTGCAGTTCAAGGTACTTGTCTATGATGTCGTTCACGTCGAGCGTTTCGTCGGCGATGCTCTGATAGAAGTCCGTCACCACTTTGAAGCCGAGGCGTTTGATGAGGCGCATCATCGTGCCCTCGTCATATTCTATTTTCCGGTTCTTGAATTTGCGTTCCAGTGTTTCTTTGGCAAATGCATGCTGGCGGGCAGCCATTTCCTTGAGTGCCTGCCGTATCTTGGTGCGTGCTTTGGAAGTTGTGACGATGTTCAGCCAGCCCTGTTTGGGGGTCTGCGTGTTGGAAGTCATGATTTCCACTTGGTCGCCGCTGTTCAGTATCTGCTTCAGCTGTGCGTTCCTGCCGTTTACTTTTGCTCCGATGCATTTGCAGCCCAGTTTGCTGTGGATATGGAAAGCGAAGTCGAGTACGGTGGAACCTTTGCCCAGCTTAAATAAGTCTCCTTTGGGAGTGAAGACGAACACTTCGTCTTCGTATAAGTCCAGCTTGAACTGGTCCATTGTTTCCAGTCCGCTACTGTCGGAGTTTTCCAGCGCTTCACGTACGGAAGTAAGCCATTCGTCCAGACCGCTTTCACCTTTGATTCCCTTATATCTCCAGTGCGCTGCAAGGCCGCGTTCGGCAATTTCGTCCATACGTTCGGTGCGTATCTGCACTTCCACCCATTTGCCTTCGGGGCCCATTACGGTGATGTGCAACGACTCGTAGCCATTGCTTTTGGGCACAGACAGCCAGTCGCGCAAACGCTTGGGGTTGGGCTGGTACATATCCGTTACGATGGAGTATGCCTGCCAACATTCCAGTTTCTCCTTTTCGATCTCGGAGTCCAGAATTACGCGAATGGCGAACAAGTCGTATACACCTTCGAAAGGGCACTTCTGCTTCTTCATCTTCTGATAGATGGAGTGGATGGATTTGGTGCGTCCCTTGATGTGGAAGTGCAGCCCCGCTTCTTCCAGTTTCTTTTGGACGGGAGCGATGAAAGCGGCTATGTATCTGTCTCGTGAGGCCTTTGTTTCGTTCAGTTTCTCTTTGATATGATAGTAAACATCTTTCTCCGTATATTTCAGTGAAAGATCCTCCAGTTCCGATTTTAGCTTGTACAGTCCCAGCTTGTGGGCGAGGGGAGCGTACAGATAGGCGGCTTCATTGGCAACCTGCTTGCGTGCTTCATCATTCCTGCTGTCTTTTATCTGCCGCATGACATTCACGCGGTCGGCAATCATAATGAGTATGACGCGCATGTCTTCTGCAAATGACAGCAGCAGGTTGCGGAAGTTTTCCGACTCGATGGTGGGGCTTTTGGAGTAAAGTTCGTTTACCCGGATCAGGCCCCGTATGATACCTGCCACATCTTCGCCGTAGCCCCGTTCCACTTCTTCGGAAGTACAGGTGCCGCAACGTACGGAGTCGTGGAGCATCAATCCCAGAATGGATGCCCGCTTCATTCCTATTTCTTCCGCTACGATGACGGCGGTCTGCATATCTTTGATAATGGGGTTCAGACCGAAAATATCCCGTTGTATGCGGTTGTTCTGTATAGAGTTTACAAGATGTGTTTTCAGTTTTTTGCAATCGCCTTTGTGGAGCGTGTCTCCGGAAAGCTGTAACAATTTTCGGTAGAGAACGAAGAGCAAACGCTTCTCTCCGGTAGTGAAAAATTCATCTGTTTCCATAATCGTCCGTATTTTCTGCTGTAAAGGTAGTTTTTTTCTTCCTTTTCTTGACGGCACTTGTGCTTTTTTTGTATTTTTGGGCATCAATTAATAAAATTAGATATTATGATAACACCCCAAGACAAAGAACTGCTTGCTAAAAAAGGCATATCCGAAGAGCAGATTGCCGAGCAATTGGCATGCTTCGAGAAAGGATTTCCATATTTGAAATTATTTGCCGCCGCTTCTGTGGGACAGGGTATCCTTGCTCCGGATGCCGATGAACAGAAAAAATACTTGGATGCATGGGAAACATACACCCAGACGGACAAGACTGTTGTGAAATTTGTTCCTGCATCGGGTGCGGCAAGCCGTATGTTCAAGAATTTGTTTGAATTTCTTGGAGCAGACTACGACGCTCCCCAATCGGGGTTCGAGAAAACATTCTTTGAGAAAATCGAGAAGTTTGCTTTCTATGATGACTTGAACGCCGCTTGCCTGAAAACAGCCGGTAAGGACATTCCCGCATTGCTGGCTGCCGGAGATTACAAGGCAGTGGTTGCTGCATTGCTTGAGTCGGCAGGGCTGAACTACGGTGCGCTCCCGAAAGGGCTGTTGAAGTTCCACAAATACGAAGACGGCGCCCGTACTCCGCTGGAGGAACATTTGGTGGAAGGTGCGCTTTATGCGGCCAATAAGAACGGCAAGGTGAATGTTCACTTCACCGTATCTCCCGAACATCGTGCATTGTTCAAGGCGCTGGTGGACGAGAAGGCGGCCGCCTATGCCAAGAAATACGGTGTGGACTACAACATCAGTTTCTCCGAGCAGAAGCCGAGCACCGATACCGTTGCCGCCGATATGGAGAACAAGCCTTTCCGCGATAACGGCAAGCTCCTGTTCCGTCCGGGTGGGCATGGCGCGTTGATTGAAAACCTGAACGATCTTGATGCCGATATAATCTTCATCAAGAACATAGATAATGTAGTGCCCGATAAGCTGAAAGGTGATACCGTATTGTACAAGAAGCTGATAGCCGGTGTGCTCATCACTTTGCAGCAGCAGGCATTTGCCTACCTGCAACTGCTGGACAGCGGTAAATACACGCATGAGCAGGTGCTCGACATCTTGCAGTTCGTGCAAAAGAAACTTTTCTGCAAGAATCCGGAGACAAAGAACTTGGAAGATGCCGAGCTGGTGATTTACCTGAAGAACAAGCTGAACCGTCCGATGCGTGTTTGCGGTATGGTGAAGAATGTGGGCGAACCGGGTGGCGGTCCGTTCCTTGCTTATAACAGCGACGGCACAATCTCTCTGCAAATTCTCGAAAGCTCACAGATTGACATGAACGATCCGGAGAAGAAGGATATGTTTGAAAAAGGCACGCACTTCAATCCGGTGGACTTGGTTTGTGCCGTACGCGACTATAAAGGGCACAAGTTCGATTTGGTGAAGTATGTGGATAAGGCCACCGGATTCATTTCTTATAAGTCGAAGAACGGTAAAGACCTTAAAGCACTGGAACTTCCCGGACTTTGGAACGGTGCGATGAGCGATTGGAATACAGTCTTTGTGGAAGTGCCCCTCACTACATTCAATCCGGTCAAGACTGTTAACGATTTGTTGAGAGAGCAACATCAATAAGAGGGGGAGGCCGTTTCACTGAAATAAAGGTGACTGTTTGCCGACATCATAATTGCGGGAAGCTGACTTCATAGGGAGAATGAAGTTAACTTCCCGTATTTCTTTTTATATCGTTTTTTCTCCCTATCTTTGCCGTAATTCTATAATAACTGATACTGAAGATGAAAAAGATTTTACTGTTAGGTTCCGGTGAACTGGGTAAGGAATTTGTGATTTCCGCCCAGCGTAAAGGCCAATACATCATTGCCTGCGATTCTTATGCCGGAGCACCTGCCATGCAAGTGGCAGACGAATGTGAAGTGTTCAGCATGCTGGACGGTGACGCATTGGAACGTGTAGTACGCAAACACAAGCCGGACATTATCGTACCGGAAATTGAGGCTATCCGTACGGAGCGCTTGTACGACTTTGAGAAAGAAGGAATTCAGGTTGTGCCCAGTGCGCGCGCAGTAAACTTTACCATGAACCGTAAAGCCATCCGCGATCTTGCCGCCAAAGAACTGGGACTGAAAACCGCCAAATATTTCTATGCCAAATCTTTGGACGAACTGAAAACTGCCGCCGAAAAGATCGGCTTCCCTTGTGTGGTGAAACCGTTGATGTCTTCTTCCGGCAAGGGACAGTCGCTTGTGAAGAGTGCCGACGAGCTGGAGCACGCTTGGGAATATGGCTGCAACGGCAGTCGTGGTGACATCAAAGAGCTGATTATCGAAGAGTTTATCAAGTTCGACAGTGAAATCACCCTGTTGACGGTTACCCAGAAGAACGGGCCCACCCTGTTCTGTCCGCCTATCGGCCATGTGCAGAAAGGTGGTGACTATCGTGAGAGTTTCCAGCCTGCCCACATTGATCCTGCTCATTTAAAGGAAGCGCAGGAAATGGCAGAGAAAGTGACGCGTGCCCTGACAGGGGCCGGTTTGTGGGGAGTGGAGTTTTTCCTGAGCCATGAGAACGGCGTTTACTTCTCCGAACTTTCTCCGCGTCCGCACGATACCGGTATGGTTACTTTGGCAGGGACACAGAACTTGAACGAGTTTGAACTGCATTGTCGCGCCGTTCTTGGCCTGCCTATCCCGAACATCAAGCAAGAACGGATGGGTGCAAGCGCCGTCATTCTCTCCACCATTGCCAGTCAGGAACGTCCCAATTACCGGGGCATGGAGGAAGTGACGAAAGAAGAAGACACCTACTTGCGTATCTTCGGCAAGCCGACCACCCGCGTCAATCGCCGCATGGGAGTTGTATTGTGCTATGCGCCGCTGGATAGCGATCTTGACGCGCTGCGCGATAAAGCCAAACGAATTGCAGGAAAGGTGGAAGTGTACTAAATCACACAACCAGCTTTCCTTTGTATACAAACGCTTCCTTGCCGAAATCTATATCCGGCAAGGAGGCGTTTGGTTTGAATATCCCATAGACCGATGAGCCCGAACCGCTCATTGACGCATATACAGCACCTTGCCTGTACATTTCCTCTTTGATTTCCCTGATAGCGGGGAATTGCGGGAATACACTCTCCTCAAAGTCATTCACCATGCAGTTTCTCCATTCTTCAACGGGTAGTTGTATCGTCTCTTTCAGTGGCCGTTCCGGACGGTGCGGTTTTATCTGTGAGAAGGCATCCCGCGTAGAAACGAATATATCCGGCTTCACCAGCCAGAGCTGAAACCCTTTCAACGATAAGGAGACAGGCGAGAATACATTGCCGATTCCTTCCGCATAAGTAGGCGCGTTCCGGATGAAGAAAGCGCAGTCAGCACCCAGTCGGGAGGCATAGTCTTCCATGCTTTCAATGCTTAGGCCGAGGTTGAATTTTTCATTCAGCAGTTTCAGCATGAACGCGGCGTCTGCCGAACCTCCACCCAGTCCCGCCCCCGAAGGGATATGCTTGAATAGGTGGATATCCACCGGTGGCAGGTCGAACAGTTCGTCCAGCAGCTTGTAAGCCTTCACCACCAGGTTGTTTTCCGCTTCACCCGCTATTTCGATGCCGGCTTGGTGCAGGCAATACTTTCTACTGCCTTCATGCAGCAGATTTATTTCCAGCGCATCTTCAATGGGAATGGGGTAGAATACGGTTTCAAGGTTATGGTATCCGTCCGGACGTTTCTCCGTAATATTCAGTCCCAGGTTTATTTTGCCATTCGGAAAGGTCAGCATTGTTCAATTGAGAATTAAGAATTGAAAATTAAAAAAATAACAAACAGCTCGTTAAAATGAACTCCGGAGACAAAGTTAATGAATTCTGTTCATAGTAGATTGAAAACTTAACAACGTTTTTTGGATAGCTATCAATAAAATCGTTTATCTTTGCTCTCCCTTTTGAAAAGGCGGACTGTTATTTCATAATTTTTAATTCTTACATTCAAAAAAAGTGGCAGAACAAAGACGAACTACACGTACTCCGAAGGCTAAAACGCCCCAACCCGTCAACGACTACGGGCGCATACAGCCGCAAGCGCCGGAACTGGAAGAAGCTGTGCTCGGTGCATTGATGATCGAGAAAGATGCTTATTCACTGGTGAGCGAAATTCTCCGTCCCGAATCTTTTTATGAGCATCGGCATCAACTGATATATTCCGCTATTACGGACTTGGCAGTCAACCAGAAACCGGTGGATATTCTTACGGTGAAAGAGCAGCTTGCCAAGCGTGGAGACTTGGAAGAGGTGGGTGGTCCGTTCTATATAACCCAGCTCAGCAGCAAAGTCGCATCTTCTGCACACATCGAATATCATGCCCGCATCATTGCCCAGAAGGCTTTGGCGCGCGAGCTGATAACATTCACCAGCAACATCCAGTCCAAAGCGTTTGACGAGACGCTCGACGTGGACGATCTGATGCAGGAGGCCGAAGGCAAGCTGTTCGAGATTTCTCAGCAGAACATGAAGAAGGATTACACGCAGATCAATCCGGTTATTGCCGAAGCGTACGACCTTATTCAGAAAGCTGCCGCGCGTACCGATGGTTTGAGTGGTTTGGAGAGTGGATTTACGAAGCTGGACAAGATGACTTCCGGCTGGCAGAATTCCGACCTCATCATCATCGCCGCCCGTCCTGCTATGGGTAAAACGGCATTTGTGCTTTCCATGGCAAAGAACATTGCGGTGAATTTCCGCAATCCCGTCGCCCTGTTCTCCCTTGAAATGAGCAACGTGCAGTTGGTGAACCGTCTCATCTCCAACGTGTGCGAGATTCCGAGTGAGAAGATTAAGAGCGGACAGCTTGCCGACTACGAATGGCAGCAGTTGGACTATAAGTTGCGCGACCTGCTGGATGCACCGCTTTACGTGGACGACACTCCTTCGCTTTCCGTCTTTGAACTTCGCACCAAAGCCCGCCGTCTGGTTCGCGAGCATGGGGTAAGGGTGATAATCATCGACTACCTTCAGTTGATGAACGCCAGCGGCATGTCTTTCGGTAGCCGTCAGGAGGAGGTCAGCACGATTTCGCGTTCATTGAAAGGACTGGCCAAGGAGCTGAACATTCCCATCATCGCCCTGTCACAGTTGAATCGTGGAGTGGAGAATCGTGAAGGGGAAGAGGGCAAGCGTCCGCAGTTGAGCGACCTTCGTGAGTCCGGAGCCATTGAGCAGGATGCCGATATGGTATGTTTCATCCACCGTCCCGAATATTATAAGATTTATACATCTGCCGACGGCAGCGATTTGCGCGGTATGGCAGAAATCATCATAGCCAAGCACCGTAACGGTGCTGTGGGCGATGTGCGCCTGCGCTTTATCGGACAGTACACCCGTTTCCAGAATCCGGAGGACGATATGATTATTCCTCCACCCACCGAGGGTGGAGGAGGAGCTACTTTCGGCTCGCGCATGAATGCACCCATAGGCAGCCCCTCTACGCCACCACCGTCTTCCGCCGACTACCTGCCGCAAACCGATAATCCGTTCGGCGGGGTGGGAACGGACGGGCCGTTGCCGTTTTGATTGAGGAAAGAACCCGGAAAAAAGAGGGGGCCCTCTTACACATTCATGGCATTAGCTCCGAGATCCGTTCGTTGAACGGGGAATATTCTCAGCCCAGCGGGTCTTCCTCTTCGCCTCCGTCAACTCCTCCGCCGCCGGATGTGCCGCCTTCTCCGTCTGTTTTGTTTGCCAGGACTTCAAGATCGTAGAAGTCAATCTTTTGCCGATGAACGAGGAGTGCCGCGCCAACGTAAACGCTTCTACGTCATAAGCCTTACGCTGTGTTATGTTGTCCTGCGCGATAATCCTTTTCAGGGCGGCGAGTTCTCCCGGTTTCACGCCTTCAAACTCTTCCATATTGATGATGATGCGTGTGGACAATAACCGTTCATGGTCTTTGTTGGCAGGGTCTATGATGCCGTTGTAGAAGTATTCTTTCCATTCGGGCTGCAGCAGGTGGCGAATCCAACTGCTTTTTCCTTTGCCCTGTTCGCTGTAAAGGATAATCACAAGCTGATTCATCTCGTCTTCGCGCAATGCGCATGCCACCATTCCCACGAGCCACCTCCGGAAACCTTCTGTCCATAGCGGTTGGTCTTCGGTCTGTACGGTTTCCGCCAGTTGGCCGATATAGTCCGTCCCGTCCCAGAGCGCAAGCCTGTCCAGATAGTCGGTGAAGGGGTTGAATTCTTTGGCGTAGTCCGAATCTATCACTGCCTTGAGGAAATTCTGGAAACAGGAGATGCCTGCCAATTGGAGATCCACGAATATGGAGTTATAATCTTTTCCCCGCATGGGACGGTAGCCTGCGGAGGAAGTCGAAGACTCGTTGCAGACGGTGAATTCCAGACGGTCCAGAATCATGTTCCGGCGTATGCCGTAGTGTGCTTGCAGAAAGTCCATTACGCGGTTGATGACCGGTTGCTTATCCTCTTTCCGGGTGGTGGTATCGGTAGTCTTGTCAGTGTAGATGTAGGCGTTGTGCAAAGGTGTGCGGACATCGAGGTCATCTTTGCCGAAGTCCTTTTGCGCCAGCCCGATGGCTTTTTCTTCGTCAAGTCCTTTGGCATAGCACTTATTCCCCAGCGCAAAGAGGAAATTGTTACGGTTTCCCTTTTTGAATTTCATGCTGCGTTTTACGGCGGTCACCGCTTTGGAGAATAGCAGTTTCTCCCAGGGCTCTGCTTCGGGCAGGGGAGAAGCTGCGGTGCGGGGACACACCTCTATGCCGGCAGGTTTTCTTACCGGCTGTTTTTTCGCTCCTTTTTCGGGAGCGATGATGTGGACTGCCAATGGTTCTATTTGTTGCTGCAATGTCGTGTTCAGATAGGCTTCCGGATCATAGGAGATGAAATAGCCTCTCGATATGTTCTTGCCGCTGCCGTCTATCTCCGTTCCAAGCAATGCCTCGTAATATTGTTTGGCGTCGTTGTACAGTTTCGAGTGTACCTCTTCCAGACACCCGTAGTCTATTTCTCCTTGCAGCAGCTCTGCGCGTAGCCGGCATGCATATTCGGTCTGCCTGAACACGAAAATTTTGTAACCATGCCTTTTGGGAGACAGGAAGCTGCCTAAGGTATTCGGGTCGTTGTTGATCAGGCTCCGTATGGCTTCCAGACGATCTTCTTCCAGTTCGTCGAGGTCGAGGGTGATAATCGGATTGTAGCGGATAATGCCGTATGCCAACCTTCTTTCGCGATAGTTTGCTGTGAGAGTTCGGAAAGGCAGTTGTTTCTTTACGTTGTTGGCTTCTTCCGTCTTGCCCTGTATCACGAGGGAGGCAATTTTGATGATTAGTCTGGCATATTTGCCGTTCTTGATGTCCGCCATGTCCTGCGCGAGTGTCGTCTCTCCGTTGACGGTGCTGAAACCACGATAGGTGGTTACTGAAATACTTTCCATTTATTTTGTTTTAGTTTGCCTTATTGGTGCTGCAAGAGTCTGCATTATATTGCTATGAACCAAAAACGGCTTTTCCTGCGAAAAGCCGTTTTTTCTACAATTTGATAGCGATGTCTTTATTACCTTTTTTCTCACATTACGGGATATAGTTCGTTGTATAACTTATATATCTCATCTTCAATGCACTCCGGGTTCAGAGTGTTGGCTCCTCCGTCCGCATCCATGAAGTCTACGAGCAGGTGCAGCGTTCTCGACAATTGCCTGACTCCTTGCAGTCCATGCGTTTTTGTAGGATTTATCAGCAGTTGTATAAAAGGGGATAGGAATATTTTCCGATCCGCATACTTCACGCGTAAGCGCTTGTGTGTCTGCGATAATACCTCTATTACGAGTCGCGTTTTTTCGCTTTCTTTACGGTAAATCACTTGGATGTCTGCCTCCTGAAGCATCTTCACTTCAATTGGAGTTTTTTTAACATGATAGTCACAATTAGAAAAGTGTTTATTTATAATTTGCTAACAAATCGGATGCAAAGTTAACAAATAGTGGCATTGCATCTTCTTCTTTATTCCAATAAATTCCTTTTTGTGGAAAGTGTGTTTGTGATGTTATAGATAGGGGGAGGTAGCTATACCTGTTGTTATATTAATGTAACACACACTTTTATAAAAGAAAAAGAATGATGCGCCTGCGCGCGTATCTTATATTAACGAAAAAGGAATTAAAGTAAGGGGGAGGGAAGTGTTTTTTAAACGTTCGTTTAATAGACGCAAAGGTAACGTCAAGAAATGACATTACAAAATATTTTTTCAAATAAAATGGAAATCTCTTTGAATATTGCAGGTATACTATTGATTACTAATAGGTTGAAAATGGCTTCAAATTGGAGATTTGTTATGGCTTTTTGCAAAAATAGAATGAAGCCTTTTGTACTCTTAAAGGGTGTTTTTTAAACGAACGTCTAAAAAACACTTTTTGCTTTTAACTCGTTCGTTTGCAATGCTTTATAGACGCTAAACTAACATCGTACGGTTTGAATGGTCAGAAATGTCCCGTTCAAACCGCGAAGCGCACCCTAACCCGAAGGATTCCTTTAACTTATATTACTTTTAAGTGTCTGAAACACAGAAATATTGGTTTGCTGCCCGCACTCGTGACAAGCAGGAGTTTGCCATATGCAAATCCCTTTCCCGGTTGAAGTCTGAGGAGCATTTGGATGTCGATTATTACCTTCCCACCCGTATTGTGGTTTCCCAGTTGAAGTACCGCCGCAAGCGCAGTGAAGTCCCTGTCATCCGCAATCTGGTCTTTATCCGCACCACCAAGCAGACGGCCTGCGACCTTTCCAATGTCTATGGCGTGCGTCTTTTCTATATGAAAGACCTCTTCACCCGTTCCATGCTTGTGGTTCCGGACAAACAGATGTCCGATTTCATGTTCGTGATGGACCTGAATCCCGACGGTGTCAGCTTCGACAATGCCTCCCTTGTTGTAGGCGACAGGGTGCGTGTTGTCAAGGGCGATCTCACCGGTGTTGAAGGCGAGGTTGCCACAAATGCCAACAGGACGTATGTCGTTATCCGTATCAAGGACATCCTGACCGCAAGTGTCAAGGTTCCCAAATCTTATTTGAAGATAATCAAGTAATAATTCAAACATTGTTTTCAAGAAACAATAATATTCCATCAAAATCCCTTTCTCAATGAATAATTTGACTTCTCGTGCTCTTGAGCTCCAGCGTTTGGCTCACGAGCTGATTTATCTTGGTGTAGACGGTGAGCCTATCTATTCAGACACCTTTTGCCGTTTGAATAAGGATGTCCTTCTGGAGTGCGATTCTCTTTTCTTGCTCCGGGGTAGCACCTCCGATGAAGAGGCCAATCTCTGTCTGGCTCTCCTTTTAGGTTATAATGCCACGATTTATGACTACGGTAATAAGGAGCGTAATAAGCAGTCTGTGCTTGATCGTGCTTTTGAGGTGCTCGAACAGCTTCCCGCCTCCTTGCTGAAAGTGCGCTTGCTCACTTATTGCTATGGTGAGGTCTATGAAGAGGCCCTGCTTCGTGAAGCCCACGAGATAATAGGAAGCTGGGACAATACCTCGTTGTCTTCCGGACAGGCCGAGATCATTGAAGAGCTTCGTAACATTGAGGAGAACCCTTATCCTTACGAAGTGATAGAATAGGAAGAAAATAGAACTAAACTAAGACTTTTATATTTTTATGGAACCAATTGAGAAGGATGATCATTTCATTCCCGACGGAATGAATGCCTTTGAGCGTAACGTAAAGCGTATCGGCGACTGTATTCTGGCCCTTGGCGCGCTCATTGTTTTTTCTCCTTTATTTTTACTCTGTTATATAGCGGTGAAGCGTGAAGACGGTGGTCCCGCTATCTTCAAGCAGGAGCGTATCGGCCGTTTCGGTCGTCCTTTCAACATCTATAAGTTTCGCAGTATGAAGCTGGATGCTGAGAAGCATGGCCCGGCCCTGTATGCCGGTGAGGGAGACTCCCGTATGACTAAAGTAGGCCGTTTTCTTCGCGACCACCACTTGGATGAGCTTCCCCAGCTTTGGAACGTGTTCTGTGGTGATATGGCCTTTATCGGTCCCCGTCCCGAGCGTCAGTTCTTTATCGACCAAATAATGAAGGAGGATCCTCGCTATCGTTATTTGTTCCAGATCCGTCCGGGCGTCACATCGTATGCCACTCTTTACAATGGTTATACCGATACTTTGGAGAAAATGCTCCGCCGCCTGCGTTACGATTTGTTCTATCTGGAACACCGTTCTTGGGGCTTTGACATCAAGATACTTTTTATGACGTTTATGAATATAGTGTTCGGGAAGAAATTCTAAACTATTTTCTGAGATAAGCAGAATCCTGTTAGGAAGTCTCGATATTTCAGTATATCTTTGAATAAAATTAGGAAGTTATGAGCAAATCCAAACCATACGAAGAGCAGAAAACGGAAAATCAGATGGCGAGTGAAGCAGCGATGATGTATGAAACCGCTCGCAGTATGGATGATTTCGTTGCATCTATACCTGTGGATTTGATGCAACAGCTGATAGATATCTCTATCAGGGACTGTAAGGCTGGAAAAGGAATTCGGCATGAACAGATAGCTTCCTATATAAATGAGCAAATGGGATGGGAATAACTTGGTCCCCCGCTGCAACAGATGATTTCCTTTCTATTCTGAAAAAAGTAGAGGAACTTTTTGGAAAAATGATTGCCATAAAGGTTTCCAATAAAATACAACTTCATATAGGATTATTATCTTCATTCCCGCAAATAGGAGTACGTGATGCCATTTTTTCGACAGCAGACAGAGATGTCCGCTATTTAATCAATACTCCCAATCTTATTTATTATGCAATAGAGCAGGAGGAGATTTATATTATTTCGATATGTGATTCCCGCCAATCTCCGGAAACTATACGTCAAAGAATCTCTGAACTGTTACGTCAATATAAATAGTTTGTTTTTATATACTAAAAATCTTTTCTTTAGTTGATGCCGAGCGTGCCCATAAAATATTTATGGGATATCGGAAGTTTGACTTTGGGCTATACTCTCCCCTTAGTTTTCTAGCCTCAAGTATAGCCAGCTAAATCCTAATGTAATATCCTATACGGAAGGTGTTTTCATTATTGTTTTTAGCACATTAATAATTTCTTTCTTTCGTTTTAGTTTGTATTCGTGAGATACAGTCTCTTGAGCCGGATAAGAATCATGTTCACCATAAATTGATGGAGGTTTTTCATTGAGAAAGGCAATGTCCAGTCTCCTTTGTATGTCTTGTGCTTTCAGTGCGAGTTATATTCTTGTGATGCTGGTTATTGATATCATGATTTGGGTAGGACTGAATTTGTGTTGGGATTGTTTGAGAGACAGATTCATAAAAAATAAGTTAGGAATATGTTAACTATAAAAATATTCTTTAGCAGGGAATGAAGATTGAAAAATTGCGTTCTTGATTTTTTATTATAAACCTATAAATATCTAAGTTATGAAAATAGCTGCATTACTGACCGGACGCGGAAACAATACGTTAAAAGATAAAAATGTGTTACCAGTTTTAGGCAAGCCTTTACTGTATTACCCTGCTATGGCTGCAAAGACTTGCAATTTAATAACAGATTTTTATGTGAGTAGCGATGATGAGAAAATTTTAAAAGCAGCATCAGATTGTGGTTATAAAAAAATTGTTCGTCCGGTGGAACTGGCAGCGCCAACATCTCAACATGTAGATGCAATAAGGCATGCTTTAGGAGTGATGAAACAGGATGGGGTAGAACCTGATATTCTTGTTGTTTTATTGGCAAATTCGGGTATTGTAAAAACTGAATGGATTGAAGAGTCAATAACGCAACTTTTAAAAGATGAAGCCTTGTCAGCTTCAGTACCTGTTTTGTTGGAAATGGATAACCATCCCTATCGTTCAAAGCGTCTTCGTGAGGACGGCTGTTTAGATACGTGGTTTGATTTTAGAGGGAAAAATATTTCAACTAACCGTCAGGATCTGCCCATGAATTTTGTCTTATGTCATAACTTCTGGACATTGAATTTGAAAAACTCTTTGTATTCCTCAACAGAGGGGCAACAACCTTGGACATTTATGGGTAGCAATATTAAGCCTATTGTTGTGGAAGAAAGTTTTGATGTCCATGATGAAGATGATATTAGACGTACGGAAAAATGGTTGTTGGAGGAAGGCATAAAGTATTAATAGATTATGTGCAATGCTATGCTTTTTCAACATTTACGATATCGGTCAATATATGGATAACTTGAAACGCCAACATTTATTTAGCTTTAGCATTAAAAGAATGTCATATTAAGTATAGCAAAGTTTATTTATGATTGATAACTCCAAGGTATTAAAAAATTCAATAATGCTATATATACGTATGGCGGTAATGATGCTTATTACCCTATATACATCACGAATAGTATTGGATACATTAGGAATAGAGGACTATGGTATTTATAATATCATTGGCGGTATAGTCGTAATGTTCTCTTTTCTTAACATGACATTGACTATTGCCATACGCCGTTTTTTATCAGTGGCGTTAGCTGCAAAAGACAAAGCTAGGTTTATGGAAGTCTTTCGTGCAAGTGTATTGGCGGTTTTTATAGCTTCTGTCATTATAATTATTGGGTTAGAAACGATTGGGTTATGGTTCTTAAATAATAAAATAAATATTCCTATACATCGGATATATGCAGCTAATTGTACATTTCAGCTTTCAATATTGACCTTTTTATGTAACATAAATTCTGTACCTTATAATTCAGCTATCGTTTCATGTGAACGGATGGGGGTGTATACTTATATAGGAATAGCCGAATCTTTTTTGAAACTAGGGTTAATACTTCTTTTGCCGCTGTATGGGACTGATAAGTTAATAGTCTATTCTGTTGTGATATTTTTGATAGCACTATCTGTTTTTTCTTTCAATTATGGATATTTCCGCTTCAGAATAGTGCGAATACGAAATTCTTTTAAAGCACAAGTGGGGGATGTAATTGCTATCTTTAATTTTTCAGCATGGTCAGTATTAGGTAGTATTGTCTTTATGTTGGCAACTCAAGGAGTCAACATAATTTTCAATATATTTTTTGGAGTGGCTTTGAACGCAGCTTTAGGAATAGCTCAGCAAATTAATTCTGCAATCAATCAATTTGTTGGAAACTTTCAGACTGCATTTAATCCCCCATTAACAAAGAGCTATGCTTTAAATGGACTTGATAGCAAGACTTTTGATTTTGTATGTGATACCTCAAGAATGACGTTCTTGTTAGTGACTGTTATAAGTTTTCCTGTGATATTGAATATGAATGGCTTGCTGAGTATTTGGTTGGTGAAAGTTCCTGAGTATGCAGTTGAATTCTCTATTCTATTTATTTTATATACAGCTTTGGATGGATGTTCTGGCCCTTTATATATCTTAGTTTATGCAAATGGAAAAATTCGAGGCTATCAGATATTGTTAAGTGCCATTCAGGTCGTTTATGTTATATCAGTATATGTTTTATGTATCTATGGAATGTCTCCTATTTCCATTCTATCTTTAAATGTAGTCAATGGATTACTTTTGTTTGCCGGTAGACTAGCTGTACTGAGACATATCATGCAATTTCCTGTTATAGTTTATTTAAAACGTGTGTTTGTTTCTGCTTTATATTCCTTATTGTTATTGTTTCTATTTGGAGTATTTATAGAAAATGGAATATCGGGGGAAAATAGTATAACATTATTAATACGCCTTTTCCTTTCTGGAATAGTAGTATTGGTGGTACTCTATTTTTTATATTTGAATAATCGAGAAAGGCAATTTATTATAAAAACTATACAATCAAAAAAATGACATTTAAAAAGGTATGTAAACAATCGTTATTGTTGATTTGGTATATATTAAGATTACCAAGTTATAAATTTCATAAGTTTCCTTTAAAGGATAAATTTAGTGGTACCGCACATGTTTTGGTAAACGGCCCTTCCTTAAAAAGAACGTTGGAAGAGTATGATAGGGGTAAAGCAGCAATAGACGACAATTCGTTCTTTGTGAATTTGGCAGCTTTAGATTCTCATTTTTTATTAATAAGACCTAAACATTATTGCTTGTCAGATCCCATGTTTTATCAAGACTATGAGCCAAAGAAAGAAGCTATTAGGAGGATGTATGATATATTGAACAATGATGTGGACTGGGATATGTATTTGTATTTATGTTTTCCTACAGAAAAAGAATATGATATGTTAGAGCAATATGCAGGACTTACTAATCCCCATATAAAGATTATTAGAATGAACAGAAAACATTGTTCTAAATTATGTTCGCAATGGCGTAATAAGCTGTATGCTACAGGTTATTTTATGCCCGAAGATGGGACTATTGCTAATACTGCTATTTATCTAGCATTGCTTGAAGGCTATAAAGATATTCGCTTATATGGAGCAGATCACAATTATTTTTTAGAATTTGCAGTAAATGATCACAATGAATTGTGCTCTTTGGACTCTCATTTTTATGACAATGCCAAACCTGTTATGAAACCATTCAAAAATACGTGTGTAAATGAAGATCGTGCTTTTAGAGTTCATGAGTTCTTTTATATTATGTATATAATGTTCCAAAGTCATGATTTATTACAACAGTTCTCTCAATATTTGGGGGCTCATATCTTAAATTGTACTTTGGGTTCTATGATTGATTCATATGATAGAATAAAATCTGTGTAGAGATGCATTGTCAATTATTCAATCTTCCCAAAATAGCCGATGGTCGCGGTAATCTTTCCATTATTGAAGAATTCAAACAGATTCCTTTTAAGATAAAACGCACCTATTGGATTTATGACGTACCGGGAGGAGTAGAGCGTGGAGGTCATGCTTATAAGGAGAATGAAGAATTTATAGTAGCTCTGTCTGGGAGTTTTGATGTCTGTCTGGATGATGGACAGGAACAAAAGGTTTTTAGTTTGAACCGTTCTTATATGGGTATTTATGTGCCTAAAGGGATGTGGCGCGTAATGAATAATTTTTCAACTAATTCATTGGCCTTGATAGTTTCCTCTACAGACTATGATGCCAATGATTATATTATGGATTATGATGAATTCCTTCAGTACTCAAAATCGTATGCCAACAGTCTTTGATTGTTCTCTCTATCAGTTGGAGAAGAACCATGAGGAGCAGGGAAACCTGACTTATGTGTACAATAGTATTCATGTACCTTTTGATGTAAAGCGTGTATTCTATTCTTATGACATTCCGGGGGGAGAAGCTCGTGGGGCTCATGCCCATAAAGAGTGTCATCAGTTTCTGATAGCTGCAAGTGGTAGCTTTGAAGTTGTGCTTGATGATGGTGTTAATAAGCGTACGGTATTGTTAAATCGGCCTTTTTATGGTTTGCATGTTCCTCCTGGGATTTGGGCAGCAGAACAAGGGTTTTCTTCTGGTTCCATTTGCTTGGTTTTGGCATCTGAAGGATATTTGGAGGATGATTATATTCGTGGTTATGAGGATTTTATAAAATACAGAAAAGGATTATGATAAATTTCTTAGATCTAAAGAAAATAACGGAGGAACACTCCGAGGAAATAGAAAATGCAATAGTCAATGTGGCCCGTTCTGGCTGGTACCTACAAGGTGAGGCAAATAAGTCATTTGAAAAACATTATTCTTCTTATATAGGTGCGGACTACACAATTGGTTGTGCTAATGGATTAGATGCACTGATTTGGATTTATCGTGCTTATATTGAGCTTGGAATTATGAAGGAAGGTGATGAAGTTATTGTTCCTGCAAATACATATATTGCTTCAATTTTAGCCATTACAGAAAACAATTTAGTTCCAGTATTGGTAGAGCCTGATATTAAGACTTTTGAGATAGATGATTCAAAAATAGAAGCGGCTATTACGCAAAAAACAAAGTCGGTATTGATTGTACATCTCTATGGGCGTTGTGCTTATACTGAAAAAATAGGTGCACTTTGTAAAAGGTATAATCTAAAACTTGTAGAGGACAATGCACAGGCGCATGGGTGCTTATATTGTGGGAAGCGTACAGGTTCGCTGGGGGATGCTGCCGGACATAGTTTCTATCCAGGTAAGAATTTAGGAGCTCTAGGTGATGGAGGAGCAGTTACTACCAATGATATAACTTTGGCAGAAACGGTCCGTACATTGGCTAACTACGGTTCTCAAAAGAAATATGTATTTAAGTACAAAGGGCGTAATTCGCGATTAGATGAGTTACAGGCTGCTGTACTTGATGTAAAACTGAAGTATCTGGATGACGACAATGAAAAACGTAAGAAAGTAGCCAGATATTATTATGACAATATTTGTAATCCTTTAATTTCTTATCCGAAACGAATGTCGGAAGAGTCAAATGTATTTCATATTTTTCCAGTTTTATGTCCTCGTAGAGATGAATTACAAGAATATCTGAGAATTCATGGCATACAAACTTTGATTCATTATCCTATTCCTCCTCATAAGCAAGAATGTTATCGGGAATGGAACTTACAGAGTTATCCTATAACAGAGTTGATTCATAAGCAAGAATTGTCGCTACCCATTAGTCCGGTGATGCTTCAGGATGAACTTATAGATATTGTTAGAATAGTTAATGACTTCAAATGAAGGGTAGTGATTTGCTTTTGTCTATTTGTATTCCAACAAATGGGATTTCACAATGGATAATACCTACACTCAGAGCTATTTACTCTCAGGATGTAGATACTGATTTATTCGAGGTTGTCATCACTGATAATGGAAGAAACTCAACTTTAGTTGATGATTTGTCAATTTTTCACTATACAAATTTACGTTATATAAGAACTGAAGATGAGGGTTTTCTCAATTTAGTGACTGCTTTAAAATCAGGAAATGGTTTGTTTCGTAAAATGCTTAATCATAGAAGTATAATACTTCCTGGTACGATTAATCATTGGTTAGAGATAGTAAGTAAGTACAAGAAAGATAAACCTATAATTTATTTTTCTGATAATCAGTTAAAAAAAGGTGGATTTATAACTTGTCCGAATTTAGATGCTTTTATATATACATTATCATATTGGGCTAGTTGGAGTGCTGGCTTATCTATATGGGATGTTGATGTAAAATCATTAGATACAATAAGATTTAATAAAATGTTTCCTAATACTTCTTTACTTTTGAATATCAGGCAAGAATCTATCTATGTAATTTGTGATGAAAAGTACCAAAACATGCAAGATGAAGCAGGAAAAGGAGGATATGATTTATTTCATACATTTGCTGTAACATTCTTGGACATATTGTCAGAGTTGAGAATTGATAAACGAATTTCAGAGTTGACATTTATATTTGTAAAAAAAGATCTTCTTAGATTCTTGTGTCAATGGTATCAAACTTTGTTGTATCATAAGAAGAAATATTCTTTCTTTCAAAATAATATACGTGATTCATTGCTAGTATATTATTCTATGTCAGATTATTATTGTATTAAAATGTATCCTTTTATGAAAGGACTTTTTGTTTCAATCCGAAATAAAATAAATAATCTTATTGGATATTTATGAAACAATTTATTTTGAATTTAATAGGCCGTTTGTCTCTCTATATTTATCCTTATCAATTGTCGATTTTCATTTCGACATTTTTTAGTTATATAGCAAGTAAACGTTTTAAATATCTTTCTCACAATCATGGGCAAGTTTTTATGGAGCGTCCGTTCTATATATTGGGCCATAAATATATAAGCTATAATAGTTTTTATGCTCATGCTGGGTTGCGTATAGAATGTTGGGATAAATATGAAGGATATGAATATACCCCTTCTGTTTCCATTGGAAATAATGTTTGCTTTAATTTTAGATGTCATATTGGGGCTATAAACAGAATTGAGATAGGAAATAATGTGTTGATTGGTAGTAATGTACTGATTACAGATCATTCTCATGGTTTTAATAATGAATCAGACGTAAATGTCTGTCCGGCTAAAAGAACACTGCATTCAAAAGGACCTGTTATTATAGAAGATAATGTGTGGATTGGTGAAAATGTTTGTGTATTGCCCAATGTGAGAATAGGGCGTAATAGTATAATTGGAGCCAATTCAGTGGTGATAAAAGATGTGCCACCGTATTCTGTAGTGGCTGGAAATCCTGTTAAATTAATCAAAAAAATAAGTGATGAAACAGAATAGACCTCGTGTAATAGCATTTTATTTACCTCAATTTCATCCAACTCCTGACAATGATAAATGGTGGGGGAAAGGATTTACAGAATGGACTAATGTAGGAAAAGCTAAACCTCTTTTTCGTGGGCATTATCAACCTAAAGTTCCTGCAGATTTAGGATATTATGATTTAAGATTGTCTCAATCAAGAATTGAGCAGGCTGATTTGGCAAGAGAGGCTGGAATTGAGGGCTTCTGCTATTATCACTATTGGTTTGGAGCGGGAAAGCAAGAACTAGAGTTGCCTTTTAATGAAGTTCTGCGATTAAAAGAACCTAATTTCCCGTTTTGTTTATGTTGGGCCAATGAGTCATGGCATTCTAAATTCTGGGATAATACAGGGCGGTCTTTTTCTAAAAAGACTTTAATAGAGCAACAATATCTTGGACATGATGATAATATAGCTCATTTTGAGAGATTACTTCCGGCTTTTAAAGATGGACGTTATATAACTGTAGATGGGAAAATTCTTTTTCTAATTTATCGTCCTTTGCAATTTGAAGGAATTAAAGAATTTATAAGAGATTGGCGTAATTTAGCTCAAAAGTATGGATTAAATGGCTTTTATTTTGTTGGACAATTAGGACAATTAGGAAGAGATCCGACACAAGTAGATATAGACAATACTTTATCTTTAGGATTTGATGGAGTTAATATAGTACGATTGTGGAGTGCTGTATCGCAAAGATGTTTTATAGAGAAGTGTTTTGACAAATTATATTCTATTGTGACTGGAATACCGAGAATTGCTAATTATAAAAGTGTTTCTTCACATTTCATTGGCAAGGAAGAAATGGAGGATAATATATATCCGACAATAATACCTAATTGGGATCATACTCCCCGAAGTGGGTTTAATGGGTATGTTTTGAATAATTCTACTCCTGAACTATTTCGTTTTCATGTTCGTAAAGCACTTGCAACTACTTTACAAAAAAGAGCTGATAATATGATTGTGTTTTTAAAATCATGGAATGAATGGGGGGAAGGAAATTATATGGAACCTGATCTTAAGTATGGAAAAAAATACATTGAAACATTGAAACAAGAATTGGATAAGTTTACTTTATAAAGTATGCTCTTTGTCACCCTGATTTTTATCATATTTCTTTGTTGGCGATCTGTTATTCGGTATCGTAAACTCTTCAATCCTTTTACTTTATCAATCCAATATTCATTACTGTTTATTGTAATTCCTCAAATTATTTTAATTCTTTTGGATGCTGGTGAGGATTCTATCTTGTCAGATTTTGTTATTGCTATATCTGTCTTTTTTATTTATATTGGTACATTTCTAAAACTGCCTTTATTAAAAGTATATCCTTTTAAAAATAATAGATTGATAATAACTTTTACATTCATTTTGTTATTGATATTATCAATCCCTCTCATACCTCATTTACTAAATTTTGGTTTGTCATTTCGTGGCTTAAGAGAATTTTATGAATATGTGGTATTTTCTCCATATGCATCATTTTATGAAATAGTTAAGACGTTATTACTATTTCTGATTATCATTTTGTTTGTGAGAAAGAGAAAAATTACAAAGACAATAATTGTGCTGTCTTTGATTTTGGTCTTCTCTGGTAGTAAAATGGCAATATTGGGTATTGTTATAACTTTTTCAACAATGTGGGAGGAATATAGGAAAATGAATTATAAATATCTTCTTTTCTCATTTCCTATTATATTTATGTTGTTAGTGGGTTATCATTTTACCCAAAGTTTAAAAACTTCAAATATTAGTGTTTTTGAAAATGCATTATCTTATTTTGATGTATATAAGCAACAAAGTATAGCACTCGAAATGTTTATTAAAGGGAAAATTGAGTATTTCTATGGTGAAATATCTTTGAGCTCTTGGTATAAAATAATTCCTCGTTTTCTTTGGGAATCTAAACCCAAAGATTTTGGCTTTGCTCTTTTAAATTATAGAATATATCCTGATTATTCTGCAGATGGTTATATGCCTTCTTTCGGTTTGGCATATACTTTTGCCGATTTTGGTTTTATTTCTATTATTTTTTCTGGTTTATCCTCTGGCTTTTTTAAAAATTATTTTTATGATATTTTTAAAGGTTCATCTAAGAGTGTAGTAGCATTTCTCTTATATATCGTTGAAATAAATATCATATTGGTGGTTCTCTTTTCTGCTTACTATTTGTTATCTTCTATACATAAAAAATAATGATACCTAAAGTTATTCATTTTTGCTGGTTGAGTGGAGAACCTTATCCCGCATTGATAGAGCAATGTATCAATTCATGGAAACAGTTTTTGCCAGACTATGAATTAATATTGTGGGATACTTCTCGTATTGATATAAATTCTAATCAATGGCTAAAGCAAGCATATGAAAACAAAAAATATGCATTTGCTGCAGACTATATCAGATTTTATGCATTGTACTATTACGGAGGTATTTATTTAGATGCTGATGTTGAGGTGTTTAAATCTTTTACGCCATTACTAAACCAGAAACAATTTATCGGTGAAGAGGCAGGAGGAGACATTGAAGCTGCTGTGATGGGGGCTGAAAAGGGATTATTGTGGGTGAAAGAATGTCTTGATTATTATCATGATAGGGCTTTCGTAAAAATGGATGGAACATTTGATACACGCCCTGTACCTATTTTGGTGTCAAAAGTTATAGCTAAAACAGATATTAAAATTTTGCCTTTTTATTACTTTTCTCCAAAGGATTTTAATGTCGGTAAAATTTGTATTACAAAATCAACTTATTGCATTCATCATTTTGATGGAAAATGGTTACAAAAGAAATTTACTTATAAATTTAAAAGAACAGTTCATCGAATTATATATTTGTTTTGGGGACGGATTGGACATAACCGGATAGTACGGATTATTCGAAAAATAAAATAATATATGTTTACTGTTTTACTCTCTTTATATTATAAAGAGGCTCCTCAATATCTCCGTCAAAGTCTAGATAGTATTTTTACACAAAAACTACTTGCAGATGAGGTCGTATTGGTGAAGGATGGGCCATTGACCGAAGAACTAAATGAGATAATTGTATCATATGCATGTCGTTATCCATTTCTGAAAATTGTTTCTTTTTCTAAAAATCAGGGATTAGGTAAAGCATTGAATGAAGGGCTTAAACATTGTTCCCATGATATTGTAGCCCGAATGGATACAGATGATATTGCTAAACCTGAACGTTTTGAAAAACAGTTGGCTGTATTTAAGAAGCATCCGGATATTGATGTTGTTGGTGCGTGGATTGATGAGTTTGAAAATGATATTTCTAGTGTAAGGTCTGTAAGAAAATTGCCTGAGCATCAATGTGATATTCTTACATTTGCAAAACGTCGTAATCCAATAAATCATCCAGTGGTAATGTTTCGTAAAAGTGCAGTTCTTGCTGCAGGTGGATATCAGCATTTTCCTTTGTTTGAAGATTATTATTTGTGGATACGTATGTTGATAAATGGAGCAAAGTTTTATAATATCCAAGAGAGTTTGTTGTACTTCCGCTTTTCTTCAGAAATGTTTAAAAGGAGAGGTGGGTGGAAATATGCCATGAATGAGTTTCGCTTTCAGTGGATGATGAGAAAACTACATTTTATTTCTATTCTAGAGTTTATACAAAATGTATTTGTACGTTTCTTAACCAGAATTGTACCTAATTTTTTGCGGGAAATTATGTATAAGAAATTACTTCGATAAGAAATTTGGATTATTTGAAATTAGAGGTTTACACCATACATTATGTTTAAATTAGAGACGTATTAAAAAGGGAGCTGATAAGGTTATATTTAACAACTCAAAATAAAACTAACAATGATTCAAAATCAAAAAATAATTGATACTCAAAGAGTAATTAATTATATCAATTCTTTTTTGGACAATGTCAGGGTAGAGGACATTATCCAGAACTCCGGTGCCGATAAGCTACGTGTATATCCGGCTTTATTTGAATTGGAACAAAGTGGTTTTCTTGAAGTGGTGGAACGGGAAGAGCTTGGAGCACCGTTGATAGTCAGGAAAAGGAAAAACGGATAAACGACAGGTAACAGCGGTTATTATGTTTTAGGCGCAGCCGGGATTGCTTAGATTTAGCAATTCCGGCTGTTTTTGTTTAAATTCTTGATATAGAATGAGTATTTATATGACTTTCGATAATTGAACTTAAACGATAAAATTCACTTATAAGTTATTTATTCTAATAATAATTATTACTTTTGTAACAAAAATAGTGGCCAGTGAAAGTTGAGTTAGTTGATTTAGAAGAGTTTTCAGGGAACAAAGCACACATTTATTCTGTTTTGTTAGATGATGCGGAAGACACATTGTTCGATCAATTTGTAGAAGAAAACGGTCCTTTATACCCTAATGAAATTAGAGAGATTGTGAAAGAACTAATAGCTATGGGGAATAAAGTAGGATGCCAGGAACACTTTTTTAAGTTGAATGAAGGAAGGTTAGGGGATGGTGTGGCTGCTGTATGGGCTAAGAGGATCAGAGTTTATTGTTTGCGCTATGGTTCATCTTTAATTATACTGGGAGGAGGTGGCTATAAGTCTCCAAGTATAAGGGCTTATCAAGAAGATCCTGTTTTGTCAGGAAAAGTTGAAGAAATAAAGCGGATAGCAGAATTGATAAACGAGCGCATAAAAGAGAAAGATTTAAAATTAAACGAAGACGGAATTATTTCCGGAGAACTTATTATAAATGATTATGAGGAAAATTAAAAAAGGGACTTTTTTAGACTTGATATTGTCTGATATATCAGAAGATGAAGTGCGAAGAACTGCATCCAAGATGGCAATTGCCGCTAAAATAGCCAAGACATTAGAAAAACGCAATATGAGCCAGAAAGAGTTTTCCAGAATACTGGGCAAGCGTCCCTCTGAAATATCTAAATGGTTGTCTGGGAAACATAACTTTACTACAGACACGTTATCGGATATAGAACATGCTTTAGATATTCATTTGCTTGATAATAGAGAGGAGGTTGCCTTTGAAAGTACAATTAATCATAGGATAACTATTGAGGTTAAACCTTCCCGAAAGAATATGTTTATACCTCAATACGAACAGGAGTCGTATAGTTATAACTATGATTTGGTTTCCTCACATAATTTATTATACAATTGATAATATGGCAAAAACAGTACCTGTAAATATAAAAATATCTTTGCTGAACCTTACAGAAACTCTTTATAGATTTAATTACGATTATGATTATTCTACGATTAAGCCAGATGATCTAAAAGTGGACTTTATTCATAGCTTTAAGAGTGATCAAGAAAAAGGAGAGTTTGGGGTAGAAGTTAAGGCAAGATATAAATCGGCTCACGATAATTGTGTTTTGGCTGAATTAGGTGTATACACCAATTTTAGGATTGATCCGTTTTCTGCCTTTATAAAGATGGAAACAGAGAAAGGCTTTGAAACAAATTTGCCGGATGCTTTGGAACATCTATGTGAAATTAATGTTGGAGCTTTGAGAGGTATCTTTTTTACAAAGTTGAAAGGGACTCCGTTAGAAAAGTATCTGATACCTTTAATTCCTATGAATGCAATAATATCACCTGCCAATATAAAAAAAGAGGAATGAAAATTCCTCTTTTTTTATATCATTTCATTCTTACCACCCTGATCCCCGTAAACCTTTTATTATTTTTCAGCATCTGTGCCAATGTCTTTTGCGTAATAACCACCATTTTCCGGGTGGAAGAAGCATGGAGCAATTTCAATACTCCCTTTTCATAATAGGCAATTCCCATGTGGGCGACATCCAGACCCGGAACATTGGTTGTAATAGCTATAATATCGCCATTCTTTATCCAGCTAAAACCTTCGTCGGGAAGTTTGGCTTTGGGGATGTAATGGAATGTCTGTCCGGAAAGGGCTTTTTCTATACTCTCTATTTTGCTGACATTCTCGGGAGAAGACGCCAACTGCCTGTACGATTTGGGATGTGAGGACATGAAGTTGAGGGACAGCGCTATTGAGTCGGGACTGTTGGCTGCGGTTACATCTTCCATAAAACCATGTTTGACACCGTTGTTTATCCAGTCGGCAATGTAGTGCAGGCGGGAAGTATAACCGTTGATCCTGCCGTCGCGATAGCGTATCTTTTGTAGAACTCTTGCATAGTCAGTCTTATCTATCGCTCCGTTCTTGACGGGGGAGAGTGACAGGGCAAGTACGTACTCCACAAAAGTGGTGCAATCCACTTCGTCGAAATTGACTACGAGCTTCTCCTCTTCGTTCACTTCCAGTGTATGTGCCACATAAGGTGTTTTGAGGAAGTTCAACCCATATTTCAGCATGGCATTGCCCGTTTCCTGTGCAGAAACGGACGATGCTATTGCTAAAGTACAGAACATGCAGAACAAGGATTTCATTGTCTTGCGGTTTAATATTGATATATCAGACTCTTGAAGTCCGTCTTCTTGTCGAATGGTACAATCGTGAAGCCATAGCTGATGCTATTCTGCTTGCCTGAATGTATCAGATAAGGCTCGTGTGCCAAAGCTCCCCAACTGTTGTCACCGCCTATGCCCATCATGCGGTAGTCTATAAAGAAATCCACCGAGGGAACGGCTTGCGGGTCGGTGAGGTGGCGATGATTGGTCTTGGCGGTGCGTGGAGCGCCGTTTTCTATGGAGTCGCCGCTGTCGAGACTTTCCAACGGATAATTGGACACGTTCATCTCGAAAGTGCGGTCGGCTACAAAGAGCAGACCTTCTTTTGCCTTGCTGGTGAGTGTACACCAATATATGTCTGTCCGGTGATTGTTTTCCTGCGGGCGGACGTAGGGTTCGTACATGTCTTTGATGTCCGAGGTGTATTCACCGAAGAATTGCGAAGTGCGGCGGTCGCGGTAGTTTTCTTCCGGACCGCGTCCGTAGTAGGCCAGCGAAGTGATGCGTGCGGGAAGTTGCATGCGCAGTCCCACGCGCGGTATCATTGGCGCTTGGGCATTTTCGGCTACGAAGTGGTTGTTCACTTTGATAACGCCGTTGCTGTACACCTTGTATGTAATGTCCCAGCGGGCATCGGTCTGTGGAAAGCGGTAGGTCACTTTTACTGCTGTGGAGTCCTTGCCCCGCACAATGTCGAAGTTTTCGGCTTTCGGTTCCTGATAGCTTGCTTCTTTCCATGCTTTCAGTCGTACGGGAAGCCGGGCTCCATAATCGTTGTCGATAGGTGCACGCCAGAAGAAGGGGCGGGGACCTTGTCCATTATGGATAAATTCCTGTTTCTTGTATCGGTAGGATACCAGCAAGCCGCTTTGCTTGTCGAATGTGGCTGTGAAGTCTGCACCGGAGAAGGTGAGCTGTCTGCCATTATCTTCCGGAGTGGCAAATGCCTGCTGCGGAGCGTCTTTCTTATGGAAAGTATAGACATAGGTTTGCTCGCGGGCAATGACTGTGCCTGCCGGAAGGAACGGTTCGGGGGTACGGATGGCAGCATAGAATTCAATGCGTACGTCTCCGGTTGAGGGGTTGACCGCTGGAATACCATTCAGGAACGGACTGGTGACTGTCTGGCCCGGTTCGGCTGCGATGTCTTTGATGCGCCCTTTGTAGATTTCTTTACCATGCTGGCGGACGATGTAGTAGAAGTCGAACTTGTTGAGGTTGGTAAAGGAAAAGTCATTTCGTATCTTTACGACAAAGGCTATGCGATCGAAGTCGAGGAACTTAATATTCTGATATACTTTCTTCATTTCCTCTGTCTGAGGCTTTACGCTACGGTCGGGATATACCACGCCGTTGATGCAGAAGTCTCCGTCGGAAGGAGTGCCGTATTCACCATAGTCGCCGCCGTACGTCCAGTATTTGCGTCCGTCGGAGGTCTTGGCGGCAAATCCTTGGTCTACCCAGTCCCAGATGCAACCGCCTTGCAGGATAGGATATTTTTCGATGAGGTTCCAGTATTCTTGGAAGTTTCCGAGGCTGTTTCCCATGGCATGGGCATATTCGCAGAGGATGAGCGGACGGGTCATTTCGGGGTTTTGGGCATATTTCTCGATCTGGGCGGGGCGGTGGTACATGGGACAGAAGATGTCCGTATTCCACTCCAGTTGGGCGCGCTCGTATTGTATGGGACGGCTGTCCAGCGCCTTCAGTGTGTTGTATGTGACGTAGAAGTTCACTCCGTTGCCGGCTTCGTTGCCCAATGACCAAGTGATGATGCAGGGATGATTTTTGTCGCGCTCGTACATGTTCAGGGTACGGTCTGCGTGGGAGTTCATAAACAACGGGTTATTTGCCAATGTTCCGCCTACGTTCAGATTATAGCCCATTCCATGGCTTTCGATGTTGGCTTCGTCGATGACGTAGATGCCATACTGGTCGCACAACTCGTAAAAACGTTCCTGTTGCGGGTAGTGACAGGTGCGGACGGTGTTTATGTTGTAGCGTTTCCAGAGCTCGAAGTCTTTCAGCATAAGGTCTTCGGGAACGTAATGTCCGGTATGTTCATTGTGCTCATGGTAGTTGACGCCTTTCACAAGGATCGGTTTGCCGTTCACCATCAGCTGCTTGTCCTTTATCTCTACGGTGCGGAAGCCCACTTTGCAGCTGGTGGCTTCGATAACGTCTCCGTTGGTGTGCTTCAGGCTGATGACAAGTGTATAGAGATCAGGTGTTTCGGCCGTCCATTGCAGTGGTTCTTTGATTGTTTTTGGGGTGAACTCCACTTCTGTCTGGCCGTAGCTTGCGCGTGCGGATGACTGGGCTATCTGTTCGTCTTTGCTGTTCAGCAGACGATAGCCTACCGTAAACGGGATTTCCTTACCGGTTTCATTGGCGAACTTCACCTTCAGCTTCAGGATACCGTTGCGATAATCTGCGTCCAGAGGAGTTTCTGCCTTGAAGTCGGTGAGATGTATTTGCGGCTGGGCATACATGTAAATATCCCGTTCGATGCCGCTGATGCGCCAGAAGTCCTGACACTCCAGATAGTTGCCGTCGGAGAAACGATGCACCTGTATGGCTATCACGTTTTCTCCTCTTCGGGCAAAGGAGGTGACGTTGAAGCGGGCAGGGGTTTTGGAGTCTTTGTTCATGCCCACGAATTTCCCGTTGAGGTAGTAGAAAGCTGCTCCGCGTACTCCGTCGGCACTGAGGAAGATTTCTTTGTCATCCCAGTCGGCAGGCAGCGTGAAGGTGCGGCGGTAGGTTCCCGTAGGGTTCCACTCTTTGGGAACGTAGGGCGGATTGGGCTTGTCCCAGTAGGGGGCGTAGCCGGGGGAACAGAACTCGTACGACTGGTTGACGTAGATAGGCGTGCCGAAGCCTTGCAGTTCCCAGTTGCCGGGAACGTTGATGTCGGGCCATTTGCTTACGTCTGTATGGGGAGACATAAAGTCGGTAGGGCGGTCGGCGAAGTTCTCTACATAGTTGAATTTCCACTTCCCGTTGAGGGAGATGCGGAATGTCCCGTTCTTGCGGTCGTTGATGACGGCATCTGCTTCGTTCGTATAGGAGGTGAACGTGCTGCGGGGCTGCTCTTTGTTGATACTTGTCAGCCGGGGATTGGTGATTTGTGCGTACCTGTCTTCCTGTGCCATGAGGGCGAGAGGAAGACAGGCGGCTGCAACCAGTAGTTTTTTCATTTTCATAAAAGAATGTTTTAAGGTTTGTATGAGTTAATGATTGTTTGTAAATACGTTTTCTCCCGGTCTGCTATTTCTCCGGAAAGGTGAGTCCTTCTCTCAGCCATTTTTCCAGTTCCCCGGTCCATTGGCGTTTATAGGTGAAACTGTCACGAAAGCCCCAGCCATGTCCGCCGGTGGGGTAGACATGCAGAGTGGCGGGAACTTTCTGCTCTTGCAGGGCGAGGAAATAGCCGATGCCGTTGATGGGCAGAACGCCTGCATCATCTGCCGACAGCATGATGAATGTTTGCGGCGTTTGGGGAGATACTTGCCGTTCGAGCGAGTACTTCTGTTCCAGTTCGGCGGAAGGCGTTTCTCCGAGGAGGTTTTTGCGTGAACCGCTGTGGGTAACTCCTTTCAGCATGGAGATGACGGGATAGAACAAGACCTGAAAGTCGGGGCGGGTGGCGTCACTGCTGTATAGTGTGGCAAGAGAAGCCGCCAGATGCCCGCCGGCAGATGCTCCCATGATGCCGATACGGTTGGGATTCACACCCCATTCTTTGGCGTGTCCGCGCATCAGGCGGATAGCTTGTTCGGCGTCCGACAAGGGAACCTCATGGTGTCCGTTGGGCATGCGGTATTTTAATACGGCATACGTGATGCCCTGCGTTGTGAACCATGCCGCCATGTCGTGTCCTTCGTGGTTCATGGCGAGACGGCCGTATCCGCCGCCGGGGCACATGATAACAGCCATGCCGTTGGGTTTTGCCGGACGGTAAACGGTTATGGAAGGATTGACTACATTGGCTACGCGGCCGCCTTCCAAATCTTCCTGATTGCCGGTCAGCCCGTTTGTATTAGGCGCTCCGTCGGGCCATAACGGCAGTTCGACGGGCTTTTGTGCAGACAACATTGTTGTTGCGAACAGTAAGGATAGGAATAGTGTCTTTTTCATAATGAATACGGTTTTATATCATCAGCCATTCAGAACATAGCGAAGAATGGCTGATGATTTCCTATGAACTTATTTCAGTATCTCCGCAGCTTATTTCGTTTTCATCGAAGCTTTGACGAGATAGAATATCAGGATAGCGTAAGCACCCAGTGCCAGTACTTCGGACCATGTGTTGTTGAGCCATGCGTCGTTCACAAGGTTCACACCGCCGAAGCGCATTGCCGCGCTTACCACGCCCATCAGTGCGCCACCGGCTATGAAACCGGATGCCAGCAGTGTACCTTTTTCACCGCGTTCGGCATTGAGGGCAGCATCCTTGCTGCGGCTGGTTACGTACCAGTTGACGGCGCCACCCACTACCAACGGAACGTTCAGCTCCAGTGGGATGAACATGCCCAGCGCAAAGGCAAGTGCAGGTATCTTGCAAAAATTCAGTACGATAGCCAGCACAGCACCGATGCCATAAAGCAGCCAGGGTGCGCCTACACCGTTCATCAACGGTTCGATGACAGCCGCCATTGCATTGGCCTGCGGGGCAGCCAGTTGTCCGCTGGTGAATCCGTATGTCTTGTTCAGGATAATCATTACGCCGCCTACGGTAGCTGCCGAAACGATTGTTCCGAGGAATTTCCATGCTTCCTGCTTTACGGGGGTGCTTCCCAGCCAGTAGCCTATTTTCAGGTCGGTGATGAAGCCGCCTGCCATAGAAAGCGCCGTACAAACCACACCGCCCATGACCAGTGCGGCTACCATTCCGCCCGGGCCTTTCAGACCTACTGCCACCATTACTACAGATGCAAGTATCAGCGTCATCAGTGTCATGCCCGATACCGGGTTTGTGCCCACAATGGCAATGGCATTAGCAGCTACGGTGGTAAAGAGGAATGATATGCCTGCAACCAACAGGATAGCCACCAATGTGTGCAGCAGGTTGCCCTGCATCACATCAAAGTAGAAGAACAGCGTCACCAGTACCAGCGTGATGATGGAGCCGATAGCAATGATTTTCATGGAAAGGTCGCGTTGCGTGCGTTTCACGTTGGCTTCCGCATCGGCTTTGCCACCCATCTCTTTGGCAGCCAGTCCTACGGCGCTCTTAATGATGCTCCATGACTTGATGATACCGATGATACCCGCCATTGCAATGCCGCCGATACCGATGCTCTTGGCGTAGTATTTGAAGATCTCTTCCGGAGCCATTGCGCCTACGGTGGCGGTAATCTCAGGATTCCATTGGTTCAGCACGCTGTCTCCCCAGATGAGGGACATGCCGGGAATGATAATCCACCATACGGCAAGCGAACCGGCACAGATGATGGAAGCGTATTTCAGTCCGACGATGTAGCCCAGACCCAAAACGGCAGCTCCGGTATTTACCTTGAACACGAGCTTGGCTTTCTCGGCCAGCATTTCGCCGAAGCCGCATACGCGGGTTGTGAAGTTCTCGTTCCACCACCCGAAAGTGGCTACGATGAAGTCGTACAGACCTCCGATGATACCTGCCAACAGCAACGGCTTTGCCTGGCTACCGCCTTTCTCGCCCGATACAAGCACTTGCGTCGTTGCGGTGGCTTCGGGGAAAGGATATTGGCCATGCATGTCGCTGACGAAATATTTGCGGAACGGAATGAGGAAAAGAATACCCAGCACGCCACCCAGCAATGAACTGATGAATACTTGCGTGAATGTTACGGTGATTTCTTCCGGATAGCTTTCCTGCAGGATGTACAGTGCGGGCAGGGTGAAGATTGCACCTGCCACGATGACGCCGGAGCTGGCTCCGATGGATTGTATAATGACATTTTCGCCCAGCGCGTTCTTGCGTTTGGCTGCGCCTGATACGCCGACGGCGATAATGGCAATGGGAATGGCTGCTTCGAACACTTGTCCCACTTTCAATCCCAGATAGGCTGCCGCCGCCGAAAAGAGGATTGCCATAGCGATACCCCACAGCACCGACCAAAGGTTTACTTCGGGATATTTCTTGTCGGGACTCATCAAGGGGTTGTAGACTTCTCCCGGCTTCAGTGCGCGGAACGCATTTTCCGGCAAGCCGGTCAGTTTCTCTTCTTCTTGTTTCATAATAGCTGTTTTATTGTTTATTGTTATGATTGCGATATGTATCGGTTATAGGCTTCAAAGAAAGCAAAAAAAAAGGAGAATTGAAAAATTCTCCTTTATTCTGTATCATAAAAACGATTATTTGGCGTCTTTGGCAGTCATGTCGCCTTCCACAAAGAGCCGGAGCATTTCGGTCTTGGCATTGCTGCGCAACGTAATGGACTTCTTGAAGTGTCCGGGGTATTTGCCCGTACCGTTGTAAGTAATCTTGATTGTTCCTTTCTTTCCGGGCATTACAGGCTCCTGCGTATATTCGGGCACTGTACATCCGCAAGATGCCACTGCCTGATGAATTACCAGCGGGGCATCTCCTACGTTGGTGAAAGTGAAAGTGCAGCTCACCACCGGACTGCTTTCGGAGAATGTACCGAAGTTATGGGTGGTTTTGTCGAATTTAATATCTGCCTGGCCTTGTGCGTGGGCATAACCGATACCCATAACCAGCATCAACATATAAAAAGCAAGTTTCTTCATGTCTTTATCTTTAATTTAGTTACACAGTGCGCAAAGGTAAGCCATTTCTGCAAAAATCATTCGTATTTTATGCGAAATAGTATTAAATCCGGGATATTGCCTATCTTTGTTTCCTTTATCAACGAATAGAAACTTATGGACTATCAGCTAAATACGCGCTTGAACGGCAATATCGCGATGACCTCCCGTTTCCATGAAAACAAGCGGCTGCAACGGGACAAGACTTTGTATAAGTTCCTGTGGGTGCAGAACGGTTCGCTTGCTGTTGAGGTGGACCACATACCCATGAGATTGGCAAAGGACGAAATCATTACGCTTACCCCGTTGCACCATTTGGAGGTGAAAGAGGTGGAAGGCGAGTACCTGACTTTGGTTTTCAACAGTAACTTCTATTGCATCTTCGGACATGATGACGAAGTGTCCTGCAACGGCGTCCTGTTCTATGGTTCATCCCAGGTGATGCGTCTGGAACTCTCGGAAGAACAGTCGTCCGGGCTGCACGATATAGTCCGCGGCTTCTGTCGGGAATCGGCCATTAGCGACAGTTTTCAGGAGGAGATGCTGCGTATTATGCTGAAGCGCTTCATCATCACCTGCACACGTATAGCCCGTACAAAGTTCAGTGTGGGGAGGGAGCATGAAAAGGCTTTCGACATCATTCGGCAGTTCTATGTGCTGGTAGACGGAAACTTCCGCGAGAAGAAGCAGGTGCAGGACTATGCCGGTATTCTTTGCCGTTCGCCTAAAACGCTATCCAACTTGTTTTCCGCCTGCGGACTGCCTTCTCCGCTTCGCATCATTCACGAACGGATAGAGGCGGAAGCCAAACGCCTGCTGCTCTACACACGAAAAAGCGCGAAGGAAATCGGGGATATTCTGGGCTTTGAGGATTTGGCGACATTCAGCCGTTTCTTCAAGAAAATGACGGGGGAGTGCGTGTCGGAGTACCGGAAAAGGGTGCAACGGGAAGAATTGCCAACAGTTACGGAATAATTGCCATTTCACGTTCCGTCGGAAACAGGGATCTTTGCAAAAACATGATGGTGTGTCAAAACTAACATTAACTATCATTTTACTCTGTCATTCAAGAATCTACTCTCTGTGTGAGTAGGAGAAGAGATGCTTCACTACGTTCTGCATGACAGACTATATATTAGCGTAAGAAATAAAAGATATTTTGAGCGAAATGATAGGCTTGTCAGAGTTTTGACACCCTCACTAAAAACAATAAAAATTATGAAAACGAAATTGCAAAAACTGTTTCTTACACTGCTGACACTGGCCGCTTCTTCCCAAAAATTGGGCGTTAATCTGATCCGCGTGGCCATTCTCGTGATATTTGTATGGATAGGCGGCCTGAAATTCTGGAATTATGAAGCCGAGGGAATTGTTCCGTTCGTGGCAAACAGTCCGTTTATGAGTTTCTTCTATAACAAGGCGGCGCCGGAATACAAGGAGTATAAACTGAAGGAGGGTGAGTTCAATGAGGTGAAACACCAATGGCACATGGAGAACAATACCTACGGTTTCTCCCACGGTCTTGGAATACTGATTATGGCAATAGGTATCCTTACTTTTTTGGGTATATTCTCTTCTCAAATTGGGCTGGCGGGAGCTGCGCTGGCGGTCATTATGACACTCGGTACGCTTTCTTTCCTTGTTACCACCCCCGAAGTGTGGGTTCCCGATTTGGGAAGTGGGGAGCATGGTTTTCCTTTGCTGACCGGGGCGGGACGTCTGGTGATAAAGGATACCGCTATTCTTGCCGGAGCTCTTGTGGTGTTGGCAGACAGCGCAAAAAAGGTCTTGAACGGGTTCGAGAAATAAGACTATGAAAAAGTGGGATGCTGTTGCAATGGTTTTCATCTTCTTTTTATAGCGATTTGTTCGGGGAGAGTTTGCGTATCTCCCCGAAAATTCCGAATATTGCGCCCGGAAATGAGAAGTGCGTACCTGAAACTCCTAATCCGGTAATTCAAATTGAACAGCGAAACTATACATATAGAGAACCTTTCTATCGGCTATCCCGGTAAGAATGATGTGAAAGTGGTGGCGGACGGCATCTGTGCCGGCATCAACAGCGGTGAACTGACCTGTCTGTTGGGAGCCAACGGAGTGGGCAAGTCCACACTGCTCCGGACATTGTCCGCCTTTCAGCCCAAGCTGGGCGGAGAGATACGTATTCAGGGCAGGGAGATCGAGACTTATACCGACAAGCAGTTGTCACGCGTCATCAGTGTGGTGCTGACGGAGAAGTGCGACCTCCGCAATATGTCCGTTACGGAATTGGTGGGGCTGGGACGCACCCCTTATACAGGTTTTTGGGGCGTGTTGACACAGGAGGACAAGCATGTGGTGGAACACTCCATTGCTTTGGTCGGCATCCCTCACCTGGCACACCGCATGGTGCATACGTTGAGCGACGGCGAACGTCAGAAAGTGATGATAGCCAAAGCGCTGGCTCAGGAGACGCCGGTGATTTATCTGGATGAGCCTACCGCTTTCCTCGACTTTCCCAGCAAAGTGGAAATGATGCAACTGCTGCATCACCTCAGCAGACGGACGGACAAGACTATTTTTCTCTCTACGCACGATCTTGAACTGGCTCTGCAAATTGCCGACAAAATCTGGCTGATGGATAAGGCGAATGGGGTAACTATCGGTACGCCGGAGGATCTTTCGCTGAACGGCAGTCTTGGTAGTTTCTTTGCCCGCAAAGGCATTGTGTTCGATCCGGAGAGCGGATTGTTCAGGGTGGATAATGAATATGCCTCGCAGGTACGCCTTTCCGGTAGTGGACAGAGGTATGCCATGATGCGCAAGGCTTTGCAACGCAATGGCATCTTTGCCGGCCGCGACGTGGAAGCGGAAACGCACGTTGAGACGGACGGGTGTACGGAGGGAGGAGACGAGGTGTTTGTTGTGCATCAGCCCGGCAAAGAGCCGGTGTGTCTTTCCGGTATCGGAGAGGTATTGGCGAAACTCCTACCGGAACTTATATCCTATGGTAAAGAATGAGGCGAAGTTCTTGGGCAAGTAGCCTTGAAACTCTTCCGTCTCGATTACCTGTCTCAACTGCTGGTTGACTTTCACCAGTCCTACCTGTGCTTCTGCACCGATGATGAACCGGCGGTATTCAAACGCTATTTCAATGATGACGCCGCCGTCCAGCCTTCTGTTTCCCGCTTTATTCTCCAATACACTGCCGAATGTGCTTGTCCGGAAGCGGTAATAGCCGTCGTGACCGCTGTGGGCGTAATCCTGTTTGATGCTGCCGGATGTCTTTCCGCCTACACCGCAAGCAATGTACGGACCCAAGCCCAATGAGGCGTGGTAGTTTTCGCCCAGCGGCAGTCGTGCGGCAACCATTACGGGTATCTGTAAGTACAATTCGTGCATCTTGGCATGTTCCACATATTGCATATTGTCTTTGCCGCCTATGGATATAAATTCCAGGGCGGATTGCAGTGCCCAGGTCCTGTTCAGCGTATATTCCGCACCTACTCCCGCTTTATAGGCTGTTTGCGTGTCACTGCCGGAGTGTCTTCCATAGAGGCGGGAGGTGCCGATTCCTGCCTCTGCATAGAAAGAGAGGGATGATTGGCCCCAAACGGCTGATGCGGCAACTAAGAGGCCGATTATCATCATTATCTTTTTCATACGTATGTTCTCTGTTTTTTGATCTTCTGACTGAATGTTTGAAATCTCATGTGCCGGATGTCAAAGATAGCAGTTCCTTTTTAATGTTTTTTTTCGTCTTGCAGGATGAATTATTTTGTCTTACGGGATGAAATATTTCGTCTCGTGAGATGAATTATTTCATCTCATGGGACGATTTTTTTTATCTCGCAAGACGGATTTTCCATGCTCGTAAGAGAGAGTGAAGGGTATGTATGCTGCCGGATTTTTTACTTTAATGCACTCTCTATGAGGTAATTCTCCGCTTTTTCCAGTGTTTCCGGTTTACCGATGTCGAACCAGTGGCAGCTTTGAAGCGGATAGCCTTGTATACGGGTTGTCTTGCAGACGGACAGATAGAAAGGGATAATGGAAAATTTCCCTTCCCATTGGGCACTTTCCATTTGGCGGAAAATGGAAGGGGATATGACATGAATGCCGCCAAAAGCCATTTCCCTATATTCTCCTTCTTGGAAAACGAAGTCTCCGGGCTTGGTTTCGCCTGTGGATTTGTTTATCCAGCCATGCAGAAGATTATCATCGTCCAATAGCAGATACCGGGAGGTTTGTCGTTCGCTGACAAGCAGTGTGGCTTCGGCGTTGCTTTCCCTGTGATGCCTGTAAAGCTCTGCAAGATCTACGTCGCAGATAATATCGGCATTGTGCACAAGAAAGGGTTCGTTGCCGTCCAAAAAGGGACGCGCTTTCTTTATTCCGCCACCGGTGTCGAGCAATCTGTCCCGTTCATCGCTGATGTGGATGGTGGCTCCGAAATCATTGTGGGTGCGGAGAAACTCGATGATCTGTTCGCCGAAATGGTGGATGTTGATCGTAATATCATTGAATCCGGCATCTTTCAGCCGTAGGATCACACGTTCCAACATCGTTTTCCCGGCTATGGGAACAAGGGCTTTGGGGGTGTGGTCCGTCAGCGGACGAAGGCGCGTGCCCAGTCCTGCGGCAAATATCATTGCTTTCATTATCTCATTGCTTTTTAGCGTTTTGCGTTGAAAGTCTGTTCAATATTCTGTTCTCTGTGCATAAGGTTCACCTGTACGCCGAACTTTTTGTTCAGGTGTTCGGCCAGGTGTTGTGCCGAATATACGGAGCGATGCTGCCCGCCTGTGCAGCCGAAGCATACGGAGAGACTGGTGAAGCCGCGTTCCATGTATCGCTTTACGGAAGCATCTACCAAAGCGTATACGTGTTCAAGGAAAACGGCTATTTCCCCGTCTTCTTCGAGGAAACGGATAACGGGTTCGTCAAGTCCGGTGAAAGGCTTATAGCGTTCGTACTTGCCGGGATTGTTTACGGCGCGGCAGTCGAATACAAAGCCGCCGCCATTGCCGGAGGAGTCTTCGGGGATTCCTTTCTTATAGGCAAAGCTGGTGACTTTCACTACCAGGCGCCGCTTTTGCAGGTCGTCGGTGAATTGTTTCAGTTCGGTCAGTTCGTGCAGGACTTTGCAGAGGTAGGGGTATTCGGGGTAAGGTTCTTGCAACAGTTGGCGCAGGTTTTCAATGGCGAAAGGCACACTTTGGATGAAGTGGGGCTTCTTCTCGAAGTAACCGCGAAAACCGTATGCGCCCAATACCTGCATGGTGCGGAACAGTACGAAGTGACGAAGCTGGGCATAGAAATAACTTTCGTCCACCGGTTGGTATTTACGCAGCGCTTCTATATACTCTTTCAGAAGCTCCTGACGCAAGCTGTCGGGATAATTGGCTTTGGCTTGCCATAGGAATGAAGCCACGTCGTAGTAGACAGGCCCTTTACGCCCGCCCTGAAAGTCGATGAGCCAGGGTTCGCCATCCTTGATCATTACGTTGCGGCTTTGGAAGTCGCGGTACATGAAAGTAGCGGAACTGCTGCGGAGCAATACATCCGCCATTTTCTGAAAATCATCCTCCAGACGGTCTTCCTGAAAGTCCATGCCGGTTGCTTTGAGGAAACAGTACTTGAAGTAGTTCAAGTCCCACAGGATGCTGCGGCTGTTGAACTCCGCCTGCGGATAGCAGTAGGAGAAGTCCATGCCGTCGGCTCCGGCAAACTGTATGGCAGGCAGCAGGCGGATAGTCTTGCGCAACAGTTGCTTTTCTTCTTCTCCGAATACGCTGGTTTTGCGTCCTTTTTCAATGGCATTGAACAGGAGAGTGTCTCCCAAATCTTCTTGCAGATAGTACACTTCGTCTTCGGAACGGATGAATACTTCGGGTACGGGCAGGCCTTTCCGCCGGAAATGCTCTGCCATATAGAGAAATGCGCGGTTTTCTTCGACGGATTCACCGCTGACACCTATCAGCGTGGGCGTACCTGTGAGACGGAAGTAGCGGCGGTTGGAGCCGGAAGAGGGGAGTTCGTCAATGGTTTCGGGTTCGTGTCCGGTATGTACGGTGTAGAGTTTCTTCAGTTCTTCGGTTATCATAGCGTTTTTTTTATATTTGGCAGCTAAGATAAGGTTTTTGTCGGAAACATGTTAACCTTTGCCAAATAAATCCATGCCAGATAAGTTTTTTCCTGATTTATTATCATCAAAATGTTAATAACAGCACACTCCTCTTAAACCATGTTATAAGTTGGGCTTTGGCGCTCCGATAATTTGGAGATTCCCGAAATGTCCGTATCTTTGTAATGTGTTTTTCATAGTATTAGATTTAAGGTTAACAAAAAGATTGGCTGTCTGGGATAGATAGCCTTTTTTTATGCCTTGCAGTGTGCAATGCCCATGCACCGTACACGATTGCTTGTATCCACAGCGTCAGCATCTGAGGCCAAATGTCGGCAAGAGTGGCACCCATTGAATTCAGTTGGACGAAAGCGAGCACCGCGGGAGCTGCGGGAAAAATGTAGTGCGCCGCCTGCCAATACCAAGGCATTAGTTCCAGAGGATAGGAAACGCCCGAAAGGAAGATGTAGCCCACAGAAAAGAATGCTATCATCAGCAGCGGGGCTTCCGGGTCGGTGAACCAGCGGGACAGGGCAAGTGCAAAGAAACTTGTGGCAAGCAGAAAAGGTATCATCATCACGACAATGTCCAATCCGTTGCCGATATTGGGAATACTGAAAATGTGCGGGAGCAATCCCAGCAGGAACAACGAGAACACCACATACAGCATTACATATACAAAACTCCTTCCCGATACGATGCGCAGCGCATCCTTTAGGGAACAGGCGTTCATCATGGAAATTCCTTTCCGCCTTTCTTCGGCTTCTTCACCTGTCAGCATGGCAATCACCATTAGCATCGTCTGAAAGATGATGACAATCATTACGGCGGGGATCAGGTAGGAACCATATCCTTCGGTATAGTTGTAAAGGGCCGTCCCTGATACGTTGACGGGGGCGGATGATGCGACGGCCAACAACCCCTGTGGCGGCAGAAATACAGCTCCGGCAGATCGGTGGGCATCATTTACGGCCAGCATAACGCGTGAGGCGGCTTCTTGCAATCCCTTGAAATTGAGGAACGCGTCTGTTGCCGCATATAGGGTGAATACGGAGGTTTCACCGCGGGCCACACGTGTCTCGAAATCGGAGGGAATATAAAGTATGCCGGTGACCTCGCCTTTCTTCATCCATTCGCGGGCTTCAAGGATGTTTGGAGTCCGGGCGCGGACCGAAGTCTGCGGAGCTGCATCCAGCCAGCGCACGTATTCCCGGCTGAGTGCGGAATGGGAGAGGTCGACTACGGCAACCGGAGCTTTGCGCACTAGGTTGGGGGCATACATGTAGTTATAGAGTAAACCGTAGAGGAATATACCGCCTGCCAACACCAGAAGGATTGCAGGATTGGTGGAGATGGCTTTCCATTCATGGCGGATAACATCACCTAAGGACGGCATTCCGTTCCCGGCAGTATGTGCCAATGATTCCTGTGGGGTTGCTTTTTCAGTTACTTCCTCCGATATTGTTTTTCGTATCCACCATTTCAGTAAAGGTAGAATCAATACTCCCAACAATAGGAATATCAGGAGTATAGCAACCGATTGCCATAAATAGGCAAAACCTGCATTGAAATAGATCATTGCCTGTGACGCTTCGGTGAAGTGCCGCACCGGGAACAGGTAGGAAGCGGCATCAACCGGTGCGTACATAGCCGCCACCGGAAATGTAACCCCTGACAGTGTAGCCCCCAAAGAACCTATCATTGAAACCACGCTGATGATGTAGGCTATCTTGGGAAAAACAGAGAATATCAGTACCGCCAATGCCTGTGTGGCCATGATGAAGAGCACTGTAATGGCATTCATCAGCCACAGGCTGCCCTGAAACGGTATATGCAGCGGGCCGAATAAGACGTAGTTCGCCAATATGCCTATGGCAGAGAATACAAGGGTATAGGGCAGCAGCTTCCCTGCGACAGCGGCAAGGATGCTGGCATTTTGCAGGTTGGCAGGATCTTTATCCGGAGGTGTGGCAGCCCGCATCCAATTTTGCGTGGTACCGAACTTGAATTCGCTTCCTATGGAGTAGACCGTTACAAGCAAAACCAGTATTTGGAACAAAACGAAGAAAAACGGCTGGCTCAGATAGATAGAGTAATCCATGTCAGGATTATAGAGTGGGTGTGTATCGGCTTCTACCGGAAGGAGGAACGTTTGCATTTGTCCCTGTTCCACCCCCAGCGCTTGTGCCTGTATGATGATAGGGGACAGGGCTATTGGAGCGAGGGTGGTTTCGAATGTAGCCATTAGTTCGCTTCCTACCGAGAGAAGGGCGTAATGGTAGTAATAGGTCAGCGTTGCGTCCGTTCCGCTGACTGCTTTCTGCTCAAACCGGGGAGGAATGGACAAGTAACCGTATATTTCTTTCTGCTGCAACGCCTGACGTGCTGAAGCTTCATCGGTGAAGTGCTTCGCCACCCGAAAAGCAGGGGCGGCCGATATGCGTCGGGATATGCTGCGTGAAGTCGCGGTATTGTCCCGGTCTACGATGCCGATGGGTATGTTCTCCATTTGTCCGTTCCCGAAAATAGTAGCCATGAAGAACAGGCAGAATAAGGGCAGGATGACACACACGCCGAGATAAAGGCGGCGTGAGGTGATACGGTGATATTCGCGGAGGAAAACATTATATAGTAAATTCATGATGAGAGGTTGGTGATTAGTGATTGGTGATTAGCGGTCGGCGTGAGTCAGCAGCACCGACATTCCCGGTCTTAGCCCTTCCACAGCCTGTACAGGACGTGCATGTATTTCAAAGGTCTGCATGTCGTAGCTCCCTGTTTGCTTGGTGGATTTCCAAGTGGCGAAGCTGCCCAGCGGGCTGATGTAATAGATGCGGAACTCTATGTCTTTCTTGTCAAGTGCGGGAACATCGGCTTTGAAAGTTCCGCCTATCTTGAACTGAGGCATCAGGTCTTCCCGAATATTCAAGACCGCGTGCACATCGTTCATTACAATCAGGTTCATAATGGGAGTGCCCGGAGCCACCAGCTCGCCGCGTTTCGGGAAGATAGTGGCTATCTGTCCGTCTTCGGGAGCTATGAGCTTGGAGTCCACCAAAAGGGCGGATACTTCATCGACAGTGCTGCGGGCAGCGTCTACAAGGCTGCGGGCAGCGGCGCGGTCTTCACTTTGCGCACCGTCCACTGCCATTTGGTATTGTTGGTACGCAGCTCGTTCGGCGGCCTGTGCGGCTTTGTACATGGCTTCTACTTCGTCCTTTCGCTGCTCGGTGACGACGCTGTCTTTGTAAAGGGTTAGGACACGCCGGTAGGTGGTTTGGGCAAGGGTGAGGTCGCTTTGCGTCTTGTTCCATAGCTGCCGGGCTGTGGCAATGATTTGTCGGCGCGTTCCGGCATCAATCTTTTTGTTCTGCTCTTGCGCCACTTGTTCCAAAGCATTCACTTGGCGGTACTTGGCTTCGATAGTGGGACTGTTGATGACGACGAGCGTATCACCTGCCTTGACCCATTCGCCTTCCTCCACGAGAAAGGAATCTATGCGGCCGGGGAGTTTCCCGCTGATGCGTATCTCTGTGGCCTCTATTTGTCCTTGCAGCACCATTGGCTGCCGGCTCATAAGTAACATTCCGATGATTGATACCACTACGGTAACGATTAAAATAACGATGAATGTGATGCTGATAGTTTTATTATTGATATTCATTTTATATAAGTATAAAGTATGGAGTATAAGCCTTAATTTTCAATTCTCATTTTATCAAACCGTTCCGGTATTCCGCATAGCGCCAGCAGGTTCATCAGTGCAACATCGTACTCATAATATGCCGCCAGACGGGCCACGCGTACGGTTGCCAGCATGTTTTCGGCATCTATCACTTCTGTGCTTGTGGCCATGCCTTCGGTGAATGATTTCTTGCGGATGCGGACCAGCTCTTCACTCAGTTCGATAGTGCTGTTCAGGGCGCGTACATTGTCCTGAGACTTCTGCATTTGTGTGTAGAGCTTGTCAATGCCTACACTTAAATCGTCTTTGGCCTTTTCCTGTCCTATGGCAAGGGTCTGCTGGGCTATTTTTGATTGGCGTATCCGCTTTTCTCGTGCCAGCCCGTCAAAGAGGTTCCAAGTAAATCCTACTCCTATCATGGTGCGGGGGACGAGGTTGCTTTGAATACCATGTGCATATAAGGTCTGTTTGCCAAACACTGCAATGTCGGGCAGGTATCCGCTCTGGTCGATACGGAGCTGTTGCTTGGCGATGTGCGACTGCAACTGCAATTGGTTGACGGTGTAGTTCTCGGTCCGCATGGCTTGCAAGAACTCCTCTTGAGCAGGAAGGACGGTGTTGATGAAGAGTGGGGAGATGGGCTGTATGGTGCAGGTATCTTCCATGTTGAGCAGTGTGCGCAAGGCATTTTGCAGCACTGCGGCCTCTTTCTGCGAGGCTTCCAGTGAGCGTTGCGCTTCGTCCATATTCACTTGGGCGAAGAGGCGTCCGGCTTTGTCTATCATTCCGGCAGCCTCCAGCTTTAGGGCATTTTTGTAATGTTGTTGCAGACTGTTGTAGGTGTCTTGGCGCACACGTACCACTTCTTGTGCCAGGCGCAGGCCGAAATAGCTCTCTGCCAAAAGGATACGCTGTGTGGCATCGGTTTGTTCCCGGTTCTCGCGTGCCATGTCTATCATCGTGTTTCCTATTTTGCCGGCGCGGATACGTTTGCCGCCGGAGAATACAATCCATTCGGCTGTCAACCCCACCGTTGTGAGGTTACGCGGTGCAAGTGGAAAGACGAGTGTGTGGCTGCCTATCTGGTCGAGGATGCCGCTGATGAACTGGTCGTCCGGAACGAGGTTATGTACGAAGTCTTTGGCAGGATCTGTAAATTGCGAAAGAGGCTGCTTTACTTCTATTTTTTCGGACAGGTGTACGAATGTTCCTGCACCTTGCAGACTTGGATACCACAGAGCGTTCAACTTGTCACGTTCTGCACGTGCGGCTTCGATGCCCTTGTCGGCTATCTTCAGGCTCCGATTACCCTGCTGCATTTGCCGTAGGGCGTCGTCAAAACTCAGGGAGAGGGTTTGTGCCGTTATGGAAATTCCCGTTCCCAAGAGGATGATAAGTAAGATTTGTTTCATATGTCAGGTTTATCGTTTAGGTTGAAATGATAATCTCTCAAACATTCCTTGTGAAAGATTGTTCATTCTGAAAGTATGCAAGGAAAGATACAGAGTCTTATATTCATATAAAGACAGTATAAACAAACTTTCGCTTTATATCTTCTATAAAAAGGATTTTGTATCTTTGTCATCTGAATTAAAATCATGCAGCGCGCTTGAACACTATGCTGGTTTTATTCTTTTATGAAAGAAGATGATTGACAAAGAAATAAGTAATCTGACAGCTATTGATACATTGATCCGGCAAGAACAGCCTTTTGCCGTCTATCGTATTCCCGGAGAGGCAGCTCCCCATTTGCTGATGCAGGCAACGGGGAATGTCCGCCTGTTGCACGACCTTGAAGAGTTGGATGGGGAAAGAGGATTCGTCATTGCACCGTTCCGGGTGAGTGAGGAGAGTCCGATTGTGCTGATACAACCGGAAGAACCGGAACATTTCCTGCTGCCCGATGAGTATTCGGAAGAAGAACAGGAGGCCTTCCGGTTGTTTCAGGAGCAGGAAACATTTTCGGAAACTTATACAGAAGGGTATGAGACTTGTTTCCGGACATTTATAGAAGCCTTGCGCAGTAAGAGGTTTGATAAATTAGTACTTTCACGCAAATCCGTCATTGGACAGTTTCCGGATTTCTCCCCTTCGGCAGTGTTCCATGCTGCATGCAAACATTATATTCATTCTTACGTATATTTGTGCTACACCCCCCGGACCGGTGTATGGATGGGCAGCACTCCCGAAATTATCTTATCAGGAGAAAAGGACGAGTGGAGTACGGTGGCATTGGCAGGTACCCTGCCTTTGCAGAATGGTAATTTGCCGCAGGAATGGGGTGAGAAGAATAGGCAAGAACAGGAATATGTTGTATCTTATATCCGCCGGCAACTTCTTTCATTAGACATTCATCCTGCGGAGAGCGGTCCGTATCCAGCTTATGCCGGAGCATTGTCACATTTAAAAACGAGTTTTCATTTTACTTTGAGAGATAACCGGAAACTGGGAAGTCTTCTGAAAGTTCTGCATCCCACTCCGGCTGTATGCGGACTGCCTAAGGAGGAAGCATACCGGTTTATACTGGAAAACGAAGGCTATGACCGCCGTTATTATTCCGGTTTCATCGGATGGCTCGATCCTTCCGGAAAGACCGACTTATATGTGAACCTGCGGTGTATGCACATTGAAAACGGACAATTGTCTTTTTATGCCGGCGGTGGATTGCTGGCTTCTTCGGAACTGAACGACGAATGGCTGGAAACGGAAAAGAAACTGCAAACCATGAAACGTCTGTTAAGGATTCCCTCCCATGATTCATTAACCACTAATCACTAACCACCATGTATACAGACAAAAAGAATATCCTCCAACTGGCGGCGCTTCTCGAAGTGTACGGAATTACTAAGGTTGTGTTGTGTCCCGGTAGCCGCAATGTCCCTATCGCGCACACTTTGTCCAATCATCCGGCTTTTACTTGTTATGCAATGACAGATGAGCGGAGTGCCGGCTATTTTGCCCTTGGACTGGCTTTGAATAGCGGTAAACCTGTTGCGGTTTGCTGCACTTCGGGCACCGCCTTATTAAATCTTCATCCAGCTGTGGCAGAGGCTTTTTATCAGAAAGTGCCTTTGATAGTTATTTCCGCCGACCGCCCCGCAGCCTGGATCGGACAAATGGACGGACAGACACTTCCACAGCCGGATGTGTTCCGGACATTGGTCAAGAAGTCCGTCAATCTTCCCGAAATTCATACGGACGAGGATGAATGGTTCTGCAACCGCCTGATAAATGAGGCCCTGTTGGAAACCAATCATCATGGGAAAGGACCGGTGCATATCAATGTACCTGTTTCCGAACCGCTATTCGGTTTCACAACGGCTGCATTGCCGGGAGTGCGCGTCATCACCCGCTATCAAGGCTTGAACATCTACGACCGCGATTATAATGACCTCATCGACCGCATGAACAAATACAGAAAGCGGATGATCGTGGTAGGGCAAATGAATCTTATTTATCTGTTTGAAAAACGATATACCAAACTGCTGTATAAGCATTTTGCCTGGCTGACGGAGCATATCGGCAATCAGACTGTTCCGGGTATCCCTGTGAAGAATTTTGATACGGCGCTCTATGCCATGCCCGAAGAGCAAATGAACCGGATGACTCCCGACCTGCTGATTACTTACGGGGGACACATCGTGTCCAAACGATTAAAGAAATTCCTTCGCCAGCATCCGCCCAAAGAGCATTGGCATGTATCACCGGATGGAGAGGTGACTGATCTTTACTGCTCATTGACTACGGTAATAGAGATGGACCCGTTTGAGTTCCTGGAAAAGATAGCAGGCCTGCTGGAAAATCACACTCCCGAATATCCCCGCATTTGGGAGGACTATTGCAAGGCTGTTCCCGAACCGGAGTTCGCATATTCGGAAATGGCGGCAGTGGGTGCATTGATAAAGTCTTTGCCGGAAAAGTCTGTTTTGCATCTGGCCAACAGCTCGGTGGTGCGCTATGCTCAATTGTATGCCATTTCTCCCACCATTGAGGTATGTTGCAATCGGGGAACCAGTGGCATAGAAGGTTCGCTATCCACAGCCGTCGGTTATGCGGCAACTTCCGATAAACTGAATTTTGCAGCTATCGGAGACTTGAGTTTCTTCTATGATATGAATGCGTTGTGGAATGTCAATGTCGGTTCTAATCTGCGCATCCTTTTATTGAACAATGGTGGCGGAGAAATTTTCCATACATTGCCGGGGCTTGAAATGTCGGAGGCTTCGCATAAGTTTATTACAGCGGTTCATAAAACCTCAGCCAAAGGCTGGGCGGAAGAACGGGGATTCCTTTACCTGCGTGCGGAGAATGACGGGCAACTGGCGGAGACCATGCAAACTTTCACTTGTCCGGAAACTGTGGAACGGCCCATTTTGCTGGAAGTATTTACCGACAAGGATGAAGATATCCGGATGTTGAAGAATTATTATCACCAATTAAAATAGAATATAAATTATGCTGACACAAAGAGAGTGGACTACCATCAGGGAATATGAAGATATTCTTTTTGATTATTATAACGGAATTGCCCGTATTACCATCAATCGCGAACGCTACCGTAACGCATTCACTCCGACTACAACTGCCGAAATGAGTGATGCATTGCGCATTTGTCGTGAGGAAGCGGATATTGACGTGATTGTCATCACCGGAGCCGGAGACAAGGCTTTCTGTTCGGGAGGTGATCAGAATGTAAAAGGGCGTGGCGGATATATCGGTAAAGACGGCGTACCCCGTTTGAGTGTATTGGATGTGCAGAAACAGATCCGCAGTATCCCGAAACCTGTAATTGCCGCTGTAAACGGTTTTGCTATCGGTGGCGGGCATGTGCTTCATGTGGTGTGCGACTTGTCTATCGCTTCCGAGAATGCTGTTTTCGGTCAGACAGGTCCTCGTGTAGGCAGTTTTGATGCCGGTTTCGGTGCATCTTATCTGGCGCGTGTGGTAGGGCAGAAGAAAGCGCGTGAAATCTGGTTCCTTTGCCGCAAGTATAACGCACAGGAAGCTTTGGAAATGGGGCTGGTTAATAAAGTAGTGCCTTTGGAGCAACTGGAAGACGAATATGTGCAATGGGCGGAAGAGATGATGCAGCTCAGTCCGCTGGCTTTGCGCATGATTAAAGCCGGACTGAATGCGGAGCTGGACGGACAGTCCGGTATTCAGGAACTGGCAGGCGATGCGACATTGCTTTATTATCTGACGGATGAAGCGCAGGAGGGAAAGAACGCGTTTTTGGAAAAACGTAAGCCGAATTTCAAACAATATCCCAAATTTCCCTGATTATTGTAATGAATTGTAAGATAGATATTATTCCCCGGTTGCTGCACTTTAAGCAACCGGCGGGAACTTCCCGCGGAGTGTATACAACCCGGAAAGTGTGGTATCTTCATCTGACTTCTCCCGACTATCCGGGCAGGACAGGAATAGGAGAGTGCGCTCCTCTGCCTGCATTGAGTTGTGATGATCTTCCCGATTACGAGGATATACTTGTCAAGGCTTGTCGCCGGTTGGAGGACTGCGGGGGAGATTTGGATGTGGAGTCTTTACGCAATTACCCTTCCATTTTGTTTGGGTTGGAGACGGCTGTACGGCATTTCCGGATTGGAAGCTGGGCGCTCTATGATACGGCTTTTTCGCGCGGAAAGGCAGGGGTTCCGATAAACGGGCTTATCTGGATGGGAGACTTTGACAGGATGCTTACCCGGATAGAAGAAAAAATGGCAGCCGGTTTTCGTTGCATCAAACTGAAAATAGGCGCTATCAACTTTGATGAAGAGCTGGCTTTGCTTCGCCATATACGTGCGCATTTTTCTTCTAAGGAAATAGAGTTGCGTGTGGATGCCAACGGCGCTTTCTCTCCGGTTGATGTGATGGAGAAACTGAAACGTTTGTCCGAGTTGGATTTGCACTCTATTGAGCAGCCTATACGTGCAGGACAGTGGGAAGAAATGGCGCGCCTTGCTTCCGACTCTCCGTTGCCGATAGCTTTGGACGAAGAGCTGATTGGTTGCAATACTCCGGAAGGAAAGCGGAAACTGCTTTCGGCGGTCAATCCGCAGTATATTGTTCTCAAGCCCTCTCTTCATGGAGGAATATGCGGGGGGAATGAGTGGATTGCCGAAGCGGAAAAACGGCATATCGGCTGGTGGATTACTTCCGCTTTGGAATCTAATATCGGTTTGAATGCAATTGCCCAATGGTGTGCTACATTTGACAATCCGCTGCCTCAGGGACTGGGAACCGGGCAGCTTTTCACAGACAATGTGGAGATGCCTCTTGAGGTGAGAAAAGATTGTTTATGGTTCTGTAATGATGATATTTAAAGTATTCAATGATATTTGACCGACAACAACAACGCCTGCTGTTAGAGGGAAAAGAGTATGCTCCCGAAGATATATTCCGGCTTGTGGCGGAAGGGGCGGGTAATTGCCCGCCTGCCTTGTGGGATTTGTATCTTTTCCTGAATGAGTGGTTTGATGCTTCTCCGATTATTACCGTACATACTTCGGGTTCCACAGGCGTCCCGAAAGAGTTGGTTGTGCGCAAGGACCGGATGATGCAAAGCGCACGCCTCACTTGTGAATTTTTGAATCTGCAAGCGGGGGATACTGCTTTGTTGTGTATGAATCTCCGTTATATTGGGGCAATGATGATGGTGGTGCGCTCTTTGGTGGCAGGACTGAATCTGGTTGTGCGTCCTGCTTCCGGTCATCCTCTTTCCGATGTCGAAGTACCTCTGAAATTTGCGGCGATGGTTCCTTTGCAGGTTTATAATACGCTTCGTGTTCCTGCCGAGAGGAAGCGGCTGGAGCATACAGATATTCTGATTATCGGTGGCGGGGCGGTGGATGACAGCTTGGAAGCGGAATTAAAGACGATTCCGATAGCGGCTTACTCTACGTACGGCATGACAGAAACATTGTCGCATATTGCGTTGCGCCGCCTGAACGGAGAGGCTGCTTCCAAATGTTATTATCCCTTTCCCTCGGTCGAATTGTCTTTGTCCGCCGAGAATACGCTGATCGTTAAAGCTCCCCTGATTTGTGATGATGTTTTGCAGACTAATGATATTGCCTGTCTCTGTTCGGATGGAGGCTTTACCATTGCCGGACGGAAAGATAATGTCATCAACAGCGGCGGGATCAAGATACAGGCAGAGGAAATGGAAAACAGACTGCAACCGTTTATTCCTGTGCCATTTGCCGTTACAGCAGTTCCCGACCCCTGTTTGGGACAAGCGCTTACTTTACTGATAGCAGGGAAGCCGGATATAAAAGAACTGGAGAATAAGTTGCAGGCGGTGCTGGAAACATATTATCGTCCTAAACATATCTTTATAACAGAATTGATACCGCAAACGGAGAACGGTAAGATTGACCGTACCGGGTGTCGCATTTTAGCTCAACAAATGAACAGACTTCATCCACTGATGTTTGCCGGAACCGGCAGTGACGTCGGTAAAAGCATTATATCTGCCGCTTTTTGCCGTATATTCAAACAAGACGGATACCGGCCGGCACCTTTCAAGGCGCAGAATATGGCCCTTAATTCATACGCTACTCCCGAAGGATTGGAGATAGGGCGGGCTCAAGCTGTACAAGCGGAAGCAGCGGGGGTTCCCTGCCACACAGACATGAATCCGTTACTGCTGAAACCGCAGTCGGACTGTACCTCGCAGGTGGTCTTGAATGGTCGTCCTATCGGCAACCGCAGTGCGTACGGCTATTTCCATAAGGAAGGACGAGAGGAATTGCGCCGGGAAGTGTGCGCGGCCTATGACCGTCTTTCGAAAAAATATAATCCCGTTGTATTGGAGGGTGCGGGAAGTATTTCCGAAATCAATCTGCGGGAGGTCGATCTCGTGAACCTCCCTATGGCAATGTACGCCGGAGCCGATGTTATTCTGGTGGCGGATATTGATCGTGGCGGAGTCTTTGCCAGTGTGTATGGTTCGGTAATGTTGCTTACGCCCGAAGAACGCAAGCACGTCAAAGGTATTCTTATCAATAAGTTCAGGGGAGACATACGTCTTTTCGAATCCGGTGTTAAGATGCTGGAAGAGCTTTGCGGCATACCGGTGGTAGGGGTTGTTCCTTATTATAAGGATATATATATCGAGGAAGAAGATTCCCTTGCCCTTGCCACAAAATCTTTGCAGGCAGAGCAGGGGAAAGTGAACATTGCGGTGGTGCTTTTGCGTCATCTCAGTAACTTTACGGATTTCAACGTGTTGGAACGTGACCCTCGCGTACATCTTTTTTATACCAACAATACCGAGGAACTGGCGAAAGCGGATATAATTATTCTGCCCGGCAGCAAAAGCACGCTTGCCGATCTGTATGAGCTCCGCCGCAATGGGGTGGCGCAAGCTGTTATTCGTGCTCATCGTGAAGGGGCTGCCGTCTTGGGCATTTGTGGCGGCTATCAGTTGATGGGGCAAGAGGTATTTGACCCTGACCATGTGGAGGGGGATATAGAACGTTTGCCCGGTCTTGGGTTGTTGCCTGTAAGCACAAGGATGACGGGAGAGAAAGTGACAAGGCAGGTGAAATTCCAATTGTTTGAAAACGGAGGACGGGCAACTGAAGATGGGACGTTAAAACTTTCTATGTCCGGTTATGAGATACACATGGGCAGTACCGTACCCATTGAGGGAACTTCTGCTTCTCCGTTGAATATGCTGGAAGACGGGCTGTGCGACGGATATATTGTAGACAGTACGTGTATGGGAACTTACATTCATGGTATTCTCGACAATCCGGAATTCATAGACTTTCTGCTTAAACCGTTTGCCGGTAAATTGTCGGAAACGGCAGAAGCATTCAACTATCAACAATTTAAGGAAGAACAGTATGATAAGCTTGCCGAGCATGTGAGACAACATGTCGATATGCCGCTTATCTACAAGATACTGACGGACAACATTTAAATCTGATGGGATATGATTGACGGTCATGGAGACGATTTCTACAAATTCAACTGCCCGATAACGGCTAATTTCAGTTCCAACGTTTATGGCAGAGTGGACCTTTCCCGGCTGAAAGCCCACCTGTGTGAATGTATTGGGGAGATAGGCAGTTATCCTGAACCAGAGCCCTATACGCTGGAAGCCTGCATAGCTTCCCGCCATCATCTGCCGTCCGGCACTGTTTGTGTGACAAATGGTGCAACGGAGGCCATATATCTCATTGCACAGACTTTCCGGGGTACGAATACGGCCATTTTACAACCCACTTTCAGCGAGTATGCGGATGCCTGCCGCATGCATGGACACCGGGTGAGTTCGCTCTATCAGTTGCCCAAGGAGCAGGATGGGTATCGCTTGCCGGACGATGTGCGGATGTTATGGCTTTGCAATCCCAATAATCCTACGGGAACAGTGGTTGATAAAGAATATATGTGTGGATTGGTTGAACATAATCCGCAGGTTTGCTTTGTTATAGACCAGTCTTACGAATATTTCACGTTGTGCCCGCTTTTTTCGTCGGCAGAGGCGGCGGAGTATCCGAATGTACTGTTGTTACACTCCATGACGAAAAGGTATGCGATTCCCGGCTTGCGGCTTGGATATGTGACCGGTAATTCCGGTTTGCTGAAGCGGTTGCGCACTAACCGTATGCCATGGTCGGTAAACCGGCTTGCCATTGAAGCGGGACTTTTCTTAATGGAGAACGATGTGCCTGCCCCATTGGATATAGCTGCTTATTTACAGGAAACGGCGCATCTGTGCAAAGCGCTCAAAGCCATAGGCGGGTTGGATGTTTGGGATACGCAGACGCACTTTATGCTGGTGCGGCTTCGCGTGGGCAAGGTGTCTGCCTTGAAAAAGTTTCTTGCCGAGGAGCATGGCATACTTATCCGGGATGCTTCCAATTTTGTTGGCCTGAACGAACAATTCTTCCGCATAGCTGCACAGACGCCTGAAGAGAATAACAGGCTGGTGGCTGCAATAACAGAGTTTGTGATTTAAAGAAACATTCTTATGGAAGATATAATCATTATTTTAGGCATTGCTTTCAATCTGAATCTGCCGTTGCTTACAGCATGGTTGCTCGATCACTGGTTGGGAGATCCTGCTTGGTTGCCGCATCCTGTGGTAGCTTTTGGTAAGGCCATTTCTTTCTGTGAACATCGTTTGAACAAAGGGAACGCCCGTTTTCTGAAAGGGGCTGCCATGTCATTGTTGCTTGTTGCGGGGGCCTATCTGTCTACGCTGCTCTTACTGCGTTGGGCTGCATCTTATTCTCCCGGTTTGCTTCTGACTTTGCAGGTGTTGCTGATTTTCTATTGTCTGGCAGGTACTACGCTGGTGCGCGAAGTCTGTGAGGTGTTTAAAGCAGTAGACCGTTCATTGGAAGAGGGAAGGAAGCAGGTGGCCCGCATTGTGGGACGCGACACCTCCGGACTTTCTGCTCAGGAAGTTCGTACGGCTGCGTTGGAGACGCTGGCGGAGAATTTGAGCGACGGCGTTATTGCTCCGCTGTTTTGGTACGCACTGCTGGGTGTTCCGGGAATGTTTGCTTATAAAATGGTAAACACACTTGACTCTATGATAGGGTATAAGAATGAGCGTTACCGTCGTTTCGGATGTTTTGCTGCCCATTTGGACGATGCGGCCAACTATATTCCCGCCCGCCTGACGGCTTTCCTCATGGTAGTTGCTTCGGGCAGGTTTTCGTTGTTGTTTTTTGTAGGGAAATATGGCAGCCGACATGCAAGCCCCAATTCCGGGTATCCGGAAGCGGCACTGGCAGGAATCTTGAACTGCCGCTTCGGAGGACCTCATAACTATTTTGGAGAAGAGGTGTGGAAACCTTATATAGGTGACAATGAACGGCCTTTGACCACCGGGGATATGAAAGTTGCCATACGCATCAACCGCTGTGTGGAGTGGCTAATGATAATCATAGTTGTTGTGACCGCCACTTGTATGTTCATCTAAAGTGTGATCCTTATGATGCCGCCATAAGGCGTCAGCGCATCAAATGCTTCTTCTGGTTTGATGACACCGGCGTATATTTGCGCACAGATCAGGACGCCGCCATGGGCAAAGATAGCTACCCGCTGATAGGGTTTTGCTTTCAGTTCATCGAGGAAGCGGCTGACACGTTGGTATTGCATGGCGAATGACTCTCCGCCGGTAGCTACTACATTCAAATAGTCGTTATACCATTCTTGCAGGCGCGGGTCGTCGTTGAGGTCAAAAGGTTTCATCTCCCAACTTCCGAAATTAATCTCCATAATCCGTTTGTCCCATTCCGCATCCGGATAGCCGCAATAGCTGGCGAGACGTACGCAGCGTGTGAGTGGGCTGGTATATACGTGGTCGAAAGGAAGATAGTTTTTCAGGTTCTCTTGGGTAATGGCGGCTTCCTGTTCAAATGTCGGTTTCAAGGGAACATCCGTTTGCCCGTAGCATACACCGGGCGGGACATCAACAGAGGTGTGGCGAATAAGTATGACTTCCATAACTTTCAGATTAAATGTTTAATGAAAATAAAAGGGAACAGAGACGTATTTCGTAAGAAAATCAATGCCATAACCGGCGTAGATATAAACCATTATGAGACTGCCTATATAGAATGATAATTCGCAAAGCAGGAAAGCGGCTCCGCAACAATCTCCCGTATATCCTTGCAGGCGGCGTTTCATAAGGCGGCATAGCAATGCGAACGTGAGCAGCGGAAAGAGGGTGGCGGGCCACATTCTTATCGGCAGGAGCAGGACAAACGGAATCAATCCGCAGACGAAGGCCGATATCAGTTCTTTTCGGCTCATGCGGTTATAGACGACTTTGGCTTTGCTATCCTCTTCTTTCCGGGCATAGGGCAGGTAGTTGATGAGTTGGGACGCGCAGAACTTAGACCAACAATCGCCGCAAAAGACGAGGATGCATAGGAAATTCAGGGGAAGATTGCGCATCTGCAACAGCAGCAGGAAATAGAATATTAATCCGATAACTCCATAGCTTCCTATGTGGGAGTCTTTCATAATGGCAAGCGTACGCTCACGTGTAGTGCCACCGCCGAACCCGTCCATAAAGTCTGCCAGCCCGTCTTCGTGCAGGCAGCCTGTGACAAGCAGGCGGACAATAACAGCTATAATCCAGGCAATGGATACGGGCAATATCTGTCCGGACAGCCATAGCGCACCTGCCATGAGACCGCCCGTCAGCCAGCCCGTCAAAGGCCAGTAGGGGACTACGTGCTTGAAGCATTCGGCGGGTACTTCCTTTATTTTCCAGAAAGGCAGTCGTGTGAAGAAGATGAATGAAGCTAATATGTTGTTCATGAAAATCTGTGTTAATTCATATTGTCAATGTTTGTTTGCATGATATACGGCGCTCTCATCTCAAAAATATTTAGTGATGGCAGCATGTGCGAAGTTGTCCATTTCGTTAATCATGCGGACTGCCGAGACAACAATCGGGTATGCACATATTGCGCCTGTACCTTCTCCAAGCCTTAGTCCTAAGTGTAATAGAGGGTTAGCATTTAGTTTTTCAAGTAGAAGTTTATGCCCGGATTCATCTCCGCAATGTCCGAAGATGGCATAGTCCAGCACTTCTGGATGCAACTTGCCGGCGGCAAGGATGCAATTTGTCATGATGAACCCGTCTACCAGGATAATCATTTTCAGTTCGGCGGCCTGCAACATGGCTCCTATTGCCATAACCATTTCCAGTCCGCCGAAGTGGCGGATGATGTCGCGCGGTGAACCGTCTCCCCGGTAGTTGTCCAGCGCTTGTTTCAAGATTTCATATTTGTGGCGGATACCTGCATTGTCCAAACCGCTTCCTGCGCCCACGCACTCTTTCAGCGGGATGTCTGTGAAGCAAGTCATCCACATGGAAGAAGAGGACGTGTTTCCTATGCCCATTTCTCCGAAACTCAGTATATTGCTGCCTTCTTCGTGGCAACGGCGCACTACTTCCGCGCCCCGTTCAAGGCAAAGCTCCATTTCCTCTTCGGTCATTGCTGCTTCATGCAGGTAGCTGCGTGTGCCTTTACGCACTTTCATATTGATGATGCCTTTTTCGTAAGGCAGGTCATAATCCACTCCGGCATCCACTATCTTTAGCGTAAATCCATGTTGACGGCAGAGGAAATTAACGCCCGCACCCCCATGGAGGAAGTTGCTGATTTGCTGCCAGGTGATTTCTTTGGGCGATAGGCTGACCCCTTCTTCTACGATGCCATGATCGGCAGCAAAGATGATGTTTTGCGGATGTTGCAGGGTAGGAGTCAGAGTTTGCTGGATGAGGCCTATTTGCAATGCAAGACTTTCCAAAGTGCCTAAAGAGCCTTTCGGCTTGGTCAGGTTGTTGATTTTGTCAATCAATGCCGGGCGAATGGCTTCGTTCGGACGGGAGATATGAAATGTTTTCATCGTATTCTTTCAATATTCAATTTTTCTTCTTTAATTCTTTATTCCTTTAATCTCTTATTTTTAATCTCTTATCTTCTTTTATTTTTACAGGTATGCCTGACACCATTAGAATGACTTCGTCTGCCTGCGAAGCGATGTATTGGTTCATCCAGCCTTGCATGTCCGTAAACTTCCGCTGTATCTCGTTTTCGGACGTACCTCCCATGCCTATTTCATTGGTGACAAAAATGAATGTGGCATCTTGTGAGGTAAAGCGGTCGAATTCTTCTTTGGCGGCGGTAAGGGCTTGGTCAGTATCGGCTTTAAGGTCGAAGAAGAAGTTGGTACACCACAGTGTAATGCAGTCTATCAGGATGGTGCGCCCGGACAGTGCATGGCGGCTCAACTCTTTTTCTTCTTCTATGTTGGTCCACTCAGGGCCACGTCTTGCCTGATGATGTATCACCCGTTTGCGAAACTCTTCGTCCCATATGCGTGCCGTAGCAAGATAGACAGGGGTGGAAGAGAGACTTAGAGCCAGCTTTTCGGCATAAGTGCTTTTGCCCGAACGGGACCCACCGGTGATAAGTATAATTCGTTTCATTGATTTTCTTGAGGTTTACAGGAAACAAATGTACATGAATTCTACGGTAGTGGCAAGAACAGAACATTTTTTAGTGGTTTCATTTTTTCTTTTTTAAAAGATTTCATTACCTTTGCCGATGTTTTCAGAACAAAGGAAACAGAACCTGCGGCAATAGCTCAGTTGGTAGAGCATCAGCTTCCCAAGCTGAGGGTCACGAGTTCGAACCTCGCTTGCCGCTCTTAATGGAAAGTCAGATAGTTATCGTAAGATTGCTATCTGACTTTTGTTTTAGGGGTAGGCTGCACTCTTCAGTTTCATAATATTGGCATGTGTTGATGCTTTGTAGTTATATATAATGTATTGGCATGTGTTGATGTTTTAGGAAGTTAATATAATAACCGTACGATGTTAACTTCGTAGCGGCACGATGTTAACTTATTAGGATGTAATAAGTTAACATCTATTTAGGGCGCCTGTATGCTTGTCGTAAGCGGTTGATTAAGACAGCTCTTCAAGAGGAAAAAGCCTGTGTCCATAAAGTCTGCAAAAAATAGTGTTTATATAATAAACGCTTTTCGCACAGAAATTTGTACTTTTGCACTCCGTTTAATATGAACCCGAATAGAAAACTTTAAAAACAAAATAAAATGGCAGTAGAATTGAAAGACCTTACCAAACGTAGTGAGAATTATTCTCAGTGGTACAACGAGTTGGTGGTAAAGGCCGATTTGGCAGAACAGTCGGCTGTGCGTGGATGTATGGTAATCAAGCCTTACGGATACGCTATCTGGGAGAAGATGCAGCGTCAGCTGGACGATATGTTCAAGGAGACAGGGCATGTAAATGCTTATTTCCCTTTGCTCATCCCGAAATCATTCCTCAGCCGCGAAGCGGAGCACGTAGAAGGCTTTGCCAAAGAGTGCGCCGTAGTGACACACTATCGTTTGAAGAACGATCCGAACGGTGGCGGTGTAGTGGTAGACCCTGCTGCAAAGCTGGAAGAGGAACTCATCATTCGTCCCACTTCGGAAACTATCATTTGGAACACCTATAAGAATTGGATAAACTCTTACCGGGACCTGCCTATCCTGTGTAACCAATGGGCAAACGTATTCCGCTGGGAGATGCGTACCCGCCTGTTCCTGCGTACCGCCGAGTTCTTGTGGCAGGAAGGCCATACAGCCCACGCCACCCGCGAGGAAGCCGAAGAGGAAGCTGTACGGATGCTGAACGTATATGGTGAGTTCGCTGAAAAGTACATGGCAGTGCCCGTTGTTAAAGGTGTGAAATCGGCCAACGAACGTTTTGCCGGCGCCCTCAACACCTATACAATTGAAGCGATGATGCAGGACGGCAAGGCTTTGCAAAGCGGTACTTCACACTTCTTGGGACAGAACTTTGCCAAAGCCTTCGATGTGCAGTTCGTAAACAAAGAAAACAAATTGGAATACGTATGGGCTACTTCATGGGGAGTATCTACCCGCCTGATGGGTGCGCTTATCATGACACATTCCGATGACAACGGTCTGGTGCTTCCGCCACACTTGGCTCCGATACAGGTGGTTATCGTGCCTATCTATAAGAATGCCGAGATGCTTGCCAAGATTGACGAGAAGGTGGCCGGCATCGTGGCCAAACTGAAGTCCATGGGTATCTCTGTGAAGTACGACAATGCCGACAACAAGCGTCCGGGCTTCAAATTTGCCGACTATGAGGTGAAAGGTGTTCCCGTTCGTCTGGTTATGGGTGGTCGTGACTTGGAGAACAACACAATGGAAGTAATGCGCCGCGATACGCTGGAAAAAGAAACCCGTTCTTGCGACGGCATCGAAGAATACGTGAAAGACCTGCTCGAAGAGATTCAGGCAAATATCTATAAGAAAGCGTTGGACTATCGCAACAACCGCATCACTACGGTAGACAGCTACGACGAATTCAAAGAAAAGATTGAAGAAGGCGGCTTTATTCTGGCTCACTGGGACGGAACCACCGAAACAGAAGAGAAGATTAAGGAAGAAACCAAAGCCACTATCCGCTGTATTCCGTTTGAGTCTTTCGTGCCGGGCGACAAAGAGCCGGGCAAGTGTATGGTGACCGGCAAACCGTCTGCTTGCCGCGTGATATTTGCACGTTCTTATTAATAATAAGGTGTTTTTATTTCTGCGGGATGAATATGGCTTTCATCCTGTGAGGTAAGCATAATACTGAGGGCTTTGTCAAAATGAGATTCCACTATCTGTTTTTGACAAAGCCCTCCTTTTTTTTATTCTTTGGGGATAGTTCAACTCCGTTCTTTTACTTTTGGTCTGTACCAACCGTTGGTACGGCTCGTACCTCACAGTGGTATTGTCCGTACCAATGGTTGGTACAAGTCCTACCACTTATTGGTACGAGCAGTACCAGACGGTGGTATTTATTGGTACATATACACTGTTGATAAACAATACAGTACGGCGAAGAGAAATTATTGCGGTCTTTCCCGTTTGGATTGCACTTCCGGGCGGGACATCTTGGGTGAAATGCTGTCCGTAGCCATGCTCTTTTCAGCCGGTTGCTTCTTCAGCCTTTTCAGTTTCCATTTGTTCCAGAAGAGCAGCTCATTCCATTTATTGAAATCCTTTTTGAAGATGATGCCTATCCCTTGGGTGGTGAGGTTGGTCTTGGTATAATACCGGTCGTTTGTTTCGTTATACGCTTTCAGGCGTATGTCGCCGGAGCGGTTCACAAGCCATTCGGCTTGGAAGTCGCCCACGAAATTGGTGTTGGCCATCGGGTTGTCGCGATAGCCGAAGTTGCCGTTGATGAGCAGTCGGTTGTTCAGCAGTTGTCCGGAGAGCATCGTCTCGAACTCCATATCGGTCCAGCCTTTTTCTCCGGTACTGAAATTTGTGCCGAAGTTCCAGTTGTTGCTGTCGATGATCTGTGAGAGCGCATTGTTCAGTTGTCCGGAAAGGGTGGAGGACAGCACACTCGACATCATATTGGAGTTGCCGGTGGCGTCCACATTCTCCGGGGTATAGAATTTGCCGATACCCAGTAGATAGAGTATTTGCAGGTTCATCTGTTCGTCCGTTGGGATGTAGTTGCGCACCAGTGCTTGCACTTCATCACGTTCATTGGGCAGTTCCAGACTCATTTTAATGTCCGGTGAAGTGAGTTGCCCGGTCAGTGCCATGAGGCAGTTCACCTTGATGCTGGTTTGGTTGACGTAGTTGCTGGCATCAGGAACAAGGTCGTTCAGCGAAGCGGAGTTCACAAGGTAACTTGCCTGGATGTCGAGGGTGGCATCCAGCGGCAGGCCGTTGAAGGTGATGGTGCTGCCGTCTTTGATGATGAAGTCCTTGCGGATAACTTCCTGCAAGCTGAATTTATAAACTCCCTGACTGATGCGGTAGCTGCCAAACATTTTCACGTCTCCTTTATTGTAGAATTCAGTGCGGATGTTTCCCGTACCTTTTCCGCTGATGTAGTCGCCGGCAACGGGATCCATGATGATTTTCATGGTGGCATCCGGGGTGGCATCTATCAGGAGGTTCAGCCGGATGTCGGTATCGCTTTCTTTCTCCAGAACTTCTTTCTGGGCCAGCTCGTATTCCGATGCCAGCATGACGGAGTCTTGCAGTATGCGGCGCGGCGTTTTGTCCACAAACTGTATGAACTGGTTGCTGACGGCCGAAGCAATACCTTCTTTCATATAAGTGAAGTTGGTGTTGCGGTTGGTGGTCATCGCTACGTCTATGTTGACGCCCTCTGCCGCATTGCCGGCAATGGTGGCGTTGCCTGTGCCGTAGACTGTGCCGTAGAAGGGGAAGTCGGGAGATTCCTTGGTGTTCATTACCAGCATGTTGTTGACGTCGAACTGGAAGCGGTATTCCAGGTTCTTGAAGTGCTGGTAGTGCAGGTAACCGTTGGCTCTTCCCTGATGCCCTTGCGTGTCGAAGATGCGGTTGTTGCGGAAGGTCAGTCCGCCGGGCTCGATGAGTATGCTGTCTTTCAGGGAGAAGGTGGTGTTGAGCACATCCACTTTAATGGAAGCGTCGCCGAATACACGCCCTTCCATGGTCAGCGCTTTGAATTTGCCGTAGAAATGGACATGGCCGCTGGCACGCCCGTTGAATTCGGGAGTGATGCTCTGCATGTAATGATGGATGAATTTCAGGTTGGTGCTGTCGGCTTCAATTTGCAGGTCGAGTGAGCTGGTAGGCTTTATGGGATAGATGTAGCCGTACACGTGGCTCTTGGCAATGTCTTTCTCGCGGATGCGGGCATCCAGATAGATGCCTTTCACATCGTGATGCCATTCGCCATGTATGTTGGCATCACCTAGCAGGCCTTCGTTCAGACCGAGGTTACGTATGAATAAGTCGGTGCTCATTACCGGCTTTTTAAGTACGCCGCTGGCATACGCAGGGCCTGTGGCTTCGCCTTTGAAGTTGACACCTAAGTCGGCTATATCGAATACGTACCCTATATTAATCTCTTTCAGATTCAGGCGTACGGTGTCCTGAGGCTGTTCGGAAACGGTTCCGTTGATGCGCAGATGACGCTCTTTGTGGCTGAAATAGAAGTTGTTGACATGTATCTTTCCCGAATCGACCACGATCTGCGAAGGGTGTATCTTCCAGATGGTGTCGTTGAGGATTACGTCTGTCTCCTGAACATTGACGATTGTTTTCAAGGCGGGAATGTCTTTCCTGCCTTTATGGGCGGACCTTAGGTGTTGTTTGCCGCCGTCTGTCTCCCGAACCGATTCGCGGATGAATTGCGTAACGGCCGCCAGTTTGCCGCTATAAGTCACCGCACTGCTGTTTCCCCAGTTGAAAACAGCCTGTATACAGTCGTCTTTGGCTTGGGCTTCCAGCGCTACATTGACCGCGCCGTTGGGCTTCCGGTTAGTGAAGCGTACCTTTGCCTGAAACTGTTCGCCCGGATTTTCACAGAGAAGAACGCCCGACTCAAAGAACTTTTCTTTATAGCTCAGCCGCGGGAAATAACCTTCCACACGCAATCGTTGCAATTTGTCGTTGAAGTAGCCTTTCAGTGTGGAGTGGGTATATACTTTCAACGGTATCTGGAATACGGTAGACAGTATCTCCGTATTGTAGATGTGCAGGTCGAAGTAGAAATTATTGGCTGTTTCCCGGGGACGCTTGTCGGGTAATATCAAGGCGGGGATGTAGCGCCGCATGATGTTCAGTACGCTGGCGGGGAGGGTCTGGTACGAGTAATCACCCTCGATCGTACCCCGCAGGAAGTTGGAGTTTATAGTCAGCCGTTTCTGATGTTCATCGTTTTGGGTGGCGGCAATCCGCAGGTTGTCCATAAAGAAATTCTGGTCCGGAGCAGTATATTGCAGGCTGTCAATGTTGATTTCTCCATTCATATCGTTGATGGAGCTGCCGGTGAAGTCGGCTTTTATCTTGACAGATAATTCTGTGTCCTTATATTTGGGGGTGAGGTGAAGGGTGTTCGGACGGAAATGGCTGACGGCGGCGTGGAAATTGAATGTGGGTGTCTTGCCGGCTGTGTTGATTGCGCCGTTCAGCTGTATCGCGCCGTTTTCATCATCCAATGTCACGTTTCCGTTGAATCCGCCTTGTTTGTATTCTCCGTCCAGCGTGATGTTTTCATAGGTGTAATCGCTGTAATCTATGGAAGCAACCAGTCCCTTCATGGTAATGGAAGGATACTTTTTTTCGTAATGATTTCCTTTGAGGTCCATGTTGAAGGTTACTTTCCCGAATTTGTCGTTATTCAGCAGCTTGCCCAGTTCGAACTCTGCGGTCTTTACTGCACCGGAATAGGAAAAATAACCCTTTTCTTTGTCCGAACCGAACTTGAGGTCCGTCTTGACAGTGCCTATGTCCGTACGCACTTCACCATAAGTGACCAGATCTGTGAAGTATCCGGATATTTCTCCCCGGAACGATACCGTACCTAAATGTTGCAATACCGGAGGTACTCCCTTATAGTCTTTGCTCAGGTTGCGGACAAAAAATGTGATGCCTTCCGGATCGGCGTATAAATTGGACAAGTTGCCGAATATGTAGGCATCCTGAGGGTGTGACAAGTCCTGCAAGGATACATCGCCTTTCAGCAGGAAATGGTTATCGGCGGAAATCTGCAATTTGGGGCAATTAAGCTGGTTGACTGTTCCGTCGGCTTTCATTTCCAGTTGCAGCGTCTCCCTGAAAGGTTTGAAGGCTGGTACAAATGCAGATAAATCCTGCAATGCAACCGCCGAAGGCAATATGTGGAAAGAGAAGCGGACATCATTGGCGAAATTGCCGAAAGCTCCCAAACTGTCATATTCCATACGGATAGTGTCCATTGCCAGGGAGGTGTTGGGCAGGTCAATGGCAAAATTATCTATCCACATCTTCTTGTTATTGGCCACTATCTTAAGACTTAATTTCTTTAGTTCAAAGCCGGAGTGGTCTTCTTCAATACTCATTCGCTTAATGGCGGCATTGATCGAATCGCTCTGAAGAGCTTTTAAGGAGATGTTGGCGAGAATGTTGGACAGGCGGATGTGCTGCGGATTGAACTTTCCCGGAGTTCTTTCGGCGGATAGGACATCGTAAGATACCCGCCCGCGACGTATCAGCAGGGAGTTGATGCGAAGATCCAGATTGCTTTTCTTCTTGACAGTGTCTTTGGAAGCGAACGCATCGAGTACGAACTGGAAATTGCTTGTCGCTTGAGGAGTGGGCTTTTCCAGATTAGCGTTGAAACTGAATAATTGTACGTTTCCGATAGATATTCTTCCGTTGAATAAGGGGAGTATCTCGAACTTGGCGGACAGACGCCCTACTTTAAGCAGCTCTTTTCCCGACTGGTCGTTCAGCATAAGGTCATCGATAATAATCCGGTTCAGCAACCCTATATTGATCCGCCCGATAGTAAGCCGGCTGCCCAATACGGAACTTAGCTCTTTGGCTACGAGTACAGACATCTGATGCTGGACATAAGGGATGTTCAGCAATAAAATTATCCCGATATAGAGCCCCAGCACTATACCGATTATCCAGCGTACTGTCGTTTTCAGCGTTCTGATAGGCGGTTAATTTTTTGTTCGGCCAACAAAAATATGAAATAATACGTTATGGATACTACTTTTATCACTACTTTTGCAGCGTTTAAACGTAAATAAACACTATGAGTACAATAATCTTAGGAATAGAATCTTCATGTGATGACACTTCTGCAGCAGTCATCAAGGACGGCTACCTGCTATCGAATGTTGTAGCCAGCCAGGCAGTTCACGAAGCTTATGGTGGAGTTGTTCCCGAATTGGCTTCGCGTGCACATCAACAGAACATAGTGCCGGTGGTGCACGAGGCTTTGAAACGCGCCGGAGTCACAAAAGAAGAATTGAGCGCTGTGGCATTTACACGCGGTCCGGGACTAATGGGGTCTTTACTGGTAGGTGTATCGTTTGCCAAAGGGTTCGCTCGCTCTTTGGGTATTCCTATGGTGGATGTTAATCATCTGACAGGACATGTGTTAGCGCATTTCATTAAAGCGGAAGGTGAAGACAATGTTCAACCTGAATTTCCTTTTCTTTGCCTGCTGGTTTCCGGCGGAAATTCTCAGATTATTTTGGTGAAAGCCTATAACGATATGGAAATTCTGGGGCAGACCATTGACGATGCTGCCGGTGAAGCTATTGACAAATGTTCAAAGGTAATGGGGTTGGGCTATCCCGGAGGCCCGATTATTGATAAATTGGCACGTCAGGGCAATCCGAAGGCATTTACTTTCAGCAAACCGCATATTCCGGGATTGGATTATAGCTTCAGCGGCTTGAAAACGTCATTCTTGTATTCCTTGAGAGACTGGATAAAGGACGATCCCGATTTCATCGAGCATCATAAGACGGATTTGGCAGCTTCATTGGAGGCTACCATTGTCGATATATTAATGGATAAATTGCGTAAGGCGGCAAAGCAGTATAATATAAAAGAAGTGGCTGTTGCCGGCGGTGTATCGGCAAATAACGGTTTGCGCAACTCTTTCCGCGAACATGCGGCAAAATACGGTTGGAACATATTCATTCCTAAGTTCAGTTATACAACGGATAATGCTGCAATGATCGCCATTACCGGCTACTTCAAATATCTGGATAAGGACTTTTGTCCGATAGAAGCGCCCGCTTATTCGCGTGTCACCTTGTAAGAAGAATATATTCCCTATATAATAAGGTATGAAGCTGGAAGAAGAAATAGGAGAACTGTTGAAAGCGAAGAATCTGTCCCTTTCCACCGCTGAAAGTTGTACCGGTGGCGGAATTGCCGCCTTAATAACTTCGGTTCCGGGAAGCTCGGAGTACTTCAATGGAGGGATTGTGGCATATTCTAATGAAATAAAGCAAGATCTGCTTCATGTTTCTGCCGAAACACTGGTCAGACATGGTGCAGTGAGCCGGGAGACTGTTGTTGAAATGGTGAAAGGTGCGATGAAAACGCTGAAAACGGACTGTGCGGTTGCCACTTCGGGCATTGCAGGTCCCGGTGGTGGAACACAGGAAAAACCGGTGGGTACAATCTGGATAGCAGCTGCTTATAAAAATGAAATTGTGACAATGAAGCAGGAGGGAGATTGCGGAAGGGCAGGAAATGTACAGTGTGCTATTCAAAATGCGTTGTCGATGCTTTGCGGCAAACTGAAATGAGCAAAAAATGTTCTCGTACAATGAATTATTTTAGGAAAAACTTGTTTTGTAACGATAAAAGTGCTTACTTTGCGCTCTGTTTGAAATAAGTATAGATAAAAACTATAAAATAAAGATAGAAATGTCGAAGATTTGTCAAATTACCGGAAAGAAAGCCATGATTGGCAACAATGTTTCACACTCAAAGAGAAGAACAAAAAGAACCTTTGATTTGAACTTGTTTAACAAGAAATTCTATTATGTAGAACAAGACTGCTGGATCAGTCTGAGTATTTGCGCTAACGGTTTGCGCATTATTAATAAAAAAGGTCTGGATGCTGCTTTGAAGGATGCAGTAGCTAAGGGCTATTGTGATTGGAAAAGCATTAAAGTAATTGGCTAAAAAGTAGAGGAGAATACTGATTATGGCAAAGAAAGCAAAAGGTAACAGAGTGCAGGTGATTCTGGAATGTACAGAACACAAGGATAGCGGTATGCCGGGAACTTCTCGTTATATTACGACGAAGAACAGAAAAAATACTACCGAGAGACTGGAGTTGAAGAAATACAACCCGATTCTGAAGAGAGTAACAGTACACAAAGAAATCAAATAATAATAGTATAACCCATGGCAAAGAAAACAGTAGCAAGTTTGCACGATGGTTCTAAAGAAGGTCGTGCTTATACGAAGGTTATCAAGATGGTTAAGTCTCCGAAAACAGGTGCTTATTCTTTTGATGAACAAATGGTTCCTAATGAAAAAGTACAAGACTTTTTCAAAAAATAAGATGAATGCAGTTGCTGCGAAGCGCTGATTACTTATAAAGCTCCTCTCATTGGAAGTATCCGGTGAGAGGATTTTTTTTGTTATTAAATCGCTTCAACTTTTATTATTTGTCAGTTTTGTTATATCTTTGTAGCATAATGTATTATACAAAAGTGTAGACTATGGGATTTTTTAGTTTTTTCTCTAAGGAAAAGAAGGAAACGTTAGATAAAGGATTATCTAAGACAAAAGAAAGTGTATTCGGCAAGATAGCCCGCGCAGTGGCAGGAAAGTCGAAAGTAGACGATGAAGTGCTGGATAATCTGGAAGAGGTGCTGATAACTTCGGATGTGGGTGTAGAGACAACGTTGAAAATTATTGAACGTATCGAGAAGCGCGCCGCCGATGAAAAATATATGAATGCGCAAGAACTGAATATGATTTTGCGCGATGAAATCGCTGCTTTGCTGACGGAAAATAATTCAGATGATGTAGATGATTTTGAAACTCCGATTACGAAGAAACCTTACGTCATTATGGTGGTTGGAGTGAATGGCGTGGGAAAAACCACTACCATAGGTAAGCTGGCTTATCAGTTTAAGAAAACCGGTAAATCTGTTTATCTGGGAGCGGCCGATACTTTTCGTGCGGCAGCGGTAGAGCAGTTGGTGATATGGGGGGAACGTGTAGGGGTTCCTGTTGTAAAGCAGAAAATGGGTTCGGATCCCGCCTCCGTAGCATTTGATACTCTGAGTTCGGCAGTAGCCAATAATGCTGACGTAGTGATTATTGATACAGCCGGGCGTCTGCATAATAAAGTGGGCTTGATGAATGAGCTGACTAAGATTAAGAATGTGATGAAGAAGGTTGTGCCGGATGCTCCTAATGAGGTGTTGCTTGTTTTGGATGGTTCTACCGGACAGAATGCTTTTGAGCAGGCCAAACAATTCACGCTGGCAACGGAAGTTACGGCAATGGCTGTGACTAAGTTGGACGGAACGGCTAAAGGCGGTGTTGTAATAGGTATTTCCGATCAATTCAAGATTCCTGTGAAGTACATAGGGTTGGGAGAGGGTATGGAAGACTTGCAAGTGTTCCGTAAGAAAGAATTTGTAGATTCATTGTTTGGGGGAAATGCATGAAACGGAAAACCATTGATATCATAACATTAGGTTGTTCTAAAAATTTGGTGGATTCAGAGCATTTGATGCGCCAATTAGAGGAAGCAGGCTTTTGTGTGACGCATGATGCCGAGCGTCCGAAAGGTCAGATTGCTGTGATTAACACCTGTGGCTTTATAGGTGATGCAAAGGAAGAGTCCATTAACATGATTCTTGAATTTGCACAGGCAAAAGAAGAAGGAAATTTGGAGAAACTCTATGTCATGGGTTGCCTTTCGGAACGCTATCTGAAAGAACTGGCTATTGAAATCCCCCAGGTTGATAAGTTTTACGGTAAGTTTAACTGGAAGGAACTGTTGCAGGATTTGGGTAAGGCATATCATGAGGAGTTTCATATAGAGCGTACGTTGACTACTCCCACGCATTATGCTTATCTGAAAATATCGGAAGGATGCGACCGTAAGTGTTCGTACTGTGCCATTCCCATTATTACAGGGCGGCACATATCGCGTCCGATAGAAGAAATCTTGGATGAAGTGAGGTATCTTGTGACTCGTGGGGTCAAAGAGTTTCAGGTCATTGCTCAGGAACTTACTTACTATGGAGTGGACTTGTACAAAAAGCAGATGTTGCCCGAATTAATCGAAAGAATTTCGGATGTTCCGGGCGTGGAATGGATACGTCTGCATTATGCCTATCCTGCCCATTTCCCTATGGACTTGTTCCGGGTTATGCGTGAGCGTTCTAATGTTTGTAAATATATGGACATTGCTTTGCAACATATCAGCGATAATATGTTGGATAAGATGCGCCGCCATGTAACTAAGGAGGAAACTTATCGTCTGATAGAAGAATTTCGTGAGGAAGTGCCCGGAATTCATTTGCGCACTACGCTTATGGTGGGACATCCGGGAGAAACGGAAGCTGATTTTGAGGAGTTGAAAGAGTTTGTCCGTAAGGTTCGCTTCGATAGAATGGGGGCATTTGCATATTCCGAAGAAGAAGGTACGTATGCTGCGGCCCATTACGAAGATTCTGTTCCTCCGGAGGTGAAGCAAGCCCGATTGGATGAACTGATGTCTATTCAGCAAGGCATTTCTGCGGAACTGAGTGCGGGAAAAGTGGGTAAGCGGATGAAGGTGATTATCGACCGTAGGGAAGGTGATTATTATGTTGGGCGCACTGAATTCGATTCTCCTGAGGTGGATCCTGAGGTGCTGATTGAATGTGGGGATGCGTCGTTGGAAATCGGTAACTTTTACCAGGTGGAGATAATAAACTCCGATGATTTCGATCTTTTTGGCCGGATTATTTAAATATTTTTCCCAAACTCCTTGTGTATGTGGGGAAGATTTGCTAATATAGCACCGTAGTTCACAATTTTAAAGCTTGGATTTTGAATAACAAAGAATTTACTTCTGAATTGTCACGACGGTTGGGGTACACTTTAAAGGATACCTCGGAGCTGGTTACATCCTTGTTGTCGGACATGACGCGGCAGTTGGAAGAAGGGAATGTGATTTCCATACAAGGCTTTGGAACATTCGAGGTAAAGAAGAAAGCTGAACGTATATCTGTGAATCCGACAACCAAGCAGCGCATGCTGGTTCCACCCAAGTTGGTGTTGACTTATAAACCCAGTACGTTGTTAAAAGATAAGTTTAAGTAATCTTGCTTTTAAATCTTCCATATTATGAATGAGAAACTAAACATACAGGACTTGATTGATTTGCTGGCTGAAAAGCATGGCATGAGCAAGAAAAATGCTGATAGTTTTGTGAAGGAATTCTTCCAGTTGATTGAGGAAGCGCTGGAAAAAGATAAGTATGTGAAGGTAAAAGGGCTGGGGGCTTTTAAACTGATTGATGTGGAAAGCCGCGAAAGTGTCAATGTCAATACGGGGGAACGTTTTGAGATACAGGGACATACTAAAGTTTCATTTACTCCCGAACCTGCTCTGAAAGACCTCATCAATAAGCCATTCTCGCATTTTGAAACGGTGGTGCTCAATGACAATACAGTCTTGGAAGACACCCCTGTGGATAATAGTGATAATGAGGATGAAGAAAACGCTGGGCAAAAGACAGAGGAAGTAACTGCTGCTACACCGGAAGATATTGAGACGCCGAAAGAAAAAATTGAAAACCGGGAAGAAGCAGCAATATCGGAAGCAGCAACAACTTTTGAAACAGCGACTTCGGAGGAAACAATGACTTCGGAGGAGGAAAAAACAGAAACCCCGGAGGAAGCGGAGGTGATGAAAACCGATGCGTCAACCGAATCTTCTACAATGAAATATTTCATTGGAATTGTAGTGTTTGTAGTGCTGTTGTGTGCAGGAGCCATTGCTTATTTATATTCCCCGGAATTATTCGATAATCTGTCATCAGAACCTCCTGTTGAGAAAGTGGTTGATGCCGGAACTGACAAACCGGCAGATAATACAGCTTTGGCAGATAGTGTTGTCGTTAAAGATACTGTAACTGTCACTGAAGCAGATACAGCATCCGGAAGGCCGGTTACTGAACCTGTAACAAAGAAACCGGATGCGCCTGTTGTCGCCAGGCGACCAGATCCGGTTAATACCACGCCGGTATCTCAGACGCAAAAAACGACTGCTCAAACTCAAAAAACAACCGGAACCGCGTATATACCCGATTCTACCAGTTATACTATTGTGGGAACGGAGACCACCTATACGATTAAATCGGGAGAAACTTTAACAAAAGTAGCCCTCCGTTTTTATGGTACTAAGGTGCTTTATCCATATATTGTAAAGCATAATCCGGCTGTTATTAAGAATCCGAATAATGTACCCGCAGGTACAACGATAAAGATCCCGAAATTAAAAAAGAAGCAGTAAAAAATTACTGCTTCTTTTTTTGCTAAATACTAAACTCTATGAAAGTAGTTTAATCTAAAGGTTTCGCATAGTTTTTTAATAAAAATTAGTTGCTATGGTTAATTTATTCCCGTACTTTTGGAAGCGAAAAGATAATTACCGGCTTTCAACCGGGCTAAAATGAAAATTAAACATTAAAAATACATTGATTTATGGCTGAAACAATTGATATCCGCGAGCTGAATGAGCGGATTGAAAGACAAAGTGCTTTCGTTACCAATCTTACTACGGGCATGGACCAGGTTATTGTAGGACAAAAGCATCTGGTAGAGTCGTTGTTAATTGGTCTGTTGTCTGACGGACATGTGCTGCTGGAAGGTGTGCCGGGTTTGGCAAAAACATTAGCTATCAAAACGTTGGCTTCATTGATCGACGCGCAGTACAGCCGTATTCAGTTTACGCCGGACTTGTTGCCGGCCGACGTTATCGGTACAATGGTTTACAGTCAGAAAGATGAGACTTTCCAAGTGAAGCGAGGTCCGGTATTTGCTAATTTCGTATTGGCGGATGAAATAAATCGTGCTCCGGCCAAAGTCCAGAGTGCCCTGTTGGAAGCTATGCAGGAACGTCAGGTTACAATAGGCAAGGAGACCTTCAAGTTGCCCGAACCATTCTTGGTGCTTGCTACCCAGAACCCTATTGAGCAGGAAGGTACATATCCGCTGCCCGAAGCACAGGTGGACCGTTTTATGCTGAAAGTTGTCATCGACTATCCGAAACTGGAAGAGGAGAAATTGATTATACGTCAGAATATAAACGGAGATAAGCTGAATGTGAAGCCTATTTTGAAAGCTGATGAGATCATCGAAGCTCGTAAAGTTGTGCGTCAGGTATATCTGGATGAGAAAATTGAGAAATACATTGTCGATATTGTATTTGCAACCCGCTATCCGGAGAAATACGATCTGAAGGAACTGAAGGATATGATTGGATTTGGTGGCTCACCTCGTGCTTCCATCAATTTGGCGTTGGCAGCTCGTAGTTATGCTTTCATCAAGCGTCGTGGTTACGTTATTCCTGAAGACGTACGTGCTGTGGCACATGATGTATTGCGCCATCGTATCGGCTTGACTTATGAGGCAGAAGCAAGCAATATGACTTCTGACGAAATTGTCAGCAAGATTTTGAATAAAGTTGAAGTGCCCTAATGTGTAAATAAATATCGTAGCCGTAAGGTTGATGTTGAAAGAGCGCTCCTGTTCTTTTACTAAAACGGGGGAAAAGATTTAGTATATCCTTACCGATGTTTTAGTAAAAAGGAAAGAAAGATTTAGTAAAAGACGTATGTCGTATACTAAGTTGTTGTTTACTAAATATTTATGTGTTACTGAATGGAAACCACTGATTTGTTAAAAAAAGTCCGTCAAATTGAGATAAAAACGCGCGGATTATCCAATAATATCTTTGCAGGCCAATATCATTCGGCTTTTAAAGGCAGGGGTATGGCTTTTTCCGAAGTGCGTGAATATCAGTTTGGTGACGATATACGCGACATAGACTGGAATGTGACGGCGCGCTTCCACAAACCATTTGTGAAGGTGTTTGAAGAAGAGCGTGAGTTGACTGTTATGTTGCTGGTAGATGTTTCCGGTAGTTTGGAGTTCGGTACGGTGAAGCAGATGAAAAAGGATATGGTGACAGAAATAGCTGCCACATTAGCTTTTTCTGCCATTCAGAACAACGATAAGATCGGTGTCATCTTCTTTTCAGACCGGATAGAAAAGTTTATTCCGCCTAAGAAAGGGCGTAAACACATTTTATATATCATTCGAGAGTTGCTTGATTTTCATCCGGAAAGCCGGCGGACAAACATTCGCCTTGGGCTGGAGTATCTTACGAATGTGATGAAGCGCCGCTGCACTGCTTTTGTTTTATCAGACTTTATTGACCGGGAGAACTTTAAGAATGCCATGACTATTGCCAATCGCAAGCATGATGTTGTGGCTATTCAGGTCTATGACCGTCGTGTAGAGGAATTGCCTGCCGTAGGACTGATGAAAATAAAAGATGCGGAAACAGGGCATGAACAGTGGATTGATACTTCTTCACGTGCTGTACGCCGCGCTCACCATGATTGGTGGGTGAACAAACAGGCGGAACTGAATGAAACATTTACCAAAAGCAATGTCGATAATGTGTCGGTACGTACAGACCAGGACTATGTTAAGGCATTGATGAATTTGTTTGCGAAACGAAATTAATCGGAAAATGAAAAGACATATATTTCTGATAACACTGTTGGCAGTCTTGACGGGTAGGATAGCAGCCCAGTCGGTGACGGTGGATGCAACGATTGACTCTTTGCAGATCCTCATTGGAGAGCAAGCCAAAATCAAGCTCCAAGTGGCATTGGATGCTGATAAGCGTGCTATTTTTCCCGCCTATGCCGATACTTTGGTGCGTGGAGTGGAAATAATCGATATAGCCAAGCCGGATACGCAAATGCTGAATGACGGCAGACGCTCGTTGATAACGCAGGAGTATACCGTAACTTCATTTGATTCGGCATTATACTATTTGCCACCGATGGAGGTGCTTGTCGATAATAAGGCATACCGTTCCAAGGCTTTGGCATTGAAAGTATATTCAATGCCGGTAGACACGTTGCATCCCGACCAGTTCTTTGGCCCGAAGTCCGTAATGAAAGCTCCCTTTGCATGGGAGGATTGGTATATGGCCATCGCTTGTGCTGTGCTGTTTGCGCCCTTCTTGTTGCTGCTTATCTACCTTGTGAAACGTATTCGTGATAATAAGCCGATTATTCGCAAGGTGAAAGTGGAGCCCAAATTGCCGCCGCATCAATTGGCTATGCAGGAAATAGAGCGCATTAAGAGTGAGAAGGTTTGGCAGAAAGGACAGTCGAAGGAATATTATACGGAACTGACGGATGCCATTCGTACTTATATAAAGAATCGTTTCGGCTTCAATGCATTGGAGATGACGTCTTCTGAAATTATTGATAAGTTGCTGCAAATGAATGATAAAGATGCTATCTCGGATTTGCGCTCCTTGTTTCAGACGGCGGATTTAGTGAAGTTTGCCAAGCATAGTCCGCTGATGAATGAGAACGATGCTAATTTGATTAGCGCAATCGATTTTATCAATGAAACGAAAGAAAAGGAGGACGAGAATGTCAAACCGCAGCCCACTGAGATCACTATTATTGAGAAACGGCCTTTGCGTACCAAGATATTGCTTGGCATAGGGATTGCGGCCTTAGCAGCGGCCCTTATCGGTTCGTTGATATATATCGGTTCGGAGTTATACAACTATTTTGCTTGATGAGCGGGTAGGAGGGAACTTCAGTCATAAATTGTAAATTGTAAAATTGTAAATATCATGGTTTTTGCCAATATTGAATATTTATTCTTACTGCTGTTGCTTATACCTTATATAGTATGGTATATCATGAAACGGAAGAATAGTGAAGCTACGCTTCAGATTTCGGACGCTCGTGTATATGCGCATACCCCGAAAAGTTATAAGAACTATTTGCTGCATGTACCGTTTGCATTGCGAATAATTGCTTTGGCATTGGTTATTCTTATTTTGGCCCGGCCTCAAACAACCAATAGTTGGCAGAATAGCGAAATAGAAGGTATTGATATAATGCTTGCCATAGACGTTTCTACCAGTATGTTGGCCGAAGATTTGAAGCCTAACCGGCTGGAAGCGGCAAAGGATGTGGCGGCGGAGTTTATCAATGGACGGCCGAATGATAATATCGGTATCACGCTGTTTGCCGGAGAGAGTTTTACGCAATGCCCGCTGACAGTAGATCATGCCGTTCTTCTGAATTTGATAAAGGACGTAAAGTGCGGACTTATTGAGGACGGTACAGCGGTGGGAATGGGCATCGCCAACGCGGTTACCCGGTTGAAAGACAGCAAGGCCAAATCAAAAGTTATCATTCTGCTGACGGATGGTACGAACAACAAAGGAGATATTTCTCCATTGACGGCTGCCGAAATTGCAAAAAGTTTCGGTATTCGTGTCTATACCATCGGTGTGGGTACTAACGGTATGGCGCCATATCCGTATCCGGTAGGCGGGACAGTGCAATACGTCAATATGCCGGTTGAGATAGACGAAAAGACTTTGACACAAATTGCCGGGACAACAGACGGCAATTATTTTCGTGCTACGAGTAATTCGAAGCTGAAAGAGGTATATGAAGAAATTGACAAACTGGAGAAAACGAAACTGAGTGTGAAAGAATACAGTAAGCGTCAGGAGGAATACCGCTGGTTTGCACTGGCTGCTTTCTTCTGCGTACTGCTGGAAGTCCTGTTGCGCAATTCGATATTGAAGAAAATACCGTAAGGAAGTTTGTGATTTTTTTATGGATGTGCTTTATGTCGTGCACAGATTATATGAATAGTAAATCGTAAAATAGTAAATAAGAAGATGTTTCGATTTGAAGAACCTGCATATTTGTCCTTGTTGCTGTTGCTGCCTTTATTGGCAGCCTTTTACTTGTATTCCAATTATCGGAGACGAAGGAATATTCGTAAGTTCGGTGATCCGGTGCTGATGGCGCAATTAATGCCGGATGTGTCCAAGTACCGTCCGGATGTGAAGTTTTGGATGGTATTTGCCGCTATCGGATTGTTTGCAGTGCTGCTGGCTCGTCCCCAATTCGGCTCTAAACTGGAGACTGTGAAACGTCAGGGAGTGGAAGTGATGATTGCGCTGGATATCTCAAACTCAATGTTGGCGCAAGATGTACAGCCCAGCCGCTTGCAGAAAGCAAAAAGATTGGTGGCACAGCTGGTGGACAAAATGGAAAATGACAAGGTAGGTATGATTGTTTTTGCGGGTGACGCTTTTACACAGCTTCCTATTACCAGTGATTATATATCGGCCAAGATGTTTTTGGAATCTATCGACCCTTCATTGATTTCTAAACAAGGTACAGCTATTGGAGCAGCCATTAATTTAGCTTCCCGTAGCTTTACTCCGCAAGAAGGCGTAGGACGTGCAATCATTGTCATAACAGATGGTGAAAATCACGAAGGTGGCGCGGTAGAAGCCGCTAAGGCTGCTGCCGAGAAGGGCATTCAGGTGAATGTACTCGGTGTGGGTATGCCCGAAGGAGCACCTATTCCGGCAGAAGGAACCAATGATTATCGTCGCGATCGTGACGGAAATGTTATTGTGACCCGTTTGAACGAGCAAATGTGTCAGGAGATCGCCAAATCCGGTAACGGCATATATGTGCGCGTAGATAATACGAATGGTGCCCAGAAGGCAATCAGTCAGGAAATCAATAAGATGGCGAAAGCCGACGTAGAAACGCAAGTATATACAGAATTCAATGAGCAATTCCAGGCTGTGGCATGGATCATCTTATTGTTGCTGTTGGCAGAGATGCTGATATTGGAACGCAAGAACCCTCTGTTCCGTAATATTCATTTGTTTTCTAATAAGGAATGATGCGTATGTTACAGAAAAAATATATAGGATTGGCTTTATTGCTGTTGGCGGCAGCTACGTCTTTCGCCCAAAAAGCCGAACGTGATTTTATCCGTAAGGGAAACCGCTTTTTTAATGATAGTGTATATGTCAATGCAGAAGTGAATTATCGCAAGGCATTGGAGGTAAATCCTCAGTCCACCGTTTCTATGTTTAACCTTGGAAATACGTTGGCACAGCAGAATAAGTTGCAGGAAGCTATGGAACAATATGTTGCAGCCACAAAGATAGAAAAAGACAAGGATGATCTAGCGCAGATTTATCATAATATGGGAGTGATTTTTCAGTCACAGAAAGATTATGCTAAGGCGGTAGAAGCATACAAACAGTCGCTGCGCAATAATCCAAAGGATGATGAAACGCGTTATAACTTAGCTTTGGCTCAGAAAATGCTGAAAGACCAACAGCAGGATCAACAAAATCAGGATCAAAATCAACAACAGCAGAAGCAAGACCAACAGGAAGATAAAAAGGGCCAGAGTAAAGATCAACAGCAGAATAAAGAACAGCAACAACCACCTCAACCGCAAAAGAAGGATAACGAGATGTCTAAAGAGAATGCCGAACAGCTTTTGAATTCTGTTATGCAGGATGAAAAGGATGTGCAGGATAAGGTAAAGAAGCAACAGGTTATCCAGGGTGGACGTTTGGAAAAAGATTGGTAACAAACATAATTAGGAAATAATATATGAGAAAAATAGTTTTCTTATGGATAGCACTGATAATGGTCAGTTTGCATGCCTTTGCCGATGAAAAGGTATCGTTTACAGCATCTGCCCCCGATGCTGTAGCGGTGGGTGATCAGTTCAGGCTGTCGTATACAGTGACTACACAGAAAGTGAGAGATTTTCGGGTGCCTTCCATAAAAGGATTCGATGTACTTATGGGACCCAGCCGTTCACAACAGAAAAGTGTGCAGATTATTAATGGAGAAACTACCTCTACCAGCAGCATAACGTTTACATACATCTTGATGGCTACAAAGGAAGGCAGTTTTACTCTTCCCGGAGCTACCATAACCGCTGACGGTAACCAGATGGTTTCCAATGCAGTACATATAAATGTGCTTCCGGCAGACCAAGCAAATGGAGCGTCCTCCGGAAATAGTGGAAGACAAGGCGGAGCGGCAAGTCGTGCTTCATCGGGAACGTCAGTGTCAAATAGTGATCTATTTATTACTGCCACAGCCAGTAAGACTACTTTATATGAGCAAGAGGCTTTCTTGTTGACATATAAGATATATACTTTAGTTGATTTACGGGGCTTTGACAATGTCAAACTACCTGATTTCAAGGGATTCCATTCGCAAGAGGTGGAACTTCCCAATGACCGTAAATGGAGTCTTGAACACTACAAAGGAAGAAACTATCAGACAACCGTATACCGTCAATTTGTGCTCTTTCCACAACAATCGGGTAAATTAACGATTGATGCGGCCCGTTTTGATGCGTCTATCGCTAAGGCTACTCAGGTGGCCGATCCGTTTGAAGCTTTCTTTAATGGCGGAAATAATTATGTGGAAGTAAAGAAAACATTGGCAACTCCCCAGTTGACAGTTGACGTAAAAGAACTGCCGGCAGGAAAGCCCGCTGGATTCTCTGGCGGAGTGGGAGAGTTCAGTATTTCTTCATCCATAAACAGTACGAACGTTAAAACAAACGATGCTGTTACAGTGAAACTTGTCATTTCCGGAACAGGCAACTTGAAGTTGATTTCCACTCCGGAAGTTAAGTTCCCTGAAGATTTTGAAGTTTATGATCCAAAGGTAGATAATAAGTTCCGTTTGACGAGTGCCGGACTTTCCGGTAGTCAGGTAATTGAATATCTTGCTATTCCTCGTAATGCCGGTACCTATAAGATTCCTGCTGTGGAGTTCAGCTATTTTGATATCAAATCTCGTTCTTATAAGACTTTGACCACTGAAGGCTATGAACTTCACGTTGAAAAGGGAAGTGGTAATGCGGCACAAACCATTGCTAACTTCACTAATAAGGAGGATTTAAAGGTATTGAATGAGGATATTCGTTATATTAAGCAAAATGACGTCACTCTTTCTCGGAAGGGCGATTTCTTCTTTGGCTCTCTGCTATGCTGGTTATTCTATATTGTGCCTGGAGTTGTATTCATCTTGTTCTTTATCATTTATCGTAAACAAATAGCAGCCAATGCCAATGTTGCTAAAATGCGTACGAAGAAAGCAAATAAAGTTGCTGTGAAACGTATGAAAATGGCTGGTAGACTATTGGCCGATGGTAAGAAAGATGCATTTTATGATGAAGTGTTGAAAGCGCTTTGGGGATATATTAGTGACAAATTGAATATCCCGGTTTCACGCTTGTCTAAAGATAATGTTGAAGGAGAACTTCGTAATTACGGTGTGGATGATGCACTGATAAAAGAGTTCCTTGATGCATTGAATAATTGTGAGTTCGCTCGTTTTGCTCCTGGGGATGATAATCAGGCTATGGATAAAGTTTATTCAGATTCTTTGGAGGTTATCAGCAAAATGGAAAGCTCTATAAAACATTAATTGGGAGGACACTATGATGAAGAAAATAATATCCTTAACATTTGGATTGCTGATGACAATGGCTGCTTGGGGACAAAGTTCTGCAGCAGTAGATACTTTGACTCCTGCGCAAGATTCAGTCTCTATCGGTTCACATACGGAATTCGCAGCAGCTAAGATCTCAGATGATAATGTGACTAAAGCAGAGGGTGATAGTGCATATATGCGAAATGATTATGCTTCTGCCATTCAAATTTATGAGAGTCTATTAAAGAAAGGGGAAGCGGCAGAAATCTATTATAATTTAGGTAATAGTTATTACAAAGCCGATGATATAGCCAAAGCAATTCTAAATTATGAACGTGCATTGTTATTGCAACCTGGCAATGCGGATATTCGTGCTAATTTAGAGATTGCGCGTTCTAAAACGATAGATAAAGTAGTCTCGGTGCCTGATATCTTTTTTGTAGCCTGGGTGAAGTCTTTGATAAATTGTTTAAGTGTAGATGCATGGGCTAAGTTAGGAATCGTATTCTTTATTCTTTTACTTATATCATTTTCTCTTTTTTTCCTTTTCAAACAGATTGTGTGGAAGAAGAGTGGGTTTATAGCCGGAATTGTATTCTTGTTTCTTGTTGTCTTGAGTAACATCTTTGCTTCAGAACAAAAAAGCGAGTTGGTGAATAGAAATAAAGCTATTATTTTATCTCCCAGTGTTACAGTACGAAGTACTCCCAGTGAGAGTGGCACCAGTTTGTTTATTCTGCATGAGGGACATAAAATAGAGGTTAAGGATAATTCTATGCGTGAATGGAAAGAAATTCGTTTGGAAGATGGTAAAGTAGGATGGGTTCCTACTTCTGCAATAGAAGTGATTTAGAGATAGTTTATTGCCGAATAGCAAAGCCCGCATGGAATATAAAAGGTGTTTTTCCTGTTTATATTTCATACGGGCTTTTGAGGTATTTATAGAATGTTAAACATATAACAGAAAAATACAAGTAAATAGTTTGTTTTATCTTTTTTTTTCCTTAAGTTTATAGCGTGATAAAACAATATCCAAAGTATTAACCATTAAATTTATGAATATGAGAACGATAACATTTAATGAACTCCGTAAGATCAAAGACTCATTACCCAGCGGTAGTATGCATAGAATAGCCGATGAACTCGGACTTAACGTTGACACTGTAAGAAACTTTTTTGGTGGCCACAACTTTAAGGAAGGCAAGAGTGTTGGGATTCATTTGGAACCAGGTCCTGATGGTGGTTTAGTAATGATTGATGATACTACAGTCCTGGATCGGGCTTTGAAGATTTTAGATGAGATTGCAGGCGAAGCTGTAGAACCCGTTCGGGCTTAAGAAAAATTAAAAAGAATCCCAATTGCTGAGAAACAATTGGGATTTCTTGTTTGTTTTTATAAACAATCTAATTGGATAACTTATGGAAGATAAATTAGTAACATTAGCTATTCTGACGTATGCAAAGGCACAGATACTGAAGAATGTTCTTGAAAATGAGGGCATTGAAACTTATATTCATAATGTGAATCAAATACAGCCGGTCGTATCCTCCGGTGTGCGTGTTCGTATTAAAGAAAGTGATTTACCGCATGCTTTGAAAATTACTGAAAGTTCAGCATGGCTGTCTGAAGAGGTGGTAGGAGGAAAGGCTCCAAAAATAGAGAAGGGGAGTAATAAAGTTGTGATTCCTGTTGATTTTTCAAATTATTCATTGAAAGCGTGTGAGTTTGGCTTCAATTTTGCAAAAAACATAGATGCTGAAGTTGTTTTACTCCATGTTTATTTTACACCTATTTATGCTACGTCATTACCATATGGTGATGTTTTTAACTATCAGTTGAGCGATGAAGAAAATGTAAGAAGTATATTACAAAAAGTTCATGCAGATTTAAATGTTTTGTCTGATAAGGTAAAAGTCAAAGTCGCTTCTGGGGAGTTTCCTGATGTAAAATATGTTTGTGTGTTGAGAGAAGGTATTCCGGAAGAAGAAATATTACGTTATGCCAAAGAATATCGTCCGGTGATCATTATAATGGGAACACGTGGTAAAAATCAAAAGGATATTGATTTAATTGGCAGTGTGACAGCTGAGGTCATTGAACGTAGTCGTGTGCCCGTTCTGGCTATTCCTGAAAATACGCCATTCAAACAATTTAGTGAAGTGAAGCGTGTGGCGTTTATTACAAATTTTGATCAACGGGATTTAATCGCCTTTGATTCACTAATTAATAGTTTGAAACCATTCCATTTTTCTATATCTCTAATTCATCTTACTGATGTAAGCAACACTTGGAATGAGATTAAATTAGGTGGTATTAAAGAGTATTTCCAAAAACAATATCCACAATTAGAGATTTATTATGATGTAGTAAAGAATGATGATTTATTGAATAGCTTAGATAATTATATTAAAACCAATCATATAGGTATTATTGCATTGACATCATATAAGAGAAATATATTTTCTCGTTTATTCAATCCTGGAATTGCGAGAAAGATGATATTTCATTCTGATACACCATTACTGGTAATTTGTGGGCGTTCTAATTGATTTCTATTTGCTTTGATTATAGGAGGAATTATAATTCTATAATATTCATATTATGTTTAATATAAGATGCGTAATAATTATTTAATTAGCCTCTATCATAGAAAACATAATATTATAAAAATGGCTGTTCTTGTATGAAACAGCCATTTTTATAATATTTACGATTATTGCATTAACTTCTCTATCGCATCAAATTCAGGACCCATTTGCAGATTGTAGTAAACTCGATACAATCCATTTAACCACAAATCTTTTTGGTCAGGTTTCAATTCTTTTGCTTTTTCATAATTAGGTCTTGCCTTTTCATAAAAAGCTTTTAATGTAGCCTGATCATCTTTATATTTAGGATTATTGACATCAGTAGTTGCTTTTTCTGAGAAATCCTGTGCCTGTAAACAGTAAATCAGACCTAAGTTTGAATATGCTTCTGCATAGTTAGGATCAACTTCAATAGTCTTTTTATAGAATTCAATGGCCTTATCATAATCTTTCATATTATGATAGAGATACCCTTTCACATATAAATAGAATGTGTTGTTAGGATCCTTAGCCAGCATGTCGTCTGCAAATTGCATTGCTTCATCAAACTTATTGCTATTGCTATAATAATCAATCAGATGACCAAAAAAGAATGAATGTTCCGGATATTTTTGAATGCCATCTTTTAAAGAAGCAATCCATTTAATAGTATCGCCTTGAGCTTTTAATGCTGTAGAAATGAATTCCATGGCATACTTCCCTACCTCCTTGTCTTCTTTTGCATATGGAGCATATTTCAAGACATTAGGATAATCTTCCATTTTGGCAGCGGCTAAACTTGCATAATAAGCAATTTGAGGCAATACAGTATCTGTTTGAAGCAGATTTTCCTTTTCAAACATTGGATTGGCAGCAATATCTACATAAGTTGCAAAAAAATCAAGAGCTTCTTTATTCTTATCCAAATTGAAATATTGAATACCGCCATTAATCAAATTAGGACGTGCTGCTAATATAGCGGCGCTATTTGATTTTCTGTATTTATTCTTGATTTTACCTTTTTCATTGGGTATTTGTGCAAGTTCGTCACACTTAAAGTAATATTTACACATGTTCAGTGCGCTATTATATACTTTAAGAGTGTCATAAGGCTTTCTCAAATATGCATTTTCCATTTCTTTTTCATTGATTCTTTTTTGAATAAAGCCTGCTACGTCCCATGTTTCGGCATTGTCCTTCGTTTCAGTGTTGGTCAAAGCTCCGTTGATAAGTTTCTCTGCTTGGGCAAAGTCTGGTTTTACTTCGTTAGCAATGCTCTTAGCTTCTTTTACGCTTTTTTCTTGAGCGAAAGTGAAGCCTACTGCAAGTAGTAAGACCATTGAAAATAGTACTCTTTTCATGATTGTAGAAAATTTTAAATTAATATTATGTCTATTCTTCATTTTCATTATTTACTTCATTCTGAGGAGTTTCTGAAATATTTTCATCTTCTTCTGTGATGATATCCTCTTCGGTTTCTGAAGTCACTTTACATACAGAACCAATTTCATCATTACGTTTCTCAAGATTAATCAGTCGTACTCCTTGTGTGGCACGTCCCATAATACGAACATCGGCAACTTTCAGACGAATGGTAATTCCGGATTTATTGATGATCATTAAATCATTTTCATCTGTAACAGACTTGATGGTCACCAATTTGCCCGTTTTATCAGTTATATTCATGGTTTTTACACCTTTACCGCCTCGGTTTGTTTTGCGATAATCTTCAATGTCAGAACGTTTACCATATCCTTGTTCTGATACCACCATAATTGTTTCAGCTTCAGGATCTTTGATACAGATCATTCCAACTACTTCATCTTGTCCGTCTTCATCAAGTGTCATACCACGTACGCCGGTAGCTGTACGTCCCATTACACGTACGGCATTCTCGTGGAAACGAATAGCGCGTCCGTTGCGATTGGCGATGATAATTTCATTATTACCATTAGTCATACGTACTTCGATAACACGATCATCTTCACGAATAGTAATGGCATTGACACCATTTTGACGAGGACGAGAATATTGTTCAAGTAATGTTTTCTTAATAACGCCATTCTTGGTACAGAACAATACGTAATGACTATTGATGAAGTCTTGGTCATTCAAGTTTTTCACGCGTAGATATGCATTTACAGCATCGTCAGAATCAATATTCAATAGATTCTGAATGGCACGCCCTTTAGAATTCTTTGTACCTTCAGGTATCTCATACACTTTTAGCCAATAACACTTACCTTTCTGCGTGAAGAACATCATGGTATTGTGCATTGTTGCGGGATAGATATGTTCCACAAAGTCTTCATCGCGTGTTTCTGTTCCCTTAGAGCCTACTCCGCCTCGATTTTGAGCTCGGAACTCGCTTAATGGAGTACGTTTGATATATCCCATATGAGAAATGGTAATAATCATTTCGTCGTCTGCATAGAAATCTTCCGGATTGAATTCTTCAGATGAATAAACAATTTCAGAGCGACGCTCGTCACCATATTTATCTTTGATCTCGATTAATTCGTCTTTGATAACTTTACGGCAAAGTTCATCGTTGACAAGGATTTCTTCCAAATAGGCAATCTGTTTTTGGATTTCTTCATACTCGGCATGAAGTTGGTCTTGCATAAGGCCGGTCAATTGGCGCAGACGCATTTCTACAATGGCACGTGATTGGATTTCTGTCAGTTCGAAACGTTCCATCAAACCGCTGATCGCATCATTCGGAGTCTTTGCTGCACGAATAATTTTGATTACTTCATCAATATTGTCTGATGCGATAATCAAACCTTCTAAGATATGAGCACGCTCTTTAGCTTTACGTAAATCATATTGAGTGCGGCGAATAACCACGTCATGGCGATGTTCTACGAAGTATTTAATAAGCTCTTTCAGGTTCAATAAACGAGGACGACCATGTACTAGCGCCACATTGTTTACACCAAAAGAAGTCTGTAATAATGTCATCTTATAGAGCTTATTCAGCACTACACTGGCGTTAGCGTCCCGTTTCACATCGATGACAATACGCATACCTTCGCGGTCAGACTCATCATTAGCATTAGAAATGCCTTCTATCCTCTTTTCATTGGCTAAATCGGCAATAGATTTGATTAATTCGGCTTTATTGACTCCGTAAGGAATTTCAGTAACGATAATCTTGTCATGGGTAGAGGTTGTCTCTATTTCTGCTTTGGCGCGCATTACGACACGTCCACGACCAGTTAGATACGCCTCGCGTACGCCACTCATACCATAAATATATCCTCCTGTCGGGAAATCAGGAGCCTTGACATAAGTCATTAAGGCCTCAATATCAATATCATTATTATCGATATATGCAATGCAGGCATCTATCACTTCAGATAGATTATGGGTTGGCATATTTGTGGCCATACCTACGGCAATACCAGAAGCTCCATTTACAAGGAGATTTGGGATACGGGTAGGCATCACAGTTGGCTCCAATAATGAGTCATCGAAGTTGGTTTGCATATCAACAGTTTCTTTATCAAGATCCTGCATCATTTCTTCCCCAATCTTCTGCAAACGACATTCTGTATAACGCATGGCGGCAGCACTGTCTCCGTCCACAGAGCCATAGTTACCCTGTCCGTCTACAAGCATGTAGCGCATAGCCCAAGGCTGGGCCATACGAACGAGAGCACCATATACGGAAAAGTCACCATGTGGGTGATATTTACCTAATACCTCACCAACAACTCTGGCAGATTTTTTATAGGGTTTATCCGACGTATTTCCCAGTCCCATCATACCGAAAAGGATTCTTCGGTGAACAGGTTTAAAACCATCTCTAACATCAGGAAGGGCACGCGAAACAATGACCGACATAGAGTAGTCAATGTACGAAGACTTCATTTCCTCCTCGATGTTAATCTTTATAATTCTGTCTTGTTCAAGCATTTAAAAAGATTATTAATTATACATTTTGGGGTTTGTGAAAAACCACGCTAAAGTACTGCTTTTTTACGATATACAAAAGTTTTCCTTCATAAACTTTGTTGCCGGCCACATTCTTACAGAGATTCCCTCTATATAGGATCATGATAGAGTTCACCTGTAAACAAGGGAGGATTGGAAATAGATGAATTGTGCGTTATTATATATAAGGTGTAGGAGAAAAACGGGAATAACATTATGATTTGTGGCACAGGATTTGTACATTATTAATTCAGTTTGTGATACGCAATATAAAGAAATGCGTATCTTTGTAATAGAAAAACCTTTAATTGAGGAGATTAAAATTATATGAACAATCAATTTTCACAAAGAGTTTCTGATATAATAACTTATAGCAAGGAAGAAGCTAATAGGTTGAGAAATAGATATATCGGTCCTGAACATCTCCTACTTGGTATGTTGCGTGACGGCGGTGGAAAGGCTATCGAAATATTGATGAGACTCGATATAGACTTGAAAAAGGTGAAGAAGCGTATCGAAAGTTTTTTGAGAGAGGCTGAAGATGACACCCTATTACCGGATGCAGATGTCCCATTGTCTCCAATGGCTGCTAAGATATTGAAAATGTGTATTTTGGAAGCACGTGTCTTGAAAAGTGCAACTGCCGATACTGAGCATGTATTATTGGCTATATTGAAGGATGGAGATAATTTGGCTGCTACTGTCCTGGAAGAAAATCGTGTAAACTATCAGTTTGTATTCGAGCAGCTTACAATGCAATCTACTAATCCGAATGCAGGAATGGGATTTCAGGAAGAAGATGAAGAGGATGAAGAAGACATGAATATGTCTCATTCTTCCCGTAGTGCAGGAATGGGAACGGCTTCTTCTGCGCAAACAGCATCAAAGCAACCCTCTAATGATACTCCGGTATTGGATAATTTCGGTATGGATATGACTCGTGCAGCTGAGGAAGGTAAACTTGATCCTGTGGTTGGGCGTGAACGTGAAATAGAGCGCTTGGCGCAGATTTTGAGCCGTCGTAAGAAAAACAATCCAGTGCTGATTGGCGAACCGGGAGTTGGCAAATCGGCTATTGTAGAGGGACTGGCATTGCGTATTGTCCAAAAGAAGGTATCTCGTATCCTATTTGATAAACGGGTTGTTATGCTTGACATGGCTTCTGTTGTGGCTGGAACTAAATATCGCGGGCAATTTGAAGAGCGTATACGTTCTATTATTAATGAATTGCAGAAGAACCCGAATATAATTCTATTTATAGATGAAATTCATACTATTGTAGGTGCTGGTGCCGCTGCAGGTTCTATGGATGCGGCTAATATGCTGAAACCGGCCTTGGCTCGTGGTGAAATACAATGCATCGGTGCTACAACTCTTGATGAATACAGAAAGAATATAGAAAAAGATGGAGCTTTGGAACGTCGTTTTCAAAAAGTGATTGTAGAGCCCACAACTCCGGAGGAAACCCTCCAAATATTAAAAAATATAAAAGAAAAGTATGAAGAGCATCATAATGTTGATTATACAGATGAAGCGTTGGAGGCATGTGTCAAGTTGTCAGACCGTTATGTAACTGATCGCAACTTTCCTGATAAAGCTATTGATGCTTTGGATGAAGCCGGTTCACGCGTGCATCTAATGAACATAAATGTTCCTAAAGAAATTGAGGTACAGGAAAAGCTAATAGAAGACGCACGTGTTTTGAAGGCTGAAGCGGTGAAATCTCAGAACTTTGAATTGGCTGCTAGTTATCGGGATAGAGAGAAAGAACTTTCTGTTCATTTGGATGAAATGAAAGCTGAATGGGAAGCGCGTCTCAAAGATGATCGCCAAACTGTTGGTGAGGAAGAAATAGCCAATGTAATTTCAATGATGTCTGGGGTACCGGTGCAGCGTATGGCTCAAGCGGAAGGTATCAAACTGGCTGGCATGAAAGAAGATTTGCAAGGCAAGGTTGTGGCACAAGACACTGCTATTGAAAAGCTTACCAAAGCAATATTGCGCAGTCGTGTAGGATTGAAAGACCCTAATCGTCCCATTGGTACATTTATGTTTCTTGGTCCTACCGGTGTAGGCAAAACACACTTGGCAAAACAGCTGGCTAAATACATGTTCGGTTCCAGCGATGCGTTGATACGTATCGATATGAGTGAGTATATGGAAAAATATACGGTGTCTCGTATGATTGGTGCGGCTCCGGGATATGTCGGTTATGAAGAAGGCGGACAGTTGACGGAGAAAGTACGCCGCAAACCTTATTCCATAGTGTTGCTTGATGAAATTGAGAAGGCGCATCCAGATGTTTTCAACATCTTGTTGCAGGTATTGGATGAAGGGCGTCTTACTGACAATTATGGCAGAACTATTGATTTCAAGAATACTGTGATTATTATGACCTCCAATATTGGAACCCGCCAATTGAAAGAATTCGGTCGTGGTGTGGGATTTGCGGCGCAAGCTCGTACGGATGATAACGAACATTCGCGTAGTGTGATTCAAAAGGCGTTGAATAAGACTTTTGCTCCTGAGTTCTTGAACCGTTTGGATGAAATCATAACGTTTGATCAGCTTTCACTGGATGCTATTACAAAAATCGTAGATATAGAGTTGAAAGGCTTGTATGGGCGTGTTGAAGCTATTGGCTATAAGATGGTTGTGGATGATGAAGCCAAAAGATTTCTTGCAACGAAAGGTTATGATGTACAATTTGGTGCTCGTCCGTTGAAACGAGCCATTCAGAATTATTTGGAAGATGGACTTTCGGAACTTATTATTTCGGCTGGGTTACAACCGGGAGATACGATTAACGTTTCTGTAAATAAGGAGAAAGATGAGTTGAATATAACCAAAGCGTAATAAAAGTTTTTATAATAAAAAGCAGTCAAAATGTCAGCTCTTGGGAGCTGGCATTTTTTTTGTGTTCTGTTTGCCAAAGCAATGAAATATAAATATAAATTTAAAATATAAGTTTAGTATGCAAAAAGGAAATATTGGGGTAACTACAGAAAACATTTTCCCCGTTATCAAAAAGTTTTTGTACAGTGATCATGAGATTTTCCTTCGTGAATTAGTATCTAATGCAGTTGACGCTACTCAGAAGCTTAAAACGCTGGCGTCTATTGGCGAATTTAAAGGTGAAGTCGGTGATTTGACAGTACGTGTGTCTTTGGGTAAGGATACGATTACCGTATCAGACCATGGAATTGGTTTAACGGCAGAAGAAATAGATAAATATATTAATCAGATTGCATTTTCGGGAGCGAATGATTTTTTGGAAAAATATAAGAATGACGCCAATGCTATTATCGGCCATTTCGGACTTGGTTTCTATTCGGCTTTCATGGTTGCCAAGAAAGTTGAAATAATTACCAAATCCCATCAGGAAGGAGCTAAAGCTGTGAAATGGACTTGTGATGGTAGTCCCGAATTTACAATTGAAGATACAGAGAAAGCGGAACGTGGTACTGACATAGTTCTTTATATAGATGATGATTGTAAGGAATTCCTTGAAGAAACACGCATATCTTCTCTTTTGAAAAAATATTGTAGCTTCCTTCCTATTCCTGTTGCATTTGGCAAGAAAAAAGAGTGGAAAGACGGTAAGCAGGTTGAAACAGAGGAGGATAACATTATTAATGATGCAAATCCGTTGTGGACACTGAAACCCAGTGAATTAAAAGACGAGGATTATAAAAAGTTCTATCGTGACCTTTATCCGATGTCCGATGAACCGTTGTTTTGGATACATCTGAATGTGGATTACCCGTTCCATCTTACAGGTATATTGTACTTTCCAAAAGTAAAGAGCAACATAGAGTTGAACAAAAACAAAATACAGCTCTATTGCAATCAGGTGTATGTAACGGACTCCGTAGAGGGCATTGTTCCAGACTTTTTGACTTTGTTGCATGGAGTACTTGATTCGCCGGATATTCCATTGAATGTTTCTCGTTCCTATTTGCAAAGTGATTCTAATGTGAAGAAAATTTCTACATACATTACAAAGAAAGTATCCGATCGCTTGCAATCTATATTCAAGAACGATCGTAAACAGTTTGAGGAGAAATGGAATGATTTGAAAATCTTTATTAATTATGGAATGCTCACTCAAGAGGATTTCTATGATAGAGCAAAAGATTTTGCCCTTCTTACCGATACTGATAACAAACATTATACTTTTGAAGAGTATAAGACTTTGATAAAAGACAATCAGACTGACAAGGATGGTAACTTGATTTATCTGTATGCCAACAATAAAGATGAGCAATACAGCTATATTGAGGCGGCCAAGAATAAGGGCTATAACGTATTGTTGATGAATGGACAGCTTGACGTTGCTATGGTAAGTATGTTGGAGCAGAAATTTGAAAAAGTACGTTTTACTCGCGTAGACAGTGATGTCATTGATAACTTGATAGTTAAAGAAGACAAGAAAAACGATGTATTGGATGCCGGTAAGCAAGAGGCTCTCTCTGCTATTTTCAAGAGTCAACTGCCGCAAATCGAAAAAACAGAGTTTAGCATAATGGCGCAATCTTTGGGGGAAAATGCATCGCCGGTGATGATTACTCAAAGTGAGTATATGCGTCGTATGAAAGAAATGGCTAATATTCAGGCCGGAATGAGTTTCTATGGTGAAATGCCGGATATGTTTAACTTGGTATTGAATGCTGATCATAAGTTAGTCAAAGAGATTCTGGATGATGAAGATAGAGAATGTACAGCAGCTATTGCACCGGTTCAGAAAGAAATGGATGATATCAACAACCGTCGTAATGAACTGAAAAAGAAACAGGAAGGCAAAAAAGATGAAGAGATTTCTACAGTTGAAAAAGATGAAGTAGACAGCTTGGACAAGAAGTGGGAAGAACTGAAAGCACAGAAAGAAAGTCTGTTTGCCGACTATGCCGCCCATAATAAAGTTGTTCGTCAATTGATTGATTTGGCTTTGCTTCAAAACGGTATGTTGAAAGGTGAGGCTTTGAATAACTTTGTTAAAAGAAGCATTGATATGATTAAATAAGCCCCTTTAAATTTATTATATAGGGCATTACAGCTTATATGAGTTGTAATGCCCTTTTTTTTGTTTGTTTTTTCGTAATGATTATGTTTTTTTCCGTTGGATACGAGGTTTTTGGAAACTATTGTCTATATTTGGACATTGAATAAACTAGTATATTTCACTCGAAACTATATTCATGAAAAGATTTCTTTTGTTTTTGTCACTCTGCCTGTTCTTTCTGCCGTTTACGCAAGCTCAGAAAGTAGGACTTGTTTTGAGTGGCGGTGGTGCAAAAGGCATGACGCATATCGGTATTATTCGTGCTTTGGAAGAAAATAATATTCCTATCGATTACATTACCGGTACTTCTATGGGAGCTATTATTGGTTCGCTTTACGCTATGGGATATTCTCCTGATGATATGGAAGCATTGCTGCGCTCAGAAGACTTCAAACGTTGGTATTCGGGGCAAATAGAACCCGAATATGGGTATTACTTTAAGCAAAACCGACCTACTCCGGAGTTTTTCAATATTCGTTTCTCTTTTAAGGATTCGTTGCATATCAAGCCTCAGATACTTCCTACTAGTATGGTAAACCCTATTCAGATGAATTTGGTTTTTGTCGAGCTTTTTGCACGTGCTACAGCGGCATGTAATGGGGATTTTAATCATCTGTTTGTGCCTTTTCGTTGCATAGCTTCCGATGTGTATAACAAAAGGCCGTTGATTATGCGTAAGGGGGATTTAGGAGATGCGGTACGCGCTTCGATGAGCTTTCCGTTTGTATTCAAACCGATAGAAATTGATAGCGTTTTAGCTTATGACGGTGGAATTTATAATAATTTCCCGACCGACATCATGCGCGAAGATTTTCGGCCGGGAGTCATTATTGGTAGTGTGGTGGCTGCTAATCCCGGTAAACCAAAAGAAAATGATTTGATGAGTCAGCTTGAGAACATGATTATGCAGAAAACGGACTATACTCTTCCGGATTCTTTGGGTATTGTTATGACATTTAAGTATGATGACGTAAGTCTTTTGGATTTTGATCGTTTGCAAGAATTGCACGATATCGGCTATAATCGGACTATCAGCCTGATGGATTCTATAAAAAGTCGTATACATCGGAGAACAAGTGCAGAGAATGTACGTTTAAGGCGTCTTGTATATCGAAGCAATTTACCTCAGTTCCGTTTTAGAGACATCTATATAGAAGGAGCTAATCCACAGCAGCAAGCCTATATTAAAAAAGAGTTCCATGATGAAGACCATGAGGTGTTTACATATGAAGATTTGAAGCGTGGTTATTTTCGCCTATTATCCGATAATATGATATCGGAGATTATCCCACATGCGGTTTATGATCCCAAAAACGACTTATATTCATTACATTTAAAGGTTAAAATGGAGGATAATTTCTCTGTACGAATGGGCGGAAGTGTTTCTACGACCAGTTCTAATCAGATTTATTTAGGACTGGGATATCAGAATCTGAACTATTATTCCAAAGAAATTACTCTTGACGGTCAGATTGGTAAGGTGTATAATAATGCGCAACTTATGGCTAAAATAGATCTTCCTACTCGTGTTCCGACCTCCTATCGCCTTATTGCTTCTTTGAGCACGTTCGATTATTACAAAAAGGATAAGCTTTTCTCTAAAAATGATAAACCTTCTTTTAATTCTAAAGATGAGCGTTTTGTGAAGTTGATGGTGGCTCTGCCTTTTTTAGCAAATAAGCGAGCCGAAATAAGTATCGGATATGGAAAACTTCAGGATAATTATTTCCAATCCAATGTGATAAACTTTGATAAAGATCGTTCGGACAGGAGTACTTACAACCTTTTAGGAGGTGCTATAGGCTTTTATGGTAGTACATTGAATGCACGACAATATGCCACAAAAGGCTATTTTGAAAAATTGGTAGCACAGGTTTTTACCGGAAAAGAAAAGTTTATACCGGGAAATCCTACAGAAACAAGTTTCACAACTAAAGATCGGCAGTCTTGGTTACAAATATCTTATATGAAATATGCGTATCATACCATGACTCCAAAGTTTACTTTGGGGTGGATGGCGGAAATGCTATATTCATCGAAGAATTTTTCAGAGAATTATGCGGCAACTATGTTGCAGGCTGCAGATTTTTCTCCGACTCCCCATAGCAAGATAATGTATAATGAGGCATTCCGGGCCAATCAGTTTTTAGCGGCAGGTATCAAACCGATTTTTGTTTTCAATGACATGTTTCAAGTTCGTTCTGAACTTTATGGATTCATGCCTATATTTCCTATTAAAAAGAATGCTTTGAACAAGGCTTATTACGGAAAAGCGTTTTCCCGCTTTGAATATTTGGGAGAAATTTCAGTGATATGTCAATTACCATTCGGAGCGATATCAGCATATGTAAATCATTATAGTTCACCGAAAAAGGAATGGAATGTGGGGCTGACACTCGGTTGGCAATTGTTTAATTACCGATTCATTGAGTAATTTTCCTCAAAAAAAGTGTGCATATTGTTTGCTAATTTAGAAAAAGTACGTATCTTTGCACCCGTTAAACAAAAAGGCCGCGTAGCTCAACTGAATAGAGTAGCTGACTACGGATCAGCCGGTTACAGGTTTGAATCCTGTCGCGGTCACAATTTGTTAATAATAAAGGTCGCGTAGCTCAACTGAATAGAGTAGCTGACTACGGATCAGCCGGTTACAGGTTTGAATCCTGTCGCGATCACAAAAACCTCTACATTTATTGTAGAGGTTTTTTGTTTGTTGCATTATAAGATTGACCCATAAAAAAAGCCTCGCTAATGCGGGGCTTTTTTATGCTCTAATATATAATTTAGCATTTGATATTTAATTCGTTTAATATCGTACGCATAGCTTCGAAAGTTGTGATTCTAGTTGGCACGAGTGGCAGACGAAGTTTATTTTCAATCATTCCCATTGCATTTAGCATAGCTTTAACTCCAGCAGGATTACCGTCTACAAAGAGTAATTTGAATAATTCAGCAAATTTGTGATGAATTGTCAGTGCATTTTGGTAATCTCCTTGTAATGCCAAACGCACCATACGACTGAATTCGCGCGGGAAGGCATTTCCTATGACCGAGATGATGCCAACTGCCCCTAAGGTGATCAAGGGAAAGGTGATGCCGTCATCGCCTGAAATAACGTCGAAATTAGCAGGTTTATTTTTGATGATATCATCCATTTGGGTAATGTCACCTGATGCTTCCTTGATTGCAATGACGTTTTTGAAATCACGTGCAATTCGTAAGGTTGTTTCAGCTTTCATATTTACACCGGTGCGTCCTGGTACGTTATAGAGTACAATAGGGAGCTCTGTGGCTTCGGATATCGCTTTATAATGCTGGTAAATACCTTCTTGAGAAGGCTTGTTGTAATATGGTACAACAGAAAGAATCGCATCTACTCCGGTAAAATCGTCATTTTTCAGAGTATCTACCACAGCGCGAGTATTATTTCCTCCTACTCCGAGTAAAATAGGTATTTTCCCATTCACCCGTTCGATAACCATTTTCTTAATTTTCTTTTTTTCGTCTTCAGTCAAAGTCGGAGTTTCTGCTGTGGTACCAAGCACGCATAAAAAGTCAGTGTTGTTTTGAAGCTGATAGTCTACTAAACGCATCAATGCATCGTAATCAACGCTTTCATCCTCTTTAAATGGAGTAATCAGCGCTACCCCCATTCCTTTCAATCTAGTCTGTATCATGAGTATTATAAAGTAATCTCTAATTAAATGACTCGCAAAAGTACGATTTTTTTCGATTTACCATACAAATATAAGCTATAAAAAAGCTTTTTGTGGAAATTTGTTAGGATATGAGCGTTAAAAACTCATCTTCGCTTATAATCTTTATACCCAGTTTATGGGCTTTTTCCAGCTTGGACGGCCCCATATTTTCACCTGCCAGAATAAAACTGGTCTTGGTGGAGATGCTGCCAACGTTCTTTCCACCATTTTTTTCTATCAGATCTTTATATTCGTCTCGAGAATGATGGGTGAATACGCCGCTTATTACGATAGATTGCCCTGCCAGTTTATCCGTATATTCATTCAAATCTTCTTCTTTACGATATAGTTGCAACCCGGCAGATTTCAGACGTTCTATAAGATTGACATTCAATGGACTTGAGAAGTATATTAAGATGCTTTGCGCTATTTTTTCCCCGATTTCATCGATACTTGTCAGCTTTTCGAGATCTGCATTTTCCAGTTCCTCTATATTATTAAAAGATTTGGCTATTTTTTTGGCTACTGTTTCACCCACGAAACGAATTCCCAATGCAAAAAGCACTCTTTCAAAAGGAACTTCTTTGCTTGCCTTGATTCCTTTAATAATGTTTTCTGCAGATTTCTCACCCATACGGTCTAAATTTTTAATATCCTCTGCTGTGAGTTGATATAAATCTGCCGTATCCTTGATTAATCCCAAACGATAGAACGTATCTACGGTCTCCGGACCCAGTCCGTCAATATTCATAGCCTTACGACTGATAAAATGCTCTATTTTGCCTTTTATTTGGGGGGGACAAGCTGTTTCGTTAGGACAATAGTGGGCTGCTTCTCCTTCATAACGTACCAACTTGCTGCCACATTCCGGGCAATGAGTGATAAATTTTACTTTTTCACCGATAAGCATGCCGCGTGCATCTTTGTCCACCCCTGTAATTTTGGGTATGATTTCTCCGCCTTTTTCCACATAGACCATATCTCCGATATGTAAGTCCAACCCTTCGATAATATCAGCATTGTGCAGGGAGGCTCTCTTCACAATAGTACCGGATAGTTGTACGGGGTCTAAGTTGGCGACAGGAGTTATTGCTCCGGTGCGTCCTACCTGATAAGTAACCCTGTTTAAACGCGTTAAGGCACGTTCTGCCTGAAATTTGTATGCTATTGCCCAACGAGGAGATTTTGCGGTGAAACCAAGACTTTTTTGTTGGCGCATACTGTTGACTTTTAGTACGATACCGTCTGTCGCAACCGGCAGGTTTTTACGTTCAGTATCCCAGTATCTAATATATTCGAATACTTCTTCAAGGCTGTGAGTTTTTTTCGTGTGCTCTGAGATCTTAAATCCCCAACCGGCGGCTGTTTGCAGATTCTCATAATGCCCGTCACAAGGCAATTCCTCTCCTAAAAGATAGTATAGATAGGCATCAAGCTTACGTGAAGCTACAATAGCGGAGTTTTGCAGTTTTAAAGTTCCGGACGCGGCGTTGCGTGGATTGGCAAAAAGCGGTTCTTCACGTGCTTCTTTTTCCCGATTGAGTTCTTCAAATACCTCCCAAGGCATTAATATTTCTCCTCTGATCTCAAAATGTTCAGGATAATTGTTGCCATGTAAAACCAATGGTATGGTGCGGATTGTTTTTACATTGTCTGTCACATCGTCGCCTTTTTCGCCGTCTCCTCGGGTTACAGCACGTACTAACTTGCCGTTCTCGTAGGTCAATGAAATGGACGTTCCGTCGTATTTCAATTCGCAGCATATTTCAAAATCCTCATTCAGAGCTTTTTTTACTCGGTCATAAAAGTCCGTTACTTCATTTTCGGAATAAGTGTTTCCTAACGAAAGCATGGGATATTTATGAGTTACCTGTGTGAAGTTCTTGTTCAAGTCACTTCCTACGCGCATGGTGGGAGAATTTTCATCTTGATACTCAGGATGCTCTTTCTCAAGGTCCTGCAATTCGCGCATCATGTCATCGAACTCTTTATCTGATATTTCGGGGGTATTCAGCACGTAATAATTATAATTGTGCCGATGGAGGTCGGTGCGTAATTGGTCTATTCTTTCTTTTATTGTCATAACGATTTTAGAGTTTGTACGCAAAAATACGGGTTTCTCCCGAATATTTTTTGCTTTTACTCTTAACTTACACTATTTTTGCGGAAAAATTAAGTATATGCGTATTGACATCATCACTGTTTTGCCGGAAATGATTGAAGGCTTCTTCAACTGCTCCATAATGAAACGCGCTCAAAATAAGGGGCTTGCAGAAATCCACATTCATAATCTTCGCGATTATACAGAAGATAAGTATCGCCGGGTGGACGATTATCCTTTTGGTGGGTTTGCCGGAATGGTTATGAAAATAGAGCCCATAGAGCGCTGCATCAATACTTTGAAGGCAGAACGAGAATACGACGAGGTAATTTTTACAACTCCGGATGGTGAGCAGTTCAATCAGCCTATGGCCAATACGTTGTCTTTGGCTAAAAATCTCATTATTCTCTGTGGGCATTTCAAGGGGATTGATTATCGCATTCGAGAGCATCTTATAACAAAAGAAATCAGTATTGGCGACTACGTACTGACAGGTGGTGAACTGGCAGCTGCCGTTATGGCTGATGCGATTGTTCGCATTATCCCCGGGGTTATCTCTGACGAGCAGTCTGCTCTTTCCGATTCCTTTCAGGATAATCTTTTAGCTGCTCCGGTCTATACGCGTCCTGCTGATTACAAAGGCTGGAAAGTTCCGGAAATTTTACTATCCGGTCACGAGGCTAAAATTAAGGAATGGGAATTGCAACAGTCACTTGAAAGAACTCGTAAACTACGTCCAGATCTGTTGAATGAGTGATATGTAAAATGTAAATAAAAAGAAAAAGGACATTCACTTATGAATGTCCTTTTTTATGAAAATTGCTTGCGAATGGCTATACCTTGTTAAGTGTTATATCTCAAGCGCACCTATTATTTCCTTCACAGACTTATAATTGTGTCTGTTGAGATAATCATCAATTCCTTCTGCAACCTTCACGGTTATTGCCGGATCGATAAAGTTTGCTGTACCAATTTGTATGGCAGAAGCCCCTGCGAGCATGAATTCTACTGCATCTTTCCAATTCATGATACCTCCCAGTCCTATGACTGGTATTTTTACCGCCTTAGCAACTTGCCATACCATACGGAGTGCAATGGGTTTCACTGCTGCCCCGGACATACCTCCCGTTACAGTAGAGAGTATAGGACGCTTGCGTTCCGCGTCCACAGCCATTCCTAGCAAGGTATTGATGAGTGATACGCTATCTGCACCGCCATTTTCGGCTGCACGTGCTATTTCTGTAATATCTGTAACGTTGGGTGAGAGTTTTACGATAAGTGTCTTTTTGTAAACTGAGCGTACAGCTTTTACTACTTCTTCAGCGCCTTTGGCTGTAACTCCAAACGCCATTCCACCTTGCTTGACATTAGGGCAGGAAATATTTAACTCTATGGCAGGAATATTTACAAGATCGTTGATGATTTCCGCTGTTTTCACATAATCTTCAATGGCAGAACCTGAAACATTCACAATCATATTGGTTCTGATATCCTTGATGCGCGGATAGATATGTTCAACAAAATAATGCACACCTTTATTTTGCAGTCCCACAGCATTTAACATGCCGGACGGAGTCTCTGCCATGCGCGGATATGGGTTACCTTCACGTTTGTGAAGAGTGGTGCCTTTTACAATTATACCACCTATTCGCGATATATCGATGAAATCGGCAAATTCTTCACCATATCCAAAAGTTCCGGATGCCGTCATTACCGGATTCTTCATTTGCAGTTCGCCAATATTTACACTTAAATCTGCCATAATAGTTTATTTGTATTAAAAACCGGACCTTCTTTACATACACATAAATGACCTTCCGTAGTATTTTCCACGCAACATAAGCAGGCTCCTATGCCACATGCCATCATGTTCTCCAGGGATACTTCACAATTGATGCCTTTACTTTTAGCATATTTAGCTACGGCCATCATCATCGGTTTAGGCCCGCAGGTATATATTTGTTCAAAATTCACTTTGCTTAATATAGAGTGCTGGGTGACATATCCTTTTTCGCCATAGCTGCCGTCTTCCGTAGTGGTATATACTTCTCCATAAGCAGCGAATTCTTCTAATTGCAGCAAGTCTTTATTGCTTCTGGCACCTAACAGGAACGTTGGTTTGCTTCCGTTTTTAGCTAATTGTTCACCTAAATACAGCATAGGTGCTGTGCCTACACCACCACCTACTAACAGAAGCTTATCTGAGGGCTTTTCAGGCATTGTGAAGCAATTTCCCAACGGAAGTACTACATTGATTGCGTCTCCCTTTTTCGCTTCGCCTAAACGCTTGGTTCCGTCACCAACAAGTTGAATGAGGAACCAAACCTCATTCCGTTGTTTGTCTACATAATTAATAGAGATAGGACGCCGTAGGAAAGTTGTTGGTGAACCGTCTACACGAATCTCTGCAAATTGTCCCGGTAGCATTTCCGGAAGCGGGGACGAAGAAGTCAATTTCAGCAGCGCATAATTGGCATGCAGACGAACATTCTCGGTCACTGTCAGATCTAAAATATATTTTTTCATATTATTTATAAAGAAGAATTATCTTTCGGCTGCAAAGATACGGGAATTTGTGCAAATAGCCGTAGCTGTCTTCTAATTTTCCGGTTTGAATGTTTCGTAAGTATTATCATCAAAGAAAATTCTTATTTCGGTTATTTTCCTTGGTGGCCTTTCTTTATAGATAATCTCTTGTTTTACAATCTCTTTGGTGGGCTTTTGTGCTGTTTCTAATGCGATTTCCTTGCGATTTTCCGAAACATTCGGTTCATAGGACGGGTTTTCTGGATTGTCAGCAAATAGCGGATAGTCAAATCCACCGCTTTCAGTGGAAGAGGAATCATTACTCATATTTCCTTTCCCCGTTAGCAACCATTCCAAGTTAATGTCCTTGTAACATTGATGCAACTTCAGAATTACTTCTGTACTTGGATATTTATTGCGAGAACCTAAAATATGAGAAATGGTAGCTTGGGCCACTCCAATACTTTCGGCAAATGCTCCGGCAGTTAGTTTTTCCCGATCCATTATCATCTTAAATCTATCTTTTATACTCATGGTGTGATTATTATTACAATTGTATCCCTAAACTATCCGATTACAAAAGTAAACAATAAAAATCACAAAAGCAAATTATAATTGTGATATGTGATTTTTCACAGTTGTACTCCTAATTATTACTTATGTTATATATTAATGCGCAATGTCTATTATTGATTGATTTATCATTAATATTTTTAGTTTAATTAAAATCTATATTTTATTGATATATAATGTATTATACACGCTATATTTGCTTGATTTTACCTGTATTACAAATGTTTCATGCTTGTTATTTGTTCTATTAAGCCTTTGCTATAATAAAATGTGGTATAGTTAAGATTTATAGCTATTTATATTTTTAAAATATTACTATTAATGGTTTGTTGTATAAACGTATAATGAGCGATATTATTAATGCAAATTTCGATATTTACAATTGTACTGATGATATAATATGTATATTTGGTATATATTACCATTGTATTTTATACAATAGTAATATATGCTTTTTACGAAAGTTATATTCCATAGTTGCAGTGCACAACTATTCTCTCTATTTAGTATTAATGGATAAATTTGGATGGGCTATTTTTTTAAGAAAATGGGTGACAATTAGCAAGCAGATTTATATTCTCTCTGTTCCACTTCTCATTAAGATGAAATCTCTGCCTTATTTCCGTATAAATGTCTGGATGATTAAAAAAATGCGATTCTCAGGACATCTTTTTGGGGGTATTTTATTGTATATTAGTCTTTTATACTACTTTTGGGGTTATTGGCAAAGAGGTGAAATAGAAAAAAAGGGGGAAATTCCCCCTAAATGTGACAGAATGATACAAAAATGAACAGTTTCTTCTATTTACTTTATTGTAGGAAAGGTTATGTTCAAAGGAGTTTTTAATGCAGGATTTTAAAGATCAACTCACGCAAGAGATCGCTGTCATTTAATGAAGAGTTGCCTACTCCTTTGGATTTTGCATCCGTATATCGTATTTCTCCAATGATTTGCATGGTTTTTACTCCATTATATCGCCGCATGGCATTTAGATATTCACGAGACTGCCATGGAGTCTTTAAGCCTATGAATGAAGCAATGCCTTGCTCTGTTTTTTCGGGAGCGTAATAGGCTAACATTAAGTTGGAAAAGAATCCAAAAAGTAAAGATAAAGTCATTTGAATCGGATTGGTTTTTGGATTTTCTTCAAAATATTTTATTATTTTATTCGCTTTCAAGATGTCCTTTTCCACAATGGCGCTACGGAGCTCAAAGTTGTTATAATCTTTGCTGATTCCAATGTTTCGCTCTATCTGTTCGGGGGTAACGCGTGTCTGGCTTTTTGGAAGTGTAATAATCAGTTTCTCCAGCTCTCCGGTAAGGCGACTGAGATCGGTTCCTACGAAATCGGCAAGCATGGAAGTTGCTTTGGAATCCATATCTACCCCCTTACGTTTCATGTATGACGTGATGAATGTCGGAAGCTGGGCATCCCTTACTTTCTTAGATTCGAACAGTATGCCGGACTTTTCTATTTCGGCAGCCAGCTTTTTCCTTCTGTCCAGTGTGCCATGCTTGTGGCATATTACCAATATAGTGGAAAGCAAAGGCTTCTGAAGGTAATAGGAAAGCTCTTCCATGTTGCGTATGTTCTGTGCTTCCTTTACCACAACCACTTGGTGTTCTGACATCATCGGATAACGTTTGGCGGCATTGATGATTGTAGCTACATCTACGTCTGCACCATACATTACGGTCAGGTTGAACTCTTTTTCGGTTTCATTCAGTATATTGTCCGTTATATAATCCGAAAGAAGATCGATGTAATATGGTTCTTCGCCCATTAAATAATAGACGGGGCGATATTGTCCGGCTTTTAGCTCTTTGATAATGTCGTCACACGTGATTTCCTGCTTTGCCATATTTTTTTTGCTTTACCAGTCGAATTTCAGATGTTTTACGGTTTTCTTTTCGTCAATAATCATACGCAGGGATGCGATGCCTATTTCAACGTGTTCCGTTACGTAATTTTGGGTTACTATATTATCGCTCTTATCGGTCTTGACCCCTTCGGGAATCATTGGTTGATCGGACACCAGTAATAAGGCTCCTGTCGGGATATGATTGGCAAAGCCGCAGCTGAATAAAGTTGCCGTTTCCATGTCAACTGCCATGGCGCGCGTCTTCTTGAGGTATTCTTTGAAGTTTTCATCATGTTCCCAAATACGGCGATTGGTAGTATATACGGTTCCAGTCCAGTAATCACGCGCATAGTCGCGAATGGCGGAAGAAACGGCACGTTGCAGCATGAACGCCGGTAATGACGGCACTTCCGGTGGAAAATAGTCGTTTGAGGTACCTTCGCCACGGATGGCGGCGATTGGAAGGATAAGGTCCCCTATTCTATTTTTTTTGTCTATACCACCGCATTTGCCTAAAAACAGACATGCTTTAGGCTGAATAGCGCTCAGTAAATCCATGATAATGGCGGCATTAGGGCTTCCCATTCCAAAATTGATAATGGTTATTCCTTCCGCACTGGCAGAAATCATATTGGCATCTTTGCCGAGAATGGGAACATTGAACTTTTCAGCGAAAATTTCCACATACTTGTTGAAGTTGGTTAACAGGATATACTCTCCAAAATCTTCCAGGTTACGTTTTGTGTAACGGGGTAGCCAATTAGCGACGATTTCTTCTTTTGTTTTCATAAGATTTCATTAAATTTGTTCCCTAAAGAGTCGTTAAGGAGTGATTGTTTAACTTACAAAGTTACAATAAAAAAGTAAAAACAAGAAATTAAAATAGAATGTTCTCACTGAACTTGCCGGCATTTGATGCCAAAATTGCTATGAGAGACGGGAAAAGGAGTATTTTTGACGTAGTCCGTCGCCGATATGTTGCTTTGACTCCTGAGGAATGGGTGCGACAGCACTTTGTGCACTTTCTTTTGGTGCATAAAGGCTATCCGCAGGCGCTTATGGCAAACGAGGTGCAGGTGCAATTGAATGGCACTAAAAAACGCTGTGATACAGTTCTTTATAGGCGTGATTTCACAGCGCGTATGATTGTGGAATACAAGGCTCCCGAAGTGGAAATTACTCAAAAGGTTTTCGATCAGATTACCCGTTACAATATGGTATTGAAGGTGGACTATCTGATAGTGAGTAATGGTATCAGGCATTATTGCTGTCGTATGGATTATGAAAATAATAGTTATATTTTCTTACAAGACATCCCCGACTACAAGGATCTTTGATTTGAGTCACTGAGTGAGCTGTAATGAGTTCCTGAGTGAAAGGCATTGAGTCCCTGACTGAATCCCTTTCACTCAGGAACTCATTGTATCCCCTCTCAGAACTGCTTCTGGACGGGGGATGAAAATGTTGATGATGTGTGAAAATGATAGTAAAAAATACGTATTCCCTCCTACTCTTATGAGTTTGGACAAGTGTGTGAAATTAATTGGGAATAGCAAAGTAGGCCTACTTTTGATTTTCATGTTCATAAATAAGGTTCAGGCTGTTATTCATCTCATAAAATAACTGCCTGAACCTTATTGGGTTTATCGCAAGAATTACGGAATTTATTCAGCGTCTGCTGCTTTCTTTCTGCTTCTTGTTGTTTTTTCTTTTACCGGTTCTTCTTTCACTTCCGGAGCAATGCCTGCCAGTTCCGGGTCAATCATGATACGTCCGCAATATTCGCAAACAATGATTTTCTTACGTGAACGGATGTCCAATTGTCTTTGAGGCGGAATTTTGTTGAAGCAACCACCGCAGGCATCACGCTGTACATAAACGATGCCCAAACCGTTGCGTGAATTTTTGCGGATACGCTTGAAAGACTGGAGCAGACGCGGTTCGATTTTTGTTTCGAGATCTTTGGCTTTGTCTCTTAGCTTTTCTTCTTCCTGTTTGGTTTCAGAAATGATTTCGTCCAGCTCATTCTTCTTTACGTCCAGATCTTTTTGTCTTTCTTCCAAAGCGGCAATGCTTTCTGCTGCTTCCTGAGATTTCACTTCCTCATCAGCGGTAAACTCTTTGATTCTCTTTTCGCAAAGCTCAATTTCCAATGTTTGGAACTCGATTTCTTTACTTAGGAAGTCATATTCGCGGTTGTTGCGTACGTTTTCCTGTTGTTCTTTATATTTTGCAACGGAAGCTTTTGCGGTTTCGATCTCTACTCTTTTGGTAGCAATAGCGGATTTCAATTCGGAAACCTCCGACTGGATTCTTTCGATACGGGTACTCAAACCGGCAATTTCATCTTCCAAGTCTTGCACTTCCAGAGGAAGCTCGCCTCTCAACGTCTTGATTTCATCAATTTTAGACAACATGGTCTGTAATTGGAACAAAGCTTTTAATTTCTGCTCCACTGTCAATTCCTGAGGATCTTTTTTTGCTTCTTTAGCCATTTTAATTACATGTATTTTATGGGATTCGTATTTACTTTGCTTGGTTGAACTTCAACAGCAGGAAACAAATCCCGGATTATTGTATAAAATATTTCTTTTGTATACTGTTCGCTTTCATAATGCCCTATCTCTGCCAACAGGATGTCTGTGTCGTGGCCGAAATAGTCGTGGTATTTTATTTCGCCGGTAATGAAGACATCAGCATGGTTGCGTATGGCAAGCGGCATGAGAAAAGCCCCTGCACCGCCACATAGGGCAACGGTCTGTATCTCCCGCCCGGTCAGTTTGTTGTGTTTCAGGCAACCCACTTCAAAGGTTTTCTTGATACGCTTCAGGAACTCCAATTCGGTTTCCGGAGCTTCCAATTCGCCGATAACGCCTGCTCCGGCTTGTTGCCAGGAGTTCTGCAACGGATATAAATCAAATGCAGGTTCCTCGTACGGATGTGCGGCGAGTAACGCTTTTATTGCTTCTGCTTTTCGGTAAGCTGGCAGAATGGTTTCGATACGCGTCTCCTTTTCCACATGCAGCTCGCCGATTTTTCCGCAATAAGGATTGGCGCTTTCAAGAGCACGAAACATTCCCTCGCCCTCCACATTGTAGCTGCACGAATCATAATTGCCGATACATCCGCATCCGGCAGATGCCAATGCTGTGCGTACTTGTTCCGCCTGTGCGGCAGGTACGAATGTCACCAGTTTCAATAAAGCGTTTTCTTTGGCTTCCAGTACACGTACATTCTTTAATCCGATTTTTTCGGCAATCTTGAAATTCACTCCTTCCGGTGCATTGTCCAGGTTAGTGTGGGCGGAATAAATGACAAGGTCGTTCTTGATAGCTTTCAAGATACAACGCTCCACATAGTCCTTTCCTGTTATGGATTTATAACCTTTGAAGATAAGCGGATGATGCGATATGACAAGATTGTACCCTAACGCAATTGCTTCGTCCAATACGGCTTCAGTAACGTCAAGACACAACAAAGCCCCTGTTGCTTCCGCATCTGTCAATCCAATTTGCAGGCCGGCATTGTCAAATCCGTCTTGCAATGGCAGAGGCGCGAACCGTTCAAGGGCGCTTACTATCTCCTTAATTTTCATTATCAGTAGAAAATTTGGTTGCAAATATACATAAAAGTAGCGAATTACGGCTTACTTTTTACTTTTTTTTCTACCATGACAGGCCGTAGCTTTCCGTAGGCGTCGAAAGACTTACGCGAAGCCAATGAAATGGTTATCATCAGTGAAAGCATAGATGCCGTAAATGTGATAACCATAATCATCATCTGATATTTGATAGCGACATTGGGACTACTCCCGCCCAATATCTGTCCAATCATTGTTCCGGGAAATGCTACCAAGCCCATGACAGAGATATTGGCGATGAGCGGACTGAATGCCTTGATAATGGCCTGACGGATAAACGGCGCTTGCGCTTCTGTACGGGTAGCCCCGTTACCAAGCAGATAGCGGTAAAGTTGTTGCTCGCGTTTCAATCCGCTATAATAAGTATTTAGGGCTATAACATTACTGGATAGCATGTTTCCCATCAATATGCCGAAAATAGGAATGAAGTATTGGGCACTGAACACATTTTCAAGGCGCAGTACGATTCCTATAAAATACATTCCCACGCATACCACGCTACACAGAAAACCTACGGATATAGGTATCAGTAATATCTTGCGTTTCAGTTGTGTGCGTGCCAGTGCCGTTTGCGAAGCTACGAGTATCATGACGATTACCCACAGGAAATTAATCCACGGATTATTCCAAAGAAAAAGGTATTTCAGATAAACGCCGATGAAGAAAAGCTGCACAATCATGCGTGCCGTACCGATGAGAGTTGCACGTAGCAGGCCGGTCTTGAATTTCCATATATAGAATAATGGTATTAATAGCAAAAGTAGTCCGATGCCCAGACTGAGGTATGATATGTCGATAGTTCCCATGAGTATTTTCGATAGCTTGTAATGCAAAGGTAGCGCTATTAATAAATTATGGAAGAATTTATTAATAAATTTACCGGAATTTATTAATAAATCTTGGAAAATTCATTAGTGTTTTGGTGGTTCTCTTTTTCCTGCGGAATTAGCGGATAAATAAGAAAACCAATGCGGATGCAATAATAATGCACCCCCCAATAATAATCAGCATCATTCGTACGGTATGTTTCTGTTCGGAATGTTCCTTTTGCCGGGTAAATTTGGTTATCTTTTCCATGTCTTCTGCAGTTGTATTGTGAGGCATGCGGCGCCCTTTGTGCATTTTATCTAAACGCTCATTGAGACGTTCCCGGCGAAGAAGGCGTAAATTGCGGTTCTCCTTATCACGACGTATCATATCAAAAACAAATCCGGCAAAACTCATGGCTTTATGTTTATCAGGTTTGTCACATTATTATATGCCGGTCACATCCTTTGGCGAAATCCATGTCGTGTGATACTGCCAGTACGGCGGTTCCCTTTTGGGTTTGATGCCGTAAGAAGGCCAGCACTCTCTCCGTAGAACCCGAATCGAGTGCCGAAGTCGGCTCGTCCACAATGATTAGTGGCTTGTTGATCATGGAAGCTACGGCTATCATCATGCGTTGGCGTTGGCCGCCGGATATCTCATTTACACGTTTATAATATAACTCTTCTTCAAGTCCTAATTCTTCAAAGCAATTGAATAGTTGCATTTCGGAGAACGGTGTGGCTCGATTGGCTTTCAGACTGAAAGGCAGCTGTATCATGTCTTTTACCCATTCTAACGGTAGCGCCAATTCTTGTGGAATCCAAGCTATTTGTTTGCGAATGAGGTCTATGCTGTTTTTATCCGATACGATGTTATTGACCGTAATACGTCCTTCTTTTAATGGAGTAAACCCCAGTATGGCATTGAGAAGAGATGTCTTTCCGCATCCCGACGAACCGGAAATACAGGCAATCTCTCCCCTCCTCAATTGCAGGTTGAAGTTGGAGAATAGTATATCATGACCGTATGCAATACTGGCACCCTCTATTTGTAACATAAATAAATTCTTTAGTCCTTATTGCAAAGGTAAGGAAAAAAGATTTGCAAAGATAACTTTATACTTTTATCTTTGTATCACTAATTAATTCGGGAAAAAAAGTATGATACAGAACGAACGGGATTGCCGCCATGAGCATGTACTGGGCGTGGCGAGACAAATGATGACTGCCGCACGCACAGCGCCTAAAGGGAAAGGTGTAGATGTAATTGAAACGGCACTGGTTACAGGAGAAGACCTGAAAAAACTTTCAGAAAAAATGAGTGCCATGGCAGAAGAATTGGGTATGAAGTTCTTTCTGCGTGATGCGGCAAACGTTTTGCAAGCAGAATGTGTTGTTATAATAGGTACGCGCGAGCAGGCGCAAGGGTTGAACTGCGGTCATTGTGGCTTTCCAACTTGTGCCGGGCGTTCCGAGGGTGTGCCATGTGCCTTGAATACGGTTGATGTGGGGATTGCTGTCGGCTCTGCTTGCGCTATGGCTGCCGATATGCGGGTGGATACCCGGGTGATGTTCTCTGCCGGACTGGCTGCACAACGAATGAATTGGCTGAAGGATTGCAAGGCGGTATTCGCTATTCCGGTCAGCGCTTCTTCCAAGAATCCGTTCTTTGATAGGAAGCCTAAAGAAGAAAAGAAATAAGTGTATTGCCGAACCAGAAGTTGAGAAATGTAAAGCTGAACTTTAGGCTTCATTATCTTACTTAACGAATTAAATAACTTAGAATTGATATGGGATATTTTGTTGGAATTCCATTAGGTGGAGCTACCGAAAAAGATTATCAGGTGCGTTTTGGTAAGAATATGACCTTTCAGGTGGAAACGCGTGCTCCCCACCTGCCTGCAGAATGGGCTTTACAAAGCGGTGTACAACTTACATGGCCTCATGCAAATACCGATTGGGCTTATATGCTTGAGGAAGTACAGCAATGTTTTATTGCCATTGCTTCCGAAATAGCCAAGCGGGAGTTGCTGCTGATTGTAACTCCGGAACCTGAGGAAGTGAGAATGCAAATCTCCGCGGCAGTTAATATGGATAACGTACGTTTTCTGGAATGTGAAACGAATGATACTTGGGCGCGCGACCATGGAGCTATCACTATGGTAGATACAGAGGGGGCTTCTCTGCTTGATTTTACTTTTAATGGCTGGGGACTGAAATTTGCTTCGGATAAAGATAATCAAATTACACGTCGGGCTGTTGAAGCCGAAATCTTAAAAGGTCGATATATGAGCCGTTTAGGCTTTGTGCTGGAAGGCGGTTCCATTGAAAGTGACGGCTTGGGAACATTACTTACCACTTCGGAATGCCTGCTGTCGCCTAACCGTAACGGTCAGCTGAACAAGGTGGAGATTGAAGAGTATCTCCGATCGACATTTCATCTTGAACGGGTACTTTGGCTGGATTACGGATATTTGGCCGGAGATGATACGGACAGCCATATAGATACGCTTGCCCGTTTTTGTTCGCCGGATACGATTGCTTATGTGCAGTGCCGGGATGTGAATGACGAGCATTATGAGGAGTTGCACCGAATGGAAGAACAACTTAAAACGTTCCAAACACTCGCAGGAGAACCTTATAAACTGTTGGCACTGCCAATGGCCGATAAAATAGAAGTGGAAGGCGAAAGACTCCCGGCTACGTATGCTAATTTCTTGATAATGAATAATGCGGTGCTATATCCCACATATAACCAGCCGGAGAATGATATGCGCGCCCAAGAGGTGTTGCAAAAGGCATTTCCCGAACATGAAATTGTAGGCGTAGACTGTCGTGCTTTGATAAAACAACATGGCTCGCTGCACTGTGTCACGATGCAATATCCGATGGGGGTAATCAAATAGTAGGAAGATATGGGAGTTGTCAATTTCATTTTTTGTGGGATATTTATAACTATGTATACAGCAGGCTGGTTCTTTCCTAAGTTTCGGCAGTATATTAAAAAGAATATATGGTTGGATAATCTTCCGGGAGTATTGGAACTTATCTTTCTTCTAAATTTCTCCGAATATCTTTTTGTAGAGCAATGGAATTGGGAATATGGTGAAATACTCTCTTGGGTTATTTCAATTCTTATCAGTTTGGCAACTTATTATTGGTGGGATAGATTAGACCGAAGAACAATAAAAAAACATTCAAAAGAAATATAGATTATGAGAAAAATAAAAGTCGGTATTATCCAGCAGGCTAATGTCGCGGATATGCGTACCAACCTGATGAATCTGGCCAAGAGCATCGAAGCGTGTGCCGCTCATGGTGCACAATTGGTAGTGTTGCAGGAACTGCATAACTCACTCTATTTTTGCCAGACGGAGAATACCCAACTGTTTGATTTGGCGGAACCTATTCCCGGACCGTCAACCGGTTTCTATTCAGAGTTGGCAGCTGCCAACAACATTGTATTGGTAACCTCGTTATTTGAAAAACGTGCTCCGGGTTTGTATCATAATACAGCAGTTGTTTTTGAACGTGATGGTAGCATTGCCGGGAAATACCGCAAAATGCATATACCTGACGATCCGGCGTATTATGAGAAATTTTATTTCACTCCCGGAGATTTGGGATTTGAACCCATACAGACTTCTCTTGGAAAGCTGGGAGTGTTGGTATGTTGGGATCAATGGTATCCTGAGGCTGCGCGTCTAATGGCATTGAAAGGTGCCGAATTGTTGATTTATCCTACGGCTATCGGTTGGGAAAGCAGTGATACGGATGATGAAAAGTCTCGCCAATTGAATGCTTGGATAATCTCACAACGCGGACATGCCGTAGCCAACGGACTTCCTGTCATTTCAGTGAATCGTGTGGGGCATGAGCCTGATCCTTCCATGCAAACGAATGGTATTCTTTTTTGGGGAAATAGTTTTGTGGTTGGTCCGCAAGGTGAGTTTTTGGCGCAGGCTGGTAATGATCAGTCTGAGAATATTGTGGTGGAAATTGATTTGGAACGTTCGGAGAATGTCCGTCGTTGGTGGCCATTCTTGCGTGATCGCAGGATTGACGCCTATGAAGGATTGACAAAGCGTTTTTTAGATTAAAAAAGGGCTTCACTTAAAAGTGACCTTTTTATTCATCAGGAAGTTCACTCCGCCATATACAAATAGTCCTAAGAATTGGGCAAGATACTCATCGCAGTTTAGCCCTTCTACCAGTCCGATAAGGAAAATGAATTGTGCACAATAAGCCATGCCAAAGGCTATGGAAAAGAGCAGCACTTGTCGCCAAGTGTTGCTCTTCTTTTCTGTTGGGAATATCCAATACTTGCACCAAATGAAATTGTGAGTCTGTGCAAGTATGTATGCCGTTACATTGGAAAGCATGTAATTGATGTCCAATTCATCCATCATAAACCAGATGGTGACTGCTGTAATTAAAGCGTTTAGCGTACCGATTACTGCAAAACGAAAAATACGTGTGGACTCTTTCACTCTCTCCTATTCTCTTGTATTTATTCTTTTACCTCAACAATAAGGTTGAGTTCATCCAACTGTTTCTGATCGATAGCCGAGGGTGCGTCCAGCATAACATCTCTGCCGGAGTTATTCTTCGGAAATGCGATGCAATCACGAATACTGTCAAGGCCTGCAAAAATACTAACCCAACGGTCAAGACCGTAAGCCAAACCGCCATGAGGAGGTGCTCCGAATTTGAATGCATTCATCAGGAATCCGAACTGCTCTTCGGCTTTCTCCGGAGTGAACCCTAATATTTCGAACATTTTAGCCTGTAATTGTGCGTCGTGGATACGTATAGAACCGCCACCGACTTCAATGCCATTGCACACCATATCGTAGGCATCGGCGCGGACTGCTGCGGGATTGGTGTCCAACAAAGGAATATCTTCATCTTTAGGATGAGTAAACGGATGGTGCATAGCCATTAGGCGTCCTTCTTCTTCGCTCCACTCAAACATCGGGAAATCAACAATCCAAAGCAATGCAAATTTATTCTTATCGCGCAGCCCTAACTGATTACCCATTTCAAGACGAAGCTCATTCAGTTGCTTGCGGGTTTTCATTGCATCATCACCACTTAAAATAAGAATTAAGTCACCTGGTTTAGCGCCAAAGGCGGCTTTCATTTCCTGCAAAACTTCTTGTGTATAGAACTTGTCGACACTTGATTTTACGGTACCGTCAGCTTCTACACGAGCATATACCATACCTTTGGCTCCGATTTGCGGTTTCTTTACGAATTCGGTCAGAGCATCCAGTTGCTTGCGGGTATAACTTGCAGCACCTTCAGCACAGATACCTCCGATGTATGCAGCATTGTCGAATACAGAGAAACCATGCCCTTTCATGATGTCCATCAATTCTACAAATTTCATACCGAAGCGCAGATCAGGCTTGTCACTTCCATAATACTTCATGGCATTTGCCCATGGCATACGTTGGAATGGTTCTGTCAACTCCACACCGCGAATTTCCTTGAAAAGATACTTTGCCATGCCTTCAAAGAGTTCGATTACATCATCTTGTTGTACAAAAGACATTTCGCAGTCTATTTGTGTAAATTCCGGCTGGCGGTCGGCTCTCAGGTCTTCATCGCGGAAACATTTGGCTATTTGGAAATAACGGTCGAAACCGGAAACCATCAGCAATTGTTTCAATGTTTGAGGGCTTTGCGGCAGTGCATAGAATTGTCCCGGATTCATGCGTGAAGGAACAACAAAGTCACGTGCACCCTCCGGTGTAGAACCTATGAGAAGCGGAGTCTCCACTTCGATGAACCCTTTACTGTCCAGATATTTACGAACTTCAATTGTCATTTTATGACGCAGTTCCAGATTCTTACGTACAGTAGCACGACGCAAATCCAAGTAGCGGTATTTCATACGGATATCATCACCGCCGTCTGTATTATCTTCGATTGTGAAAGGCGGAGTCAGAGCGGAATTTAGCACATTCAGTTCTGAAACAATAATTTCAATGTCTCCGGTAGGAATATTTTTGTTTTTGCTGAAGCGCTCATTCACAGTTCCCACTATCTGGATTACAAATTCGCGTCCCAAGTGGTTAGCCTGCTCGCAAAGCTCGGCATCTACTTCTTCATTAAATACTAATTGGGTAATTCCGTAACGGTCGCGAAGGTCTATGAATGTCATTCCCCCCATTTTACGGCTGCGTTGTACCCAACCTGACAATGTCACTTGCTTATTAATGTCGGAGATACGCAATTCTCCGCAGGTGTGTGATCTATACATCTTATTATATTACTATTTTACAATTTACTATTTACTGTTTGGCGATGCAACATCAGGATGTGTCATTGCTAAAAGCGGATAAATATTGTGCAAAAATACATAAAACATATTACAGACGTATCAAAACAGAAGAGTTTATTTTAAAAAACAACTTTATGGAACAACTTGAATAATAAAATTATCAATCTTGAACATCTCCCGATAATCTTGTAGACTTTAATTCTTTCTAAGTTTTTTTATTTGTTCCTTGCCTTTATCCAATATCATTCTGTTTGTATGAGTAATATCTTCCATTATGGACTCATTTATTTGTTTAAGGCCATTGATGTAATCTTGAGCACGTTGTAGTACGTTTGAGGTGTCTTTTTCTGCATTTTTGGGCACAATGACTTGTAAACCCCTTTGGATTATGTTGACGTCAATATTTTCTCCCATCATCATCGGGTCTCCATCAAAGTGTATTACTCCCGGTTTGGAACGGTGGATACGGAGTGTTTTACAACGGAAAGTTTTTATTCGGCTGTTCTGGTCAATGGTTTTGTTAAACAGCTGGAATGATAATGCAGGTACATCCAATACGGTAAACGGTTCCAGGATGGTAACATCCAGCAAACCGTCGTTAAGTGTGGCTTGCGGGGTGATATAGGCGTTGTTCCCATATTGTGAGGCATTTCCGCATGCAATCAGGAAAGCTTTATAGCGTGATGTGCTTCCGTCCATTTCCAGCTCGTAAGTTTCCGGTTTGTACTTTAAACTTTCAAGCAGGGTTTTCTCCAGATATATGAGTGGCCCCCTTCTGCCGGCCTTGGAAAATTGCAGACTGACAAATGCGTCAAATCCCACTCCGCAGGTACAGAAAAAAGGAACATCATTGATCTTGCCATAGTCAATAATGTCTATCAATCCTTCATTGATGATGTCAATTGCCTTTTTGGCTTCCATTGGAATTTGCAGATGACGGGCGAGTCCGTTTCCTGAGCCACATGGAATAATACCTAATGCCGTTTTGGTGTGTACCAATGAACGCGCTATTTCATTGATTGTTCCATCTCCACCAATGGCAACTACGGCAAAAACCTCTTCTTTGGCCTTTCGGGCAGCTATTTCAACGGCATGTCCCGCCCATTCCGTATAGATTACTTCGGGCATGTACCGATTCTTATCTAACTTTTCGTCAAGCCATTTCAATATATGCTCCTTACCCTGTGTACCGGATATAGGATTTATTATAAATGCTATTTTCTTTTTATTATCATCCATTTAAACGGGGTTTTCTATCATGCAAAAGTAATATAAATCCTTTAATTTTAACCATAGTGAGTCTCTTAAAACGAGTTAGAGTAGATTTTTTAGAGTAAAAGGAACATATAACAACATATTTTGCTATCTTTGCCCCCTGTTTTTAAGAACTTGTTTTTAATAGAATTAATATTCATTATATAAAAGACATTTCATGGGTTTACTGCAAGACAAATTCGCGAAATATGATTTGCCGCAACAATTTATGGCAAAAGGGGTATATCCCTATTTCCGCACAATTAACAGCCATCAGGATACAGAGGTAACGATGGATGGCAAAAAGGTCCTGATGTTCGGTTCGAACGCATATATGGGATTGACATATGACAAACGAATCATTGACGCTTCCATTGCTGCCACTGAAAAATATGGTACAGGATGTGCCGGTTCCCGTTTTCTGAACGGTACTCTTGATATACATGTTGAATTGGAAAAGGAATTGGCTGAATTCGTAGGGAAAGATGAAGCGCTTTGCTTTTCTACCGGTTTTACTGTAAATGAGGGTATCATTCCTGCAGTAGTAGGTCGTGGAGATTATATTATCTGCGATGATCGCGACCATGCTTCTATCGTGGACGGACGCCGCCTCTCTTTCGCTACACAATTAAAATACAAGCACAACGACATGGAGGACCTTGAAAAGGAACTCCAGAAGTGTGAACCGGATGCTGTGAAGTTGATTGTTGTAGACGGTGTGTTCTCAATGGAAGGCGATTTGGCCAACTTGCCGGAAATCGTTCGTTTGAAGAAGAAATATAATGCCAGTATTTATGTGGATGAAGCTCATGGTTTAGGTGTATTCGGTAAGCAAGGTCGCGGTGTTTGCGATCATTTCGGAGTTACCGAGGATATTGACCTGATAATGGGAACATTCAGCAAATCATTGGCTTCAATAGGTGGTTTTATTGCCGGTGATAAGGATGTCATCAATTGGTTGCGTCATAATGCCCGTTCTTATATATTCCAGGCGAGCAGCACGCCGGCAGCAACAGCAGCGGCTCGTGAGGCTCTTCACATTATTAAATCAGAACCGGAGCGTATTCAGCGTTTGTGGGATATCACTAATTACGCTTTGAAGAGTTTTCGTGATGCTGGTTTCGAGATCGGTGAAACTGAGTCTCCTATTATACCTTTGTATGTACGTGATACGGAAAAGACATTTGTTGTGACAAAGATGGCTTTTGATGAAGGTATTTTTATTAATCCGGTTATTCCACCGGCATGTGCTCCTCAAGATACATTGGTGCGTGTGGCGCTAATGGCTACTCATACTAAAGAACAAGTGGATTATGCAGTTGAAAAGCTCACAAAATGCTTTAAGGAATTAGGTATTATCAAGTAGAAGAGTATTTGCAAGAAATTATATGAAGTGGGCTGTCCGGTTACCGGGCAGCCCACTTTTTTGTAGTAGAGAGTAAAAAAGTTCTTTTGTTTGAATTTGTTGGTTCTAATTACCTGTTTGCTTTGAATTTGAAATTATTTTAGTATATTTGTTGCTATTATTAATGAAAAGCATAACATTTGAATGAAAAAACAAGATTTCCTTTTCGTTTTTACTCTAATCGTAATCTTCTTACCTTTCTTTGTAAGCGATGCCCTTTATGATTGGTATAAATCTTTCAATGCAGCACATGGCATGATAATGAGTTTTGTGAAATTCGGGGTGCTTGCCACTTTGGGCGAAATTCTGGGGCTTCGCATTAGTTCAGGAGTGTATAATAGAAAAGGATTTGGTGTCCTCCCTCGAGCGGTTGTATGGGGGCTTTTAGGAATGGGGATTAATATGGCAATGATTGTCTTTTCCAAAGGTGTACCGCAATTCATGGAATACATGGGAATGGAAAATGCTTCGTCTATAATTAATGGAGAATTCTGCTTGGATAAGCTATGGGTTGCTTTGGCTATATCTGTCACTATGAACACAATCTTTGCTCCTGTGTTTATGACATTTCATAAGATAACGGATACGCATATCTTGGATTGTGGCGGTTCGCTCCGTAGCCTTGTAACCCCTATCCCGATGACGCGCATCATTACACATCTTAATTGGGATGCACAATGGAACTTTGTTTTTAAGAAAACGATCCCTTTCTTTTGGTATCCGGCGCATACTATAACTTTCTTGTTGCCGGGAGAAGTCAGGGTTTTGTTTGCGGCTATATTAGGCGTTGTTCTTGGAGTGCTGCTGGCTATTGCTGCAAGAAGGAAATAATAAAGCTTTTGGATTAGTGACTAGTCCTAAATACTGTAACAGTTGTTTAGGGCTTAGTTGATTTTTCTTTAGCATAACGTAATGTATAGCCGTAGTTGGAATTTAAAACTAATGAATCGGTTGTAAGTTTTTCAATTTTTAAAGTGTCTATCCCTTCTATTTCCACGCCGTTGCCAATGCTCTTTACTGTCAGGTAAAGTTCATCTCCTTGCTGTTCCCAATATTTGTATACCAACGTAGCCATGTTAATAGAAGATGCTTCGCCATCTTCGCCCAGTCTTATGCCTTGCATCTTGCCTGGTTGTCCCTCAACGGGCATTATCCATGAGCCAATGATGGTGACCTTACTCTTTTTTTCGTTACAAGCAGTTATAGCGGTAATTAATACTGTCGCTGCTAATAAAAGTGTTTTCATACAGTATTTTTTTTGTTACTAAATCAATTATCGGTTAAATCGTTTCATCTGAGTAATAAAAAAGGAGCTACATTTCACTGTAACTCCTTGATTCTTATCAGTCGGGGTAGCGGGATTCGAACCCACGACCCCCTGCTCCCAAAGCAGGTGCGCTAACCGGACTGCGCTACACCCCGAGTGCTTTACTTCTTAAAAGCGGTTGCAAAGATAGATGTTTTCCTAATACATGCCAAATTTTTTAATAACTTTATCTGAAATAAAATTTTAAAACATTGATAAACAGCAAAAAAGACACAGAGGATTACTGTGTAAAACGAAATGCCACTTTTATCAAGTTTCTTTCGAGTAATATTTAATAGTTTTTTAACCATGTGGAATAAATAAATTCTGCAAACATGCTCTTCTACTAATAATCATCCTATAACCCATTTGCTATTAGGCAAATAAGAGATAAGTTTTGTAGTGATATAACAACTGATAAAGGTAAGTATGCTAATAAGAGGAATAGCTGCCGCAATAGATATTTGTGGCTGAATGATTGATACCCAAAATGGCAACCAAAGCATGTGCATCAGAAACATACCATAGCTGTTGACTGAGATATTCTTAACTAAACCGTAAATCTTACCTGCTTTTTGAATAGTAGTGAACAGAATGAAAGCTCCAAAAGTAGCTATCACACAGTTGATAATGCAGAAGCACCATGCTATCTCCAAGTCAGAGAGTTGTTGTGGAATACCGGGTTTAGCCTGGAGGTAGAAACTAAGAATGGTGAAAGAGGTGCCGCCCAATAGGCAGACAAGTCCTATAATGGAGCGCTTCAGGCGTGTCCAGTTAATATGATAACGAATGTAGTGACCTAAAACCAAATAACCGGAATAACCACTAAAATCATACAACATATGATATTGATTCCACCAACATTGTCCCAATACATCGCCATAGAATTTATTCACAAAAGGCAAGCAAGTGGTCAGCGCCCATAGATATAAAAACATACGCTCTTGCTTAGCGGTGGCTATACGCAGCCAAGGTGAAAGAATGGGAATAAGCAAGTAAAGTCCTATAAGAGGATACATAAACCACAGATGAAAAGCATTCATCGGGAAGTTTAACGGTAACTTGCAAACAGCCATACACATGCCTTTCCAATCGCCTCCTTCTTGCCATACCTGGAGCACAGCATACACAATCATAAATACCAACATAGGTGGCAGAATACGAAGGAAACGGCGTTTAAAGAACTCTCCCCATGACTGCTTTTCTTTCATGGGAACAAGTAAATAGGCTGAAGTGATAACAAATAGGGGGACTGAAATGCGACTCATTCCATCCCAAATTGCAATCCAAAATTTGTGGGCATCTGAAAGAATAGGCACATCACCTACCCCATAAAATGCTTCGCTGGCATGTACCATCATTACCAAGAAGCAAGCAATCCCCCGTAAATAATCCAAAAATATAACTCTGTCCTGTTTCATATGATTTATTTGTGTTTGTGGCGAAAATAATAAAAAAAACAATGATTATTAAAGCTAATAGGAAGTAAAGTGAGCTTGCATTTACATCTTCAAATAAAATTCTTTGGTCAGTGAAATATATTCTGAAGTGAACTTTCCATGTTTCTCTCCTTCTATATAAAGGCTATCTTCAGTACATGATACTTCTTGTCGGCTGAAAGCTAGCAATACGCGTCGATAAGGTTTTCCGGGCTTGGTGAAAACGTGTAGGCAACGATATGGATAAAGCTGGTATTTCCAAGCCGTATCAATAACTGTTTTTTCAACTTCCGAGGGAATGATAACACTTATGATCCCCTGTTCTGATAATAAATGAGTGGAATGTCCGAAGAGTAATTCATAATTCAATTCATTTGTGTGTCGTGCCATACAACGCTGATTATCCGGACATTTCAAGGCATCGACAAAATAAGGAGGATTTGAAACAATGAGATCGAATTTGTTTTCGGCGTGATAATCGCGGAAATCACTGCATATAACTTCCATTCGGTCACTCCAAGGAGAAGACTGGATATTTTCTTTAGCTTGGGCAGCTGCAGCCGGGTCTATCTCAATGGAAGTAATGGAAGCCCAGGGATTCCGCTGTGCCAGCTGTAAGGATATTAGTCCGCTTCCTGCTCCTACATCAAGAATGTATTTGGCGTTTTGTACAGGAGCCCACGCTCCTAACAATACTCCATCTGTGCCTACTTTCATGGCACATTTGTCGTGTCGGACGGTAAATTGTTTGAACTGGAAATAAAGGTTTGACATATTTGTTTTTGTTAATCGCGCTCAAAAATAATCAAAGCCAATAAAATAGCGGCAATTTTGGCATCGTTTTTGTCTTTTTAAAGAAAGGAACGCCTATTTAATAAGAAGAAATAGCTAACTTTGCGGTGCCTTATTGGCCTGCCAATATGACATAAACTAAAAAGAATGAGATGAAGAAAAGAAATTACTTTAGTGATATCGAAGATAGAAATGAGAACTCTTTTTCTGTAATTGCTGATTTTGAGGGGAATGAAGAACAGTTGATGGATGTTGAGGTTGATGAAATTCTGCCGGTATTACCCCTTCGGAACATGGTTTTGTTTCCGGGTGTATTTATGCCGGTATCTGTGGGAAGAAAGTCTTCCCTGAAATTAGTGCGTGAAGCGGAAAAGAAAGGAACGTACATTGCTGTGGTGTGTCAGAAAGTAGCTGATACGGAAGCGCCTTTGTATGATGATTTACACACTATTGGCACAGTTGCCAAGATTGTTCGTGTATTGGAAATGCCGGATCAGACAACTACCGTTATCTTGCAGGGTTCCAAACGTATCGAGCTAAAGGAAATAACAGAAACTACTCCATATTTGAAAGGACGTATCAATACTCTAAACGAGGAAATTCCTGCTAAGGACGATAAAGAGTTTCAGGCGTTGGTAGAAGCCTGTAAGGACTTAACCGTACGCTATATCAAGTCTTCGGATATGTTTCCTCAGGATTCTGCATTTGCAATCAAGAACATTAGTAATCCGATGTTTTTGGTGGATTTTATTTGCACTAACCTTCCGTTGAAGAAGGATGAAAAGATAGAGTTGCTTCGTATTGATGCATTACGAGCCCGTACGTATCGCCTACTCGAGATTTTGAATCGTGAGGTTCAGCTTGCCGAAATCAAGGAATCTATTCAGATGCGTGCCCGCGAGGACATTGACCAGCAACAACGTGAATATTTCTTGCAACAGCAGATTAAAACTATTCAGGATGAGCTGGGTGGTGGAAATCAGGAGCAGGAAATAGAGGAAATGCGGAAAAAAGCGGAAACCATAAAATGGAATGAAGAAGTAAAAAGCACATTCCTGAAAGAAGTGGATAAGCTGGAGCGTATGCATACGCAGTCGCCTGATTACAGCGTACAGTTGAACTACCTGCAAACCATGATGAGTCTGCCATGGGGTGTTTATACAACGGATAATCTGAGTCTGACTAATGCCGAGAAAACGTTGAACAAGGATCACTACGGCTTGGAAAAAGTAAAAGAACGTATTTTGGAACATCTTGCCGTATTAAAGCTGAAGGGAGACATGAAGTCACCTATCATCTGTTTGTACGGTCCTCCGGGAGTGGGAAAAACCTCACTAGGACGCTCCATTGCTGCTGCGTTGAAGCGGAAGTACATCCGCATGTCATTGGGTGGTGTACACGATGAAGCCGAAATACGCGGACATCGTAAGACTTACATTGGAGCGATGCCGGGCCGCATTATTAAGAGCTTGATTAAGGCAGGTTCTTCCAATCCTGTTTTCATATTGGATGAGATAGACAAAGTGAGTTCCGATCGTCAGGGAGATCCTTCTTCCGCCTTGCTTGAGGTGCTTGATCCGGAACAAAACACCACGTTTCACGATAATTTTTTGGATGTGGACTATGACTTGTCAAAAGTGATGTTCATAGCTACCGCCAATAATCTGAATACGATTCCCGGACCGTTGCTTGACCGCATGGAGCTGATTGAAGTAAGCGGTTATATCACTGAAGAGAAAGTTGAGATTGCCCGCCGTCATTTGGTTCCGAAAGAACTGGAAGCGAACGGTATGAAGAAAAACGACATCAAGCTCCCTAAGAATACATTGGAAGCGATTATCGAGTCTTATACTCGCGAAAGCGGAGTGCGTGAATTAGAAAAGAAGATTGGAAAGATCCTTCGCAAGTCTGCCCGCCAATATGCTACGGACGGTTATTTTGCAAAGACAGAGATCAAGCCGGGTGATTTATATGAATTCCTGGGCGCTCCGGAATATACGCGTGATAAGTATCAGGGTAATGAATATGCCGGTGTGGTTACAGGGTTGGCATGGACAGCTGTCGGTGGTGAGATTCTTTTTGTTGAAACGAGTCTCAGCCGTGGCAAGGGTGGTCGTCTGACGTTGACCGGAAATCTGGGCGATGTCATGAAAGAGTCGGCTATGCTGGCATTGGAGTACATCAAAGCGCATGCTTCGCTGCTAAATCTTGATGAAGAGATTTTTGACAACTGGAATATTCATATTCATGTTCCTGAAGGAGCCATTCCAAAAGACGGTCCGTCAGCAGGTATAACAATGGCCACATCATTGGCATCTGCGCTTACACAAAGAAAGGTGGAAGCCAATCTTGCGATGACAGGCGAAATCACACTCCGCGGAAAGGTGCTTCCTGTCGGTGGTATCAAAGAAAAGATTTTGGCTGCCAAACGTGCCGGTATCAAAGAAATCATCCTGAGCGATGAGAATCGTAAGAATATTGAAGAGATACAGGAACTTTATTTGAAAGGACTGACTTTCCACTATGTAAAAGATATAAAAGAAGTGTTTGCCATTGCGCTGACCGATGAAAAAGTTGCTGATGCCATTGACTTGTCCGTAAAAAAAGAAAAGATAGAAAAGAAAGAAGAATGACATTTGAATTACAGTATACAGACAGCAAGACAAATGCACGTGCAGGATTGATAACGACTGATCATGGGCAGATTGAAACGCCTATCTTTATGCCGGTAGGTACGTTGGGAACCGTCAAAGGAGTGCATTTGACAGAGCTGAAAGAGGATATAAAGGCGCAAATTATATTGGGAAACACCTATCATCTTTATTTGCGTCCGGGATTGGATGTGATTGAAAAAGCCGGCGGACTGCATAAGTTCAATGGCTTCGACCGTCCGATGCTGACCGATAGCGGCGGTTTTCAGGTCTTTTCATTGTCGGGTATTCGAAAACTGCGTGAAGAAGGCGCAGAGTTTCGTTCGCATATCGACGGAAGCAAGCATATCTTTACTCCGGAAAAAGTGATGGACATTGAACGTACTATCGGAGCAGATATAATGATGGCATTTGACGAATGTACTCCGGGGGATGCAGAATATGCTTATGCTAAAAAATCCATGGAGATGACACACCGCTGGCTGGACCGTTGTATCAAGAGGTTTAATGAGACTGACCCTAAGTATGGTTATCATCAGGCGCTCTTCCCTATCGTGCAAGGTTGTGTTTATCCGGATTTGCGTAAGCGCTCGGCAGAATTCATAGCTTCTAAAGGAGCTGAAGGCAATGCAATCGGCGGTTTGGCTGTGGGTGAGCCTACGGAAAAGATGTATGAAATGATAGAGTTGGTAAATGAAATACTTCCGAAGGAAAAGCCCCGTTATCTGATGGGTGTAGGTACGCCTGTGAATATCCTTGAAGGCATTGAGCGCGGGGTCGACATGTTCGACTGTGTGATGCCTACCCGCAACGGACGTAACGGTATGTTATTTACCAAAGACGGCATCATTAATATGCGTAATAAGAAATGGGAGACCGACTTCTCTCCTATTGAGGCCGATGGTGCATCTTACGTGGATACATTATATAGCAAGGCCTATCTGCGCCATTTGTTCCATGCACAGGAGTTGCTGGCCATGCAGATTGCTTCCATTCATAATCTGGCGTTTTACCTTTGGCTTGTTGGTGAAGCCCGTAAACATATTATTGCCGGTGATTTCTCTACATGGAAGCCGATGATGGTACAACGTGTATCGACAAGATTATGAGAAAGATTGACTGGAAGATACTGAAAGAAATAAAACTGCCTATCGGGAAAAACAAATACCTTAAGCGGTTGGATTGGTACATCATCAAGAAGTTCCTGGGGACATATGTGTTTGCCATAGCCTTGATTATTTCTATCGCCGTAGTATTCGACTTTAATGAGAAGATGGACCGTTTCATGTCTCATGAAGCTCCATGGGAAGCCATTATTTTCGATTACTATATGAACTTTATTCCCTACTTTGCCAATCTGTTCAGCCCATTGTTTGTCTTTATCGCAGTAATCTTTTTCACTTCCAAGCTGGCGGAGAATTCGGAAATTATCGCAATGTTCTCTACGGGAATGAGTTTTAAGCGCATGTTGCGTCCTTATATGGTATCGGCAGCTATTATCGCGGTGACTACGTTCTGTCTCGGTTCGTATGTCATTCCCAAAGGTAGTGTGACGCGTCTTAATTTTGAGGATAAATACTATAAACCCCGTAAATCTACCACAGCTCGTAATATTCAATTGGAAGTTGATTCGGGAGTAATTGCCTATATTGAGCGTTTTGAAGATTATAGCAAGACGGGCTATCGTTTTTCGCTGGATAAATTCAAAGATAAACAGTTGGTGTCGCACCTTACTGCACGTAGTATAACCTATGATACGGCGACCGTACATAAATGGACGGTGAAGGACTATATGATTCGTGAGATGGACGGCATGCGTGAGAGTATTGTCAAAGGAGAAAAAATGGACACTATCCTTTTCATGGAGCCTGCCGACTTCCTTATCATGAAGAACCAGCAGGAGATGCTAACCAGTCCTCAGTTGAGCGAATACATAAACAGGCAGCGGCAGCGTGGCTTTGCCAATATCAAAGAGTTTGAGATTGAATATCATAAACGTATTGCCATGTCTTTCGCTTCGTTTATTCTGACGCTGATTGGCGTGTCGCTTTCTTCGAAAAAGACGAAAGGCGGTATGGGATTGCATTTAGGTATAGGTTTGGGATTAAGTTTCTCGTACATTTTGTTCCAAACGATTGCTTCTACGTTTGCAGTGAATGGCAATGTACCTCCTTTCATCGCAGTGTGGATACCGAATTTGCTTTATGCTTTCATTGCATTCTATCTGTATAAGAAAGCGCCGAAATAAGTAAAACTGTTCAAGGGCGTTTACCGAAACAAACCGGAAACCTCTAAAAAGTAAGAAGCCGTCCCGTTCTTGTGTTTCCACAAGTGCGGGACGGCTTTTTTGTTGTATTCATTTCCTCTTTTGTTTTGTTCTTCTTTCCTACAAGCAAAGAGCTTGTTGTCGGAAGCCCCCACTTTCTTCTTACAGGTTCTTTAGACACTCTATCACAGTGTGTGTCGGAGTTGTTTAATTCAAGTAAGCTGAAAGCTCTGCAGCAGAGATGTTTTTGGCAATAATCACACCATTTTCATCTAATAAATAGTTAGTAAATCCTCGGCCTAAACGATATTTCTTAAATAAACCGGAGGACTCGCCTTTAGTTTCCACGAAACAAGTGGGCGTAACTATTTGGTCCTTACGAACAGTTTCCTTAAAAATAGACTGATACTCATCGAATGAGACGGAAACCATTTCCACATTATCATTGCGGGAAGCGGAACGAAGCACATTGCTCAAACTTGCGTTTTGCATCCGGGAGTGCGCGTCATAACTTGCCCAAAAGCTAAGCAACACGTATTTTCCTTTCATGTCTGAAAGTTCTGCTAACGGTTGCCCGGCAGACATAGATTGGATTTTAAAGTCCGGGGCTATGTCACCCACATTCAAACCGCCGGTCGGTTTGTCTTTTTCTACAAAAGAAGTCAAGGAACCAATTAGTAATACAACAAAAATCCATTTTACATATTTCATGTAACACGATTTTGGTTAATACTATCCGGGACTGTCCTTTTTGGCAGTGATTTCTTCCCGGAACGTCATCTTCTCAGGCTTTGCAATGAGAGGAATTCATTGATACTCAAAGCCTTTAATTCTGAAATCGGGTGCAAAGGTAAGTAATTCTTAAAGTAACTTCCAAATAAACAAACAATTTTCTCACTTTTTTGGCGTACTTTTTTATGTTATTTAGCATAAAAGGCAAGAATTTTCCTTACTTTTGTGGCTTGTTATCCTATTAATAGACAACTTATGCAACCATTAAGTACAGAACTTATTCTTATCCGCGTAACAGGTGAAGACCGTCCGGGACTGACAGCTTCGGTTACCGAAATTCTTGCCAAGTATGATGCGACTATCCTCGACATCGGACAGGCTGACATCCATAACACCTTGTCGCTGGGTATTCTATGCAAAACAGAGGAACAACATTCCGGTTTTATAATGAAGGAGCTGCTTTTCAAGGCATCCTCCTTAGGTGTTACTATCCGCTTCTACCCTATTACAGCGAAAGAATATGAAAATTGGGTGGGCATGCAGGGCAAGAACCGTTACATTCTCACCTTGCTTGGACGCAAGTTGTCTGCTCGTCAGATTTCTGCAGTTACCCGTATTTTGGCGGAACAAGGAATGAATATCGATGCCATTAAGCGACTTACGGGGCGTATCCCGCTGGACGAATGTGATACAAAGACGCGTGCTTGCATTGAGTTCTCGGTGCGGGGTACTCCCAAAGACCGTATTGCCATGCAAGAAGAACTGATGCGTTTGGCGAGCGAACTGGAAATGGACTTTTCTTTCCAGTTGGATAATATGTATCGCCGCATGCGCCGTCTGATTTGTTTTGATATGGATTCTACGCTGATAGAGACCGAGGTTATCGACGAACTGGCACTGTGTGCAGGGGTCGGTGAACAGGTGAAGGCCATTACGGAACGCGCCATGCGGGGGGAAATAGACTTTACGGAAAGCTTCCGCGAACGGGTGGCATTGTTGAAAGGGCTGGATGAGTCTGTCATGCAGGAGATTGCCGAAAAGTTGCCCATTACGGAAGGAGTCGATCGCTTGATGTATGTTTTGAAGAAATATGGTTATAAGATTGCCATTCTCTCAGGCGGTTTCACTTATTTCGGACACTATCTCCAGCAGAAATACGGCATCGATTACGTTTATGCCAATGAATTGGAAATAGAGAATGGAAAACTGACCGGACGTTATCTTGGCGATGTGGTTGACGGTAAGCGCAAAGCGGAGCTGCTGCGCCTGATTGCTCAAGTTGAGAAAGTGGATATAGCTCAGACCATTGCAGTGGGCGACGGAGCCAATGATTTGCCAATGCTGGGCATAGCCGGATTGGGTATTGCTTTTCATGCCAAACCTAAAGTCGTTGCAAATGCCAAGCAATCCATTAACACTATCGGTTTGGACGGAGTGCTTTACTTCCTGGGATTCAAAGATTCTTATATAGATATCCCTCGATAAAATATAAGTTCTTACAATAAGTTCATAAGCTCCTGCGGTAATTAATTATCATAGGAGCTTATTTTTTAAGCGAGCTTATTTTGTTCTGCTTTCGGTTTGCATTATCTTTGTCGGCAAATAAAAGAAATTCATGAAGTTTTCTGAACTAAAATTAAATGACAATGTGCTTGAAGCACTGGATGCGATGCGTTTTGACGAGTGCACCCCCATACAAGAACAATCAATACCTGTAATACTCGAAGGCCGGGATTTGATAGCTGTTGCACAAACCGGAACCGGAAAAACTGCGGCGTACCTGCTGCCGGTGCTGAACAAACTTTCAGAGGGCGGGCATCCCGAAGATTCCATCAACTGCATAGTAATGGCTCCCACGAGGGAACTGGCGCAACAGATAGACCAGCAGATGGAGGGTTTCTCCTATTTCATGCCGGTTAGCAGTGTGGCAGTGTATGGTGGTAACGACGGAGTGCTTTTCGAGCAGCAAAAGAGAGGATTGACTCTGGGTGCAGACGTTGTAATAGCCACTCCCGGGCGTTTGATAGCGCATCTTAGTTTGGGATATGTGGATCTGTCCCGCGTCTCCTACTTCATTTTGGACGAAGCAGACCGTATGTTGGATATGGGGTTCTATGATGACATTATGCAGATTGTGAAATTCTTGCCTAAAGAGCGTCAGACCATTATGTTCTCGGCCACAATGCCTGCCAAAATACAGCAGTTGGCTAAGAGTATTCTAAACAATCCGGCAGAAGTGAAGCTTGCGGTTTCCAAACCTGCTGAAAAGATAGTGCAAGCTGCTTATGTCTGCTATGAAAATCAGAAGTTGGGTATTATCCATAGTCTTTTTGCCGAGCAGACTCCCGAGCGTGTCATCATCTTCGCATCCTCCAAGTTGAAGGTGAAAGAGGTGACCAAGGCATTGAAGCAGATGAAGCTGAATGTTGGAGAGATGCATTCGGATCTTGAGCAGGCACAGCGTGAAGAAGTGATGTACGAGTTTAAGGCGGGACGAATCAATATCCTGGTAGCTACCGATATTGTGGCGCGTGGCATTGATATAGATGATATTCGTTTGGTAATCAATTATGATGTGCCGCATGACAGTGAAGATTACGTGCACCGCATCGGGCGTACGGCACGTGCCAATAATGACGGTGTCGCCCTTACCTTTGTCAACGAAAAAGAGCAGACTAATTTCAAGGGCATAGAGAACTTCCTTGAAAAAGAAATCTATAAAATACCCGTACCGGAAGAGTTGGGTGAAGCTCCAGAGTACAAGCCGCGCTCTAACGACGGGCGTAAACGCAGCTACAAAGGCGGCGGACGCCGTAATGCAGGAAGCGGTAAAGGTGGTAACCGGAATAATAGCAGACGAAGAGAAGGCAGGCCATCCTCCGGAACAAAGAAACAAGAATAGTTAAAGCGGAATTTATTCCGCTTTTTTTATGCTCATCTGATTATCAAATCCGATTGTTATATTTGCCAAACTGTATACGGAACTTTCCGGTACGCATAGAGTTGCCTGATATTGGTAGCCTTTATTGTTCACTCCCATAAAATTCATATCGGCAAGGATCATTTGGTTCAGAGTCTCTGTTGGGAAGATACCGGCAAACATTTTCTTGGTGATGTCTTTGCCGTACAACATTTGCCTGCCCTCATATACGCAGATATGTATAACGTTGTCATAATAGACGTTGTCCACACTGATTCCATCTTCCGAATAGGACGTGCGGATAACTTTCATCTTTGAGGGGTTGATATAGACATACCCCCGGTAGCGTATGCCTTTATACATCACTACGCTATCCTTCTTCATAACTTCCGTAATGGGGATCACCTCCACTTCCTTATTCTCAAAGGCAAGTATGTCTTCGGGGCTTTCCGACTTGTGCAACTTTACAATTTCATCCGCCAGGGAATGGAACCAGAAACTGTATTCCGTCTGCCTGTCAATCTTGTAGGCTGCGGTATTGTTGCCGTACACATACATTGTATCTCGTATAATCTTGAATGATACGGGGATATTTTGAGGGTCGGTATAATATATGGTATCTCCTTCTATGCGCATTAAAGGCAATTCCGTTTCATCTTCTATCCAGATGCCCTGGAGCAGAGACTTGGCCCTGAGGTCTTCTTCACCGGCTTTTGGTTCTTGGCTATTACCACATGCCACCAACGCTATGGCGCAACATAACTCAATTATGAGTCTTTTCATTTTCATCTCCTTCCTTTTATTTACCTATGCAGTGGTAGGTAAATCCAAGTTCTTCTATTTCTTTCTTTTCATAGATGTTACGGCCGTCCAGCAGAACCGGAGTTCTCATAGCCTTTTTGATAACTGCCCATGACGGCAAGCGGAATTCTTTCCATTCCGTCACCAGCATCAAAGCATCCGCATCAAGTGCGGCATCGTACATGTCGGTGGCATAGTAGACACTGTCACCTATCCTACGGCGACATTCCTTCATGGCGGCAGGGTCGTATACGCGCACTTTACAGCCGATGTTCAGCAGCTTGTTTATCAGAATTAGAGAAGGAGCCTCACGCATGTCGTCCGTTTCCGGTTTGAAGGCCAGTCCCCACAAGGCTATTGTCTTGTTGTGTAAATCACTGCAGAAGTGCCGTTGCAGCTTTTCGAACAAGATGCTTTTCTGTTGTTCATTGACTTCTTCCACCGCTTGAAGCACACGCATCTGATAACCGTTCTGTTCCGCAGTCTTAATCAGCGCCTTTACGTCCTTTGGAAAGCATGAGCCGCCATATCCGATTCCGGGATAGAGGAATTTGCGGCCGATGCGGGTATCGGAGCCTATGCCGCTACGCACCATATTGACATCGGCTCCCACCAGTTCGCACAGGTTGGCTATGTCGTTCATGAAGCTGATGCGGGTGGCAAGCATGGAATTGGCGGCATACTTTGTCATTTCGGCGGAAGGAATATCCATGAAGATGACGCGGAAATTGTTCAGCAAGAATGGTTTGTAGAGCTTGCTCATCAGTTCCTTTGCACGTTCGGATTCCACACCCACCACAACTCGGTCGGGACTCATGAAGTCTGCTACGGCATTCCCTTCTTTCAGGAACTCAGGGTTGGAGGCAACATCGAATTCTATCTGTATTCCCCGCTTGTCCAGTTCTTCCTGAATTGCTGTGCGCACTTTCTTGGCAGTACCCACCGGAACGGTGCTCTTGGTTACTACCAGAACGTATTTCTTCATGTTGCGCCCGATGGTACGTGCCACTTCGAGCACATAACTCAGATCTGCACTGCCGTCTTCGTCGGGTGGAGTTCCCACAGCGCTGAATATGACGTCCGCTTCGTCCAGACAACTTTCCAAAGAAGTGGTGAATTGCAAACGTCCCGCCTTTGTATTCCGGTGCACCATATCTTCCAATCCGTTCTCATAGATTGGAATAATCCCCTGGTTCAGTGCTTCTATCTTTTCACTGTTTGTATCAACGCAGATGACGTTGACACCGATTTCCGCAAAACAAGTACCGGTTACCAAACCGACATATCCTGTACCGACGATGGCTATTTTCATATCCTATTCAAAATATTCCGCATCTTTGAATGATACGGCATGTCCGTCTTTTTCCGACAATAAGAGTTGTGACTCCGCAACCGGCCAGTCAATGCCTACGGTCTCGTCATTGAAGCGGATGGATGCTTCTGCCTGAGGGGCATAGCCGTTATCCACTTTATAAGTGAAGATTGCTTCTTCGCTCAAAACCAAAAAGCCATGGGCAAAGCCGCGGGGGATGAAGAACTGCCGTTTGTTCTCTTCGCTTAACTCTACGCTGACGTACTTGCCGAATGTAGGGGAAGACTGGCGCAAGTCGACTGCAACGTCCAGCACCTTACCTTTTATGACACGTACTAATTTAGCCTGGCTATATTCGCCTTTTTGGTAATGCAGTCCGCGCAGTACGCCGAAAGACGATTTCGATTCGTTGTCCTGCACAAAATGCACATTACCGATGTTGGCACGAAATTCTCCTTCTTTAAATGCTTCCATGAAGTAGCCGCGTGCGTCATTGAACACTTTCGGTTCGATGATCCATACGCCCTCAATTTCTGTTTGTATGTAGTTCATTGCTTTAGAATGATTTATGTATCTTTAATTGAAAACCGAAATTATCTCCGTAGATCTCTCCCATGTCCAGTGCGAGAGATGCATTGAAGTTCCACCCTTTCCATCTTTCGGGAGAATAAGAGAACGAAGCGTATGCTGAAAAGTTCTCCAAAATGTCCAGTGTAGGAGCGCCGGGAGTTCCCCATGTCCTGTTGTGGCTCATTTTGGCGATATAGCTCCACTCCGGACTTATCTGTCCGCCCCAACCGACGTGCAGCGCTTTTACGCGGTTGTATTTGAAAGTCATGTTGCCGTCCTCATTGTAAATGGGCGAAGCAATCAACGGGTTGGCTATCATCATGCCCCAATGCGCCCAGCCGGGATAAAGGCCGTTGTTGTAATAGTTGTCGGAACCTCCGGTCTTGTGTACAGGTCCTTCCTCCGGTTCGTGCAAGCCATGCAGCGGACCGCTCATGTTGGTTGTCTGTAAAAACTCAAGGACAACGGCGTTGATAGGATTGAAGTTGTTGAAACTCATTTCGAGTCCCCATAAACCGTCCCAACCGTTTTGTTTGCCCATGGCGGAGAAGTCGTCAAAGTGATTGCACAGATATGCGCTGATTGAGAATTTGTCCGCGCGGTGAGTCAGTCTGATTTGTTCGCTTCCCAGGAAGTTGCCTTGATAGAATTGGCTGTCGTTCATGGGTTTGTCCTCACCTCCGGCACCGGGGATAAATACTCTGAAATAATCTTTCAGTGTATTGCCTAAATCCGTTGTGCTGCCGTCGGCACCGATCATGTGTCCGCCGAATTGCGTGTCAAGTGTCATGCCGATGTCAAACTGCCATTTCCCGTTGGGCACTCCCACCCGGACAAATCCTTCTTTGTGGTGGTACTTAATGTCTTTTGTATACCAATAGCCCGCTCCCACTTTGCGTTCCTGATATTTGTTGTCGGTGAACCAGCCATAAGAAATCTCACCTTTTATGGCAAGTCGCGGAAGTATGTAAAGGTATTCGGGGATACCTACCATTATTTGGGGAATGGGTCTCGCATTGCCCGACCATGTCATATCGCCGCTGCTTAAGGCATTGTTCAGCAATGGAGCGCCTTTTTCGCGGCTTCCGGCAAACAGCCCCAGCCATTTATAACGTACATCTATGTATGCTTGCTGGATAAAGATGTCCTTGTCGCCCTTGAAGTTCATTCCGGCAGCCGCTACCATGTCTAGCTTTTCTTCAAACTTCCACTTGCCCAGTTTGTGCTTGTAGCCTACCCCGCCCCGCACATAAGTATTGTCGTAGATAGATCCCAACCCCTGCTGGTTGCTCACTTGCCACAAGGGGGTGTTGTCTCCCGTATGTACGGTAGCTCCGTATTCTACAAAAGGGGAAACCTGCGCGGTTGCTATACCATTTCCTGCAAAAATGAAAGCCAATAAACAGATAGGGATACGCATGATGTCGGATAGTCTATATCTGGTTAAGTGCTGACAGTAATCTGTGTTCATTTCAAATAATATAATATAGTTTATAGTCTTGATTAAAAGAGACGTGTAAAACGCTGCAAAAGTAAGAAAAAAAACTAATATATCAGTCATGGACAATAAAGGAGTTTCCAAAGTCCGGTGTGTTTATAAGTTGTTAATAAGAAAAACACCTCGAAAGTGGCGTATCTCCGATAAAACCGCTACTTTTGTAGCATGATTGAATTAGCACAGCATATAGAAGTATTGTTATTGGAGAATGATTGTGTCATTGTTCCGGGTTTGGGCGGATTTGTCGCCCACTACGCTCCGGCAATGAGAGTGGCGGAAGAGAATACGTTTTTGCCCCCTACCCGTACCATCGGTTTCAATCCGCAGTTGAAGATGAACGACGGGCTGCTGGTGCAATCTTATATGGCTGTATATGGCACTGACTTTTCCGATGCCACTAAGATTGTGGACAAAACGGTAAAAGAATTATTGTCCTTTCTCCATGAAGACGGGAAAGCGGATTTGCCCAATGTGGGTGAATTGCGTTATTCCATTCATGACACTTACGACTTCGTTCCTTACAACAATAAGATTACCACTCCACATCTGTATGGACTGGACTGTTTTGAGATGCAGGAACTGACAGTCTTGCGCAAGCCTTATGACAACAAGGCTGTTCCTTTCACACCTGCTGTGCGGAAAGAGAAGAAACGTGCGTATAGGATTGGCATCAACCCCTCTTATCTGACTAATGCGGCCGCTATGATAGCCATTGTGGCTCTGTTCTTTTTCTTTTCTACACCCATAGAGAATACCGAAGTGGTGGAAGCCAACTATGCCCGGTTGCTTCCCGGCGACTTGTTCGAACAGATCGAGAAACAGTCTTTGGCCATCACTCCGATTGTTGTCCGTCAGCAACCTCGTGCCAAGAAAGCAAGAGCTTCTCAGGCCAATCTGTCGCAGACGGCAAACAAAAAGACTGTGGCTTCTGTTGCTGTGAAAGAAGTGAAAGTCCGCCAGCAGCCTGTTGCGGTTCCTGCCAGCCGCCCTGAAACGGAGACGGCACCCACTGTTTCTGTCCCTCAACCGACAAATATGCCTTATCATATCATCGTTGCCAGTGTAGGCACCGAAAAAGATGCCAACGCTATGGCGCAACAGTTAGTTGCCAAAGGATATGCAGGCGCCAAAGCGATTATAGGCGACGGCAAGATGCGTGTCAGCATCCAGTCCTGTGCCACAGAGAAAGAAGCATATCGCGCTTTAAATCAAATCCGTCTGGATGAAACATACCAAAGTGCTTGGGTGCTGAAGAAATGACTTTCTCCGTAGTGAATTATTAATTACCAAATTATTCCTGTCAATCCAATGAAACGTATCCGTTGCCCCAAATGTGAGAACTATCTGACTTTCGATGAAACAAAATACACAGAAGGCCAGTCTTTGGTGTTTGTCTGCGAGAACTGCAAGAAACAATTCAGCATCCGCTTGGGTAAGACAAAGATGAAAGTACCGCAGAAAGAGGAGCGCTTGGATGAAACAGAATACAAAGAAGCCTTCGGAAGCATTACGGTGATCGAGAATGTTTTCGGGTTCAAGCAGGTACTGCCGTTGCAGGAGGGAGATAATAAGATTGGGCGCCGGTGTGTGGGAACCGTTATCAACGTTCCGATAGAGACCTCGGACATGAGTATGGACCGCAACCACTGCGTCATCAACGTGAAACGCAACAAGCAGGGAAAACTTGTTTATACGCTGCGTGACGCTCCGAGCCTGACGGGCACTTTCCTTAACAATGAAATTTTAGGCGATAAGGATCGCGTCCGCATTGAAGACGGAGCGATTGTGACTATCGGCGCTACCACGTTCATCCTTCGGGCGGCAGAGTAGCAGAGGGAAAATTCATTTGCATATTTACATCGCGCACTTCACTATTTGTCAGATACATACGTGTACCGGAAAGTTTCCTTGTTTGGTACGGCTTGTACCTCAGTTTGGTATTGTCTGTACCTTACCATGGTACGACGTGTACCATAGTAAGGTATAGACCGTACCAACGGGTGGAATTTCCTGTACCAACCGTTGGCCGTCAAACTCCCCCCCCCTGGCTGATTTCGGTTGAAACCTTTGCCGGGGGTCCTGCCGAAACGTTTACCACTCGTACTCTTCGGTATACCGATCGAATACAACCTCCTCATTCCAACCATGCTTTTTGCATACTTGGCGGATACATTCCTGTTGTTTCGGAGTGAGTCCCAACTTCTGATTGCGATACCGGTAATAGGGAGAATGTCTGAAGATAGCTTCCAAATTGAGGTGGATGGCATGAGAAATGCGTGCAGGCATATTGTCGTAAAGGGTTTTGAAGCCCCATGCCACCCGTACCTTTTTGTTTGTGCGGAAATGAGGGCACTCCTTTCCTGCAGCGGGATAACAAAGGGGATTGATGACGGATAATCGGGCGTTTTGCGCTGTGTTGTATTGTGTCATACTATGCCGGAGGCAGCTTTCGGCTTTGGAGCATTGGGCGTTGAAGCACAATGTGTATTGGGCTGCCCGGTTGTTTAGTTCGGAGTTATTTTCCATTCGTTGTTCGAATTTTAGTGAATATGTTTTATCCTGTAAAGGTACGTGAAAAAATCCGGTTGACATCATATAGCGGTCATTATATTGGCGGGGCGGGTGTATAAAAAAGAACAGGGCAAAGCCGAAGCCTTGCCCTGTTCCCGTTATAATGCGGATTCTTGTTTAGAGAATACCTTTCACTGTTTCCAGCATACCTTTTGCTTGAATAGAGTTCAAGAAATCGGTAACCATATCCGTCAATCCCGGAATGGTATTCAGGTCGCCATGCTCACCCCAGATAAGGTCTTTGGCAGCCAATACACCTTCTGCAACCTTGCGGGTGTCGCCTGTTGCCCACAGGTCTTTCAGCAGTTGCATGATTTCGGGAGCATCGTTCGGAATGATTTCCGCACCGTCGGCACGCACGCCGCCTTTGTAGTATGTGATGATAGCGGCAAGACCCAGCACCAATCCCTTCGGAAGTTCGCCTTTGCGTTCCAAGTAGGTTTTCAGGCCCGGCAGGTCGCGAGTTTGATATTTCGGGAAAGAGTTCAGCATGATGCTGGTCACCTGATGCTCTACATAGGGATTGTCGAAACGCTCCAGTACGTCAGCAGCGAATTTCTTCAACTCGTCGATAGGCAGGTTCAGCGTCTGCATCAGTTCATCGAACTGCACTTTGCGGACATACTTGCCGATGACCGGATGATTGCAGGCATCACGCACAATGTTTACGCCGCTGAGATAGGCCACCGGAGAAAGTACGGTGTGAGGACCGTTCAGCAAGGTAACCTTTCTTTCATGGTAAGGAGCTTCGGACTTCACGAAGAGCACGTTCAATCCGGCTTTGTTTGCAGGGAACTCCTCTGCCAGCTGGCGGAGAGAGAGGTTCTCGGCAGCTTCGATAACCCACAAATGGAAGATTTCGGCTTGCACAACCAGGTTGTCGGCATAACAGATTTTTTTCTGAATCTGTGCTATCTCTTTACGCGGGAAGCCCGGAACGATGCGGTCCACCAAAGTAGCGCACACGTAGCAGTACTTCGTGAACCAGGTCTTGAACTTCTCATAATCTGCACCGAAATCTTCTTTCCACAATTCGATGTATTGGTAGATACATTCTTTCAGATGATGTCCGTTCAGGAAAATCAGTTCGCAAGGCATGATGATGAGACCTTTGCTCTTGTCGCCTTTGAAGGTTTTGAAACGACGGTACAGCAATTGGGTCAGCTTGCCCGGATAGGAAGATGCGGGAGCATCGCTGAACTTGCAGTTCGGGTCGAAAGCAATGCCGGCTTCCGTTGTGTTGGAGATGACGAAACGTATTTCGGGCTGGTCGGCAAGCGCCATGAATGCAGCATTCTGTGAATATGGATTCAAAGCGCGGCTGATACAGTCGATGCGGGTCAGGCTATTGACGGCCTCCCCGTTTAAACGGCCTTGCAGATTGACATGGTAAAGACAATCCTGGCCGTTCAGCCATTCCGCCATACCTCTTTCTATGGGCTGAACCACTACGACGCTACTGTTGAAGTCGGTCTTTTGATTCATGTTGTAAACAATCCAATCTACAAATGCGCGAAGGAAATTACCCTCGCCGAATTGGATGATTCGTTCGGGAGCAACGGATTTGGGAGCCGTCTGTTTGTTTAATGCTTTCATCTTAAAAGTAATTTTAATTATAAATTATGGATTCCAATTTGAACTTATCACGTTTGGGGAATTATTCAAACTCGAAGTAAAAATCAATGTTTTCTTTCATCAGGATGTCGATAGGCATGTATTTTACGGCGGTAACCGGTTTCTTGAATACAATATGATTGCATAGAGCCTTGACGCCGCAATATCCTTGCAGTCCCGGCCGCTGTCCGATGAGGTAATTCACTTCACCGCTTTTTAGGTGTTCCACATTCTTTTGAAGCAAATCGTAGCCTACCAATGCGTCCAGCCTGTGTCCCTTTTTCTGCAAATAGTCTGCCACTTGATATACGCGGGAGTTGAATACGGCTCCCAATGCAGCCTTGGGGTGCTCGGCAAAGAAAGTGTCCAGTAACTTTTCATTGGAAGCGGTGTTTTCCTTGTGGAGCACGACGTCGTGTATAATCAGATCCTTATGCTTAGCCGCAAAATATTGCATGAAACCTTCCAGGCGGCGCTGCATCTGGACTTCAGCCGGACTGTTTTTTTGATTGTTCAAGAAAAGCACAATCTCCTGCCCTTCTTGATAACGGTTCATTAATATCTTGGCGGCGATATATCCGCTGATTTTGGAATCCTGACCGATATAACATAATGCGTGGGTCTGTTCCATGTTGAAGTCAATGAAAGCGTATGGCACTTTTTTGCTTTCCAGATAGGATGTCAGTCGCAATGTCTCATCCTGAAAGTTCGGGGCAATCAATACAGCATCAACAGGTTCTGCCTGAAGCAATGCGCAGGCTTTTTCATAAGACGTTTTGTCCGCATGGTTGTAGAACACGTAATCTATCCCGACGTTGAACGGACGCAACTCTTGCGCTGCCCGCTCTATCCCCTGTGCTACGGAACTCCAGTAATCATGCTCTATATAATAAGGTATAATACATATTATATGGTAGCGCTTCTTGGCAGCCAGACCTATGGCAAACATGTTGGGGTGATAGTCTATTTCATTAAGAACCTTCTGAACCTTTTCTCTGCTCATACGCGACACATCTCCCCGGTTGTGGAGCACGCGGTCTACGGTTCCGGCGGATACGCCTGCCATACGCGCAATGTCTTTTATCGTATAATTCCTGCTTTCCATACTTTACCTGTGTTCCTAAGGCGCTAAAAGGTCTTACGTTCAAAACTTAAATATTATAAATATTTGCCGCAAAGATACGAATAATTTTGTTTCTCCAAGTAAAATTTCTACTTTTGTGTTCGATAACGGTTAATAAAAGCAAAAAGCCTTATCAAGCCTATTAGCTTTACAATCAATACTATATAGGTGTAATAATAAGAAAGTAATTTTTTTAGATACTTAAAACACAAGAAGATGAAAAACTTTATGGATGAGAACTTCCTGTTGCAGACAGAAACCGCACAGAAGTTGTACCACGAACATGCGGCTAAAATGCCGATTATCGACTATCACTGTCACTTAATCCCACAAATGGTAGCAGACGATTATCAGTTCAAGTCATTGACGGAAATCTGGCTGGGAGGCGACCACTACAAATGGCGTGCTATGCGTACCAACGGCGTGGACGAACGCTACTGTACCGGCAAGGATACTACCGATTGGGAAAAGTTTGAAAAATGGGCGGAAACCGTACCTTACACTTTCCGTAATCCTTTGTATCACTGGACGCATCTGGAACTGAAGACAGCATTCGGCATCGATAAAATCTTGAACCCTAAAACAGCACGTGAAATTTATGACGAATGTAACGAGAAGCTGAAGCAGCCGGAATACTCGGCCCGCGGCATGATGCGCCGTTATCATGTGGAAGCAGTTTGCACTACGGACGATCCTGTTGATTCACTGGAATACCATATAAAGACTCGTGAGAGCGGCTTTGAAATCAAAATGCTTCCCACTTGGCGTCCCGACAAGGCTATGGCAGTGGAAGTTCCTGCCGATTTCCGCGCATACGTGGAGAAATTGGCGGAAGTGAGCGGTGTGGAAATCTCTACTTTTGACGATATGATTGCCGCTTTGCGCAAGCGCCACGATTTCTTTGCTGCTCAGGGATGCAAACTGTCCGATCATGGTATTGAGGAGTTCTATGCAGAGGATTATACGGATGCGGAAATTCAGGCGATCTTCAATAAGGTATATGGCGGCACTTCATTGACCAAGGAAGAAATCCTGAAGTTCAAGTCGGCTATGCTGATTGCCTTTGGTGAAATGGACTGGGAAAAGGGTTGGACGCAACAGTTCCACTATGGGGCTATCCGCAACAATAACAGCAAGATGTTCAAGTTGCTCGGTCCTGATACTGGTTTTGATTCTATCGGCGAATTCACTACTGCCAAGGCAATGGCCAAATTCCTCGACCGCTTGAACTCGGCAGGCAAGCTGACAAAGACTATTCTTTACAATCTGAACCCATGTGCCAATGAAGTAATCGCTACGATGCTGGGTAACTTTCAGGATGGAACAGTTCCCGGTAAGATTCAGTTCGGTTCAGGCTGGTGGTTCCTTGATCAGAAGGATGGTATGGAGAAGCAGATGAACGCACTTTCAGTACTTGGTTTGCTGAGCCGTTTCGTAGGTATGCTGACTGACTCACGCTCTTTCCTCTCCTATCCGCGTCATGAATATTTCCGCCGTACATTGTGTAACCTTGTTGGCCGCGATGTAGAGAACGGAGAGATTCCTGCTGCCGAAATGGAACGCGTAAATCAGATGATTGAAGATATCAGCTATTACAACGCAAAGAAGTTCTTCCAGTTCTAAGAACAAAGACGATATAATTCAAATTAGCCCTTCCACACTTAAGCGATTCCACTATGGAGTGGTTTTGAAAAGCGCGGAAGGGCTTTCTATTATAGGAGATACCCTATTATATCTTTGATATTCTTCAATTGAAGTAAATTGGGATGAGTTACGTTCCCTTCGTGGTTTTCGTATTGCCAGGTAATGTGATAAGGTATATGGGCAGCGTATCCTCCTAAATTCAGTATCGGTAATATGTCCGATTTTATGGAGTTTCCCAACATCAGGAAATTCTGCGGAGCACATCCCACTGTGTTGAGGAGCTTTTGGTAATCGGCCTCTTTTTTATCACTCATTATTTCAATGTGGTAGAAATATCTCACCAGTCCGGAGTCCATGACTTTCCTTTTTTGATCGAATAAGTCTCCTTTGGTAGCCAGTACCAGTTTGTATTTTCCTTGTAACTGGAGCAATACATCTTCCACTCCGTCCAGTAGTGTGACGGGCTTTTGCAAAAGTTCCTGTCCCAATCTGATAATTTCTTCTGCGCAATGCAGATTTTCCTTTCCACCGGTAATCCTACATGCAGTTTCAATCATGCTGAGCATCATGCTCTTCAGGCCATATCCATACATGTGCAGGTTTTTCATTTCTGTTTTAAAAAGTTCCTGCGAAACGGCTGCCGGTGGCTGATATGTTTTCAGCAAATCACAGAATTTATGCTCAAACTCTTGAAAATAAAGCTCATTCTCCCAGAGAGTATCGTCTGCATCAAATGCTACAACTTCTATTTTATCTTTCATACTTTGCCTGTTTTACTGTTATTGAGTATCTTTGCTGCAAATATAAGTAATAAAAACATAATAATTAATCAGTAAAGGATGACTCAATCACCCCCAACTAACGCCAAAGGTTTTAGTAAAGCCTTCTGGGTAAGCAACACAGTAGAACTTTTTGAACGCATGGCATATTATGCCGTATTTATTGTTCTCACCATTTATTTGTCCAATATTTTAGGTTTTAACGATTTTGAAGCAAGCATGATTTCCGGTCTGTTTTCAGGCGGTCTTTATCTGCTTCCGATATTCACCGGGGCCTATGCCGATAAGATTGGTTTTCGCAAATCAATGATTATTGCATTCGCACTGTTATCGGCCGGTTATTTAGGTTTAGGTGTGCTGCCTACATTGCTGGAAGCAGCCGGACTGGTGGAATATGGTGAAGTGACCCGTTTCTCAGGGTTGGTTGATAGCAGTGAGCGTTGGATGATTGTTCCTGTCTTGTTTGTCATTATGCTTGGCGGTTCGTTCATCAAGTCCATTATATCGGCATCCGTTGCCAAAGAAACTACTGAAGCTACCCGCGCACGCGGTTATTCTATCTTTTATATGATGGTGAATTTCGGCGCTTTCACCGGAAAGACCATTATTGATCCGTTGCGTAACGCTATCGGTGAGCAAGCATATATCTATATCAATTTCTTTTCTGCTACGATGACTATATTGGCGCTGCTCTCTGTTATCCTCTTGTACAAATCGGCACATACGGCAGGCGAAGGTAAAAGCATGCGCGAAATAGGACAAGGTTTTCTGCGTATCATCACTAACTGGCGTTTGTTGATCCTTATCCTTATCGTAACCGGATTCTGGATGGTGCAACAACAACTGTATGCCACAATGCCTAAGTATGTCATCCGTATGGCAGGCGAAACGGCTAAACCGGGCTGGATAGCCAATGTGAATCCTTTTGTTGTGGTTTGTTGTGTAAGTTTCATTACTAAATGGATGGCAAAGCGTACAGCCATTACTTCCATGAACATCGGCATGTTTCTGATTCCGGTTTCTGCATTGCTGATGGCATGTGGAAATCTGTTGGGCAATGATGTCATTTCGGGGATGAGCAATATCACATTGATGATGATACTCGGTATTGTTGTACAGGCTTTGGCGGAGTGCTTCATTTCTCCACGCTATCTGGAATATTTTTCTTTGCAGGCTCCCGAAGGAGAAGAAGGTATGTATCTTGGATTCAGCCATCTTCATTCTTTCTTGTCTTCCATTTTCGGATTTGGTATAGCGGGTGTGCTGCTGACTAAATATTGCCCTGATCCGGCCTTGTTTGCGAGCCGGGAAGCTTGGGAAGCAGCCAGTGTTAATGCACATTACATTTGGTATTATTTTGCAGGAATAGGATTAGTGGCTGCCGTAGCTCTGCTGATTTTTGCAAAAACCACCGAATTCATCGACAAAAAGAAGAAAGCATAATCTTATATATTGCATATTTTATGTATATTTGCCCCCCAATGCAAAGACAGGCTACATTCGGCATAAATTAAGTGAGCTTAATTCTGCTCTTATTTGCACTGTCTTTGCCGTCACTTTTTTTTCAAGGTGACGGCCTTTTTGTAATTAAGGAGATTAGAATGAAAGTAAGATTTATAAGCCTTGCAAGTGGTAGCAGTGGCAATTGTTACTATATAGGCACAGAAAAATACGGAATACTCATTGACGCCGGCATTGCTGTTCGTACCATAAAAAAAGGATTAAAAGAAGCAGGTATCAACATGGAGATGATACGTGCAGTATTTGTCACCCATGATCATGCCGATCATATAAAAGCAGTAGGCGGACTGGGTGAGAAACTGAATATACCTATCTATACGACAGCCCGTATTCACGAAGGAATAAACAAGAGTTACTGTATGACGGAAAAGTTACATTCCTCCGTCCGTTATCTGGAGAAACAGCAACCTATGCAATTGGAAGACTTTCGTATTGAGTCTTTTGAAGTTCCTCATGACGGCACAGACAATGTGGGCTATTGTATAGAGATAGACGGTAAAGTCTTTTCTTTTCTCACAGACCTTGGCGAAATAACCCCTACTGCGGCGCAGTATATCTGTAAAGCAAACTACCTGATACTGGAAGCCAATTATGATGATGAAATGTTGCGTATGGGTTCTTATCCTCAGTATCTAAAGGAACGTATAACCAGCCGTACCGGACATATGAGTAATATTGATACCGCAGAATTTCTTGCCGAAAATATTACAGAACACTTGCAATATATATGGCTCTGCCATTTAAGTAAAGACAATAATCATCCGGAGTTGGCCTATAAAACTGTTGAATGGAAACTGAGGGAGAAAGGCATTATAGTGGGTAAAGATGTGCAGCTCTGCGCTTTAAAGCGGACTACTCCCTCCGAGCTATATGAGTTTGAGTAAAAAGATACCGATTTCATCGAAAAAAATCTAAGGATTGTTTGCGAAATAAAATAAAAGGGCTACCTTTGCACCCGCAAACGAGAAATAAAAAATGCACTCTTAGCTCAGTTGGTAGAGCAACTGACTCTTAATCAGTGGGTCCAGGGTTCGAATCCCTGAGGGTGTACTCCAAAAAGGAACAACAAAAGTTGTTCCTTTTTTGTTATATATTCATGTTTTTTTATCTTTGTAGCTAATCAACTGACATTTATAAATTATAAAGATACACTATGGATAAAGGTATAAAACAAGTTGTGGTTCTTTTGGCACATCCCGACATCAAAAGTTCACAGGCCAACAAGGCATTAATGGATGCTATTAAAGAACTGGAAGAAGTGGCAGTGTACAATTTGTATGAAATGCGCCCTGAAGACGCTTTTAATGTAGACTCATGGAGTAAGATTATTTCTCAGGCTTCTGCCATTGTGTTTCAGTTCCCGTTGTATTGGATGTCAGCTCCTTCCCTATTGAAGAAATGGCAGGATGAGGTATTCACCTATCTGGCTAAAACTCCGGCGGTGGCAGGTAAGGCATTATTGGTTGCGGTTACTACGGGGTCCGAATACAGTGCCTATCGTAGTGGCGGAAGAAACAACTTCACAATAGATGAACTCTTAAGGCCTTATCAGGGAAGTGCCATACATGCCGGAATGGTATGGCAAACTCCCGTAGTGGCATACGGAATGGGAACGGCCGATGCAGGAAAAAACATTGCCGAAGGGGTTAATAATTATAAAGTAAGAATAGAATCTTTAGTCGGAAAAAATCATGTAGGCAATGATTGGTGATACAAATAAAGCAGCATCCGTTATTCTAGGCAGATGCTGCTTTTCCGGTTTTAACGGTCGGCATATTGTTTTTACCGGTATAATATTCCTTTCTGTTGCAACATTTCAAAATCTTCCTCGCCCATACCTATCTCATTCAGTGAACGAGCTTCATTGTGGTCGTTGAGATACACTCTGGGCTTTTCGGTAAACAAACCATTTACAACAGACAATGAATCATTTCGATAAGGTGTTGTAACTCCTCCTAACTCCAGCATCGTGTGGAAGAAAGAGGCACTGGATGAAATGTTTTTCTGCTTATTGGATATTGTATTCTCCCAAAGAGACGGATAATGGTCCCGGTAACTGTCAGACATCCACAGTAAGAACGGCACATGTATCTGGTAATAAGACGGAACCGGTGACGCATGCAGGAAAAGGCGTCGGCTATCATCAAAAATATCCTCTCCATGATCCGAAGTGTAAAGCATTGCAGCATCTGTGTTCTGTTCCTGCAACATTCCGATAAGGCGTGCCAGAAAATCATCTGTATAGCGGATAGAGTTGTCATAGGCATTCACCAGATTATCTTTATATTTCACTTCGGCATCCACAGGAAAATCGGGTAAGAAAAAAGCGTTTTCCGAAGGATAGCGCTCCCGGTAATTGAAATGTGAACCATAGGTATGGAGAACAATAAATTGCTTAGGAGCATTTTTAGCCAACTCAGTGGCTACCAGTTCCAACAGCTCATCGTCGGAAGGGTTGTAGTTGGCATGCTTCACATTTTCTTTGATAAAATTGCATGTATCAGCTTCTTTTCCGAAAAAATCAATGAAAGAATGGTTATAGCGCTGGTTGGAGAAGAAAGCTGTCTGATAGCCTGCTTCTTTGAATGTTGTAATGATACTTTTCTGTTGATAAATGGAATTGAAGTCATGTGCCGAAACCGAAGACATCAGCATAGGTACACTTTTATGTGTAGTATTGGATTCGGTCAGGACGTGGCAGAAAGCTGTTAGTCCCTTTACCTTTGACAGTTTGGGGTTCGTTTCGCGATTATAACCATAAATCGACCAATTAGCCGAACGGGACGTTTCCCCAATAACCATAACATAGACTTCCCTATTCTTTTGGGGATGAACGGATTTAGCTTGGAATGTGAAATCTTTCGATGTTTTTGCATAGCTCTGTGTCTGTGCAGTGCGTTGAAAGGCGAGTGCAATGTTATAACACACATTGGCCGGGTATAAATCCGACTTCAGTTCATAGCGGGAGTCAAACAGATAGGCAGCTCCCAATGACAAAACCCCGGCAATCATTGCTAATCGGGCGCGCTTACGCTCTCTGTGGATAAACAGCTCCGGCAATTCCCGTTTTTTGATGACAGATACCGTCGCCATTGCCAATGCCGGAATATATAACAGCACTACAATAACAATAGCCGGTATCAGGTTGTCCAGCAACTCCAAGGCTTCGCTGGAATTGGTTGTTACCAGGTTGAGAAACATATCCACTGCAATAATGGACTGTCCGAAGAGATATAACAACACAATCTGGAATGCTCCGAAAAACAAAAAAGGAAACAATATCCAGAAAGTCCTGCCGCAGTTTCTCGACCAACTCATCACCATATAATATATGGAAAATGGCAACAACACATTGCATACCTTTGCCACAATCGGCATAGGCTCCGTAAAACATAGTACAACATTGGGTACTATCAAAATTATCAGGAACAAGTAAAACAAGTTCTCTTGATTTTCAAACCATTTCTTGATTTCTTTAAAAGGCTTCATTGATATTGAATATAAATCCTGTCTGGTGTTTGCCAAACCCTAAATCTAAACGTACATTTACTCTCTTTTTAAATTCCCAGCGATAACCGAAACCGTAATTGGGAAGAATATGTTTCATGTCAAATTCTGAGAACCTTGGAAAAACAGTTCCCGCCCCCACCCATACGGCCACTCCATTCCGTTTCCAGACATGTTGGCGAAGCTCTATTTGGGCATCCATGACACATTTGTCACGATAGCGTCCTTCATAATAGCCACGCATGGAATACGAACTGCCTAAAATTGCCATCAGGCCCCAGGGAGGATTCCCGTAATTCAGCAGAGTGTGGAACTGTCCGGCCAAAACGCCGCCTTTCCACACCTCATGATAATATCTCGTATCCAGTTCCGTACTGCTGAAGGCATATTTGTTTCCTAAGAAGGCGGGACTGAAACGTTGGTCTATTCTAAGATAGTACCCTTTGTATGCATTTGTCAGAAAGTCGCGCGAATCATAAAGCAGTGACAACCCAAGACTGAAATTTGTGGTGCGTGCGTTCATACCTTCCCACAATTCAGGTTTTTCAATATTGTGCCCATATATGTAGTCAAACACTGCCATAGGGCCCACATAGAAGTTGCGTGCCAGCCGGAACATAAAATCCACTTTCATCTGCGCCTGAAAACGGTCATAATCGCTTTCATTGGCATTATTAACTCCGTTATCATACCCTTTTCCCCAATATAAACTCGGAAAGGAGTAGAAATATAAATTATAATTCAAGCGATATTTGTCACGAGGAAACAGATGCGTCCCGCGTATTCCCAACAGATAAAAGCCTACCGTAGAAACATCTCCATACAACGAAATATTGGAGGGCGGAAGAATCGTATCGTTACGGTCGGTGCGATAAAGCCCGGCAGCCACCAACCCCAATCCCAATTTGGTATCACTGGAGTAATGAGGTCCACCGATAATGCTAAAATCGAATTTTTTATTCTTCTTCTCTTTATTGGCGTCATTGAAATAGTCCAAGAACTTCTTGAAAAAACTCCGTTTGGCAGAAGCCGAATCAAGGACGGTGACAGAATCCGTACCGGCCGAAGTATGTACTTCTGCCAAGCGTGTTTGTGCATGAACAGCGGTTACAGTCACCAACAAGATTAATGATGATAGCCATGTTTTCAAATCAGTGCTCATTCTCCAATACTAAGAAAACTTCGTGACAAAGTTAGTTGTAAATAATTCATGTTACAACAATGTTACAAAGCTTTTTGTTTTCCTTTCTTCCTATTTAATGTCTGTTATTTCCTTAGAATATTTTAACTTGGGCATCAACAGAACATTCCTTAATCCTCTGTGTTTCTTTATAATGAACCAAGAACAACTTGAGATATGAAAACAGCAATGGATATTCCCGACAAAGAGGGCCGCAAACGACTGGTCATTGTGGGAGGCGGTTTTGGAGGGCTGAAACTGGCAAGGAAACTGAAGAGCGATAAATATCAGATTGTCCTATTGGATAAGAACAACCACCATATTTTTCAACCTTTACTTTATCAGGTGGCTACGGCAGGTATTGAGCCGAGTGCCATTTCCTTTCCCTACCGCAAAATCTTTAAGAAAAGAGAGCATTTCCATATACGTATTTGTGAAGCACAACGCGTTATGCCGGAAAATAACTTACTGGAGACTTCCATTGGTACGTTGGCTTATGACTATCTGGTAATTGCTACCGGATGTGATACGAATTATTTCGGCAACAATGACATGGCTAAACAGACTATGGCCTTAAAGAATACATCGGAAGCCCTGTTCAATCGTAATCAAATTCTGGATAGTTTTGAACAGGCCCAAAACACCGGAAATGAAGAAGAGCGCAAGCGTCTGATGACTTTTGCCATAGTAGGCGGCGGGGCTACGGGCATAGAACTGGCAGGTGCTTTGGCAGAAATGCGAAAGTTTGTTCTTCCGCAAGATTATCCGGACTTGAACATCAATGAAATGCGTATAATCCTCATAGACGGCGCTCCTCGCCTCTTGTCTGCTTTTTCGGAGAAATCCTCCCGGGAGGTAATGGAATATTTGGGAAAGCGGAACGTAGAGGTTAAACTGAATGCAAGGGTCATCAACTATGAAAGCAATGAGCTTGTGTTGAGTGAGGGGCCGGTTATTGATACGAAAAATGTATTCTGGGTGGCGGGTGTAAAAGCCAACAGTCTGCAAGGATTACCTTCCGAAGCATACGGACCGGGAAACCGCTTGAAAGTGGACAGTTATAACCGCTTGTGTGAGTACTCCAATATCTTTGCCATCGGTGATACCGCCTTAATGTCTTCCGATGCTTACCCTAAGGGGCATCCACAAGTGGTTCAGCCGGCTATTCAACAAGCAAGAAATTTAATCGTCAACTTACAGCGTATGGAGCAAGGCTTGCCTTTGCAGCCCTTTATATATCGCAATAAAGGCTCTATGGCTACTATCGGGCGCAACCATGCCGTTGTAGAGTTAAAGAAACTGCGTTTTAGTGGTTTCCCGGCATGGGCAGTGTGGCTGTTTGTCCATTTGATGAGCATTGTAGGTGTAAAGAACCGGCTTTTTATATTTGTGGACTGGATGTGGAGCTATTTCACCTATGACCCTTCATTGCGGATTATCATCAAGCCTTTGAAACGGGAGTAAACATTTATTCGTTCTTATTTGTTAAGAATACATATCAACTTAAAAAGACGAACAATTATGTTAAAACGATTTTTATTTCCTGTCAAGCCGGACGGCACTTTCATATCTGTCATATTATTAATAGTTAGAGTTGTATTTGGTGTTATGCTCATGAACCATGGCATCGATAAGTGGGCAAACTATCAGGAACTTTCAGCCGTATTTCCCGATCCTCTCGGTATTGGCAGCCCTCTTTCCCTGGGGTTGGCTATATTCGGCGAGCTGGCCTGTTCAATGGCGTTCATCATAGGTTTTCTGTACAGGCTGGCTATGATTCCCATGATATTTACAATGTGTGTGGCTTTTTTCATAGTCCATGCCGATGACCCGTTTGCAGTAAAGGAACTTGCATTTGTTTACTTAGTGGTATTTGTGCTGATGTACATTGTAGGACCGGGTAAATTCGCGGTAGACCGTTGGATTTCCAAATCCCTTTTTCGCAAATAGAGACAGATACGGCTCTTTTGTCTTACAAAGTGTAATTTTTTACGGCTTTTTTGTGTTCTTTTATAAAAATGGCTATATTTGCACTAATCTAAAAAAAGGCTGGTTAAATACAACCTTAACAAAATATAGTAAAAAATAAAAGAAAGTGATTATGAAAAAGTTCAATTTGAAATTGGCTGCAACTGTAATGGTATGCGGTGCTTTCCTTTTTAGTTCATGTATCGGTTCTTTCGGTTTGCATAGCAAACTGTTGAATTGGAACCAGGGCATTGGCAATAAATTTGTCAATGAACTTGTTTTTCTGGCATTCAATATCATTCCGGTGTATGGCGTATGCTATTTGGCAGATGCTTTGGTCATCAACTCCATTGAATTCTGGAGTGGCAGCAACCCGATGGCAAGTGTCGGTGATGTTAAGAAAGTGAAGGGCGAAAACGGAAACTATTTGGTGGAAACCCTTGAAAACGGTTATTCTATCACGAAAGAGGGCGAAACTGCATCTATGGAGTTGATTTACGATAAAGACTTGAATACTTGGAATGTCGTAGCAGACGGTGTAAGCACCGAACTCCTGCAGATGAACAACGACGGTACGGCACAGATCACTTTGCCCAATGGTGAGGATATGACTGTCACTTTGGATGCTCAAGGTATTTCTGCTGCTCGTCAGGCAACTATGGTCAACACCTATTACGCAGCACGTTGAGGATTGAAAATTAAGAACTAAATAAGAAAGGCTACGCGCAATGTTTCCAAAGAAACCGCGCGTAGCCTTTACTGTTTTAGAATGGATATCCCACAGCAAAGTGGAAAGCAAAATCACGACTGAATTTGGGATGTATAATAGGGAAATGTTCTTTCCTGTTACTGAACACAGGATTGATAGCTTTCATGCCGCCGTCAAAACGCAGGACAAAGAAGTCCAAATCCAACCGCAGGCCCAACCCGTAGGCCACTGCTATCTGCTTATAGAATTTGTTGAATTCAAATTTGCCGCCCGGCTGATCTTTGTAATCACGCAGTGTCCAAATGTTACCCGCATCCACAAAGACTGCTCCTCTGAATTTCCAGAAAAGACGTGTACGGTACTCGACACTTGCATCCAACTTAACATCCCCCGACTGATTCATGAAATTTCCGTCACCGGGAAAAACGCCCGGGCCTAAATCACGTACCGACCAGCCGCGTACACTGTTGGCGCCACCGGAGAAGTAACGCTTCTCAAAAGGCACAATGGTTGCATTGCCGTATGGTACGGCTATCCCTGCCCCTACATGGAATGCGATGGAGTTGCGATTGTCGATGACTATGTTCTTGGCAAAATCAAAATCTCCCTTTATATATTGTGCGAATGGGATACTTAGCAATGAATACTCCCCGTCTTCATTCTTTTTCATATCAGCCATTTTGGCAACTGCATACAGAAGATTACCTGCTGACTCAAAATTAACGCGAATGGAATACGAGTTGCCGATTATTGTATTATTCATCAATGCCTGCCCTGCGCTATTGTACGTGTAGCTGTACCCTGTGCGGACAATCAGGCGGTCGTCATAGTTGTATTTTAAGATATAATTCTGTTCGTTGTTCAGGTATTTGTCACGAAACTCCTGTGAAATGGAAGGCATGTATAGATAGTTTATGTCCAACAGGTCGATGCGGTGCTGTGCACGCTGGCGTTGCAATCCCCACTTATAGCTCCAATTGGCAGAAGCGATGATACGCGAAAACTCCGGTCGTATCTGATAATTATACTGCACGCCGAACTCCGTAGTGGCACGTATCTTCCGACGGAAATCGTTGGACAGGAAAGGAAAAAGGAAACGAGGGAAGTTGATCGTCGCCTCTGCCCCCAATTCAGTGTAATCCTCGTGGTTATAGCCGCCTTGCAGACCTGATACCGCTTCGTAAGCGCCACGTAGTTTTATCATAAAAGTTTCAGAACCTTTGAACATATTCCTGTTCTGGAACGATACCGATGCAGCCGCCCCCAAGTCTCCGGCAGAATTGGTTCCTTCCAACTCGAACGATACCGACTGGTACTTACTCTTTGTCAGCATTACGTAAGCATTCAGTTTGGAAGTATCGCCAACCTGTGTCTCGAAAAAGCGGATATTAGTATATTTCAAAGCCTGCAAACGCCCGAAATTGGAGTATGTCCGCTGTACGTCCGGTTCGTTGTACAAACTTCCCGGCGTAATGCGCAGGTTATTCGTCAGGACTTTCGGACGCAGATAGAGTTTGTCCTTATAGTATATGGGGAAACCCTTGTAATGTATGGAGTCGTTTATTTCTATGCTGCTCAAGGCGGATGACTCCAATACATTATAGTCCGTAATGAAGTTCACCTTATTGATGTAATACTGGCGATGATTTTGCGGAGTATTGTCATTATGCTGCCGAAACGGCGCCAAGTGCATAGTAACATCCACCTGATAAGTGTTCCTCACCGTATCTGCCGTATAGGAGATATATTCTTTATTAAATTTATAATATCCGTTGCGAAGCAGGTTGTCCGTAATGCGCTGCCGTTCCGCATCCAGGCGATTTACATCGAAATACATGCCTTCCGTCAAATAGGTATCTGCCGAATCCTGCCGCATGTATTCTCTGATTTTCTCGTCCTTGATGTCATATTTGAGGGAACGTATCTTGTAGGGCTTTCCGCTGGAAACCTTATAAGTCAGTTTCAGCTTCTTCTTTTTTACGTGCGTGACAGGTTCGACAACTGCTCCCATATAGCCCATATTTTGCATGGCCTTTGTCATTTCCTCACTGGAGCGTTCCGTTTCTTCTTCTTTATATATGACCGGAGCATCTCCCATTCTTCGTAAAGTGCGGTTTATCCAACTTGCAGAATCCCTCCCCGACCAGTTATAGACGTACAACTGTGTCTTTATCAGGCTGAACCATTTGGAATTCGGATTTTGACGGACATACATCGAGAGGCTGGAAGGTTTGATTTCCCTGTTGTCCGTTTGTATGCGCACTTCGTCCAATAAATATGAACCTTCCGGCACATATTTCGTGGCAGAACATGAAGCTAATAAAAGTATGGCGGTAGCAAATAGTGCGTAGCGAAAGCCTTTCTTCATACTGGATTATTAATTGCGCATAAATTACTGCAAATATAGAAATAATCGTGTACTTTTGCCAAATAAAACCAAACAACTTATGGCACTAAGTAAGAATCGTATTAAATATATCCGTTCATTGGAGTTGAAGAAGAACCGCAAGGCTGATAAAGTGTTTCTGGCAGAGGGTCCGAAGCTGGTAGGCGATTTATTGGGGCATTTCCGTTGCCACTTCCTGATTGCAACCGCTGAATGGCTTTCCGCACACCGGCAGCTGCCGGTGGAAGACATAACCGAAGTCTCCGAAAAAGAACTCTCATGCGCCAGTCTTTTGAAAACTCCCCAACAGGTGCTCGCTGTTTTTGAACAGCCGGATGAAGTAATGGATGCTTCCGTTGTAGCCCACTCCCTTTGTCTGGCGCTGGATGACGTGCAGGATCCCGGTAATCTGGGAACCATAATCCGGCTGGCCGATTGGTTTGGAATAGAACATATCTTCTGCTCGCCCAATACTGTGGATGCCTACAATCCCAAGACCATACAGGCCACTATGGGGGGCATAGCAAGGGTGAAACTGCATTATACTTCTCTGCCCGGGCTGATTGGCTCTTTGAAAGACATACCGGTATACGGCACTTTCCTGGACGGAGAAAATATGTACACGCAACCACTCTCTGCCCATGGACTGATAGTTATGGGGAATGAGGGCAACGGCATAGGGAATGAGGTGAAGCAACTTATCAACCGGAAACTTTATATTCCCAATTATCCGTCGACACGTGAAACTTCCGAATCTTTGAATGTTGCTATTGCTACCGCAGTAGTCTGTGCCGAGTTCCGGCGACAGGCAGCATTGTTGTAATGTCAAAATTGGAGAAATAGACAGGTAAGAGCTGGCAACGCCCTTCAATAGAGGGCGGAAGAGCCATTAATAAATTCTGAGGGAATTTTACTAAAATTCTTGTAGAATTATAGTAAAATTCCGCGGACGTTTTACTGTAATTTTGTGGAGCATTTACTAAGGGGGAATTTGTGTCAAGTTCTTTCAATTCATCTTGCGTCAAAAGAACGATTGCTCCCGGCAGCCATTCCACGTTTTCTATCTCTTCCGTTAATGGAAATATGCGTACAACGCTCCCCTCTTCCGTTTCCACCGCATATTGTTTTAAATAACCGTATGCAGGCAGGAATAAAAAGTGTGATGCGAAGCGTTTCATTTACTTTTCGGTAGTTTGGCGTAATCGCGGGCGAGGGCGCATTTCCGGACGGCGGGCATTGTTCTGCTCTACATCCTGTTCTTTCACTTCTGCCGGCTTGCTCAAAACCGTATCTTTCTTCACCGCTTTGTCGTCGGTAGTCTTAAGGCTCTCTTTGTCGGCATTAAACAGGGTGTCTGTTGCATGATAACGCATCAGGCTGATGCGATCCGTCAATATACTCTGTGCAGATGTTTGCACCGGATAATAGATAAAGCCGCGTATTTCTTTGATTTCTCCCAGCGTATCGGCAAACAATGATATGGTTTCTGTACCCGATTGCTTTATTCTCCGCATATCGTTCAGTGTGTCTTTTGCATAAAGGATCTGCATTGCCATTAACGGTGCATGCAGGCTGTCGGGGAGTCCGTTCAGGAAACGGAAGCGAACAGTCCATTTGAGCGTATCCCGATCCTTGAAATTCGTATCCGAAGGAAGTGCAAAGGTCAGCTTGTTGTCCAACGACATTCCGGTCAGATGATAGATGTGCCGTCCTATCCATACGTCGATGCTATCGCCCGGAAGAGATTCTTTGGGCTTGTTGTCGCGCAGGGCAATTAGATGATTGATGCCGTCTCTTTCGGCCTTTAACCGTTGATTAACTTTTTCGTAGACTTTTGTGAGAGCATCCGGGTGGCGGGCATACCACACCATTGAGGAATCGAAATCGGCTTGGGTGATGCCATGTTTCTTGTAGACCGATTCAATATATAGCACACGCTTGTAGCTGTCGCTATACGGAACCTCCTCTCCCATTGCCTTTGCAATGTGGAAGTCATAGAGTACGTTTTCCATTTTGGCGTCCGGTATGACTGTTTCAGGTCTTTTCACCTGGCACGCTGTCAGACTGAACGCCAAAAGGATTACGCTATACCATTGAATCCGTTTTTTCCTTTTCATGATTTCTTTATAACATGATAGGAATCATTCAAATATTTACTGTAAAACAACAACAGAGCTATAATTCCGCAACTGATTGCTGCATCGGCAAAGTTGAAAATCGGACTGAAAAAAATGAAATGCTTTCCACCTATGAACGGCATCCACGTGGGCCAGTTCGTTTCGATAATAGGGAAATAGAACATATCGACCACTTTGCCATATAGCAACGGAGCGTATCCGCCGCCTTCAGGCATAAAGGTTGCCAGTTGTGAATAGGTGCTTTCATTAAAGAGCACTCCGTAGAATACACTGTCGATGATATTGCCTAATGCTCCCGTCAGGATGAGTGAAACACAGACAATAAACCCTGTTTTCATTCCATGTTTTACGAACTTGTACAGAAACCAGCCTATAACTCCTACTGCTACGATTCGAAATGAAGTGAGGAATAGTTTTCCGAATATCTCCAAGCCGAAAGCCATGCCATTGTTCTCGGTGAAGTAGATATAAAACCAATCAGTGATGCGTATGCTCTCATGCCAATACATGTGTGTCTTAACAATCACTTTAATTACCTGGTCGATAATCAGTACCGAGAATATAACAAGTAAGGCTATCCGTCCTTTCGTGAAAAAATTCTTCATCCTTATTTCTTGCCGTTGTTTTTAGCTTCGATGCTTAATGTTGCATGAGGCACTGCACGCAGACGCTCGGCAGGAATCAACTTACCTGTTTCGCGGCAAATACCATACGTTTTGTTCTCAATACGTACCAGGGCTGCCTGTAAACCCTGAATGAACTTCAGCTGGCGTTGCGCCAGACGTGTCGTTTCTTCCTTGGATAAGGTATTGGCCCCTTCTTCCAGTACTTTGTATGTAGGAGATGTATCGTCGGTATCGTTACCGTCTGCACCTGTCAGGCTGGCTTTCAACAATTCATAATCGCGTTGAGCCAACTCCAACTTTTCCATAATAATGGCGCGGAATTCTTCCAATTCAGCATCCGAATATCTTGTTTTTTCTGCCATAACTTTACGTGTTTAATCGTTAGTATTAATAATCTATTCTTTTACAACGCTTACATACAGTTTAAAATCATCGAACTCGAGTTCCGTACCGCTTTCTACACCGTCTGTCAGCGTCAGTGAGGTTCCTAAAACCTGGTTACAAATATAATCTTTATATTCATTTACCGCATCATCTGTTTGCGGATTTTTTGATAATGTAATCTTTATTTTATCCGTTATCTCGAAACCACTCGATTTACGGATATTCTGAATACGATTCACCAATTCGCGGGCAATACCCTCGCGGCGGAGTTCCTCGGTGATGGTAACTTCCAGAGCAACGGTGAGTTTACCTTCATTGGCAACCAGCCAGCCCGGAATATCCTCACTGAATATCTCCACATCGGATGTCTCTATTACAGCTTCCGCACCGTCCAGGTTCAACGTATAAGCGCCGTTCTTCTCCAGTTCGGCAATGGCTTCCTGTGACATTCCGGCAACGGCTGCGGCAACAGCTTTCATCTGCTTGCCGAATTTCGGGCCGAGTTTCTTGAAGTCGCACTTCACTTTCTTCACGAGCACACCGGCAGCACCGTCCACAAACTGGATTTCCTTTACGTTCACCTCGTTCATGATAAGCGCTTTTACAGCCTCAATGTGGGCACGTTGCTCTTCGTCTACCACCGGAACCATGATGCATTGCAAAGGCTGGCGCACCTTGATGTTCACCTTACGGCGCAAAGCCAATACCATAGAGGTTACGTCTTGTGCCATTTGCATGCGGGCTTCCAGCTCTTTGTCTATTATCTCTTCTTTGCATTCAGGGAATTTAGCCAAATGAACGGAAACTACGTTGTCGCGCCCGGTAGCTGCCGTCAGGTCAGAGTAGAGCATATCCGCATAGAATGGAGCGATAGGAGCCATTAGTTTGGCTACGGTTTCCAAACAGGTATAGAGCGTCTGGAAAGCAGACAGCTTGTCTTGTGTCATGCCACCACCCCAGAAACGTTTACGATTCAGACGGACGTACCAGTTTGAAAGGTTATCGTTCACGAAATCCGAAATCAGGCGTCCGGCTTTAGTCGGCTCATATTCGTTGTAACAGTTGTCCACGTCTTTCACCAGTGTATTCAGTACGGAAAGAATCCAACGGTCTATTTCCGGACGTTCTGCCATGGGAACATCTGCCTCTTTGTATTCAAATCCGTCCACATTGGCATAAAGGGCGAAGAAAGAATACGTATTATATAAGGTACCGAAGAATTTGCGGCGAACTTCCTCCACTCCGTCTACGTCAAACTTCAGGTTGTCCCATGGTGAAGAGTTGGTTATCATGTACCAGCGCAAGGGGTCGGAACCGTATTTTTCGATGGTTGAGAACGGGTCTACGGCATTGCCCAAACGTTTGGACATCTTATTGCCATTCTTGTCGAGCACCAGACCATTTGAAATCACAGCCTTATAGGATATGCTGTCGAACACCATTGTTGCGATGGCATGTAGTGTAAAGAACCAGCCACGTGTCTGGTCCACACCTTCTGCTATGAAATCGGCAGGATATACCTGGTGGCTGTCAAGCAACTCTTTATTCTCAAACGGATAGTGTATCTGTGCATACGGCATGGAACCGGAGTCAAACCATACGTCAATCAAGTCTGATTCGCGTTTCATGGGCTTTCCGCCTTTGGAAACGAGAATAATATCGTCCACGTAAGGACGATGAAGGTCTATCTTGTCGTAATTATCCTGTGTATATACACCGGGCTGGAAACCTTTCTCCTTATATGGATTGGACGACATCAGTCCGGCTGCAACGGATTTCTCTATTTCGTTGTAAAGCTCCTCTACGGATTCGATGCATTTTTCCTCATCGCCGTCTTCCGTACGCCAAATAGGCAACGGAGTACCCCAGTAGCGTGAACGGCTCAGATTCCAGTCGTTCAAGTTTTCCAGCCACTTGCCGAAACGTCCGGTACCGGTGCTTTCCGGCTTCCAATTGATGGTCTTGTTCAACTCTATCATGCGCTCCTTGCAGGCAGTGCTGCGGATGAACCAGCTATCCAGCGGATAGTACAATACAGGCTTGTCAGTACGCCAACAGTGCGGATAGTTGTGCACGTGCTTCTCTATTTTGAAGGCCTGGTTAGCGGCTTTCATCATCATGCAGATGTAAATATCAAGTGTCTCGGCTGCCTGTGCGGCTTTCTCGTCATACTTGCCGTCAACTGTAAATTGCGGATCGTAGGCATTCTTCACCCAGCGGCCTTGATATTCTTTATATGCGTCTACATTGACACATTCTTTCACAAACTTTTCGTCCAGTTCATCCAGTAAATAGAACTTACCGGTAAGGTCTACCATAGGACGCGTTTCACCACGCTTGTTAATCATGAACAAGGAAGGGATGCCTGCTGCGCGGGCCACAAAAGCATCATCTGCACCGAATGTCGGAGCGATGTGCACGATACCCGTACCGTCTTCTGTGGTTACGTAGTCACCGAGGATTACACGAAAGCCTTTGTCGCTGACACTCCAATTTCCCTCATTATCCACATCTACCGGTTTCACCCACGGAATGAGCTGTTCATATTCCATTCCTGCCAATTCCGGACCTTTGTACTCGCCTACAACCTTAAACGGAATCAGTTTGTCTCCCGGCTTATAGTCCTCTAATGCAAGATCTTCCGCCTTTTTGTTGAAGTGAGTGTAGAGTAGAGCTTTAGCAAGTACCACAGTCATCTTTTCCCCCGTATAACCGTTGTAGGTCTGTACGGCTACGTAGTCTATTTTCGGACCTACGCAGAGAGCTGTATTTGAGGGTAATGTCCATGGAGTTGTGGTCCATGCCAAGAAATAAGGAGTACCCCACTCTGTCATTTCAGGCTTCGGGTTCTTCATCTTGAACTGTCCTACTACGGTGGTGTCTTTTACATCACGATAGCACCCGGGCTGGTTCAACTCATGCGAACTCAAACCGGTTCCTGCAGCCGGAGAATACGGCTGTATGGTATATCCTTTATAAAGGAGTCCTTTTTTATGAAGCTGTTTCAACAGCCACCATAGCGTTTCAATGTAACGGTTGTCATAGGTGATATAAGGATCTTTCATATCTACCCAATATCCCATTTTATGGGTAAGGTCCTCCCACTCTTTGGTGAATTTCATCACGTCCTTGCGGCAGGCAGCGTTGTATTCGGCAACAGAAATCGTCTTGCCTATATCTTCTTTGGTGATACCAAGTGCTTTTTCCACACCCAGTTCCACAGGAAGGCCATGTGTGTCCCAGCCGGCTTTACGCTTTACTTGGAAACCTTTCATGGTTTTGTAGCGGCAAAAAATATCCTTAATGGAACGAGCCATTACATGGTGGATACCCGGCATACCATTGGCCGAGGGAGGTCCTTCGAAAAACACGAAAGAAGGACAACCTTCACGTTCTGTCATACTCTTGGCGAAAACCTGGTTTTCGTCCCATTTCTTCAACACTTCCTTGTTTACTTCCGAAAGGTCAAACTTTGAATATTCGGCAAACTTCTTACCCATCTTGATATTTACGATTTGACTATTTACGATTTACTACTCTTAGTGATAGCCCGAGGAGTCTTTTCAGCGCATCTGGAACTATCCTCTTTGTTTTAAGGGTGCAAATTTACAAAAAAGTTAGAGAAAAGAGATTTTTGAGTAGATAATTTTAAAATATGCCATTTATAAACTTTCGTTTTAATCGTAGGTTATTTCATTATTATCCCTATCTTTGGAAAATATAGAACGATACGTTATAGATTTAAGCAATGTTCTCATAGAAAAAATCTGTTGTTGTGTCGGCATGCTGTCACTATCTTTGCAATATACAAGGTCCCTATTATTAACTCTAAAATGGTATTTATGGAAAAAAAGAAGCTCACAGCAGCCAACGGTCGTCCGATAGCAGACAACCAAAACAGCCAGACAGCAGGTCAGCGAGGTCCTATGGTGTTACAGGATCCCTGGTTTCTGGAGAAGTTAGCCCACTTTGATCGTGAGGTGATTCCCGAAAGACGCATGCATGCCAAAGGCTCCGGTGCTTATGGAACATTTACTGTAACGCATGACATTACAAAGTATACTCGCGCGGCAATCTTCAGCGAAGTAGGAAAGAAAACGGAATGTTTCGTCCGTTTCTCAACAGTGGCCGGCGAAAGAGGTGCAGCTGATGCCGAACGCGATATTCGCGGATTTGCTATGAAATTTTATACGGAAGAAGGTAATTGGGATTTGGTAGGAAACAATACTCCGGTATTCTTTTTACGTGATCCTTTGAAGTTCCCGGATTTAAATCATGCGGTGAAACGCGATCCGCGTACTAACATGCGCAGCGCCAGTAATAATTGGGACTTTTGGACATTATTGCCCGAAGCATTGCATCAGGTAACCATTACCATGAGCACCAGAGGTATTCCCTACTCTTATCGACACATGAACGGCTACGGCAGCCATACATACAGCTTTATCAATGCAAACAACGAACGTATCTGGGTGAAATTCCATTTCAAGACCATGCAAGGCATTAAATGCCTGACTGATCAGGAAGCAGAAGCAATCATCGCCAAAGATCGTGAGTCGCATCAGAGAGACTTATATGAGAGCATTGAAAAAGGAGATTTCCCGAAGTGGAAACTTCAGATTCAACTGATGACTGAAGAGGAAGCGGACAATTATCGCATCAACCCTTTTGACCTAACGAAAGTGTGGTCGCACAAAGACTTCCCGTTGCAAGACGTAGGTATTCTGGAGCTGAACCGTAATCCGGAAAACTATTTTGCCGAAGTGGAACAGGCTGCTTTCAATCCTCAGAATATCGTAGAAGGGATCGGTTTTTCGCCTGATAAGATGTTACAGGGCAGACTGTTCTCTTATGGGGATGCACAGCGTTATCGTTTGGGGGTGAACGCGGAACAGATTCCGGTAAACAAGCCTCGCTGTCCGTTCCATGCGTTTCATCGCGACGGCGCTATGCGCGTAGATGGCAACTATGGTTCCGCCAAGGGGTATGAGCCTAACAGTTATGGAGAATGGCAGGATTCACCGGAGAAGAAAGAGCCGCCTTTGAAAATACATGGCGACGTTTATAATTATAATGAACGTGAATACGATGATGACTATTACAGCCAACCGGGTGATTTGTTCCGACTGATGCCGGCAGAAGAACAACTGCTTCTATTTGAAAATACGGCTCGTGCTATGGGAGATGCCGAATTGTTCATCAAGCAACGCCACATACGCAATTGTTACAAGGCAGATCCGGCATATGGTACGGGAGTAGCAGCTGCTTTGGGTATTGACTTGCAAGAGGCTTTGGCGAGTACCAAATAAAAAAAACACCACCGGTTACGCAAATTTGCACAAACGGATAATTGATAGAATCCGTATCAATAATTTGCATAATCGGTGGCAAATTATTTCTTATTTCTTCATTTTTACTTCATACAAATCATTTCTGCGGTCTTTCAGGTTACGGACGCTGCCATAAGTGTGCAACTCGTTCAATAAATCCAAATCCACATCGGATACAAGAATCATTTCAGTGTTTGGAGTGGCTTCGGCACGCTTCCCGTCAGTGGGGAAAGCAAAGTCGCAGGGAGTAAATACACCCGATTGGGCATACTGTATATCCATATTGTGTACACGAGGAAGGTTACCCACACTACCCGCTATAACAACGAAACACTCGTTTTCAATGGCGCGGGCATGGGCACATACTTTGACGCGCGAATAGGCATTTTGTGTATCAGTAAGGAAGGGAACAAACAATATTTGCATGCCCTGGTCTGCCATAATACGTGAAAGTTCGGGAAACTCCACATCATAACATATCAGAACACCGATTTTAGCACAATCGGTATCGAATGTTTGCAAAGATTTACCGCCACTCAGGCCCCAACTTTTTATTTCATCGGGAGTAACGTGTATTTTTTCATACATTTCGTATGTTCCGTCGCGACGGCAAAGGAAGCCTACATTATACAGGCGCCCGTCTTCTTCCTTGATGAACGGCATACTGCCTGTAATGATATTTATGTTGTAACTGATAGCCAACTTCACAAACCGTTCTCTGATTTCATTGGTATAGGCCGCCAATCCGCGAATGGCTTCAGACTCACCTTCATCGTTGAATTTTGCCATCAACGGCGCATTGAAGTATTCAGGAAAAAGGACAAAGTCGCTTTTATAGTCGGAGACGGCATCTACAAAGAATTCCACCTGCTCAAATAAATCATCCAATGTTTTGTAAGTACGCATCTGCCATTGCACCAAGCCGACGCGTACTGTCGTTTTCGGACTGACATACTCCTGTGTAGGCGGCTGATAATAAATATTATCCCACTGCAAGAGGCAAGCGTAGTGTTTGGATTCTTCATCGTTCGGAAGATAGTTGCGCATCACTTTACGCACATGAAAGTCGTTACTCAACTGGAATGTCAATACAGGATCGTAAATTTCTTTTTGTTTTACTTTGTCAATGTACTCTTTCGGACGTATTTGGTCAGCATACTTGTGGTAATTAGGAATACGCCCGCCAAACATGATGGCTTTCAGGTTTAGCGTTTCGCAGAGTTCCTTGCGATATTCGTACATACGGCGTGCCAAGCGCAGTCCGCGATATTGAGGATGAATAAAGACTTCGATACCATAGAGAATATTTCCCTTAGGATTGTGAGTGTTGAAAGTTTCCTTACCTGTAACTTGGGCATAGGTATGATCATTCTTTACATCGTCATAATTCACTATAATGGAGAGCGCACATCCCACAATTTTCTCATCAACGACTGTCACTATCTGTCCTTCGGGAAAGATGCGAATCAGCTTTTCTATCTGCTTGTGTGTCCAAAAAACGTCACTCCCGTCTGAATAAACGCGCGTGAATGATTGTGCCAACTGGTCGTAATCTTCTATCTGCAAATTACGAATCTGCACTTTATTGATTTTCATTTCGTCCATAATCTTTGTGTTATATACCTGAGTTTAAACGGTGCAAAGTTACAGTTTTACTGATACATTAATCCTTATGTGGGAATGATTTTTTCTTACCTTTCTCATCAAAAGACTATTTATCCTCGCAGACGGACGGTCCGAACGAATCAAGCATATATTACGGTAGGCAATAGCGTGCTTATAATCAATAAGATACAGATACCGAATTGTTCCATGCTTTGGTACTGACTGTACCATACTAAGGTACTCGGTGTACCATCGGGTGGTAGTCTCCGTACCACGCTTTGGTACAAACCGTACCATCCGGTGGTAGGCATCGAAAGCCGAAAGGTTTAAACGCAAAAGGTCGTGCAATTCATTTCGAACTGCACGACCTTTCATATTTTGTAGAATGAGATTCTTACAAACTTATTTCCTTTTTTTCCAAAGTTTGGTCATATCTTCCAGGGTCTTACCTTTCGTTTCAGGAACAAGTTTCCATACGAAGATAGCAGCCACCACACAGATAATACCGTAAAGAGCGTATGCGAACATATGCCCGAACTTGTCACCCATTTCTCCAAGACGCATGTTGTACATCGGCAGGAAAGTGGATGAAACAATGAAATTGAAGATCCATTGGAAGGCAACTGCAATAGCTACTGCTGCGCCACGAATGGTATTCGGGAAGATCTCAGAAATCAGTACCCAGCAGATAGGTCCCCAGCTGAACATAAATGAAGCGCTGTAAATCATAATGCTGATGACCGATATGATAGCAGGAAGGCCTGTCACTATGTTGCAAAGAGCTACACCGAAAGCCCCTATTGCCATACCGATGGAACCGGAGATGAGCAACGGTTTACGTCCCCATTTTTCAACGGTAAATACGGCCAATAGAGTAAACAGTATATTGACAACCCCCATAAGAACAGTCTGTACCATCGGATTTGCCATGCCCATTGTCTCAAATATACGAGGTGCAAAATAAAGCACCGCATTAATACCGACAGCCTGTTGGAACACGCTCAACATGATACCGATGAAAATAACCATCCAACCGTAAGTGAAAAGTTTTTCTGTCTTTTCTTCGGTAGTAGCCTTAATATCGGCCAAGATAACTTTAGCTTGTGAAGAACCGTTGATGCGGCTTAGTACGTTCAATGCTTTTTCATCCTTACCGCACATGGCAAGATAACGTGGAGTTTCAGGAACCAACAGTACCAGCAAAGCGAATAATCCGGCAGGTACAGCTTCACTGACAAACATCAAGCGCCAGCCTGTTTCGGTTGTCCATGCGGCAGCTTCAGGGTTCATAATCTGATTCACTCCGTTAACCAAATCGATAACAGGATTGGCATGGCTGCCCAAAATCAGGAAGTTCACAAAGTAGACTACCAATTGGCCGAAAATAATCGCAAACTGATTCCACGAAACCAATGTTCCTCGAATATTGCTCGGAGCGATTTCAGCGATATACATCGGACAGATGGCAGATGCCAGTCCAACCCCTACACCGCCCAAAACCCGGTAGAAATTGAATGCAACCAAAAGGGAATATGAAGGAACTCCATGCTCAAAGAACAGGAATTCCGGATAGTATGAGCCTAATGCAGATAGAAAAAACAAGATACCCGCCAAAAAAAGAGAGTTTTTGCGCCCCAGTCTGGAAGCAAAAAAGCCTGAAATAGCACTACCGATGATACAACCGATCAGTGCACTGGATGATGTTATGCCATGTATTGCGTCTGTGTATTCAAAATCGGCTCCCATGAAGAAAGCTTGAAGCCCCTTTTCGGCACCGGAGATAACCGCTGTATCGTAACCAAAAAGCAGACCGCCAATGACAGCCACAAGTACAATAGAGAAGAGATAGATCTTACTACCTTTTTCTGTATAATTCATGATATAATAGATTAGGGGGATTAATACAAATTACGAACTACAAGTTACAATCTACCGGCAGCGGCTATGCAACTGTTACAAAGCCGCAATTCCGGTAATTTTGTAATTTGTAATTCGTAATTAATCGATATTAGCAATACATATTTACGATTGCTTCGTACAATTCTTGCTTGCCGCTGGTTTGTTTCGGTTCGCCATTGGCTTTGGCATAAGCTACGACATCTTCCAGTGTCAACTTGCCATCTTCAAATTCCTTACCCTTACCGTTGTCAAAAGAAGCATAACGGTCTGCAAGCATTTTCTTGTAAGGAGATTCTTCGAGCAATTTTGCAGCGCTCTCCAAAGCACGTGCCATTGCATCCATACCGGCAATATGAGCGATGAAGATATCTTCAAGATCGGTGGAGTTACGACGGGTCTTGGCATCAAAGTTAGTACCACCGTTGCCCAAACCATCGTTGCGGATAATCTGCATCATAGCTTGTGTCAGTTCGTAGTTGTCGATAGGGAATTGGTCTGTATCCCAGCCGTTCTGGTAGTCACCACGATTAGCGTCAATAGAACCTAACATGCCGTTATCTACTGCAACTGCAAGTTCATGTTCAAAAGTGTGGCCGGCCAATGTAGCATGGTTCACTTCGATGTTCACTTTGAAATCTTTATCCAAACCATGAGCTTTCAGGAATCCGATTACAGTTTCCGTATCTACATCATATTGATGTTTGGACGGTTCCATTGGCTTCGGTTCAATGAGGAATGTACCTTTGAAACCACGTGCACGAGCATAGTCGCGTGCCAGAGTCAACATTTGTGCAAGATGTTCTTTTTCGCGTTTTTGATCGGTATTCAGCAATGACATGTAACCTTCACGTCCGCCCCAGAATACATAATTCGTACCACCAAGTTCGATTGTGGCATCAATAGCGTTTTTAATTTGAACAGCTGCACGAGCTACAACATCAAAATCCGGATTGGTAGCAGCACCGTTCATGTAGCGTGCGTGACTGAATACGTTAGCAGTACCCCACAACAGTTTGATACCGGTTTCAGCTTGTTTTTGCTTTGCATAAGCAACAATTGCTTTCAGGTTTGCTTCATATTCTTCAATAGTAGCAGCTTCTTCGCAAAGGTCAACATCGTGGAAGCAGTAATATTCGATACCCATTTTTTGCATGAACTCGAATCCGGCGTCCATCTTATTCTTGGCAGCCTGTACTTTATCAGCATCACCATTCCAGGGGAATTGTTTGGTACCGCCACCGAATTGGTCGCCGCCTTCTGCGCAGAGTGTGTGCCACCATGCCATAGCAAACTTCAACCAGTCTTTCATTTTCTTGCCCATGATGACTTTTTCTGCATCATAGTAGCGGAAAGCCATTGGGTTCTTACTTTCTTTACCTTCGAATTTAATTTTTCCTATTCCGGGAAAATACTCTTTTGTTGCCATAATTCTAATTGATTTAAAGGGTTAATATATCACTATTTAATAATTTATTATTTCATGTTCATGTCCAAACAGTGCTTCCAGCGTGCATACGCATCTGCATAGGCTTGACGGTCGGCTTGTTTCGGTTCTATGATTTCCAATTTTTCCAACGTTGCAAAAGCTTCGTTATTATCCTTATAGATGCCTGCGCCTATACCTGCACCTTTTGCTGCGCCCACCGAACCGTCAGTATCATAAAGCTCGATTACCGCTCCTGTTACACCCGCCAATGTTTCGCGGAACAACGGGCTGAGGAACATATTGGCCTTGCCTGCATGGATTTTTTGCACAGGAATACCCATTTGCTCCATTATATCAATACCATATTTAAAGGAGAACACAATTCCTTCCTGGGCAGCCCGAATTATGTGCTGTTTGCCATGCTGATTGAAGTTTATGCCTTGAATGGAGCAACCTATTTCCTTGTTTTCCAACATACGTTCGGCGCCATTACCGAAAGGCAGAATACTGAGACCTGCACTTCCGATAGGAGCTTGGGCGGCAAGAACATTCATATCGCTGTAAGAGATACCCTCAGGAGCAACGGTCCGTTTCATCCATGAGTTAAGGATGCCTGTGCCGTTGATGCATAAAAGAACTCCTAAACGAGTTTGTTCTGTTGTATGATTAACGTGCGCAAAGGTGTTGACACGTGACTTCGGATCATAATTCACTTCACCGTTCACGCCATAGACAACTCCCGATGTACCTGCCGTAGATGCTATTTCACCGGGGTTAAACACATTCAGTGACAAAGCATTGTTCGGTTGGTCACCGGCACGATATGTTATAGGCGTACCTTCTTTCAGGCCCAGTTCCTGCGCAGCGGCAGCATTAACGAGTCCTTGCAAGGAGAAGGTTGGTTTGATGTCAGCTATCAGTGAATGGTCAAAGCCATAATACTTCATCAGGAAATCTGCTACTTGGTTGTTCTTGAAATCCCAAAACATCCCTTCCGACAAGCCTGAAACAGTGGTGCAAATTGTACCGCTTAGTTTCATTGCGATATAATCGCCCGGTAACATGATTTTGTATATTTTCTCGTAGATAGACGGTTCGTTTTCCTTTATCCACGCGAGCTTAGATGCAGTAAAATTGCCCGGAGAATTCAGTAGATGAGAGAGGCACGTTTCTTCTCCCAGTGTTTCAAATGCTTTTTGTCCATAGGGAACTGCTCTGGAGTCACACCAGATGATTGCCGGACGCAATACATTCTGGTCTTTGTCAACGCATACCAGTCCATGCATTTGGTAAGAGATGCCGATAGCTTTGATATCTGCTGCATCTACGCGCGATTCTGCCAGTACAGCCTGTGTTGCCTGTTTCAAATTTTCCCACCAGTTTTCCGGATTTTGTTCCGCCCAACCTGGTTTTACAGCAATAATCTCCGCTTCTGTTTTCGGAAAGAATGCAGAAGATACACATTTACCGCTTTCTGCGTTTACCAAACTCGCTTTTACGGACGAGCTGCCGATGTCATAACCTAATAAATACATATTGAATTAAAAATTAAAGGTACTACTACTTTATTTACCACCCTATTATCACACATATTATCTCTTTATCGTCTCACTTTATTATAAATCTTCTTGTCAAAGCGATAATATCGTGCTGCGCGGTGGGCAACGCCTTGCTGTTTCTCTTCCAAAGGCACTACATATTCCATTAGGGCTATTTTTTTGTGGAAGTTACGCACATCAATCTGTTTGTCGTACAGCAACTCATACAAAGTACGAAGTTGTGACGCAGTAAATTTGCGTGGAAGCAAATCAAACAATGATGACGGGTTGAACTCTATATATTGACGGATATAAGTTATCGCTTCTTTTATAATAAGGTTATGATCGAAAGCCAACGCTTTTATATTCGGCAGCGCCACCCAATCAGCCATATAGTTGTCCAAATCACGATTCAGTGCTCTATCTATTTTCACCAGTGAAAGATATGCTATTGTCACAATGCGCTCAACTTTGGACTGCATAGCACGTTCCAACCAATGCACATCCTTGGGATCTTTGGTACGGTTTTTGGAGCCGAACGCTTTGAATTGCATCAGATTTACATTTTTGAGTCCGGTCAATTCATTCAACACCCTTTGGGCTGCTTCATCCAAATCCTCATCCATATAAATCAGGCTGCCGGGAAGTTTCATATCATGGAAGACTTCTCCCTCTTCCTCTCCTGCCCGTTTAATCAGCAACACCTTTAGCTGCTCTCCGTCAAAACCTATCACCACACAATCTACGGAAATATGATTGTTTGCCAATGGCGTGTTATGTTCCATGTTTTGCATAATATTTATGTTTAACGGCTGCAAATATAATGAGGTTTTTTGAATATGCAATAGGCGAAAAGAATATTTTTAATATGTTACAAAGCATTATTTTACAGACAAATACATATCATATCTTTTACAATATCACCTTGTTGTGTTATCGTACAAAATACAATATGTAATTTAAGCAGAGCTCCATTGTTGTAATTGTAATAGGCACAATAACTATAAACTCCTTAATTTATAAGGATTTTACGATTTGCCCACTACTCTTTCCGAGGGGCTACATATTGTATTATAAACACACGTCAAGAAGCGCCTTGCACAAAAAACATCTGTTTGTGCGATGATTACCGGAAAAAACCTATACCTTTGCACCACTTTTTTAATTAAACACTAAAAATAAGTAAATATGAAAGCATTTGTATTTCCGGGTCAGGGTGCTCAGTTCGTAGGAATGGGAAAAGACCTGTACGAAAATTCGGCTTTAGCCAAAGAACTTTTTGAAAAAGCAAATGATATTCTCGGATATCGTATCACAGATATCATGTTCAACGGTACGGATGAAGATCTGCGTCAGACCAAAGTAACACAGCCTGCCGTATTCCTTCACTCTGTTATCTCTGCACTTTGCATGGGAGATGACTTCAAGCCCGAAATGACTGCGGGTCATTCACTCGGTGAGTTTTCTGCATTGGTGGCAGCCGGGGCATTGAGCTTTGAAGATGGCCTGAAGCTGGTTTATGCTCGTGCAATGGCTATGCAAAAGGCTTGTGAAGCACAGCCTTCCACTATGGCCGCCATCATTGCTCTGCCGGACGAAAAAGTTGAAGAAATCTGTGCACAGGTAAGTGCGGAAGGTGAGGTTTGTGTTGCAGCCAATTATAACTGTCCGGGACAAATCGTTATCTCCGGTTCTATCGAGGGTATCAACAAGGCCTGCGAACTGATGAAGGCTGCCGGTGCAAAGCGTGCTTTGCCTTTGAAGGTAGGCGGCGCTTTCCATTCTCCACTCATGGATCCTGCCAAAGTAGAGTTGGAAGCTGCTATCAACGCTACTGACGTTCATGCTCCGAAATGTCCGGTTTATCAGAATGTAGATGCTCTGCCCCATACTGATCCGGCCGAAATCAAAAAGAACCTCGTTGCTCAGTTGACAGCTTCCGTACGTTGGACACAAACGGTAAAGAACATGGTTGCCGATGGTGCCACAGACTTTACGGAATGTGGTCCGGGCGCAGTATTGCAAGGTCTTGTTAAGAAGATCGACGGCAGTGTATCTGTTCATGGAATTGCATAATCAATAAAGAGCAATAAGTTCAAAGGGGGTGGCTTCGATGAAGCAACCCCTTTTTCTTTTCTTAGGGATATACTCATGCTGAAATCGGAGTAATTCAGGAGAATTTGGGATATTCATACCATGACTATGATATGTAAGATTTCCTATTAGCCGGAATATATAAAATAGACATATTTGCAGGCAAATATTAACTTACAGAATAAAAAACTCCCTCTTTTATTTTTTATATTTTATTTTCTCTTACCTTTGCCACCGTAAAGACAAAGGGGTGCCCCGACGGGCTGAGATTATACCCTCGAACCTGATGCAGTTAGTACTGCCGTAGGAATTGGATATTTTTTTTCTTCACAGAACTTACCTTAACGGTGCTTCTTTGTATTTACTTCCATTGTTTTACTTAACAGAAACAGAAAATGAAAGTATTAATCAACAACAAAGAAGTGGAAACCGAAGCCTCTACCCTTTCACAGCTGACCAATGAGCTTTCCTTACCGGCGCAAGGCATTGCCGTTGCCGTCAATAACCGTATGGTTCCACGCATGGAATGGACGAATTACGCACTATCCGAAGGCATATCTATCGTAATAATAAAGGCAGCCTGCGGCGGATAAATTATGAAAACAGTTCAGTTCATTACACATTACACTGAAAAGTACTCCTATCTCGACTCTGCCCGTATGGCATTGAAAGGGGGATGCCGGTGGATACAACTGCGTATGAAAGATGCCGGCAAAGAGGAAATAGTGTCCGTAGCTATGGAGCTGCGGAATTTATGCAATGATTGCGGCGCCATATTCATCATTGACGACCATGTGGAGCTGGTCAGGGAAATCGGGGCGGACGGCGTGCACCTTGGTAAAAATGACATGTCCGTTGCCGAAGCGCGGCGCATACTTGGAGACGAATATATCATAGGCGGCACTGCCAATACGTACGAAGATGTGAAAAAGCATTGGCTCAACGGAGTGAATTACATCGGTTGCGGACCGTTCAGATACACTACAACCAAACAGAAACTCAGTCCTATATTGGGGTTGGAAGGATATAAGGAGATTATCCGGAAAATGCAGGAAGAAAAGATCTGTCATCTTCCTGTCGTAGCCATCGGCGGGATTACCTTTGCCGATATTCCTGCGATCATGCAGACAGGCGTTACGGGCATTGCTCTTTCAGGGACTGTGTTGCGTGCAGACAATCCGGTAGAGGAAATGCGAAAGATACTTGCCGTAATTAACCAAACAGACAATTATTGAAACAATAAACAAAAAGGTATATGGAAAAATTAGTTATTGCGGGACGTGAATTCAACTCCCGTCTGTTTTTGGGAACAGGAAAGTTTAATTCCAATGAAATAATGGAACAGTCCATTCTGGCATCCGGTACGGAAATGGTAACGGTGGCAATGAAACGCATTGAGCTGGAAAACAAGGAAGATGATATGCTGAAACATATCCGTCATCCCCACATTCAGCTCTTGCCCAACACTTCGGGCGTGCGTAATGCCGAGGAAGCGGTGTTTGCCGCACAAATGGCACGTGAAGCATTCGGAACCAACTGGCTGAAACTGGAAATTCATCCTGATCCGCGCTATCTTCTTCCCGACTCCACCGAGACCCTGAAAGCTACGGAAGAACTGGTGAAACTGGGGTTTGTAGTCCTTCCCTATTGCCAGGCGGACCCCACACTTTGCAAACGGCTGGAAGAAGCCGGCGCTGCTACCGTCATGCCGCTGGGTGCACCTATCGGTACGAATAAAGGATTGCAGACCAGAGACTTTCTGCGGATTATCATCGAACAGGCCACTATCCCCGTGGTGGTAGATGCCGGTATAGGTGCTCCCAGCCACGCTGCCGAAGCAATGGAAATGGGTGCTTCCGCCTGTCTGGTAAATACGGCCATTGCCGTAGCCGGAAACCCCACAGCTATGGCACAAGCCTTCAAACAAGCCGTAGAAGCCGGGCGTATGGCCTATGAAGCCGGTTTGGGATTGCAGGCCGACAGCTTTGTAGCCGAAGCCAGTTCTCCCCTCACAGCCTTCCTTAATGAATAAAACAGCAACAATCAGTTATGAAACCAAGAATAAAATTCCCTCGTTCCGAGAAAGTATATCTGCCGGGAACGTTATATCCCGAACTTCGCGTAGCTATGCGCAAAGTGGAACAAGTGCCCAGTACGACCTTTGTCAATGGAGAGAAAGTGATTAGTCCCAATCCGGACATTTACGTCTACGACACCAGCGGTCCTTTCAGCGATCCCGACATTGAGATAGATCTCAAAAAGGGATTACCCCGCCTGCGCGAACCCTGGATACTGCATCGCAATGATGTGGAGCAGTTGCCGGAGATTACTTCCGAGTACGGCCGTATGCGTCGTGACGACAAGTCGCTCGACCACCTGCGGTTTGAGCACATCTCATTGCCCTATCGCGCCAAGCAAGGCAAATGCTGCACACAGATGTACTATGCCAAACAAGGCATCATCACTCCCGAAATGGAATATGTGGCTATTCGTGAAAACATGAATTGCGCCGAATTAGGGATAGACACACATATCACCCCTGAGTTTGTCCGCCGGGAAATTGCGGAAGGACGTGCCTTGCTCCCTGCCAATATCAATCATCCCGAAGCCGAACCGATGATTATAGGCCGTAACTTCCTTGTGAAAATCAACACGAACATTGGCAATTCGGCTACCACTTCGAGCATTGATGAAGAAGTGGAAAAAGCACTTTGGAGTTGTAAATGGGGCGGTGACACCCTAATGGACCTATCGACCGGAGCAAACATCCACGAAACCCGGGAGTGGATCATCCGCAACTGTCCGGTTCCCGTAGGTACGGTTCCCATTTATCAGGCGTTGGAAAAGGTGAACGGCAAAGTAGAGGAACTTACCTGGGAACTCTATCGGGACACGCTGATTGAACAATGCGAGCAAGGTGTGGATTATTTCACCATACACGCAGGTATCCGCCGCCACAACGTACATTTGGCGGACAAACGCCTGTGCGGCATCGTGAGCCGCGGCGGAAGTATTATGAGCAAATGGTGTCTGGTGCACGACCGCGAAAGTTTCCTGTACGAGCATTTTGATGATATCTGCGATATATTGGCGCAATACGATGTGGCGGTATCCTTAGGTGACGGTTTACGTCCCGGCTCCACATACGATGCCAATGATGAAGCGCAGTTTGCAGAACTCGACACCATGGGCGAACTGGTGCTTCGTGCCTGGGCAAAGAATGTGCAGGCTTTCATCGAAGGTCCCGGACACGTGCCCATGCACAAGATTAAGGAAAATATGGAACGCCAGATAGAAAAGTGCCACAACGCTCCTTTCTATACGCTGGGGCCGTTGGTTACGGACATCGCTCCGGGCTACGACCATATCACCTCTGCTATCGGTGCGGCGCAAATCGGCTGGCTGGGTACGGCCATGCTGTGCTACGTCACCCCCAAAGAGCACCTTGCATTGCCCGACAAGGAAGATGTACGCGTAGGAGTTATCACCTATAAGATAGCCGCCCACGCCGCCGACCTTGCCAAAGGACATCCCGGTGCGCAAGTACGCGACAACGCGTTGAGCAAGGCGCGTTATGAGTTCCGTTGGAAAGACCAGTTCGACCTCTCGCTCGACCCGGAACGCGCACAGACTTATTTCCGGGCAGGGCGCCATATAGACGGAGAATACTGCACGATGTGCGGCCCTAACTTCTGTGCAATGCGGTTGTCAAGGGAATTGGGAAAGAAAAAAGAATAACTATCGGATTAACTTTATCATAGAATAAAATGTTTTCAGACGAATTAGAAAAAATATCCTGGGAAGAAACGACCGTCCGCATCAATTCAAAGACAGATGCGGATGTGCGCCGCACACTTTCCAAGGAGCATTGCGACGTAGAGGATTTTATGGCGCTCATTTCACCGGCTGCCGTTCCCTACTTGGAAACAATGGCGCGTTTGAGCAAGAAATATACGGAAGAGCGTTTCGGCAAAACGATTTCCATGTTTGTGCCATTATATATTACGAACTCCTGCACCAACTCCTGTGTGTACTGTGGTTTTCACATCAGCAATCCCATGCCCCGTACCATACTGACGGAGGAGGAAATTGTCAATGAGTACAAGGCTATCAAGAAGCTTGCGCCTTTTGAGAACCTGTTGCTGGTTACAGGTGAAAATCCCGCCAAGGCAGGCGTTCCGTACATTGCCCGCGCACTCGACTTGGCAAAGCCTTATTTCAGCAACCTGAAGATTGAAGTAATGCCCTTGAAAGCCGAAGAATATGCCGAACTGAAGACGCATGGCATGAACGGCGTCATCTGTTTTCAGGAGACCTACCACAAGGCGAACTATAACATATACCACCCGCGTGGCATGAAGTCCAAATTCGAATGGCGCGTAAACGGCTTTGACCGTATGGGGCAGGCAGGCGTACATTCCATCGGTATGGGAGTGCTCATCGGTTTGGAGAAAGAGTGGCGGACGGACATTTGCATGATGGCATACCATCTGCGCTACCTTCAGAAGCATTATTGGAAAACGAAGTATAGCGTCAATTTCCCGCGTATGCGCCCTTCGGAGAACGGCGGGTTTCAACCCAATGTGATTATGAGCGACCGCGAGCTGGCTCAGGTTACCTTTGCCATGCGAATATTCGACCATGATGTAGACATATCCTACTCCACTCGCGAACCGGCTTTCATACGCGACCACATGGCAACTTTGGGAGTTACCACCATGAGTGCGGAGAGCAAAACAGAACCGGGCGGATATTATAGCTATCCGCAAACTCTGGAGCAGTTCCACGTCAGCGACGAGCGCAAAGCCGTAGAAGTGGACAGGGCTTTGAAAAGTTTGGGACGGGAACCCGTATGGAAAGATTGGGATGCCAGCTTTGACCTGAAACGTGTCTGACACTCTTTACATATATAATTATGACCCGATACAGCAGACAAACCGCCCTTCCCGAAATAGGAGAAGACGGACAAGAGAAACTGCATAAGGCAAAAGTGTTGATAGTAGGTGTAGGAGGGCTTGGCTCCCCTATCGCCCTCTATCTTGTGGGTGCAGGAGTAGGCACAATAGGCTTGGTGGATGACGATACGGTGAGTATCAGCAATCTGCAACGCCAGATATTGTACGCGGAGAACGAAACCGGTCTGTCCAAAGTGCACTGTGCCGCCAAGAGGTTGCAGGCTCTGAACAGTGAGGTGAACATCCTTGCCCACCCCTTTCGTCTCAGTTCGGAGAATGCCCGCCGGCTGATTGCAGAATATGATATTATCGTTGACGGATGCGATAATTTCTCCACCCGCTATCTGATTAGCGACAGTTGCAGTGCACTGAACAAACCTTATGTTTACGGTGCTATTCAAGGATTTGAGGGGCAAGTTTCCGTATTCTGCCATGGCGGGCAACCTAAGACATACAGGGACTTGTATCCCGACGAAGCCGCAACATTACAAATGCCTGCTCCCGATAAATCTGTGATAGGCGTTACTCCAGCCATTGTAGGCAGTGTGGAAGCGAGTGAGGTTCTGAAACTTATTTGCGGTTACGGCGATGTACTGGCCGGAAAATTATGGACTGTCGATCTTAGGAGCATGCAGTCGTTCATTCTTTTAATATAAATGGCAGAAAAAATATACCCGAATTGTATGAAACTGATAGTGATTACCCAACCTGAATTCTTTGAAGATGAAGCCGCTGCGATCACTTCCCTGTTCGATGCCGGACTTGAGATCCTTCATCTTCGCAAACCCGGTGCGTCTTACGAAGATATGGACAAGCTCTTGCGCCGCCTTCCGGCGGAATACATGGAGCGCATCGTTACCCACGACCATTTCGGGCTTGCATCCGAACGGAACTTGAAAGGTGTTCATCTGAACAGACGCAACCCGGCAGCACCTGCTGGCTTTACAGGGCACGTCAGCCGTTCCTGCCATTCGCTGGAGGAAGTGGCGGAATATAAAGCGGCATGCAACTATGTTTTCCTCAGTCCCATATACAACAGCATTTCAAAAGAGGGATATGCTGCTGCCTACGCTTTTGATGATTTGCAGAAGGCACATCGGGCGGGCATCATCGACTCCGGCGTAATGGCGTTGGGGGGTGTCACTGCTGAGCACTTACCCGAAATCAATTCATTAGGTTTCGGCGGTGTGGGACTGTTAGGCGATATATGGCAGCGGACGGGAACGGATTTCATCAATCATTTCAGGGAGCTGCTCCGTTCGGCTTCTGTCTTTTAATCATCAATCATTTTATCATCATGTTGTCCACTCCAGTCATTCTCACCGTTGCCGGTTCCGATTGTTCCGGCGGCGCAGGCATACAGGCGGATATTAAGACGATTTCCGCATTGAAGGGGTATGCCGCCTCCGTCATTACCGCCGTTACCGCACAGAATACGGTAGGGGTTCAAGCCGTCTACCCCATTCCACCGGATATTGTCCGCATGCAGACAGAATCTGTCATGGACGATTTGCAGCCTGCTGCCGTCAAAATAGGAATGGTGCACAATGCCGCTATCGTACGCGCCATTGCGGAATGTCTGCAAAGGTTCCGCCCCCGCTTTGTTGTCTGCGATCCGGTCATGGTGTCTACCAGCGGACGGCAACTGATGACGAAAGATACCATTCACACAATTCAGGAAGAGCTTTTCCCCCTCTGCTCACTGATAACTCCCAATTTGAGTGAAGCATCATTGCTGCTTGCACGCACTGTCACAGATGTGGAGGATATGAAACAAGCGGCTCGCGAACTGGCAGACCGCTATCATTGTGCCGTATTGGTAAAAGGCGGCCACTTGTCCGGAACCACAATGTGCGATGTGTTGTATGGCGAGAACGGATTCAGCCTGTTCGAACAACAAAAGATAGAGAGTTGCAATCTTCATGGTACGGGCTGCACGCTGTCTTCCGCCATTGCCACCCTCGCTACCTGCAACAACGGGCTTGAGGATGCCGTCCGTCAGGCAAAAGCCTATATAGGCAAAGCTATTCTTCATGGCAAAGACCTGCACATAGGGCATGGAAACGGGCCTTTATGCCATTTCTTCCCGGAGGAGGAATGATTGCTCATCTTTTTCCGGAAAACTTCATAATTAAAGCCCGAAATACTTGACAAGGGGTATCCTCATTTCGTATATTTGCACATCGAACAACTAATAACATTAACCTAAAACTTAGTAAATGGCAAAATCAATTTCTTCCTTTTCGGAGTTGGCACAAATGTATTTTCCCGGTTGCACTACTCCTAAAAATGCAGTGAGATGTCTGCAACGCAGCATTAAGAGATGTACAAAATTGGCAACATTATTGGCGGAAACGGGCTATCTTCCCTATAATCACCGCTGGATTTCGCCCAAGCAACAAGCGCTGATATTTGAAAATTTAGGCGATCCATACCCTGATTAAGTTTATAAAACGACATGAAAAAACGGCATTTCACATTGTGATTTGCCGTTTTTTTGTATCCATATTTCAATAAATTCATTCATAGACATCAAAACGCCTATTAATAAATTCCGGAAGAATTTTACTATAATTTTTCAAGAATTACAGTAAAATTCCAAATACATTCATTTATAGGAAGATTTTAAATGTATCATCATTTTACTTTTTCGCATGTAAGCAAATAATGAAAGGCATTTAGGTGGTGGAAAGCTGTTTCTTTTTCTGATTTATGCTTTATTTCATCAAGAAAGGCGGTGTTGTTTATGTATATAAATAGTTACGTTTGCGGCGTTGCCCCGACCCGGTTTCCGTATGCATGCAATCATAATGTTTTCGAATCCACTAATAATTAGCAGCTTACAACTTTTTTCAAAAAAACAAGTTCCAAAGGGCCCAAAAGGGGACTGAACGCCCGGCAGCCTGTTGTACCTTTGCATAGTCATTAAAACAAATGGCAATAGTAAACCTTTTATTTTTTAACCTATTAAACTTTAACGATTATGGCTTTAGAGTATGTAGTAACCAAAAGAGTGTTTGGTTTTGACCAGTCGAAAACAGAAAAGTATGTAGCGCGTTCCGTCGGTTCCGGCCAAGTGCGTTTCGACAAAATGTGTGCAAAGGTCAGTCGCCTGTGCGGTGTTCATCGCAAAGTGGTAGACTTGGTGGTAAGCGGTTTGGTGGACATGATGGCAGAGGACATTGACGACGGCAAAACGGTGCAAATGGGAGAATTCGGACTGTTCCGGCCTACCATTAAAACAAAAAGCGCCAACACAGCCGAGGAGGTCAATGCAAGCAATATCCTTTCCAAGCGCATCGTGTTTACGCCGGGAAAGATTTTCCACCGTACGCTGGAGGAAATGAGCGTCACCCGTTCAGTGCCTGTGGACACTGACTATACAGACGGAAGCGGCAATAGCGGAAACACCGGTGGCACTGACGGGCCTAATGAAGGCGGCGAAGAAGAGAATCCGTTGGGATAACCGTTATTGAGAGAATACATTTTTTCTTCTACCCTAAAGATGAAAAGCAGCGGGACGTGTCCCGCTGCTTTTTTTTATATAATATACCTGCCATTATTAAATTTTATCTATTATTTTTGCAAAAACATTCACAATAAACCAGACATATATCATGGAAAAAGCAAAAGTATATTTTTCGGACTTACGCACCTCTCCCACTTCCAATCTTTTAGACAAAATGGAACGTCTGCTCAAGCGTGCCGGTATCGGACAGCTTCCTTTACAAGACAGCTTTACCGCCATCAAGATACATTTCGGCGAACCGGGCAATCTGGCATACATCCGCCCCAACTATGCAGCGCGTATGGCCAATTTACTCCGCAGTTTCGGAGCCAAACCTTTCCTGACAGACTGCAACACCCTATATTCCGGCCGCCGTTCCAATGCAGTGGACCATCTGCAAAGCGCAATGGAGAACAGGTTCAATCCCATATCCGCCCAATGCCAGGTGATTATTGCAGACGGAGTCAAAGGTACGGATTACAGGGAAATACCGATAGACGGAGAATATTGCCCGACTCCCAAGATCGGCACCGCTATCGCCGATGCGGACATCATAATCAGCATGAACCACTTTAAAGGGCATGAACAAACCGGATTTGGCGGCGCTCTGAAAAATCTCGGAATGGGATGTGCCAGCGTAGGCGGCAAACTGGAACTGCATGCATCTTCCCAACCTAAAATAGACACCGGAAATTGCATAGGGTGTAACATCTGCGTAAAACATTGCGCTCACGATGCCATACATTTGAACGCAGAACGCAAAGCGGAAATAGATTATGCCAAATGCGTGGGATGCGGACAGTGCGTAGCTCTGTGCCAGCATGATGCCGCCGTTGTGAGCGACTGGGACACATCCGAACGGCTGAATTACAAAATAGCAGAATATTCCGCCGCCGTACTGAAAGACAAACCGCATTTCCACATCAGTTTCATCATGAACGTATCACCCGAATGCGACTGCTGGAACCATAATGACGCTGCCATCATTCCCGACCTCGGCATGCTGGCGTCGGCAGACCCCGTAGCGTTGGATAAGGCATGTGCGGACTTGGTCATTCAGTCGCCCATTTTGCATGGAAATAATGTGCTTGCCAAAGGACACGAGCACGAAGACCTGTGCGGTTGCGACAAATTCCACATGGTGCATCCCGATACGGACTGGCTTGCCGGCCTGCGCCATGCCGAAAAAATCGGTTTGGGAACAATGGATTACGAGTTAATAAAAATCTAAAGCTGCATTTACACTTATGGCAAAAACAATGGAGGAAGTGCTGGAGCGTTTCCGCACTATTGAATTCCACGAGGATTTTGATATGATTGTGGCTATTGCCAACGGCGGAATTGTTCCGGCGGGTATCATCAACCAGCGCCTGCAGAAAGAAGTACATCTCTTGCGCATCAATTTGAGAGACGAATACCAGCATCCAAAGTATGACGTTCCGCAATTACTGGCGCCTGTGGATTTCGACTTCAAGGGCAAGAATATCTTGCTGGTGGACGACCGTATAAAAACCGGTTCCACCATCAGGCTGGCACGCGAACTGCTGAAAGATGCATGCAGCATCAAAACCTTTGCAGTGAACGGTACGGCCGACTACGCATTATTTGATGAGACATGTTTCAAATTTCCATGGATATTATGAATAAATGAACATTTTCCTGCTGTTTTCCTTTCTTGCTTCGATAAAATAACTAATTTCGTACCGGACTAAAAATAGCAGAGACTAACAATATGGAAGTAGTAACGAACAACTGGTTCTCAAATAAATATTCTATCGGTTATGCCTTGAGTGGCGGCTTCATTAAGGGATTCGCCCATTTAGGAGCCATGCAGGCACTGCTGGAGCATGACATTAAGCCCAATATAATTTCAGGTGTCAGTGCCGGTGCGTTGGCAGGCGTTTTTTATGCGGACGGCAATGAACCGCATAAAGTCCTGGATTATTTTGCCGGGCATAAATTTCAGGACTTGACCAAATTGGTAATACCCAAAGTGGGCTTGTTCGAGCTTGGCGACTTTAAAGATTTCCTGAGAAGTAACCTGAAAGCGAAAAAACTGGAAGAATTGCAATTGCCACTCATCATCACCGCTACCGACTTGGATCATGGACGTTTGGCACATTTCCATAAAGGAGACATCGCAGAGCGTGTAGCTGCATCCTGCTGCATGCCGGTATTGTTTGCACCCGTAAAAATAGAAGAAACCTATTACGTGGATGGAGGACTTTTGATGAACCTGCCGGTAACCACCATCCGACGGGTGTGTGAAAAGGTGGTGGCAATCAATGTCAGCCCTTTGATGGCGCCTAAGTACAAAATGAACATCGTGAGCGTAGCCTTGCGCTCGTACAACTTCATGTTCCGTTCCAACTCGTTCCCGGAGCGTGAGAAAGCGGACTTACTGATAGAGCCTTACAACCTGGACGGTTACAGCAACCGGGAGCTGGAAAAAGCGGAAGAGATATTTATGCAAGGATACAACGCTACCAATGACATACTGGAACGTCTGCAAATAGAAAAAGGCACTATCTGGAAAGAGTAAAATAACCATTCTCTAAATAAAAAGAAATGAGCGACGAAAATAAACTGATTATTTATCAAGTGTTCACCCGGCTGTTCGGGAACAACAATAACCACTGTATCAATAACGGTAGTATTACCGAAAACGGATGCGGCAAAATGGCTGACTTCACAGCCAAGGCATTAGGAGAAATAAAGAAGCTGGGGGTTACCCATATATGGTATACCGGTATTATAGAACATGCAACGCAAACGGATTATCGTCGCTACAATATCCAGCCCGATCATCCGGCTATCGTAAAAGGTAAAGCCGGTTCGCCATATGCCATAAAAGATTATTATGATGTGGATCCGGATCTGGCAAAGGACGTTCCGGAGCGTATGAGGGAATTTGAAAACCTGGTGCAGCGCACACACCGTAGCGGCCTGAAGGTCATTATTGATTTTGTACCTAACCATGTAGCACGCCAGTACCATTCGGACATGCAGCCGGACGGCACTTCTCAGTTGGGCGTGAACGATGATGCGAACTATGCGTTCAGCCCTTACAATAATTTCTATTACATCCCGCAATCGGAGCTGCATGGACAGTTTGACATGCAAGGTACAGCCGGTGAACCGTATAAAGAGTTTCCGGCCAAGGCCACCGGCAACAATCGTTTTGACGCCTATCCCAACATCAATGACTGGTACGAAACGGTCAAACTGAATTATGGAGTGGATTATCAGAATGGTGGCACCTGTCACTTCAATCCTATTCCCGACACATGGACCAAAATGCTGGATATTCTGATGTTTTGGGCCGGGAAACATATTGACGGCTTTCGTTGCGACATGGCGGAAATGGTTCCTGTCGAGTTTTGGGAATGGGCTATCCCTCAAGTAAAGACCAAGCATCCCGACCTTCTCTTCATAGCTGAGGTGTATAATCCGAAAGAGTACGGTAACTATCTGTTCCGAGGAAAGTTTGATTACCTCTATGACAAAGTGGGACTGTATGACACGCTCCGCGCAATAGTGTGCGGCGACGAATCCGCAACAGCCATTACGAGGGCTTGGCAGAGTTTGGGCGGAATAGAGAAACGGATGCTGAATTTCTTGGAAAACCATGACGAACAGCGCATCGCTTCCGACTTCTTTGCAAGTAACCCGCGTAAAGCCATACCCGCCCTCATCGTATCGGCCTGTATGAACGTAAACCCTATGATGATTTACTTCGGACAGGAATTTGGCGAGCTGGGCATGGACAGCGAAGGCTTCAGCGGAAGGGACGGGCGCACTACGATCTTTGACTATTGGAGCGTCGACACTATTCGCCGCTGGCGCAATGGCGGAAAATTTGACGGGAAAATGATGACGGACAATCAGAAACACCTGTATGCCATCTATCAACGCATACTGACATTATGCAACGAGGAAAAAGCAATCTCACAAGGTGACTTTTTCGATTTGATGTATGCCAATGTCAACGGCTGGCGTTTCAACGAACATAAGCAATATACTTTCTTGCGCAAGTCCGGAAGAGAATTATTGCTGTTTGTCGTAAACTTCGATCATATATCGGCAGACCTTGCAATCAATATCCCTTCCCATGCCTTTGATTTCCTGCAAATACCACAAATGGACCGGTACCATGCCGTCGATTTATTGAGTGGCAAAGAAGAGACAATCAGCCTATTGCCATACAAGGCAACGGAAGTATCTGTGGAAGGATACGGCGGTAAAATTCTTAAAATAAAATTATAAATTATGGAAATGATGCAGAGTGACCGTTTCACTCTGCATCATCCTTACCTTCCATTTTATCCTTCAACCTGTACATACGCGTAATGGCCGGATTATAGAACTCATCCGGATAATGGGCGGTAATGTCACTCAGGTTAGCTTGTACATACCTTTTTACATCAAATATCGTTTCAGCATCGTTCAATTGTATCTGTTCGGGAAATGATGCCGCTTTGGACCACTCTATCAAGGCATTGACACTTTCTTCATCGTATTTATACTCTCTCATAATTCATATATTTTCTTGCAAAGATATAACAATTGCTAAAGTAATCCTTACCCTTATGAACAAATTCTGAAAGGGTGACGTTATATAGATGTGTTTTTCATAGTATTAGATATAAGATTAATTAAAGGAGACGTACCCGCTTGTGATAAGTAAGTACATCAAAGAACAGAAGCGTCTGTTTTGATTGATAAATGTGTAAGAAGCATCGGTTTACCCCAAGCCGGTGCTTTTTTTATGTCTGTTTGTAGCATGTTATAAATATTATCCGTAAATTTGGCAGAAATAAGGATTTATGATTGATATGAACATTCCTGTTATATTTCAATTTCTGAAAGAACTGTCCGCCAACAATAATCGCGAATGGTTCAATGCTCACCGGGAACAATACGAAAATGCCCGAAATGAGTTCGAGAACTTGCTGACAGTGATTATCTCCCGCATCTCATTGTTTGACGAAAGCATCCGCGGCATCGAAGCCAAAGACTGTACATACCGCATCTATCGGGATACACGCTTCTCGGAAGACAAAACACCCTATAAGAACCATTTTGGCGGCTATGTCAACGCCAAAGGAAAGAAATCCGACCATTGCGGATACTATATCCATTTACAACCGGGAAACTGCCTGTTGGCAGGCGGCAGCTATTGCCCGCCCTCTCCCCTGCTGAAAGCATTGAGACAGGCGGTGTATGACAATATAGATGAATTTCGGGGAATTGTCGAAGATCCTGTATTCAAACAATACTTTCCCGTTGTCGGAGAAAATTTCCTGAAAACAGCCCCGAAAGGCTTCCCTAAGGACTATCCGTACCTGAAGTACTTGCAGTGCAAGGAGTATACCGTCGCCTGCAGCCAACCGGACAGTTTCTTTCTGGCTCCGGACTTTCTGGATCGTACAGATGATATTTTCAAACAGATGAAACGTTTTTCAGACTTTGTGAATTACACAATAGACGACTTTGAATAATTACCTATTTATAACTAACTTAAAACATTTGAATTATGGTAGTAGACAGACTTGAAAACATAGAGAAATATGCTTCGCTGAATCCTTTATTCGCACAAGCCATTGAATTTTTGAAATCACACGATTTGAACGCTTTGGAAGGGGGAAAAACGGAGCTTAAAGGTAAAGAATTGCTCGTAAATGTGGCGCAAACCAAACCGAAAACAAAGGAAGATGCCAAACTGGAAACACACAGGGATTTTATTGACATCCAGATTCCTCTGTCTGGTACTGAAATAATGGGCTACACCGCAGCAAAAGATTGCGTTCCGGCAGATGCTCCCTACAATGCAGAGAAAGATATTACTTTCTTTTCCGGTCTGGCAGAGAGCTATATCGAAGTTAAACCGGGCATGTTTGCCATTTTCTTTCCACAAGACGGACACGCTCCCGGCATCACTCCGGACGGTGTGAAAAAAGTAATTGTGAAAGTTAAAGCATAATATCAAATACCTCAAATTAATCCTTTATGGAAACATTGAATTTGATTAAGAACGATCCTTGGCTGGAGCCTTACGCAGATGCCATAAACGGACGTCATAAACATGCTGCTGAAAAAGAAGCGGAATTAACCAACAAAGGAAAACAAACCTTATCGGATTTTGCGTCCGGCTATCTTTATTTTGGCCTGCATCGCACTGATGAAGGCTGGGTTTTCCGCGAATGGGCTCCCAATGCCACTCAGATTTTCTTGGTTGGAACGTTTAATGACTGGAAAGAGGAGAAAAAATACAGCCTGAAACGTAAAGCAAACGGAAACTGGGAAATAAAACTACCGGCCGGCGCCATGAAGCATGGTGACTTATACAAACTAATGGTGCATTGGGACGGTGGCTGCGGCGAACGTATTCCGGCATGGGCAAATCGGGTTGTTCAAGATGAACAAACCAAAATCTTCAGCGCACAGGTATGGTCGCCGGAGAAACCGTATAAGATGAAAAAGAAAACTTTCAAGCCCGCCACTAATCCATTGTTGATTTATGAATGTCATATCGGTATGGCGCAACAAGAGGAAAAAGTCGGCAGTTACAGAGAGTTTCAGGAAAAGATTCTTCCACGCATCGTAAAGGATGGATATAACTGTATCCAGATTATGGCTATTCAGGAGCATCCATATTACGGCAGTTTCGGATATCACGTATCAAGTTTCTTTGCTGCTTCTTCCCGCTTCGGTACTCCGGACGAACTGAAAGAACTCATTGACACAGCCCATAGCATGGGTATCGCTGTTATCATGGACATCGTTCACTCCCATGCAGTGAAGAATGAAGTAGAAGGGCTGGGTAACTTTGCCGGTGATCCGAACCAGTATTTCTATCCGGGTGCCCGTCGTGAACATCCGGCATGGGATTCGCTTTGCTTTGACTATGGAAAAAATGAAGTTATTCATTTTTTGCTGTCCAACTGTAAATATTGGATGGAAGAGTATCACTTTGACGGTTTTCGCTTCGATGGCGTGACTTCAATGCTGTATTATAGCCATGGCTTAGGCGAAGCATTCTGCAACTATGGAGACTATTTCAATGGCCATCAGGACGACAATGCCATTTGCTATCTGACACTTGCCAACCGCCTGATTCATCAGGTTAATCCTAAGGCAATTACCATTGCCGAAGAGGTATCGGGAATGCCGGGACTGGCTGCAAAATTCGAGGATGGCGGCTATGGCTTTGATTATCGCATGGCGATGAATATTCCCGACTATTGGATCAAAACTATCAAGGAAAAAATAGATGAAGACTGGAAGCCCTCCAGCATGTTTTGGGAAGTGACCAACCGTCGTCAGGATGAGAAAACAATATCTTATGCGGAAAGTCATGATCAGGCATTAGTTGGTGACAAAACAATTGTTTTCCGTCTGATAGATGCCGATATGTACTGGCACATGCAGAAGGGTGATGAAAACTATACTGTAAATCGTGGTATCGCCTTACACAAGATGATACGTCTGTTGACGGCAACGACTATCAATGGCGGTTATCTTAACTTCATGGGTAATGAGTTCGGTCACCCCGAATGGATAGACTTTCCTCGTGAAGGTAATGGCTGGTCGTGCAAATATGCCCGTCGTCAATGGGATTTGGTAGATAATAAAAATTTGGCATATCATTATCTGGGTGATTTTGATTGCGCCATGTTGGAAGTTATCAAAAGTATGAAGAATTTCCAAGCTACGCCGGTTCAGGAAATATGGCATAATGACGGAGATCAGGTATTGGCGTATATGCGTAAGGATTTAGTATTTGTATTTAACTTTAATCCCAAGCAGTCTTTCACCGATTATGGATTCTTGGTTCCTGCCGGTTCTTATGAGGTTATATTGAATACCGATAATCCGGATTATGGTGGCTATGGACTGACTGATGACACAGTGAAGCATTTCACCCTTTCAGATCCTTTGTACAAGAAAGATAAGAAAGAATGGCTGAAACTCTATATTCCGGCGCGAACAGCAATGGTTTTAAAGAGAAGTAAATAATTGAAGTACAAAAACAGAGTATGATAAAAAGAGAGACAGACCTTGATTGGACTGTCTCTCTTTCATGTTTTATGTATGTGGGTTTTATAACTGAGTATTTATAAAGTTCAGCATTGTATTGGCATTGTCTATCATTTTCTTTTGAGCCGGTTTGCTCGGAGACAACAATGGAATAAGTTTTTCCAGATACTCCTTGGACTCTTTGAATTGTCCTTTTGCCTTTTCAGCATCTGTATTCAATGTAGCGGCGCCTTGACTGTAAAGCAATACTCCTAAGCTATTGAGGGCGTTTACATTATCCGGCTGGATTGCAAGAGCTTGTTTGAAAGCACCTTCTGCATCATCAACCTTTTTAGCTTTTTGTGCAACAATACCTTGATTCACGTAATAAGTAGCATACATTCTTGTTAAGGTCTTATTTCCCGGAACTGCTTCCAGGCCTTCTTTCAGAGTAGCAACATATTCATCATTTTTCTTCAAGTCCTTCAATGCACCGGCTTTACCAATATAGGCATTGGCTAAGTTATACTTTTTCTGTACAGCTATATCAAAGTATTTCAAAGCATCGGCAGGCTTCTTAATTTTATCGGCGCAAACACCGCAATTAAAAGCAATTACAGAGTCTTGGTTATTTGTCTGTGTCAAATAAGTGCTGAATTTTGTGAATGCCAGTTGATAATTCTTAGATTCAAGTGCGGCTTTACCTTCATTGACCAATTGTGCAGGGTCGGTATTCTGCGCAAAGAAATTAGTAGCTGCACAACAAAGTGCAAGAGATAAGATTAATTTTTTCATATGCTTTTATGATTTTAAATATTGATATCTCAAAGTTAACAGCCTACAACGTAGAAGCAAAACCTTTTTACCTTTTTTGGTTTTTTTACGGTAGTAGTAACAAGTGTTATTTTACGTAAACAAAGAAACTGACAGAGTATGGAATTCTTATTTTTATAGTGCCATAATCCCATATCGGAATTTGCTCCGTTTGCTCCGTTCACTCCCAATAAAATAATTCCTGTAACCAATACAAGCAAGAATAAAATCGACAGCGTTACCGTAATTTTACTTTTTTACCGATTCCTTTTCTTATCACTCTTTTATACCATCCCGAATGTGTTGTTATAGGGAATATTGCAGCTATACAAAATAAAAAAATAGGCCAAAACATGACCAACAGCCCAGTTATGCCATAACTCATGGCATCTTCTTTTTGGTTATTCATCATGTTTTAAGTACTTTTGCATATTCTCTATATGCTAATGGTATTTTGATATATAAATAGTGACATAACAAAATTATGAAAAGACAGTTTGTTTTTTTTGCCATGATGATTTTTGCTGTCATGGTTTTTGCACAGGGAGTTTATACCAAGCCTTGTACTGATAAAGCTTTGGAGAAGAAAGCTGTGAAATGGGTTAACAGCGGAAAATGGCGCAATGGTTTCAAAATGGCTACACCGCATGAAAGTGTGAATGTCGTGGAATTCTATACTCAATATAAAAAGAATCCTGAACAGTGGAAGGCAATGTTTAAGTGGCTTTCGACTCGTGATTTGCTTACAATAGAGAAAGGGAAATATACTATTGAGGGTACAAAACTTATTGCCAGCGTAGAGGACAGCGAGAACGGTGATTTATCGGAGCGTAAAAGCGAGAGCCATTATAAGCATATTGATTTCCAATTTGTAGTAAAAGGTACTGAACGTTTCGGTATCATAGACCATGAGACAAGTAAGCCTAATTCTCAATATCGTCCTGATGTAATCCATTATGAATACGATAACAATAAAACTCTTTTCTATGATTCGACACCTGACAAGTTTTTTATTTTCTTTCCGGATGATTGGCATATCGCCAAAATCAATACAGATCTTACAGACCAAAAAATAAGGGTTATTGTGGTGAAGTTAGATTATATAAAATAAGTGATTCCTATAACCCATCCGGGATGCAAGCTCAAAGGCGAATTGGACAAAGGTTTTGCGGGCAGAATAGTATCCCACCTTTTGATTGATATTGAACGATTCGGCAAGTACATTCAAGCTACGTGTCAGATACTGGTAAAATTTGAGTATGTAAATTTATATTCGAATTTGAGTTTTCCGGTATTACCATTGACTACTTGGTCTCACACGAAATCCGAAAAAATGGGTTGCAAACCTATAGCTGTTTTATGGTAATTGAAATAAACTCTAATAATATGATGACTGAAGACAATAATTACAAAGGTGATTCTACAAACTCCAAGAAGAGTTACCCCGAGTTACTTAAATCAGAACATTGGAAGAATAGGCGCCAACATATATTACTCAGAGATGGAAATGTATGCCAAGATTGTCACAGACGAGGTGTTCATAATGGAAGCTATTTCCGCATAGAGGAAATTGCTGATTTAAATAATTTACTACCCGTTAGGCTGAACGGCAAAGACTTGACAACATTCTGTGATGAGCTATATTGGTCTGATGTTCCTCCCAATGTGCTTGATGCTCCCATTAGTTTTACTTCAGAAGATGTTGGAAATAATCTTTATTCTTACACAATGACTTATCAAACATTTAAAAACAGATTTGAATTTATTACAGATAAAAAACTCGTTAACCCACCACATTATGATAAGGCCCCTATTTGTATTTACAAAGAAATGAAGCTATCCTTTAATGAGAATAAAGAAACTCTGAAGGGACACATACACATGTTTGCGTTTCGTTTCAATGAGGGCATCAGTAATGCCAATTTTGCATCAATTACAGTTGGTAAATATAAAACTGAAATATGTATAGCAACTGAAAACACATTGTATTATTTTGATTTTATCCCATTAAATCCTAGTAACCTACCTCTCCACGTCCATCACCAGTATTATATCAAAGGAAAAGAACCTTGGGATTATGATGATTCGGCATTAATTACGCTTTGCGCAGATTGCCATCAAAATAGGCATTCTTCGTCCGTGCCAGTACCATTGTATAATCATGATAAGAGTAGCATATTGAAGACTAATATACCCATTTGTGATAGATGCAATGGTAGTGGATACTTACCAGAATACGACTATCATCTGAATGGTATTTGTTTTAAATGTTGGGGTGAAGGAGTTCCTCTAAAAGAATTGTTTTAACAAATAATGATTTATTATGAAGTTAGATTATGATTCTATTATTTCTTGTCCCCGTTGCGGACAACAAGTTGATATTATGAGTCTTCGCTCATATAACACTGTCAGTATAGATTATTATTCAGACCATCAAATCGTCGAGGAAAACAGCACACATGTCTCGCCTATTCAAAAATGCCCGAAATGCGGATACTATTATTGGACATATAAGCAACCTTATAAGAAAAGCAATTTTTATAACCAACAATTGGGAACACTTTCGTTTGCTGATTTAAAAGAAGCATCCATACAGTTCATGTCGGAGAGTATGGACAAATCTGATGAAGAAACGCTTTGTTTGGAGATTATTCATGCCTTTAATGATACTTATTTTCTGCTGGGTGAAAATAACATGACAGTTGAACAAGCGAGAATATACAAAGAAGACTATGAGGTTTTTAGGAAGCATGCACTTCGCTTAATCGATTTGATGAGTGGGGATAAACTTTTTCAGGCGGAGTTGTATCGTGAGTGCCAATGTTTTTCCGAATGTATATCTACACTTGAACATTTTCAATCTGATAAAGAGCAAGATATACATCTCAAGAAGGCAATTATGAATAAGGCTGAAAAACAAGACGCTAAGGTATTTTTGGTTTTCAGTCGGGGATACACAGTGGAAAACGGGCCATGGCCACGTATACGCCATATATCTCCAATTCAGCCAATTCAATCAAAATGGAAAAGAAACCCATTAGATGTCTTCATAGCAAAATTGTTGAATAAGTTTGCAGATAAATTATTCTATGAATGAATCCGAGTTGTGATTATTAACAGTGATGGAATGAAGTCAATTTATTATATATTATCATTAGTGTCCCATTAAAATTGGGACGAATTAAAAATTAAATAAACTTGGCCCATTGGGTCCGAATCGTTCTTTGTCATTTTGAAATTTAGTTTTATCAAAGAGGTCTCTCAGATAAGTCTATCAGTCAATGAAGATGCTCAGTATTTGTAACACTTCATATGTACTTCTGTCCAGTTGCATATCGTGTTGAATGATTGCCACCAAACAGTAAGCGCATATAGCAGCATATATCTGTATTCGAACAGCATTCTCTGTAGTTTCCCCAAAATCTTTTGATTTTAAGGTACTGCTTGAGCCATTTGAAAAACAGCTCTACCTGCCAACGATTTTTATAAAGTCCAACAACCTGAAGCGCAGATATATGCATCGCATTGGTTATGAATGTAAATTCTCGTTCTTGTTCTTCATCCCAATATTTAACCAGTCTAAGTGGCTCTGGGTAATATTGTTTAGGATAGAATCCTGTCAGAAGTACACTTGCGTCTGAAAGCACATTTCTAGGCAGCTTACGTTTCCATTGGATGGATTTGTATTGAAGATTCTTTTTTGCTCTGACAACAAAGTAGGCTTCAATTTGATGAATTTTATACAGCATTTTGAAGTTATTATAACTGCGGTCAAAGATGTAATAAGAGCTTGGTTCATAAGTGATTTCAATCATAACTATAGAATCTGTACGGATGCTTCCATGATATGAAAGAATGCAGGAATCTGTGTTCCCACACCATATAATGCATGCACTTTGATACCACCTTTCTTTTTGCGGAATTTTGCCCACCAAAAACTGAAAGGCACAGGTCAATAGTTGTCGAATCGAAAGCATAAACGTTACCGCCAAGTCTGAAAATATGATCAGCACACTTTTGTCGTGCTTCGCTAACCAGATAGTATGCATATTCTTCAAAGATGTGATAGTCTCTATCTTGATTTGCTCTTGCCAGTGATGACTCTGATACATTCTTACCCATTCCTAAATGATAACATTTGGAATGATGAGCTTCAAGAGCAACTATCAGATCTCGCAGACTTTCACGATTAGAAAGTTGACCAAACATCAAAGCAAGTAGTTGATTCCAGCAGGTGAAGTGCTTCACATATTTATCACCATCATACTTAGTGACTATGCGATTAAACTTACTTCGATTCAGAAATGAAGCCAATTGAGCGAAAACGTATTTGTCTTGGAACATATGCCATCGGATTAATCTGATGCAAAGCTACAAATTCAAGTCCGTTCGCTCGAAAAATCGCTGTAACTAACTAAATTTCAAATATTTCAAAGAATTCTTTTAGATTTTAATGGGACAGTAATGATATATTATATAATTGGGAAAAAAGATTAAAAGGGCAAATCTTAGAAGGACTTGCATCAGATCGTTTAGAGCCAAAAATAAGCTACACAACAGGTGTCCCTTATTACAATGTAGATTTTATTGAGGCTTCGATTTGTTTTTAAACGACCAGACATCATGCCAGAATATTTAATTGATTTCAAAAAATACAATGAAGCCGATTGCTGGTGTAACGTAACAAGGCATTTAATGGAACCAGAAATTACTCATGGAGACATGATAGCCTTAAAGAGGATAGAAGATTTCTCCTTTCTTCCACTCGGAGAAGTGTATGCTATTGTAACAACAAATGATATGCGAACTATTAAAAGATTAGGTCCTTCATCAACTCCCAATAACTATTCATTAGTACCTACTAACAAAGCGCCAAAGTACGGAATCCAAGAATTACCTAAAAATATGATAAGACATATATTTCACGTTCTTGGGCGTATGAAACGCTTATAAATATAATACTATGGACTTCAAAGACACCATCCAGCAACTTGCTGATAAAATCGCTAAGCAGAAAGATTGTATCGCCACAGAAGAAGCAACCAAAAACTCTTTCATAATGCCAATGATAGCAGCTCTTGGGTATGATGTATTCAACCCTTTCGAAGTTGTACCGGAAATGGATTGCGACCTAACAAAGAAAGGAGATAAGATTGATTACGCTATAATGAAAGACGAACAGCCGGTTCTTCTTATAGAATGCAAGCACTGCAAACAAAATCTTAACCTACATAGTACACAGCTTTCAAAATACTATGCTGCTTCTAACGCTCGTTTCGGTGTACTGACAAATGGAATCGAATATCGTTTCTATGCAGACCTTAACAAGACAAATATCATGGACGAAAATCCATTCCTTGTTATCAATATGTTGGACTTATCTGATGTAGATATTGAGCAGCTAAAGAAATTCCACAAATCATATTATAACGAAAACGAGATATTAAGTACAGCGCAAGAGTTACAAATTACTATTCAGATAAAAGATATTCTTGCTGCAAATTTCCAATCGCCCGGTGATGAATTTGCAAGATACTTTGTAAAGTGTATCAACGAAGGTAAATCATTACAGAAATTGATTGAACTGTATAAACCGATTCTTAAAAAGTCAATAATTTCAATTATAAATGAAACTATTCAAGAACGCCTAAACCTTGCAAGCAAAGGCGATGAAACACACGAACTTGATACAAATCTAATAATGGGAGCAACGGAAGAACCTAATAAATTGCCGGACGGAGTTGTTTCTATGGATAGCGAATCAGGAGTGATTACTACACAAGAAGAAATCGATGCCTATAATATAATAAGAAGCATTTTACGTAAATACATAAGTGCAGACAGGGTGATATACCAAGATTCAAAATCCTATTTCATCGTAGCTTTAGAAACTAAATACTGGTGGGTGTGCAGGCTTGCATTCGGAAGCAGAAAAAAATCAATTTACTTCCCGACAGAGGGATACAAGGAGCAGGAACGGGTGGAGCTTGAAAACCTTGACGATATATTCAAATACGCCGATCGCTTGGAACAGGCATTCTTAATCGCTAATCAAAGTATGGAACAATATAAATTAAAACATCAAAAGTAATGGCTATCATCAATATTATATATGTCGTAATGCTGATATTCGGCATACTTCAAATCATCCTCTTCTTCAAAGTATGGGGAATGACGAATGACATCAAAGAGATAAGAAACAAGTACCTCAAAGACGAGGACGAGAAACGAAGACAAGAAGTGAAATACGATCCATCTCCCAAAATCAGCGGTGGGGTTAAACCAACAATATAGCCGGAAAATTTTCCAGTTTTTTTTCTTTCCCTATTCGCAAGCTGTGCAAATGCTGTGCAATAAGCATAAAAAACGCTAACAGGTTATTAACTAACCTATTAGCGTTTTTCTTTGTGATTCCGTTGCGATTCGAACGCAAGACCCACGCCTTAGAAGGGCGTTGCTCTATCCAGCTGAGCTACGGAACCATCCTTAATTGCGGTGCAAAGGTACGTTTTTTTATGAAAACTACAAATTTTACATCCAAAATATTTATTGTTTATACTAAAATGATAATCTCAAATCGAAAATATAAGGAGTTGTTCTCCTGAGATACAATGCATTATGGCATATGAAGTTTTTCTTAAAAGGAGTGATAAATACAGCTATTAATATGACACAAAAATTCCAGAAGAATCAGCATAATCAAAAGTTTGATCAGTTACTCCCCCACAAATTGGCAATTTCTACAGAAATAATTCTCGAAAGAATCAATTACAGTTTACTACAATTGATAATAAGCCTCGTTAGCCATGACGATTGCATCTTCCAAAGTACCACCACTTTGTTCTACAAATGCAATGACAGCCTCTATAAATTCGTTGAAAGAAGCAATATCTTCGCCAGCTGTTTTTTCATTATACTCTTCTTCTGTAAAATCCAAGCTTTCTATTAATTTTGTCTTCATCTTTATTTCAATAATTATTATAGTATTATTATATTCAATACCTTTTTTGCAAAAATAATATATCGCCATGACTTCTTAGCTATTATTTGCAAATAATATTTGCCATTGTAATATATTATGGATGTTTATTACAAACATGCAATTTTCTTTGGTAGCTATAATATAATTGAGTTATGCAACCACATCATTCATTCACAATGCAGCCAACAAATGTATATGTTTTTCCAAATAGGATTTTTCTATTTATATTGATGATATTCAGCCCATTCAGGTTTCATAATGACAGGACAAACAGACAGAATGTTTCTATATAAAAACTAGGCTTCATGACGAAGATATATAGGAAATGATGAAATAAAGATTTATAAAAGGTTACGATATATTTCCAAGACATTACAACCCTAACGGTAGCTTGCAAACATACCAAAGCACAAATAAAGCAGTCCAGGCAACAAGGATAACCAATGAATACCTCCACGTGTATTTAAGTAACGAACCATATGTGGATTGCCTATCGTACTGCTGCATATAAGTCAGCACAAGCGGCATATAAAACATAAACGGAGTAATGGCGTTTGTTGCACTATCACCGATGCGATAAGCACATTGTGTCATATCCGGAGAAACTCCCATGCCGGTCAGAACAGGAATGAAAATGAAAGACATAAATGCCCATTTCGATGTGGAAGATACCATAATGAGGTTTATAAAAGCTGTGAATAGGATGAATAATATCAGTATCCACAAATTATCCAATCGGACTAAAGAAAGCATATTAGCTCCCATTATTGCTATACACTTGTCTAAATGAGAATACTCAAAACAGGCAAACATCTGAGAAGCGAAAAAAGCGATTACAAAATATACACCCAATAACTTCATCGGTTGCGTCAATCCCTCTATCACATCACTATCTGTACGATAATGCCCGGAAGCAAATCCATATATCATTCCCATTAGACCAATACCCAAAGATAGTAAAAACAGAATACCAATGATAAATGGCGAACGAATCAGTCCCCCATTAACTCCTCGCAAAATTCCCCATGATGAAAATGTAGCCCATAAGATAAGTACGGCATAAAGTACCCCCACAATTACAGCCCCTAATAAAGCTCTCTGTTCTTTACGGGATAATTGTTTGTAACCGCGAAAAACATCACTTTCATTATACTTTCCCAAACTTGGCAATAGTTTTTTACGGGTTATATAATAAATAATGAATATTAATAAGAAAGTAGATACACAAAAGAAATAATAGTTACATAGTGGCCCGATTCGTCCGCCTGATACATTTGTCATATCAGCAGCCTCTTGTGTTGTAGCAGCCAGCATGGGATCAAGTGTACTCAAAAGTATATTAGCGCTATAACCACACGATACCGATACATAGGCAACAATAATTCCGCCTATGGGATGCAACCCTACCGAATGAAATAGTGTTGCGGCGATAGGCAGTAATATAATGTATCCGGCATCTCCCACAACATTAGATAGCAATCCCAAGACAATAACACTGAGTACAATACGCCAGGGATTATGCCTTTGGTTACGAAGACCTTTACGAATACACGCGTCTATAAATCCTGAATGCTGGGCAACGCCTATTCCAAACATCGCCACAATAACCAACCCTAACGGGGCAAAACCGGTAAAGTTTGTGACCACATGGCGCAACAACCAACGAATACCTTCCGGGCTCAACAAACTTTGTACCCTTATCTCCTCTCCTGTCTGGGGCAATCGCACATTCAAGCCGTAGACATCGAATATCCACGACAGAAAAATGATTCCCAGGGTCAACAGGAAGAACATTGTTGCAGGATGGGGCATGCACCATTTATTTCTCATAGCTGTTTAGTTTCCAGAGCTGTTATTCATCGTCTGCTTCCAGATTGTCAATATCAAGAATACGCAGTTCAAGTGCACGCACGACAAGACGCGTGGCATTCACCCCTATGCGTTCGGAAGCAGAGAAAAGGCGTCCTACTAAATCATTCTGTCGTTTCTCCAATGACTTCACTCCAAAAGGCATTCCTTTCAGACTGGCAATCATCTCCTTTGTGTAGCCCAAAGCAAGATGACGGAGAAAACGTTCATCATATTCGTCGATATCGTAACAGATGATAGCCTCCTGCCGTTTTGCATCGTTTAGGACAGAAGTCTTAAAACGCTCCACAATTTTTTCCAATATGGGATAATTAAAGACAAGCTTCTTCCCATCCATAACGGCTTGTACATCCGTTTTTGTCAGCAACTCTCCTGTTTTCAGAATGATGCCGTCAGCTCCTGCATCAAGGACATCCACCCATAACTTTTCATTCAATATTTCTCCGGTGAAGATCAACACATACACTCCCGGATAACGTTTAAAAATATTACGGCAAATATCCACACCGATAGTAGTAGAACCACCCAATCCCAAATCCAACAAAACGAGATCAGGCACGCCTGCTTCCATTAAGCTCCAGAACTCCTGTTCTGTCATGGCAGTACCGATAATTTCCGCTTCCGGTATTTCGTGCCGGAATATCTCTTCCGTACCTTTTAGCTCCAATTTTACATCTTCTACAATGATGACTTTGAATTTCTTTGCTTCCATATTTTATTTCTTTTCATCCTTACTTATTCAAAACTTATTCAAATTTGCTCTGAAGAGAAACAGTTATTCTCTCTGCTAAACTTTCTTTATATAACGAGGCAGCGTAAAGTATACGACAAACCCTCCCTTCTCCAACGGTTCTGCATTGATACGACATCCTCTCCTTCCGACAAACTCGTCATGATCGCGAATTATTTGTTTGCATATCAGATATTCCGTACCACACAATTCACCTCTTTCGCCTGTCGTCATACGTGTCAGATTCGGATAAAACAGTTGATTCAGTTCCTCCCTCGTTTTCTCCCGTCGCATATCTGTAAAAAGGAAACGTACAAAATCTTCCTCTACTGCACAAGTCAGGGTGATTTTTCCTGAAACTGGTACTGACAGAGCTTCATCAATTAAGTTCTCCAACAGAAAACGTAATTGGATTACATCTCCGACAACAGACTCATTCACGATCTCCGTTTTGAAAATGACAGGCACAGTAATTCCCTTACGCACTTTACGGAAATACTTTTCCGCAGCTTCCGATAACTCGGATACAGGAATGACAGTACGTCTGAAAGTAACCTCCTCCAGTTGTCTGGACGCGCACTGACTCAAAATGGTGAATACTCCTTTGTAATACTCTATCAGTTCACTAATAGCCGTTACCGTCTCCTGTTCCTCCGCCTCCGATAGTTTACCGGAACGAAGCTTACCTATCAACTGCTTAATTCTATTAGGATAATAAATTGTTTCATGCTTGATAGTAGACAAGCAATTATCAAGCACCATGTTCTGAACATGCAGCAGGTTATCTTCCCACGATGCACGATGTGCTTCATCCTGAGCGGTTTCAATATTCCGGTATCTTGTGGCCAATTTTACAACCGCATTAAATATCACAATCGCAACGTAACGAGCTATCAACTCCAGCAGCAAATAATCGCTTTCTTGCTGTGCTTCGTTTCTCACCAAACACAACACTCCTATACACCGGCTGGAGCTCCCGGCTTTTACGACAAGAGGCAACGCCTGCATCCCATTTTCTGCCAGACAGGTTTGTTCTTCGAAACTGCTTTGCATCAGACTTTTCCATGTCGATTTGCTCTCCACCGTTTCTTTCAAAGGGTTGGATGCATACTCCAGTCTATGGGCAGCCTCGTTATAAACAGCGATACTCAACTGTTCTATACCCAATAATTCATTCACTGCATCGAATGCATTGTCCACAATTTGTTGGGGGATATTTTTCAATATATCCTCTTCCCGTTGCAGCATTTCTTCATTTTCAGACGTAGGCATTATGGATGCTGTGAAAATCTGTTTGTTAATTTCTAACACTTGTTCCAAATTCCAACGGTTCACCAATCGCCTGCGAAAATACAGAATATAATATCCCAAGCATAATGCAACCAGTAGGATAGCAACGAGTAAAATGCTCACCATTTTATTGTTGGTGGAGCGTTCCAGTTCGCGACAGAAATATTCCAAAGATTGATCTTCGCCCAGCAACTTGTACAAGGTTGTATATGCGCCATTGTTATAACTGTAATTATCCCATTGTTTCAAAGCAAGGAATGCAACAGCCGCTTCATTCCGAAGATCCAGTATCACATGAAAATCAGAATTAAACATTTTGTTCCACCAATCTAACTCTGCAGGCATGTCGTTACCGGTTAATGTCATATAGCAGTGCGGTTTTTCGGCATACTTCCCGTAGTGCTCATTCAGGCACATCATTGCAGAATCTATGTATTGCAAAGCCATTGCATATTCACCTTCTACATTACAATAATATGCATCATTGGCATAATCAGAAGCCTGATCCAGCAAAAACTCATATTCTTCCTGAAAAGCTGAGACTAAAGAGTCTGCAGGCACTTCTTGGGACATATCGTTATTGGCTGTCCTACTGCAAGATACCATGCTCAAAGAGAGCACAAGCAACACCGCTGTTATAATTTTGCGTACACCGACCGGTAACCTGAAATAGAAACGGCTTCCTTTTCCTAATGCACTCTCCACATTGAATAAGCATACATTGAAAATCGGATTTGTTTTCTTATATTTCTCGATGATGCCTTTACAATTCATTAATCCAAACCCACTGCCTTTCTTTTTCCGCAATTCTTCCCGGTTGGGTGCATCATTCATGCCGATGGCTTTGGAATCATATATTTTCTCTCCTATGATGTGGGCAACATCTTCCGGAGACAAACCGTGCCCATTATCCTCAACAGATATTTCCACATAATCATTCTCCTTACGGGCGTAAATCTTTATTGTCCCTCCCTTAGGAGTATATTTGCGTGCATTCTCCGCCAATGTATTAATCATAAAAAGAGTCAATGCCTTATCTGCTTTTACACAAACGTCAGTTGGACTCACTACCAAATCCAACTGCTTCATCTCAAAAGCCCGATTCCCTTTCTTCAACAGCTCAAAGAGTTCGTTCAACTCAAAAGTTTCGATATTTAAACTCAATGTACCCTGCTTCATCTTGATCCACAAAGCTAAAATATCGTTATACTCATTAATCGTAGTAACAAGCTCATCAATATACTGATATTTCACATTCTTGATAACTTCATCATGGATATATCCCAAATGCACCAGTTTATGTACCTCATTCAAGATGCGGTCAATATAAGGATGAATACCATTGACGATAGAAAGGCAAGCCTTTTTAATCAAATTCTGCCGCTTGTTCCCGGCGATATGCTGTTCGTGAATATACCGTTGTTTTTCCAGTCTGCGCTGTTCCTCGCCAAGAGAGATGGAAGTCATTCCGTTGTCCAGTGCCCACTGGACATATGGATTGATTACCTGTATCATAGCCTGCTCATCCTTCCCTATGCGCTGTGCGAAGGCCATCTTTCTATCCTTAATATATATATCTTCTGTTCCGAATAATTTTTTCAGACCGGGACGTATTGCTGTCAGAATAGCATCCGTTATATCTTCTTCGGTCTGTGCGTCAGCGGGGATGGATGCCGTTATTCCCTGGCAAATGTCCAACATGGATTGCAGGCGGTGCAGATGCAGTTTATTACGTGCTTTGGAACGTTTATTAAAGAACCAGAAGAATATCAATACCAGAATGAGTCCCATAATCACAAAGAAAAGCAGCAAGTTCAACTGAGCAGCCTCTTTTTCCAGTGCCTGATAACGGCTCTCCAGTTCTTTATCCTGACGGGTATCTTCCAAAATATCCAAATATATGTTTCTGTTGTAGTCTGAATATTCTTTCATCCCTAATCCGGCATAGGTTACGCTCAATTGTTCACGTATCCTTGAAATCCATTCGGGAACAGTTTTCAGTTTTTGTTGTAGCCACGCCTTCTCCACATATATTGTATCGCGGCGATCATAAGCTCTCAACCAATCCAAGCTGTCATGGCAATCATAAAAATGGCGATGATGATCGTTGACACACTCCAGAGCACACACCAAAGTATCAAGTGCTTGTTTATACTTTCCATGCGCATTCAAATACCTTCCAATGGAGACATACGCACCCGCAATCTGGTAAATGTCATTGTATTGCCGGAACTTCTCCAAAGCCAGTTGCCCTAACCGCATAGGCAGTAAAGAATCCACAGGCTCGCCAAATTGCTTCAAAGCATGCGAGCGCCGTCCCTGAAAGAATTCATAATTATCCGATGAAGCCATTAGATTTGCCAAACCTTGCACCCCATTGCCCTCAAAATACAAATACCCTCTTTGGGAAGCCAGTCTCCAGGTTGTATATAGTTCGTCAAACTCTTTCAGACGACGTTCGTCAAGAGTTTCTCCATCGCACAAAGAAGCCGATCCTTTTATATAATGATAATACAATAACTGGTTGGTGTCCTTTACCAGCTCTTCATTTTCTGTTACTTCATTAATGGATGCCAAAGCTTCCGGACGCTGTTGCAAATAATAATAATATATGGCAGATACAATATAGAACTCCGATCTTGCATAAGCCAAACGCATTCTCTCATGTCTGTCCGCAAACAGGTTATTATCCTCCGCAATACGTTTCATACGACGTAGAGCACTGTTCCGGTAATCATAAAACTCTTTGTTCAGTGCTGTCCGCTGATAAATCTTCATCAGCCCTATATCGGCGACAAGAAGTTCCAACTCATTCTTTGTCAGATTGTATACAGTCTGGTAATATTTCTCCGCCTCCTCAAAGTCCATGCGCATGAAGGCACAGAAACCCAAATTATTACAGGCTTCTGCTTTTCCCTGACTATAAAGTCCTATTTCTTGATAAGCTTTTGAGGCTGCATGATACGATGAATCCAGATTTTTGTAACGATAAGTATATGCCACCTGGTTTAAGGAGTCAACCAAATGCACTTCTTTTGTAGGAGCTGTACCCACACACGAAATAAATGCCGCACCTGCCAGGCATAACATTCCTACCGACAATAATATAGATGAAAAGCATTTCACAGAGCAAAGCTACAAATAAATCCGGGAAAGAAAAATATTTTTTCTACAATAAGTCTTGTATTATGTAGTGGGAAATTCATACCTTTGCATGCAAATTAATAAATAGGTAACATCTATTACAAAATGAGCGAAAAAGCACCCTTTATGGTATTCTCAGGAACAAACTCGAGATACCTTGCAGAAAAAATCTGCGCTAGCCTTGATTGCCCTCTAGGAAAGATGAATATCACCCACTTTGCTGATGGTGAATTTGCTGTTTCTTATGAAGAGTCTATCCGCGGCGCAAACGTATTCCTGGTTCAATCCACTTTCCCTAATTCCGACAATTTAATGGAACTTCTGCTGATGGTTGATGCAGCCAAAAGAGCATCTGCCAAAAGTGTGATTGCAGTTATCCCTTACTTTGGTTGGGCACGTCAAGACCGAAAAGACAAACCACGTGTATCTATCGGCGCCAAGCTGGTGGCCGACTTACTTTCGGTTGCAGGTATCGACCGTTTGATTACTATGGATCTTCATGCCGATCAAATTCAGGGTTTTTTCAATATTCCTGTTGATCATTTGTACGCATCGGCTGTATTCCTTCCATATATTGAATCATTGAAGTTGGATGATCTTGTCATTGCAACTCCCGATGTAGGTGGGTCAAAACGCGCCAGCACATTCTCCAAATACCTCGGTGTACCTTTGGTGTTGTGTAACAAAACACGCGAAAAAGCAAACGTAGTTGCCACCATGCAGATTATCGGTGATGTGCAAGGCAAGAATGTTGTATTGGTGGATGACATCGTAGATACGGCAGGTACTATTACCAAAGCCGCTAATATTATGATGGAAGCCGGAGCTAAATCCGTACGTGCGATTGCCAGCCACTGTGTGATGTCCGATCCGGCATCTTTCCGCGTGCAGGAGTCGGGCTTGACTGAGATGGTATTTACAGACAGTATTCCTTATGCAAAGAAATGTGCCAAGGTTAAGCAATTAAGCATTGCCGATATGTTTGCCGAAACTATCAGAAGAGTGATGACAAATGAATCTATCAGTTCTCAATACATTATCTAAAACTTATAGATAATAAAAGACTAAAAATAAAGGCTGCGCAATGTCCGTTTGAACTGCGCAGCCTTTATTATTTCCTTTTGACTTTATTCTTTAATTACTCAGTCTTCCCATTTTGTAAGTACCTTTCCGTACCAGTTTCCCATTCTTGTCTGTTTCCACAAACGGACCGTCCTTTTTACCTTGTTTGAAGAAACCTTCGTAGCGGTTTCCATTCTTATCTTCCTGTACACCGCTTCCCTCTTCCAGCCCGTTTACAAAACCTCCTTTATACTTTGTGCCGTCAGTAAGGATCAATGTTCCCTGACCGTTGAATTTATTATCCTTCCACTCGCCTTCGTAGGAGTCACCGACATTCCATTTGTAAACGCCATAGCCGTTACGTTGGTTATCTTTCCATTCTCCGTCATATACAGCACCGCTGGCCCACGTAAACGTACCACGCCCTTCCTGCATACCGTTCTTGAAATTTCCTACATACTTATTGCCACTGGCATGATAGTAGATGCCTTCACCCGTACGTTCACCTTGTACATAAGAACCCTCGTAGCGGTCACCCGTATGGAAAAAGTAAATGCCCTTACCATGCTGCATGTCTTCTTTCCAGTCACCCACATACTTGTCTCCATTGGCATATTCAAATGTGCCTTTACCATCGCGGACATCGTTCTTCCAATGACCTTCATATTTGCAGCCGTCATTCCATACCAAGGAGCCTTTTCCGTTTTTCTTGTCATCTTTCCAAGAACCGACGTATTTAGAACCGTTTTTCCAAGTATAAGTGCCCTGACCTTCACGTTTATCGTTCACCCAGTCACCTTCATAAAGGTCTCCGTTATAATAGTACATGGTACCTTTTCCATGTTGATAATCTTGATACCACATACCGTCGTAACGGTTATTATTCATAAAATAATAGATACCTTTGCCATGCTGCTGGTCCTGAAACCACTGGCCGTCGTATCTTTCACCGTCGGGAAAGGTATATACACCGTATCCTTCACGTTTTCCTTTGACGTACTCGCCTTCATAAACATCACCATTTTTGAATACCGTCTTTCCTTTACCGTTGGGTTTACGTCCTTTTATCTCGCCGGTGTATACGGAACCGTCCTTAAACGTATAGGTTCCTATTTTTATTTCCGACGAGAAAGTCCCTTTTATTTTATCGAAGAAGCCGCTTTTTTCCTGGGCTGCGGCATTGCCCTGTGATAAGAATAACAGAAAGACTGCAGTATATAGATATTTCATCTTGGGTTACAAATTACTTTATTAGGATTCGGACAAAGATACGATTAATCTACTAAAACCACGAGACGCTTCCTGCTTTTTATGACATTTTTTTGCCGGATATGACTTCTTTTAATTTCTCTTTGCACAAATACCGTCCGGCAAGTTCGCGTATTTCTTCCGGTGTAATATTCTTAATTGTATTCAAAGCATCCTCAAAATGTGTATCTCCAAAACCTGAAACTTGAACGAACATCCATGCATCTGCCAGCGAGAATGCCGATTCATAGCTGCGGCACATCTCGCCCAGCATATAATTCTTTACCATAAAGAGTTCATCTTCCGGTACCGGATCATTTTGTAAACGGTCTATTTCATGATAAACCTCCCGTACAAGAGGTTCTACAAACTCATTTGCAGTTTCCGTATTGATAACCAGTATCCCTTGCCCCGGATATGGAGCGATACCGGCAGAAATTCCATAAGTGTATCCTTTTTCTTCACGAATATTAGACATCAGGCGACTTCCAAAATATCCACCGAACAACGTCACCATTACCCGCGCCTTTAAATAGTCCGGATGACAGCGTTCCAAAGAAAGCATACCCATACGGACTGCGCTTTGCATGACATCTGCATATTCCACAAAGATTCGTTTGTCTACGGAAGAAACCGGAATGAAATCTGTCTTTTCAGGTTTTTGGAAACCCTTTCCAAAAGCTTCTCTCCCAAATAAATCTTCAATCCGCCGTACACAATCATCGCCAACTTTTCCGGAAACATAAATTGTACAGTTCCGGGAGTGATAGTACCGGTCGTAGAACTTACGTAACACATCAGGAGTTATCCGTTTGTAATCTTCTTTCTGTACCAATCGTCCGCAGGGATGCTGTCCGCCATACACAGCTTTCATCAAAGCCCGGTGCGCCAAGAAATCCACTTTAGATGAATTGACAATGAATTGCTGAATGTTATTCTCTGCTACAACCCCCAACTCCTTTTCGGGAAACGCAGGTTCTTTTACAATAGACTCTAACACATCCAAAGTCTGTGGCAGGTATTTATTCAACGAGTAAAGAGTGATGTATGCATATTCCGATGCACTTGACAGTTCCAGCCAGGCGCCGTAATAATCCAATTTCTCTGCAATCTCCAGCGCGCTGTATCGAAGCGTTCCCTCACGCAACATACGGTTGGTGAACAAAGCCTGTAAAGGTTGCGACTGATGCCAACGTCCGCCCTCTATCAGCAAATCAATACGGACAACTTCATTATCACCGGAATTAAGTATATTCAGAGGTACACCATTGGGCATGATGAAACGTTGGGGCATTTGTACGGCCAAATGTTCAATATCTCTGACTTTGGGTTGAATAGTTCTGTCCAAAAGCATCATTAATCAAACATTCATTTAGCAGCCCGGTCCAGCAAGAAACGTTCCGCACGTTCCAAATCTTGCGGTGTATCAATCCCGATCGTCTCAACTTCTGTGATGCCGGCTTTAATGGTATAGCCATTCTCCAACCAGCGCAGTTGCTCTAACGATTCCGCCAGTTCAAGTGAAGATTGGGGAAGCGCGGTTATCTCTTTCAGTACTTCTAAACGGTAGGCATATAGGCCGATATGCTTGTAGTAAATATGATTTTTCAGCCATTCACATTTTTCGACGTTGCGCTGGTATGGGATGATAGAACGGCTGAAATAAAGAGCATTCATATTCTTGTTGAGCACCACTTTAGGAGAGTTGACATTCTCCAATGTTTCAAAACCGTTGTCTGCTGTAAAAGGTTTTACTAATGTGGCAATCTGCGTAGCCGGATCGTTGAAACAAGCCTTTACGGTTTCCAACTGGGACGGTTGGATAAAAGGCTCATCACCTTGTATGTTTACTATCACATCAAAGCCATCTCCTACTTTGGTGCAGGCTTCATAGCAACGGTCTGTGCCGCTTTTATGGTGTACAGACGTCATTACAACTTTTCCGCCAAATGCCTTTACGGCTGCCTCAATACGCACATCATCAGTAGCTACGTAGGCATCGTCCAACACACCGGCAACTTGCTCGTACACCCGCTGGATAACGGCTTTTCCTCCCAATAAGGCCAAAGGCTTAGCCGGAAAACGCGTAGATGCATAACGGGCAGGTATTATTCCCAAAAATTTCATATTATAAAAGCTTTATTAATGCAGTTCAACTATATTTTCTCATCCAATTCTTCCAGTCCGCGTACAATATAATCCCGTTTCAAATCTTCGGGCTTATATACCCTATTATCACAGGAGAGCAGGTCTATATCAAGGCGTACGATCTCCTGTTTTTTTTCTTCGGAAGTTCTTCCAGCTTCCCGTTCTATACTCTTCAAATAAAGTATAATTTCGTGGACATCGCAATCGGACATGAAACGCGCCACCTGATTGGCAAACAATGCTTGCCGGCGGAAGAAAAGCGGTTGAGTATCTGTCTCTGCAGAAAAACGGATATCCGGAAAAAGCTCGGACAACCTTTTTCGCGCTAACGCCAAATTATCTTTCCGACGTTCGTTACTGCCGATGCAGATTGTATAAACCATTCCTAATCTCCGATTCTCATTCTTTAATTAAAGAGGTCATCCAACCCTATTTCTGATGCCGGTTCCTCATTTTCATACTCATTGTCCTTACAGGGGTCAAAACCTTCGGGCAATTGGAACGTTTCGTTCTCATCATACCCCAAAGACTTATCACCAAATACTTTCACCATATATTTGGCCCAAATAGGCAATGCCATAGAAGCGCCCTGTCCATGAAGCATCGTATCGAAGTGAATGTCGCGATCTTCACCGCCTACCCAGCAGCCGGACACCAGCGAAGGCGTAAAGCCCATAAACCAGCCATCGGCATTGAAGTTGGTAGTACCGGTCTTACCACCCATATCAGCCTTTACACCCAAACGACGAACGCGCCCGCCCGTACCTTCATTGATTACAGCACGCAGCATTACCAGCATTTTATAAGCACTGGACGCGCTGATTACCTCCTGCATTTCCGGTGAGAACGTAGCCAGTACATTACCGTCATTATCCTCGATACGGGTCACAAACAGCGGTGCAACACGAATTCCCTTATTCGGGAATGCTGTATAGGCACTTACCATTTCACCTACGGAAATCTCGCATGGACCAAGACAGAGGGAGACAGAAGGTACAATCTCACGATTACGCACGCCGAAACTATGCACCAGGCGTTTCAGTTCGTACGGATTCAGTTTACTCATCAGATATGCCGTAATCCAGTTGTCCGAATTTGCCAGTCCCCACTTCACCGTCACCATTTCGCCGTAGCGTTTATTGTTGGCATTACGCGGTGTCCAGGGCTTTCCATTTTCATCTATCAGGGTATATTCCACATGGCGCGCCTGGTCGCAGGGCGAAAATCCGTTTTCCATAGCCAGCGAATACACGTAGGGTTTCATGGTAGAACCAATTTGGCGGCGTCCCACCATTGCCATATCGTATTTGAAGTAATGATGATTCGGTCCGCCTACATAGGCTTTTACATGGCCGTTTCTCGGATCCATTGACATGAACCCGGCACGCAGGAAGAATTTGTAATAGCGTATCGAATCCATTGGAGTCATAACAGTGTCTTTCTCGCCATTCCAACTGAAAACAGACATTTCTTCCGGTGTATTAAACGCCTTTTTGATTTCAGCTTCGGATGCTCCGGCATTCTTCATAATGCGGTAACGGTCGGACAATCTCATGGCGCGTCCCAGAATCTCGTCCACCTGCTCTTGAGTCAAACGGAAAGTGTAAGGCGCTTTCTTTGCGCCTTTCTTCTCTTTGAAGAAGTAACCCTGCAACTCTTTTAAGTGTTCAACCACAGCATCTTCCGCATATTTTTGCATGCGGGAGTCAATCGTTGTATAGATTTTCAGTCCGTCCGTATAAAGATTATACTTGCTGCCGTCTTTCTTCGTATTCTTTTCGCACCAGCCATATAGAGGATTGGTTTCCCAATCGAGCGAGTCTTCATAGTACTTCTGCATCTGCCAGCCGCGGTAATCCGATTTATCGGGTTCCTTGGCATTCAACACACCACGTAGATATTCACGAAAATAAGTTGCAAGACCTTCATTATGGTCTACGCGATGATACGATAGTTTCAAAGGCAGCGCCTGCAATGAATCACGTTCTTCAACAGTGATATATCCGGCTTTACGCATCTGGTCGAGCACCACGTTGCGGCGTCCGCGCGAGCGTTCGTTGTAGCGCACCGGATTGTAGAGAGACGGGTTCTTGCACATACCTACCAAAGTGGCGGCTTCTTCTATCTTCAGATCCTTCGGTTCGCAACCAAAGTATGTATAGGCGGCGGTCTTTATGCCAACTGCATTATTCAAGAAGTCAAACTTATTAAGATACATAGTAAGAATTTCCTCTTTGGTATAATAGCGCTCCAACTTTACGGCAATCACCCATTCAATAGGCTTCTGAAACAAACGCTCCATTATATTATCGGCACTTGGCGAATAGAGCTGTTTGGAAAGTTGCTGGCTGATTGTGCTGCCGCCACCCGCATTTTTCTGCATCAGAATTCCACGTTTCACCACGGCGCGAAACAAGGCGATGGCATCAATGCCCGAATGTTCGGCAAAACGTACATCTTCCGTTGCAATTAGCGCGTTGATAATATGGGGTGACAAGTCATTATACCCCACAAACACGCGATTCTCTTTACTATAAGAATAAGTACCGAGAACCTTTCCGTCTTCCGAAAATATTTCCGTTGCAAATTTGTAATTCGGATTTTCAAGGTCTTCCACAGGGGGCATATAGCCAATCCAACCTTTTGCTATCGAGAAGAAAATAATAACGCATGCCAATGTAACCAGTGCTATGAAAATCCAAAGGACTTTTACGACTCTTTTTATCATGTTCGATTTCAACAATTTCTGTGATTATAATAACAGGACAAAGGTACGGAAATATAATGTATATACACTCAAAAGCATCTGCTTTTTTCGTCTTTTTTAGGTTAGGGAAACGCGTTAAGCTGAACATTTTTGATCGTTTTTTGCAAAAAAATGCATCGGAACTGCCACTTAGCTGAATAAAACTATCACTTTTGCGAATTCATCAATTCACTAAACAGCAGTCAATTAAGCTTTTTTACGCGTTTTTCGATGCAAAAAGTTACATATATATATTGTTATAATAACAACATCAAAAGAAAAGAAAAAGAGATGCTGTTGCTTTTCCTTAAATAAAATCGAATAATCTCCGTCCGTATCCGATACTTCAAAGTACGCACCTTGCTGCGTGCTTCCGGACAGTAAAGTACGTCATTGACGGCAACAGGTATTTTTATCTCAAAAAAGTCCTTTCACATTTTTGTGCGCCATATCTTTTTCGTACCTTTACACTCTCGAAAAGCAAAAAGAATATCAACGATATGGAAAACAGAAGTTTAGTCACTATCGCCGAACACAGCAAGGAAAAAATTCTCTACATGCTCGAAATGGCGAAAGAGTTCGAAGCAAAGCCCAACAGGCATCTGCTTGATGAAAAAGTTGTCGCCACTCTATTTTTCGAGCCATCTACCCGCACACGTTTAAGTTTTGAAACCGCCGCCAACCGCCTCGGCGCACGTGTCATCGGTTTCAGCGATCCCAAAGCCACCAGTTCATCCAAAGGTGAAACGCTGAAAGACACCATCAAAATGGTAAGCAATTACGCCGATATCATCGTAATGCGGCACTATCTGGAAGGAGCGGCACGCTATGCCAGCGAGGTTACCACAGTCCCCATTGTCAATGCCGGAGACGGAGCCAACCAGCACCCCTCTCAAACGATGCTCGACCTCTACTCTATCTACAAGACACAGGGCACTTTGGAGAACCTGAACATCTATCTTGTGGGTGATTTGAAATACGGACGTACCGTACACTCCCTGCTGATGGCAATGCGCCACTTCAACCCTACATTCCATTTCATAGCTCCCGAAGAGTTGAAAATGCCGGAAGAATACAAAATTTATTGTCGTGAACATGGCATTAAGTTCGTAGAACACACCGACTTTACGGAAGAAATCATAGCTGATGCAGATATTCTCTATATGACTCGTGTGCAACGCGAACGTTTCACAGATCTTATGGAGTACGAACGTGTAAAGAACATCTACATACTGCGCAACAAAATGCTGGAACACACCCGTCCCAACCTGCGTATCCTTCATCCGCTGCCTCGTGTCAATGAAATAGCCCTTGATGTGGACGACAACCCTAAGGCATATTATTTTCAACAGGCGCAAAACGGTCTTTATGCCCGCGAAGCAATCCTCTGCGATGTACTCGGCATCACCCTGGAAGATGTGAAAAAAGACGGGAAATGAGTATAGGGCATAAAGCAATGAAGCATAAGACATCATTTAGACTTAAATAACCCATGAGCGAGAAAAAACAAGAATTACAGGTGGCCGCATTGGAAAACGGCACTGTTATAGACCATATACCTTCCGAAAAATTGTTTACGGTGGTGTCATTGCTTGGATTGAAGCAGATGAGCAATAACATAACAATCGGTTTCAATCTCAAAAGCAAGAAGCTGGGAACAAAAGGCATCATCAAAATAGCGGATAAGTTCTTCTGTGACGAAGAGATAAACCGTATTGCCGTAGTTGCTCCCAATGTAAAGCTGAACATCATCCGCGACTATGAAGTGGTGGAAAAACGCGAAGTGAATTTGCCCGACGAATTGTGCGGCATTGTAAAATGCGCCAATCCCAAGTGCATCACCAACAATGAACCAATGCCTACCCTATTTCATGTGGTGGATAAGGATGATTGCGTAATCAAATGCCACTATTGCGAGAAAGAACAAAAAAGAGAAGAAATAGAGATAATTTAATGAAAGAAGATTGGAAACCGGGAACAATGATTTATCCGCTCCCCGCTGTATTGGTGAGTTGCGGAAGCACCCCGGAAGAATACAATATACTGACCATTGCATGGACGGGAACGATTTGCACGAACCCGCCCATGTGCTACATCTCCGTACGTCCGGAACGCTACTCTTACGACATCATCAAACGCAATATGGAGTTTGTCATCAACCTGACAACGAAAGATATGGCGCGTGCCACCGATTGGTGCGGCGTGCGTTCGGGCAAGAGCTATAACAAGTTCGAAGAGATGAAACTGACACCCGGCAAAAGCACCGTTGTCAGCGCTCCGCTCATCGAGGAGTCTCCCTTGTGCATCGAATGTCGGGTAAAGGAAATAGTTGCTCTCGGTTCGCACGACATGTTCATAGCCGATGTCGTAAATGTACGTGCCGACACCTCCCATTTGAATACGGAGACGGGTAAACTGGAACTTGCCGAATCCAATCTGCTGGTCTATGTACATGGCGGTTATTATGAGCTTGGAGAAAAGATCGGAAAATTCGGCTGGTCGGTAGAAAAGAAGAAATAGTGACACAGTGATTAATGATTGGGAAGAATGATGAGAAGACGTTGGTTACTTTTCGGAATTTACTTGCTGGCTTGCACCACATTCACGTGGGGACAGTTGCCGGTTGTACCCGGAACAGAAGAGCCGGAACGTCCCCAGCATGTCCACCGTCACGACCGCCGGGTGAACTTCGGTATCAAGGGAGGATTCACCTCTTCGCTTTTCCTTGTCTCCGACTTGGTTCTTAACGGCACAGTCATCAACGAAGTACAGAATAACTACAAGATAGGTTATTTCGGTTCGTTTTTCATGCGGATAAACTTCAAACGCCATTTTCTGCAACCTGAGTTCTCCTATACAATAAACCGTTGCAACATCACCTTTGAGAAACCGCTTCCGGATGATGCTCCTGAAAGCAGCACTCCCGAAATGGCCTCTATCACCTCTTCTATCCACAGCTTCGAAATCCCCGTAATCTACGGATACAACATCATTAAGGAAGGGCCATACAGCCTTGCCGTATTCGGCGGACCTAAAATACGCTATATATGGGACAAAAAAAGTAAAGTCACTTTTGAGAACTTCGACCAGCGAGATATTAAAGAGGAACTTTACCCCTTAAATGTCAGCTTAACCGCCGGCGTCGCTGTTACGATCTCCCGTATCTTCTTCGACTTCCGGTATGACATCGGACTGCACAATATTTCAAAACGCATCAGTTATAAGCCCATTTATGACGAAAGTGCCGGCGAAGAAACCACCCTTGCCAATCAGATACGCTTCCATAGACGGGACAATGTGCTCAGCTTTTCGCTTGGAGTGTTCTTTTGATAGGAAATTTCTTACTTTTCTTACAGTTTATTCATTTATTTCCTTTAAATTTGTACGCTTAATAAGAGAATATAGAATTATCAAACTTATCTAATAAGCAAGAATGAAAAGAGACGATTTAATTTTCGACATCATCGAAAAAGAACATCAACGTCAGCTCAAAGGCATTGAACTGATTGCATCAGAGAACTTTGTAAGTGACCAAGTAATGCAGGCAATGGGGTCCTGTCTCACCAACAAGTACGCAGAAGGCTATCCCGGCAAACGCTATTATGGCGGTTGTGAAGTTGTAGACCAAAGCGAACAGATTGCTATCGATCGTTTGAAAGAAATTTTCGGTGCAGAATGGGCGAACGTACAGCCGCACTCCGGCGCACAGGCTAATGCAGCCGTATTCCTTGCAGTGCTGAATCCGGGTGACAAATTCATGGGTTTGAACCTTGCACATGGCGGTCACCTCTCTCATGGTTCATTGGTCAACACCTCCGGTATCATCTACACTCCCTGCGAATACAACCTTAATAAAGAGACAGGACGCGTAGACTATGACCAAATGGAAGAAATTGCCTTACGCGAAAAACCCAAAATGATTATCGGCGGCGGTTCTGCATACTCACGCGAGTGGGATTACAAACGCATGCGCGAAATCGCTGACAAGATAGGCGCAATTCTGATGATTGACATGGCCCACCCCGCTGGACTGATTGCAGCCGGTGAATTGGATAACCCGGTGAAATATGCCCATATCGTAACTTCCACCACTCATAAAACCCTGCGTGGTCCTCGTGGTGGCGTTATCATGATGGGTAAAGACTTCCCTAATCCTTGGGGCAAGAAAACTCCGAAGGGCGAAATCAAGATGATGTCCCAACTCCTCGACTCTGCCGTATTCCCCGGAATTCAAGGTGGTCCGCTGGAACACGTCATTGCAGCAAAAGCTGTTGCTTTCGGTGAAATTCTGCAACCAGAATGGAAAGAATATGCCAAACAGGTGAAGAAGAATGCTGCTACACTGGCACAGGCTTTGATAGATCGCGGTTTTACAATTGTTTCGGGCGGTACGGACAACCACTCCATGCTGGTGGACCTTCGCAGCAAATACCCTGACCTGACAGGTAAGGTAGCTGAAAAGGCGCTGGTGTCTGCCGACATTACGGTAAACAAGAATATGGTTCCGTTCGACAGCCGTTCTGCTTTCCAGACTTCCGGTATCCGTTTGGGTACTCCTGCCATTACTACCCGCGGTGCAAAAGAAGATTTGATGCTGGAAATTGCAGAAATGATTGAAACCGTACTCTCTAACGTAGAAAACGAACAAGTTATTGCAGATGTCCGCGCACGTGTTAATGCCAAGATGAAGGAATATCCGCTGTTCGCTTACTAAATTGAAAGATGATAGTTTCTTATAACAGATATTATATAGGTTAAAAGGGGTTAGAAGATTCTTTATAGTCTCTTGTCCCTTACTCCGTATAATTTTCGATAAAGAATAAAAAGAACAGGCTGCGCAATGTTCATCTGAACTGCGCAGCCTGTTCTTTATTCTTATTTCCAGTTTATGAAAGTCCCTCTATGTTTCCATCCACAATGTCGATGTGTTCTGCTTGGGGCACTTTAGGCAAGCCCGGCATACGGAGTATTTCGCCTGCAATGGCAACAAGCATTTCCGCACCGTTATTGATGACGATGTCCTTGATATGGAACTCAAAGTTGTTGACCGCACCGTATATTTTCGGATCGGCAGAGAAAGAATATTGTGTCTTGGCTATGCAGACGGGATAATGTGCAATACCCATTTCCTCAATGAGTTTCATCATTTTGCGTGAAGCGCTGCTGTAAGTCACCACACTTGCTCCATACAGGTTACAAGCCACTTTCTCTATTTTCTGTTGTACGGTATCTGTTTCCTCATAAGTGTACTGCAACAGAGCAGAGGGCTTCTTTTCAATCGTATCTACCACAAGATTTGCTAAATCTATGGCGCCCTCGCCCCCCTCGGCAAAAGCGTTGTTGATGGCAAACCCCACCTTTAGTTCTTCTTCACAATGACGACGGATAGCTTCTACCTCCTCATCCGTATCGCTGGCAAAACGGTTGAAAGCAACGACGACCGTCTGCCCGAAATAGCGTAGGTTACGAATATGCTTGTCAAGATTTCCAAACCCTTCTTTCAACCCTTCCATGTTAGGTTCTTTGATGCGGTCAAGACTGACGCCGCCATGCATCTTCAATCCCTGTGCAGTGGCGACTATGACAGTCAATTTGGGTTGCAAGCCACTTTTGCGGCATTTGATATTATAGAATTTCTCTGCTCCCAAATCTGCACCGAAGCCGGCTTCTGTCACTACGTAGTCACCAAACGTCATTGCCATTTTAGTGGCAAGAATCGAGTTACAACCATGCGCTATATTTGCGAACGGCCCGCCATGCACAAATGCAGCCGTTCCTTCGGTGGTCTGCACCAGGTTGGGATGAATGGCGTCTTTCAGTAATACAGTAATAGCACCTGCAACTCCTAAATCTTTAACAGTGAATGGTTTGCCTTCAAAGTCAAAGCCGAGTATTATGTTTTCGATACGCCTGCGAAGGTCTTCCGTATCTTTTGACAGACAGAGAATTGCCATAATTTCCGATGCAGGCGTAATATCGAAGCCGGACTCCATAGTAACGCCGTTGGTACGTGGTCCGAGACCGGTAACGATGCTGCGCAAAGAACGGTCGTTTACATCGAGCACACGCCGCCAGATAATTTCCTTCAGGCCGAAACCGTCTGCCTGATGCTGATAAATATAGTTGTCCAACAAAGCGGAAATCATGTTATGCGCAGAGGTGATGGCATGGAAATCGCCTGTGAAATGTAAGTTTATTTTCTCCATTGGAAGAACCTGTGCATAGCCACCGCCTGCCGCCCCTCCTTTCATGCCGAAACATGGTCCAAGTGAAGGCTCGCGTAAGGCTACAATGGCTTTCTTTCCGATCTTATTAAGTCCTAATGCCAGACCGATAGAAACGGTTGTTTTGCCAATACCCGCCTTGGTTGCCGTAATGGCGGTCACCAGAATCAGATTACTCTGTTTTACCTTTTCCTCATCAATCAGTTGCTCAGGAATCTTGGCGATATAACGACCATAGTTCTCTACTTCTTCGCGAGGAATACCCACACTCTCTGCAACCTGCTTTATCTTCTTCAGTTCTATACTGCGCGCTATTTCAATGTCTGATTTCATACAGGGTCTTTTCTTTAAATAACAACTTTGATTTTTGAAAGTTGCAAAAGTACGAAAAATCCATTACTACTCCATCAGTTTGCCCAGTTTCTTCAACAAACTTCCTTTGCTGTAACCGGACCACATTTCCACAACCTCTCCCTCTGATGATAAAAACACATAGCGGGGAATAGCCCCTGAACTGTATTTGGCATACAAGCCATGATTACCTTTCAAGTCATTCAAGTTCCACCAGCAGATATCATGATGCCGGGAGGCTATCTCCCAATTAGTCTTGTCGTCAATGCTCAAACTTACCAACACTAAACGTCCCTCATATAACCTGCTGATTTCCTTCATCTCCGGCAATGCCATGAGACAGGGACCGCAACCACGACTCCAAAAATCGATTAGAACAGGTTTTCCTTTAAAGTCGGACAACCGATGTACATTACCCTGCAAATCATACAAGTCACCGTCTGCCGCTTTTGCTTTGACAGAAACCGTTTGCACCGATGATAGATAAGACTGAATATCCAAAGCCTGCGATGTCTGGCGTTGTTCATCGGTAAGCCTGCCGTAAAGTTCTTCCACCTCCTTGCGATAAGGATAATCTTTCGTGTATTTTACTCCCAACGCCAGACTCATAAGTTTCATCATCCACACCTCTTCCACCGGCAATTGCTTCATGCGTTCTATCACATTGGAATCTATACGAACCTCCAACCTGTTTTCTATTCTTTCCAAACTATCAAGCATGGCCATCATCTTGGCTTTTTCCTCCTTGGATTCCTCTCTTTTGTAAGCACGCATAAGTTTCTTTTGTTCCCAAGAATTCATTTGGAGAAGGTTCAACAACGGACGTGAGTCTTTCACAAAAAGCTGCCATATTTTCTGTTGTGGCACATCACTTTCCACTTGCCAAGTATAAATGTTCATGTCTTCACCCGTCAAGCGGATATGCGAACCAGCCTTTGCCCATAAGCTCAATCCCATACTGTATAAGTTTCCGTCACGAATAAGCAGACTTAAAAGGGTTGTACCTGTACCCGAAACAGGTACTTCAAAACGAAAGCTATCTCCCCGCAACGTATCTACGGCAATACTGCTCCCCACACTTCCTTCCATTTGAAACAGATTTAAACAAACCCCTTGTTTCACGTTTTTCACTTTCCCTTCAATGACAAAAAGGTTTTGTGCCTGCGCTCCAAAGCTCAGCAATAACAAGGATATACAGCCAATGATGCTCCAAAGATTCGTGTTTCTCATGATTTTCTTTTTAATGATATGTTCGTATTGCGTATAAAATTAATAAAGACTATTTGCAATTATGAGATAAACACATCTTATTTATTCTTCTTTAACCAAGCTGTAGCTCTGTGATTATCTTGAAAAAGCATTATCATTTGAATCGTGACGTATCCACTCCTTCCCTTTGTTTTTCTTTATATCCGCCGAATTTATACGTAAACGACACTCCGAATTCACGAAAACAAGAATAGTGATTGGTCACGTTCTGGGTTTGAAAACGGATGCGTGGCGAAATCTGTCCTGTTTCAAATATATCGTTGCAATACAGATTCAGGATTGCTTTTCCTTTGGCAAAGCAATAGCGTAAAGCCGCATTTACATTGCCCGATGTAGGCAGATCATAAATACCCTGGATTGCCTTGCTATGTACAAATCCGGTGACGGTCAGTTTCAAGTCCGGCCGGGTGGAAAGGGTGAAAGTGTTATTCATTTGGGCGATGCCGTAACACTGCTTGCGATTGAAAGGAATATCCCAAAAGTCATTGTCTTTCTCATGATGCCATATCCCGATAAGCGTCAGGCGGGAGTTAAACCAATTCTTTATCTTAAATGGAACTGATGCCTGTATTCCAAACTTTTGCTGATAATCAAAATTCAGGTATTTATAGATTTCAACCAGACGTTGCGAAGACTGATAAAGCGTCTGCACCGAATAGTCTTTGGTGTGGCTGAACCAAGTGCTGAAGATATATTTGCTTTTCAAGACATAGTTCAATTTGAACTCATAGCTTTGTGCAGGTTTCAACAGAGGGTTACCATGAATTTCGGAATATCCTCCGCCCACATAAGAAACAGCGTCCTGCACAGCCCAATAGTCGGGATAGTCCTTATCACTGCTTAAAGCAAGTTGCAGAATATGTCCGGGTGCAGGCATATAGTTCAGATTGATGGTAGGATACCAATCCCACTGATTCCAAACGGGTGTCTTATAGCGTTCTATGGCCAGGGATGCATCCAGTGAGAGCTTGTTGCCAAAGCTTTTGCTGAAGCCGGTATAGACATTCAACGTCTCTTCCCGCTTGCGGGACTTCATGTTGCTGAGATTGCCAGTGCTATTCTCACTCGCTGCCGATGAAGCAGTGTCTCCGCTTCCCAACTGCTCTCCTGTCTCCGGATCATAGTAGTATTGATAGCTGTTATCGGTACTGGTGGTGTAGACAATGCCGTAGTTCAACGCCCACCCCTTATTCAGATTGTGTTCCTGTGCCAGAAACATTTTCCAACGATTGATGCGTTGGCAATCTTGCGTAAAGAAGTTGAGTTCATCACTGTCCAACAGGCGGCTATTCAGCAGTTGGTCGGACGGGGAACGGTAGTAAGTCAGCTCCACACCGGCTTGCAATCCGAACGGGGTGCGATAGTCCAGACGGCCGTTGTGAAGCCAGCCGGTGCTATTGCTTAAAGTGGTGGACCGCTGCGAGCCGTTGATGTTCATCCGGCTGTGATACGTCTGGTAGTTGCCGTTGTAGACAAAACTCAACTGATGCTCTTTGGCAATATTATAATCGGTCCCCACCCGGAAGTCATGCGTGTGCGAACGGCCCATCTTCACCTCGCCGGTTGTCATCGGGTGCACCGAGCCGTCCGCTAAAGTGTGCATGGCATCTTTGTCTGTCGTATTGTAAGTGCGCCCATGTTTGTGTGAGTAAAGAAAATCTATTGAGAATTTATTCCCGTTATATAACAGGCTGGCACGTTCTTCAAAGTTTTCGTAGTGTTTCTGATTGTATTTGGCGTAAAGTTCACCTTGCCAGGAAGCAGGGCCGTCTGTGGTTTGCTTCAACTGCACGTTGATAAGGGCTCCACGCACTTGATAACGGGCAGGCGCATTATACATCACTTCGGCTTTTTCTATCCGGCTTGCAGGGATGCTCCTCAGCAAAGCATAAAGCTGTTCGGTGCTGAGGGTGGTTACTTTTCCATTCAGAACGACGGTGACTCCCTGTCCTGCCAGTTGCAGGCCGCCGTTCATTTCGGTTACGCCGGGAAGTTCCTTTACGGCATCATAGGCATTGTCCACAGGCAGATCATGGATAAGGCGCGGCAAGTCATAGACCAGTTTGCCCTGCGAGGCTTTCACTACGGGCCGTTCGCCGGTTATCATCACTTCGGGCAGACTCTGGTAAATACTGTCCAGACGTGCATCCGAGGTTATGATACTGTCGGCGCTGAGCGTACGTTCTTCGCCGGTGTTTTCTTGTGCGAAGATGCCGGTGCTTAAAAAGCAGATAACTGATAATAGATAGAATCGTTTCATTGTATTTGATAGTTTAAATTCATTCTTTGTGTTGAAACCTTTTTCATTCTCTGTGTTGAAACCTCTGCAAAGTACGGCATTAGCAACGTAACTCTGTGTTATCACCGGCTTACCGAGTGTTATCTACTGTTATCAGAAGTGTTATTTAGTCTTATCGCATGATGCAGCGCACAATATAACTCCTTATATTTGTCTGCACAATTAATAAAGCAGCAACCATGAGACTACCTTTGAAATATATTGCCGTACTCGTCATCCTCTCTTTGGCGGGCATATTCTCTTATCAGGCCTACTGGCTTGGCGGACTGTACCGCACCATGCGCAACGACATGGAACGTAACATCATAGAAGCCATGCGCATGAGCGACTACAATGAAATGATGCTGCGTGTGGAGAAATTGCGCAAGGACAGCACCGATCATGGAGAGGTAAGTGTATCTGCCGGATTCGAGAAAGACGGAATAGAAAGCAAGGCCTACGTGCACAGCACCACCAGCATCGACCGCAACGGCCGGAAAGAGCAGTCCACTACCCGGCAGGTCATAACCCATAATGCCACCGCTGTCCCGGACTCCGGCAACGTACTTTTTATCGAACAAAGAAAAGGACGCAACGAGGCCCAATGGCTGAACCCCGATGCCGCCCAAAAGAAACTGGAGGCAGCCGTAAAAGACACCGGCAATTCCCCCAAAGCTGCACTGAGAGCAAAAGGCGGGCTGGATATGATTCTACGCGACCAAAACAGCATGCTGGAACTTGCCACATATTTTCAGCGGGGACTGCACTCCGGACTGGACGTCATTTCCGATCCCGATGTCCATGTGTACGACAGCCTGCTAACCCTCCAGCTGAAAGAACGGGGCATCACACTGCCCCACCGTCTGGAACATATCTACACAAGCGACAAAAGTTCGCCTCATATATTCGTAGACACACTTGCCGTTGTGAGCACCGCCGGATATGTTCCCGGCCCCGAAGCCAAGCAATACAACTACGCCTTCGACCTTAATACCCACCAAAGCTACCGGCTTTGGATGGAACCCGTCACGCAATTGGTCTTGAAACAGATGTGGGGAATTCTGGCTACCTCGTTCGTTATCCTGATTATCCTCAGTTTCTCATTCTGGATACTCATCCGCACCATCTTGCGGCAAAAGACACTGGAAGAGATGAAAAGTGATTTCACCAACAATATCACCCATGAGCTGAAAACCCCTATCGCCGTAGCCTATGCCGCCAACGATGCTCTGCTGAACTTCAATCAAGCAGAAGAAAAGACACAGCGCGACAAATATCTGCGCATCTGCCAAGAACAGTTGCAACGGCTCAGCGGACTTGTGGAGCAGATACTGTCCATGAGCATGGAACGCCGCAAGACCTTCCGTCTGCATCCGGAAGTCTTGTCTATGGCAGACATTCTTGAACCGCTCATCGAGCAGCATAAGCTGAAATCCGAAAAGCCTGTCCACATCTTGACAAAGATCGAACCCGCCGGACTGACTCTCACCGCAGACCGCACGCATTTCAGCAATATCATCAGCAACCTGATTGACAACGCCATCAAATACTCGTATGAAGAAGCTGAAATCAGCATTTGTTGCCGACAAATCACCTCCTCGGAACAGGGGGACTGCGTTGAAATTTCTATCAGCGACCGGGGAATCGGTATCGCTCCCGAAAAGCAAAAGCATATATTCGATAAGTTCTACCGCGTTCCCACCGGCAATCTGCACGATGTGAAAGGCTACGGCCTCGGCCTGTTTTATGTCAAAACCATGGCCGAGAAGCATGGTGGAAGCGTATCGGTGAAAAGTGAACCCGGCAAAGGAAGCACTTTCACCGTAAGGCTGAACAAGTAGCAAAGAGTATGGGGATATACGGCATATAACGCATAAAGACAAAAAGCATCCCATAGGGAACCAACAGTTGCACTAAAGGATACTGACAGTTTTCCTTGTTGAAACTGCGAGTTTCAACCGTTAGAACTGCGAGTTTCAATGGTAAGAACTGCGAGTTTCCACCTTTGAAACTGATAGCGTCAAAGGTGAAACCGGTTTTCTCCTTAGGAGCAATAGTAATAAGCCTGTCAGGCAGAAGAAATAAAGAGTATGGATAAAATAAAAGTTCTATTAGTTGAGGATGAAGAAACCCTTGCGATGATTATTAAAGACACGCTGGAAGGGCAAAACTTCATTATAAACACCGCTACCGACGGCGAAGAAGGATTGCGCCTGTTCTTCGACCTGCGTCCCGATGTACTTGTGGCAGACGTTATGATGCCCCGCATGGACGGTTTTGAAATGGTGCGCCGCATCCGCCAGACGGATAAGTATACCCCGGTGCTTTTCCTTACGGCTCGTTCCGCCATCAACGATGTTGTAGAAGGCTTTGAGCTCGGTGCAAACGATTATCTGAAAAAGCCCTTCGGCATGCAAGAGCTGATTGTCCGCATCAAAGCGCTGGCGGGAAAGGCTTTCAACTTCACAGAAAGCACCCCCAAAGAAACCACCGGTTTTGAAATAGGCGATTATCGATTCAACTCCGTCACACAACGTTTGTCGTATGTAGGAACCGGTACAGCGCCACATGCCGCTACGGAAGTGGAACTCTCTTACCGGGAGTCGGAAATACTGAAACGCCTTTGCGAAAACCGAAACCGGGTAGTCAACACCCAGAATGTTCTGCTGGATCTTTGGGGAGACGACAGTTTTTTCAACTCCCGCAGCCTGCACGTTTTCATAACCAAGTTGCGCCATAAACTCGCGCTGGACGAGCGAATACGCATCGTAAACGTACGCGGGATAGGATACAAACTGATAGTATAAAGAAAGAGAAATAATATAAAGAAATTTCGGAAAATTATGGGAAAGGCTTATCTTTGTCTGATACGTATGGCACGCAAAGTGTAAAAACATAATCTGAACAAAGCTATGAAACAAGTTTGTCTTTTTATCATCGCGTTATTTGCGGGAAGCATTTCACTGTATGCCCAAAGTGAAGCACAGGGTGACAGTATCCGTTCCCATGTCCTGCCCGACGGCACTCCGCCCGAAGGTGCGCTTATGCCTGAGGTGAAGAATTATGACGGTTTCCTGTTGGATATGAGCCTGTTGAAGATGGAGGCTCCCCGCCTGCCTGAATTTACGCTGGAAATACCGGATGCAAGCAAGGATTACAGCAGAATGTTCCGTCTCAATCCAAATGCTACCTACTCGCAAGGGCTCTCCAATGTCTTTTCGCTTACTAACTCCACCGTTTACAGCATGAACCCCTTCGGACTGTCCGGATTCTGGTCGTCACCGGAAAACCTGCAAATGGGAAGTTTCAGGCTGAAAAACGGAATGCGCATCAACACCTATGGCGAATACGACAAAGACGGCTGGAAAGTTCCCAACCACTCGGCATTGCCCTGGGAAAAGAACAACTTTAAGGGAGCATTCGAAATGAAATCTTCCAACGGTGCGTTCGGCATACGCATCGAAGTGCAACAAGGGAACAGGACACCGTTCTAAAGCATAAGCTCCGGTTCTGCCAGTCCTTTCTCCTTACGGTACATGTGCACCATCTCCAGAATAATGTCCCCGTACTTCTCCAACCCTTTCTTCCCAAAATAGGGAACGCGGATAAGCATCGCCTTGTCTGCGGGCAGCAGATTGCTGATACCCAGGATGGCCTTTTGCTGGATAACCGTATAGACAGGCACTCCCATTCGGGACGCTTCGGAATTTCGCCATGCCACCAGCCTGTCGTAGAGCTCAGGATGCAGCACATCCGAAGTTTTTTGAGTGGCAGCGGCCTTTGCCTCTTGCCTTTTCCGTTCTTGTATATTTCTCTCCACAGTCTCCAGCATACCTCTCCGCTTCAAATCTTCTTTTCCGGAAATAACCCGTTCGCCGATAGACAATACCGCTTTCTGCCTTAAAAAGTCGGCTGTATGGAAGCCGTTCTCTATGGCGTAAGCCAAAAGGTCGTCTTTCTGCAGGAAAATAGTATTCAGTTCTTCTTTTGCCTTGCTCAGTTGTTTCTTCAGCTCCTTGTTGTCTGTGGCAAGAACATGATCCCCTATCAATGCAAGATACTGCGGTTCCATTTCTTTCTTAAAGTATTTGGCTCCCGCTACAATTCTCTCCTGCAATGTTTTGTCCGTAGCATAGTTCTGTGCAGCGTCAATCAAACGGTTGTATTGCATACCGAACTTCTGCGCCACTTTTATCACCTTTTCGCGAAAACGCTCCATTTCCTCTTTGTATGCAGTCAACTGGTTGGGATAGAGCTTATAGAGATGTTCATCAATCAAGCGCACATAATGTTGCAATACCTGTTCCAGTGGCTGGAAATCGAACAATCCCGTCAGGAGCTCGTGGAAATAAGCCCGTTGCAATGAATGGAAACGTTGCTCGTCCGGTTCGTTCCTGCGTGCTGTCTCCGTAAACCGGTCTACCTCCCGATCGCTGATGACGGCTCTTGCGGAGAGCGGCGCACTAAGCACCAGCCCCTCCAACGTCTTGCAACGGCTCAACGCCACATACGTCTGCCCATGCGCAAAGGATGAACTGGCATCGATAATGGCGCGTTCAAACGTGAGTCCCTGACTCTTATGAATGGTAATGGCCCATGCCAGCTTCAAGGGGAATTGCCGGAAAGTGCCTTCTATATCTTCTACGATCTCCTTGCTTTCCTCATCCAATACATACTTGGCATTTGCCCATTCCTCTTCCTGCAGCAGGAAGTCCTCGCCGCTATCCTTGGCACGCACCTCAATGCTACTTGCGGATACTGCGGTCACTTCACCAATCATGCCATTATAGTAGCGATGCTCGCCGGACGAATCGTTCTTCACAAACATCACCTGAGCACCTTTTTTCAGTTCAAGAACCTCATCCGTAGGATATGAATATTCGGGAAACTTCCCGTCTATCGTGGCACGAAAGGCATAGGAACGTCCCGGAAGCTGTTCCAGCTCGTAATTGTTGATGCGTTGCGCCTGATAGTTATGGGTCACCAGACGGATATAACCCTCTTCTTTGCGGGGTTGAAAATCGGGAAGACAACGACGGTTCAACGCTTCCAGCACTTGCGAATCGCAATGGTTTTCACGAATACGGTTCAACAAATCCAAAAAGACTCCGTCATTCTGCCTGTATACGGTCTTAAGCTCGATAGTGCAATATTCCGTCTGCTTCAAAGCCAGGCTGGAGAAGAAATAAGGAGTATCGTAATACTTCTTCAGCATCTGCCACTCCTCCTCCTTCACTACGGGAGCCAACTGCTGCAAATCGCCGATCATCAACAGTTGCACGCCACCAAACGGCTTGTGGTGATCGCGGTAACGGCGAAGCATCTCATCCACCGCATCCAGCAAGTCGGCACGTACCATGCTGATCTCATCGATCACCAGCAAGTCCATGCTGCGTATTATATTGATTTTCTCTTTGCCGAAACGGAAACGGTAGGTAGCATTCGTACTGAACGAACTTTCGGGCACATAAGGCGCAAAGGGAATCTGAAAGAATGAATGAATTGTTACACCACCGGCATTGATAGCCGCTATGCCGGTAGGCGTGAGAACCACCATCCGTTTAGGGCTTTCCTGTTTGAGCCTGCGCAAGAAAGTAGTTTTACCGGTTCCGGCTTTGCCTGTCAAAAAAAGATGTGTGCCTGTATTTTCAATGAACTGCCATGCAAGCGCTAATTCAGAGTTTTGCTCCATTATTCTTTCTGTTTATTCTTATGAGTGGTAAAGGTAGTATAAATAAACAAGGGAAAAGACAGATTGACCGACTGTTTTCAGGAGAAGCACTGCCGGATATAACAACAAGAGGCTATATCCTTTTGGAATATAGCCTCTTATCACTGTTTCTCTTCGAGAAAATTATTTCATACTGCCACCGATGATATCCAGCAATTCATTCGTAATTGCTTGCTGGCGGCTCTTGTTATACTGCTTCGTCAAATCCTGAATCAATTCATTGGCATTGTCCGTAGCCGCCTGCATGGCAAGCATCCGGGCCGCATGCTCCGAAGTGTTGGAATCCAACAGAACTGTATAAATCTTCTGGCTCAACACTTTAGGAAGAAGTTCTGTTATCAACCGGGCAGCAGAAGGCTCTACGATATAGTCATTATTGAAACTGCTTTTTCCTGCAGTGCTTTCGGTTGCTTCTTCAGCCACCTTATCCAGATTGATAGGCAGATATTCATCCCTCGTCAGAATCTGTGAACCGGTGGACTTAAAATGATGGTAGATCAGTTCTACCTTGTCCACCCGCCCCTCCAGAAACTCTTTCATCAAGGTCCCGGCAAGCTCATAGGCCTGCATGTATGAAGGTTTGTCCGCCATTTCCTGATAACTGCCCTGCGGCACAAATCCCAGCTTTTTTACGGCCTCCTCCACTTTCTTGCCTACGGGATATATCTGAATATTCTCCCGGCCCAATGATTGATACTCTTCCAGCGTGCGCTCCAGCATCTTCGCCACGTTGGAGTTGAAAGCCCCGCATAATGACGAATTGGACGAGAACGCCACAATAGCCACCCTCCCCACCGGACGTTCATCGGTATAGGGCGACTCTATCGTAGCATCCGTACTCAGGAAGTTAGTCAGAATCTCATTCAGCTTCCGTTGATAAGGCAGCATATTCTCGATCCGCCCCTGCGCCTTATGCAGCTTGGCAGATGCTACCATCTTCATCGCAGAAGTTATCTGACGCGTACTCTTGACGGAGCTTATTCTATTTTTTACCTCTTTCAGTGAAGCCATCTGATTAAGTGATTAGCGGTTAGTGATTAGTGATTAGCGGTTGGCAGCCGTACATTAATGATTAATGACTTGTGCCGATCGCTATCTACATAAATTGTTTAGCAGTCTTTGCCGCAGTCTCTTCTATTTTCCTGCAGATATTATCATCAATGACGCCTGTCTTCAAAACATTGAGCACTTCCATTTGATAATCTCTTTCAAGGAATTCGAGGAAGCTGTGTTCAAACTCGCTTACTTTATCCAAAGGTACATCCTTCAACAAGCCATGCGTGCCGCAATAAAGGATTGCAATCTGCTTTTCCACAGGCATCGGAGTGTATTGCGGCTGTACCAGCAAACGGGTGTTCTTCTGCCCCTTGTCGATAGTCAATGCAGTTACAGGGTCCATGTCGCCGCTGAATTTGGTGAATGCCTCCAGTTCGCGATACTGTGCCTGGTCTATCTTCAATGTACCGGCCACTTTCTTCATCGCCTTAATCTGAGCATTACCGCCCACACGACTGACGGAGATACCCACATCAATGGCAGGACGATTACCTTGATTAAAGAGGTTGGTGTCGAGAAATATCTGTCCGTCGGTAATGGAAATCACATTCGTCGGGATATAGGCTGACACGTCGCCCGCTTGCGTTTCGATAATAGGAAGCGCCGTCAATGAACCTCCGCCTTTCACCTTACCTCTCAAACTTTCGGGCAAATCGTTCATCTCGCGTGCCACTTCTTCCTGATTGATGATCTTTGCCGCACGTTCCAGCAAACGGGAGTGCAGGTAGAAGATATCACCCGGATAAGCCTCACGCCCTGAAGGACGGCGCAAAATCAAAGATACCTCACGATAGGCCACTGCCTGCTTGGACAAGTCATCATAGACAACCAACGCATGGCGGCCGGTGTCACGAAAATACTCACCGATTGCAGCGCCAGCAAACGGAGCATAATACTGCAATGCAGCCGGATCGCCTGCCGTAGCAGCCACAACAATGGTATAGTCCATTGCACCGTATTCACGCAATGTGTTCACGATTGATGCCACCGTTGAACCTTTCTGACCGATAGCCACGTAAATACAATATACAGGATCGCCTGCTTCATAGTTGGCACGCTGGTTTATGATAGTGTCGATAGCTATCGCTGTTTTACCGGTCTGACGGTCACCGATAATCAGCTCACGCTGTCCGCGACCGATGGGAATCATTGCATCAACTGCTTTCAAGCCGGTCTGCAACGGCTGGTTCACCGGCTGACGAAAAATAACACCTGGGGCTTTGCGCTCCAACGGCATTTCGCATAATTCACCACCTATCAACCCTTTACCATCCAACGGCGCACCCAACGGATCAATAACACGCCCCAGCATGCCTTCTCCCACCATAATGGAAGCAATGCGCTTGGTACGTTTCACCACAAACCCTTCTTTGATCTTATCCGTAGGCCCCAACAACACAGCACCTACGTTATCTTCTTCAAGGTTCATCACGATGGCTTTGATGCCGTTGTCAAATTCCAGCAACTCGTTTGCTTCGGCATTGCGCAATCCGTAGATACGTGCCACGCCATCACTGACTTGCAGCACTGTACCTATTTCGTCCAGTTGAACGCGGGTATCAATTCCTTCCAACTGCTTGCGCAAAATATCGGAGACTTCGCTTACTTTTATATTTCCAGACAACATTTTATTTAGCAATTAATGTTTAGTGATTAATGTTTAGCGATGAATGAGCAGTGTTTAGTGATTAGTGATTAGCTGTACGCTTTGGCACTCCCTAAGCACTAATCATCAATCACTAATCACTGTTATACAATTCTTCTGTTCTTATCAATGAACTGTTGTTTCACTCTCTTCAGCTGAGTAGCAATACTGGCATCCAGGCGAAAATCGTTAATGTCGAATACAAATCCACCTTCAATAGAAGGATCAACATCAGTCTGTAACTCCATTTCAGCATGCAACAAATGGGAGGCACTATTCCGAATACGTTCCCAAACCTCGCGGCTTACGGGTACGGCTGTTGTCAGTTTGGCAATACCAATGCGCCTGTCTTTTCTGTATAAATCCAAAAAGCTCAAGCATATATATTGCAAAAACGACTCACGCCTGTTTTTTAATACCAACATAATGAAACGAGCCAATTCGCGTTCGGCCGGGGCATCACCCACAGTAGCGGCACAGATGAGCGAAAACTTCTCTTGTACCGACAGAACCGGATTCTCCAATGCTGTACGCAAGTCCGGGTGTTTCTCAAAGCTCCGGCTCAACATACGCATTTCTGCATACAGCCTGTCTTCCGTACCCGTACTTTTTGCATACTCCATAAGAGCTTTTGCATATCGCATCGAAACAATTCCTATATCCATTTTTTCTAAAGATTAATGATTAGTGATTGGCCGCCAGCATTTCATCCAACATACGGTCAATCATTTCCATCTGCTCATGCTTTTCGTCCAAGTTACGACGGATAATCTTCTCCGCAATATCTACCGACAGTACAGCGACTTGGCGGCGAATATCACGAATAGCTTCTTCCTTCTCTTGCTGAATCTGCTGTTTTACATCATCCAGTTCTTTCTGTGCAACGGCTTCCGCATGTTTACGTGCCTCGATGATAATCTTGTCACGCTCGTGCATTGCTTCCCGCATGATGCGTCCCTGCTCTTTGTTTGCAGCGGCAATCAAAGCTTCACTTTCCTCTTTCAGTTTGGCGAGCTGGATGTTTGCCTGACGCGCCACCTCCAACGACTGATCTATATAGGTTCTACGGCCTTCCACCATTTTTGTTATGACAGGGAAACCATATTTGGCCAATACCACAAAGACCACACCGAATGAAAGAAGCATCCAGAACAGCAGACCACTATCAGGTAATAACAATGACATAATTTCAATTATAAATTATAAATTAAAAAATTAAACAGGGAAGTATTCTCCCCACTTTTATAAGAAGAATACCAGCAAACACACAACAACTGCCAACAGAGCAACGCCTTCAATCAAGGCAGCGGCAATAATCATGTTCATACGAATATCTCCCGATGCTTCCGGCTGACGCGCAATGGCTTCCATGGCAGAACCTCCAATTTTACCGATACCCACACCAGCTCCAATAACAGCTAAACCAGCACCGAGCGCTGCACCTAATTTACTAACTCCAACCCCTGCCGCAGCAGCTTGTAATAATACAGATAGTAACATAACTTTCAGTTTTTAAATGGTTATTTTATTAATGTTTATATTCTCGATTATCTTATCATTTCATTACTTTCTCTTCCGCTTTCTCCTTATGTTCCTCCTGTGCCAGACCTATAAATACAGCCGACAACATAGTAAACACGTATGCTTGGATAAAGGCAACCAGTAATTCCAACGCGTTCATAAAGATGTTAAACAATACCGAAGCCACTGTCAGCGTTCCATTCAAAGCAGGTCCCATACTTGCCGATATAAATATCAGGCAAGTAAGCACCAACATTGCCATATGCCCTGCCAACATGTTAGCAAAAAGACGGATCATCAATGCAAACGGTTTTGTGAAAATTCCGAAGAACTCTATAAAAGGCATCATAGGCACAGGTACCTTCAACCACCAGGGTACATCCGGCCAGAAAATATCTTTCCAATATGCCTTAGTTCCAAAAATATTAACGGCAAGGAATGTACAGACAGCCAGTACCATTGTGATTGCAATATTTCCGGTGACATTTGCCCCACCCGGAAATATTGGAATCAATCCCATAAGGTTATTTATGAAGATAAAGAAAAAGGCAGTCAGCAGGTAAGGTGCAAACTTACGATACTTCGGACCCACACAGCTCTTTATAATATCATCATTCACCATCATTATAAACATTTCCATGAATCCGATGAAACCACCCGGCGCTGCACTGCCTTGCGGATGCTTACGGTACCATTGCGCTACGCTCAGGATAATGACGAGCAGCAATACGCTATTGATAAGCAATGCTAATGTTACTTTTGTTATAGATATATCCCAGGGGCGCACCTCATTACCGGCGTCATCATATTCTACCAGCTTTCCTTCATATTTACTGCCTTCCGGAGCTATGGAAAAACCTTCATAACTTCCGCCGTTTTCCTCCAAACGGGAAGACAGGAAAGCATGCCATCCTGTTGTACTGCTATATAAAATTACAGGCAAAGGAATAATGACTTGCGTTTCTCCAAAAGCAGTGATGTGCCATTCGTACGAATCGCCAATATGTCCGAATACAATCTCCTTTACGTCCACCGTATTCTTCTCTTGTTCCGCAGGAGTCACATCGTCACGTTGAGCCATGCTGTCAAGCTCAGCCACAAGTCCGTCTTGGGTAACGGGAATACTGTCGGCCTGTACAACAGCAGGTGACAATGCTCCCAGCACCAGCAACGCTCCGGTTAATATGTTACGCAATCGTTTCATTTTCTTTTCTCTTTTTCTTTTTTAACTTCCGGTTGGCTTCAAAAGTGAAGAAAAACCAAGAGTCATAAATCAAATATATCAGATAGTTCACAATAAACGTCAGCAGGAACTCTTTTGCTTCTTCGCGTACTGCAACACAATACACCAGCATTACAATGATAGAAGCAAGCATTCTCATAACACGCATCAACAGATATATCTGCAACATCCGCCCCGGCATCCGATGACGGCAACTTTCGACCATGTTTATCATAAACACGCCAAAAGTCAGAAAGAATATCGGTATCAACGGGTAACCACCGAAATAATGATGCGGGAACACCGAATAGTAAGCCCAACCGCCTATACCTCCTATCAATACAGTCAAGAGCGTTATTTGCCACAAATAGTTCCGTTTTGTAATGCTCACGTCTATATGCAATTTAAGGTTGGAAATCAAAAACTCAGTCCACACAGACCGAAGCTTTGTTATCGTTCATCTCTACAAAACCGCCATGAATATCCTGTACATGTTCTTCTCCGTCCTTTGTCACATAAGACAGCACACCGGCTTTCAACGATGATACAATAGGCGCATGTTTCGGCAGAATAGTAAACGATCCAAGCGTGCCCGGCAAAGTAACACTGTCAACTTCACCATTAAAGATCTCCTTATCCGGTGATACAATATCCAAATGCAGTCCTTTCATTTCTTTAATCTATTGAGATTTACTACAAAAACTATTTCTTAGCTTGTTCCAACAGCTTCTTGCCTTTTTCTATCGCTTCTTCAATAGTCCCGACATTCAAGAAAGCCGGCTCGGGCAAGTAGTCCACTTCACCATCCAGAATCATCTTAAAGCCTCTGACTGTATCTTCTATGGAAACCATCGTACCGGGAACTCCGGTAAACTGTTCGGCAACAGCGAACGGTTGGGAAAGGAAGCGCTGCACACGACGTGCACGATTTACCAACGTACGGTCGGCGTCCGAAAGTTCTTCCATACCAAGAATAGAAATGATATCCTGCAATTCTTTATTACGCTGAAGAATCTGCTTCACACGTTGAGCCACTTCATAATGCTCCTGCCCTACAATATGCGGATCAAGAATACGAGAAGTCGATTCCAACGGGTCAACAGCCGGATAAATACCAAGCTCAGTAATCTTACGGCTCAATACAGTTGTTGCATCCAAGTGTGTAAAAGTAGTGGCAGGTGCAGGGTCGGTCAAGTCGTCAGCCGGTACATAAACTGCTTGTACGGAAGTGATAGACCCGTTACGCGTGGAGGTGATACGCTCCTGCATAGCACCCATTTCAGTAGCCAACGTCGGCTGGTAACCTACGGCAGAAGGCATACGCCCCAACAATGCAGATACTTCAGAACCTGCCTGCGTGAAACGGAATATATTGTCAATAAAGAACAATATATCACGTGGTCCATTCGACTCGGATCCCATATCCCGGAAAGACTCCGCTACCGTCAAACCGGATAGTGCGACAGACTGACGTGCACCCGGCGGTTCATTCATCTGACCGAATATCAAAGATACCTGCGATTTAGCCACCTCATTATAATCAACCTTGGAAAGGTCCCAATGACCTTCCTCCATCCCTTTCTTAAATTCTTCACCATAGCGAATCACACCGGATTCAATCATTTCCCTAAGCAAGTCGTTTCCTTCACGAGTACGCTCACCTACCCCGGCAAATACAGAAAAACCGTTTTGTTTCTTGGCAATATTGTTGATCAGTTCCTGAATAAGCACAGTCTTACCTACACCGGCACCACCGAACAAGCCAATCTTACCACCTTTACTGTATGGTTCCAGCAAGTCGATAACTTTGATACCTGTATAGAGCACCTCTTGTACAGTAGTCAAATCTTCAAATTTAGGGGGTTCGCGGTGAATGGGATAAGCACCGGTACGATCCAACTCTTTCATTCCGTCAATAGAGTCACCAACAACATTCATCAAACGGCCTTTAATCTGTTCTCCTATCGGCATAGTAATCGGTCCGCCCAGCGGATAAACTTTCATGCCTCTCTGTAAGCCGTCCGTACTATCCATCGCTACGGTTCTCACTGTGTTTTCACCAATATGCTGCTGCACCTCTACAATCAGCCTCTTACCATGACTCTTTTTTATTTCCAGCGCGTCGTGAATGCTTGGCAGCATCAGTTCTGCCTCCGTACCTTCAAAATAGACGTCTACAACAGGTCCTATAACCTGAGAGATATGTCCAACAATCTGTGACATAAGCAATCTTTTTATATTCTGTTTTCTTAATTATTATCTAGTAAAGTTGTTAGTTGTCGCGTATCATCATCATCCTACTGACCTAGTCGCGTCTTCTGTCATTCAATCTCACTTTCCTCTATTAACATTTACGCCAAGCCATTTGTTCATTCAAAATAGTTACATAAACAACCTCACAAATGTATAAACAAATCAGGTCTAATTGTTCTCCTTAGAAGCTTTTTTTCTATAAATTATACGATTTTGAACGTTTTATACTACAATAAGAACAATCTATTCCATATATAATAACGTTGGTTAACAATTAGTAATGCACCTAATTGAAGAGATTATTCATCCCAATCCATATCTGCATCCGGATTCTTGCCTCGACTGATAAAATCACAATGAACCAAAATATGATGGAAATAGGGAAAGAATCATCTTAGCATAAAAAAATAAGCCTTGTCTCTCGACAAGGCTTATCACAACACAAACACAAAATAAAACACGACAAAACTACTATGCAATCGTACCTGTCTATGCCGGGGAGGCATACGTACTAATTATGGATATTCACATACACATAAGCAGCTTCAGGCTGATTTGCATGTAATAAACAAATGCAGGAACGCATTTGTTTATATCCTATCTGTTAAAAAAAGACAAACTCATTTATTCGTCATTGAATACCTCTTTCACGAAGTTTCAACTGCCAATTCCATGCAGAAAGTAAAGTATCTTCAATGCCTACTTCCGCTTTCCAACCTAATTCATTATTAGCCAGTTCAGGATTAGCCCATACTTTCTCAATGTCTCCGGCACGACGACCTACAATCTGATAGTTTAACTTCACACCGGTTGCTTTTTCAAATGCATTGATCAATTCCAATACAGAAAGTCCACGTCCCGTTCCGATATTGAATACTTCCACCTTCTCTTTCTGTTTCTTCTCCAATATGCGGCGGATAGCTACAACATGAGCTTTTGCCAAATCCACAACATTGATAAAGTCACGAATACAAGAACCATCAGGAGTATCATAATCATCACCAAATACACTCAATTTTTCGCGGATACCAATAGCTGTCTGAGTGAGATAGGGTATCAGATTTTGTGGCACACCGTTAGGCAACTCACCAAGCAATGCAGTAGGATGAGCACCGATCGGATTAAAATAACGCAATAAGATAGCATTAATAGGAGCACCAGAAGCAACTGTGTCACGAACAATTTCCTCATTAATTTGCTTCGTGTTTCCATAAGGTGATTCCGCTTTCTTGATAGGCGCCTCTTCCGTTACAGGAAGATGATCCGGCTGACCATATACAGTACAAGAAGAAGAAAACACAATTCCCTCTACCCCATGTTTCGGCATCAACTCAAGTAAGTTTATCAAAGAGACCAAGTTGTTGCGATAATAAAGCAACGGTTTCTCCACAGACTCTCCCACAGCTTTACTTGCTGCAAAATGAATAATCGCTTTAATGCCTTTATATTTGGTAAACACAGCGTCAAGACCGGCGTAGTCCAAGCAATCCAACTTTTCAAAAACAGGACGGATGCCTGATACCTTTTCAATGTTGTCAACAACATCTGCGCTGGAGTTTGATAGATTATCAATAATGATAACTTCATAACCTGCGTTCTGAAGTTCTACAACAGTATGAGAACCAATATAGCCGGTTCCACCTGTAACCAAGATTTTTTCTTTCATATTAAAATAGATAATTTAGCTTTTAGGTTATCATTAGGCTACAAATGTAAGGAAATAAATTCAGAATATATACAGATAGACAAAAAAAATGAACCAAACATTACTCTATTCCGACTGTGTTCGATAACTCCAACAATAAAAAAAGCGGAGAAACCACTCTCTCATTTTATAAAGAGAATAGCTTCTTCGCTTTATCTTAACTGATTAAGCCTACCTTATATCTTAACTACACCGGAGAAGCCCATAAATGCCATAGCCAGCAAACCGGCAGTAATCAGGGCTATCGGAGTTCCTTGCATACCTTTCGGTACATTCACCAGACTCATCTGTTCGCGTAATCCCGCAAAGAGTGTCAATGCCAGACCAAAACCAATAGCAGTAGAGAATGCATAAACCACGCCTGTCAGCAAATCATAATCTTTCTGGATAACGAGAATAGCCACACCAAGAATACAACAGTTTGTCGTGATCAGAGGCAAAAACACGCCCAATGCCTGATATAAAGAAGGAGATACTTTCTTTAAGATAATCTCTACCATCTGTACCAATGCGGCAATCACAAGAATGAAAGTGATAGTTTGCAAATAACCTAAATTGAAAGCATCAAGCACATACTTCTGGATGAGGAACGTCACAATTGTTGCAATAGTAAGCACGAATGCCACTGCTGCCGACATTCCCAACGCAGTCTCCACTTTCTTGGATACTCCCAAAAACGGACAAATACCCAAGAATTGCGACAACACAATGTTATTAACAAAGATTGCCGAGATAAATATCAATATATATTCCATAATATCAATTTATGAATTACAAGTTATGCTTTCTTGAAACTGTTGACCAATGCAATGAGGTATCCCAAAGCAATGAATGCACCCGGAGCAAGGACAAAGACCAACATACCGTATTCTTCGGGAAGAATAGTAAGGTTGAAAATCTTGCCTGTACCCAAGAACTCGCGAACAGCACCTAATAAAGTCAATGCAATAGTAAAACCTAATCCCATGCCCAGACCGTCAAAGAACGATGCCATCGGATTATTCTTAGCAGCAAACGCTTCGGCACGCCCCAATACAATACAGTTTACTACAATCAGCGGAATGAACAAACCTAATGTTGCATAAAGAGCAGGAACATAAGCCTGCATCACCATCTGCAATAATGTAACGAACGATGCGATTACAACTATGAAAGAAGGGATACGTACCATGTCCGGAATTAAGTTCTTTATAGCAGAAATTACTACATTAGAACAAATGAGCACGAACATTGTAGCCAATCCCATACCCATACCATTGATAGCAGACGAAGTAGTGCCTAACGTAGGACACATACCAAGCAGGAGCACAAACGTAGGATTCTCTTTAATAATCCCGTTCATCAACACTTTAAAATTATTCATATCTCTACTCCTTTCTTATTTAGCACTGACAGAATCAGTGAGTTCAACTTTAATAGTAGCTCCCGTAGCGCCATCAGCCGTATTTTGACCGGCATATGCTGCATATGCAACATTTACAGCATTCAGAAAAGCACGTGAAGTAATGGTCGAAGCCGTAATAGCATCTACCTTACCGCCATCTTTACTTACAGTTAAAGAGGCTTCACCGGGATTCATACCTGTAATATCTCCCTTATTTCCTTTCTTGAACCAATCGGCTGCTTTGGAACCCAACCCCGGAGTTTCTGCATGTGATAACAAAGAATAATCAATAATCTTACCTTCTGCATCGAAACCAACCAATACCTTCAGCTCACCACCGAAGCCCATAGAAGTCGCCTCGACAGCCGCACCAATGAATTTGCCTTCTTTGGTAGCTGGATATACAGAGTATTCAACACCGTTCACCTCTTGAGTTTTCTTGTCTGCAATCGGATCATTGTCAAAACCCGGAACGACTGCACTTACTGCATCGCTCAGCGTTTTAGCATTAGCTTGCGCAATAGGCTCCTTTGTCAGTTCGTTTACATAAGCCAGCAGTGCTACGGAAATAGCAGTAACTCCCGTAAGTACCAGCAACATATTCTTTAAGGATGATTCTAACTTTTTCATTTCTTCTTCGCTACCTCCCCAAAGCGTTTAGGTTTAACATATGTGTTAATCAACGGAGTGAACGCATTCATAATCAGAATAGCGAACGACATACCTTCAGGATATGCGCCGAACAGACGAATAACGACTGTCAGCAGACCGATGCAAACACCGTAAATCAACATTCCTTTATGGCTCATCGGAGAAGTAACATAATCTGTGGCCATAAAAACAGCACCCAGCATCAAACCGCCCGACAGCAATTGTACTACCGGAGACACATAAATTTCCGGATTAACCAAATACATGATACCGGAAAAAACAAATACTGTACCCAAGATAGCAACAGGAATATGCCATGTAATAATTTTCTTCCATAACATATAGGCCAGTCCCAACAACAAAGCCAACGCACTGACTTCACCCAAACAACCGCCATTGTTACCAATCAGCAAATCGAAAGATGCAGGAAGATCACTTAAAGACATTCCGGGAGCACCGTTTATAACGCCTTTCATAATAGCCAGCGGTGTGGCGGCCGTAGTAGCATCCGTATATGCAGTCAACTGTCCGACAGCCGGCCATGTTGTCATCTGTACAGGAAAAGAAAGCAACAGGAATACACGTCCTGCCAATGCCGGGTTAAAAGGATTACAACCTAAGCCACCAAAAGACATCTTGCCTACACCGATAGCAAACAAAGCGCCCAAAATGATAATCCAGATAGGAAGGTTGGAAGGTAAGTTAAATGCTAGCAACACACCTGTGATAATGGCAGAACCATCACAGATAGTTGTAGTTTCTTTTTTCATCAGGAACTTGCCGATAGCCCATTCAAAGAACAAGCAGGCTGCTACGGATGTAGCCGTAACAATCAGCGCACCCAGTCCGAAAAAGTAAAGCGACACAAGAAATGCAGGGATCAATGCTATAAGCACGCCATACATATTCTTCTTTACGCTGTCACCGCCATGAACGTGGGGCGAAAGGGATACGATTAATTTATTCATAAGATTATATTAAATTAAATCTTTCATTTTTTTACTTGACGTGCACGTATCATCGCTCCCACTTTACCTTTACCCAAACGGATGTAATCCAGCATCGGACGGTTAGAAGGACAAGTGAACTGGCATGAGCCACACTCGATACATGACATGATATCTTCTTTCTCTACTCTTTCAAAGTCTCCATGAGCCGATACAGTAGCAAGCAAATAGGGTTCCAGTCCCATCGGACAAGCAGCTACACATTTAGCACAACGGATACATGGTTGTACCTCACCGCGTTTAGCCTCTTTATCGTTCATAATCAGAATACCGGAACTACCCTTAGCTGTCGGCACATCTGTATTTATCAAAGCTTTACCCATCATCGGACCACCGCCGATAATCTTCCCCGTATCTTCAGGCAGACCGCCACAAGCATCAATCAATTGTTTCATCGGCGTACCGATACGAGCCAAGAAGTTGGAGGGGTGAGATAAAGACTTACCAGTTACAGTAATGACACGCTCAAACAAAGGTTTATTCTTCTGTACAGCCTGATATACGGCAAATGCAGTACCAACGTTCTGAACAACTGCACCGGTAGAGATAGGCAATGCACCGGCAGCAACCTGACGATTGATGACAGCATCAATCAGTTGCTTTTCGCCACCTTGCGGATATTGAACTTTCAAAGGAACAACCTCGATGCCTGCATAACCGGAAGCCACTTTCGTCATTAACTGAATAGCATCAGGCTTATTATTCTCAATACCGATAAATGCCTTATTCACTTTTACAGCTTTCATCAATATGGAGACACCTACCATTATTTCTTCGGCATGCTCCAACATCAATTGATGATCGGCAGTCAAATAAGGTTCACACTCCACTGCATTAATAATCACACATTCTGCCTTAAATGCAGGCGGCGGACACAACTTAACCTGTGTAGGGAAACAAGCGCCTCCCAACCCTACGATACCTGCATCCGCAATTTTCTTCACAATCTCCTCGGCTGTCAGATTACATTCTTTCACCAATGTCTCGGTACGGTCAATACTTTCTTCCCATTCATCTCCTTCTACATCAATGAAAATGGCAGGCTTTGCGTATCCGCTGGCATCTACAACAGTGTCAATTTTAGCGACCTTGCCGCTGACAGACGAATGAATAGCAGCCGATACGAAGCCACCGGGTTCGGCAATCTTTGTACCTACTTTCACAACATCACCCTTGGCTACGATAGGCTTAGCAGGAGCTCCAATGTGCTGCCCCAGCAAGATAACAGCTTTTGCCGGAATCTCCGCCTGTACGATAGGCTGATGTGCTGAAAGTTTATTTTCGTGTGGATGAACTCCACCGATTGAAAATGTCTTCAACATACAATTCTGTATTTTAGTCGTTTAATTACTTTTAATATTATGCCTCTGCTTTCGGAGCTTCTCCTTCTGTTTTGGGTTTACGTGGAGGGAAGTTGAGTGCGATAATTGTACCTTGCGGACAAACTTCCTCACACTTACGACAAGATTTACACTTATTTGGATCAATATACGCCAAATTATTTTCCAGTGTAATCGCTTCGAAAGGACATACTTTCACACACTTACCACAACCGATGCAAGCTACGGTACAAGCCTTACGTGCTACGGCACCCTTATCCTTGTTTACGCATTGCACGTACACACGACGGGATTTCTTACCTTGAGGACGAATTTCAATGATGTTTCTCGGACAAGCCTTGGCGCATGCACCACAAGCAGTACATTTAGACTCATCTACTTCAGGAAGTCCTGTTTCCGGGTTCATATGGATAGCGTCAAACTGACAAGCGGTTACACAGTCTCCACAACCCAGACAACCAAAACTACATCCCGTTTCACCACCGTAAAGAGAAGCTGCAATAGCACAACTCTTTGCACCGTCATATTGATTGACGCGAGGACGGTTGGCACATGTTCCGTTACATCTCACCACTGCAACCATAGGTTCGGCAGTAGCAGCATCCAATCCCAAAATTTCAGCAACCTTCGTCATAACGGGTTGTCCCCCTACCGGACAAAGCTTACCTTCGAGTGAACCTGCTTTGACACAAGCGTCTGCAAATCCACTACATCCCGGGTAACCACATCCACCGCAGTTTGCTTGAGGCAGCACAGCTGCCACTTGTGCAATTCGCGGATCTTCATACACAGCAAATTTCTTAGAAGCAACATAAAGAATAGCGGCTGATACCAACGCTATAGCTCCTAATGAAATTACTGCAATCAGAATTACATTCATAAATTAGTTGTTTATTAATTATTTGTTTTATGTATTAGTTAGTTCATTGGTTTGACCGAAAAAGAGAACTTCTTCCTCAATTGCGATTTATTCAGCCACAGTACATAATAATAAGGTATAAGAAGAGCTAATGAACAGAGTGCGGAACTCAATTCATCATTCCATACAGCCATCAAGACAAAGAGAGAAAAGACTAAGAGCAAAAAAGGAAAAATGAAAGCCAACAGCACTGCCATTGCCCCCATTGACAGCTCACCGATTACCCACACGTGGTCGCCAGGCTGATAAGAAAATGTGCCGTCATTGGTAACGTCAATGATTTTCTCTTTTGTATCGGACGAACTGCAATGTCCCTTGATACTGCATGAAGCACATGCTGATGTCTGAACAATTCTCACTTGAAGATGAGAACCGCTTATGTTTTCCACAATACCCTGATGTTTTATAGTATTCGCCATTTTGCAAAGTGTGCATTACAAATCGCGGCAAATTTACGCATTATTTGCGAACTGCAAGGGATTAGATTGTTTTTTCTGTGTACGCAAACATTCTTTTTCCCGTTTTTAGTGATTTTTCTTTATTTTTTCTACTAAAAACACAAAAAAGCGCTCCGCTGTCATCCAACGGAGCGCCCCTCTTGGCCATTAACAATGTATATGGTTACCATTTGTAATTAATACCAAAACTCAACAATTCTTTTAATTGAAAATAGCTATCCCCTTCGGTCGGTTTGGCACTGTCGTCAAAACGAGCATGTACATAGAGCTTAGTGGAAAGATAGCGGTTCAGTACAAAATTTACAGTGTTTTCCCATTCGACACGCGTCCATTCATAGCTGGTCTGAAAATCCAAACGTGAATCTAAGACGATAGAAGGTATGATAGTCCATGAAATCGTAGGTTGCACCTGAGAACCGAAATTATGCTTAACGCACTTACCTTCGTCCAAACCGAACTTCACTTCATCAACTTCTTTATTGCCTACGTAACGCATCATATAAGTCAATGGAGCTATAAAAACCGATAAATTGAATTTCTTTTTTTTCAATTTGTAGTCCATACCAATACTGGATGCCCAGTCCGCCGGAGCGAAGAATGCAGAAACCAACTCCTCACTATTAGCTTTATAACCATGGCAAAATTGAGTTTTAAACTCTGTTGTTATGGTATAGTACCATTTGGATGCGGCCTGAATACCTATTTTACTATAAATTCGAAGTTGGTCGGTGCTTACCAAATAATCATGAAATTCATCGGAAGGAGCAGAACTAAAACCTAATTTAGCATCCAATAAATTCTCCCATTGTACTTTTTCCTTATCATTATAATTGGCAAACAATTGTAGATTGGCAAGCAAAGCATTAGTACTTTCACCACCTTTATACCAGTTGTCAGAGATATAGTTTTGCGTAATTTGTAATGAACCGTTTCCACCGGTTACCCACCAGTTGGGTTTCTGTATCACAACTTCCGCATCTTCTTTCACTCCAATTATTTTCTCTTGGGCAAAAAGTTTGGCAACGGAAGGTTTGGAAGAGACTTCCTTTTCAATATTGTCCTTAAATACCTTTGTTTTTTTTATTTCCTTTTCAGTCATTTCCACTAAATCCGGACGATTAACATATGTGTTCATCATCACGCGATCCACAACTCTGTTCGCATTCTCTTTCGATAAAAAGCTCAATGTATCAAACGGCAGAAGTTCTTTCGTCATAGCGGGTACTGTATCCTGTTTTTGAAAAGTCCAGTTAACCTGCGACAAACGCTCCATTGGAGCATAGTAATAAGTAGTAGGAACAAACAAGCGATAGTAGTCCGGATTATATGCAATATAACGTTCAGGAGTAGCCGGATCATTCAAATAATTCAGCACACCAAAATACTTTTCATACAACACAGAGACTGTATCCAACTGATATCCTCCATTATGCGGCTTCAGTTTCAATATCCAGTTTTGACTCCAAATGCCCGACAATGTATCCGCACTTTCTGTTCTAGCCTGCTTCTTTATATCTTTTACAGAAGTTAAAGAATCCTGTGCTATCACCGGAAATGAAAATAGTACGGCAACTAATCCTATTAAAATACGTCTATTCCTCATATATTCTTAAAATCTATATTTGAACGCAAAATTAAACCAAAATGTTCAGATTACAAAAAGAGAGAAGTGAAAGTTTATCAGAACCTTATTATGCATGCATATTCCACTTTTTATAATTGTTTTCACAAAACTGTTATGTACTTCCTCTTTTTTTTCATAATTTTGCGCTTTAATTTTTAGAGAAAACATTTAAAACAGTATAGCTGTGGGAGAAACAAAGTATATTTTTGTCACCGGTGGTGTTGCCTCTTCATTAGGCAAAGGTATTATTTCATCATCCATCGGTAAGTTATTGCAAGCAAGAGGTTATAAAGTAACAATTCAAAAGTTCGACCCGTACATCAATATTGATCCGGGTACACTGAACCCTTATGAGCATGGAGAATGTTATGTAACGGTAGACGGTCACGAAGCAGATCTTGATTTGGGACACTATGAACGCTTTCTGGGTATCCAGACTACCAAAGCTAATAACATTACAACCGGACGCATTTATAAGAGTGTCATTGATAAGGAACGTCGTGGCGATTATTTGGGAAAAACGATTCAGGTTATCCCTCATATAACAGATGAAATCAAGCGTAATGTAAAATTATTAGGCAACAAATATAAATTTGATTTCGTCATTACCGAAATCGGAGGAACGGTAGGTGATATCGAGTCACTTCCGTATTTGGAAAGTATCCGCCAATTGAAATGGGAATTAGGTAAAGACGCGTTATGCGTACACCTTACATATGTACCTTACCTTGCTGCAGCAGGTGAGCTGAAAACAAAACCTACTCAACACTCTGTAAAAGAACTGCAAAGTGCAGGAATTCAGCCTGATGTGCTTGTACTCCGCACAGAACATGAGTTGAGCTCCAATTTACGTAAGAAAGTAGCTCTTTTCTGTAATGTTGATGAGAATGCAGTTGTACAGAGCATTGATGCACCGACTATATATGAAGTGCCTATTTTGATGCAAGCCCAAGGACTAGACGAAACCATTTTGAAGAAAATGGGACTTCCTGTTGGCGACACTCCGGGCTTAGGACCTTGGCGTGCTTTCCTTGAACGCCGTCATAAAGCAGAAGCAACAGAACCGGTACATATTGCTTTGGTGGGTAAATACGATTTGCAGGATGCATACAAATCTATCCGCGAAGCTCTTTCACAAGCGGGAACCTATAATGACCGTAAGGTATCGGTAGATTTTGTAAACAGCGAAAAACTGACAGATGAGAATGTGGCTGAAGCATTGAAAGGCATGTCAGGTGTTCTCATCGGACCGGGCTTTGGTGAGCGTGGAATCGCGGGCAAGTTTGTAGCCATCAAATATGCACGTACGCACGATATTCCCACATTCGGAATCTGTTTGGGTATGCAGTGCATAGCTATTGAATTCGCACGCAATGTTTTGGGATACACAGACGCTAATTCACGCGAAATGGATGAAAAGACGCTTCATAACGTCATTGATATCATGGAGGAGCAAAAGTCCATTACCAATATGGGTGGTACAATGCGTTTAGGTGCATACGAGTGTGTATTGCAAGAAGGCAGCAAAGCATTTGAAGCTTATGGTACAGAACATATTCAGGAGCGTCATCGCCACCGATACGAATTTAACAATGCCTACAAAGCCGAATATGAAGCAGCCGGTATGAAATGTACAGGTGTCAATCCGGAGTCCGATTTAGTTGAAATCGTAGAAATTCCTACGTTGAAATGGTATGTCGGCACTCAATTCCATCCGGAATACAGCAGTACGGTATTGCACCCGCATCCATTGTTTGTAGCTTTTGTAAAAGCAGCTATCGAAAATGAAAAGAAGTAATCATTACTAATTTATAATTGATAATTCATAATTGATTAAATGGATAAAAACACCATCACAGGCCTCGTCCTAATAGCGATTCTGTTAGTCGGATTCAGCTTTCTAAGTCGTCCGAACAAGGAGCAATTGGCTGCGCAACAACGCTATTATGACTCCATAACCCAAGTACAACAGCGCGAGGCTGACCTGAAAGCTAAAGCTGAAGCTGCTCTGGCTAATAACAAAGAGGCTCAAACAACCGACTCTACCGCCCTTTTCTTTGATGCGCTTCAAGGAACCGATTCACAGGTTACAATACAAAATAACCTTGCAGAGCTGACAGTAGCCACCAAAGGCGGACGTATTTCATCGGCTACATTGAAAGAGTATATGGGACAAGACAAAAAGACCCCAGTAACTCTATTCAGTGGAGATGACGCTTCCATGAATTTCCTTTTCTATAACAAGAAGGAAACGATACAGACAGAAGATTACTATTTTAAAGTAGTAGATTATACGGATAGTACTGTAACAATGCGTTTGTCAGCAGATAGTGCCAGCTATATCGACTTTAAGTATTCCATGCACAATGACACCTATTTGGTAGACTTTACGATTGATGCGGTAGGTATGGCAAACAAATTGGCAAGCACCAAATATGTAGATATTGAATGGTCACAACGTGCACGTCAGATTGAAAAGGGATACACATACGAAAACCGTTTGTCAGAGCTAACTTATAAAATCACCGGAGACGGAACCGATTATTTATCTGCCGGCAAGAACGATGAAAAAGAAGTTGCGGAACGCCTGGACTGGATTGCTTTCAAAAATCAGTTCTTCTCCTCTGTATTCTTGGCCGATGCTGATTTTGAGAAGACAAAATTGAGCTCAAAAATGGAGACACAGGGCAGCGGATATATCAAAGACTATTCTGCAGAGATGAGTACAGTTTTTGATCCGACCGGAGAAAAAACGACACAGCTGTTTTTCTATTTCGGTCCCAATCACTATAAAACGCTGACTGCACTTGATAAAGGACGTACTGAAAAGTGGGAACTTAACCGTTTGGTATACCTTGGTTGGCCGCTGATTCGCTGGATAAACAAGTGGTTCACCATCAACATCTTCGACTGGCTATCAAGCTGGGGATTAAGTATGGGAATTGTATTGTTGCTGATGACATTGATTGTAAAAGCGGTGGTATTCCCTGCAACTTGGAAAACATATATTTCTTCAGCTAAAATGCGTGTGCTGAAACCGAAAATAGACGAAATCGGCAAGAAATATCCTAAACAGGAAGATGCCATGAAAAAGCAGCAGGAAGTAATGGGGCTTTATAGCCAATATGGAGTCAGTCCAATGGGGGGATGTTTGCCGATGCTGATTCAATTCCCTATTTTAATGGCATTGTTCATGTTTGTGCCAAGCGCCATTGAACTTCGCCAACAAAGTTTCTTATGGGCTGATGACTTGTCCACATACGATGCATTCATTAACTTCCCGTTCCATATCCCATTTTTGGGTAGTCATCTTAGTTTGTTCTGTTTACTGATGACAGTAACGAATATTCTGAATACCAAATTTATGATGCAACAGCAGGATACGGGTGCTAATCCACAAATGGCAGCAATGAAATGGATGTCATATTTAATGCCTGTCATGTTCTTATTCATTTTGAACGACTATCCTTCAGGGTTGAACTATTATTATTTTATTTCAACGCTTATCAGTGTAGTGACTACGCTCATCATGCGTAAAACGACGAACGAAGAAGCTCTTCTTGCAGAACTGGAAGCTAAGAAGAAAGATCCGAAGAAAATGAAAAAGACCGGTTTCGCTGCTCGTCTTGAGGCTATGCAAAAGCAACAGGAACAGATGATGAAAGAAAAGCAAAACAGAAAATAAACTTCTGTTTAAGGCATTTTTCAGAGGGGAGCCGGACAATGTACATTGCCCGGCTTTCTTTTCCTTTTTCAACTATATCAAAAAATTAATTTATTGAACATGCAAACGAAATACACCTATAAAGAAATCTGGCTTATAGCCTACCCTATCCTAATCAGCCTGCTTATGGAGCAGATGATTGGCATGACAGATACCGCTTTCCTGGGACGCGTAGGAGAAATAGAGTTAGGAGCATCCGCCATTGCAGGTATTTTCTATATAGTAATGTTTATGGTTGCTTTCGGCTTCAGCATCGGAGCGCAAATATTGATTGCGAGACGTAACGGCGAACAACAATATAAAGAAATAGGTAACTTATTTTATCAAGGAATCTATTTTCAATTGGGAATGGCAGCGGTTATGTTTATTGTCTGCTACTGTTTTGCACCGGTAATATTGAAACGGCTCGTCTCTTCCGAACACATCTACAATGCAGCAATGAGTTACCTCAATTGGCGCGTATTCGGTTTTTTCTTCTCTTTTACAGCTGTAATGTTTCGTGCTTTTTTCTTGGGAACGACACAAACTAAAACACTGACATTGAACTCCATTGTCATGGTATTAAGCAATATCATATTCAATTATGTCCTGATATTCGGTAAATTCGGAGTCCCGGGCCTCGGTATTGCCGGAGCTGCAATCGGTTCATCTTTAGCAGAACTGGTATCGCTTATATTCTTCATACTTTATACCCGCAGTCGTATTGACATCCGCAAGTACGGGTTAGACAAGATACCGGGCATCCGCTGGAATATACTCAAACGTATGCTTAACGTCTCTTTTTGGACAATGGTACAAAATTTCCTGTCACTCTTAACATGGTTCCTACTTTTTTTATACGTAGAGCATTTGGGAGAACGTTCACTTGCAATTACTAATATTATCCGTAACGTATCAGGCATCATGTTCATGGTTATGATGGCATTTGCCTCGACTTGCGGTTCATTAGTCAGCAACCTTATCGGAGCGGGAAATATCAATTGTGTACCGGGTACAATACGACAGCATATACGAATTGCCTATGCTTTCGTATTGCCATTCGCCATTTTCTTTGCATTATTCCCTAAGCTGATATTGAGTGTATATACAGACATGCCTGAATTGCAGGAAGCCGCCGTTCCCTCACTTTGGGTACTCTGCTCCGCCTATCTGTTCCTTGTACCGGCCAACGTTTATTTTCAGTCTGTATCGGGAACAGGAAACACACGTACGGCATTAGCTTTGGAAATGATAACACTGGTGGTTTATACTTGCTATATCACATACATTGTAGCCTATCTGAAATTAGATGTAGCATTTGCATGGACATCAGAAATCGTTTATTCCATAGGCATTTTAGTGCTTTGTTACTTTTATATGAAAAAAGGGACGTGGAGCCTGAAAAAGATTTAAGAGATAAATTACTAATAACAAATTACCAATGACAAGTCAAAGTCCATAATAGTAATTTGTTATTAGTAATTTATTCCTTATCTTCGCTACTAAAATAAATATTCAAACAGATATGAAACAATCAAACCTATTATTTATGTCGGCAGCAATGATGTTAGCGTCCTGCAGCGGAACCGGAGGTGCAGAACAAAACACCGCACTTATTGGAAAATCGGATATTCAAATAGAGGGTAAACGTATGACACCCGAAGCACTTTGGGCAATGGGACGTATCGGTAGTGTAGCCGTATCGCCCGACGAGAAACAGATTGCTTATTCGGTGGCCTATTACAGCGTACCGGAAAATAAGAGCAATAATGAGTTGTTTGTCATGAATACCGACGGCAGCAACAATAGACAAATAACCTGTGACAATTGGCAGGAAAGCCAACCCACCTGGATTAAAGATGGAGCGAAGATTGCTTTTCTCTGTAATGAAACCGGCAGCAGTCAAATATGGGAAATGAATCCGGATGGCACAGCCCGTAAGCAACTTACCCAATATGACGGAGACATTGAAGGCTTTTCTTTCTCTCCCGACGGTAAAAAACTGCTTTTTATCGCTCAGGTGAAAACCGTACAAAGCACCGCCGACAAGCACCCCGACTTACCCAAGGCAACCGGTATCATCGTTACCGACTTAATGTACAAGCACTGGGATGAATGGGTAACAACTGCTCCGCACCCTTTTGTAGCAGATTTTGACGGTAACAACATCAGCAACATACAGGACATCTTGGACGGTGAGCCTTACGAAAGTCCTATGAAGCCTTGGGGAGGTATAGAGCAGTTAGCCTGGAGTCCTTCCTCTGACAAGATCGCTTACACTTGCCGCAAGAAAACCGGATTAGCCTATGCAATCTCCACTAATTCCGACATTTACATCTATGATCTTGCCACTAAGAAAACTGAAAATATAACTGAAGAAAACAAAGGTTACGATACCAATCCCCAATACTCTCCCGACGGCAAATATATTGCCTGGCAGAGTATGGAACGCGATGGTTACGAAGCTGACCTGAACCGTTTGTTCATTATGGATCTTGAAACCGGAGAAAAGCGTTTTGTGAGCAGATCGTTCGAGTCCAATGTGGATGCTTTCCTATGGAATAAAAATTCCCAAAGCATATATTTCATCGGTGTATGGCATGGGGAGACGCAGATATATAATATAAACCTTGCAGACAATGACCGGCTGACTCAGCTTACTGATGGTATGTACGACTACGCTTCCCTTGCCCTTTGCGGCGACAAAGTGATAGCCAAACGCCATTCCATGAGCATGGGGGATGAAATCTACGCTGTAAACAACGTACGCAACGGTGATATTTTTGCTGAAGCCAAACAACTGACATCCGAGAACAAGCATATCTACGACCAACTGGAAATGGGCAAGGTAGAAGCCCGCTGGATGAAAACAACTGATGGAAAGCAAATGTTAACATGGGTAATCTACCCACCCCAATTTGATCCGAACAAGAAGTATCCCACCCTACTCTTCTGTGAAGGTGGTCCTCAAAGCCCCGTCAGCCAGTTCTGGAGTTATCGTTGGAACTTCCAGATTATGGCCGCCAACGACTATATCATCGTAGCTCCCAATCGGCGTGGTCTTCCGGGCTTCGGCGTAGAATGGAACGAAGCTATCAGCGGGGATTACGGTGGCCAATGTATGAAAGATTATTTCACCGCCATTGATGAAATGTCAAAAGAGCCATTTGTCGACAAAGACCGACTGGGGTGTGTCGGTGCCAGTTTCGGCGGTTTCTCCGTCTATTGGCTTGCCGGACATCATGATAAACGCTTCAAAGCATTTATTGCCCACGACGGTATCTTCAACATGGAAATGCAATATTTGGAAACAGAAGAAAAATGGTTTGCCAACTGGGATATGGGGGGCGCATACTGGGAAAAGGACAATGCTACCGCCCAACGCACTTTTGCCAACTCTCCTCACCTTTTTGTAGATAAATGGGATACTCCTATCCTCTGTATTCATGGCGAAAAAGATTTCCGCATTTTAGCCAACCAAGCTATGGCAGCCTTTGATGCAGCCGTAATGCGTGGAGTACCAGCCGAACTTCTTATCTATCCGGATGAAAACCATTGGGTGTTGAAACCACAAAATGGCATTCTGTGGCAACGTACATTCTTTGAATGGCTTGATAAATGGCTGAAACCTGCTGAAAAATAAAGAAGAGAACCTGACAGAGAATATCAGAAAAGGAAGTTAACATCGTTAGTGGGACGATGTTAACTTCCTTTCTTTATGATGTTAACTTATTACAAACTATCTTGTTAACTTCATATCTGCTACGATGTTAACAGAATCATTATCATTCTCCTACCATGCTATTACTCCCAGCATTGGGAATGTTGCTCCCTGCATAGCAAAGCAGATACCAAATACCGCCGCACTTATAATCCAAAGAATAACCAAAGTCCATTTCAATCCGGAAACCATAGGCTGCCATTTGAATATTTGACAGAATATTGCCCAAACAAGGCTCACCAATGGAATGCCCACCAACAGAAGGCCTGCAATATACATTACAATAGCAGACAACGGAGACGTAGGTAGCACCACATTAAAAGTGGGAAACATCGAAATAAGTGCAGCCCCACCACCAATGGCAACCATTACTGCTGCAAAAAGCAGAGCTACAAATACGACCCCGAATACAAACAATAACGGACTGCAAATGATGGCGAATATCACCAAACATATTTTGAAGAACAAACCGACAACCATGACTAATGCATCACCCAGTTTTTGCAAAAAAGTACGGGGTTTGTCAGACCTCATATAATCATTCACACCATTGGCAACCTTTTCAAAACCACCGGTAACCGTCTTTCCTATATTGTCCACTGTAACAGCCTCGCCTCGCATGCTCAGTTTTTCGGCTGCCGTACGAGCTTCAGGAACGATAATCCAACAAATAATATAAGCTGGAATCAGGAGTTTAAACCCAAAAATCATGATTATGACAAGTGCCAAACGGAAGGTTGTTACATCCCATCCCCAATAAGCAGCCAGCCCGCTCACCACACCCCCTAGCATCCTATCATCGGGGTTACGATAAAAACGATGACGTACTTTCTCCGTACTCGTAGAAAAGTTTGCACCTGCATTACCGGAACAGCTACCTCCCTCCCAACTTTCCGTTTTGGCGCCGGCTTCATTTCCATCAGGTTCCAGTTCTTCGGGTTTGCCCATGCGTGCGATAACTTCTTCCACATCGGCAATAGTAATCACTTGCGACCCGGCAGTAAGTTTTTCTGTAAACAGTTCGGAAATACGGCGCTCAATATCATCAATAATCTCGTCCGCACCGGCTTCCTTACGGAAATGTATTTTCAAATTGCTCAGATAATTATCTAAAAGGCAGTAGGCATCTTCATCAATGTGAAAAACAGTTCCGCCTAAATTTACCGTTAATGTCTTTTTCATTGTTATATGTTTTTATTTATTATTCTATTACTTATTTGTATAGCTACTAGCTATTTGCAATATGATCGACCGTATCGTTCAACTCCTGCCAGGATGTTTCCAACTCGCCCAAGAAAACCTCTCCTTTTTCTGTAAGCTTATAATATTTACGTGGTGGCCCCTGCGTGGACTCTATCCATTCATAACTTAACAAATCATCGTTTTTTAAACGAGTGAGCAACGGATAGAGCGTTCCCTCTACCACTATCAGCCGGGCCTCTTTCAACTTTTGTATGATATCCGAAGCATAAGCCGGCTCTTTATGGAGCAATAGCATGATGCAATACTCAAGCATGCCCTTACGCATTTGCGATTTTACATTATTAACGTCCATAATCCATTTGTCATTAAAATGTTTTTTAATTACAGCAAAAGTGTTACACATTTTGTATGACACAAATATATGCATTATGCAAGTACCTTGTATTACAAAGTACCTTACATTAATATTATTTAAGAAATAAGTATCCAAAACTGTTGCATATACTATGCCTGCCATCTTTACAGATAATCTTCTAATATGCTATAAATATCTATATAATAGAATCTATTTGTAGTAAAGTATATTATATTTGCATCAGATTAATATAAACACAACAAATATGTTTACTATCAGAAAAGCAACAAGCACCGATTGTGAATTGATTCACAAACTGGCATGGCAGATATTTCCCGAAACTTATAAGGAAATACTATCAAAGGAACAAACTGAATATATGATGGAATGGATGTACTCCATAGAAAATATCCGTAAACAAATGGAGGAAGAAGAACATGTTTACTTTATAGCCTACGAAGAGTGCGAAGCAGCAGGTTATGTATCCATACAACCACAAGGCAAAGATTTATTCCACTTACAAAAGATTTATGTACTCCCCTATTATCAGGGGGCACACTGTGGGAGTTTCCTGTTTCGCGAAGCTGTAAAATATATAAAAGAGATACATCCGGAACCATGTATGCTGGAGTTAAACGTAAACCGCAATAATAAAGCACTGCACTTTTACGAACACATGGGGATGAAGAAACTAAGAGAAGGAGATTTTCCGATTGGAAACGGATATTACATGAATGATTATATAATGGGAAAGGAAATATGAGGACAGTAATTAGTGGCTGGTGATTAATGATTAGTATGGCTGCGCTATCATCTTGCACAGTTTCCGCTTAATCATTAATCACCAACTATTAATCACTAATTATTATTTTGCCACTCTCTCCAGCCACTTAACCATAGAGAGCATTACAATCATAGAAGCACCTGTTGCACCTACAAAGACTAACCAGCATGCCCAAATTGGAACGGTAGTATACAGAATACCTCCAATGAAAAGCAGTGAGTTGCCTACTGCAGTTGCTGCCAACCAACAACCCTGCATCAGACCTTGCAAATGAGGAGGAGCCACTTTGGATACGAAAGACAATCCTAACGGCGAGATAAACAATTCGGCAACCGTAAGAATGAAGTACAAACCAATCATAATCCATGGGGTCACACGAATCGCACTGATTTCAGCGGCACTCATAGTGCTCAACACATCCTTATCGGGCAAAGTAAATGAGAATATCATCAGGAATACGTACGCCAATGCTGCAATTCCCATACCGATAGCAATCTTCATCGGAGTAGAAGGCTCTTTGCCAGTCTTCTTCAAAGAGCCGAACAACCACATGATAAACGGAGTGAGGAATACAACAAAGAACGGGTTCACACATTGGAATATTTCTGCCCCCTTGATACGGGTAAAGCCAAGGTCGATATCTATTACGCTCAGATCTACATAGTCACGTGCAAAATATGTCAGCGAATAACCATTCTGATGGAATGACAACCAGAAAAAGATTACCACACCGAATACAGCAAACAATGCATAGATACGTTGTTTGATTTCAGCAGCACTCATTTTGATTTCTTCCTTACTTACAGTAGTATTCTGCTCTTTAGCTGCTGCAACCTTCTTTGCCGGATCGGGGAAACGTTTTTTATTAGCCAGATAGATTACCAATGAAATCAACATAGCGACAATCGCAGCCATGAAAGCGTATTGGAAACCACGATTAAACACATCCAGATAGTTGTTGACAAATGCGCTTATATCAGCCACATGGCTACCGTCAAGCGTAACTTTTTCTGCCAAAGATGTGAGATTCTCCATTGCCTGAGGAGCCATTTTATCACCTTCTTTAAGGAATTGGTGGCAAAGTTCGGGCAAGGTGGCATCATAATCGAAGTTGTTCACTTTCAGCCACCAGTTACGCACACCGATAGCAATCCATGGAGCAAAGAAGCCACCGATATTGATAAACATATAGAAAATCTGAAAACCGGAGTCACGCAAGCTCGAGTACTTAGGATCATCATACATCTGACCTACCAATGCCTGAAGATTTCCTTTGAACAAACCGTTACCGAACGCAATGACCAAAAGTCCAAAGCAAGTCAGTCCGAGATAAAGTCCCATGCTGGGAACAGGTGTGGGAGTGGGAATGGCAATAATAAGATAACCGACAGCCATCATCACTAAACCGGCCAAAATAGTGCCTTTAAAATTTTTTGTCTTGTCAGCAATGATACCGCCTGCTAATGCCAAAATATAAATAGATGCATAGAATGCGGAATAGATATATCCGGTTGTCGTTTCTGACAGTCCGAACTTCGCCGAGATAAACAGTGTAAGGATTGCCATCATAATATAGAAGCCGAAACGCTCTCCCATATTAGCCAAAGCGGCAGCAATCAATCCATTAGGGTGTTTGCTAAACATAAAAATAAGTTTTTGTAAATTAGTAATTAGTATTGATTAATTTATATTTTTTGCAAATATATGCTTTTCGTCGAGATTTCCGGTAAGAAAACAGAATATCTCTTGGCAAAACCTAACCTTTATGCCTCAAACAGGATGCAGACTTGGGCATGAACTTCTTTTATCAGATCTTCCGGATTGAGTTTGAGCTGCAGGCCACGTTGCCCCGCACTTATATAAATATAAGGGAACTGCAGGCAAGTTTCGTGAATATAGGTAGGAAAAGCTTTTTTCATGCCGATAGGCGAACAGCCGCCACGAATATATCCCGTTAATGGAAGCAATTCTTTCATCGGGATGAGATCGCATTTCTTGTTACCGGAAACTTTCGCGGCCAACTTCAAATCAACCTCGTGTTCGCCGGGGATGACGCACACAAAATAACCAGTCCTGTCACCATGCAATATCAAGGTCTTAAAGACCTGCTCTATGTCCTCTCCCAAGCTGGCGGCAACATGTACAGCGCTCAGATCTTTTTCATCCACTTCATACGGAATAAGTTCATAAGCAATTTTTGCCTTATCAAGCAGCCGGGCTACATTCGTTTTATTAATTTTCATTTCCTTATTTACAAACTATAAACTACGAATGAGCAAAAATCTTTTTCATCGTAGATTAATTATTTTTCCTCTTAAGATATTCAAATATGAAGTTCTTCTTTCAAGAACTTCGGAGTATATCCCTTCGTGCTCTTTGCCACTTCTTCGGGTGTACCGCAAGAAAGGAGTTCTCCCCCGCCCTTACCGCCTTCTGGTCCCATATCTATGATATAGTCTGCCATTTTGATAACGTCAAGATTATGCTCGATAACAACGACCGTATTGCCCTTATCGACCAACTTGTTCAGCACATTCATCAGCACGCGGATATCCTCAAAGTGCAGTCCGGTGGTAGGCTCATCAAGAATATAGAGCGTCTTGCCTGTATCCCGCTTGGAAAGTTCGGTGGCAAGCTTCACACGTTGGCTTTCGCCACCGGAAAGCGTGGTAGAAGACTGTCCCAGTTTTATATAACCCAGCCCCACCTCTTGAATTACCTTTATCTTATTCAGAATCTGAGGCACGTTTTCAAAAAATTCCACCGCGCGGTTAATTGTCATATCCAGCACATCGGCAATAGACTTCCCTTTGAAGCGCACTTCCAGGGTTTCCCGATTGTAGCGTTTGCCATAGCAGACCTCACAAGGAACATACACGTCGGGCAGGAAGTTCATTTCAATAGTTTTATAACCATTGCCCTGGCAGGCTTCGCAACGCCCCCCACTGACATTGAACGAGAAGCGTCCCGCCTTGTAACCGCGAATTTTAGCTTCGGGCAGACCGACAAACAAGTTACGGATGTCCGAAAAGACTCCGGTATAAGTGGCGGGATTGGAACGCGGAGTACGCCCCAACGGAGACTGATCCACATTTACCACCTTATCTATATACTCTAATCCTTCAATACTATCGTACTCCAAAGGGTCTTGAAGAGAGCGATAAAACTTCTGTGAAAGAATGGGTTGAAGTGTCTCATTAATCAGCGTAGACTTACCGCTGCCCGATACACCGGTCACACAAATCAATTTGCCAAGCGGGAACTCCACATCTACATTCTTCAGGTTATTGCCTTTGGCGCCACGCAACCAAAGACTATGACCGTTACCTTTGCGTCGTTCGGCAGGCACTTCGATGGCACGTTCGCCGTTCAGATATTGGGAAGTCAGCGTATGCGTCTGCAACATCTTTCCCGGAGTACCGGCAAAGACAACCTCTCCGCCCAACCGGCCCGCTTTAGGCCCCATATCAATAACATAATCGGCAGCAAGCATCATATCCTTATCATGCTCCACCACGATAACAGAGTTGCCCATATCGCGCAGCTCTTTCAGTGAATGAATAAGCCGCAGATTATCGCGTTGGTGCAATCCGATACTGGGCTCATCCAAGATATACAGAACGTTGACCAACTGCGAGCCTATCTGTGTGGCCAGCCGGATGCGCTGGCTTTCGCCGCCGGAAAGACTGACGGCACTACGGTCCAATGACAAATAATCCAATCCCACATCCAGCAGGAATTTTAGACGGGTACGGATTTCCTTTAATATTTCGACAGCAATCTGTTGCTGCTTATTGCTGAGAAATTGGTCTACGTTCATCAACCAGTCATACAGCTCATTGATGTCCATTGTGGAGAGTTCGTAGATGTTTTTATCATGGATGCGGTATGACAAAGCCTCTTTATTCAGTTTCGCTCCATGACACTCCGGACAAACAGCTGTCTTGGCAAACTGTTCTGCCCATTTCTGCGCTGTGGCAGACGCGTCTTTTTCCTGCAACATCTGAATGTACTTCACTACCCCCTCGAAAGTAACGAAATAATCGGATGACGTACCAATGAGCGAACTCTTTATCTTTATGCGTTCATCCGAACCATACAGAATCTCATCTATGGCATCATCCGGAAGTTCCTTGACAGGAGTTTTCAACGTGGCTTCATATTTCTCCAGCAATGCGGTAATCTGCCAAAATATCATACTGTTCTTGGCTTTTCCCAAAGGTATAACCGCTCCCTCACTTATGGAAAGCTCACGATCCGGGATAACCTTGTCTATATCAATCTGATTCACTACACCAAGTCCTTTACATTTTGGACAGGCTCCCTGCGGAGAGTTGAAAGAAAAGTTATGAGGAGCAGGTTCGCGGTAAGACAACCCGGTTACAGGACACATCAGGCGTTTACTATAATGGCGCACACTTTCATCTTGCACATCGAGAATCATCAGCAGTCCGTCTCCCTGACGCATGGCAGTGGCAACGCTGTTCTTCAAACGAGTGTCGTCTTTATCTGCCACAACCAGCTTGTCAATCACCACTTCTACATCATGATTCTTGTAGCGGTCCAGCTTCATGCCGGGAAGAGCCTCACGCACCACACCGTCTACGCGGACATAGAGATAACCTTTCTTCCGGACTTGCTCGAACAATTCCTTATAATGTCCCTTACGGCTACGTACCAACGGAGCAAGAATGTAAATACGTTTTCCTTTATAATCATTCAGAATAAGATCAAGGATTTGCTCTTCGGTATATTTCACCATTTTCTCACCGGAAACATAAGAATAAGCCTCACCGGCACGAGCGTACAGCAGGCGAAGATAATCGTATATTTCCGTTGTCGTACCTACGGTGGAACGCGGATTTTTATTGGTTGTCTTCTGCTCAATGGAAATCACCGGACTCAAGCCTGTAATCTTGTCTACATCAGGACGTTCCAGATTCCCCAGGAAGTTACGGGCATAAGCGGAAAAGGTTTCAATATACCGGCGTTGGCCTTCAGCAAATATCGTATCGAACGCTAAAGATGACTTGCCACTTCCGCTCAACCCGGTGATGACCGTCAGGCTATTACGGGGAATTTCAGCATCAATGTCCTTCAAATTATGTACACGCGCTCCGTATACATTGATATATTCTGTTTCTTCTTGCATATTTTAATTAATGAATTTGTGCAAAAATAAAGGTTTCCGGCCGAATATCAGCCGAAAAGACATATTTTTCGGTTTTGAAATGCACAATATTATTTCTTAACGCAATCCTTTGGTTAAAATAGGACAATATTACTAACTTTGCAGCTACTTTGGGAAATTGTAAACATAAACCAACGATTACTGAATGAAAACTATCAATCGTATTTTCTGCTCCTTGCTGCTTGCCGGTGCATGTAGTTTCGGTGTAAACGCACAAGAAAACCAATCTTATTTTCTGCATACAATAGAAAAAGGTCAGAGCCTATATTCCATTGCCAGCATGTATAACATCAGCCAGGCAGACATAGTGAAACTAAATCCGGGAAGTGATGACAAGATATACGTAGGACGCACCTTACGTATTCCACGTACGGATGCCAATTCACAGAAAGAAACTTTCCACACCATAGAATCCGGTGAAACCCTTTACCGGCTTACCGTAAAATACAATGTCTCGGCGAAAGACATATGCGACGCCAATCCCGGACTGAGCGCAGAGAACTTCCGCATCGGGCAGGTTATCCGGATTCCATCCTCTACGGACGCGGCTACTGCCACAACGAACAACACCGGACTTTCCGCTACATCTCCCACCGGAAACACATCTGTCCAAGCTCCGGTGCAATCACGTTGCCGCGATATGCACAAGGTGAAACGGAAAGAAACCGTATTCAGCATCAGCCGGAAGTATGGCATTACGGAAGCTGAGCTCATTGCCGCCAATCCGGAATTGCAGGGGGAAAATAAAATAAAGAAAGGTTCATTTCTCTGTATCCCCTATCCTTCCACCCAGATACAGCAAAATACGCATCCTCAAGCGACAGCGCCAAGCGACAGTGAATTGTTCAGTGAGAACAAAAAGAGCAACGAGCGTATCAATGTTATCAAGGCAGCTGTTATTCTTCCGTTTTTATCTGACGGAGCAAGCAAAAGCGAATCTGCAAAAATGGTGGAATACTATGAAGGTTTCCTCATGGCAGTAGACAGTTTGAAGCGCACAGGCACTTCTATTGATCTTTTTACATACAGTACAGGCCCTTCCACCTCATCTCTGAATTCCATACTTGGCAAAAACGAGATGAAAGACATGGATATCATTTTCGGCCCGTTGCACCAACAGCATATCAAGCCGCTGGCCGATTTTGCCGACAAGCATGATATACGCTTGGTGATACCGTTTACATCCAAGGATAATACTGTATTCCGCAATCCGTCGGTATATCAGATCAATACTCCCCAATCCTACCTTTACTCGGAAGTGTACGACCATTTTGTCCGCCAGTTCCCCAACGCCAATGTTATCTTTATTGAAGCCAGTCAGGACACTAAAGACAAAGCGGAGTTCATAAAAGGACTGAAAGAGGAATTGCGCAACCGTTCCATACCCACAAAATCATTGAAGGAGGATGCTACCGTAGAGTCTATGAAAGCCGTATTACGCAACGATCGCGAGAATATTTTTATCCCCACTTCGGGAAGCAATATTACCCTAATCAAAATACTGCCGCAATTGACATTGCTGGTGCGCGAACAGCCTGACAGTCGTGTACATCTCTTCGGCTATCCGGAATGGCAGACGTACACCAAAGATCACCTTGAAGCATTCTTTGAGCTGGATACTTACTTCTATTCCTCTTTCTATACGAACAATCTGCTGCCGGCAGCCATAACCTTCACAAGGAGTTATCGCAAATGGTATGGAAAAGAGATGGACGAGCGTTATCCGAAGTTCGGCATGCTGGGGTTCGATACCGGCTATTTCTTCCTCAAAGGCCTATCCAGATATGGTTCCGGACTTGAAAAGAATTTGGATAAAATGGACCTTGTCCCTATTCAGACCGGCTTCAAGTTCCAACGTGTCAACAACTGGGGCGGCTTCATCAACCGGAAAGTATTCTTTGTACGTTTCACCAAAAACTTTGAGCTGATAAAGCTTGATTTCGATTAAAGACGATTTACAGCCATTCGATGACAAGCAACTCGTAAATTGCAATTTAAGAAAATGAGACTAAAAACAATTATAGGAACAGCACTTTTGGCAGGAACATGTGCCTTGCCGGCAAGCGCACAGATAGGCGAACAACGCCATAACTTTTCTGTGGGCATTAACGGCGGTATCAACCTGAATAGCGTAAGTTTCTCTCCCAGAGTCCGCCAGAATAACCTGATGGGTATCAATGGCGGACTGACAGCCCGTTATATTTCCGAAAAATACTTCAGTATGATATGCGGTGCACAGATTGAGTTAAATTTCTCGCAACATGGTTGGGATGAGTTTTATCAGGACTACCCCGAATTGCAATACACGCGTAAAATGAATTACATAGAAATTCCCTTCCTTGCGCATTTGGCTTTCGGCAAAGACAGAGGATTACAGTTTTTTGTTCATGCAGGTCCGCAGATAGGCTTTTTTCTTAGCGACAGTTACACAATAGGTGGCGATTGGGACAATTATACCGGAATAACCGTTGAGCAACACGATAAAGCCGTAGATAATAAGTTTGACTATGGTATCACAGGTGGAGCCGGTGTGGAGCTTCGTACTAAAATCGGGCACTTTTTGGTAGAAGGCCGATACTATTACGCTTTATCCGATTTTTACAGCAGTACAAAGAAAGACTACTTCTCCCGTTCGGCCCATGGGGTCATCACTGCAAAGATTACTTACTTATTCGATCTGAAGAAATAACAGTATAAACCTCTGACAATAATAAAAGCGGGACATGGTTTAAAACCATGTCCCGCTTTTATTGTATATATCCGTTTCTTATCGAAACAGTTTTTATTATCTTAATCTGTCTGCCGCTTTCACCATCAGTTCATCCCGATAGATGGAACGGAAAGCCAAATAGTTCAGTATGATACATACAGCCGGAAGGCACAAAGCCCAACCCAATTGGAAGCTCGTTACATTCAAATCTTCTTTCAAAATGAACACAAATACCACGAAAGCAATGTAATAACCAATCAGCAGAAGGCTGCCAAAGATAGTCATACGGACTTGCAACATACGGTTACGGAATAGGAAGATAGTGCACAATGAGATAATCGCACTCAATAAAAGAATACCGAACAATCCCCATGTAGACTGAAAGCCACCATCGGCCAAAGTCACCCCCAACGGTTTGAAAACATGAGCCACTATCCCGTCCGAACCAATAAACTCTCCCGCCGGCAAACAAAGAGTTACAACCAGAAGGACAGTTACCAATAACAAATAAACGGATTGAATACGTTGTATCATTACTGCAATTTTTCTTTTTCCTTAGAAGGATTACGATAGTACACCTTACCCTCAAGATATTCCTGAGTAGCAATCAAAGTAGGTTTCGGCAACTTCTCATAATAACGGGAGATTTCAATCTGTTCGCGATTTTCAAACACTTCTTCAAGGTTGTCATTATAGGAAGCAAATTCCGCCAACTTCTTAGAAAGATCATTTTTAATTTCAACACTGATCTGATTGGCACGCTTACCAATAATCGCTACGGTTTCATATACATTACCTGTATCTTCACACAATTCCATCATGTCACGAGTAACCGTAGTAGTAGGAGCATTTGTCTTTCTGTAATCCATAATTTTTATCTAAATTAATTTTATTCTATAACAATAATATTCTCTTTATCTGTCAATCTTTCAATATTTTCTGCGCTTCTTTAAAGATACGGTCGGCATCTTTCATATATTTACTTTCAGGGAATTCATTCTTAAAAGCATAATATTCATCTACTGCTTCGCGATAGCGTTCCTCTCTTTTATCTTCCACACTGAATACCGCCATTTCATACTTGGCACGCAAGATGAGGATAGACAAATCCTCACGCATATTAGTATAAGGATAATCTTTCAAAGCGTTCTGCGCCGTAATGACGCAAGACTCATAATTATTTCCTAAGTAATTGCCCAAATTATAATAGAGCTTAGCAGAAAGATATTCTTTCATAACCAATTTGTCCTGCAAAGCAAAAATCATGTTTTGAGCTTCGTCTTTCTTTGCGCTGTTCGGAAAATACTCCAAAAACATCTGTAATTGCTGGATTGCATTGTATGTACCGGACTGGTCCAAACGGGGTTCCGGCGTATCCAGATACAAAGCCTTTCCGGCATGAAAACGTGCCAGCTCGGTAAACGTACCACGCGGATACACATTGTAATATTGGGTGAATGTTTGAGCGGCAGTCTGATAATCATTCTGGTTATAATAACTCATACCCAGCATATAAAGTGATTCTTCAGCTTTGTCAGTACCTTTAAGAATGGCAATCAACTCGTTCAACAAAGTCGCAGCACGATTATACTGACCTTTTGCGAAGTAATTCTTTGCCGCTTCATACTTGTATTCGTAGTCTGTGCTTTTCAGCAACTTGTTGTATTCTCCACATGAGGAGAGCAGCAGTGCTGCAAGCAGAGTTATAAGGATGTTCTTCTTCATTACTTTTATTCAAATAATGCGCAAAGATAGAGGTTCATATCGAATTAAACAACGATACGCACCTTAATTTTTCAAAAACAAAGATGAAGAGGAATAATTTGGAGAACGGATGGGGAGAGAGAGTTTGATGTGTGTTTAGTGATTAATGATTAGGAGGCTATGCAACAAGAGAGCGCAATGCACTAATCATTAATCACTGATTTCTTTTTTTACAGTTTATACAGATCGCTTGCAGCCAGCAGATCTACTTTTTTTTCCGTCAATACGCGAATACAGTTTTCCATATCGTTAGGACGGATAATGACATTGGCGGTCTGCCCATTGGCAAAAGAGTACATATATTCAATAAACACACCTTCATCGGACAGGCAGCGGAGAACTTTTGCCAATGAACCCGGGATATTGGGGCAACTGATTCCCACCACATCCGTTACATTGACAGCAAAATGATTATCCTTTAAAGCCTTATATGCTTTATCCGGTTCAGAGACAATGCCGCGAAGAATACCAAAATCAGCATTCTCGGCTATGCAAAGAGCAGAAAGGTTGACACCTTCTTTGGCAAGAACTTCCGTCACTTCCGTAAGGCGGCCTGACTTGTTCTCCAGAAAAATAGAAAGTTGTTTTGCTACCATAATATCTTGTTTTACAGTTTTCGGTTATCAATTACGCGTTTCGCTTTACCTACACTACGCTCGATGCTGCGCGGTTCCACCAACCGGACATCCACGCCCAAGCCTAATACGCTTTGCAAACGCGCTGTAAGTTTTTTCTTCAAGGCCAGCATCTTGTTAATCTCATCAGAGTAATATTCCGGACGGACTTCCACTTGCAGTTCCATAGTATCCGTATTGTTCTTTCGATCGACAAGCAGCAGATAATGCGGTTCAAACTCAGGCATCTCAAGAATAACAGACTCAATCTGTGTGGGGAATACGTTTACACCGCGTATGATAAGCATATCGTCACTACGCCCGAGGATGCGGTCCATGCGGACCAATGTACGCCCACAAGGACATTTGTCATAGTGCAAAGCCGTAAGGTCTTTAGTGCGATAGCGCAGCAAAGGCATTCCTTCTTTGGTGAGATGCGTAAACACCAATTCTCCTGTTTCGCCCGGTGCAACCGGCTCAAGCGTTTTCGGGTCTATGATTTCCGGGAAATAATGGTCTTCATTGAGATGCGTACCATGCTGGCACTCACATTCGTATCCTACACCGGGGCCGGCTATCTCGCTCAGCCCATAGATGTCATAAGCTTTTATTCCCAATTTCGTTTCAATGTCACGACGCATATTCTCTGTCCATGGCTCTGCCCCGAAAGCGCCGAACTTCAGTTTGAACTCTTCACGCGGAAACCCGGAGTCCTTAATGGCATCCGCCAGATACAGAGCATAAGAAGGCGTGCAACAAAGAACCGTCGAACCGAAATCATGCATCAGCGTTATTTGTTTCTCCGTATTACCGCTGGACATTGGAATTACGGAAGCACCGATATTTTCAGCACCGGCATGAGCACCCAGCCCGCCGGTAAAGAGCCCGTATCCGTATGATATCTGAAAAATATCCGAACTGCCGGCGCCATAAGCCGTAAAAGCGCGTGACAGACACTCCGACCAGGCCGAAAGGTCCTTACGCGTGTACCCCACCACAGTGGGCTTTCCGGTAGTACCGGAGGAGGCGTGGATACGAACTATCTGGCTCATAGGAACAGCGCAAAGTCCAAAAGGATAGTTATCCCTAAGATCGTATTTCGTAGTAAAAGGCAGTTTCACAATATCGTCAATGCTGTTGATGTCATCAGGAGTGATTCCCAATTCCTGCATTTTCTTGCGGTAGAAAGGAGTGTCATGATATACACGCTCCACAGTCTTTTTAAGACGAATGCTTTGGATTTTACGAAGGCTTTCGCGATCCATACATTCGATACTCTCATTCCAAATCATGTTTTTGTTGTATTACATTAATGGTTGTTATTAATTTGATACCGCAAAGATATGTTTTACTTACGAATTCACAAATTTTCAACACAAAAAACTCCAATGTTTTTTAAAAGCCTGAAAAGTATTATATAATTACATAAGCGCCTTTATTCCAGACTTGCCGGCAATGACTCAAAGAAGGAGCCCCATTCAGTCAGGGACTGAAAGGCAATGACTCACTGACAGAAAGGCATTCAGTCAGTGAGTCATTGCCACCCTCGCAGGAGCATGTTCTGAGAGGGGTATGGAAGTGATGGCACATCATAGTATTTTTTATATACATTTCATTCATTTTTCCGTTTTATGGAGCAAGGAGTTATGGGAGTAACCATGTTTTTCGATACATTAAGTTGCTTTATTTTCATACCTTTCCTATCTTTGCCCGACAATCCTGATGAAATGAACAAATTCGAGTTAACATCCGCCTATCACCCTACCGGTGACCAGCCGGAAGCAATTGCACAACTTACCGAAGGCGTGCGTGAGGGAGTTCACGCACAGACCTTACTTGGTGTAACAGGTTCCGGAAAAACGTTTACCATTGCCAACGTCATAGCCAACATCAACAAACCTACGCTCATATTGAGCCATAACAAGACGCTGGCAGCACAGTTGTACAGCGAGTTCAAAGGATTCTTTCCGAACAATGCGGTAGAATATTATGTGTCCTACTATGATTATTACCAACCCGAAGCCTATCTTCCTTCCTCGGACACTTACATAGAAAAAGATCTCGCTATCAATGACGAAATCGACAAACTCCGGCTTGCCGCCACTTCCGCCCTGCTTTCCGGGCGCAAAGACGTGGTGGTAGTCTCTTCCGTATCATGTATTTACGGTATGGGAAATCCGGCAGACTTCTATAATAATGTAATCGAAGTGCAACAAGGAAAGAATTACAGTCGCAATGTATTTCTCCGACGACTTGTAGACAGCCTTTATGTCCGTAATGACATAGACCTGAACCGCGGCAACTTCCGCGTGAAAGGTGATACGGTAGACATCTACCTGGCCTATGCCGACAATCTTCTGCGCATCGTTTTTTGGGGAGATGAAATAGACAGCATCGAAGAGGTGGACCCGGTGAGTGGTGTTACGATAGCCCGGTTCGACGCCTATAAGATATATCCCGCCAACTTGTTTATGACAACCAAAGAAGCCACCTTGCGGGCTATCCATGAGATAGAAGACGACTTGCACAAACAAGTGCAATGGTTTGAGAACGAGGGGCGCCCTTTCGAAGCCAAACGCCTGCAGGAACGTGTAACTTACGATATGGAAATGATGCGCGAATTAGGCCATTGCTCAGGCATAGAAAACTATTCGCGCTATTTTGACGGACGTGCGGCAGGCACCCGTCCCTACTGCCTGCTGGATTTTTTCCCCGAGGATTTTCTCATAGTCATCGACGAAAGCCATGTGAGCGTTCCGCAGATACGTGCCATGTATGGCGGCGACCGCGCCCGAAAGACAAACTTGGTAGAATACGGTTTCCGGCTTCCCGCAGCAATGGACAACCGTCCGTTGAAGTTCGAGGAGTTTGAATCAATGGCAAAACAGGTTATATACGTCAGCGCCACACCTGCCGATTACGAACTGATGCAATCTGAAGGTATTGTTGTAGAGCAGGTAATCCGTCCGACCGGCTTGCTGGATCCCATTATCGAAGTACGCCCCAGCCACAACCAGATAGACGACTTAATGGAAGAAATTCAGTTGCGCATCGAACGCAACGAGCGCACGCTCATCACCACTCTGACCAAGCGCATGGCAGAAGAATTGACGGAATATCTTCTCAATAACAACGTGAAGTGCAACTATATCCATAGTGATGTGGATACACTGGAGCGCGTAAGGATTATGAGCGATTTACGCGAAGGCGAATATGACGTACTGGTCGGCGTCAATCTTCTACGTGAAGGACTGGACTTGCCGGAAGTATCCCTTGTTGCTATTCTGGATGCGGACAAGGAGGGATTCCTCCGTTCCCACCGTTCGCTGACGCAGACTGCCGGACGTGCCGCCCGCAATGTTAACGGCATGGTCATCATGTATGCCGACAAAATTACGGAAAGCATGCAACTGACCATCGACGAGACCAACCGCCGCCGCGAAAAGCAGCTGAAATACAACGAAGAACATGGCATCACGCCTCAACAAATCAAAAAAGCCAAAAGTCTCAACGTATTCGCCGGTACAGAAGGATTTGCCGAAAGTGGAACCGGAAAGGAAAAACTGTCAGGAAACGCGCCCCGTCCTTATGTGGAACAAGAGAGTACCTCCATGCTCGCCGCAGACCCTATTGTTCAGTACATGAGCCGCAACCAGCTTGAAAAGAGCATCGAGCGCACCAAGAAACTGATGCAGGAAGCTGCCAAGAAACTCGACTTCATCGAAGCGGCGCAATATCGTGATGAAGTGCTGAAAATGGAAGAACTGCTGAAAGAAAAAACAGAATAGAATCTAAAAAAACGGTTTACACGAAACTGTTTGATGCCACATTTGTTACTCCTTGTATATAAATCATTTAATCAACAAGATTATGAATACAAAAAGAGTTGCGGTAGCATTGGCAGTCTTAGCCGCCTTATTTTCCTCAGGCGTACAGCAAGCGGACGCATGCACGCGTGCCACTTACATCGGACCGGACAATATGGTTGTCACAGGTCGTACAATGGACTGGAAAGAAGATATAATGAGTAATATTTATGTCTTTCCCCGAGGGATACAAAGAGCCGGATACAATAAAGGAGAAACAGTGAAGTGGACTTCCAAATACGGCAGTGTCATTGCAACAGGCTACGACATCGGTACGTGCGACGGCATGAACGAAAAAGGGTTGGTAGCCAGCCTTCTGTTCCTGCCCGAGTCTGTATATGATCGTCCCGGAGATACCCGTCCGACAATGGGCATCAGCATTTGGACGCAATACGTACTCGATAACTTCGCCACCGTACGCGAAGCCGTAGACGAACTGAAGAAAGAGACATTCCGAATCGATGCTCCCCAAATGCCAAACGGTTCGGCTTCCACCCTGCATCTGGCTATTACGGACAAAACGGGAAATACCGCTATCTTGGAATACCTGAACGGAGAGCTTAATATTCACGAAGGTAAAGAGTATCAGGTAATGACCAACTCACCCAGATATGAATACCAATTAGCCATTAACGATTACTGGAAAGAGGTCGGTGGATTGCAGATGTTGCCGGGAACCAACCGTTCCAGCGACCGTTTTGTACGCGCATCATTCTACATCCATGCCATTCCGCAGACGGCAGACGCTAAGATTGCAGTGCCCAGCGTATTGAGCGTGATGCGTACCGTATCCGTCCCGTTCGGAATTACCACACCGGACAAGCCTCATATCTCTTCCACCCGATGGCGTTCGGTCTCCAATCAGAAAGACAAAGTCTATTATTTTGAGTCAACTCTCACTCCTAACCTATTCTGGCTCGATTTGAAAAAAATAGATTTCAGCCCTAAAGCCGCTATAAAAAAACTATCGCTGACCAACGGAGAAATATATGCAGGGGATGCCGTAAAGGACTTGAAGGAAAGTCCTTCTTTTACCTTTTTATTCCAAACGCCTGTTCTCTGACAAAACCTCATAAAACTTTATTAAAGATATACATAAAGGACCGCACCTTACAGACAAATGAGGGCGGTCCTTTTCTGCATACCTGTTTTTCGCGTTATACTTAAGCCTTTCTCGTGATTTTAATGTGTAATCAGATTCTGCCATCAAAAACAGCTGGAAACCCAAAGTTTAAAAGATACTTATTAATTATACAATAGAAAGGTAAGCTATGAGTAGTGAAAAAATAGGATTATCGAGCAACTGTTCTATAAGGAGCTTGTTGAAGTTCAAAATCCAAACACTGTCTGGACAATTGAGTTGGAGCCATTATTTGGAAATTTTAAAAGCAGACAACGAGCTTGAAATAAGCTTCTATACTAAGCAATGCGAAATTAAAAAATGGAACGTGCATAAATTGAAGCGACAAATAAAAAGCGGACTTTTTCAACGGTTGGCATTAAACAGGAATAAAGAAGAAATTCTGACATTGAGCAGACAAGGGCAAGAAATACAAAATCCGCAGGATATCGTGAAAGCCCTTTTGTATTAGAGTTTGTAGACATCCCCGAAAAGCAAGTTTACTTGGAAATCGAACTGAAAGATAGATTAATAGCCAATTTGCAGGGCTTTCTTTTGGAACTTGACAAAGGATTTGACTTTATTGGGCGACAATATAAAATCAATATCTGTTCGCGGCATTTTTATGTTGCTTTGGTGTTTTATCATCGTATTCTGAAGTGTTTTGGACTCATAGAGAAGCGTGGCGAAATTGAGCACAATAATATTGGGCAAATGAATCTGTATCTAAACTATTTCAAAAAAAGGAAAATACAGAAAGCGATAATGACCAATAGGAATTATTCTTGGTGCATACAAAGACAAAGTACTGATTGAATATGCTACACAAGATATTTCAAACCAACTGTTTGTAAGTTGGTATCAACTCTATTTACCTGAACAACTACAAGAGGAATTGCGTAAACTGATGGATTAATGAGTAATTTGGAATACAAGTGCTATCTATTCGAATTTTTATACCTTATCATAAAGTATTAAATAATATACGGATTAGGACTTACGCTATAATGGTCTAATGTAGGATTTCTCACGTACAAACCGCGTATATGATGATGCTATTTTACCAAAAATGAATTCACTTAACCCTCAGATACAGAGTATATGTCATTTCATTTTTTATTCGGTTCCATAATTTTTATGTAATTCTGGAATATATTTCTTATCGCCTTATTATAAAGTTTTTGGGAGGAATACCCGATTTTGAGGTAACGAGTTAGCAACTGTGCTTATTGCTACGCTTGCTGTGAGTTACTTTTTGTAATTCGTTCTATGCTGAGCGCAAAAAGAAAAAGAAAAATCAAATAATCTATATAAAAATAGAAATTGAGGATTATCCCAAGATGAAATAGCAAAGACTAAAAATAATATCAACGCTTTCTTAGGTTTATCTGCTAAAACTATCCATATTATATATCTATAATCATTTAAATTTAGATAATATGATATATGGATACATTAGAGTAAGCAGTGACAAGCAGACGGTAGAGAACCAACGTTTTGAAATCAATAACTTCTGCAACAATCAAAAAATGAAAATCGATGGTTGGATTGAGGAAACCATTAGTGGAACAAAAGCCTACAACAAACGTGAACTCGGAAAATTACTCAACAAAGTACAGAAAGATGATCTGATTATCTGTGCTGAATTGTCCAGATTGGGCCGTAATCTCTTTATGATAATGGAAATTCTGAATATTTGCATGGGTAAGGAATGTAGGGTTTGGACTATCAAGGACAACTATCGGTTGGGGGAGGACATTCAAAGTAAGGTGTTGGCTTTTGCTTTTGGACTGTCAGCTGAGATTGAACGTAACCTTATTAGCCAACGAACCAAAGAAGCTTTGGCACGAAAAAAAACAGAGGGGGTAGTATTGGGACGTCCTAAAGGGAAAAAGAGTGCCCCAGAGAAGTACAAACTCTACGATAAGAAAATTCTCATACAAGAACTATTGAAAGCAGAAGTTTCACAGCGCAAAATCGCTAAAATTTGTAAAGTGGATAGAAATACGCTCGCTCGATTTATCAATACTTTTATGGTAGAAACATAAGGAGCGATTTCGTGCAGCAAGAGCATACCATTTGCGATTTCTCCGATAGTAACAGCTGGGTAATATTGTCGCCAATCGAACAAAGTATCAGGCGTAAGATTGAATCTATTGGTACACCACTCAAAGATTGGGATATAAACATTTATCGTGGAGTCCTTACCGGGTATAACGATGCGTTTATCATATCTACCGAAAAGCGTGATGAGATATTGGCGAATTGCCAGACAGAAGGCGAGCGTCAAAAAACGGCTGAACTTATACGACCGATTCTTCGTGGCAGAGATATCAAGAGATATGAATATGAATGGGCGGACTTGTGGATTATAGCCACATTTCCTTCGCGGCATTATGATATAGAAAGTTATCCTGCGGTGAAAAATTATCTTCAGTCAATTGGCATAAAGCGTTTGGAACAAACAGGAAAAACTCATATTGTTAATGGCAAAAAAGTAAAAGCCCGAAAGAAAACCAGTAACGAGTGGTTTGAAACACAAGATAGCATCAGTTATTGGGAGGATTTTTCTAAGCCAAAAATTGTATGGAAAATAATCGGAAACCAAATGGCTTTTGCATATGATGCCAACAATTATGTAATGAACAATGCCTGTTATATTATGACAGGCGATCATTTGGATTATCTGTTGGCAGTATTGAATTCACAAGCTATAACATGGTATAGCTATGTGACTAATATGAATAAAACTGGCGTTGGAGATGTTCAAGTTGGAGGTCAAAATATAGCGACTTTCCCTATACCTTTTTATGATGCCAATAAAATAGAACTCATTGAATTAGCAGAACTTGCAAACAGTATAATAAATAAAAATATCAATCTACCATTTATTGACTCTAAAATAGAGGGTTTGGTTTCAATGATATATGGATTCACGAGTGAAGAAACTAATTTTCTACATTCATTTGTTTCTTCACTTCGAAAGTCTATTTAAACAGTTTGCTGGTTTTCAATATATTGAATTTCATCTGAGGTAAGTTTATAAACATCATACATCAACTTATTGCTAAAACATTCAAAATCCGTAATACTCATCTTGCCTGCTTTCAAATCATTGAAAGCAGCAAGATGAGTATTTAGTTGTTCAGTAGATAACTTAGCAACAATAAGCTGTTCTATGGTATACTTTTTCCATCTAATTGTCCCTACTCCTGTAGTTGTCCCTACTTTAGAAAACAACCATTCAGACACGGACGAATTTAGAGCAGACAAAAGGTATTCAATACACTCACCTTTCATGTAAAAAGAAGTTGCTTCTGGTATATATTCTCCAAAAAAGTCGAAAGCAAATTTTGATTTATCAGATATTTCTCCCCATACAATTTTTGGCTTAGAAAAATCCTCCCAATACTTGGCTCCCCAACGTTGCATAGCATACCACTCATATCGAATTCCTGTCTCTGCTTTGTTTCGTTTAGAAAGTGGTTCTTTATATTCCAACATGTGGTTATATACAGCAGGATATTGTTCTTTAAACGCTTTTTCTGCCTTTTCAGAAGCACCAGTTATAGATTCATCAAATTGGTATGGGAAATGCCAAGGGATATATATTAGCCATTGCCCTGCCCAGTCATATCCATACCTCTTGATATCTCTGCCACGAAGAATCGGTCGTATAAGTTCAGCCGTTTTTTGACGCTCGCCTTCTGTCTGGCAATTCGCCAATATCTCATCACGCTTTTCGGTAGATATGATAAACGCATCGTTATACCCGGTAAGGACTCCACGATAAATGTTTATATCCCAATCTTTGAGTGGTGTACCAATAGATTCAATCTTACGCCTGATACTTTGTTCGATTGGCGACAATATTACCCAGCTGTTACTATCGGAGAAATCGCAAATGGTATGCTCTTGCTGCACGAAATCGCTCAAATTATTCAAGCCATTCGCATCTTGTACCAAACAAGCTTGTGTGTTAAAAATATTTGCTGCTTTTTGAGATAAAAGAATATTTGCTTCTACCGTTATTGCATCGAATATTTTTATACCTGCAAAATCTATCAACATAATAGGATTCGTTTGGCTTGCAAAGTAGCCTCGTAAGGCTTCACCATATCCAGCACGCATCCATTTATTAGAAGTGATATAACAAAGATGACCATTAGGACTAAGTAGATTCATACCCAACTCATAGAAGAGACAGTAAATATCACCAGTTCGTGCATAAGTTATGTAACCCATACCTTCCAATACATCGGTACTCTTACCCATAGATTGTAACTGAATATAAGGTGGATTACCAATGATACAGTCAAATCCCAAGAAGTTACCTTCAACATCGAGTACTTCTGGAAATTCTATACGCCATTCGAATGCGCCAAGGTAAATTTTGTTGGAGCGTATTTCCTCAAATATATTTTCTAAAGCCACAACTTCTTTCTTTAAATCGGCAATGCGCTTGTCCAACGCTTTCTTTTCCTTTTTTGTCGGTTCAAACAGTTGAGGTGCTTGTAAAGTTGCCAACTCAGAGCGGCGTTTGTTCAATCTAACCAATCGTGCATCCCTGCGGTTGATTTCTGTTTTCAGTTTCGACTTGATTTCAGTTATAAGCGTTTCCAAATCCTGCTTTTCGCTTTTACTTTGGGCATTTTTATATTTAGTTACAGCCTCCTTATATTGGCTGATACTGACACCAGATTCTCGCAGTACGGTCTGAATACAGTCAGTCAAAGCGAATCGGTGAAGCAAAGAATTTCCACACTTGATATTAATGTCGATATTTGGCAAGGTCTCCAAATAAGTATAGTTACTTTCAGCCGTATAGTAAGCATTCTTCAACAATTCAATCCATAATCGTAGACGGCAAATCTTCACAGAATTAGGATTAATATCAACGCCAAACAAACAGTTTTCAATGATTTGGCGCTTCTCCTTGAAAAGAGTTTCCTGCATGCGGCAACTTTCCGCATTGAGTATATTGTAAACAAATAAGTTACCTTCGGCATCGGTTACAATCAGCTCATCATTTTCAATGGTAAGCTGATAGTCAGCTTTGCGGATACGCTTACCAGTAGCATCCACCAAAATGCCCAATTCGTATTTCAAGAGTATCAGCTCATTGAGAGCAGATACAAGAAAGTGCCCCGAACCAACAGCGGGGTCACATAGATGTAAATTGTTTATCAATTCATTGGCTTCAGCTATATTGTCGATACGGTTGTATAGGTCTGTACGGGTAGAACAATTCCAGCCATATCTATCGTTAAACTTTTGCAGTACTGTCTTGGTGATTGCTTCACGACACATAAACATAGTAATAAATCCCGGAGTGAATACCGAACCATCTTTGTGGCCGTTTATTTTCTCGAATATGAGACCTAAAACAGAGGCATTGATGAGTGTTTTAGCCTCATCTTGCACTTCTTCACTGCCTTCGCTCGCAAAGTTATAAGCATCGAGAAATGCGAACAAGTATTGCAGGGTGGGCAATGCGCTGACTTGTAGATTACGTTTTTTGCTCCGCAATACGCTACTCGTCAAAACGGGAAGTTCCGTACGTTGTGAAAGGCTGTTTATCTTAATTGTTTTACTTTCCAAATCTGTCACCTCGAAAAGAGAGCTGTTGAGATAGGGAACGTAAGCAAAATCACGCATAATGGACTGTGTGCGGCGGCTCATGTCACGTGCAAGCACTTGGAAAAAGAGTGTGTTGAGATCATCATAGTCATGAATCTTTGTTGTTGAAAGAAATTTATAGATAGCATCTCCATTGTGGTATTTTAACATCTGAGCCTCCAACAGTTTCAAGAAAAGGATGCGATTCATCCAAGTGATGCACAGTTCCATTGCAACATTGAATAATCGCTCCTCATAATCATTCCCATACAGACTACCATTTACGTGACGCAAACAATCTTCCGCATCCAGTTGGTTAATAGTATTCTCCAGTAATGAAGCCTCGTCACGCCGTTCCACAGCTTTGCGTACAATCACGGTCTTATTATTCTCTTTGCGTTCTTCAATACCAATAATGTGTAGCAGCTCAGTGTAGAACCCACGGTTGAGCGAATTGCTGTCGTTTTGAAACGGTAGCTTCAAAAGGTGTGTGTCGCTGAATATCTTATAAAGTTCGATAAGTTTACGTGAAGTACTGCCGTCTGTTTTATCCAGCAGGTGTCGATAGTCCTGTAAGTTGAAGTAAGTGTATTCAAGGCTGTCTTTCACCTCCTCAATATAGGTTGTTGCAATTTCGGTATAGAAGAAGTCGGTTTTACTACTGGTCTTGCGTCCATCCACAAAATCTTGAAACTCACGACGCAGTTGTTTGTTCTGATAGAATTTGCGTTCAAACTCATGGGCATCAAAAATAAAGAATTCATGAATATTAGTAGCGATGAGATATTTAATATCGTTGTTCTTCTTGCTGACACGTTCTTTGAGATAGTATAGCAATAATTCCTGCAAAGCCTTACGATTAAGATTGTCATTAGAAATCATCTCACTCTTGTTGGTGGTACTCTTTACCTCAATCAATAACCCTATATTGGACTTGGTAGTTTTATCCAATCGAATAGCCAAATCAATATCTTCTTCGGGAGCCATGTAATATGCCTTGTAGAACGTTTCACTTAGAAAATTACGTAAATGTTCTTTCTGCGTTTCTTCTCTCTGTCCATCCACGACATTGTCTCTCAATGTGCGAAGGGCATTTTTGAATAGATCAAAATCTGTTGTTTCAATCGCAACCTGTCTATATGCTTTGTTCAGAACTTGATTCGGTTTGAATAATCCCATAATGCTTGACTAATGAGTTAATAAAATACAAAGGTAGCCTAAAAACTTGATAATAAAGAATGAGCGCATTGGTTTAACGAAAGTTTGTTCTACCGCCAGCCATTATCAACATACAATAACAGACAGATTTGACATGCCCCTGCTATTATAATATAATGTCAAGTGAAGCAATCACATGATTATCTTCCTTAATACTTCTCATTTGCGGCAACATCAGTACCTCATTCAATCTTTGGTTGTTTTCTATGCCTATATGCTTTTCTACCTATATCGTAACGCATACTCTTTAAAAAATAGTATAAGTTCCTGTAACTCCTCGCCCTGTTTTTGGGTAAAGTTGCAGTCAACAAGAATGATACACTAATCGGGAAAAACACCTACACTATTACTATATTTCCAAAAACGGATGTAGAGTTTTACGGGCTTGATGTTTACACTCACACGACAACCGTTCATTGTCGGTGTGACATGGAGACTGTTTCTATAACCAAACCTCTCGCAAATGTAGAGGTCGAAATCCAATAAAAAATCTTTCTGTACCATTATAGTTAATCTTTTAAGTTGATAAATAAATCGTTATAATCTCATGCCACGCTTGTTCGCTTAGCTTTCTTCTTTTTCCGCAATATCTCCGCTATTTCTTGATTAGCTGTCACATCAAAAGAAGAACTTATTCCGCTGAATAATCTCAATCCACTAGCGAAGCTATCTTCGGAACGGTTTTGCAATACGTTTTGCACCGTTTCTTCTCTTAACTTCATTTAACACAACAAACACTATTAATTAATATGCCATTTCATTCCCATTTCTCCTCTCTTATTCGTTTGTTCCATGATTTTTCCGTATGTTTGTAGTCAAACTTCAAAGCTGCATATCCACATGGAACTATTAGTATACAAAGCCTCAGCCGGTTCGGGAAAAACCTTCACGCTGGCTGTGGAATACATCAAACTTCTGATCCTTAACCCCCGCGCCTATCGGCAGATACTTGCCGTAACCTTCACCAATAAAGCTACGGCAGAAATGAAGGAGCGCATTCTGACGCAACTTTATGGCATTTGGAAAGAAGATCCTGCATCAGACGCCTATCTGAAACGCATCAAAGAGGATTTGGCTTCCCCCCCCCTTTCCGACAAAGAACTGCGCCGGCGTGCAGGAATGGCATTGCAATATATGCTGCACGATTACAGCCGTTTCCGCGTGGAGACAATCGACTCCTTTTTCCAGTCCGTCATGCGCAACCTTGCCCGCGAACTGGAACTCAGTCCCAACCTGAATATTGAGTTAAACAATACCGATGTCCTGAGTGATGCCGTCGACAGTATGATTGAAAAGCTCACCCCTTCCTCACCCGTACTGGCATGGCTGCTGGACTATATCAACGAGCGCATTGCCGATGACAAACGCTGGAATGTCTCCAACGAAGTCAAAAGCTTCGGACGGAACATCTTTGATGAAAGTTACATAGAACGTGGCGAAGGACTTCGGCTCAAACTCCGTTCTCCGGAAGCAATAAAACTCTACCGGGATGTATTGCGCGAAATGGAGACCGATGCATTGGAACAGATGAAAGGTTTCTACGACCAGTTTGAAGGCGAGTTGGACGGACATGCCCTCGTACCTGAAGATTTGAAAGGCGGTGCACGCGGCATAGGCAGCTATTTCCGCAAGTTGCGCGACGGACGGCTGTCAGACAAAGATGTCATGAATGTCACGTTGCAAAACAGCCTGGCAGATGCCAAGAACTGGGCTACCAAAACATCTTCGCGCAAGGACGACATTATCCGACTGGCAGAAACCAGCCTAATACCTTTACTCCAAGACGCAGAGCGGCTGCGTCCGCAGAAGAACCGTACGATAAACAGTTGCCGTCTCTCACTGCAACATCTCAACAAGCTGCAACTGCTCAACCATATCGATGAGGAAGTGCGCACATTGAACCGCGAGCACAACCGCTTCCTGCTATCCGACACCAGCGCTTTACTGCATAAGTTAGTACACGAAGGCGATTCCTCTTTCGTATTTGAAAAAATAGGCGCCAATATCCGCAACGTAATGATAGATGAGTTTCAGGATACAAGCCGCATGCAGTGGGACAACTTCCGGCTACTGTTGCTCGAAGGACTTTCGCAAGGAGCAGACAGCCTTATTGTGGGTGATGTGAAACAATCCATTTACCGCTGGCGAAACGGTGACTGGGGAATATTGAACAGTCTGGGAAGCACCCGGTCTGAATCCCAACTCCCGTTCCCTTTCCCGGTACGCGTGAAAACTCTGAAGATCAACCGCCGAAGCGAAACAAATGTCATCAATTTCAACAACCGCCTGTTTACCGCCGCGGTAGACCATCTGAACACACTATACTTGGAGGAACTGAAAGAAGAATGCTTTCCCCTGAAAGAAGCCTACGCCGATGTTGCCCAGGAATCTCCTAAAACAGACAACAAGGGTTATGTCAAAGTCTCCTTCATAGAGCCTGATGAAGAACAGAGCTACGCCGAAAAAACCTTATCGGCTCTGGGTGAAGAAGTACAAAGGCTGCTTTCAGCAGGTGTGAAGCTGAACGATATCACCATCCTTGTGCGTAAGAACAAGAACATACCGTCTATTGCCGACTACTTCGACAAGGAGTTACATCTTCCTATTGTGTCGGACGAAGCGTTCCGTCTGGATGCCTCCCTTGCCATCTGCATGCTGATAGACGCCTTACGCTACCTGTCCAATCCGGAAGAAAAGATAGCAAGAGCTTCGTTAATCGCAAATTACAAACTGCAGACCAGCCATGAGCGAGGAACGGAAACCGGAAAGGCGGGAGGAAATCTTGCGGACTGGCACCAACTGCTGACTGCCGATGTGGCGACAGTGCTCCCAGCAGAATTTATCTCCCGCATGGATGAATTACGCCTGATGCCCTTATACGAACTGTTGGAAGAACTGTTCACGCTGTTCAACATGGGCAGCATTGGGAAACAGGACGCCTATCTGTTTGCATTCTTCGATGCTGTGACGGAATATCTGCAAAGCAACTCTTCCGACCTCGACGGCTTCATCCGCTATTGGGATGAAACCCTCTGCTCCAAGACAATCCCCAGCGGAGAGATGGACGGCATACGCATCTTCTCCATCCATAAGTCCAAAGGGCTGGAGTTCCATACGGTCCTCATCCCCTTCTGCGACTGGAAACTGGAGAACGAAACATACAACCAGTTAGTGTGGTGTACCGCCCCCGAATCACCTTACAATTCAATAGACCTTGTTCCTGTCAACTACTCTTTCACAATGGCGGAATCCGTTTACCGGCAGGACTACCTCGACGAGAGGCTGCAACTATGGGTGGACAACCTGAACCTGCTTTATGTGGCATTTACCCGCGCCGGGAAGAACCTGATCTTATGGAGCAAGAAGGACCAAAAAGGCACAATGGCAGAACTTCTTTCCGCTGCCCTGCCGCGAGTTGCCCAAGCGGGAGAAGGCAGTTGGAACGAAGATGAGAAGATCTATGAAAGCGGAACGACATGCCCGTCGGAGGAAAAGTCTCCTCACTCTGCAGGAAATACGGAAAGCAAAGTCGTGAATAAGCTCGCACAAAAACCGGTGAAACTTCCGGTACACATGGAGAGCATGCGACACGACATTGAATTCCGCCAGTCCAACCGTTCCGCCGACTTCATTGCCGGAGTGGACGAAGCCGAGTCCAGCCAGCGTTTCATCAACCGGGGGCGCTTGCTGCATACGCTTTTCTCCGCCATCGAAACAGAAGAGGATATTGATGATGCCATCAACCGTCTGGTATTCGAAGGTGTTATCGGGCGTACCGAAACAGAGGAAGAAATACGGGAGTTGACCCATAGGGCTTTCTCGCAACCGCAAATCAAAGACTGGTATTCCGGGACTTGGCAACTATTCAACGAGTGCGACATTATCTGGCAGGAAAACGGAGAACTCCGTAACCGGCGCCCGGACCGCGTAATGATGCGCAACGGTACAATCGTAGTTGTCGACTTCAAGTTCGGTAAGCCCAGCAAGAGATATAACAAGCAGGTACAAGGGTACATAGAATTACTCGTCCGCATGGGGTATGATGCAAATGCCATCAGCGGGTATCTGTGGTATGTAGAAGAAGAAATAATAGAGAAAGTATGAAAACATTCCTCCAAACAGTAGCCCAAGACCTTTATTCCAAGATAGGAAGCGACCTGTCACGTACAGCAATCGTATTCCCCAACAAACGCGCCAGCTTGTTTTTCAACGAATACCTGGCAGCAGAGAGCGACCGTCCGTTGTGGTCACCCGCTTACGTTAACATCAGCGAACTGTTCCGCCAGCTTTCGCCGCTGAAATCGGGCGACCCGATTCGTCTGGTATGCGAACTATACAAAGTGTTTTGTGAAGAAACACACAGCGAGGAACCTTTGGATGATTTCTATTTCTGGGGTGAATTGCTCATCAGCGATTTCGATGACGTAGACAAGAACCTTGTCGATGCAAACAGGCTTTTCTGCAACTTACAAGACCTGAAGAACATCATGGACAACTACGACTTCCTCGACAAAGAACAAGAAGAAGCCATACAGCAGTTCTTCCAAAACTTCTCCATCGACAAACGCACACAACTCAAGGAGAAATTCATCTCCCTCTGGGATAAGCTGGGCGACATTTACAGACACTACCGAAAGAATCTCTCCGAACTGGGCATCGCCTATGAAGGCATGATGTATCGCCATGTCATAGAAGGGCTTGACACCGGACTACTGCGTTATGACCGCTATGTGTTCGTCGGCTTCAACGTGCTGAACAAAGTGGAAACCCGCTTCTTCCAACTCCTGCAAGACGCCGGCAAGGCTATGTTCTACTGGGACTACGACATATTCTATACCCGCCTGCCCCATGAGCAGCAACCGCCATACGTCCACGAAGCGGGCGAATTCATACTGCGCAATTTAAAGTTGTTTCCCAACCAGTTGCCCGAAACAGCTTTCGATGCCTTGAGACATCCCAAGAAAGTCCGGTTCATATCCGCCCCGACGGAAAACGCACAAGCCCGCTACCTGCCTGAATGGGTGCGCACTGTTATGAAAAACGATGCCGAAACGAGCAAGGAGAAAGAAAATGCCATTGTATTATGCAATGAAACACTGTTGCTGCCCGTACTTCATTCCATTCCCCCGGAAGTGGAAAACGTCAATATAACCATGGGATTCCCATTGGCGCAGACACCCGTATATAGTTATATCAGCGCGCTTATGGAATTGCAAACCACCGGTTACCGTCGGGATACGGGACGCTACACCTACGAAGCGGTACTTGCCATATTAAAGCATCCATATACCCGGCAACTATCCGCTGCCGCCGATGATCTGGAACACCAACTCACCAAAGACAACCGCTTCTACCCCCTCCCGTCGGAACTTAAAAAAGATGCTTTTCTTGAACGTGTATTCACTCCGCAAAACGGTATCGCGTCCATCTGCCGTTATCTCACCGAACTGCTGCGCGAAGTAGCCGTTGTCTACCGTCAGGAGAAAGATGAGAATGACATCTTCAACCAGCTTTACCGGGAATCCCTGTTCAAAAGCTACACCCTCGTCAACCGTTTGCTCAATCTGATAGAAAGTGATGGGCTGACCCTTCAGACAGATACGCTGAAACGCCTGATGAACCGCCTGCTCACCTCGACCAACATCCCGTTTCATGGCGAGCCTGCCATCGGCATGCAAGTCATGGGAGTATTGGAAACGCGTAATCTTGACTTTCGCAACCTGATTATGTTGTCCCTCAACGAAGGCCAGCTTCCTAAAAACGGCGGTGACTCATCTTTCATCCCCTACAACCTGCGCAAAGCATTCGGAATGACTACCATTGAGCACAAGAACTCGGTATATGCCTATTACTTCTACCGGCTCATACAACGGGCAGAAAATATCACCTTATTATATAATACAGCATCCGACGGACTGAACCGGGGGGAAATGTCACGTTTCATGCTTCAGTTCCTTGTGGAATCTCCACACGACATCTCACGCGAGTATCTGGAAGCAGGACAATCTCCCCAGCACAGTCTTGCAATAGAAATACATAAAACAAATGAGGTACTTCAGCGGATGTACAACGCATACGACATCCGGCAACATCCTAACGCGCTCTTTTCACCCTCGGCACTCAACACCTATCTGGATTGCCGTCTAAAGTTTTATTACCGCTACGTTGCCGGTCTGAAAGCTCCCGATGAAGTGAGTGCCGAGATAGACTCCGCCCTGTTCGGAACAATTTTCCACCGTTCTGCCGAATTGGTATATCAAGACCTTACAACCAATGGAAAAGAAATACGCAAGGAAGATCTGGAACAGCTGTTGCGCAATGACGTGAAGTTGCAAACATACGTAGACAATGCATTCAAAGAGGAACTCTTTCATGTACAAGCCAACGAACAGCCCGAATATAACGGGACGCAGCTTATTCACTCCAAAGTCATTGCATCCTATTTGCGGCAACTGCTGCGCAATGACCTGCACTATGCTCCTTTTCACATGGAAGCTATGGAGCAGAAAGTTACGGAAACAGTAGAGATAGAGACTCCTTTGGGAATACTTCCTCTGAATATTGGCGGCACGATAGACCGTATGGATAGCAAAGACGATACGCTGCGTATTGTAGACTATAAGACAGGAGGCACTCCCAGAACTCCAGAAAACATAGAGCAGCTGTTTGTCCCCGCCGATAACCGTCCGAACTACATCTTCCAGACCTTCCTGTATGCTGCCATTATGTGCCGCAAACAAACATTGAAAGTAGCTCCGTCGCTGCTATACATTCATCGTGCAGCATCCGAAAACTACTCGCCCGTTATCGAAATGGGCGCACCGCGCCAGCCTAAAATACCGGTCAGCAACTTTGCATTTTATGAAGATGAGTTTCGTGAAAGGCTATCAGCCCTTCTAAAGGAAATATACAATCCGGAAGAGACTTTCAGCCAAACGGAAGATAACGGGAAGTGTGAATACTGCGACTTCAGAAGCCTATGCAAAAAATAAAGGCAGGCATGGATTACACGAAAGCTACACAGCAGCAGATGCTCCTTGAAAGAGCCTATATGTAATCCATGCCTGAAATATTATCATCGCGCACAACTCAATATGCGCAATCACCCCAATGGAGACTGATTACTTCTTCAACGGAACAGAGAAATAGAATGTGGACCCTTCTCCTTTCTTAGATGTGAACCACAGCTTGCCGCCATTCTTCACAACAAAGTCCTGGCATAACAGTAATCCCAATCCTGAACCTTCTTCATTGTTCGTCCCGAATGTACTGAAATGCGTATCTGTGTGCAGTAATTTCTTTTGCCCCTCTTCATCGATACCGCAACCGTTATCCTTTACACTGATTACCGCCATATCTCCCTGTTCTTCCATTTTCACCACCACTTCGGAATTCTCGTTGCTGAACTTAATGGCATTACTCAGCAGATTACGGATAACGGTTTTCAACATATCAATATCGGCACTGACAGGCAGTTTCTCCGTTTTTTCCTCACGAATGGTAATCTTCTTCAAGCCGGCTACTATGTTGAACACATCAATCACGCTGTCCACCACTTCCACTACATCGATATCCTGATAAACAACATTCAAATTACCGATTTGGCTCTTCGTCCACTTCAACAAGTTATCCAGTAATGAGAATACGTCTTCCGTTGTCTGATTAGCCATTGTCAGCAGTTCGTACATTTCACTGCCGATCTTTTCGACAGGAAGATTAAGAATCATCATATTCAGCACCATCTTGATCGATCCCATCGGGGAACGCAGATCATGTGCTATGACCGAATATAGCTTATCACGCCCGGCAATGGTGTGCTGAAGTTCTTCTGTCTTATTCAATATGATGCGTTTGGCCGCCACCAACGAAATCTGGTGAGTTACACGAATAATCAATTCTTCCTTGTTGAAAGGTTTGGATATAAAATCATTGGCTCCTACCTGGAAACCTTTCACAATATCCGTTGTACTGTTCAGTGCAGTTAAAAAGATGATTGGAATATCTGCCGTATCGGGATTGGACTTGAGACGTTGTGCAACTTCAAACCCACTTAAATCCGGCATCATTACATCCAGCAGAACCAAGTCCGGATGCTCCTTATCCACCTGTTCCAAAGCCTGCTGCCCATTGTTGGCCGTAGCAATCGCAAACTTCTCATTTGTTAAGAGTACCTTCAACAACAATACGTTGGACATCACATCGTCTACGATGAGAATCTTGTACTCAGAAGGATTTATTTCCATGTTCATCTTTGTATTATATTTTTTCCCGTTATCAAGATCGTGTTTATTCAAGAACGATACTTACTGAAATATTCAATTATGCGACACAGCCCTTCTTCCAATTCAATAGTAGGCTGCCACTTCAGTTTGCTTTTTGCCAACGTAATATCCGGCTGACGCTGTTTAGGGTCATCATGCGGCAATGGTTTAAATATCAATTTCGATTTGGAACCTGTCAGCTTAATAACTTTTTCCGCCAACTCAAGAATGGAGAATTCATGCGGATTGCCCAAATTAACCGGACCGATAAATTCATCTTCCGTATCCATCATACGCACCATTCCTTCTATCAAATCGTCCACATACTGAAAGCTACGGGTTTGGGTGCCCGAACCGTATATCGTTATGTCCTCGTCCTGCAATGCCTGAACCACAAAATTAGAAACAACACGTCCGTCATCGGGCAACATACGAGGACCGTATGTATTGAATATACGTATAATCTTAATGCGTATCCCGTTCTGGCGGTGATAATCCATAAATAGTGTTTCGGCACAACGCTTGCCCTCGTCATAACAAGAACGAATTCCGATCGGGTTCACATTTCCCCAATAGCTTTCCACTTGAGGATGCACAACTGGATCACCATAGATTTCGCTGGTTGACGCCTGCATGATTTTTGCATTTGTCCTCTTTGCCAGCCCCAACATATTGATAGCTCCCAACACCGAGGTCTTAATAGTCTTTATGGCATCGTGCTGATAGTGCACCGGAGACGCAGGACAGGCCAGATTATAAATTTCATCAACCTCTGCCTCATAAGGAAATTCCACATCATGATGTACAAATTCAAAGCGGGAATTCCCTTTCAGATGAGCTATATTCTTCTCCGAACCGGTAAAGAGGTTATCCAAGCATATCACTTTGTGTCCGTCTCTAATCAAGCGGGTACACAAATGAGAACCTATAAAACCGGCCCCACCACTAACCAAGACTTTTTTCATACAGCACTATTTTCTACGTCCAAAGACCATGTAACCTGTTTGTTCTGTTTATGTGCTGACAAATGTAGGAGATTTGGTTAAAATATGCAAGTTTGTGAAAGAATTATTTTGAATGTTAAGGAATATATTCCGGCTTATTATCAGGAATACTGAAATCTTTATTGGCAAACAAATCTGCCAAACCTGAAATCTGTTTCAGTCGAAGCAATTCATCGCGGTCCATTCCTATATTTTTCATTATCCACTGGTCGGACATGCCGGCATGATCCAATTCTGCAACAATGTTACACATCAGTTCGATGTTGTGTGTTCCTCGCGCACGATTATGACGGATGGTGGATGCCATGCGGTTGGACAATTCCTTATCAATCACAACCACAGGCAACAGACCATTCTCACGCTGATAGATCCGCTTGGAAGTTTTCAAAACCTGGTAACGGTGATACCCGTCGACCAAAATATAACTATCTTTCTCTTCGTCATAATAACAGACACAGGGCATTGTAAAACCATCCTCCCAGATAGACAGTTCCAATAATTTCATTTCGGGCGGCGCCACTACATTGGGGTTATAATCATTGGCTTGTATTTTTTCTACCGGAACCGCTTTTACACCATATACCGGACTCTTATCTACACTCATAGCATCATATTTTTGAATTGTTCCATTATTTTGTCTCGCTTGTATATCTCTTCTTTCGTCAGAGCAAATCCCATATACTTACATGCGTGGTCATTCTTTAGGATGCAAATGCACATGCGTTTGTATGTGGGTATTTCCCGAAATTCCGCAATATCGATATCATCCAGATAGTCCATGCGGACGGGTTTCTTATTTGTCTTGTAGTTGGTATGGTTCACCACTTCGAAAGAAACACCCGCATCCTGCAATTTCTTAATAGTACCCTCCGAAAGACATCCTCCTTTGGTACGCCAAAACTCAATGCTGACCGTCAGCTTCTTTAAGTAGTTACGCCGGGTCTCTTCGGGCAGGGTGGAAAGCAGAAACTGCATAAAGCTTTTCCACGTATACCCCTCAGGTATCCGCACGCTCTGCCATCCCATGGCATGAGTTCCGCCATAGATTCCCGTAAAGTTCACTCCATTGACACGTCCTATCATCTTTCCCCAAGTATTAGGGTCTATCACCTTATATAAAGCCAGACTTTCCTGCGCTTCGCAAAGAAACGGACTGGCCACACGCTGGCGCTCTATGTTGACACCCGCCTTATAATACAAATCGTATAAATGATTGTAGTCGAAGCCGAACTTTCCATTGGCAGTCCATATGTCCGTTGTCTTCCAATCATAGATAGGATACGCATTGTATATGTCATTGCCGATTTTGGAAGTCCACCTGTAATTATGATACATCTGGTATTTCCGGTTCAGATGAATACTGCGCCAGCGGTTGAAGCTCTCCTGTGTACGAATTCCTATAAGAAAGCAGGTGCGTACCGCATCTTTCCGCAAATGCAGCCATTTGGCAAAGTGCATCTGATATTCGTAATCCCACATATTCTCCGTATAAAAAGGAAAAGCTTCTTTGGTATAGGAATTGGCAGGCATCTGGCGCACCCAAAGCTCTTTCATGCTTTCATCCCATGGACGCCAATAGCTTTGATACATAGAGGTGCAGGTGGTGACCTTGAAAGGTACACATACGCGATATACTTCCAGAATATCCTTATTAGCCTCCAATATACGGTCTACATAGTCTATGGTCACAGTATATTGTATCTCATAATCCATGTGAAATACACATAATTTTTGTTTGAGGTTATTACGCCGGATATAGTCTATACACAGGTTCAGTAATACACCGCTGTCCTTCCCTCCGGAAAAAGACACGCATATTGTATCGAACTCTCTAAAAATCAATTCTAAACGTTCCTGTGCAAGTTCGTATACATTTTTAGGTGTGGCCATAATTATCTATCTTTTTTCATTTTCACATAACGAGTCCAGATTTTTTCCTCTGAAAAACCCAAATCCTTAAAAAGAGAACTGTGTTCCATAAAAGTCACTGAAGTTAATTCCTTACTTGTGTTTGTTTCTGAAATGACTTTCTCTAATAACAATTTCAGCGTGTCTTCATTATTACTTTCTATATAATAGTTGTTGATGACATACTCCTTCTTCTTCTCCTCTACCGGTATAAAACCTATGACTTTCTTTTTGTCTACCGCCACAAACCAAACAAAATCTTCTGATGTACGAAATGGATAGTTATAATTCTGCTTCAATATTTCAGGATTCATCACCAATGGCGCAACAAGCTCATACAGCCGCTTATCTGTTCCCTGTAATTGTATAATTTGTACCATTCTGCATTACCGGTTTAATATTATAATTTGAAATGTTCAAAGATAATTATTAAACTTTATGATATAATCACTTTTTAAGCAGTTTTAAGAATAAAGATTTAAAATGTAGCGATATATTACCTTCTCATGCAGACTAACAACGTACTGATAAACAAAATTATAACCATAGGGCTATTCAGTATACGACTTAAACAGCTTCAATATGCAATCCAATAAACATCTATATAAAGTATAAACAATTTTCAATACCCAGCCTTTACGCCAAAACCGGACGAATAATTTTATTTTTGTCAGCTATTGCATCTTTTTAACGATTTACCACCTACTAATTAAAGAATATTCATATCTTTGCGCAGCTTTTAAAAAGTATTCCAAAATTCTTTTAAGCTATTCTATTTTTCCATATATTTAATATAAGCAAACAACAATAAATCGATTATAAAACAGTAAAATTATGATGCTAAACACTAAAAGAAGACCGTTCATAGCTACGGCTCTATTATTAACATCGTTAGGGGTAACCACATCGTGCATCGATAACAGTTATGACCTAAACAAAGACATTGACATGACAGTCAACGTAGGTGGCGAACATTTGGCAATTCCCGTAGGATATACGGAGCAAATAACACTGGACAAAATCATCGAACTTGATGAGGGAGATGATTTGCAACTCGTGAATGGAGAATATCATCTGCTGAAATCGGATAAAATAGATGAGACAAATACATCAGTAAAAATGGTGACAGTTAATGCATCTTCGAATCCTATAAATTCGATTAAAGTAATCAATGATCGGACATATCCCCAACCAGAAGATGTTACGGTTGAGGATATAGAATCTGAAGGTTCTGTAAACACCGAGGCGCATGGAATTGATGAAGCTGTAATAGAAATCGGTTCTTTAACTGCTAATACACCTGCAAAATTAACTCTCAGTTTTGAGATTAATAAAACCAGTTCCATATCGTATAGTGATGTCACTATTGATAAAATGACAATTACATTCCCCGACTTCATAAAATTTGAGGAAGGACAAAGTGGACTGAATGGTCAGGTTCTTACTATCAGTAATAAAACCCTTTCTAGTTCAACTTATACAATAGATCTGTATATTTCCAAATACGTATTTGGAGAGAAATATGGCGACGGAAACAAAGTTAAAGAAGAGAATGGTGACCGGATTATTAAAATCGAAAATCAAAAGATAACGGTAAAAACTGATGTAACTGTACATCAAGCCCGGGGTACCGGTTCTTTAAGTATCACTCCTACAGCTATCCTCGCAGCAATGACAGTAAGTGAAGTAAATGGCACCATTAAACCTGATATGGATGTGAAACCTACGGAAGTTGAATTAACCAATTTACCCGACTTCTTACAAGACGAGGAGGTAAAACTGGACATCACCAATCCTGTTTTCTCATTCAAGGCTAATAATCCTCTGAATGAAGAAATAGAGATGGACGGTATCATGACCGGATATAAGAACGGAAAAGTAACCAAAACCGTAAAGATAGGAAGCGGTAATGGTGGAGTCCCTATCAAGTTAAAACCCAGTGGAAACAAGCAACAAACAATTTCAATAGTACGCAATGAAAAAACTGTTGTCGAAACAGGGGCAACTAAAGTTATCGTACCAAATCTGAATGACATTATTGAAACAATTCCCGACCGTATAAGCGTTGAGTTAAAACCGGCTGTAAAAACAGACGACTATTATACCGTCAATTTGGGACAAGACTATGTATTGAACAGTGAATACAACATAGACATTCCTCTAAGTTTTGGCAGCGGACTGAAGATTGTATATGAAGAGACTATCGACGATTTCGACCTCGACCTTGAAGATGTGGACATAAAGAAAGCAATAATCAGCATTACTGCCGACAACACCATTCCTTTAAAGATGGAGATCAAGAATGAGAATGTAAGCGCACTGGACGTAAACGGTAACAAAATAACAGATATTAATGTAACCGTAGAAGGTACTATAACTGAAAGTAAAGATGGAAAAAGCATAGCAACAAGCCAACTAAACATCAATTTAGTGTCAACCAAAGAAGGCGCAATCAGCAAGCTGGACGGACTCTTCTTTAAAGTGACAGCCGTACCGGGACAAGCTACCGATGTTCAGTTATTGAGTTCACAATGGATGCAACTTAAAGACATGAAATTGAAAATTCCCAACGGCATTAAAGTGGACTTGAATTAAGAGAGAAATACATTTCATGCAATATAAACAAAAGATTCAACAATCATATATAATGAAACGAATGAGAACAAATGTTTTAGCGATTATATTGTCCGGAGCAGTAACTACACTTGCTGTCAGTGACGCAATGGCACAGACACAGAACAGCCGTTCAACCTATTTCCTGGAAGGAAGCACCTACCGTCACGAACTCAATCCCGCCTTTATGGGCGAACGCGGCTATGTCAGCTTCCCCGGTTTGGGAAATCTCACAATCGGCGCACAATCCACCGGTGGTGTAGGCGATTTCATCTTCAAGAAGTCAAACGGTGATCTTACCACTTTTATGAATGAAGAAGTCAGCAGCGCCGAATTCTTAAAAGGATTGCCTAAAAGACTGAAAGTCGGTGTCAACATAGACGAATCAATACTTTCCTTAGGCTTTCATGCCTGGGGAGGCTTCAACACATTTGGCATTTCCGTAAAGTCAAATACCAACTTCTTCATGCCCGATGAACTCTTCAAGTTCATGAAAAACGGAGTAGCCAGTGAAACGGGAAGCAGCTACAATGTGAAAAACTTAAATGTCGTATCTACCAACTATGCGGAGATCGCCTTCGGCCATGCGCGCGAAATCAATGAACGCTTGACAGTGGGCGCCAAAGTGAAAGCCCTCGTGGGACTGGCAAAGGCAACCGTACATATTGATGAACTGAACATCCTCGCTTCTCAAGACAAATGGACTATCACTCCCAAGAACGCTGAACTTTATATGTCTGCCAAAGGTCTCATTGTACCCACCAAAGGTGAGACCGGCAATTATCAGGAAGATGATTACATTTTGGATGCCAACGGAGACAGAACCCAGCAACTGAAAGAAGGTACGGACGGACAGATTTCTTATGATGATCTGGATTTTGATACTGACAATCTCGGTCCCACAGGTTTCGGTATGGCTATCGATTTGGGAGCAACGTACAAACTGAATGATGAATGGACATTCTCCGCATCTTTGCTCGACCTCGGTTTTATTTCCTGGAAGAATACAACTAAGGGAACCATGAGTAAAGACTTCACTTTCGACGGTTTTAGTGAAATCTCCGTAAAAGACGATGGAACTAACAGTGAAAACAAGCTGGACAACCAAGTAGACCAACTGGTAGATGACTTGGCAGACTTGGCAAAGTTCGATAAAGCGGGTGAAGGAATGAAGCGTACCACTGCCCTTGCAGCTACCCTTCATCTGGGTGCCCAATACACTCTGCCGGCCTACGACCGCCTGAACTTCGGTTTCCTTTCTACCACCCGCATGCAAGGTAAGCACTCATGGACAGAAGCACGTGTTTCTGCCAATGTAGCTCCCCTCTCATGGTTTGAAGCATCGGTGAACTACGCTTTATCCAACTTCGGCTCTGATGCAGGAATCATGCTGAACTTCCACCCGCGCGGCTTCAACTTCTTCATCGGTGCAGATGTCCCCATGTGCAAATATGAACCGGCCTATTACGCTCCTATCAGTCGCGCAGCCGTCAACGTGAATCTCGGTATCAACTTCACTTTCGGACCTAAACACAAGCGTAAATACAAAACGGTAGAAACCCAATCACTCTAAATTCATCAACTAAAACAAGAAGAATATGAAAAAAATATATTGTCTGCTGTTTGCCGTGCTGCCGTTAGCAGCATTTGCAGGTGAAGTAAAAGTCACCAAACCGGCATTGACTCTGGAGAACGATACGCTGACATTGGACTTCAAGTTCAATATGGAAGCCGTAAAAGTCAACAGTACCCAATCGTACGCATTCACCCCGGTACTGTTTGCCGGAAAGAAGTATAAGACCTTGCCTCCTGTTGTCGTAACCGGCAAGAACAAGTTCAAGATGCGCCATAAAGACCGCAGGCTGGCCAAAAGAGGTTATTATGATGCACCCTATACCATAATCAAAGGCAAGTCTGCCAACCGTCAGGACATTGTGAATTACACAGTATGCCTTCCTTATGAAGAATGGATGAATGAGGCAGATATGTGGATATTGCAGGAAGGCAGAAAAGACTGTCTGTTGGATCTTCCGGAGATTCAGGTAATAGAACCTGTGGTTGTGGTAGAAGAAGAACCGTTGCCACAAAAAGGAGCTATTTGCGAGCCTTGCATGAGTATGGTATCTTATCTTACTCCAACGGAAGAACCACTAAAAGTACGTTCGGAACAGAATACCTTATACATAGAATATGCAGTAGGCGGCACAGAATTCAAAGCCGATTTCAAGAATAACTCCGCAGAACTGCAAAAGTTGAAAGAAACTCTTAACCCGCTGACAGAAGGCGATTTAGTTACATTCAAAGCTATCAACATATGCGGATATGCCTCTCCTGACGGCTCTGCCAAAACCAATGACCGCGTAGCAACGAAACGTGCCGATTCATTCGCTCTCTACTTGAGAGGAAGCTACCACTTCCCCGATAGTATATTGAACGTAAGTTCAGCCGGCGAGGATTGGGAAAGTCTCGTTAAAATGCTCGAAGAAAACAAGCCCGCATACGCAGACAAGGCATTGGAAATCATTAACAAGTATACTAATCTCGATGTACGCGAAGCCAGACTGAAAAGCGGACTGGGAGCTGCTTCCTATCGTGCCATGATGAACGAGTATTATCCCCGCCTACGCCGCCTGTCTATTTCTATAGACTACGAAATACGCGAAGTGCGTAATGCCGAAGCCGCCACGTTGATTCATACCAACCCCAAGATGTTGAATTTGCAGGAAATGTATGGTGTAGCCAAGAACTTCCAACCGGGTACGAAAGAATACAAAGAAGTTTACGAAATAGCCGCTACCAACTACCCCACAGATATCGTAGCAAACATCAATGCAGCCTCAGCCAACATTGTTTATGGTGATTTTGATCGTGCCGGACAATACTTGGAAAGAGTGAAAGACGACCCTCGTGCATGGAACAATTTGGGCGTATTGGCATGGTTGTCAGGCGACACCGAGATTGCCAAGGAATGGTTCACAAAAGCCTTGACCGTAGAACCTGAAAAAGCACAGGAAAACCTGAATAAGATGAAGTAATATACGTCTTTAACATGAGTTGTAAAAGAGTTGTAATATTGGGATTTTTTCCCTATATTGCAACTCTTTTAGTACAGATATAATAAGAAATGAAATACTTGATTTTATTCCTTACATTTGCCAAAATAGGGATGTTTACTATCGGCGGCGGATATGCCATGATTCCTCTTATTGAACGTGAAATTGTAAATAAAAAATGGATGACCAAAAACGACTTTATGGAAATGTTCGCATTGACCCAATCTCTACCGGGAGTATTTGCTGTAAACATATCCATTTTTGTCGGCTACAAACTGCATAAAGTAAAGGGCAGTCTGGTATGTGCCTTAGCTACCATACTTCCCTCCTTTGTCATTATGATGCTGATAGCAATGTTCTTTGCACGCTTTCAGGACAATCAAACAATGATACGCATATTCAACGGAATTCGTCCGGCAGTAGTGGCTTTAATCGTATTCCCCTGCATTTCTGCTGTACGTGCCTTGAAGCTGAAATACTGGCAGTTGGTGCTTCCCGCCATCGCTACATTACTTATATGGCAATGCGGACTGTCACCTGTCTACATCGTCTTGGCAGGAATTGCCGGCGGGCTCATCTACACATTATGGTTAAAAGATAAACTGACAAAATTACAAGCATGATTTATTGGCAACTGATCTTGGTCTATCTAAAAATTGGGATGTTCGGGTTCGGGGGTGGTTACGCCATGCTCTCGCTTATTCAGCATGAAGTAGTAGATCACTATCAATGGCTCACACTCCAGCAATTTACGGATGTCGTAGCTATCTCACAAATGACTCCGGGACCCATCGGCATCAACAGTGCCACTTATGTGGGATACTCCGTCACTCAAAGTGTATGGGGCGCCATTGCTGCTACAATAGCAGTCTGCCTGCCTTCATTTATATTAGTGCTGCTTATTTCCTATTTCTTTGTGAGATGCAAAGACAATAAGTACATCAAAGCTGCCATGTCCGGACTGCTGCCAATGTCCGTTTCATTGATTGCTGCGGCAGCTCTGTTACTGATGAACAAAGAAAATTTCATAGATTATAGAAGCAGCCTGATTTTCGCAGTCGCTTTCGGAGTAACCTGGAAATGGAACATACACCCCATTCTGCTGATAACATTGTCAGGAATAGCCGGATATATCCTCTATTAATACTTCTTTTATCGTACCTTTCCTGCAACAGACAGCATTTTACGTGCGTAGCACCAAACCACGAAATAGGCAGCCAAAGGTACGATAAATGCCATCACCATTGTTGTACAATCAGCCACAACTCCCATCAGCAAGGGACCTACCACCCCGCCTACCGGAGACATCATCAGGAAAGAAGAAGCACGCTTGGTGTGATTACCCAACCCTCTCAAAGAAAGAGCAAAAATAGTGGGAAACATAATAGCCTCAAAAGCATATCCGCAGAGCAATGCGATCAACGACACCATACCGACATCAAGCAGTACCACCAAAGTCGTTACCACTGTTCCCGTAGCACAAAACAGCAACATCTTCTCCGCGCACACACGCCCCATAATCCAACTACCGGCAAAACGTCCCAACATGAACAATCCCAATCCGCCAAATGAGAGTACCAATGAAGCATCGCGAGCATTCATCCATCCTTGCTCTACTACATAATTGATAAAAAAGCTGTTAATGGAAATCTCCCCGATTTCGTAAGCAAACAAAGCCAATAGACCAAATATAAAAAGCTTGTGCGACCATAGCCCTACCTTATGCCCGTCCTTGTCCACCTCCACACCATGTTCTATTTCGGGCAACTTTATCTTTGAGAAAACCAATGCTACCAGCAGCACCACTATCCCCATACCAACATAAGGCAAGGCAACATTGCCGGCACCACTATTCCCGTCTTCCGAAAACAAAAGCAGCCCTACCAATACAGGAGCGCAAATACAACCTAATCCATTGAAGGATTGTGCAAAATTCAAGCGACTGGCTGCCGTCTCTTTCGCTCCCAGTTCCGTAGCATAAGGATTAGCAGCCGTTTCCAGAAATGTAAGTCCGCAACCTATGACAAAAAGAGCAAACAGAAACATATTGAACGAAAGATAATACTGTCCCGGAATGAACAACAGCGACCCAACGCCGTACAATACCAATCCAAAAACCACTCCCCTGCGATATCCAAAGCGACTTATAAAAAGTCCTGCCGGAATGGCCATTACAAAATATCCCATATACATCATTGCCTGGATAAAGGCCGAATGTGCCTTTGTTATATCCAGCAACTCTTGGAAATGTTTATTCAGCACATCCAGAATAGCATGTGCAAATCCCCACAAGAAAAAGAGAGAAGTAATCAATATAAAGGGAACAAGATATTGTTCCCCCACTAACGGTATTCGTTTCTGTTTCATAATATCTTCATCAGCCAATAAATGCGGCTGCAAAGATATACAATAAAAGCATTTCCATAATGCTATCTAAATTAAATAATTGCCATTTCAGCGTGCAGTTATCACTATTCTTACAACACCAAAGGAAAGACAGAGTATGATATCTTGATTACATTATGCATACATTTTCCCTAAGATTTATATAAAGATAGGAATTATAATGATTTGAGGAACTTTTAAACTCCCTTTGAGAGCTGCTTAAATGATTCTGGAAAATAAATAAAAATCGCAATTCGTTTTGTGTTAACAGGTGCAAAATGCTCACAAAGTGATTTGGAAAAGCATCACAAAACGTTTTGCGGTTTATAAACACTGACAATCAAAGACAAATGCGTCAATTCGTGGGAGCAAAAACGGCTTTCAAAAAGTCCCACGAATAAGCCACGTGAGAACTACCTAAAACTGCTATTTTTTACCGAAGCGGAGAAAAAGAAAAAGCTCTGAAATCCTTGAATTTCAGAGCTTTGCTTTAATTTGCTATTTACTTTCGCGGTGCGTACGGGACTCGAACCCGTGACCCCATGCGTGACAGGCATGTATTCTAACCAACTGAACTAACGCACCATGATTTCATTTTTCCATCGCCATCTCTCTCAATTGCGGTTGCAAAGGTAGATGTTTTTTTTAAATCTGCAATAGTATAAAAGAAAAAAATCATCTTTTTTTTAACATTGGTTGATTATAAGAGATTTATACTACCTTTGCAGAGATAAAAAAAATAGAAATCATGAAAAATACCCCTATTGAACGTAGATTAATCGATGAGACTATCGAAGATTTTCATATTGCAGACTTTGCAAAAGCTACTATCCGCGAAGTAAAAGCCATTGCAGCTAAAGCAGAGGCGGCTTCAGGTGTGGAATTCATAAAGATGGAGATGGGTGTCCCCGGACTCCCGCCCTCGGCCGTAGGCGTAAAGGCAGAGATCGAGGCACTGCAGCAAGGAATAGCAAGCCTTTATCCGGACATCAACGGGTTGCCTGCATTGAAAGAAGAAGCGTCCCGTTTCATCAAAGCATTCATCAATGTAGATGTGGCGCCGGAAGGCTGTGTGCCCGTAACCGGCTCCATGCAGGGAACTTTTGCCTCATTCCTTACATGCAGCCAGTGTGATGAGAAAAAAGATACAATCCTGTTTATCGACCCCGGTTTCCCCGTACAAAAGCAGCAATTGGTGGTAATGGGACAGAAGTATGAAACTTTTGACGTATACGATTATCGTGGCGACAAACTGAAAGAAAAGTTGGAAAGTTATCTCAAGAAAGGCAATATTTCCGCCATTGTTTACTCCAACCCGAACAATCCGAGCTGGATATGCCTGAAAGAAGAGGAGCTCCGTATTATCGGTGAACTTGCCACTCAATACGACGTAATCGTTTTGGAAGACCTCGCCTATTTCGCTATGGATTTCCGTCAGGATTTAAGCAAGCCGTTCCAAGCACCGTATCAGCCTTCCGTAGCTCATTACACCGACCATTACGTATTACTCATCTCGGGCTCCAAAGCATTCAGCTATGCAGGACAACGCATCGGAGTGAGTTGTATATCTGATAAGCTTTATCACCGGACATATTCGGGGCTGACAAAGCGTTACGGCGGTGGTACATTCGGCACCGTATTCATTCATCGTGTCCTGTACGCTCTTTCTTCCGGAACCAGCCATTCTGCCCAATATGCACTTGCTGCTATGTTGAAAGCGGCCAATGAAGGCAAATATAACTTCCTGAACGAAGTAAAAGTGTACGGAGAACGGGCACGACGGCTGAAAGAGATTTTCCTGCGTCATGGTTTCCATTTGGTATACGACAATGACCTCGGAGAGCCCGTAGCAGACGGGTTTTATTTCACTATCGGCTATCCGGGCATGAGCAGCGGTGAACTTGCCAAGGAGCTGATGTACTACGGAGTGAGTGCCATTTCCTTGGTCACTACCGGAAGCCACCAGCAAGGTTTGCGTGCTTGCACTTCATTCATTCAGGATCATCAATACGCCCAGTTGGACGAGCGCATGGCAGTTTTTGCAGAAAATCATCCGATAAAATAGATATACACCGTCACTGCCGGTACCTTTTCCCAGATAAAGATACCGGCAGTAAAATTCTAAAATCTCCCAAAAGACACATTTTCTCATAAAAAAGAGAAATATAATTTGCTCTTTTATAGAAAAACACTTAATTTGGGGGCATGTATATCAATACAGACATATTCAAAATAGAAACTAACCATATAGTTCCTACACAAGGAAAGATTCTTATATCCGAACCTTTTTTGTGCGACCATATGTTCGGGCGTTCTGTCATCTTATTAGTGGACCATGCACAGGACGGAACAATGGGACTAATACTGAACAAACCATTACCTCTTTTTCTGAATGATTTACTAAGTGAGATAGACTGTCGGGAAAATATCCCTATCTATAAAGGCGGACCAATCAGCACAGATACCCTTTTCTACCTGCACACGCTGGAAAACATAGCAGACTCATTCCCGGTAGCCAACGGAATCTACCTGAACGGTGATTTTGCCGCTATCAGGCAATTCATGGCAGAAGGAAATTCCATTAAAGGAAAAATACGTTTCTTCCTCGGCTATTCCGGCTGGGAACCCGGACAGTTGAAGCAGGAGATAGAAGAAAACACCTGGCTGGTAGACAATGCGGACTTTTCCTCACTCATGGACGAAAAATCCGAAAAAAATACGTGGAAGAATGCACTTAGCAATCTTGGCGGAAAATATGAAATGTGGTCACGTTTTCCACAAATACCCACTTTTAACTGACGGTAATCAGGCTTTCTCCCCGGCTACTCTTTATCCAACGCACTCTTCTCAGGACGGATACGCTGCATCAAGATGACATCTTTAAACTTTCCACCCACAAACCACCACTCTTTCAGCAGCCCGCAGCGTACAAAGCCCAAAGAACCGAACAGGCGCAGACTCACTTCATTGTCAGCCGCAACGTGGACTATAAGCTGTTTCAGAAACAGAAAGCCGAAAGCATAGTCACACAAAAGCCTCAATGCATCGGAAGCATATCCTTTGCCCTGATATTCCCTGCGCACCGCAATCCCCACCTCACCACGAGAATGCATCGGGGCAAAATCCGTAATATCGATAGTGCCCACTACGGCATTATCTTCACAACGCACAATCATCATGCGCAACTGACGGTCGGCAAACATATCACACTGGGAATTCTCCATGTATTGCTTCAACACATATTTGGAGTATGGTACAGAAAAGTTAGTGACATCCCACGTTTGCGGGTCATTCTCCATAGCATACATTGTCTCCAAGTCCTCCGGCTCCATGGCACGAAGGCGTATGCGTTCACTTACAAAATAAGAAGGTTTCATTCTGAATAAGAAGGCTTCATTGTTCTTTATCTATATGTAATTCCTCACGCAAACGTTTTTCTCCGGGCAGGCAGAATAATGACGCAGTCAAAGCTATCAAAGCGCAGAGCACCCCTTTATTACTCAATACCATATAATAAGTAAGGAATCCCGCCACCACCGGTATGGCAAGCAGAGCCAGACGCACCCCACTCCACAGCACATACAAACGCAGTGCATCGGAGATGGAGACAGCATCTATCTTCCTGACCAGCACCCACGAAAAGAGCTTCAGGGATGCAGGAACCGATAGGGCTGTAAGCAGAATTGTGATAGTCTCCGCAAAATACGCAGCACGTACATCTCCCGCATAAAGGCCGACCCATGCCCCACCCGTTTCACCGAATATCACGAGAAATACAGGCAGCAGCCAAAAATATACAAATGACATCTTCACGCGGGATGCCGCCCGCTTTATCTTTTCTTCCATGTACTTAGCTTTTGAATTATGTCATACCGAACCCGTAAATGGGGTGCGGTTCACGATACTACGTCCGAGAGTAACCTCGTCTGCATATTCCAACTCGTCTCCCACAGAGATGCCACGCGCTATCACAGACAGCTTGACCCCCAACTTCTCCAGCTTACGGTAAATATAAAAGTTAGTCGTATCACCCTCCATTGTAGTGCTGAGGGCAAATACAACTTCCTTAATGCCGCCGGCGGCCACCCGCTGCACCAAGCTCTCTATTTCCAAATCACCGGGGCCTATTCCATCCATCGGTGAAATCACTCCACCCAATACATGATACAGTCCGCGAAATTGCTGCGTCGCTTCCACCGCCATCACATCACGTATATTTTCCACCACGCAAATTACGGAAGAATCACGCTGAGGGTTGGAGCAGATGCGGCAAGTCTCCGTATCAGAAATATTATGGCACACTTTGCAGTATTTCACTTCATGTTTCAATGTAACAATAGCGTTGCCAAAAGCCTCCACCACTGCCGTATCCTGGCGCAGCAGATGAAGCACCAGCCGCATGGCCGTCTTTCGGCCCACACCCGGCAATTTGGCGAACTCATTCACCGCTTTCTCCAGTAATATTGAGGGAAATTGTCCATTCATATTTAAAAATCTCCTAATTGCGGACAAAGATAATGCAAACCGAGAGCAGAATAAAATGAACTTGTTCATTTTTTATGCCGAGGTGCGGCTTATCTTCACTTTTGATGCAAAGATAGTGCAAATTGAGTGCAATTCAATCAGGTCCACTTGAAATTGTACTGCCGAAATGCAGCCCATTCCATTTAAAGATAGAGAGAATTCCCCCTTAAGAACAAAGTTTTTTGAAATAAGTATTACCTTTGCAAGAAGAAACAATTATAAAAAGAGACAATCGAATGGAGATAACAAGCGCTGAATTCGTCATCAGCAATACAGACGTAAATAAATGCCCCGGCGGGACATTCCCCGAATACGCCTTCATCGGACGTTCCAACGTTGGAAAATCCAGCCTTATCAATATGCTGACAGGGAGGAAAGGGCTTGCCATGACATCTGCAACCCCCGGAAAAACAATGCTCATCAATCATTTCCTGATCAACAAGAACTGGTATATCGTCGACCTTCCCGGCTATGGTTACGCCAGACGCGGACAGAAAGGACAGGAGCAAATTCAGCGCATCATAGAGACCTATATCTTGCAACGCGAGCAAATGACCAGCCTCTTTGTCCTCGTCGACAGCCGCCATGAGCCGCAAGCCATCGACCTTTCCTTTATAGAATGGCTGGGCGAGAACGGAGTGCCTTTTGCCATCGTTTTCACCAAAGCCGACAAGCTGAAAGGCGGCAAGATAAACAGCAATATCCGCCACTATCTGGAGAAGCTGCACGAACAATGGGAAGAGCTTCCCCCTTATTTCGTCACATCCTCCGAGAACCGAATGGGCCGGGAAGAACTGCTGAACTACATTGAACAGATAAACAAAAACATCAATTCCAAACCGTAATTATTATAACCAGAATGAAAAAATTTGTTTTTTGGCACATATTTGTTGCCGCATTGCTAATGGCCTCCAACAGTCAGGCGCAATCACTGAAAGACTTATTCAATAAAGAGAATATCGAAAAAGTGGTGAATTCCGTAACCGGCAAAAGCACTGCCAGCATGGAAGGGACATGGGTGTATACCGGTTCGGCCATTGAGTTCGAGTCGGATAACCTGTTGCAGAAAGCAGGCGGGTCGGTTGCCGCTAATGTCGCCGAAAACAAACTGAACGAGCAGTTGGCAAAAGTGGGCATCACAGCCGGACAAATGTCTTTTACTTTTAATGCAGACAGCACTTTCACCGCCAAAGTCGGTGCGAAATCCCTGAAAGGGACTTATTCATACGACGCTTCCGAGCAAAAAGCGAATTTGAAATTCATGAAACTGATTCCACTCAATGCCAAAGTGAACTGCACTTCCACCAATATGGATTTGCTGTTCAACTCGGACAAACTCCTAAAACTGATAACCTTGATTTCCAGTAAAAGCAACAGCACCACCCTGAAAACGATCGGTTCGCTTGCAGACAATTACGACGGCATGATGCTCGGCTTCTCCTTGAAAAAGGAATGAGCCCTCCCCTATTGCTGAAAACCAAAAAAGAAAACAAAAAAATCCCCGTAAGCGAATACTTACGGGGATTTCTTGTTTGTTATAGAAAGAGCGGAAAACGAGACTCGAACTCGCGACCCTAACCTTGGCAAGGTTATGCTCTACCAACTGAGCTATTTCCGCAAAATGATGCCCTTCCAATAAAGAGCGTGCCCAGAACAGGACTCGAACCTGCATGCCTCTCGACACACGCACCTGAAACGTGCGCGTCTACCAATTCCGCCACCTGGGCAATCATTAAATCAAAGAAAAGAGCGGAAAACGAGACTCGAACTCGCGACCCTAACCTTGGCAAGGTTATGCTCTACCAACTGAGCTATTTCCGCAAAATGATATGTGAAGAGAAGGAGACTCGAACTCCCACGACATAATTGTCACTACCCCCTCAAAGTAGCGCGTCTACCAATTCCGCCACCTCTCCGACATATTCTAAACATTTCATAGAACGTTGCTCCTACCTTTGTGCCCAGAACAGGACTCGAACCTGCATGCCTCTCGACACACGCACCTGAAACGTGCGCGTCTACCAATTCCGCCACCTGGGCATTAGGTAATTGCAACCAAAACGTTGAGCGGAAAACGAGACTCGAACTCGCGACCCTAACCTTGGCAAGGTTATGCTCTACCAACTGAGCTATTTCCGCGTTTGCGGTTGCAAAGGTAGATATTTTCCTTAAACCTGCAAACATTCCGCGCACTTTTTTCACACATAAAATTGGACATTCCATCCAAAAAGAAAGCAGACTTTTGATTATCAACTCATTCGGTCACGATAATCTTCGTAAGAAAATTGCTTGAACAAGTCTGCTTTCCCCTCCTTTGTCCACATGGCAATGGCGGGATGGTGAATTCCATTGAACATATTCGTCTTTACCATTGTATAGTGTATCATGTCCTCAAAAATAATTCTCTCTCCGATTTGCAGCTCATGGTCGAAACTCCACATCCCCATATAGTCGCCGCTCAGGCAAGAATTGCCACCCAGACGATAGACATACGGACCGTCATTTCCCATTTCAGCCCCCCGGACAACCGGCTGATAGGGCATCTCCAGACAATCCGGCATATGGCAGGTGAAACTGACATTCAGAATAGCGGTACGTATGCCGCGGTTTTCCACAATATCCACCACTTCAGAGGTCAGCACTCCCGTCTGCCAGGTAAATGCAGATCCCGGCTCCAGAATAATGCGCAAATGAGGATAACGCTCTTTCAATCCGCGAAGCAGGCGAATCAGATGTTCCACATCGTAATCCTTGCGTGTCATCAAATGTCCTCCCCCCAGGTTCAGCCATTTTAGTTGCGGAAACCAACGGGAGAATTTCGCTTCCAAATGCTCCAGCGTACGCTCCAACTCATAAGAGGACGATTCGCAATGGCAATGGCAGTGGAACCCGTCAATTCCCTGCGGCAGCACATCGGAGAGTTGTTCGGCCATCACACCGAAGCGGGTGCCGGGAGCGCATGGGTTGTACAGTTCGGTTTCCACCTCCGAATATTCCGGGTTGACGCGTATGCCGCAGGATATGCCCTGCCCGTCCGCCTGAATCATGGGATAGAAACGCCGGAACTGAGCCAATGAATTGAATGTGATATGGCTGCTGCATCGCATAATCTCCGGAAAACCGGCTTCCGTATATGCCGGAGAATAGGTGTGGGCCTTACTGCCGAATTCTTCCAGCGCCAAGCGGGCTTCGTAGACGGAACTTGCCGTAGAATGTTCCACGTACTCCCGGAAGATAGGAAACGAACGCCACATGGCAAAGGACTTGAAAGCAAGAATAATCTCCACTCCTGCCCGGTCGGCAACACTCTTTATCAGTTCGAGGTTCTTCCTCAACAGCTCTTCTTCCATGATGTAACAAGGAGAAGGAAAAAGGTCGAAATCTTTATCTGTCATATTCTTCGTTGTATATTTTTTTCTTATTAGTATCTATTCCTCTACACCCGCCGCCAACAAAGGCTTTTCGGGTCATTAATAAATTCCGGTGGAATTTTACTAAAATTCTTCCGGAGTTTTAGTAAATCGTCAGTCGAATTTTAGTAAAACGGAACCAAGTTTTATTAATGAGCTATTTTATGTAAGCAAATATTGAAATTTATATCAAGAGTATCTGCCATTCTTCGCTACGCTCCTAATGGCAGACAGTTCTTTCACCCTATCACTTTAAAACGTGCGAAACGCAAAAGAAGTTGCTTGTCTCCCGCATTTTTGAAACGGATGGTGGCTTTTGCATTATCGCCCTCGCCTTCCACCTTCATCACTTCGCCCAGACCAAAACGTTCGTGTTCTATCAGTTGCCCCTGTTGCACGATGTTGCCGACTGTGCCTGCCGGCGAAGAAGATGCCGTTCCCATGGAAGGAGTCACACGTTTTAGGTTACGGGGGACGGTCGGAGCAATGACTTCCTGCCGGGTGCGAGAACGGAAAGATGCGGCACTCTCGTCCACCCTGCGCCCCAACCCGGCATCCTGCGGCAATTTGAGGAAACGCACATCAATATCCTTCAAAAAGCGGCTGGGACTTCCAAATTCCATTTTGCCATAGCGGTAGCGGCTCTTGGCATAGGTAAGGAAGCAGTGGTCTTCCGCACGAGTGATGGCCACGTAGAACAAACGCCGTTCTTCTTCCAACGCCCTGGGAGAGTCGCCCACCATACCGCTGGGAAACAGGTTCTCTTCCATGCCCACCACAAAAACATTCCTGAACTCCAGTCCTTTGGCAGAATGTACGGTCATCAGGGTTATCTTTTCATCGTCCCCGTCTTTGTCCGAATCCTGATCTGTCAGCAAAGAAACTTCCGAAAGGAAATCGCCCAGTGTGATGTTGTTGTTGCCTTCCTCCTGCCGCTGTGCGCAAAAGTCGCTCATGCCGTTTGCAAGCTCTTCGATGTTCTCCTTGCGGCTGAGGTTTTCGGGAGAGTTGTCCTGACAGACGTCACCGATGATACCCGACTGGCGAATGATCTCCGTACCAAGTTCATAGGCGTTTTTCTCGGAAATGCTCTCAATAAAGCCGGTCATCAGATCACGGAAACTTTGCAGTTTGGTCACTGTCCCCTTGTTTATATTCACTCCGTAGGTCAGCGGCTCGCAAAGCACAGTCCACAGACTTACATTGTGGTCGGTAGCGGCAGCGGTGATTTTGCTTACAGTAGTGTCGCCTATTCCACGTGCGGGATAGTTGATGATACGCTTAAAGGCTTCTTCATCATTCGGATTGACAGTGAGGCGGAAATAGGCGATTGTGTCTTTTATCTCCTTACGCTGGTAGAAGGACAAACCTCCATAGATGCGGTACGGCATACTGCGTTTGCGCATGGCTTCCTCGAAAACGCGGCTCTGCGCATTCGTGCGGTATAATATGGCAAAGTCCGAATAGGCATAGTTTCCCTGCCTGCGCAATTCGGCTATCTTATTGATCACGATATCGCCTTCCTCCACATCACTGTACGCCTGATACACTCCGATAGCTTCTCCTTTTTCTTTTTCCGAAAAGACTTCCTTGCGGATTTGCCTTTGGTTCTTTTCTATCAGACTATTGGCGGCAGAAACGATTGTTTGGGTGGAGCGGTAGTTCTGTTCCAGTTTAAAGACCTTCGTGCCCGGATATACTTTTGTGAAATACAGTATGTTGTCAATATCCGCTCCCCGGAAAGAATAAATGCTCTGTGCATCATCGCCCACCACACAGACGTGCCGGTGCTCCTTGGCCAGTTGGAGCACGATACTGTGCTGGGCGAAGTTCGTGTCCTGATACTCGTCTACCAGAATGTAACGGAACTGCGACTGATAACGGGCAAGCACATCCGGATGATCGCGGAAAAGCAGGAAAGTGTAGAACAGCAAATCATCGAAATCCATTGCATCCGCCTGCCGGCAACGCTCCCAGTAACGGCGGTAAATATCGCGTATGGCAGGCATCTTGGCAGCACAGTCGCCTTCGTAAGCCTCTTTATTGTTGGCATAGCCCGCAGGAGACACAAGGTGATTCTTGGCATTGGAAATGCGGGCCTGCACCGTCCCCGGTTTGTACACTTTTTCATCCAACCCCATCTCCTTGATGATAGAGCGCAACAGGCTTTTGCTGTCTGCCGTATCATAAATGGTGAATCTTGAGGTGAATCCTATCTGTGCGGCTTCCGCATGCAAAATACGTAAGAATATGGAATGGAATGTCCCCATCCAAAGGTGGCGGGCACGCTCCACACCCACCTGCCGGGCAATACGCTCCTTCATTTCACGAGCTGCCTTATTGGTAAATGTGAGTGCAAGAATGTTCCAGGGCTGGTAATCGTTTTCCAGCAGATAAGCTATTTTGTAGGTCAGCACACGAGTTTTTCCCGAACCCGCACCGGCTATCACCAGCGAAGGACCGTCGTTGTAGAGCACCGCAGCACGCTGTCCTTCATTCAGTTCTTGTATATAATCGGACATATTCCTAATAATCTATCGGGTAAAGTTCTGTGCAAAGATAGAAAAAGGTTCGGACACCAGCGAACAATTCCATAGGTTATCACGTTAGTATAATAAAGTTTCAAAACTAAATAATTGAACTTATGAATACGTTATTAATGTCTTTAATGATAATGATTATGTCACATGAAATGCCAAAACTTCCTTACGCTAACAACGCGCTGGAACCTGTAATCAGTCAGCAAACAATAGATTACCATTACGGTAAACATCTACAAACATACGTAAACAACCTGAACAATCTTGTTCCGGGTACAGAGTATGAGAAAAAGGATTTAGTTACCATCGTAGCTACCGCACCCGACGGCGCCATATTTAATAATGCCGGGCAAGTGCTGAACCATACATTGTATTTCCTGCAATTCTCTCCCAAACCTTCGCAAAGCGAACCCACCGGGAAACTGGCAGAAGCCATCAAACGTGACTTCGGCAGCTTTGAGAACTTCAAGAAAGAATTCAATGCAGCGGCAGTCGGCCTGTTCGGCTCCGGCTGGGCATGGCTGTCGGTGGATAAAAACGAAAAACTGCATATCACCAAAGAAGCGAACGGAAGCAACCCCGTACGTTCGGGACTGACTCCGCTGCTGGGCTTCGATGTCTGGGAACATGCATACTATCTGGATTATCAGAACAAACGCGCCGACCACGTCAACGCTCTTTGGAGCATCGTAGACTGGGATGCTGTGGGCAAACGAATGAAATAATCCCCTTATAAAATCCTGTAAAAGCGCATCTGTAAGCCGTAAAAGGCAACGCAGATGCGCTTTTTATATGCCTATGAAAGGATAGCAACGGCTGATTAAAACTTACCGTATTCCATATACTCAAGTTTGGCGGGCAGCGTAAAATAAAACGTGGATCCTTCCCCTTTCTTAGACTCTACGCCAATACCGCCACCGTAATGTTCTATTATAGATTTACAAATAGAAAGCCCCAAACCTGTTCCGCGAATATTATAGTTCATCTTGACAAAACGCTCAAAGATTGCACGCCTGCTCTCCTCTTCAATGCCACACCCGGTATCGGCCACGTAGAAATAGAAGTTCTGATTGCTCAACCTTCGGCAGCCGACCTTCACACAGCCTTGCTCGGTAAACTTCAACGCATTCCGTATCAGATTACCGACTACCTGCCCGAAGCGCACCCGGTCAATCCTCAAACGGCATTGGGGAAGTTTTTCTACAAACTCCGCCTGTATGCCCGGCAGACGGGAATGAGCATTCTCGGCTATGCACGTCTCCAGAATCAATGCGTTCACATCCACCTCACCATCGTTATACTCCATTGTGTTGGCTTCAATCTTGGAGTAGTCCAGCAAATCATTCACCAGTTGCAGCAGAACATCCTTGTTTTCATTGATCTCTTTCAGAAATGCCACACGTTGCTCCTTGTCCAAATTATCGGTTTCGGCAAGAATCGTGGTAAATCCAACAATCACATTCAAAGGAGTACGTATCTCATGGGTCATATTTGCAATAAAGGCATTTTGCAACTGACGGCTCTCTTCTGCAACTTCGTTCATTCGCTTCAAGGCCTGGACATGCTTTGACTTACTGATAGAAATAAAAATCATGATAAACAACAGCAGGAGGACTATTACTGCAAGACAGATTACCAATATTTCATTTTTCTGATAGAAATCATTTACTAAATCTGCAAAAACAGCAGTATATGTCAGTTTCATAGTAATTTATTTGTTTATGAGGAAGTGTATGTGCATGCAAAGATAGGAAAGAAAATACAAAATGCAGAAAAGAAAATACAATTATTAAAATCGGGAATTCATATTCTTACAAATAAATTAGGCCGCAACCTTATAAAAATAAGATTTACGGCCTAATTCACCCTATCCAGTTCGCCTTACGGCGCCCATTTCATTTCTTAGCCTTCAATGGCAGCCTGTGCCGCTGCGAGTCTTGCAATAGGCACGCGGAACGGAGAACAACTGACATAATTCAAACCTACCTTATGGCAGAATTTAACAGACGAAGGTTCACCGCCATGTTCACCACAGATGCCGCACTTCAAGTCCGGACGGATAGCGCGACCTTTTTCGGTAGCCATACGCACCAATTGCCCTACTCCGTTCTGATCGAGCACTTGGAACGGGTCTACTTTCAGGATCTTCTTTTCCAGATAAATCGGCAGGAAAGAAGCGATGTCGTCGCGTGAATAACCGAAAGTCATCTGCGTCAAGTCATTCGTACCGAATGAGAAGAATTCAGCAGAAGAAGCAATACGGTCTGCCGTAAGAGCCGCACGCGGGATCTCAATCATTGTACCTACTTTGAATTCAATGCTATCGCCTACTTCAGCAAACAACTTGGCGGCTTCAGCGCGGATAACCTCTTCCTGTTGCTTGAATTCGTACAGAATTCCCGTCAACGGAACCATGATTTCGGGATGTGTCTCCACACCTTCTTTCTTCAATTCCAAAGCGGCACCGAGGATGGCACGCGTCTGCATCTGTGTGATTTCCGGATAAGTATTACCCAAACGGCAACCGCGGTGTCCCAACATAGGATTGTGTTCGCAAAGAGCCTCTACACGTTGCTGGATATACTGCAAACTTACACCCATGGTATCTGCCATTTCCTGTTGTCCTTTCAAATCATGAGGAACAAACTCGTGCAAAGGCGGGTCAAGCAGACGAACAGTCACCGGACAACCCTCCATAGCCTTGAAGATACCCTTGAAGTCAGCCTGCTGATATGGCAAAATCTTAGCCAATGCCTTGCGACGTCCTTCCGCATCTTCCGCCAGAATCATTTCACGCATGGCTTTGATTTTCTCACCCTCAAAGAACATGTGTTCCGTACGGCAAAGACCGATTCCTACCGCACCGAAATTACGTGCTACCTGAGCATCATGCGGAGTATCCGCATTGGTGCGTACCTGCAATCTCGTATATTTATCAGCCAACTGCATCAACTCGGCAAAATCACCGGAAAGCTCGGCTGCTTTTGTTTCCACCTTTCCTTTATAAACCTCACCGGTGCTACCGTTCAAGGAAATGAAATCTCCCTCTTTCAGTACCACACCGTCCACTTCAACCGTACGGGCTTTATAGTCGATGTTCAATGCTCCGGCACCGGACACACAACACTTACCCATGCCACGAGCCACAACAGCAGCGTGCGATGTCATGCCGCCACGTGCGGTCAGGATACCTTCGGCAACAGCCATACCTGCCAAATCTTCCGGAGAAGTTTCTATACGCACCATCACCACGCGCTTACCGCCGGCATGCCATTCGGCAGCATCTTCGGCAAAGAACACAATCTGTCCGCAAGCTGCACCCGGAGAAGCCGGAAGGCCGCGAGTCAAAACCTTGGCCTGCTTCAAAGCCGCCTTGTCAAACACAGGGTGAAGCAATTCATCCAACTTATTGGGTTCGCAACGCAGCAAAGCCGTCTTTTCGTCAATCATACCTTGATGCAGCAAGTCGGTGGCAATCTTCACCATAGCCGCGCCGGTACGCTTGCCGTTACGTGTCTGGAGGAACCAGAGTTTACCTTCCTGTACGGTGAACTCCATGTCCTGCATATCTCTATAATGGTTTTCCAGCTTGGTCTGCAAAGCATCCAGTTCCTTATATATTTCGGGCATTGCCTCTTCCATAGAAGGATATTTGGCCGCACGTTCTTCTTCACTCACACCGGCAAGTTCGGCCCAACGCTTCGAACCGATAATAGTGATCTGTTGCGGAGTACGGATACCGGCCACAACGTCTTCACCCTGCGCGTTAATCAGATATTCGCCGTTGAAGAGGTCTTCGCCCGTAGCAGCATCGCGGCTAAAGCAAACTCCTGTAGCGGAAGTGTCTCCCATATTGCCGAACACCATTGCCTGAACGCTTACAGCCGTACCCCATTCATCAGGAATTCCCTCCATTTTACGATACAGGATAGCGCGTTCGTTCATCCACGAGTTGAATACGGCGCAGATAGCTCCCCACAACTGTTCGTAGGCACAGGTCGGGAAGTCTTTTCCGGTCTGTTCCTTTACGGCAGCCTTGAATCTCTTTACAAGCTCCTTGAGGTCTTCCACTTCCAGTTCATTATCCAGCTTCACGCCTTTAGCATGCTTCACATCTTCTATAATGGCTTCAAACGGATCGACATCTTCTTTGTTGACCGGCTTCATACCCAATACTACATCGCCGTACATCTGCACGAAACGACGGTATGAATCCCATGCGAAACGGGCATTTCCGGTCTTGCGGATCAACCCTTCTACAACTTCATCGTTCAAACCGAGGTTAAGGATTGTATCCATCATGCCGGGCATGGAAGCACGTGCACCCGAACGTACGGAAACCAACAACGGATTATCTATGTCGCCGAATTTGGAACGCATCAGCGTTTCTACGTGTGCAATGGCATTTTCTACTTCCTGCTTCAACAAGGCAACAACCTTGTCCTGCCCCATTTCATAATATTCTGTGCAAACTTCTGTTGTAATTGTAAAGCCCGGAGGAACCGGAACTCCGATAAGGTTCATCTCTGCCAAGTTGGCCCCCTTACCTCCCAAAAGGTTTCTCATGCCGGCTTTTCCTTCTGCCTGACCGTTACCAAAGGTATAAACTCTTTTTTTGTCCATAATATAAATTTAAAGTTTCTGATTGTGATTTTTTCCATTTTTCTGTTCGCAAATCTAAGTATATTTCGCAGACTAGAAAACTTTTTGAGAAAAAACTTTAATGCAAAATGCAATTTCGACATTGCAATATTTAATCTTTCAATTCATAGAGAGAAATCCCGAAAAAATACCTATTTTTGCCACTGAATTTATTATACTGGTGTAAAAGTGGCAAGAAAGAGAAAAGAACTTCCCCTGTTAGAGAAGGTGGAAATAACGGATGTGGCTGCCGAAGGAAAAGCCATTGCAAAGGTCAATGATTTGGTAATTTTCGTACCATATGTCGTTCCGGGTGATGTAGTAGACCTGCAAATTAAGAGAAAAAAACATCATTATGCTGAAGCTGAAGCGGTGAAGTTCCATGAATACTCCCCCGTAAGAGCAGTTCCGTTCTGCCAGCACTACGGTGTTTGCGGCGGTTGCAAATGGCAGGTGCTCCCCTATTCTGAGCAGATACGATATAAGCAAAAACAAGTAACGGACAACCTTACCCGCATCGGGAAAATAGAACTTCCGGAAATATTGCCGATACTCGGTTCCGAAAAAACGGAGTTCTACCGGAATAAACTCGAGTACACTTTTTCCAACAAACGCTGGCTGACAACGGAAGAAGTCCGGCAGAATGTAGTGTATGAGCAAATGAATGCGGTGGGTTTCCACATACCCAATGCGTTTGACAAAGTATTGGCCATAGAGAAATGTTGGCTGCAGGATGACATATCCAACCGCATCCGCAATGCCGTACGCGACTTTGCTTACGAGCACGATTATTCGTTCATCAATCTGCGCACTCAGGAAGGAATGTTACGCAACATGATTGTACGCACTTCCAGTACCGGCGAACTGATGGTTATCCTCATCTGCAAAATAGAGAAAGACGAGGAAATGGCTTTGTTCAATCAGTTATTGCAATATGTGGCAGATACTTTCCCCGAAATAACGTCTTTGCTATACATTATTAATAATAAATGCAACGACACCATCACCGACCTCGACGTACATACCTTCAAAGGCAAAGATCACATCTTTGAGGAAATGGAGGGACTGCGCTTCAAGATAGGCCCCAAGTCTTTCTACCAGACTAATTCCGAACAGGCATACAACCTATACAAAGTTGCCCGTAACTTTGCCGGACTCACCGGTAACGAATTGGTCTACGACCTTTATACCGGTACAGGAACCATTGCCAACTTCGTATCCAAGCAAGCACGCCAGGTCATCGGGATTGAATATGTGCCCGAAGCCATTGAAGACGCCAAAGTCAATTCGGAAATCAACGGCATACAAAACACATTGTTCTTTGCCGGCGACATGAAAGACATGCTGACGCAGGATTTCATCAATGAATACGGACGCCCGGATGTAATTATCACCGACCCTCCCCGCGCAGGCATGCATCAGGATGTGATTGACGTTATCCTGTTTGCAGAGCCCAAACGGATTGTATACGTAAGCTGCAACCCGGCCACCCAGGCAAGAGACTTACAGTTGCTCGATGCAAAATACAAAGTAAAAGCTGTCCAACCGGTGGATATGTTCCCGCATACTCATCATGTGGAAAACGTGGTACTGCTTGAGTTGAAAAATCCGGCATAAAGAGAAGGGAAATCTAAAGTAGTACTTTAGGAAGCTGAAATAGAACTTTAGAGAGCTATTAAATCATTAATCACAAATTATTATTCTCGTGGCAAAAGAAAAAATTAGAGCAAGAGCACGCACGCAATATACGGACTATATGGTGAAGGAGCCTATGGAACTGATGGAATTCCTGGCTGCCAAAATGCCGGATGCCAGTCGTACCAAGCTGAAATCATTATTGAGCAAGCGCATTGTATATGTAGACAGTGTTATCACCACACAATACAATTTCCCTTTGAAACCCGGCATGAAAGTGCAAATCAGTCGTGAGAAAGGGCGCAAAGAGTTCAGCAACAGACTGCTGAAAATAGTATATGAGGATGCTTATATCATTGTTGTCGAGAAGATGCAGGGGCTGCTGTCCGTCAATACGGAAAGGCAGAAGGAACGCACTGCCTACACCATATTAAACGAATACGTTCAACGGTCGGGCAGGCAACATCGCGTATATATCGTGCACCGTTTGGATCGTGACACGTCGGGATTGATGATGTTTGCCAAAGACGAAAAGACACAGAACACATTGCGTGACAACTGGCATAACATTGTAACAGACCGACGCTATGTAGCTGTTGTTGCAGGTGAAATGGAAAACAATGCCGGCATGGTAAGATCATGGCTTACCGACCGCAAACTTTACGTATATTCCAGTCCGACGGACGATGGCGGAAAAGAGGCTGTTACTCATTATCGTACAATAAAACGTGCCAACGGCTTCTCGCTTGTAGAATTGGTTCTGGAAACGGGACGCAAGAACCAAATTCGTGTACATATGCAGGATTTGGGACATCCCATTATAGGCGACGGACGATATGGACTGGAAGAGGTAAATCCCATCAACCGACTGGCGCTGCACGCTTTCAAGCTCTGTTTCCATCATCCAGTAACCGGAGAACTGATGCAGTTTGAAACACCTTATCCGGGGGAGTTCAAGAAATTGTTTCTAAAACAGAAATAAAGCGGTTCCGCACGATACAGTTCAAAACATAAAAAAAGGAAGGCTGCCATGAAACAGCCTTCCTTTTTTATATCAATATCCCACTCGACGCAAGACTAAGGAAATACCATCATAGCCCTCCAAATAGTCTTCGTAATAATCATAATACCAACCGGAAAGAGAGACGCGGTCGGCCCATGAACCCGCAATACATGCTCTATCATTATGGCCGAAGTCCAATATTATTGTACCGGACGGCGCATCCCAATATTGTTCATCTTCAAAATACCAGTCGAAAGTACCGGAGTCTCCCCCTTCTATCCGATAACTGCCGGTTCTGTTCTCGTTGAAGATAAAAGAAGCATCACGAGCTCCGACTTGCCCTGCCCATGTACCAGACAACCAATATTCCGTATCATCCGTTTCACAAGAACTTAATCCCAATACCAGAATACATAGAAGCAACACTCTCGAATATTTCATCATATTATTCCTTATCCTTTACTATTTATAATTCGCATCTACCAACATCATCACTTCTCCGTTCAGTTTTCCGGACAAATAATGTTCACGTACCCATACATTCTCAAATATCTTGGTTGTGTTATCGGCAAAAGTCAATCGTATAGCCTCCTTACTCTCATCCAGCCAACGCCATGAAAATTCCCGGTCAACAGTAACCTTACCACCGGCTTCATAGGTTATCGTAACTTCCTGCCCCTTATTGTTTGCACCGAACTTAAGCAGATAGGTATATGCTTCACCATCTTCTCCCGATTCATCCACCCAATTCTTTCCACATAATTTCTCATCACTATTCTGTATTGTAGTATAATAAATATCATCTCCACAAGAAGCCATTCCCATAGTTATTACACACAACAGCATTATTTTCGCAAAATCTAAAATCTTCATGTTTATCAAGTTTAGTTAATATTTATGGGCAAACATACATAAAAATATTGAAACACTTAATACTTCGCCTGAAATTTCTTGTAGAAGACAGCGAATAAAACAAAACCCACCAACGCAAAAGGCACACCTGCCAAAGCCGGATAACGGTATCCGCCGCTAAGAGCCAATCCACCTACGTATGCTCCGATAGCATTACCCAAATTGAACGCTATTTGCACACAAGCGCCACCCAGCATCTCTCCGCCGGGAGCAACACGAATAATCAACACCTGTTCGGGACTTGAAACAGCAAACAACCCTGCTGTACAAAGCGCCATCAGAATGGCAGAACACCATGGGTTGGGCGACAGGAAAAATATCATCAGCAACAAGATACAAATCATACCTTGCACTACCGTACCAACCTTACCCGGAGTATATCTGTCGGAAAGTCTGCCACTCACAAGATTGCCGACCACCATGCCAAAGCCTGCCAGAACCATCAATGCCGTCACGCTTTCAGCGCTAAAACCTGAGACATTTGTCAGCAACGGTGTAATGTAACTATACCAACAGAAAACCCCGCCATTGCCCAAAGCAGTCGCCCCCAATATCAACCAGGGAGCAGGTGTCTTTAAGAAGCGAAATTGACCTTTGAAACCGGTATCTTTCAGTCCCTCTATCACAGGAACCCACCGCCATATATAATAAAGGACGATCAGCCCCCAACAACCCACCAGCAAGAATGTCACCCGCCAAGAGAGCATATGGCTCAATGAAGTACCCAGCGGTACGCCAAACAAATTGGCAACCGTCATGCCTGCTATCATAATGGATACGGCTTCCGAGCTTTTTCCCTCATCCGCCAGCTTGCCTGCCACAATAGATGCAACTCCAAAATATGCCCCATGCGGCAAGCCCGAAATGAAACGCGCTGCCAACAGCAACCAGTAATCGGGAGCCATTGCGGCACCCAGATTCCCCACCAGCATCAAGGCCATCAACACCAGCAGAATATGTTTCAACGGACGTTTGCGTGCCACAATCAGCATAGGGGCACCGGCACACACTCCCAGTGCGTAGGCAGAAATGAAATGTCCCGCAACCGGAATACTAATATTTAAATCTCGGGCAACATAAGGCAAAATACCCATCATTGTGAATTCGGCAATACCCAATCCTAACGTACCGAATGCTAATGCAATAAGACTCTTCTTCATCTGAAAAAATACAACCTATATAACAATCTTTTTACCGCCGCAAAAGTAATATATTGTACGTTCTTAAACTATTTATTTTATAAAAAACCAACTAAAAATTTGTACAGCACAAATATAACCTATACTTTTGGCCCTCCGAAAATATAGGACTTCTCCTATATATTACAATTCAATAACCAATTTGTATAACTAAAAGTTAAGAAGAAAAAGATGAAAAAGTTTGTAATCTTATTATTTGTTGCAATGGCTGCTTTATCAGCAAAAGCGCAGGTTTATGTTGGTGGAACAGTGGCTTTATGGCACAATGACGACCTTGACGCAACAACTTTTGCGTTGAATCCGGAAGTAGGATACAACCTGAACGAGAAACTGGCTATCGGTGGTGTATTGACATTTGCACACAGCAAGCTGGATGAAGGAAAATACAATGCCTTCGCCCTTGCACCATACGCACGTTACTCTTATTATGAAAACAAAGTTGTCCGTCTTTTCATTGACGGAGGACTGGGCTTCTCCACTCAAAAGGTAAAAGGTTTGGATTCCGTAAACGGTTTTGAAATCGGTTTCAAACCGGGTATCGCCATCAAACTGAATGACAAGTTCAGCGTACTTGCCAAATGCGGTTTCCTGGGTTACAGAGACGATTATATGGATACGGAAAGCGGTTATGGCTTTGGCTTCACCAGCGAGGACCTTTCAGTAGGTTTCCACTATGAGTTCTGATTCATACCAAACATTGATATGTCAAAGGGGTGTTCCGCAGGAGCATCCCTTTTTTATTACCATGCCATCAGCAGCACAAGACACACGCACCCTGAGAAGAAAAAAACAAGGAAAAGGCGGTTCCGATAAATGTTTTTCCGCTTCCGATGGTACAAGCGCCTGCAATATTGTGTACTTTTGCAGTATCATAAAAAGAAAATGCAATGAAAAAGTTCGTAAAAGGAGTCCGGTTTACTCCTAAAAATTATTCCGATGAAGTAGAAGCCAAAATTCAACATTATAAAAGAGAAGGTTACAAACTACCGTCAAGACATTTATTGCGTACAGAAGAACAACTGGCAGGCATACGCGAAAGTGCAAAAATAAACACCGCATTGCTCGATTACATTTCAGAGAATATTCGCGAAGGGATGTCTACCGCAGAAATAGACCACATGGTATATTGCTTCACGACAGACCATGATGCCATTCCCGCCCCTTTCCTGTACGAGGGGTTCCCCAAAAGCGTATGCGTCAGCATCAATGACGTAGTGTGCCATGGCATCCCCAGCACCAAAGAATTTCTGCGCAGTGGAGATATTGTCAACGTAGATGTATCTACCATATATAAAGGATATTTCTCCGACGCCTCGCGCATGTATATGATCGGAGAGGTAAGCCCGGAGATGCAACGCCTCGTACAAGTAACCAAAGAATGTCGCGACCTCGGCATACAAGCTGCCCGGCCTTGGGCACGACTGGGCGACGTCGGCGCCGCCATTCAAGAACACGCCGAGAAGAACGGTTACAGTGTAGTGCGCGACCTCTGCGGACATGGCGTAGGCGTCAAGTTCCATGAAGAGCCGGATGTGGAACACTTCGGCAAGCGTGGTACGGGCATGCTGATAGTACCGGGAATGACGTTCACCATCGAACCGATGATCAACATGGGCACTTACGATGTTTTCATTGACGAAGCCGACGGCTGGACAGTATGCACAGACGACGGCCTGCCTTCCGCCCAATGGGAAAGTATGATCCTTATTACCGAAGACGGAAACGAGATACTGACGCAATAAGCATAAGCCCGCAGGCCGCAGGATATTCCCCGGTGCGGTACTCTCCGTACCAACCGTTGGTATTCCTTGTACCACACTTTGGTATTATCGGTACCCAACGTTGGTACAACGGATACCACCCTTTGAAACAGAATTTTCAGTTCATTGCAACTATATTTCCCATACATCATTATGAATATCGTACTATTAGTCGTTGGAATTATCGCAGGAGCCATTATCGGCTATTTGACAGCCGGCAGAAAAGCCGCTGCCCTAAAAACACAAGTAGAAGCCGCCGAAGAGCGTGAAGCCCTACTGAATCGCACCGCCGAAGAACGTATCACCCGCGAACGCTCCATTGCGGAAGAACGCTTGCAGGAGGCTAACCGCCAAGCCTCGGAACGCCTTAGCGCACAAGAACGGCTCTTTGCCGAACGCATTTCCGAACAGGCACGCAATCTCAATGAACGCCTTGTCCAGCAGGAACGTTCTTTCTGCGAACGCCTTGCCGAGCAGCAAAAGCAATGGGAACAGCGCCTCACCCAACAGAAGGAAGAGGCCGAAGCCCTGCACAAACGCATGAATACGGAGTTTGAGAACCTTTCAAACCGCATCTTCCAAAGCAAAACCGAAGATTTCACCAAACTAAATGCCGAACATCTGGGCAACCTGCTGCGTCCGTTGGACGAAAAGATAAAAGATTTCAAGGAAAAGGTAGAGCAAGTGTACAGCACCGAAGCCAAAGAGCGCTTCTCCTTAGGCGAGCGCATCAAGGAACTGGTGGAGCTGAACAACCGTCTCAGCGAAGACGCCAACAACCTGACACGCGCCCTGAAGGGAGACTCCAAGATGCAAGGCAACTGGGGTGAGATGATTTTAGAGCGCCTGCTGCAAGCATCAGGCCTGATTGAAGGCGAGCACTATTTCCGTCAGGAGTTTCTGAAAGACGAACGAGGGGAAGCTATTGTCAGTGAAGAAAGCGGACAAAAGATGCAACCGGACATCCTTATCAAATACCCAGATGAACGCGAAATGATAATAGACTCCAAAGTGTCTCTCACTGCCTACGCAGCCTATACATCTGCCGAAGACCGGGAAGAGCAGGCACGTTGGCTCAAGGCGCATTTGCAGTCTGTCCGCAGCCACATCGATGAACTCAGCCGGAAGGATTATTCGCACTATGACATCAAATCGCCGGACTTCGTAATGATGTTCATTCCCACCGAAGGCGCTTATCTGCTTGCCATACAGAGCGATGCCAACCTTTGGGAATACGCCTACAATAAGAAAGTAGTATTGATGAGCCCCACCAACCTCATCAGCGCCCTGCGTCTCTCGCTCGACCTGTGGAAACGGGAAAACCAAGTGAAAAACGTACAGGCTATCATCAAACGCGGTACGGCCCTGTATGAAAAGATAGTAGGCTTCACCGACACTTTCCTCACCCTCGGCGACCGCATGGCGACTTTGCAAAAAGACTATGACAAGGCGCTCAACCAATTGTCCGAAGGAAACGGAAGCGTAGTCCGCCAAGCAGAAATGCTGAAAGATATGAGCCTCACCCCCAAAAAGCGTATCTCGGCAAGACTGCTGCCTAAAGAAGAGATACAGGAAGAAACGGAAGATGAAGAATAAAACTCAAGGCCAGCCAAAGGAAGTTATTCAGCTTTCGGCAACACTATGTTCAGCACCACATATCCCAATACCCCAGCGAGCAACGTTCCCAAAAGCACGCCGAATTTCGCTTGGTTCAACAGTTCCGGATATGCATCTGCAAACGAAAGGTTGGCTATAAACAAAGATACCGTAAAGCCGATGCCTCCCAGCAGGGAAACGCCTGCTATATTTTTCCAATTCATGCCGGCAGGCATCAGAGCCAAACCACTTTTTATCGATAGCCACGTAAACAGATATATACCCAGGAATTTGCCCAAAAGCAGACCGGCAGCCACAGCCATACTTACATCTCCCACAATATTGCCGCTACCGCTGAATACCACACCGGCATTGGCAAAGGCAAACAAAGGTAAAATCACAAAGTTCACAGCCCCATGCAAATTGTCCTCCAACGACTGCAACGGGCTGATAACATGATCGGACGCACGTTCCACCTGTTTCAACGTAGCAATCTGCGCATTTGTCAGCACTATATTATCCGATTTGGAGGCAGGGAACTCCCCTATAATATCACGAATTCGCTTGATATATTTACCGGCATCCAGACGGGGACGGGCCGGTATCACGAATGCCAGTATCACCCCGGAAATAGTGCTATGTATGCCCGACTGCAAGAAGAGGTACCAAATTATTATACCGAAGAACAAAAAGAAAATCTTCTGCGTCACCCCCAACTTGCCCATATAATAAAGGAATATATACAGGATAGCCGCTACAATCAGGTATCCGTATGCCACGTCAGTACTATAAAACAGTGCAATCACCAATATTCCCCCGATGTCATCAACCACAGCAAAAGCAGTCAGGAATATCTTCAGGCTCAACGGAACACGCTTGCCCAGCAAACTGAGCACCCCCAAAGAAAATGCAATATCCGTGGCCATAGGAATGGCCATTCCCCTGGTTTCAGGAGTACCGGAAATAACCAATAACGAATAAATCAGAACCGGAACCACCATGCCGCCACATGCCGCGACAAAAGGTAAAGCAGCCTTCCGGAAAGAAGACAGTTCCCCTACCAGCAACTCACGCTTTATCTCCAACCCCACTGCCAGAAAGAACACTGTCATCAGACAGTCATTGATGAATTCTATCATTTTCAACGGATGCCCGCCATGCGAAAGTAAATTGAAATTACCGACACGCAGATGAAGTTCCTGAAGCAAGAAGTCCTGATATATCGGCGACAAAGAAGAGTTGGCTATGAGAGCAGCCAGAATAGCGGTCAGAAACAAAAGGATACTCGCCACTATATTCAGCGACGAAATGTGTTTCAAAGTACGTAGAATAATCATAAGTATTTGATTTAAGATTTTATCCTTCTCCGGAAAGAAGGTGTGTCAAAACTAACATTAACTATCATTTTACTCTGTCATTAGCTTCGCTCAAAACCTCTTCTGCCTTTTTTCATTAAGGTATAGTCAGAGCGAAGCGAAGAACCTACTCTCTTTGTGAGTAGGAGAAGAGATGCTTCACTACGTTCTGCATGACAGACTATACATTAGCGTAAGAAATAAAAAGATATTTTGAGCGAAGCTAATGATATGCTTGTCAGAGTTTTGACACACCCTCCCTATAAACCTGACAGCGCCACTTTCCTCACCCACAACACAAATATAGCTGTTAAAATTAAATCAAGCACTATGTATGTGAATTATTTAGCAGCTAATCCAATTTCAGCACAGCCAGGAATGCTTTCTGCGGAACTTCTACGTTACCGATTTGCTTCATCCTTTTCTTACCTCTCTTCTGCTTTTCAAGCAGCTTGCGTTTACGGCTTACGTCACCTCCATAACATTTTGCAGTAACATCCTTACGAACTGCCTTTATTGTTTCGCGGGAAATAATCTTAGCCCCGATAGCCGCCTGAATGGCAATATCAAACTGCTGCCTTGGAATCAGGTCTTTCAGTTTCTCGCACATCCGGCGTCCCAACTCGTAGGCGTTATCAAAGTGAGTCAAGGTAGAAAGCGCATCCACCGGTTCGCCATTCAACAGAATATCCAGCTTTACCAGTTTGGACGGACGGAATCCGTTTGCATGATAGTCAAAAGAAGCATACCCTTTGGAAATACTTTTCAGCTTATCGTAAAAGTCGATAACGATTTCTCCAAGCGGCATGTCATAGTATATCTCCACACGATTACCGGAAATATATTCCTGTTTCACCAACTCACCGCGCTTACCCAGACATAACGTCATAATCGGTCCGATATAGTCCGTAGTAGTAATCACAGATGCGCGGATGTAGGGCTCTTCAATGCGGTCTATCAACGTTGGATCGGGCATGCTGCCGGGATTATGCACCTCGGTCATGTGTCCCTGCTTGTCATAAATGTTATAAGACACGTTAGGCACAGTAGTGATGACATTCATATCGAACTCGCGGTCCAAACGCTCCTGCACAATCTCCATATGAAGCAGTCCCAGGAACCCGCAACGGAAACCAAAACCCAGCGCCAATGAAGACTCCGGCTGGAAAGTCAATGAAGCATCATTCAGTTGCAATTTCTCCAACGAAGAGCGCAAATCTTCAAAATCTTCCGCCTCAATAGGATATACGCCGGCAAAAACCATTGGTTTCACTTCCTCAAACCCGGCAATAGCTTCCTTGCATGGACGGGCTATGTGGGTAATCGTATCACCTACCTTTACTTCTTTGGAAGTCTTGATGCCCGAAATGATATAACCTACGTCACCCGTACGCAATTCCTGCCGGGCCACCATATCCATTTTCAAAACACCTATTTCGTCCGCATCGTATTCCTTGCCCGTATTGAAGAACTTCACCTTGTCTCCCTTCCGGATGACACCGTTCACAATCTTGAAGTAAGCAATAATGCCCCGGAAAGAGTTGAATACAGAATCGAAGATCAGAGCCTGCAACGGCGCTTCCTCATCACCTTCGGGATGCGGAACACGCTCAACGACTGCCTCAAGAATCTCCTCAACCCCCATTCCCGTCTTACCGGAAGCGCGGATTATCTCCTCACGCTTACAGCCGAGCAACTCTACAATTTCATCCTCTACTTCTTCGGGCATGGCGCTCGCCATATCACACTTATTGATAACCGGAATAATCTCCAAGTCATGCTCGATGGCCATGTAGAGATTGGAAATGGTTTGCGCCTGCACGCCTTGAGACGCATCCACAATGAGCAACGCCCCCTCACAAGCGGCAATAGAGCGAGACACCTCGTATGAGAAGTCCACATGTCCCGGGGTGTCTATCAGGTTCAGAATATACTTCTCCCCCTTGTACATATACTCCATCTGGATAGCATGGCTCTTAATGGTGATACCTCTCTCCTTCTCCAAGTCCATATCATCCAACATCTGTCCTTCAGTCACTTGAATAGTATTGGTGAACTCCAGCAGACGGTCAGCTAAAGTTGATTTACCATGATCGATATGGGCAATGATGCAAAAGTTACGTATATTCTTTTTCATTTGTTTCTAAAATTTTGGTGTGCAAAGATACTAAAAGGAGAAGACAAAAAAAAATGCGTTGATAACATATCAAATGTATCAACGCATTTTTTATAACATTCCAATCTCTTTCTTAGTTCAGTTTTACAAACAGTTCGCCTTCAACTTCTTGAGTAGAAATTTTATCTTCTCTCAACAACCAGCCAAGACCCAGGAACAAATCTTTGTCTACCAATTTCGTAGCTTTCTTGATTTGCTTAGCAGTTAAACCTTCAGTTCCATTCAGTACATTCCAAATTTTTCCTGCAGTTTCACCAGCTTTCTCTTTCAACATTTTCTCTTTATTTTTAGTTAGACATGCTTAAAAATCCGTTTCCCACAAAGAAGAATCAGATTTTATTTCAGCGGCAAAGATAGTTATTTTTATGTTATATAACACGTTAACTGCCTTTTTTTTCGCTTTTCTGTCATAAAAACGGCTAATTTCTGCTTATTCCTGCTGTTTTTCCAAATACTCGGCCCATATTGTCGCCGCCTCTTCCACCATTTTCGCACAAGGACGCTTGGCATAATATTGTTCCGTACGCGCTTCGGGAGTGGAAGAACCTTCCGGTTTCTTCAATCCCAGCAACTCAGCGCAGATCATTGAACCGTTACGCTTCTTGAACTCTTCTGCAAGTTCCTGCACCAACGCATAATTGGCGGCTTTTCCCTCGCGGTCTTTACCGTCGACGGCGCCTTTTTCCAGTCCCGCCAGCAAAAACATACCACAGGCGGCACCACAAGTCTGACGCATCCGTCCGATGCCCCCACCAAAGGAAGCAGACATCCGCAATGCCTGTTCTTCCGTAAAGCCATACATGTCTGCAAAGGCAGCCACTACCGATTGTGAGCAGTTGTACCCGCTTTTAAACAGTCCAACAGCTTTTTCTATTCTGTCATTCGTCATATCTCAATCTGCTATTTCCAACATCATAGGACAATGATCCGAGTGTACTGCATCATTCAGAATACGCGCATCTTTCAGCATCGGACGCACCGACTCATTCACCATACAATAATCTATACGCCAACCTTTATTCTTCGCCCGCGAATTGAAACGATAGCTCCACCATGTATACTCCTGCTTGTCGGGATGAAGCAAGCGGAAAGTATCTATGAAACCTTCATTCAGAAAACGGGTCATCCATTCCCTCTCCTCCGGCAAAAAACCACTATTCGTGGCGTTACGGACGGGATCGTGAATGTCTATTGCTTCATGGCAGATATTATAATCTCCGCAAAGGATTAATTTTGGACGGGTGCGCTGCAACTCCACTACATATTGACGGAACTTTTCCAACCACACCATCTTAAATGCCTGCCGTTCGTCACCGCTTGTTCCCGAAGGATGATAAACACTCACAATGGACAAGTCGCCATAATCGGCACGCATAAAGCGCCCTTCACTATCATATTCCTCCATGCCCATGCCATATTCCACATGGTCCGGTTCACGTTTGGTCAGGATGGCTACTCCACTATACCCTTTCTTCCGGGCCGAATACAAATAATGCTTGTATCCCAATGCGTCCAACGCCTCTGCCGGATACTGCTCCGGCTGCAATTTGGTTTCCTGCAGGCACAACACATCCGGTTGTTCGTTTGCCAGCCATTCGGGAAGTCCCTTAGTTACGGCAGCCCGCAAACCGTTTACATTATAGGTTATAATCTTCATATCTGTATATTGTTGAATCCACTTATTCAGCTTTTTTGTGTTGCTTTTCCCATTCCAGCAATTGTACCTTATGTTCCAATCCCCAATGGTAACCGCCCAACGTCCCGTCGGTACGTAGCACCCGGTGGCAGGGAATCAATACGGCAACCGGATTATCCCCAATTGCCGTACCTACGGCCCGGTACGCCTTCGGATTTTGCAATGCTGCAGCAATCTCTCCGTAAGTAGCTGTTTCACCGAAAGGTATTTTCAGCAATTCGTTCCATACACGTAACTGAAAATCAGTTCCTTTCAGATGCAAAGGCACTGTCTCCATATTTTCCTCATCTGCAGACAAAGCGGCCAGTGCCCTACGTTGATGCTCATCCGTACCTATCTCAAAAAACACTCCGGGAAATCTGTTCATCATCTCGCTCTCTGCCATATCTCTACCCCTCACTACGAAAGCCATATAGCATACGCCTTGAGGTGTTGAAGCAACCAACACTTCTCCCAGAAATGTCTCTGCAAAAGAAAACTTTACTGTCAGCCCCGGAAGTTTATGTGACAGTTCGCCGTCAGCCAACTTTTCTATTGTTATAAATCTTTCATTCAATAAGTTCCGCTCCATTATAAACTAGATATTAATAACATAATATTCAATACAGTAACAACGATAGCAATCGTGTAAAGCACCAATGTGCTCCACCTGCTATTTACGTATTGTCCCATTACTTTGCGGGACGAAGTGAGACTTACTTGCAGGAACACCGTAAATGGTAACTGAATACTCAAAATCATCTGCGAAATCAGCAGTCCTTTAAAAGGGTCCCCAATAAAGAAAATCAACAATAATGCAATACCTAAGGAAAGAATCACCCCCACCTGGGAGTGGCTGTCCTTAATGTGGTATGACTCACCGAAAATACCGGCAAATATGGAACCTGCCGCCATGCCGCTTGTTATTGTGGAAGATATGCCCGCCATCAACAAAGCCAGCGCAAACACTACGGCAGCACTGCTTCCCAGCAAGGGTTCCAACAGTGACTTTGCCTGTTGCAGTTCCTCTACCTGAATCCCACTCTTAAAGAAAGTAGCGGCAGCCAGCAGAATCATCGCACTATTAATGGCCCACCCCACAATCATCGAAAACAGCGTGTCAAACAGTTCATACTTCAAGACCTTACGAATCGAAGCATCATCCTGTTTGTTGTACTCATGGCTCTGTATCACCTCCGAGTGAAGGAACAAATTATGAGGCATCACCACAGCTCCAAGCACGCTCATTATAATAAGCATGCTCCCTTCCGGAAACGAGGGCGTCACCCACCCCTGCACAGCCACCGGCCAGTCAATCTTAACGAGAAACAGTTCATAGATGAACGAAAGCCCTATGACAGACACAAATGCAATGATGGAGCGCTCTATTTTCTTATAAGAATTAGTGAAAAGCATTACTGAAACGAAAACCGCAGTCAGCACCGAACCCCATACAATCGGAATATCCAGCAACATCTGCAATGCAATGGCCCCACCCAAAATCTCGGCCAAAGAGGTGGATATGGAAGCCAGTACAGCCGTCCCCAATACAGGTCGTGACACCCACTTGGGAGTGTACTGTGTAGCTGCTTCCGACAGACATAGCCCGGTTACGATGCCCAAGTGTGCCACATTATGCTGAAGAATAATCAGCATGACCGTAGACAAAGTGACTACCCACAGCAACGAATAACCAAATTCAGAACCTGCCGCAAAATTAGACGCCCAGTTCCCCGGATCAATAAAACCTACCGTAACCAATAATCCCGGACCAATATATTTAAATACATCCAAACCACCCAAATAGCGTTTATGGTCTTTCCGCTTTAAGTCCTTAAAAATATTCTTCATTTCGTTGTTGTTATTTTGAGAGTGTAAAAGTACTCAAATAAAAACAAATACACTATAACTTGGTTCAAAACAGCAAAAGTTATCCTGCCGGCAGAAAAAATCATCCCATGAGATGAATATATTCGTCCCGTAAGACAAATTTATTCATCTCATGGGATGAATATATTCATCTCACGAGATGATTTTTTTCACCTCGTGAGACGTTTTTAAGCCACAATAGTCTAATATCCCATTTCGTGCAATGCTTTACACAGCTGATCCGGGCAGGAAGTGGGACGTCCACCGCACCGTATACCTTCCAGACGGGAGATAACCTCGTTCACCGGCATCCCGGCAACCAAGCGGGACAAGCCTTGCAAATTGCCGTTGCAGCCACCCCAGAAAGCTATGTCCTTTACTATTCCGTCTTCTACTTCAAGCTCGATATTGCTACTGCACGTACCTTTAGTCTTGTAAGTATAAGTCATTATTCTTCGCTTTCTTCAGGCTTCATATTCGTATAAACCGTCTGCACGTCGTCAAATTCTTCCAGACGTTCCACCATCTTATCAATCGTTTCACGATGCGCCGGCTCAACATCTTTCAAGTCATTGGCAATGTAGGTAAACTCACCACCGACATCTTCAAAGCCGCCCTCTTCCAAATGTTTCTGAATAGCGGCGTAGCTCTTCGGATCACCATAAATAGTGATTGTACCTTCTTCTTCATCCTCTTCATAGTCTTCGTCAATATCAAAGTCAATCATGTCAAGAATGAATTCTTCCATGTCCATGCCGTCTTTCTTCTTGAAAGTGAACATACATTTATGATCGAACAAGAAAGCCAGTGACCCCATTGTTCCCAAGTTTCCGCCAAACTTGTTGAATACGCTACGCACATCAGCTACCGTACGGGTAGGATTATCGGTCAGTGTATCAACGAATACGGCTACACCATGAGGACCATATCCCTCATAAGTCATGCTCTTGTAGTCGCTTTGGTCTTTACCCATTGCATTCTTGATGGCACGTTCAATGTTATCCTTCGGCATGTTTTCACGCTTGCAAGTAGCGATAACCGAACGCAATGTAGGGTTGTTTTCCGGCTCAGGTCCGCCGGCTTTCACTGCAATAGCAATTTGTTTACCCAGTCTTGTAAAGGTCTTAGCCATGTGACCCCATCTTTTCAATTTGGCAGCTTTTCTATATTCAAACGCTCTTCCCATTGGAACTAAATATTTATGATTTATGATTTTATTCTTAATACTTTCCTTAACGCAGTTTCGCTCCCAGCTTATCTTCCAGATTCTTCACCAGTTTAGACATGATTTTATCAATCATTTTGTCGTTTAAAGTCTGGTTTTCATCCTGCAATAAGAAACTTACGGCATACGATTTCTTACCGGCTTCCAGATTCTTGCCTTCGTAAACGTCGAAGAGAGATACTTCTTTCAGCAGCTTCTTCTCTGTTTCATAAGCAATCTTCTCGATTTCGGCAAACTGTACTTTCTTGTCAAGCAACAAAGCAAGGTCACGTTTCACAGCCGGGAACTTGGAGATTTCGGTATAATTTACCTTTACGTTCTTGATAGCCTTCATCAGCTCTTTCCAGTTCAGGTCGGCATAGTACACCTCGTTATCTATGTCAAACGCTTTCAGGAGTTTTCTTGTCACCACACCGAAAGTAGCCAGACGTTTGCCGCCTCTTGTCTGTACGGACAGCGCAGCAGCATAGATGTCATCGGTCAGATTACCGACTACCAAATCGTGCATCTTCAGTCCCAGACGGGCAAAGATATTTTCAACATACGCCTTCAGTTCGTATACCGAACTATCCTCGTCTTGATGCGCCCACGAGTTGGAAACTCTTTTACCGGTAACCCACAAGCCCAGATGATAATCTTCCGAGTAAGGAGCGAGCGCTTTTTCAGGATTGCGCTTCTCTTCGTTGAAGTAATAGCAGTTACCGAATTCAAAGAACCTCAAATCCGAATTCTTACGGTTGGCATTGTGAGAAATACTCTCCAATCCGCCAAAGAGCAGCGACTGGCGCATAGCGTTCAAATCGGCGCTAAGCGGATTCATCAACATCACAAGGTTCTTGGCAGGATAGGATTCCAAACCGTCGTAATATGCGGCACGCGTCAACGAGTTATTCAGGATTTCATTGAAACCGCATCCCACCAACTGTTCGGCAACCAGATTCTGCAGTCGGTTGGACTTGTCCCACTCACCTTTCGTTGTCAGGCTGGACTTCAATGCAGTCGGAATCTCTACATTATTATAACCGTAAATACGGAGAATATCTTCTATCACGTCACAATCGCGCTGCACATCCACACGATAAGGCGGTACATCCAGTGTCAGGCCTTCTGCCGTTTCGGCTACGATCTTCATTTCCAGACTCGCCACGATGCTCTTTACTGTCTCTGCCGGAATCACCTTACCTATCAGTGAATGAACCTTCTCATAGGAAAGTTCCACCCGGAAGTCTTGGGCAGGAGCAGCACACACATCCTTTATATCGGAAGATATAGTACCGCCGGCAAGCTCTTTCACCATTATTGCAGCCAGTTTCAGGCAATAAAGAGTAATATTCGGATCGACACCTCTTTCAAAACGGAAAGAAGCATCTGTATTCAAGCCATGACGACGGGCGGTCTTGCGCACCCAGGTAGGATGAAAATAAGCACTTTCGAGGAATATATCTTTGGTATCTTCCGTAGAACCGGAATCCAATCCGCCAAACACTCCGGCGATACACATGGCCTCTTCTTTGTTGCAGATCATCAGGTCGCGTTCGCTCAACTTGCGTTCTACACCGTCCAAAGTGACAAAAGGGGTACCTTCAGGCATTGTCTTCACAACGACTTCACCGCCCTTAATCTTGTCGGCATCGAAGCAGTGAAGCGGCTGACCGAATGCATGAACAATATAGTTCGTGATATCCACCACATTATTAATGGGACGCAGGCCGATGATACGGAGCTTGTTTTGCAACCACTCCGGACTCTCCTTTACGGTTACACCTTTTACGGTAACTCCGGCATAACGCGGACAAGCCTCGCTGTTTTCCACCGTAACCTTGATGTCCAAATCGTGGTTCTCAACGGCAAAAGCATCCACAGACGGTTTTTTCAAAGAAGTCGGCAGGCCGTTCTGTACCAGATAAGCGTACAAGTCGCGAGCCACACCGTAGTGTGAACAAGCATCGGCGCGGTTGGGAGTGATATCCACTTCCAGCACATAGTCGCTCTTGATGTTATAATAGTCTTTGGCGAGTGTGCCCGGCACAGCCGTTTCCGGCAATACGATGATACCTGCATGGTCTGTACCGATACCGATTTCATCTTCCGCACAAATCATACCGTTGGACTCTACGCCGCGAAGCTTTGATTTCTTGATTGTAAAACATTCATCACCGTCGTAAAGTTTTGCACCCAAAGTAGCTACCACCACTTTCTGCCCGGCTGCCACGTTAGGCGCACCGCATACTATCTGCACAGGCTCACCCTGTCCCAGATTTACGGTAGTGATGTGCATGTGGTCTGAATTAGGATGAGCTTCGCATGTCAGGACTTCTCCAATGACCAAACCTTCCAGTCCGCCTTTAATGGTTTGCACTTCTTCCACGCTTCCAGTTTCCAATCCAATGGAAGTAAGTGCAGCGGCAACTTCATCCGGTGTCAAATCAAAATCGACATACTCTTTCAACCAATTATAAGAGATATTCATATCATTATTTTTTTATTGTTTCCAAAAGTGACCCGCAAAGTTAATAAGATTTTTCGAGTAGATAAGGCAAATGCTTCAAGAAATCTTTGATAAGATATATTCTTTCACCTGTTCCCAAGACTTATTAATTAACATATCCGGCATCGGTTCCTTTTCCGCATCGTCAAAATACACCAAACTTTTCATTGCCATGAAAACAGAGCCATCATCATATTTAGTAGAATAGAAGTCTAAAATTTCATTTAAAGAAAGATGATGCAATAAAAAAGAAATATCAATAAAATCCTTTTTAGTTCCCCTACCAATAACAGCCGTTACTTTCATAGCAGCAATATCTTTAATTCCAGCCATGCGTATTCCTTGGTCTACAACTGGTTTATCAAGCCATTGATACCTGTAATTTACAATATCAACTTTAATCCCATCAACCAAATAAATATGTATATGGGGAGATTCTTTCAATACAATAAGAGAGGCTACGGTTTTTATTGCACTTATAAGTTCTTCCGCTTCACAAGTAATAGTTCCGAAGAAATCCAAATCAACAGATTTCCGGTGTCCCAATTGCAAAGCCAAAGCGGTTCCTCCTACCAAACGCGTATCGCGCAATATCGGTAAACTTTGCAACTTCCTTAAAAGTTCCAGTGTTGAATATTCGACTGTTTCCAGATGTAACATCTAAATTGCTCTTTAGGGGTTTTAGAAACTGCAGATATATATGCTAAGGCACGAGGCTCTAAATCTCTTAATTCTTTCGCCACCTCCACAATTTTAGACAAGCCATAATATTGCCGGATAAGATTCCAGTCTTCCAACAAGCCATATTCCAAGACTCTTTTTATAATGTATTGGGCATGCTCATCAAAATCGACATCTTCTTTACGCACATCCCAAAAAAGATGGGCTGAAAACATATTTATATATTCATTACCTGACATTCTTATACTTTTTATTTCAAGATTATACTAACTCTCTGCAAAAATAAAACTTTCTAATCAATAAGCCTTCATTATCACAATAAAAAACAGCCGGAACCACTCAAACTAAGCAATTCCGGCTGCGCCTAAAACAAAATAACCGCTGTTACCTGTCTTTATTTCACTCCTTCTGTCATGCTGAGCGAAGTTGAAGCATCCCTTCTCCTGCGGACCGCCAACGGTGCTCCCAGTTCTTCCCGTTCCACTATTTCAATAAACCCGCTCTGTTCCAATTCGAATAGAGCAGGATATACCCGCAGCCTGTCTGCACCGGAAAAACGGATTATATTTTCCACCGGAATATTACCCGGACAAGATTCCAGATAATCAACAATCTTCCGGGTATCAACAGCCTTGTAGTTTATATCATTCATCATTTTGAAATTAAGTTAAGTTTCTCCAAACACTCCTTATTCTTCAGAGTTCTCTTTTTATCAAAAATCCACCCCCATTTATTAAAATACTTAATGACAGAACAAATGTGATACTTCAATAATTTCTTGTTTTTGTATGAACCCTTTTCGTATTCATGATATATAGAAACAACAGGATAATACATGGTTTTAGAAACCTCTCCTATCCTGCGGCACAAATCCAAATCTTCGGCATACATAAAGAAGCGCTCGTCAAATCCACCGACTTTTTTCAATACATCCACCCGCATAAACATGAAGCAGCCCGATAAGGACGGAACTTCTATTATCCGGTCATATCCGCTATCATGCAACTCAAAACGGGCGTTATGTTTCATCTGATAGCTCTTTAGGGGAATAAACCGTCTGCCGAACAAATCCATAGGAGTTGGTAACAACTTACACAAATACTGAATACTCCCACTTGGATAAAGCACTTTCGGCATCACTAAGCCGCAATCCGCATGACTTTCCATGAACCGGGCAAGTCCTTTTATCACATCTTCATTCCAATAAATATCCGGATTCAATACAACATGATAGTCAGCACTTTTCTCTATCGACTTCCGAATAGCAATGTTATGCCCACTGCCATATCCCAAGTTATCGCTATAAATATAGACTATTCTCTCCGACATGGCTTTCAGTTCACGCAGGCTATCATTCGAAGAATGGTCTATGATGTACAAAATATCAATATCGGATTGAAGAACGCAGTTCACCAAACGATGTAAATCAGCAATCGCCGTATGAAAAGCAACAATAGATCCAGTAGTCATGATTTCTTTCCCCCTCTTAAATATACATGTTTCAACATTATTTTTCCCCAACTAATTACCAATCTTCGTAAGAACTTTATTAAGGAAAAAGAGTAAGCAACGCCAAAAAGTAGAAGATTGATATAATGAAAGTTATATGCATATCGCAAATTGTAAAGTTCACCTTTTTCCATCTGCCATAAATTACCAGACAAACCACAATCTCCCCATCTTCCCTTTTGACAAATGCAACATGCAACCCTTTCATTCAACAGAATACATTTATAATGATATATAATCTTATTAAAGAAAAACGCGTCTTCCATATACTTCATCATAGAAGGAAACATCCCTGTTTTTTCAAGAACCATACGGTGAAAAATCACTGTAGGAGGGGCAAAATAGTTTTTAAACACCTGATCCTTAATAGTTATCACATTTTCATTTCCCATTTTCTTCAGAACGTTTATCTTGTCATCTCCATACAACCCCGCTATCAATGCAACATCAGGATGACTTAAAAGATAATCCATTTGTAATTTCATCTTCCCAGGCAACCATTTGTCATCCGAATCATTAAAGGCCAAATAATCACCTCTTGAAAGAAGAATACCCTGATTGCGCGCGGCAGCCACTCCTCCATTTTTTTGTTTAATCAAAAACATAAAATCCCGGAATCGGGAATTTGCCATATATTCTTCAATAAGCCGGGCGGAAGAATCTCGGGAACCGTCATCTACTATTATTAATTCCCAACTATATTCATTACAGGACAATTCGGCAATAACAGAATCAATGCACTTGATTATTGTATCTTCAGAATTGTATACCGGTATAATTACTGATAGTAACATGTTATTTATCTAAATATTATAAGTACGTCTGTGTTGCTCAAAGAAGAAATAAGACAGAAACAGGTAATTAAGATTTTGATAGGAGGCTAATAGGAAATCTCCCTTTACATGCAAAACCATATAGAATACAAAGATTGAGATGTACATTAATTTCATCAAGCTGTATTGGCTTGGAATATTCCTTATCATCCTATAAAAAAGATAAAAGATCAGCCCATATAAAATAAAAGACAAAATGCCATAATAATAAGCATGACGAATATATCCACAATCGGTATCCCCATAATACGAACCGTCATCATTCATATATTTGCCACTACCTGTAATAATGTTATAATCCGGATCTATCCGCAGATGATTCTCAAACAATGAATTTGTTGATTCTGAAGAAAACTCTCCTTTTTCTTCCAAATTATAAAAGAATTCCAAGCCATATCTAAATATATATTCATATTCCGAATTAGCTATATATACTGATACGATTGAAGAAAACATAATTACAACAATAAAGAATTTATATGCAACATATTTTCGTATGCGCTCCACGAAAATATTGATTCTCCACATAAAGACAATACACGAAATACCCACTCCAATCAAGCCGCTTCGACCGGTCATCAATACAGAAGCGAAAATAAACAGATAAGCCACTACATAATAAAGCGCGTTATGCATTAACGAAGTACGCATTAAGTACGCCGCAACAACCAGCCCCAGAGACTGTTGAACGCCAAAGTCCCATACCAAACTTCCACTTATGCCATTGCCCCTGAATCCTTTCTCAATGTCACCTTTAGCGTATAACTCAAACAATTCATCATTACGAATCAGATACCTAATCCATTCTCCGATGGTCGGTATAAAGAACATCACCAATATGATAATGCTCTGTATAAAGATAATCTTCAAGACATCCTCCAAAAAGGTATGCGGCGATTCATCTTTGTAAAAGTACCGACAGATAAAATATGCTCCGATAAACATTAAGATATTACACACATACATTACCGGAACCGTAATATCTTCCAATGAGTTATATAAATAGAAAGCAATAGAAATCAGAAATAGAATAGAATAACAAAGAAATGGCCTCCCCAAGAACAGAGGAATTTTTCTTGTGATACCTTTTCTAAAAGAAATAAGAATTAATATCAAAGATAGTATGATACCACTCCTTACCTGCCTCGGAAAGGGAATAATCGCAAAATTATATAAAAATAAAAACAGTACAAAAACGCGCTTCTTCACAACAAAGCCAAGATTTATATTAACGGATATCTGTTACCAGCAAAACGCTTGAGAATCGACAAATTGGCACTCATATTGAGACGCATCCAATCCAATGAAAACGCATAATAGAGAAACTCTTTTAAACGATAATGTTCTAATGACATATAGACTACTTGTAACATATATTTATTAAATTTCATATATTGATAGGTCTCTCTTATTGTTTTCAAGGTTATCGGATGCTCTATATAATTTTTCCCTATATTTTTTTCTATATATTCACGCCTGCATTTTATCGAATTTTCAATTTGACTTAAATTTGTATTCTGGCTAATTTGCGTAGCCGACAGTCTATACTTCAACAGTACCTCCTGGATATTATAGAAATCTCCATGAGCCGCCAAATCTATCCACATTTTATAATCCTCCGCATGCAAATAATCGTCGTGATACACAATTCCGGTATCAACCAGAATCTGTCTCCGTATCATTACCGTTGGATGAGCAAAACAGCACCCCAATAGAAGTTTCTCCTTATTCAATCCCGAATCTTCATACGCAGTGAAAGGTAAACGGCATTTAGTGCTGCCAAAATATTTTACCAAAGTTCCACACACTATAACATGAGGTTTATCCTCCATTATCCTCACCTGTTTTTCAAACCTTTCAGGTAGAGATATATCATCAGCATCCATCCGCGCAATGTATTTTCCTTTTGCTAACCTAAGTCCTCTATTTAAAGAATAAATTAATCCTCTATTTTCTCCGTTGCTATAATATCTAATCCTTTCATCAGAATATGATAAGATTATTTCCTCCGAATTGTCAATAGAACCATCGTTGATTATAATTAATTCAAAATCCATGAAGGTCTGCTGAAGAATACTATCAATAGCTTCGGCTACTGTTTCTTCAGCATTATAGACAGGTAATACTACTGATATATACATCATGCTAATTAGTTAGTTTATCTACTTCCATGTGCAACAAATTCTTAAGCCTATCACCTTGCAGCCCTACCAGACAATGACCATGCAGGATGCGTACGAAACGGTTACCACCAACCAACGACTCCGCTTACTCACCGCAAAGTGCGCCAAGCCACCGAGTACGCCTACCGGACAATGGACTACGTGCAATGCGTATATGGGGACGGAAACGCCGGTTCTGACAAAGGAGTAGATGCCTCAAGCAAACACCTCGTCAGAGTCTGCTTCCCTAGGGGCGCTTATTATAGATATTCGTAGATAACAGCAATACCTTCTTTTTCTTCTAAAGAATAAAAGGTCGCATTAGAAATTTTTTCATCATTAAAAGTTGGATCAGGTTCCATAAAAGTACTACCATAATGAGCGCTTAAGTACTTATCTGTTTGAAGAGGGACATTATATAAATTACCTTTAAAAAGAATTTGTCTAAAACCTGTATAAGGAAACTTGATGCTATATACACCACACTTATTAGGATAATTTAATCTACACATCCCTATTATCGGAGTAAAAGAATAACTTAATGCAACATTTTCCTTTTGTACATAAAAAAAGATATCAATGGAAACACCTTTATATGCAAAACAGTATTCTACTTTTTCCTCCTCATCTTTTACTCTAAAAAAACGGATTAGTTTAAAGCCATTTTTTATCATAGCTTGTTTTGCAGCATCAGCATCTTTAAGCCACATTCCAATATCTAAATCGAAATCATGTTTTATAAAATCATGCTCCCTATATGCCCCTAGCAATGTCCCATAATCTAACCAAAAAAGCAGATTTTCACATTCAAGTGCTTTTTTTACTTTTAACAAGGTCTCATTCCCATATTTCAAAAAGCGCTTTTTTCTTGTTTTGAAACGAATGGAGTTGTATTTTTTCAGTAAAATTCCTCCTAGACTGCCTACAATAGGAACTTTCCTTAAAAAATAAATAGATTTTATCATTTTCTTAATGTATTAAAATAATATGGTTAATTAATCTTTTCTATATACCATTTGATTACCTTTTTATCAGCGACAAAAGCTCCCTCATAGAATCAGACTTCAATATATATGAAAATATTAGATAAAAGGAACAGCCAACTATCCCGCCAATTAATAATTGTAACACAGAGTTTGTAATGAAAGAAATGGAAATAAAAACAATTCCTCCCATAAATAGAGAAAGAAGGAAAGAAGGGAAAATATCTCTTATCTGACTCATAAAACTTAATCCTATTAAGTTTTGTGTATAATGCGTATTTAAATAAGCAGCGATTAAAGAATATAAAACACGCCCCCAACACATACCCTCTATACCAAATGGTATAGAAAGAAGAAGTATTAGGGTTGCTATCGTTTTTTTTATAATCTCCAAACGAAATGCCCAGTCCGAACGCCCCTTAACGTACAAAAGATTTAGGTACTGATATACATATCTACACTGGAAAATCATAGAAAAGGCTGGAGTCGGGAAATCCCCGAACCAGTCTTTTCTATTTATTTAACGTTTCTTCCCTGCATCCCACTCAATCACAATCCACTCCCAAGACATAAACGGACTATCCGATTTTTACGTTTTAAGTTCAGTATCAATCATTAAAAATACTGAATATGAAATTAGACGAAAACATTTTGAAAACCTGTCAAGGACTTGTTATGAACTGTAATTGTAAGGTTCTTATCCTTGATGTATTGGGTGAACATCGTGTATTCCTTGTGAATGATGTACACCTAAAGACACGTGAGTGCCGATACAATGAAGTTCGTGATGCACAAGACATCACTACTCTTGTACTGAACATCGGACATAATTTTGTAAACGGCATGACAGAACAAGCCTTGCTTGAGCGTACACAATCTATCCACAAGGAGGATTTCAAGTTTGGCACTGACAATTACTTGTTGATTACCAAAGTAGATTTGAATAGATAACCATTTAAAACTGAATATTATGCAAAAGGATTTTATTACAGTAACTCCCGATAGTGGCAATGGAAATGGAACTGTAACTGTAACAGTTGCAGCTTCTCAGAACCCTACAACATCACAAAGAAGTTCTTTTATTGAAGTGTCGGGTGGAGGAATTACAAGGCGCATAAGTGTCAACCAAGAATCGGGAGGGACGGTTATCTCTATAAAGGGGGCTTCCGCAATTCAAGGAAGACCAACACTTGTTAGAGCGAATGCAAGCGATAACGTAAATACGGATGTAAACGTTTCTCTTCATTGGGTTTATAGTCCCAGCAGTCAATCTGGTGATGTGGTTGTAACGATTAGTAGTGGTGAAAATATGTCAAATATTGCGCAAATATCCGCCAACCCACTTCCTAATACAGTTGTAACCGTTACAGGAGTATCTCCAGCAAAGTCGTCCACGCAGATTTATTCCTATTGAAAGCGTACGGAAACGAATTATTTACTATATTTGCACAAGCCTTTCGAGGCAATGACATTGTTGGTAAATTACAAGGAAAGTGCCTTGATACTCGAAGAATCGCCAATTCAACAAAAGTACAAACAAGGCACAGAGGGCAACCTATATCAAGTGGGCTGCTCATCTGTGTGTTTGTACAAGCGTTTGGCGATGCTTTCGAGTATGCACAGGTGGCAGTCCCACTTTCTTTATATATAACGTAATTTCTCACTGGCTGTCTGAGAAAAACTCGAAAATTTCGCCATTATGAAAAAGTATTTCGTTCTGTTCACGTTACTGCTGATTGCAGTGGTGTCAAATGCACAAGAATCAATAACCGATTCTTTAGGTTGTTATGAAAGTTCCAGTGTCAAGTTTTGTTCCTATAAGGAAGCCTATCTTAAAAATGATATGGCAGGTGTCGTTAGACTTGATGAATTTGAAGTCAGTTATGACAAATTAGGGAAAGCATATACCGTATATGTCAGATTTGATTCAAGTATAGTAAATGCAGAAGTAAAATACGTGCGTGGCTCCGTTTCAGAGGGGTATCTATATGACGGTGTTGTCAAAAACAGTAGAGACCAAGAAAAAGTTACTGTATTTTGTAAAAACAAATTAAGCCTTTATACTCAAAATCATGGGGTGGCTTCTAAAAGTATTATTAAGGACTATGAAAAAGAGGGTATCAACCTTATTTTCCCTAAAACATATATAATATCTTCTGTCGTTCCTATCAAGAACTAAAGTTGTTTTAAAATTGAATTAAATCCCCCTAAATCAGCCGGACTAAGTTCCGGCTTTTTTATTAGTCCGTTTTTAGGGTCTATAAGCAATGGCAATGCCTCTGCGAGTAACTTCTTAAAGACTTGTTTAGTTTTCGCTTTAGACGATTTATAGAGGTGATTTATTACGGTAAACTTGTAACCTTTTCCAAGCCAGTCCCAAGTGAACACATATTGCTGGGGAATGTCATCAATAGACAGGTCGTTAAAATAGGTATCAATGATAAGTTGTACACCCTCTGTCCTTATGGCTACCGCTTCATCGAACATTTCAATATAGGGAACAACGATTGTTCCAAGTTTAAATTCTGTTGGTTCTTTTCTCCTTTTCATATTAAGCCACTGATTTTCTGATTTGCTTGTATGTATAACGTGTGTCAGCGCAGCAGAGGAAGCAGTTAAATCGGTCTGAATTGCTGACGTCTCTCAAATTGTATCTATACACAAACTCATCAACGTATTTCTGCAAATACTTTTTGAGCAGAGTTCTGTATGTACCTTTGACCATACGCTTGAAATGCGTCCAAGCTCCCTCTATTCTGTTGGTTGTTATATGTTCATAGCTGTATAGTTTCTTACTGTGGTCAACGTAGAAACGGGTATAAGTAAAGCCTATTTGATTGTAGGCATCATTCTCATCTGTATATATGATTGCATCGGGGTGTATGTATTCTTTAATGAATGCAGACAGGGTATCGGATTTTGTATCAGGTGTTACCCGTGCATTCATCAGATTTTCCCGTTGTATCATTCCAACGACAGGTGCTTTGTCCTTGTGGGAGCGTCCTTGTGAATGAGGTACTTTCTTATCCCAATGACGATTTCCGTTTCTTCCGCCAACAAGAGTTTCGTCTATTTCAACAGTTTCTTCTAAGAAGTTCTCATTGGCGAGGCGCATTGCATGACGTATTTTATGCAACATATACCATGCTGTCTTTTGCGTTACTTCTATATCATTTGCGAGTTGATAGGAAGAAAGACCTGTTTTGTGATTGGTGACAAGCCAAATGGCGATAAACCATTTACGCAAACTTATCTTTGTCTTTTCAAACATCGTACCTGTACGAACGGTAAAGTTCTTACCTGTATTCTTACAGCGATATTTGCCACTTTTCAATTTATAAACTTTAGAGGTCTTGTCAAATGGTGAAACAGGTTTTCCATGCCAATTAATGGCTTCAAGATGTTTAATACAGGCTTCTTCCGTAGGAAAGAGTTCATAAAGAGCCATGATTGATTTAGCATTAAGTTCAAACGGGTCTTTCATAAGGCTGTCCTCCAAACTTTTAATGATGTTACAATTTACAAAGATTGATTTGTTCAACAATGAGTTCACGGAGAAAATCTTGATAAAAATCTGATAATCTCCTGTGCGTATAACGAAAAAGTAGAAGGCGGAGTAAGTCGGATTTGAGTTAAATGATGTGAAGATGGTATGGAAAGATACGTTATATAGTTGTCATGCTAATATAATCGAAATCTTTCTGCACAATATTTCAACAACATGGCAATAACAAAAGCCGATACAAGTATGTTTTCGGCTTTTGTTTTGACAATAAAGGAAAGAGAATAGTTAAATAAATAGAAAAGACTGGTTCGGGGATTTCCCGACTCCAGCCTTTTCTATGATTTTCCAGTGTAGATATGTATATCAGTACCATAAATTTTCGTTCTCATACTTATTAGGGTTATTGATGTTAATGGTTTAGCAGGGAACGGCTTGCCCGTTATCCTGCTTCGTTAATGGTATATTTATATTTTTCCTTGTCTGTGCAATGCCTCTATGAAAAAGCAAATAAAGGTTGCCACTATATATACAGTAAGTGCCCACACTCCAACTTTACGTTGCACAGAGTTTTCATCCTCATACTTGGTTATAATTCTTCTGTACCTTTTCTTGAAGAAAAATCTGCCACACAGCAATGCTATTAAACTGCCTTCAATGATATAGTATTGAGTATCGGACGGATAATCAATGATTCCGTATTGGGTTAATATACCCCATGCGGTTAATACATTTGTACTTAACATGACCGAAAACAAAAGCATTGCCAAAAATGTGGCTCCTTCCGATACAGAAGAATGAAGCCATAATCTATAAAACCTATAATATAAATAGTCTATCATATACCTTATTACCATTAATGGCTGACAAGGAGCTGCGTTAGCAGCTAACTTGGCTTGTTACCAATATAATTTACAGGGAAACAGATAGCCATTTTTGCTTCCATGAAGAATATCTTTTCTTAGAATCTAAAAGCCATTTGCCTTTTTTAAATAAGAATATGTATTGCTTCTTTTCCTGCATAGGCACTTCTCTGTATGTGTGAACTACAATTCTGTCCTTTCCTTCTTCTACGATATCGGTTATTTCCTCTTCATTAATATCATATTCATAAGAACCTTCATTGCCATAAGATATAGTAGTAGGTCTGCTATTCTTGCGTTCACGAGAAGTGCAGTAGTTCAAAAAGATTTTTGACACCAATTCTTTTTGCTTGTTAAACTGTTCTTCAAATGAAAGTTCATTCTGCTTTGCAATATCATTACACATCACTTCCCACTCGTGCATATTCTGCATGAATTGAAGCAATAAATTCTGTATAGTTTCTTTTAGTTCTGTTTCCATATCTGTTCTATATTATTGGTAATTTATTTATAACCGCACCTTATGGTGTCGTTCCTACATTCCTATAACTGCACCTCACAAATTATCCAGTGTATCAAGAGGATTAGGGATTTTTGCTTTATGGGCACTTGACACATGAAGATAAATGGTTGTGGTCTTGATGTCGTTATGTCCCAGCAATTCCTGTATCGTGTGCAGGTCTGTTCCCTGTTCCAGCAAGTGTGTGGCAAAGGAGTGGCGCAGCATGTGTACGTGTACCCGGTGTTTGATGCCTGCACGATGTGCGGCTTCTTTCAGCACTTTCACCAATGCACTTGCCGAATATTGCTCTCCGGGTGTTTCGCCCTCAAACAACCATTTTTGTGGACGATATTCCCGGAAGTAGTGCCGTAGTTCTTCCAGCAACTTGGGCGAAAGGAGCGAATAACGGCATTTCTTCCCCTTGCCCATGATGCGAACCGACATTGTTTCGCTGTTGATGTCCTGCGGGGTCAGGTTAAGCAATTCGCTTCTTCTAAGTCCGGCAGAGTAAACCAACGAAATCATGCAGTGATGCTTGATGTTGGAAATTTGTGCAAGGATGCGCTTAATTTCATTCTTGCTCAACACTTCGGGCAGGCTCTTGTACTCTTTGGCACGGGTGATACCGCCGTAGTATTGCCGTTTGCCGCCTTTCACCTGCTCGTAATAGAACTTGATAGCATTGATGCGCATATTCTGTTGCGACACCGAGATTTTCTTCTCGTTCACAAGATAGAGTATGTACTTGTTGATGTCCGGCACTTTCAGGCGGTCGATGTTCCGTCCCTTGTGATATTCCATGAAATCGCTGAAATAGGCACGGTATGTTTTGACGGTCGAAGGGCTGTAACGCTTTTGTTCCAGCAGTTCGAGATAGCCTTTTGGCAGTGTGTATTCCCTTTTGGGTTTGGGATGCCGCACGTAAACCCGGCTGTAATCAATATAGGCGTGGGGTGAATAGCGGTCGTAGAAATCGGGCAGGCTGAAAGCGGCTGACGCTATGTATGCAGAACCGTTGCCAGCCATTTTCATGCCCGTGTCTTGGGCGAGCAGTCGGGCGACAGCCTGACTGTTCGCATATTCTACCCGTATGTAGTCTGCACCGTCCCTTGTTTCTTTGTGTAGCACGATGCTTCCTCTTTGTTTCTGAACCTTATCCATGTCGCTGAATTTTGCTTCATGCTCCAAAGATAAAACAAAAACGCCACATTTTGAACATGCGTTCAAAAATAATGGAAGTTAAAAAAACAAAACTGTATCAGGCTTTAAGCAGCGAATAGATATAGCGAAAGTTTTCTGCCAGTTCGTCCACGTTCAAACCGTTCAGAAATGCTTGTTCGTATGACAGTCCTAAAAACATTTGTCGGAACATGGTAGCCGTTTTCTTCACGTCCGTGTCGCTCCTGATTTCCCCGCTGTCTTTTGCTTTCTGCACGACTTTCGCCCACAGGTCATGGTCGTGGCTGAACATCCTTTCGATTTTCTGCCTGATGCCCGGATAGTACATACGCACTTGTGACAGGAAATGAAAGTAGTAGAAGTTGGGGCTACAATCATGCGGGTCGCCATTGTCGCCAATCAGTTCAACAATCCTTTTCATGGAAGCGGCTACCCCCGCCACGTATTGACCGATGAACTCTGCCAACGTATCGGCAGGAGTGGCAAACTTGTTTCCCGGTTCGTGCATTTTTAACACGTATTTGTCCGCCACAGCCATGAACAAATCCAGCTTGTGCGGAAAATAATAAACGATACCCGTTTTTGTCACCCCGCAGGCTTTGGCAAGCGTGATGATACTTGCTTTCTCGTAGTTCATCCTGACAAATACGCCGAACGCTTTATCTATTACTTCTTCACGGTTAGTTATTATCATACATGTTAGTTTTTAATTGGTTACGAAGATACGGATTTTGTTTTAACCATTTGTACTCCAGTGCTTTTTTTTAGTGCAAGGTGCAAGTATATATTTATATATATAGCTTGCACCTTGCACTAACTCAAAAATATTTATTATCAGATATTTGCGAGTTTCAAAAGAAAGCCGTATCTTTGAACCCGAAAGTTAGGCAGACAAACAGCGGTCAAAGTTGGACAGGCTTAACGGTTGAAAATCGTTACTGTTTCGTTACCTATTTGAAATTTTGAAAGCAAAGTAGCTGAAATATAAGCGGTTAGAGTTGCAGGTTCAAAACCCTGTCTCTCCGCAATAAACATTGAAAATCAATAGTTTACAAGAATTACACCCAGTTTTACATCCTGCAATGTAAAATTGGGTGTTTTTAGTTTATTTAAGTTCTCTGTATTGTTTCTGTTTTCACATATCCACTATTTCAAAACTAAAATATCTCAAGTTTTGATATCTCCACAAGAAATATTAGGAGTATAAAATATACCCCCCCCAGTATAATAGAAATACTTTTTTACATTTAAGCCCTTATATACTAATTTTCTGATTAAATTATAAAATTGGTATGTATTAACAAATAGGCGTAAAATATTCTTTATAAAAATCACATACCCTATAAGGTTTTATATTGATATTTTTCGCAATTAATAGCCTCCTCAATTTGTTAGATTGTTCTTGATAGTATTTATTATTTAATAGAACAATAACTGATTCCTCTGAATGGATATAGTTATCACATGAACGCAAAAGAACTTTTGAATGTTCTATTTTATCTTGTATTGTTTTTGCAATATTTGCAACATTCTCAACTTCCAATTTAGCTTCAACAAGAAGTAGCCAATTTTGTTCTAAACAGACTACAAAATCTACGGTTTTATCTCGTAGTGTCCCTTTTTTTACCAAAATCTCAACTTTATCAAGATTCAAAGCAATTTCTTGGTCAAAAGGACACTTTTTTTCTTTGTATTTTTCATTTTTCAAAATAGTCTGAATAAAATCTAAGCAATTTATCATAATACTATTGCCTGCTACAAAATTACGGATTGCTTTTTCCCCTCTATATAGTCGCTTAACAACCTCTTTATCATTTTTTCTTTTTACTGACATAATAATCTAATCTTTCAAACGACTTATTAAAGGATTCAAAAATAGGTTCAATATCATGTCCTAATGGACGAAATACAAAAGCATTACTTTTTTGTTCTTCATTCTCTGCCACATAAAAAGACAGAGAGGATAAGCATTTTTCCTCTTCTGCAATATATCTAATAGCGCTAACCATGTCTGTACTATGACTAGCAATAAAAAACTTCACACCAACTTTTTTATGTAATAAAACTATTAAACGTGCATACTCTACAATCCATTGAGGGTGTAAATGTGCCTCTGGCTCATCAATTATAAGCAATGTACTTTCATCTAAAAATAAATTTTTCAACAATAATTGTAACAACGAAAATGATTTAATACCAGTAGCACACTCTAATAAATCAAACTCTTTCCCATCTTCTCTCTTATACTTAAACCCAGCAGAGAATCCATCTTCATCAAAAGAAACATCTCCTTTAATTATATCTTCCTTAATTATATTATTAATAGTTCTTTTATATCCTCTTCTTGGTGGTTGCTTTAATAATAAATTCAATTCTTTCCAATATATTGGTTGTTGAGAAGATGTTTCCATTCCTATAACCATAGGAGTGTCAATATAAGCAACTTTTTTTATATAATGCAATAAAGGAACATTTGAAAGATTCTCTCCTAAGATAGCATCTCCATATTCTTTTAAAACAATACTTTTTGACAAATTAACATCAAAAGCCGCATTCAAACTTTCTTTCAACAATCGATATGGACGTTCAACATTTAACTGCTCAGCTTTTGTGAGATGTTCAGAGATTCTTCCAACTAAGGCATCTAACATTTTTTTTGTATCTCTATCTTCACCGGATTTTAAAGTTGAACGTAATATTAAACGTAAACGTTCAGTAATAATTGAATTTCCTGCTTTTTGCAAATCACTTTCCAAATTTAAAAATCTTGCGCACAAATCTTTTACTAAATCTAAAAAGGAATGAGTGCTCTCCAAGCTAGTCAATTCTATATTTCTAAAGTATAATCTTCGATAACTACTGGTATCTCTACGATATAGTAGTAAAGATTGAATCTGTTCTAAGACATTTAAATAAGGACGAATCTGACTATTTGTATAAAGCAAGACCAATTCTTCAAATGAATTTGCATTTCGAAATATATAATATAACAATTTAGACATTGTACTTTTACCGCATCCATTTACACCTGACACGACAGTAATACCATCAAGCTGCACATCAGCCCGTTTGATAGCTTTAAAATCTTTGATAGATAGTTCTACTAATGTATTCATCTTTCTATTGTTATATATAGTATTGCAAATTAACTGTATTTTTTGTATACTCCCAAATTTTGAAAGCAATTTCTCAATATAAGAACAATATATTTTGTTTTTTGTTCTTATTCCAAGCATAGATATAAATATCTGTTTTACAATACAGTATATTTCTAACGAATTCTGTAAGTCAGCCATAATCTTACATAGTTTGTTTGCTGATGCAAAGCCGCCTGCACACTTCATCGCCCGTCAGGTAATGTTCACCGTTCAATACCGGGCGATAGTTCATTACCACGTACTCCACGTTTTCCAGCACCTTGTCAAGGGAGGAAAACAGCACCAGCGTGGTTTCGGAATCTTTCGTTATCAAATTCATACGTCTACTTTTTAGAGTTGTCCCTTACTTGGTCGAGTAGAAAGGTTTCCACGTCCGAAGCCTTGTAGTAAATCTTGCCGTTAATCTGCGATAAGGCAGTTTCCCCGTATCACGGTAGGTCTGCATCGTCCGGGCTGAAACGTTCAACAGACGGCAGGTCTCGCAGTTATCCAGTCATTTGTCACGCTTCCTGCGCAAAGGCACGCAGAGCGCATCCACACGCCCCACAAAATTCTCAAACCTCTGTTTCTCCTAGATAAAACAAGGTCATTACCTGTAATGATAGTTTCAAAGTCTTCCTATCCTAATACTGTTTCTGCGCTGCGTAATAAAGCAAAATATGTTACATGTAGAATACCGACTTACGGTTTAATTTTGTAATTTTGCCAATTATGTTTCGCTTATAATAGTAAAAGTTGATGGAGCGTCGATTTATAGTATACTTAAAGAATAAAAAATCCCAGAGGTTTGAATATAAAAGCAATGTTTTATCTATTGTTCGCAATGACAATGGTAGGTATAATGTCACATTTAATGATGGCAGAAGCTACGATTGTGGAGCCGATAAAGTGAGATATTATCCATATACCTCAACGCGGGAAGATGTTCGCATCTATGTAAATGGAAAGTTAAGCAAAAAATATAATATAGTAGACTATTATGGGCAGTATTTGATTTTTAGGAATACTGGTGTAAGTTCTAATCCTGTAGAGAATGGCGACCACATCGAGATATGTGATGCTAAACAGGATATCGGGCAAGCCGGATCAATCATTGAATACTTTAGAAATATCTTGATAAATTCATGTGAAGTCTCATTTGACATTCCATCTGATGAACCTGAAAGAAAAGATGCGGATCGGAGAAGTGTTGAGATACTGCTTAAAGCTTTGAGTCAAATTGATGTATTCGAGCCAAGAACGGTTTTGTCTAATTATCTTGGCGGAACCAATCCTTTACGAAATCGGCCTGGAGTCCCCCTTATATATCCGTTTGGATGCAATGAGAGCCAGAAATTAGCCGTTGAGACCGCTTTTGTAAATGGCATAATGATTATCGAAGGTCCTCCGGGAACAGGAAAAACGCAGACGATATTAAATATCATCGCTAATTTGATTGTTCAAAATAAAACGGTGGCTATTGTTTCGAATACCAACTCGGCAGTATTAAATGTGCAGGAGAAATTGCAAAAGTATGGTTATGGGATGGTTGTGGCATTGCTTGGGAATAGCAATAACATACAAACGTTTTTTGGTGACCTCAAAGAGCAACCAATAGATAAAGGATTTGAGTTGTCTAAAGAGGAGTTAGCGGAAGCGGAAAGTGTGGTCGAAAATTTAGATACTATCCTTACACAGTGCTTTCAATATAAAAATAAATTGGCAATCCTAAAGACGCAGTTGTTGGATGCCGAAATTGAATTTAGCCATATTAAATCTGAACAACCTATCTCTGAAAATATCAAAGCGGAACTTGATAAAAAGTTTTATCGTAAATGGGCTTGTAATAAGGCATTAAAGTTGAAGGACAAGCTATCCAATATAGACCTCACAAAAAAACTATCGATTATAGATAAATTACGATTTGTCTTGCAATACGGCCTTTTTGATATACGTGCAATTAATACATATAGGGAAGAGTTTAATGCTTATCTCAATCATAAATTCTATGAATTATATATTGGTAAACTTCAAGACGAAATAGCATTTATTGAGAAGTGGTTAGACTCTAATAATGAAGAATCTAACCTTAAATTATTTGTAGAGACATCTAAAAAGATTTTCAATGCTATTCTATTTAAAAAGTATGAAGAGTTGGAGAGTGAATTGTTTACGGCAAAAGATTATCGTTATAGGTTTAATCACTTTGTTAAACACTTTCCTGTAATACTAAGCTCTACGTTATCGTTGAAAACATGTATTTCGGGTGAATATCTTTTTGACTACCTGATCATTGATGAATCATCACAAGTCGATATTATTAAATCGGCTGTTTGCTTCTCATGTTGTCGCAATGCAATAGTGGTGGGGGATAGTATGCAACTCTCTCATATTGTTTCTTCAAAGAGTAACGAGATAGCGAAGTGGTTAAAAAAAATACACCATATTGCGCCTGCGTATGATTATGTTGAGCAAAATATTTTAAATTCACTTAAGTGCCTCTATGGAGATAATATAAAGTCTGTTTTGCTCAAAGAGCATTATAGGTGCCACCCTAAAATTATTGGTTTTTGTAACAAAAAGTATTACAATGATAATCTTGTCATTATGACAAGTGCTGACAATCATCCGTTCAGAATTGTAGTGACAAATGTTTCGGGCAATAGAGGAAAGCACAACCAACGTCAAATAGACGAAACAGAGTTATATATAAAGGAGCATTATTCGGATAATTATGGCAAAGTCGGTGTTGTCGCTCCATATCGAGAACATGCCAACTTGTTAAAACAACAGTTGCCAAAACGAGTAGAAGCAGATACTATACATAAGTATCAGGGACGAGAAAAAGACATAATCATTTTTAATACGGTTTGCAGTCAAATCAATGAGTTTATTGACAATCCGAACCTGATAAATGTTGCTGTATCAAGAGCTGTCAATGAGTTTATTGTGGTAAAACCTAAGTTGATGAAACTTCCTCATGGAACGAATATTGGCGATCTGATACGTTACATGTGCTACACTACGAATCCTGCTGAGACCATTGTAAAGGGAAGAATATGTTCTGTTTTTGATATATTATATAAGGAGTATAATAAAGCGCTTACATCATTTATTAAATCACACAAGAATATCAAAGGTTCTGCTGCAGAAATTATTATACACAAGTTGTTACAGGAAGAGATCTTGTTATCCGATTCGCAGTTCTCATCCGTTAATATGGTAAGAGAATATAAGCTACGGGATCTAATTCGAGATTACAAACTCTTGTCTGAAGATGAAGTTGCTTTTGTAAATCATGATGCAAGACTTGACTTTTTGCTTTATAGTAAAATTGACAAAACTCCGATATTGGCTATTGAGGTAGATGGGGTCTCTTTTCACGATAATGAATTGCAGAAAGAACGTGATAATAAGAAAAATCATATTCTTGAAATTATAGGTTTGCCATTACTCCGGTTATCAACCGATGGGCATAGCGAAAAAGCCAAGATTATTGAGAGCCTAAGTAATGCTATGGGGCACTCATAAACGCATCTCCTCTTTCTTTTATTTTCTCCAGTTTTTCTTTTTTTCTCCATAATTGGAAATGTTTCATCAGGGTATCTTCATTGATTAGTTCATTCATGTCATAGTCGGCAATGAAGTGGATGAGGGAATGTTTGTACATAACTCTATGTTCAAACTTTTCGCTGAGCATGTATTCTATCATTTCGCGTCTCATTTGGCGGTTTATCTTCACTGCGAGCAGGTGGATGCTTTCTCCACTCAGGTAGTTGTAGGTGGTAGAACTTTGCCGATCGAAACCGTAGGCGGTTGAAGTTTATTCTGAACGGTTCCGGAAAACATTGAATAGTAGCCGGTTAATGGCTTTCGATGATAGGGCGGTGTCCGATGGTTCGTTCCTCACCGAAAAACAGGTGCTTTTTCACCGGGAAGCGATCCGTTCCTCACCGAGGAAAAAGGAGCCTTTAATACTTTGGGCACAAAAGTATGACAAATTGATGGTTAGCCATGCTGACGGAAGAGTTGCCAAAGAAATCAGTGGCAATTCAGGTGTCGGCGAGGGTGAGACAATCAGTGTGCTGAAAGATTTCCGCACACTGATGAGAAAGTTGCTGTTTTCCGGGCACTCTTCTTGGCTAAGACACCTCGGATGCATGAGCGGTAACTATTCCGCAAGATTTTCTGTAATTGAGGTTATAACATCTGTAATTCATCTACCAATCCTTTCTATAATCTCCTGTAACTTTGCAATGTGAAAAGAAAACATTGGTAATCAAAAAGAATCAATCGGTTATGAAACGGACAATCTTTTTTACAGCAGTTTTCCTCTCTCTCTTAGGCCTGATGGAGAGTCGTGCACAAAACATGCAAAATAACAGGAATATGGAAAAGTTGAAACTTACGGAAGAATGGGATAAGACATTTCCGAAGAGCGACAAAGTGGACCATAGTAAAGTGACCTTTGTCAATCGTTTCGGCATCACGCTCGCTGCCGACCTGTATGTACCGAAAATCGCAGTTGCCGATAAGTTCCCGGCCATTGTAGTCAGCGGTCCGTTTGGTGCGGTGAAAGAACAATCGTCAGGACTGTATGCACAGACACTTGCCGAACGGGGTTTCCTGACCATTGCTTTCGACCCGTCGTTTACGGGTGAGAGTAGCGGACAACCTCGTAGTGTGGCTTCACCCGATATCAATACGGAGGACTTCTCGGCAGCAGTGGATTACCTTGCCACACGTCCCGATGTGGATGCGGAGCGTATCGGCATACTCGGCATTTGCGGTTGGGGAGGCTTTGCTATCAATGCAGCGGCCAATGACACGCGCATCAAGGCTACGGTGGCTTCTACCATGTACGATATCAGCCGCGCCAATGCCAACGGTTATTTCGATGCAGCGGACAATGCAGATGCACGCTACCGGATACGTCGGGAGCTCAATGCGCAACGCACAAAAGATTATCGTACGGGTACTTACCCCTGCACGACAATGAATCCTGAACCGGCCGAAGATGCACCGCAGTTCATGAAAGATTATTACGATTATTACAAAACGAAACGAGGCTATCATTCCCGTTCCATTAACTCCGGTTTGGGGTGGAACCAGACTTCGGCACTTGCTTTCATCAATGCGCCAATCCTTGCTTATAGTGATGAAATTCGTAGCGCCGTATTGCTTATCCATGGAGAGAAAGCTCATTCCCGGTATTTCAGCGAAGATGCTTTCAAGAAATTGAAGGGTGATAACAAGGAGCTGATGATTATTCCCGGTACTGTGCATACGGATTTGTATGACCGTATGGACATTATTCCTTTCGATAAGATAGAGCTTTTTTTCAAGGAGCACTTGAAATGAGACAAAGGATGAGATCTGAATTGCAACAATGAATTATACATTAATAGAGAATTATGAACCGAATCATTTTAATTTCAGTATTCACTTTTTTTACAGTCAATGTCATGGCACAGAAAAAGATTGTACAAACCGCAGGGCGCGACCAGTTGGGTGAGTTCGCCCCAAAATTTGCGGAACTCAACGATGATGTCCTTTTTGGTGAGGTGTGGAGCCGTACCGATAAACTCGGCTTGCGCGACCGCAGTCTGGTTACAATTACATCGCTCATCAGTCAGGGCATTACCGACAGCTCGCTGACATTTCATTTGCAGTCGGCAAAAAAGAACGGTATCACCCGTACGGAGATTGCGGAGATTATCACGCATATCGGGTTTTATGCAGGTTGGCCAAAGGCATGGGCGGCTTTTCGTCTTGCCAAGGATGTGTGGGCGGAAGATGCAAACGGAGAGGATGCTAAGGCAGCATTCCAGCGTGAGATGATTTTCCCGATCGGTGAACCGAATACGGCATACGCGCAGTATTTCATTGGCAACAGTTATCTTGCACCCGTTTCGAGAGAGCAGGTAAACATTTCCAATGTCACATTCGAGCCGCGTTGCCGCAACAACTGGCACATACACAGAGCTACAAAAGGCGGCGGCCAGATGCTTATCGGTGTAGCCGGACGAGGCTGGTATCAGGAAGAGGGTAAACCGGCGGTGGAGATTCTTCCCGGTACGGTTGTCCATATTCCCGCAGGTGTGAAGCATTGGCATGGTGCGGCATCCGATAGCTGGTTTGCACATCTTGCATTCGAGGTTTCCGGTGAGAACACCTCCAATGAGTGGCTGGAGCCGGTAACAGATGAACAATATGATAAACTAAAATAATTCCTATGTATAAATTACTATTTGCACTGCTGATGACAGTCGGAATGACTACGGTAATGTGCGCACAGCAAAAACAGAAGATGAACAGTAAACATTCGAACAGCAAAATATTGGTCGCCTATTTCTCGGCAACCGGTACGACAGCCCGCGCAGCAGAAAAGTTGGGAGCAGCGGTGGGTGGAGACCTCTATCCGATAGCTCCTGCACAGCCTTATACAAGTGCAGATCTTGATTGGAACAATAAGCGGTCGCGTAGTTCGGTTGAAATGAACGATCCGAAGATGCGTCCGGCAATCAAAAGTAAAAAAGAAAATATCGGCGCTTATGATGTTGTTTTTATCGGTTATCCTATCTGGTGGGACCTCGCTCCGCGAATAATCAACACATTCATAGAAAGTCACGACCTGAAGGGCAAGACGGTAGTCCCGTTTGCCACTTCGGGAGGCAGCTCGATTGGCAATAGCGCAACTGTATTGAAGAAAACCTACCCCGACTTGAATTGGAAAGAGGGACGTTTGCTCAATCGTACGGACGAGAAGGCTATTCGTGCATGGTTCGATGTGGTTGCTGTGAAATAGTTTTTGCTTTGAACACAGGAGCCGTTCTTTGAATTTCAGACTCAAATCCAAACCAGTAGCCGCTTTGGCTGTTCTCGTCGGTCGGAAGAAAGCAAAGTCTGAGACTGTCTTTATAATGCCCGTATATGACTTCCCACTTTTCCGGTGGTATCTGATGTTTGGTTTTGGCTTTTTCTGCCGGGGCTTTTTTTAATGACATGCCGGCTTCTATCCACGCAATGCTGGCTTGTGTCTGATATTCTGGGCAGTTTTGTTTGCAGTATTCGTAAAGTATAAGTCCTCGTTTTTCCAAGCTCATAGGCTGGTCGATGAGATTTATCCGTATCAGGTATTCGAGGAACTTATGCAAGAATGTCTTGTCGTTCAATATTAGTTCCCGGGTTAGGGCTTGCCAGGCAGGTGTATTATAGAAACCGTCTAAAAGGCGGGACAGTTGGCGGGCTGTTTGCAGCTCGCCAACACTGATTTCGTTTGTCTCTAAAACTTCGTAGGGCGGGAAAGGAGAGTAATGTATGCCAAGTGTTTCTGCCTGTCGGCGCATCTCCGTACCGGGAAGTAGCTTAAGCGATTCCAACTGTATTTCTCCCGCATTATATCCGGCAAGGGTGTATACATCTTCAAAGATTTCATTGAGATGATAGAGTGGAAGTCCGGCAATGAGGTCGGCATGAGTCTCCATATTGGGGAGTGAACAGAGAAATTCCAATCCGGCCAACGCATCGGACAATTTACCCATGCGGCGGCTTTGTTTGAGAACGGGCTCACGCAAGCTCTGGATTCCTGCTTCAAGGTGAAGTAGCCCTTGAGGTAACCGCCTCAATTCTTCTTTTAATTCTTCGGAAAGAAGAGCCGGATGTATCTCTAAGTGAAAACGTATGTCGGGAAATTCTAAAAACAGTTGGAGCAGTTCTTTTGCCCGGCGTGCATTATAATTGAATGTACGGTCGAGTACGCGTACGTTTTTGATGCCATGTTCGTGGATGATTTGAAGTCGCCGGCGGATGCTGTCGATGGAGAGGGTGCGTATGGGTTTCTCACCGCCGCTGACACAAAAAGCGCATGTATTGAAGCATCCGCGTGTGGTTTCAAGTTGTACGAACGGCTTGCTCCAATTGAAAAAACGGCTTTTTTCGGGTGGAATGAGTCCGGAGAAATTCAAAACCCGGGCTATTCCGTTGTCTCTGTATTGCGCATCAGAATCCAGGAAGCACAGTCCGGAGATTGTATTCCACTGTTCCGGATGGTTCCAGCATGACAGCCACCGGGGAAAGGCTTCTTCTCCTTCTCCTCTGAATACGCAGTTCACAAAAGGATTTTTACGTAGAAAGAATTCATTGTCTCCGAGAAATTCCGGACCACCCAATATGAGGCAGGTTTCAGGGAGCAAGGCTTTTAGCCTTGATGTGATATGCAGTAATTGTTCATGGTTGAAGAGCCAGGCCGTAGCGGCAAGAATGTCGGGCTTATGCCGGTAGGCTTCCTCTACAATAGTTCCTATGTTTTCATTGATTGTAGCGGATACGGAGGCCCACTCGATGGAAGTGTCGTCTGCTATCTGCGCGTGTAGTGCGGGGAGCGCCAGTGAGGAATGGGCATAAGAACTATTTAGGTCTATCCAGAGGATTTTCATATCTGATCAAGTTTGTCTTTGTAAAGAAAAAATCCTTAATAATCTATTGACTATTAAGGATTTCTTTTGGGTGACTGAAGGGACTCGAACCCTCGACATTCAGAACCACAATCTGACGCTCTAACCAACTGAACTACAGTCACCATGTTGGTGCATTTCTTAAATGCGGTGCAAAGATAGGGATAAACTTTGATATTGCAAATATTTCGGTGAATATTTTCAAGAAAAAATAGCTATTTGCTATTCTCGCAAACTCCTGTATTGTGCTTGAACAGGAACTCTCGGGAGTTCTTTGTAAAGATATTCAGGCGGTTACGGGCTGCTTGTGGCAGTTGGTCAATGGGAGAGTAGGACGGATATAAAATGTAATTTTTCCCTCCGGTAAGAGTGGGACGGGCAGTCCATACTAAGGTGTATCCGCATTGTGCGACTCGGGAGAATGGAAAAGAAGGAATGAAAGAGTCGGGCAAGGGTGAATAACTTAATCTGCCTTGTAGCGGATGAATAGGAGAGGGCAGAGGGTATTTCTCCAGTTGCAGGGTGAAAATGAGTCCGCCGTCTGTATTTGCCGCGCTCATATTGGAAATGAAGTTTCCTAAGGAATAAACGACGGCGTGTTGCCGATTGCCTTCCTCGCGCAATTCCATAGGTTGGATTACGTGCGGATGTGAGCCGATGATATGGGTTACGCCCTGTTCCAATAGCCAGTCGGCAAGTTCGCGTTGCTCCCGGTTGGGGAGTGATTGGTATTCTTCTCCCCAGTGCATGCAGGCTATAATGGCATCCGGACGTACGGCCTGGGCACTGTGGATATCCTTTAATATTGTTTCTTTATTGATGTAATTGACTATATTGGGCGGAGTGGCCTTTATTCCGTTAGTGCCGTAGGTGTAGTTGAGTATGGCTATGCAGAAACCTTTTTTCCGGATAAAAAGAGGATAGCGCTGTGTGCGTTCGGCTACATTCCGGTAAGTGCCTGCATAGGGAATGGCGAGGGAGTCTATTTGAGCAATAGTTCGTTCCAGCCCTTTCTTGCCGCGATCCAGACAATGATTGTTCGCTGTGAGCAGAACATCAAATCCGGCATCCTTAATAGCTTGCAGATATTCGTCGGGTGCACTGAAAGTAGGGTAACCCCGATAGGGCTTTCCGCCGAGAGTCACCTCAAGGTTGCCGATTGCAATATCGGCATGGGAGATTTGTTCCTTTACGAGAGCAAAGCAAGAAGAATAATCGTATTTTCCGTCGGGGGTACGGGCAGCGTCTATTTGTGCCTGGTGTTGCATCAAATCTCCTACAAATAATAGCGTAATCCTTTTTTGTGCAGAAAGGACTACGCTATACAGTAGAAAGATAGAGGCAATGAGCGCTTTCATTACCTTTGTCTATTGGTAAATAGCTTTTTTCCCGGCTAACAGGGTGTTTTTCATTAAAGAAACAATTGTCATCGGTCCCACGCCACCGGGCACAGGAGTGATGAATGAACACTTTGGAGCAACCTCGTCGAACTTAACGTCACCGGTCAGTTTGAAACCGGATTTTTTGGTTGCGTCCGGTACGCGGGTGGTACCTACGTCTATGACAACCGCACCCTCTTTTACCATTTCTGCTTTAACAAAGTTGGGCTGTCCCAAAGCTGCGATGATAATGTCCGCCTCTTGGCACTCTTTTACCAAATCCTTGCTGCGGCTGTGGCAAACGGTTACTGTGGCATCGCCTGGATAGGCTTTTTGCATCATAAGAGCAGCCATGGGCTTACCTACGATGTTACTGCGTCCTAATACTACACATTTTTTTCCGGAAGTTTCTATTTTATATCTTTTCAGTAATTCGAGAATACCGTTAGGGGTTGCGGAAACATAACAGGGCAGCCCTATGGACATGCGTCCTACATTGATAGGGTGGAAACCGTCCACGTCTTTACGGTAGTCAATGGTTTCAATCACTTTTTGTTCCGAGATATGTTTCGGCAAGGGTAATTGCACGATAAAGCCGTCTATGTCTGCATCTTCATTTAATTCGCGCACTTTCGCCAGCAGCTCTTCTTCCGTTACATCGGCTTCATAACGAATAAGCGAGGATTTGAATCCGCATACTTCGCAGGCTTTTACTTTGGCTGCAACATAGGTTTCGCTGCCACCATCATGCCCCACAAGGATAGCTGCCAGATGCGGACGCTTTCCGCCGCGCGCCACTATTTCAGCTACTTCCGCTGCAATTTCCTGCTTTACTTGTTCGGAAATTGCTTTTCCGTCAATCAGTGTCATATTCAATATTATTGTATTAGTTATTATTTATACAGCATTATCCGCAAAAGTAGAGTAAATAACCGAATAAAGCAAAAATCCCGCTAACTTCATTCAATATATGAAATTAGCGGGATTGATATGCAGCGGGGTATTTACCTTCTTATCTTTTCAGTTTCGGCATCATTTTACCCATTTTACTGCCGGTCACCATTTTCATCATCTTACGGGTTTGATCGAACTGTTTCAGCAGTCGGTTCACTTCTTGAATGTTTGTACCGCTACCTTTGGCAATACGCTGGCGGCGAGAACCGTTCAGAATAGCCGGGTTGCTGCGTTCTTCCGGAGTCATGGAGTAGATAATCGCTTCGATGCTCTTGAAGGCATTGTCGTCAATGTCAATATCTTTAATGGCTTTTCCAACACCCGGTATCATGGAAGCGAGTTCTTTCAGGTTACCCATTTTCTTGATTTGGGCAATTTGGTTCAGGAAGTCGTTGAAGTCGAACTGGTTCTTTGCAATTTTCTTTTGCAGACGTTTGGCTTCTTCTTCATCGTATTGTTCTTGTGCACGCTCTACCAGTGATACGATATCACCCATGCCGAGAATACGGTCGGCCATACGGGCAGGGTGGAATTGGTCGATAGCATCCAACTTTTCACCGGTACCGACAAATTTGATAGGCTTGTTTACTACGGAACGGATGGAAAGGGCGGCACCACCGCGGGTATCACCGTCTAGCTTAGTCAATACTACACCGTTGAAGTCCAAGCGGTCATTGAATTCTTTTGCGGTATTTACAGCATCTTGTCCGGTCATAGAGTCTACCACAAACAAGATTTCGTTGGGATTGATAGCGGCTTTTATCGCAGCAATCTCGTTCATCATTTCTTCGTCTACGGCCAGACGACCGGCTGTATCGACAATTACGAGGTCGTATCCTTTGGCTTTAGCTTCCTGTATGGCGTTCTGGGCAATGGCTACCGGATTCTTGCTGTCCGGTTCGGAGTACATAGGTACTTCAATCTGTTCGGCCAGCACGCGTAACTGCTCGATAGCAGCGGGACGGTAAACGTCACAAGCTACCAACAAAGGCTTCCGGTTCTTTTTGGTTTTCAACATTCGTGCCAATTTTCCGGAGAAAGTTGTCTTACCGGAACCTTGCAGACCGGACATCAGAATAACGGCCGGTTTGGAGTCAATGTTGATTTCCGCAGTTTCGCCCCCCATGAGCTGGGTTAACTCATCGTGTACGATTTTTACCATTAATTGGCTGGGCTTTACCGCTGTCAGCACGTTTTGTCCCAAAGCCTTTTCTTTAACGGTATCGGTGAAATTTTTAGCTACTTTATAGTTTACGTCGGCATCCAGAAGTGCTTTACGCACGTCTTTCAGCGTCTCTGCCACATTGATTTCGGTGATTTTACCTTCACCCTTCAAAATTTTAAACGACCTCTCAAGTCTCTCGCTTAAATTATCGAACATACTATCTAATTACAATTACTAAATTACAATTTACTCTTATTGAGGCGCAAAAGTACAAAAAATACCTGTAACTGCCTTCTTTTAGAGGCAGAATATTATTATGGTTTTGTGGCAGGATAGGTGAAAAGAATTGTTGGGCCTGCCGGTGCATCGGGAATAATCTGATAAGTACCATTGAAATGTTTCAGCAACAGGCGGTTGATTTCATGGTGTATAGAGGTTTCCTGATTGTTGTATTTCTTGTCTGCCAAAGGAGAGTTGGTTATTTTGAAACATAGGATTTCTCCATTTCTGTCCAGACTGAAATGGACTTCACGCTCTTCCTGAACAGTGGAAAAGCCTGTAAGTGTGCTGGTAATAATCTGCATCATCCGGTTACAGTCCGTGTGTATGATATATTCGTTTACTGATTTCTGAAAGTGGATATGCAGGTTGCTTCTTTGCATCTGTGCGGAGCAGATGGCATCGTTGCAGAGTTGGACAATATCGTAGTCCGTCAGTTGATATTTCATCATGTCGGCTTCCAGTCGGGATAAGTCCAAGACGTTGTTGACCAGCGACATGAGTTTCTCCGTATTCTGCTGTATGATTTCAGAATATTCCTTACGGCTTTTTTCGTTAATGTCAGTATCGGTGGTTATGAGTTGTGAGAACCCGACCACACTATGAAGCGGTACGCGAATGGCATGGCTCATGTTGGCAAGGAAGCGGTTTTTCTGCTCGTTGGCCTCCTCTGTTTTTCGGGTGGCTTCTTTGGTCTGCCTCTCGGAGGATTTGAGCTCTTTCCGTATCCGGTTAATGCGTATCGTATACATGATATATAACATCAGTATGACAGCCACTGCTACTAAAATGATAATCTGTATGTAGCCTTTTAATTGTCCTTGCTCCAGTATCAGTTGGCTTAAATGGTATGACTCTTTTATTTCTTCCAGTTGCTGATTGGAAATGGCGTCACTTATCGAATCTTCTATTTGGATAATCTCTTCATAGAGTGGCAACGCTTCGGTATATCTCTCCATCTCTTTTAGGATATCGGCTTTATAACCAGTTTCTTTAGCATAGTCGGATATGTCGAAATCATTTTCCTGCACAAAGCGAATCGCACTGTCGGCGATAGCAAGCGCCGTATCGTATTCTTTAAGAGTGAGATGATATTCCATTGCCATATTCCGGTAAAGAACCAGATAGGGGAGGAAACTGTTGGGGGTGATGTATGCGGAGCATTTTTTATAATGTTCTTTTGCCAGTTTTTGATTGCCGGTTTCTAAATATAGATAGGTATAATATATCTCTACGTAGAGATATTGATTGGAAATGCTTTTTAATATTGCAGGGTTATTATGTACCATTTTATCCAAAACTTCTTTACTCTTATCCAAAAATGTTTCAAGGTCGGTATAGCATTTTGTTTGTTTGCTGAAAGTAATGAGTTGGCTTAATATATTGATTTGTGTACCGGGGTGGGTGATTTGTGGAAACAGCTCATAAAGTTTCCTGAGTACTTTTTCCTCATCTTTCCGGCGGTTGGTTTCATGGTAGATATTTGCCAGGCATTGATAGGCTGAGGCCTCTCCGGTCACACTCTTTATACTTTGGGCTTTTTCCAGCATTTTGGATGCTTCGTTGAAAGCGTATTCATACTGGTTATTGTATACGTAGGTGTTGATGAGTAATTTCTGTGAGTTGAAATAGACTTTCCAATATTGTATACTTTGGGCTATGGGCTTTAACAGGTTGACCCATTTGCTGATACTGTCTTGCTCGCCGTCATTATTGTAATAATAAAGGGTCTGGAAGTATGCGCCATCGCAGATGTATAACTTGTTGTTCTGCAATTTCGCCTCTTTGTATAGCTGCTGTGCATATTTGAGTGCCAGTGGAGTGTCTTGTGAGGTTAATATTATTTGGTGTAATGTTTTCAGCCGGGTAGTGTCGTGAGGTAGTGCGGATAGTACGGTCAGTAAACTGTCGGTTATGGACGTTGCATGGCTGTTGCTCCAGCCGGGCAGCATTTGTAAGATGAAAAACAGTGTGATAAGTTGCTTTTTCATAGTTCTGCCTCCTTGTTATTTGGGGTGGTGTTGGGGATAGGATGGGTGAAAACAAACCGGGAACCGTCTTTGTATTCTGTGTCAATCCAAATTTCACCGCCGAAACGCTCGACAATCAGTTGGCAGATGGACAAGCCTAATCCGCTTCCCTGCACATTCTCGTCCAGTTTTTCAAAACGATGGAATATCTTGCCTTGCTTTTCAGGAGCAATTCCGCATCCTGTATCAGTTACAGCAAATAATGCCATGCCGTCCTGCTTTTCCAAGGTCAGGGTTATGCGGCCTTCCGTCGTGAATTTGGTTGCGTTGATAAGCAGGTTGATAAGCAGTTGTTGCAAACGGGCTTCATCGGTGTATAATTCCAGCTTTCCTAAAGAAGTTTGAAATACAATGGAAGCGGAAGTCTGCTTTATCTTATCTACGGTGTCAATAACATTTTGGCAAAGAGATACGGCATCATGGATTTCAAAACGGAATTGCATTTTTCCTCTTTCCAAACTGGATAGATCCACCACATCATCTATTAATTTTAATAGAAGGTCTGAATTTTGCTGGATAATGTCGTTACATTGTTTGCGCATCTCTGCGTCTATGTTGTTGTCGGTCAGAATAGAGGAAAAACCGGATAATGCGTTCAGGGGAGTACGAATTTCATGACTCATATTGGATAAGAGCAGGCTTTTGGCACGAATGGAATTTTCTGCGCTTTTTTGTGCCTTGTTCAGCTTTTCTCTGGATGCTGCCAAACTTTTGTTCTCCTGTTTGATGTGGAAAGCAAAGATAATGATTATGGTCAGGATGATGCTACTGCCGATAATCAGGTAAAACAACATCCGGTTTTTTTGTGTCTGGTTATCCAATTCAAGACGGTCTATCTGATATATGGTACGCAGTAAATTTATTTGAGAAGTGTAATTATGGGCATTAATAGAGTCGCGGGTTGTTTTAATGGTCTGATATGTTTCGCAGGCCTTTTTGTATTGTCCCAACTCTTTATAGATATAGGCTATCTTTTTTCGGATTTTCAGGTAATTGTTATATGTGTCTATGCTGCTGGACTTGCTGGCAAGTTCTGTGAAAAATAGAATCGCCTTTTCATAGTCCTCTGTTTCCAGTGCATATTCGGCCTGCATATATTTCAAGATATTGTCGTAAAAATGGGAGGGAGTTCTGCTGTTGATCTTTATGGCTTCATCTATATACTCCCGGGCTTTACTCAAGTCGTTATTGCGTAGGTAATAGTATGCATGGTAGGCATAGAGAAGAAAAGGGCTGAGACATTTGCTTTCGCAAATTTCGCTCATATGCTCTAAGTATGCTTTTGCCTCGTCCATCCGTTTGAGCTTGATGAGTGTGGGAACTAATTGGATGAATATTCTTTCTTGTATTTTTTCTGCATGAGGAGTTGCTTGTAAAGTTTTCATTGCCTTTTCATACTCCTCTACGGCTTCAGGTCTCATTCCGGCATTGAGGTAGATATCTCCTAAGGCTTGATAAGAGAGAGAAATACCAATGTTGTATTTCATTAACCGTGCCTCGTCCATCATGGCGTCGGCTTTTTTTAATGCTTCTGATATTTTGGCCTGAAGGGAATAAGCATATACAGCCATTTGTTTCATAAGAAACATATTTCTGTAATCTTTCTTTTGTCGGAGAGAGTCTACGATTTCCTCTTCCCATTCAATGATGTTGGTTGTTGTTGCGTCTTGGGAGTAGGCAAGATTATTGTTCATTAAGTCTTTTACCAGACGAAGATGTTTGCTACTCATTTCAGCGGAGGCTGAAAAAGCCCAAGGAGATATTCCAAGCAGTAAGAAGATTAAGATTAGGTTTGTTTTGTATGCTTTCACTTTCTTATCCTTTACATTGCACGAAAAATAGTAACATGTGGCAAATTTAAATAAAAAAGAGCAGAATAATCTAATTTATCCCGCTCTTTTTTAGATACTTGTTCTTATCTCTTATCACTATTTCTCATGCGAGAGTTTAACTGTTCATACTCATCAAGAACTCGTCATTGTCCTTGGTCTTTTCCATGCGGTCTTTTACGAAGTCCATTGCCTCTATCGGGTTCATGTCGGCAAGGTACTTACGGAGAATCCACATGCGATCCAGCGTTTGTTTGTCTTGCAGCAGGTCGTCGCGGCGGGTGCTGGAGGCAACGATGTTGACTGCCGGGAAGATACGCTTGTTAGACAGGTTGCGGTCGAGTTGTAATTCCATGTTACCCGTACCTTTGAACTCTTCAAAGATGACTTCATCCATTTTGGAACCGGTATCAATTAGCGCTGTTGCAAGAATAGTCAGCGAACCTCCTCCTTCAATGTTGCGGGCAGCACCGAAGAAACGTTTCGGTTTGTGCAGCGCATTAGCGTCTACACCACCGGAGAGGACTTTACCGGAGGCGGGAGAAACAGTGTTGTAAGCTCGTGCCAGACGTGTAATGGAGTCAAGGAAGATAACAACGTCATGTCCACATTCTACCATTCTTTTGGCTTTTTCCAAAACGATGCCTGCTATTTTTACGTGACGTTCTGCAGGTTCGTCGAAAGTGGAAGCGATAACTTCTGCATTTACGGTACGTGCCATGTCGGTAACTTCTTCCGGACGTTCGTCAATCAGCAGCATAATCATGTAAACTTCGGGATGGTTGGCTGCAATTGCGTTGGCAATATCTTTCATTAAGATAGTCTTACCGGTTTTGGGCTGGGCTACGATTAATGCACGCTGCCCTTTACCGATAGGGGCAAAAAGGTCTACTACGCGGGCCGACATGGAATCGGAATATCCACCTTTGCAAAGTCTGAACTTTTCGTCAGGGAAAAGTGGGGTGAGATGTTCAAACGGTACGCGGTCGCGCACGAAAGCCGGATCGCGCCCGTTAATCTTGGACACTTTTACCAGCGGGAAATATTTTTCACCTTCCTTTGGAGGACGGATCACACCTTCCACTACATCACCGGTCTTTAAGCCGAACAGCTTGATTTGTGATTGTGAAACATAGATGTCGTCAGGAGAAGAAAGGTAGTTATAATCGGATGAGCGCAAAAAACCATAACCGTCCTGCATGATTTCCAATACGCCGGTTCCGGTAAGTATATCGTCGAATTCATATGCCTTTTCACGTTCTGCTACCGGCTTGCGTTCCGGAGCAGCATAATTGTTGTCATTACTGTTCTGCTGTTGTGCGGGACGCTGCTGCTGTGCAGGACGTTGGCTGTTGTTATTGTTACGATTGTTATTGTATGGAGTGTTGTTGTCGCGGAGACGAAGACGGGGGCGCTGTTGTTGCGGTTGCTCTGCTACGGGAACGGGAGTTTCTGCTTTGGTGGCCTCAAACTTGCCGATGAGTTCCGATGGTAATTCTATTTTTTCGGTAGGCAGATCCTCGATGGGGATGAAATCGTCCTCTACTTCCGGTAAAACGGGCGTTTCATCTGGTGTCGGTTGTGGAGCAGCTGGGGTTACTTTCGGTTCGGCTTTCTTTATTTCCGCTTTTTGGGGTTCTGCAACTTCTGCTTTAGTTTCCGTCTGGGCAGTCTTGGATACTTCAGTTACGGGGGCCGCTTCTTGCTTTACTTTACGAGGACGTCCCGGTTTGCGTTTGGGAGCTTCGGTCTCTGTTGCGGGAGTTGAGGAAGCAGCCGTCTCTTTAGCTGTCTCTACTGTTTGTGCAGAAGTTTGTGTGGCAGGTGTTTCTCCTGTTTTTCCTTTTGTAAGCTCGCCGTTTTTATTGGCTGTGAACACCTTGTCCGTTCCTTCTTTCTTGACTGTTACGCGAGAACGTTTTTGTTTGTCCCCCTTACGTTCTTCTTTTAATTTGTCGGCAGCTACTTTCTTGGTTGCTCCAGCAATAGCTTGCTCGTCAAGGATCTTGTAGACAAGTTCTTCTTTCTTGAGAGAATCTGTTTTTTTGATACCAAGCTCTTGGGCAATAGCTTGCAATTCCGACAAATTTTTGTCGTTTAATTGAATGATATTATACATACAGTATATGTGTGAATGGTTTTTTACTTATTTGGTAAGTCTACCTTGTAAATTATGATTTAATAGGGATATTTATTATTGAACCGGAAATCTGGTTAACAATCCTCACCTCAGTAAGGAGTTACAGAATGTTTCAACGGTGCAAAGGTAATAATAATTTTTGGTTTCATAAATAAATCGTCTTTTTTTTAATTTTAAAAGTCTATCTTTGTTCCATTATCATCAAGAAATAGATTTATGAATATATGCGCAGTTCATTTAGTTACTTTTTCGCCTACCCATACCTCTAAACAAGTGGGCGAGGCAATTGTTCGAGGTACAGGTGTTTCTGAAATAATGAAAACGGATCTGACTTTGCACCCGGCAGGAAAGCTGGAAATACCGGAAAATACTTTAGCAGTAATTACCGTTCCCGTATACGGTGGAAAAGTGGCACCTTTGGCATTGGAACGGATGAAGGATATTCATACTTCGGGCGCACCGGCGGTGTTGGTTGTTGTTTATGGTAACCGGGCCTATGAAAAGGCGTTGGTGGAGTTGGATGCATTTGCGTCGGAAAGAGGGTTTAAAGTAATTGCAGGAGGAACGTTTGTTGGCGAACATTCATACAGTACGGAGCAGAATCCCATAGCAGTAGGACGGCCGGATGTGGATGATCTGCAATTTGCGGAGACATTTGGCGCTAAAATACGGACAAAGATTGAAACTGCAGCCGAAATGGATAAATTATATGCTGTCGATGTCAACCGTATTCAACGTCCTTATCAGGCATTTTTTCCGTTATTCCGTTTTTTGCGGAAAGTGGTGAAACTGCGTAAAGGCGGTGTGCCCATGCCTCGTATTCCGGCAGTCGATACAGAACTTTGCAGTCACTGTGGATATTGTGCGGTGCATTGTCCGGCAAGTGCCATCAAGAAAGGTGATGAGTGTTACACTGATGCGGAAAAGTGTATCCGTTGCTGTGCCTGTGTAAAAGGTTGCCCGCAAAAAGCTCGTACATTTGATACGCCATTTGCCGCTCTGCTTGCCGATTGTTTCAAGAGACAGAAAGAAAACAGGATTATCTTATGAAAGTTACAAAGGAAACTTATATTTAAGGTACAAACGTCTTTTCATGTTTTGAATAAAGAGAATAGGAGTTACTGTTTTTTCTTAATAATGTGGATTATGAGCACGCGTTGTGTGGAGGAATCAACGCGGAAGCGGTTGTCTGTCCTTTCGCCTACTAACCAGATAATGTCTTTGCCGCAACACAACACCCATTGTTGTTCTTTGCGCAGGAGGGAAAACTTCCGGTCGGTCATGTAGTCACTTACTTTTTTTCTGCCTTTCATGCCGAATGGGGTAAAGACATCGCCTTGCTGCCAAAGCCGCAGGGAAAGGGGATGCAGAAGCTTGTCAGCATCAAAACAGGCGACTTCTTTATCGCGGGGAATGATGAAGTCCGGGGTGAGAGAGTATTTTTCCATTGCCAGCAAGGGTTGTTCAACCTGTTGATACGCTTCAATTAAAAGGTACTTACGATCTTTCACAACGCGCCAGTGTTCCGAAGAAAAGGTTTTTCCCGGTTGTCCTTCCAACGCCCGGTATATATCTCTGATTTGAGCAGCATTGAAACCGAGCGGATATAATATTTCAAACAATAATGTTTCGGGAGCAGTTTCTTGCATCAGAGCGTCAATGCATATTCCCTCTGTTGTTTGCACCCGCTTTGTTGCTTCTTCTATGCTTTTCTTATATATGATGGATACTTCGCTTAGATGTTCGGCTGTATTGAAAATACTTTCTTTGACGGAAGGATTGATTTCCTGCATCATGGGGAGCAGGTTAAGCCGTATTTTATTACGGGTATATTCATCTTGCAGATTGGTGCTGTCTGTTACATAGTCCTGTCCTGTGCGGTTCAGGTAATTAATAATTTCTTTGCGGTCCAGACAAAGGAGAGGGCGTACGATGTGCCCGTTCTTGGGGCGTATTCCCCTTAAGCCGTTAATTCCTGTGCCGCGGATTAAGTTTAGCAGAAGAGTTTCTACGCTGTCATCCCGGTGATGAGCTACGGCAATGACATTGGCACCGCTTTTTCGGCGTATTTCTTCAAACCATTCGTAACGTAGTTCCCGCGCTGCCATTTCAATGGAGATATGTCGTTCTTCGGCTGTACGTACAGTATTAAAATGGACGATATGTAATGGAACTTGCCGCTTTGCACATAGTTGACAGACAAATGCCTCGTCTCTGTCAGATTCTTTGCCGCGGAGGTGGAAATTGCAGTGTGCGGCTTCGCAGTTGTACCCCAACGTTTGCAACAAACACAACAGCGCAACGGAGTCGGCTCCACCACTCAAGGCTATGATTACTTTGTCCGTTGGCATAAAAAGCCGTTTCTGATTGATGTATTGTGCTACTCTTTCCTGTTCCATGGGGGCAAATATACATGTTTCTTATTGAATTTTACTATTTCCGTATGGAAACATCGCTCGGAGTGATGTATGTGCTACGCGTTTATTTCCTTAAGTCTCTTCTTATTTAAAAACATTCTAAATTATTTGCGCTGTATGAACTTATCTTTTATCTTTGCGGCAAAAATAAAGAAAGACAGAAGACTATGCGTTTGTCCGAATTGAAAACCGGTGAAAAAGGTGTAATTGTTAAAGTACTGGGACATGGTGGTTTCCGTAAGCGAATCGTAGAAATGGGATTTGTCAAGGGAAAAACGGTGGAGGTACTGCTGAATGCCCCTTTGAAGGATCCTGTTAAGTACAAGGTAATGGGATATGAAATATCATTGCGGCATCAGGAAGCTGAAATGATTGAGATTGTTGGCGAACAGGAAATGCTCCGGGATGCGGTACATCTTGATTATCACGAGGGGATGAGCGAGGATATGCGTCTGAGTGAAGAAGAACTGAAACGTATCGCTTTGGGCAAACGTCGTACTATTAATGTAGCTTTGGTGGGAAATCCCAATTGTGGCAAGACGTCTCTTTTTAATATTGCTTCGGGTTCGCACGAGCATGTAGGGAATTATAGCGGTGTAACCGTAGATGCCAAAGAAGGCTATTTCGACTTTCAGGGCTATCACTTCCGCATTGTAGACTTGCCGGGAACTTATTCTCTTTCTGCATATTCTCCTGAAGAAATTTATGTTCGTCACCACATTATCAATGAAACGCCGGATATTATAATCAACGTAGTGGATTCTTCCAATTTGGAACGTAATCTGTATCTTACTACCCAGCTGATTGACATGAATGTACGTATGGTTATTGCGCTCAATATGTACGATGAACTGGAAGCGAGTGGTAATACGTTGGATTACGTAAAGCTTGGACAATTGTTCGGCGTGCCGATGCTGCCTACTATTAGCCGAACCGGGAAGGGGATTGAACAGCTTTTTCATGTTATTATCGGTATTTACGAAGGCGGAGACTTCTTGGATAAGAAAGGGAAAGTGCGTGCTGAAATACTGAATGACCTGCGCAATTGGCACAAGGAATATGTGCCCGATCATGATTTTGGGACTCACAAGGAGGAGAAGGAACATCCGGTTGGCTTTTACCGCCATATTCATATCAATCATGGGCCTGAACTGGAACGGAGCATTGAGGAGGTGAAGCGCGTTATCAGCGTCAATGAAAACATACGGTATAAATATTCTACTCGTTTTTTGGCTATCAAGTTGCTGGAAAATGACGGTGACTTGGAGAAAATAGTACAGGAGTTTCCTAATGGAAAAGATATTATTGAAGTTCGTAATCGTGAAGAGCAACGCCTTCGCAATGCGATAAACGAGGACAGCGAGCAGGCCATAACGGATGCTAAATACGGTTTTATTTCCGGTGCACTTCGTGAAACCTATGTCGACAATCATGAAGATACGGCACGTACCACGCGTGTGATAGACTCGATTGTGACGCATCGCGTATGGGGGTACCCTATCTTTTTTCTGTTCCTGTATCTGATGTTTGAAGGAACATTTATACTGGGGGACTATCCTATGCAGGGTATTGAATGGCTGGTAGGGGTACTGGGCGATTGGGTGAGGAATAACATGTCAGAAGGTCCGCTGAAAGACTTGCTGGTTGACGGAATCATTGGTGGTGTAGGCGGGGTTATCGTCTTCCTGCCGAATATTTTGATTTTGTATTTTTTCATTTCTTTAATGGAAGATTCCGGATATATGGCGCGTGCAGCTTTTATTATGGATAAGATAATGCATAAAATGGGATTGCATGGTAAGTCTTTCATTCCTTTGATTATGGGATTTGGTTGCAATGTGCCAGCCATTATGGCTTCACGAACCATTGAGAACCGTAAAAGTCGGCTGGTAACCATGCTTATCAATCCGTTGATGTCATGTAGTGCCCGTTTGCCTATTTATTTGCTGTTGGTGGGGGCGTTCTTTCCCAATAATGCCAGTCTGGTATTATTGGTAATTTATGCTATCGGTATTTTGCTGGCGGTAGTTATGGCGCGGCTTTTCTGTCGTTTTCTGGTGAAGGGAGACGATACGCCTTTTGTTATGGAGCTTCCTCCTTACCGCATACCCACATCCAAGTCTATTTTCCGCCATACTTGGGAGAAAGGTGCGCAGTATTTACGTAAAATGGGGGGAATCATTATGATAGCTTCCATTGTTATATGGGCTTTAGGGTACTATCCGAACCATGACGCATATACAGATGTGGCCGAACAACAGGAAAATTCTTATATCGGTAGGATAGGTAAGGCCATGGAGCCGGTGATAAAACCGTTGGGCTTCGATTGGAAGCTGGGCATTGGTATTCTTTCTGGTGTAGGAGCTAAGGAATTGGTGGTAAGTACACTTGGCGTACTGTATGCAGATGACGCCGAAGCTGATGCGGTGAGTTTGGGTGAACGTATCCCGATTACTCCTTTGGTGGCTTTTTGCTATATGGTGTTTGTACTGATTTATTTTCCATGTATCGCTACACTGGCTGCCATTAAAGGAGAATCAGGAAGTTGGAAGTGGGCATTGTTTACAGCAGTGTACACCACTGTGCTTGCATGGGTAGTGGTCTTTGCTATTTATCAGATAGGAGGAATGTTTGGATGAATAATTGGCAGAATTGGGCAGTAGCCCTTATTTTATTACTGTGTATTGTCCGTATAGGGCAGAGTATTTATTCTTTTTTTCGTGGAGTGAAGGAAAAACGTAATCCTTGTGCAAATTGTGCAACTGGCTGTGAATTAAAGAATTTATATGAGAAGAAACGTTCGGAGTGTAGTGAAGAAAGAAAAGAAACAAAGAAAAAATGCTGCGGATAGTTGGTAGTTCCAAAAAATGTACTACCTTTGCATCCGCAAACGAGAAAGACTGGTTCCTTGGATGAGTGGCTTAGTCAGCGGTCTGCAAAACCGTGTACGGCGGTTCGAATCCGCCAGGAACCTCAAAAACTCCGGAATATCTATTTGAATATTCCGGAGTTTTCTTTTTCATAAAATCATCATAGAAACTTGTGGGTTCGGGTAAACGTAGGTTCTATAAGACATTAAAACATCGGTAATTGGTATATGAATCCTACTGATACTCTGTTCGTAGAGTAGTTCTCTTGTCCAAGTGATTTAGCGCGGGCTGTAAAATCATAAGTACGGCCTACGTAAGTGAGGAAGAAATGCAGGTTGGTATCCATAGGGTAGAACTCTACACCGGCAAAGTAGCCCCATGCGGTACGGTATTTCCCTTTTTCTAAATTTTCCTGTTGTTTGGTGAGAGATGCTGTTTCGTACATCCCTTTTACGAAGACATTCCATTTAGGTAGAAAACGGTAATTCAATTTAGTTACCATTGAAAAGTATCCGACGTTGGAAGCATTGTGCCCTTCCATGCTGCCTGTTATTCCTGTCATGATGCCTTTGCGGTCGATACTCTCTTTGGAGTACATGAAATCGAGGAACATATTGAACTTATCTAAGTTTAGTTCATTACCGAACGCATAATAATAGAGGTACTTGTCTTTTGCTTCGTTCATGATAGAAGCAGACCAGCGCGTCTTGAAGATGTCATTGAAATTTCCGTTCCAGTTCAAAGTATACACCAGTGGAAGTTTGCCCGATTCTATTGTGGGGAGTTCATCTTCGGCGTTTTCAACACCATATGTCTTGTTGAAAGAACCGTTGCGGCTGTCCAATATTTGAAGGTTCAGCTGCTGGTGGGCGTTAATATCGTAACCGATGTTCAAACCGGTCATGAAGTTGCTCATGTTCTCAATCATATCGCTATATTCGTATATTTCGATAGGATTCAGATCGAATTCAATGCCACCGTATGCAGTACATTGCTTGCCGGCAAAGATAGAGAACCCCTTTCCTAACTTTACGCCAATTCCGGCAATATCGATAGAGGTAGGAAGATTGTCTATATTTCCACTGCTGTCATTTGATCGGTTTAGCCGTTGCCGGTACCGGTATGAGAGCCAGTTGTTGAGATTTCCTTTGGCTTCAATGCGGAGTTGTCTCATTTTGAAAGCCCCTTCTTCAAAACCATTGCGGAAATTGGCATCGAAACTGCCTTGCATGTTGAGGAATAAATTGAACTTATCCTGTTTTTTCTTTACGTTGGTGAGTTCTTCAAACAGCGTTTTATTCTCAAGGAACTTCTCGTTTTTTTCTGTGTTTTGAGAATACATGCTTTGCATGCAGCTTGCTGCCAGGAGTATAAATGTCAGTTTTTTTATCATTGCCACCGTTTTTTAGTATTCATTAAAATATTCCTGAATCTGTTTCCAGTCATTGGTCTTGGTTAGCGCAAGCATTAGCAAAACACGTGACTTCTGAGGATTTAACTCCTGTGATGCGATAAACTGATATTGCGCATCGTCTACTTCTGCATCGAGAGAGGTCGGGCCTGTCGGCACTCTTGATGAACGGACCACAAGTATACCTTTCTTGCGTGCATCTATTAGTATGGGAAATATATTCTTATGAATATTTCCGTTGCCTACTCCTGCATGGATAATACCTTTATATCCGTTATCTAACATTGGGGCGACGATATCGGCTTCGATGTTTGAATAACTGTAAACGATACCAACTTTGGGGAGTGAGTTCAAGTTGGTAACATCGAATACGGATTGAGTAGTATGTTTCTTTGCGGATGACATATTATATGTGACCTTGCCATTCAAGACATAGCCAAGTGCGCCGTCATTGGGGGCTTGAAATGTTTGTACGTCAACGGTATTCATTTTCAGTACGCTTGCAGCACCGAGTACGCTTCCGTTCATTGCCACTAAAACGCCTTTTCCTTTGGACTCTTTTGCTCCGGCCACAACAACGGCATTATATAAGTTAAGAGGCCCGTCGGCACTGAGGGCGGTGGATGGGCGCATGGCTCCAACTAAAACAACCGGTTTATCGCTCTTTACTGTCAGGTTGAGGAAATAGGCTGTTTCTTCCATTGTATCGGTTCCATGGGTAATCACGATACCGTCAATGTCAGAGCGTTTCAGAAGCTGGTTAATCTTCTTTGCAAGAGTTAGCCAGACATCATCGTTCATATCTTGTGAACCGATTTTTACGATTTGCTCTCCTGTTACGTTAGCTATATTTTTCAGTTCAGGCACAGCGTCAAGCAGGGTACCGATAGCTACTTGTCCGGCAGTATAATTTGTGGCAGTAGCAGACGTTCCTGTTCCGGCAATTGTTCCACCGGTGGCAAGGATATGAATATTAGGTTTTTGTTGCGCAAAAGTCATCATTGCGGAAAACAGTAGCATAGCGGCTACCATACTGAGTCTTTCTAATTTTTTCATAACATAATTTGTTTAAATTAAAAAATAGGTTGAAGTATAATATATCAGAATATTTGTATGAATAATAATCCCAAAGCAATTGCAACCACAGTGGAAACAATACCTGGCATCATAAAAGAATGATTGAGTATGTATTTGCCGATCCGGGTTGTTCCTGTACGGTCAAAGTTGATGGCTGCCACTACGGTAGGATAGTTGGGAATGAAGAAATATCCGTTGACGGCGGGGAACATGGCTATCAGCATATAGGGCGATATTCCCAAAGCAATGCCGAGTGGCACTAAGGCGCGTACCGTAGCTGCCTGGCTATATAACAGGATGGACATGACAAACAAAGCGATGCCGAACAACCAGGGCATTTGGCGCACAACACCTTCAATGGAGGCGGTAAGTTGTGCCATATTACCGTTCAGGAATGTATCGCCCATCCAAGCAATGCCAAAAATAGCGATTACAGCCTGCATCCCGGCCGGGAAAACAGAACCTTGTGTCGCTTTGATTCCATCTGTTTTGGTCACTAATAGAATAATGGCTGCAGTCGAAAGCATAATGATTTCTATAATGGAAGACATGCCCAAGGTGACTGTCTCTCCACCGACAAGGAAAGAAGGACGCATACCTTCAAATGAACCGAAAAGGACAATGAAGGCGGTAGCGAGGATGAAAATAAGTACGGAAAGCATGGCATGGCGCTTGTTCTTTACATCATCAATCTTTACTTTTCTGCCATCAAAGTATCCCTCAGCCATACGCTTCTGATACTCAGGATCATCAACCAGCTCTTTTCCTACGCGCATGGAACACAGTGCACCTACCAGAACGCCGAGGATTGTAGCAGGAATCGTTATTTTCAATATATCGAATAAAGTAATATCGAATCCGGTCAGTAGGCCAAGCAGGGCAACTGTTGCTGCCGAAATAGGGCTTGCTGTAATGGCCTGCTGCGAAGCGATAACTGCAATGCCCAACGGGCGTTCGGGCCTGATTTTGGTTTCAATGGCAACTTCGGCTATGACAGGAAGAATGGAATAGGCAACATGTCCGGTTCCTGCTACAAAAGTAAATAAATAGGTTACGATAGGGCTGAGGATCGTTACGTGAGATGGATTTTTCCGTAATAGCTTTTCCGCTAACTTCACCATATAATCAAGTCCGCCGGCTGCTTGCATGCAGGAAGCTGCGGAAATAACGGCGGCAATCATTAACATTACATCAATTGGCGGTGCCGTAGGTTGCAAGCCAAATACAAAGGTTAGTATACCTAAACCCACACCACCCATCACTCCGAGGCCTATGCCTCCTAAACGTGCGCCTATGATAATAGCGGTCAGCACAAACAATAGTTGTAATATCATATATTTCTTGTTTAAAGATCAGATATAAAGGTTATTCCGTTTTTTATGTTGGCTAATTTCTGAAAATATCTTTTATATAACAAAAAAAGGGGGTGAATGTGTTGTGTTTGTTATTTTATATTTTCTAAATAAAATGTTTATTAACTAAATTTCCTATTCATTGTGGATTAATTCATATGTATCAATTTGATATGATAAGTTCGCTAATATACTTAATACTTTCTTGTATTTAAAGTTTGTTAACCTGATATTAAAGCTTTGTGTTTACAAAACATTTTATTGTATATTTGGTTATCCTTTGATGACTATTTGTGTAAATAGTTAATAAATGTATATATATTATGAAAGAAGAAGCATTGAAGAAAACTCGCATTGAGAGTGATTTGATTGGCAGTCGGGAAATACCGGAAAATGCCATGTATGGAGTGCAAACCCTTAGAGGTATTGAGAACTTTCGGATTAGTAAATTTCATCTGAACGAGTATCCTTTATTCATCAACGCCCTCGCTATCACCAAGATGGGAGCAGCTATTGCTAATTATGAGCTTGGTTTGCTTACCGAGAAACAAGTGGACGCCATTTTGAAGGCTTGTAAAGAAATACTTGAAGGTAAGCATCATGAACAGTTCCCGGTGGATATGATTCAGGGTGGAGCCGGAACCACTACCAATATGAACGCCAACGAAGTGATAGCCAATCGCGCTCTTGAATTATTGGGGCATAAACGTGGTGAATATCAATACTGTTCGCCGAACGACCACGTAAATCGTTCACAATCAACGAATGATGCTTATCCTACTGCTATACATATAGGTATGTATTATACTCACCTCAAACTGATGAAGCATTTTGAAGAACTGATTGATGCATTCCGGCGTAAAGCGGAAGAGTTTAAGCATATCATTAAAATGGGACGTACGCAGTTGGAGGATGCTGTTCCGATGACTCTCGGACAAACGTTTAATGGATTTGCCAGCATCCTGCATGATGAAATAAAGAACCTGAACTTTGCGGCGGAAGAGTTTCTTACTGTCAACATGGGGGCTACCGCCATCGGCACCGGTATTACGGCAGAGCCGGAATATGCTGAAAAATGCGTGAAGGCTTTGAAGGAGCTTACAGGCTGGGATATTAAATTATCTGATGATTTGGTGGGAGCTACTTCGGACACCTCCTGTCTTGTAGGATATTCTTCGGCTATGAGGAGAGTTGCGGTGAAGATGAATAAGATATGCAATGATCTTCGTCTGCTTGCATCCGGACCGCGCTGCGGATTGGGAGAAATAAATCTTCCTGCCATGCAACCGGGATCTTCTATTATGCCGGGCAAGGTAAATCCGGTTATTCCGGAAGTGATGAATCAGATTGACTATAAGGTAATAGGCAATGACCTCTGCGTGGCTATGAGTGGTGAAGCGGCACAGATGGAATTGAATGCAATGGAACCTGTTATGGCACAATGTTGTTTTGAGTCTGCCGATTTGTTGATGAACGGGTTCGACACTTTGCGTACTCTTTGCATCGATGGTATCACTGCCAATGAAGATGTGTGTCGCAGATATGTGCACGACAGCATCGGTGTGGTTACCGCCCTTAATCCGGTGATTGGTTATAAGAACTCTACCCGAATAGCCAAGGAAGCTCTTGAAACGGGAAAGGGCGTTTATGAGCTGGTATTGGAGCATAACATTCTTTCCAAAGAAGATTTGGATACTATTCTGAAACCGGAGAATATGATTAAGCCTGTAAAGTTGGATATAAAGCCTAATCTTTTATTAGAAAGAGAAGCTCGTTCCGGCATGTAACGACATCATGACATCTCTTCCCTGTACGTTGTCTTGCATCAGCAGTTCTTTACCGTAAAAGCGGATTTTGGGCTCAAGAAATACTTTGAAGCGGCGACTCACTTGGTAGGAAGTTTGCAGTCCCGCTTCTCCGCCGATAAAGAAACGGTTGTCCTGTTTTAATCTCATGGATGCCACAATTCCGGCAAACAGCTGCACATCGTATTTGCGTTCAGGGTCATATCCTGTCATTAGATTGGTAAGGTTCAGCATATAGTCAAGGCTTCCGCTTGCCATGTTATATTCTATTGCCTTACCTTTCAACTCTGCGGAGAAAGGTCCGAAGTCTGCTCCAAAGCGGAGTGAAGATAGGGGAGTGAAAGTGCGTCCTGCTGCTATCATGGCCTGATAGTTAAAGTTGCGTTTCGGTTCATATCGTTTCATCTGTATGGGAGTTGCAAAGCCGATTGCTCCGCTTGCGAAAAAAGAAGGTTTGAACAAGTCGCGATTCAGAGAACGGGTCATACGGTTTTCTTCATTGGCACGTTTGATTTCAATACCCACATTGATGCTGTATAGATTGTCTGTGAACTTTCTGGCAACGTACCGCCCCTCTTCTTTTTCATTGGTTTTTAAGGAATATGATGCCATACTGGCACGTGGTTCCAAAAATACGGAGACATCACCGAACAGACGGTATTTCAGTTGCAAACCGCCTGTGAAGCCTGTGTATCCGCCTTTTGCGGGACGATAACCGTTTTCTTTCTGAATGTATCCCAGTTCACCGCCGGCTAACACGTTAATGGAAAACTTAGGATCGAGTTGTCTTCCGTTAAAGAAATAAGTGGCATCCAGCATACCTTCCAAACGGCTGCCTGCGTATGCCGACATCTCGTAGAATTCTTCGCCTGCGGCACTTGCAGAGGGGGCGATCACTTTTTTATGCCAGGTATCGGATGATTTGAACGCTGATAGCCGTAGGCCGAATGCCGGTATCAGCCATTTTCCGACTGACAGGCTGATATGCGGTCCGATAGAATTCACCAGTCCTATTTCGCTTGTCAGGCGGGAGCCCTGAAACTGTCCGCCGGCAGCGATACTGACAAAGGTGTTGTCCAAGAAATGATCACCTTCCAGTATGGGTATTTTGCCAAAGGGTTTCCATGCCTTGAAGCGATAGTTCATTCCTACCACTGCGCCGTAGGTCATGTCATATTTATGCCAGTTTTTCTGGAAAGAATGATCTATGCCGTCGCTCATGATAGTGAAGCGCGGTTCCAGATAAAAATCCACATGTGCGGTGGGATGCAGTTTCAGTTGAAATCCTAAATGCAAGTCGGCTACGTGCTCCATTCTGCCTGCCAGTGAGGATAGTTGGTAGCCGATTCCCGCTACGGTCAGGAACTCAAAGATACGTCCGGGGTTGTAACCGTTGACATAGGACGACACATTCAGCAGATAGTCTGCCTGCAATCCGAAGCGCACTAATGTTTCGTTGTCTATTTTTCGTGAAAAATTGCCTGCTGACAGTGAAGCGCGCAAAATATGTGCGGGTGCGAACTGCCAGTTGGCTGCAATGCCGCCTACGGGGCCTGTGTTGAAGTCGGCGTTTCCTCGTGGAATCATCTTGTCCATACCGCCGAACAATGAGATATATACATTATTTTTCCACAGGGTATCAAAGGGGACTGCATCCGGATGTTGGTAGCGCTTCTGGAAAATCTGTTGCGTAGCGTCGAATCCGGGGTTGATTGTATCTTTGGAAAGTACAGTCCGGGGCGGAATACTGCTTCCTTGCTGCCGGGCAAAGGCTGTTGGCATTGCAATGTTCAATACAATCAGTATAATCAGTAGTTTCTTCATATTTTCAATTCTCTATATTCAGATTAATAAAGTTTCCAGTCGCCTTGGTCGTAATACTCCATAAATTCTTTACTGATTTCACCGTCGTTCATGGCTGTTTTATAGTATTTCTTGTCCTGTTTGATGATTGCTTCCAGTTTCTTGCAGGCTTCATCAAAATCCAAGGCATTGTCATAGCTCCATTCATACAACTTCTTTTCCCGGATGTAAATCACTAACTTCATATAGTTCGTCATGGGTGTTTCAGGAAGTTCCGCCAGGGCTTTCTCGGCTTCTTTGTTGTAACTGTCTGTTTCCATTGCCATGCACATTACAATATTGTTCAGCGGTGACGACTCTTTTACCAGCTTGAACACTTTTTTACGTTCCTCGCCCTCTTTTACGGTGGCGGCGCCCCGATAATCATAATATCCGCCGAGGCAGTTTGCAAATGCCTTTATCATCTGGAAGCGCTCGGTGTCAGGCAGCTTATCGGCAAGGATACTGGCATCTTCAAAGTTATAGGCGCGTATGTACATGGCAAGTTGATTGGCAACGATTGTCTCAGGATTGACCTCGGTTTTTGTGACGCTGATGCCGTCATTGAAGGAGTCTACCATATTGACTTTCCGTTTGAGGTCTATCAGGGGCTTCAGTATCTCCACATCGAAAGTATCTCTGCGCAGAAGGGCTACCGCAAGGTTGTTTGCTGCCAGTATCCATGGTTTTTCTTTTCCTTTTGCATCGTATGCCATTGTTTCCCTGTATGCACGCCGGTAAAGTTTTTCCGCTTCTTTCGGTTCTTTTATCATTTGGAACAGATGCCAGTACTCGTATCGTGTGAACGACTTTTTGCCGTCGGCATATTGCGGGTCATGCAGATATTTGTCCAATATCTCATCCGGATTCAGTTCGCGGAAGATTTCATGTTTGTATTCATACTGCACTGTGCGGAGTTGAGGCAATCGTTCTTTGATGGCAGTGGCATAGTAGGGTAGGCGTGATACGGCGGCAAATTGCGCATCGGGGTTCTTGTATTTTTCGGTAATCTCCCTTATCTCCTGCGCTTCGCCTGTCAGGCTGTCCTGTTCCAGCAGGTCGGCCACTTCGTTCCAGGTTGCTACGCGGGTTTCTGTGGGATGTTTGTATACCCGGCTCCATTTGGCGGGCGGTATTACGGATGTGATTTTGTGTAGTGCAAAGTTGGTTCGCTGTTTGGCGAGGGCCAGATTGCTGGCATAACGTCCTTCGGGAGATGACACACCGGTGATTTTAAATTCTTTCAGGGTGGTTCCTTCACCATTCACGATGTTCATCAGGTCCTCCTGCAGTTTGTTCATTTGCACTATGTTGGTGGAATCTTTCGGATCCAGTTCCGCTTTGCCTACGAGAAATGTCAGTGAGATGTTTCCTGCCGTATTTCTTCGTTCGCGTCGGGGTGTTTCTTTGTATTTGTCGGGATCCAGTTCGAAATCGGGAAATGAAAACTCCAGAAACTGCAAAGGGCGTTTTATTTTGCAGGTAGTCATTTTCCATTCGGCTTCGTAAGTGGAGTGGGTGTAGTCTGCAATAATCACTTTGGATAAAACGCTGTATATGCGCCGGGGGTCGGGGACGGGTACCGAGTCGTTGATGTCCAGATTGAAACGTGTGGCATCCAGTTGCCGGCGGGTGTTGATATAGGGGGCCAGTTTGTCATTCTTTATATCATAAGCCATGCGGCGGTCTTGTGTCAGTCCGTATTCCGGTCCGTCCATGACGGTGGGGGCCATGTAGCTTACAACTTCTTCTGTGGTGCAGTCCATGATATAGGGCTGCATGATGAGGCGGCGGTTGGGAGCGCCGTAATTGCTCGGAATCGCTACCGAGTTATTTACAATCAGTTTGTTTCCTATTATCTTTCCTGCTACGGGACGGGGTTGCGGATTAGGGTTCTCCGCTACCACTTCCACTTCGTCAAGGGCGATGCCACCGTCAATATTGGCATTTATTTCTTGTTTATAGTTCACTTCGCGCAGTTCATTTTTCATTTGCACGTTGAAGATCAGCGCACCGTTTTCGGCAACGCGTATTTCATAGTATCCGTCGGCTCCCGCTACGGCATCGGCATCGAAGAGCAAGGTACCTCCTCCGCCGGTTTCCAGCGCTTTCAGGGCATCGCGCGCCGATGCCACTGTGTTGAATGCAAAGATGCGTACTGTCTCTCCCATGGGGAAAGGTCTTGGCTTCTTTTCGCCTTCGGGCAGGTTCAGCACTTTGCCGGATACGATGGAGATTTGTTGCGCCATGATTGGTATGGAAGTCGAAATCACAGCAATGCAGACAGCTAATGTTCTGATGAAATTTCTCATGGCGTGTTGTTCTTTTTATTTGAAGATATAAGAAATGGAGACACCGATTTTGATGGGCAGCAGTTTGTAGCCGGTGGCGTTGGCTTGCGCTGTTCCGTTGGTGTAGTCCTCAAGATTGTCGTTTTTGTAGTATTGTTTTTGCTTGAAATATACGGCACCGAATCCGCCATGAAACTCCACGTTGAGGCGTTTGCTCAAGTTGAGTGCATAGCCAAAGGTGACTCCTGCGCCGGCTGCGTCGCCCTGATAGATGTTGTCTCCCCACGTAATGTCGTAGGATGTGCCGAGGGCGGATATTCCTACAAATTCGCGCGTCATGGGACGTCCGTTGAACCAATAGCGGTATTCGGGCATAAGGCCTATTATCTGTGCTTTGTTTCCGTAGATATTGACTGCGCCGAAAGCCGAGATGTCTATACTGCTCCGTTCGCCCACCACAAATTCGCAGCCTACGTTCGGCATCATGGCGGCAAACATCAGTCCGTTGGTCTTTACTGCTATTTGCTGGGCATGCAGGGCGGTGAAACTGCCAAGCAACAGTAGTAGCGGCAGTGCGTGTCGCGGGCGGAGAAAATGAAATAATTTCGGCATAATCTATTTTATTTGTTATTCAAAGGTATGTTCTTCACCTGGTTGCCATTCACTTACGCTGGCCTTGGCTGCCATGCTTTGCGTATACTTGATGTTAATGGTGGTGATGTATCCGGCTTTCAACCTGACGATTACCTTGTTCTGGTTCTCGTCCTTGTCTGCTTCGTCGAATACTACGATTTCTTTATTTTCCGTTTCCTCCGGCATAGAGACGTTCAGTGTCAGCTTACGGATGGCGCTATTCTCTGCAGCTTCGTAGGGAAACAACAGGTAATCTTTTACGATAGGGGCTTTATTGGCGATGATACCTAAGTTCTCCGCTTGGTAGTCAAGGAATACTGCTGTCCGGTTACTGCTGTTGTTGGAGGTAATCACTCCGGTGGCTAAGTCCATGGTTCCTTCCTGTCCTTCGCGTGTGGTGAAACTGATGCTGTTCAGTATCGGATGTGAGTCTACGGTATATTCCTGCGTGTTGGTATAAATGTTGAAACGCAGAATGGCCAAGGCGTGTTTCAACGGAAGTGACACTTTGTTGCCGGCTGCGGCAAGGGCTTTGCTGCCGGTTATCATGCCGGTATAGAGGTAGTCGGTCACAGCTTCACTGCCTTTAGTCCCGTTCACAGGGATGGAAGCGTTTCCGTTTCCGTCTGTCGAAACATCGGTTGTGTATGGATAGTAGGCATACAGATATAGCTTATCCTGTCCCGGAGGGTAGTTGACTGTGGAGCCATCGGCTATGGTCAATGCACCACTCGGCCCTACGTTCAGATATTCCAGGTTCTTCAGATAGGGCTCTATAAAATTGCCTCCTTGTTCTGTCAATCCGAACACTCCTACCGGAGCCCTCTCTTCCAATGTTGTTCCGGTGATAATTCCGCTTCGGGTGATGGTTGTTTCTATGGTGCTGACGGAGGCGTTCAGACAAACCTCCACGTTTTCCTCCCCGGATAGGGGAGGAACTACGGAGTTTTCTTGGTTACATCCTGTCAACAAAGAGAGTGTAACGCCAAAATAGAATAATATGTTTGTTGGTTTCCTCATTACTTATCTTAGAAACTTGTTTCTTGTTTTATTCAATCGGTGCGTCAATGTTTCCGCCGTCAAAGTCTTGCCATTCTGTCAGGGTGGCGTCCACCATAACTTCCTGCATTGAATACACTCCGATTTGCACATTGTAGATAATGCCTTGCTTGAATCCGCCCGGAGTATTCACTTGGAGGGTTACGGTTTGTTCGGTAGGCACGCTGGTGGCTGCGTCCGGAGCTTCTATGGTAACTTCCAGTTCAAGGGCTGCGGTTCCGTCGGTCGGCTTTGCCATCAGATAACCGATTTTGTCACCGCCGTTCTCTGCTGTGCTCGGAGTGAATGTGCCTGTGGCAACGTTATCAGTGCCGATTGACAACATGGACAATGATTCGCTTCCGGCCCATGTGAGCGTTCCGTCTATCACGTTCAGAGTGGCGCTGGTGCCATGATTCTTGATGCGTACATTTTTTACTTTCAATTTTTGTGCAGCCTCTTTATCGGCTTCGGATTGTTTCTTGGCAGCTATCACCTGGAAAGTGAATTGGGTAAGCAAGTGGGTGAAGTTGATGTTGGGCACCCATTTATAATCATCTCCGTTTTTTCCACCGGTAGTGATCAGGTCGTGGTGATATTTCAGTTGCCGGATGTATTTGGCTTTGTAGCCTGTCAGGACGGAATTGTTCTTTTCGTCGGTACTTCCGTCGATGAAGATAGATTGCTCCGGAATGTTAGGTGCGGCGGCTTTGTTCCACATGATGTCTTGCGAACCATTGAACGTGAATCTCACTGTGGCCTGGCTGGCGGTTACAGTGGCGCCGGTTGCTTGATAAGGAGAATACCCATAGAATGTGTAGTCGTACTTGTTGTCTACGGGGTAATAGTAGACGGCTCCTGAGGTTCCGCCTCTGTAAAGAGAGATTTTCTTGGCATCTGCTTCAGAACCGGGTGAATTGGCCTGAGTAGCGATTACTCCCTGAATATTGTTCAGGAGAGCACCTGCGGCTGTACTCCAGTCTGTTGCGGCTACATCGGTGCCATTGTTGACGGCCAAAGCGAATACGCCTACATTGGTTCCTATAAAGTTTGCATCGGTAATAGGTGCGCGTGTCACCGTAGTGGAGGCTGAGGCATTTAATTCACCTCCACCCAACCGGATAACTACTTGTCCGTCGGGACTCTCAAAGTCGTCCTCGGTGGTGGGCTGTTCTGCAATGATTTCCTCGTTTTGCGAACATGCTGCCATGCAAAGGACGGCTGCCAGAAGCCATAAGTTCTTTTTCATATTTTTGTAATGAGTAATTGTTAAACATATCGTTAATTGTCTCTTGTTTCTCCAAGGAGACTATTGGTTTCAACGTGCGAAACTTCTTCTACATGCTTGGGTATTTCAAATACCAACGGTTAGTACTTTTTGTACCTCCCGTTGGTCTTTGGATTGTTTCGGAAGTTATCTTCCGTAGGGAAGCCGGTTATTATTTACCGTCTTCGATGTCAGCATCGATATCGCCACCGTTTTCCCATGCGGTCAAAACTGCAGTAACTTCGATCTTCTCGAAACCGTAGATTGTAATGTATACGTTGTAGGAAGCACCGGGCATGAATTTTTGTGTTGCTCCTGAAATCTTAGACTGTTCGATAGTTAATTTGTTGTCTGCCTTTTCAACTTCTTTGTATGTAATTGTACCAGTTGCTTCGTCTTTGGTATCTTCTACATATTGTTTGAGGTCTATGGACAATGTAATATCACCTTCGTTGTTGGTGCCGTCGATGGGGAAGAACATTACAGGCTCACCTACTTGAGTGCCTTTGGTATCAGGATCTGACTCCGGAATATTTCTATCTCCATAAGGATACTTAGGTACTACCGGAACTATCAAGCCTTTTGTTGGGTCCAGCTTGTCGTTAGCAGCATCATCTTTGCTACATACTACAAAATCAGCAACACCGGCTCCGTTTCTTGTAGAAGAAGGAACGGTAAGATCCATATCAACAACATTTGCCATGTCTTTTAGAGTGATCTTAGTGACTTGCATACCAAGAGTTTTGGGCTCAGCATCGCTACTTTTGCGTTCTACCCATTGATTTGTTTGCCATTCATAACCTGCTGCACTTTCGCTACCGGCTCTTACAAAGAATTTCAAGCGTGCCAATTGGTGCTCGAATTTCAAGACAGGAACAATACCTTTACGGGCTGTACGGGCACCGAATTGATAATTCATTAGGGTAGTCCATTCACCTCCCAATGAAGTGGCTATGTCTTTATAGAAACTTTCAGGATCAGTGGCAGAGGCATCATTTTCGGCCATATCTATGGTTTTAGCTGCCAATAAGTCTTGAGTACCATCGATTGTAACGCCTGTTACTTTCTTTTCTGTTGCTGTAATGCTTGGATTTGCATTTGCTGCATCATCAATATGGTAACCATAGAATGTATATTGACCGTTGGTCGGGTAATATTTATATTGAATTACACCGTTGTCACTATCTTCTGTATAGCTTTTATAGATTCTGATGGCGCCTTTGTCTTTGGCGTCAGCTTTGGGTGCTCTGAACTCAAGAACACCATTGTCAAGAATCTTGGTTTTTGCATTTTCAGCTCCTTCTTCAGCTTCTAATCCGGTATTTCTATCCACCATGTAGATGTACAGTTTTTGGCTGTTCCATGTGTTTTGGTCACCGGCAACGTCGCCCACTGAACCTGTACCTCTGGTGCTGGCTGTGACAGTAGGTACATCGAGTCCCAATGCGATCACTGCTTTGTCATTGTTCTCTTCCGGATTGCCGATACCCGGATCATTGTCTTTTGAACAACTGCTCATCACTGCGAGAGCCATTGCTGCGTAGAAAAATTGCTTTTTCATAATCATTAAAATTTTAATTAATAAAAGAAAATATATAAATCTCTGTTTGTTTTTATTCTTTTTCCTCTCCTATTTCTATGTCTCCTCCGTTTATCCACGAGGCAGCCTGTACGTTCAGTTTTATCTCTTGCGGTCCGTATATATAGGCACTGATGCTGTATTCGCGTCCGCCCATGAATCCACTGGAGAGATAAGCGCCGTTTTCGTCTTTGTTGTGCACAGCGTCTTTCAGGTCGTAACTGAAAGTGGTGATATACGGTTCGCTTTCAGTTTCGTTGGGATAATATTCCGTACTTATCAGCAGCTTGGCATTGTTGCCCGGTGGCAGCAGAAATACACCGCCGTCTGTTGCCGGACGCCGGCTCACATCCTTGTCCACATCTTCTTCCTTCACTTGTATGGGGTAGAGGGACTTTCCATTCTCATCGGTCCAGGGCTTTTCATTTCCTTCCGTATCGCGTGACGGCAGTTTGCCCGGCTCTCCGTCGGCAGGAAAGTAGACGCCTACTTTGGCAGGATCCGATGATGCTACGGTGAACACGCCTTTGTTTACACATTCTATCCATACGCCTGTGATGTAGACGACCTCTTTCGGGTTTTGACTTGCAGGATAGAACTTCAACTTGACGTATGACAGTTGGTGCTTCATCCGGATGATAGGCCAGATGTTGCGGCGTGCCGTATAGGTGCTGTAATAGCAACTGCGCATCAACTGGCGCTCGTCGGCAGGAAGCTGTTTCAGCCGGGCAGCCTGTTCGCTGTAATCGGCAGCCACTTCGCGTCCGTTTTCTACGTCCTCTATCAGTGTCTTTAGGTCGGCGGCAGAGGCACACATCAAGTCTTGCGAGCCGTCCACTGTGACATCGAAGCAGATGCGGTCCGCTTCACGTTTCACTTCGCCTATCTTCGCATTGTCGTAGTAGTAGGCAAAGAAATTGAAAGCGTCGAACTCCTCCTGCAGGTTGTAGTAGGGGATATAGCCGGAACTCTTCCAGTTGACGAACGAACCGTTTCCTGCGTATGCCGCACGCTTGCCATGCTCTTTGCTTTGTTCGGCGGTGATTCCCAATGCTGTACATTCCTCGTCGGTGATTCCGTCCAGGCTGCCGTCTATGAGGCAGTAACGTCGGTCGGTGTCTTCGGCGCGGCGATGGGCATAGGTCATGCCGTTGGGGTTGTCGCGCCGGAATGCGTACACAAAGAATGTTCCGTCGTATATATGCTTGTTGAAACTTTCTTCATCTTCAGGATCCAGCACTCCCGAACCACGCGTCAACACATTATATATAGGGTCGCTGAAAGCTACCATGACGGGCAGTTGTGTCTGGTCGCCCTGGCCTCCCGGATTGTTGGGGTCGTAGAGTGGCTCCTCACCGGTGTACAGGTTTCCGCAACCGGCACCAAGCAACAGCATACACCATAACAGTAAGACGGGTGCATGGCGGTATTTCCGTTTATGTATCTTATTCCTATATGTCTGTCGTTGCATTCCTATATCTCTATTATTATGTCGTCGTCCGGATTGGTCGGGTCGTTGGGTTGCCAGCCCATTCCGGTGTCATCGGATACTATTTGGTCGGCCTTTATTACTAAAGGGCTTGTTATTTCGATGTTTACGTCATCTTTGCTGTAACGGAGATAGGTTTTGCCGTCGCGCACTTCAATAAGCTGCGCCGCAGTCAATTCATCATAAGGATTGATGGCTCCGTAGATGTAGCGGCTGTTTTTTACAGGTTTGCCGTCTTGGTCCAGCACCGGGGCTCCGGAAGCGTCCAGCCGGTTGGCAGACACCTGCAAGGCAACCTGCAGGATGCCCGGTCCATTGAGATGCCCTTTGGCGGCGCTCGGTATGACGCCCAGGGTGTGGAAGTGCACCACGCACCGGTAGGTGTTCTCTCCGGTTTGCGTAAACTCGTCGGGCTGTGCCTGGTGTACCATCCGGTAGAGGCGGGTGGTGTCCAGGCAGGCTTCGGATATGTTGAAGTGTCCGCAAGCGCCGGACAGTTCAATGATAGGCGGCAAGAGGTCTTCTTTTTTTATATCTCCCTCGGTGCGGATATTTAGGATGATATTGATGCGCTGGCTGATGCGTTGCATGTCAAAGTCAATGAGGGTCGGTCCGCCTGTCCGGATGTCTATATCCTTTTGCACTGCATAGTATATGGGAGATTTCAATTCCTGCAAATATTCCTCGTCCGGATTAAAGTCCGGCAGGTCGTTACCTGCCACGATGTCGGGTTTTTTGTCGCCCATGCTGCTTATTTGCAGATAAAGGTCTTTCACGCTCACCCGGTTGTCGTGAATGTAGTTGTCCAGATTGCTTATGCTGACGATTGGAAGCGGTGAAGGCTCTGTGCCGTCAGCCGGTGCCGCAGCATCTGTGCACTGGTCGTTGATGACGAAAATATTGTATTCGCCTCCGCGCAGATAGAAAGAGGAGCCGTCTCCCTCTTCTGTTTGGGGATTGTCCGAAGAGCTTTCCTGTTGTGTGATATTGCCGGCTGTTGCAGGATCTATGGATGTGTCCACGATGCCGCGGGTGCGCCAGGTATTGATGATACGGCTTGCTATGATGTGCATCTCTGCCGGAATCTCATCTTTGTCGGTATCCCCCCAGTTCAGCCTTACGCGCATATCGGTGATATGCGGGTGTCCTTCCTCCGGGCAGAGGTCTACCGAAGTGCAGGAGCAGAAGCAGCACAACAGGCTGAGGCCAAGATATGTCAGTGTCTTGTTTTTCATGCTTTGTCCTCCTTCTTTTCCTTGTCGGGAGCTTCGGCTTCTTCTTGCTTCGCTTCCGTATCTTCTTTGGTGGCTTTTAGTTCCTGTTGCCCGTCCTTTTTCTTGTTTTTTCCGGATTCTTTCTTCTTTTTCTTTCCTTTCTTCTCTTTAGCTGCTTGTTTGGCATCTTTGGCGGCACGTTTGCCGAGCTTGGTGGAATCCTGTGCTTCGGCTTTCCGCTTCAATTGTTTTTCGTACTCTTTCAGTGCCTTGTCTATTGTTTTCTCCTGTTCGGATGTAAGGGTGTCGCTAAGCTGTATGCCCAGTGAATCCGCTACGTGCTTGCGCAGCTTGTCGGCGGCTTCTTTCAGGGCCTGTTCCTTGCGCTCCTGTTGCATCAACCGCCACTGTTTCAACTCTTCTTTGGTGAGCAGGCTGTCCGGACGGCTGAAACCTTGTTTTTGGACGGCACCGGCAATGGAGTCGATGCGCAGGCGCATGGCGTTGATTTTGGCATTGATTGCATTACGCTTCTCGCTGCGTATCTGTACCCGGCGGTAGACAGATGCTTTGTACTTGCTTCCCACAGACATGAACCGATAGACGAAAGCTACCCGCAGGTCGGTAATCAAGGGGAAGGGAACGATGTGTCCGCCCTTGCATTTGTCTGCTATGCGCGGATAACAGTTGCTTTCAGCATCATGGGTGTAGACATCATACGAGGTGTACAGAAGTCCGGCCGAACCGCCTAATTCCAAGTCGATATAATTATTGCGGTAACCGTAGAGCGGGGCGGTATAACCAACGCTGATGCCGGCGCCGTAAGCATTGCCTTGTTTACCTTCTTTGCCGATTTTCAGGTTATAGCTGGAGGCGTTGACGTATACTCCCCAGTAGTAAGCACGCTCTTGTCGCGGATTCTTGCGCTGGGTGGTGAACACCGTTTCTTTCAGTCGGGTGTATAATCCGGCGTCTTTGGTAACGCCGCCGCGTTGGCGGGTACGGAAATACTGCCTCCATTCCACGCGTGCGTCGAACACATTAAATATCAGGGAAGGGGTGTACGTCTGGGAAGTATTCCAGTTCCATTTTATGTTGGCGCTGATTGTACGCTTGTTTCGGATGGTATTGCCCAAGTCGAACTCCACACCAATATTGGGAATAGTCAATAACCAGTCCACTGCATTTGTCTTGATTCCCCAGCGGTCTTTGAAAGATATTTCTTCTGCTTTTGCATCATCTTTCCTGCCGCGTTGCGTCTGGGCATATGCGTTAGTCAAAGTTATTGATATAAGAAAGCACACTACAATTCTTTTGGATAAAAAAAAGTAATGCTTTTTTTTATGCTCTTGTGATAAAATCACTTTTCTTTAAATTTTTTTATTTGTTTGTTTGTGACGCCAAAAATATATAGCGAAAACGTAAAAACAAAGTTTTCCGTTAACTTTATTTGAGACTTGAGCCTTTTTTAACGCAAAATAGCTAATTTCTGTTTTAGTTGAATAATTTTGTAACGGTTTTCCGGGATAAAAATAGGGAGATATAAAGAAAAAGGTGTAAATTCTATTTGATAGAACTTACACCTTTTCACTTGAAAAATATTTTTTACTTTCCTTTATGCCTGTTCGCGCGCTTCTTGCGAATCTCTGCTTTCATTTTCGCCGCACCGGAACCATGAAGGCCGGTAATATAGGTCTTTTTCTTGGCTTTGGTTTTCACCTTGTTTTCTTCCTTAGGCTTGTCTTTCTTGCCTTTGAAAACAATACCGCCCATCATTGCTTCTTCTATACTCACGTTGCTATTGTATTAAATATTATAATGTAAATTGCTGTGCCACAAGTCTGCTATATGCTATTTGGCAGGTAGTATCTCAATCCAGTAATCATCCGGATCATTGATGAAGTACAGTCCCATAGCGGTGTTTTCAAAACACACCCAGCCATTCTCCTTATGATATTGGCGGATGGCATCGTAGTCTCCGGCTACGCGGAAGCACAGGTGACTTTCATTCTCGCCCAGTTCGTAGGCTTGGGGATGTTCTTTCAGGCAGGTCAGTTCCAGCAGGAAGCCTGTGCTGCCGTCGGTGAGATAGACCAACGTGAAAGAGCCGTCCGACGCCTCTTTCCGATGATGCTCTTTCAGTCCTAATGCCTTTTCGTAGAAAGTGATGCTACGTTCCAGATTGGTGACATTTATATTGAAATGGTCAAATTTACTTTTTATTTCCACTGTTGTCCGTTGTTAGGTTTGATTATTGATTTATTTGATTTTCGCTTTCAGGATTTCGCCTATATACGTACGCGGCATGCCTTCTATCGGAGCCTGTGACGGGAACTTCTTACATTCCAGTATAATGGAAGGCTCGTTCTGTCCGTTAGGATAGAAACGTACGGTGTAATTCTGTGCCGCATCCATTTGTCCGTAAGGCTGGTCGGGCGACAGGATGGTGAATACCACCGCTTTGTTGCCGGCTATTTTGCCTAATGAACCGCCGGCATTGGCCGTCATCATTGTCATATTGAAAGGTTCTTCGCCGATTACGATTACCAATTTGCCGTTTCCGGTCTGGATTGCATCCGAGGGGATGGCATCCGGAGACACTTCCCTGTATGCGGCGGAGGCTGATTCGGTGGCGGCAACCGGAGTTGCAGATGTTTTGGGAGTTTCCACCGTAACCTGCGTCTTGGGAGTGATAACCGTTGTGCCGGAATTCACAAGTGCTGTTTCCGTTTTCTTCTCTTCCTTCTTTTCCACAGCAGGAGCTTTGGCGGCAGTGCTGGCGCTTAGGGCTTCTGTTATATCGACACAGAGATCGTCAACGAAGTCCACTGTCTTTCTGCGCCATTTGGCAAGGCCGCGTACCAGTTTGGTCTTGGACTTGTTCAAAGCGTATTTGTCGGTAATCCATTCCTCGGCGGTATATTTTTCCTTTCCCTCGCGATAGCTGAAACGGATTTTTTCTACTTCGAGGGTACATTTCTCCGGCTGGCAGGTGAGGGTGAGCTGGTAGAGTATTTTGGTTCTGTCCAGTGACAGGGCTGTGGAGCTGAACACGATCCATTCGTCGCCCATGCCCACAATCTGTCCTTTTTCCCGGTCGGAATAGACCACGCGGCTGGTATTCTCATTCTTGGCCAGTCGTGTGTCCATCCACTTCAGCAGGCGGGAATAGATTGTATCTTGAGACATGCCGGGGATACTGAAATCTTTGGTAAATACCACTTTTCCGTCTGCTTCGGGAACAGCGCCGGCCAGATACTTACTGTCATCCCGTTGGGCGTGCAGCAAGGCGGGCATGCAAAGGCAGAATAGTGCAAAAAGAACTTGTGTTAAATTTTTCATAATGCTATGTTTTATTTAGTAATATCAAAACTCTCACCCCGGCGGGAAATCGTCAGGAAACGGCAGCCTTTGCTTTCGGCAAAAGTGCGGAATGAGTTGCCGCCCCGGTAGTCTTCGCTGAAGTGCATTGGTGCAAATATAGTGGTTTTTATTCGTTCCACGAATTGTTCCGCACCGCGCATGTAATCTTTTCCGATGCGGCTGTCCACCGGAAACATGGCTACGTCTACCAGAGGGGCCTTTTGTTGCAGGATTTTTATTTCTGCGAGAAAGTCGCCTTCGGCCTTGCGTATTTCCTGCGGGGTGGACTCTTCGCTCCAGTGCCAGTTGTTCAGGTCGCCGGCGTGGAACAGGCGGATGCCCTGCAAGTCTATCAGAAAGGAGATGCCGACGTCGGTGGAGCCGAAGGCTTCGATGCGGATGTGTCCGTCTTCATAGACGTCGCCTTTATTTATATAGGTGGCATCTTCCGCCGCTGCACGCCGATGTTTCAGAATATCTTTGGAGAAGATATACCGGATATCGGGGCGTTCTTCCTTCCATGAAAGAACTTCGCGGTTGAAGTGGTCGGGGTGGAAATGCGAGGAAAGCACGTAGAGCATCCCCGGTTTCTTTAGCAGGCAGTCATGCACGATTCCCCGGTTCGGCGCCTCTTCCGAGGTGTCTTTGTAGTAATCGATGATGACTGTCACGCCGTCCGCTTCAATCGCGAAGCCGCTATGGTAGATATAATCAAGTTTCATTGTACGGATTCAATTATAGCGCAATATTACGAAAAACGCTACACAAACTTCCGCTTTCGCTGTTATTTTATGCAAAAGCCCTACATCGGGACCTCCATCAGCAGGATATGCGAGTCTTTCAGGGTCTCTATTTCCAGGCTGTTGGTTTCGTACACTCCCATGCCGTCACGACGTGAAAGCACTGTGCCGTCCACTTTTATTTCGCCTTCTATCAGGAATATGTACACTCCTGCGTGTGACTGGTGCAGGTGGTAGCCCGTCTTTTTTCCGGCTTCCACCTCTCCAATGGAGAACCAGGTTTGTTGCAGCATTTTGGCGGGAGCGTTGCCGTCGGGAGACACGATGAGGGCAAGCTCGTTCTTGTGCAGGTAGGAACGGATGTCATAGTCCTGATAGGCGGGAGGGGTATTCAGCTTTTCGGGCATCACCCAGATTTGAAGGAGTTCCACTTCTTCGGTGTCGCTGCCGTTCATCTCACTGTGGTAGATGCCTGTGCCGGCGCTCATTGTCTGGATGTAGCCCGGGGTGATGGTGCGGTGGTTCTGCTTGCTGTCGCCATGTTGCAGCCGGCCTTTCAAGGGAATGGTGATAATCTCCATGTTTTTATGGGGATGGGTGCCGAAGCCTTTGCCGGGGGCTATACGGTCGTCGTTCAGTACGCGCAAGGCTCCGAAGTTCATACGGCGCGGGTTGTAGTAGCCGTCGAAACTGAATGTATGGTAACTGTCGAGCCAATCGTATAAAGAACGTCCGCGGCTCTCGGCTTTGTCTATTACTTTTTTCATAACCTGTTTTTTTTAATGGTTTATCTGTATGTAACAAGCAAGCGTGTAGGAAAGTTTGGGCCGCGGATGATTAATGTTCTATAAAAAGTCTTTTACAGTTTGACTTCATTTTCCAGTTTCTTATGTTCCATGAAGTCTTTTATGTTCAGCAGGGTGGTGGCGGCAATGTTGGCGAGTGCTTCACGCGTGAAAAATGCCTGGTGGGAGGTTACGATTACATTATTAAATGACAACAAACGCGCCAGGGTGTCGTCGTCGATGATCTTGTCCGACTGGTCTTCGTAGAAATATTCGCTTTCTTCCTCGTACACGTCCAGTCCGGCGGAACCGATTTTCTTGTTTTTCAGTCCTTCTATCAAAGCGTTGGTGTGGATGAGTTGTCCCCGTCCGGTATTAATAATCATCACGCCGTCTTTCATCTTGCCGATGGAATAGTCGTTGATGAGGTATTTGGTCTGTTCGGTAAGGGGGCAGTGCAGGGAAATGATGTCCGAGCTATGGTACAGTTCGTCCAGTGTGGTATATACCACCTGATGTTCCCTGGCGAAATTGTAGTCGGGATAGAGGTCGTAGGCAAGGATGTTCATGCCGAAACCGCGCAGAATGGTAATGAGCTTTTTGGCAATCTTTCCCGTCCCGATGATACCTGCTGTCTTGCCGTACATGTCGAATCCCAGAAGTCCATGCAGCGAGAAGTTCCCGTCGCGCGTACGCCAAGTGGCGCGGGGTATTTTCCGGTTGAGGGAAAGCATGAGGGCAACTGTGTATTCGGCCACCGCATAGGGGGAGTAGGCGGGCACGCGTACTACGGTGATGCCGTTTTCGGCGGCTGCTTTCAGGTCTACGTTGTTATATCCGGCGCAGCGCAGGGCAAGCAGTTTCACGCCGTTTGCCGCCATTTGCCGGATGACTTCCGCGTCGGCCGTATCGTTCACGAAGATGCACACTGCATCCACGCCTTGCGTCAGTATGACGTTGTTCAGGTTGAGATGCCCTTTATAATAACGGAGTTCAAAACCGTATTCACTGTTTTTTTCATTGAATGAAGCCTCATCGTAGGGCTTGCTGCCGAAGAATGCAATAGTATATGCCATGAGTTTTTAGTTTTTAGCAATGTTATGCTTTATTATTACATAGAAATAACACATACAAAGATAATAAGGTTTAGGAAATATCGGGCGGGTTAATCTTATAGTTTCATTTTCCGGCGGTTAATGCTTTTCCTTGCTTTGCCCATTCCTTTCCACCATGGGGTAAGTTTCTTTCCACCATGGTGGAACGAAACTTACCCCATGGAGGAACGAAAACTACTCCATGGTGGAAAGATTTAGCTTCAGTGGTTTTTTCTCTTAATGATAAGAACGCTGTGTGCTGAACATAGTAGTGGCAAGGAAAGAAATGTCCGGTTTATAAAGAAACACCTTATTTATATAGGTGTATATCTTAAATGTTTCAATAGAAACTATTGATTTTTTCAATTAATTCCTTGCCCTGTCATAAAATTAATGCACAAAACAGTTTTTCATGTGCAGGATTATTGTACCTTTGCGCCCGAAAACAATAAAAAAGATTTAGATGAGAAAAATTTCATTGATTAGCATTGCGATGCTAATCGTTTCAATTCCAACTTTTGCGGGAGGTCTCCTGACAAATACAAATCAACATCCTGCTTTCCTTCGTATGCTGTCTCGCGGTGCAAATACTACCGGTGTAGATGCTGCCTTGTCCAACCCTGCGGGTCTGGCTTTTTTGCCAAAAGACGGATTTTATACATCCTTGAGTGTCCAAAGCGCTTTTCAGACAAGAGATATTGATGCTTCGTGTGAAGCCTTGGGATTGGATAAGTATTATGAGGGTAAGGCATCGGCGCCCGTCATCCCCAGTGTGTTTGCCGCTTATAAGAAAGGCGACTGGACTATTTCCGGTTTCTTTGCCATTACCGGCGGTGGAGGAAAGGCATCGTTCGATGACGGTCTGTCCATGTTCGACGCCATGGTGATAGGCGGATTGGGGCAAAAGGGTATTCCGGGCAATGCCTATTCATTGAAAAGCTACATGGACGGCAAACAGTATATCTATTCCGTACAGTTGGGCTTGACTTATAAAATAACGGATTGGCTTTCCGCTTTTGCGGGCGGACGTATGAACTACTTCACAGGTGGGTACGAAGGAGCGCTGAAAGCAAGTTCCGCTGTTGAATTGCCTTCACCCGCAGGAGGAACGATACCCACCGGCACCGAACTCATCGGCATTGATTTGGATTGCAGCCAGACGGGTTGGGGATTTACTCCGGTTATCGGCTTGGATGCCAAATTCGGCAAGTTGAACATTGGTGCGAAATATGAGTTTAAGGCCAATTTGAACATAGAGAATAATACCAAAGTGAACTCGCTCCGTATGTTGGGCGCTCCCGAAACCGAGCTGGGTGACTACAAGCATGGAGTGAACACTCCGAACGACATCCCTGCCATGCTTTCGGTGGCTGCTGCCTATGAGTTCCTTCCTGTGCTGCGTGCATCGGTGGAATATCACTTCTATGATGATAAAAACGCAGGTATGGCCAACGGCAAACAGAAGTATCTGACAAAGGGAACGAACGAGTACCTGGCAGGTATAGAATGGGACGTGATAAGCAGACTGACGCTGAGTGGCGGCGTACAGTTCACCGATTACGGTTTGTCCGATGATTATCAGTCTGACACCAGTTTCTCTTGCGACTCATACTCTTTGGGATTCGGAGCAAAGTTGCAGCTCTCGGAAAGAGCCGATTTGAATGTGGGCTATATGTGGACCAATTATGAAGATTATACAAAGACAACTCAAAACTATAATGGCATAGGCGTGCCCGGTACAAACGTGTACAGCCGCACCAACAAGGTTTTCGGCCTTAGTATAGACTATCGCTTCTGATATTTCATAATCCAACCTTTATATATGGAAGAAAGGGGATGCTCCGAGGTTCGGAACATCCCCCTTCTTCGTTTTTATACAGATTAGAAAGAATATTGCACCAGCAGGTTCATGCGGTTGGCATGATTGGCGGAACTGTCGAAATTCGTACGCCAGCCGCGCAGGTATTCCGCGCCCACCTGCATGTCGGGAGTGACATTCCAAAACAGGTTCGCTACGAAATATTGCCCGTAACGGTAGGTATCCGCTTCGTTGGCAGGATAGCCGTTTTCGGAATAGAGGCGCGACATGCTGTATGTACTCGAAAGGAACACCTTCGGACTGATGTTGTATTGCAGGCCTGCATACCAGCCCAGCATGGGCAGCGCCTGCATCTTTCCTTCGTTGTCGGGATCGGGAACAATGTCCACATTCAGGTTGCTGATGTCGTTGAGGTATTGTCCGATGCCTTTTCCGTAAGTGGCCTGCCCGAACACCTGCCATTGCCTGCCCAGATTGAAAGTGGCGGATGCCTGTACGCCGAACCCGGTGACGGCATGCGCCTTGTCGCTCTGCGCATCGGTGTAGGTCATGCTGCGGATAAGCCCGCCCACGCGCAAATGGCTTTTGCTGTTCCAGCCGTACTGTGCATAGGCGGTGAAGTCCGGCATGCGCTGTTGTGCGATGGTGAGTCCGTCATTGGTTGTTCCGTCTACGGAGGGCATTTCGATGGAAGCGTTGAAGCGGAAATTCTTCAGTCCCTTGTAGGTATATGCCAGTTGGGTGGCGCGATAAAAAGTCGCTCCGTCGGGACCTTGGAAGTCGATTGTGGAAGGCAGTGCGCCTAAGTCCATGAAGCCGCCGTAGGTGTAGCCCACCGTTATGTTCCGAAAAGAGACGTAGGCATTGCGCAGTTGGAATCCTTTGCTGGAGCCGTCCCGGAAGTTGCCGGCGGTGTACACCACGAAATCTCCGAGGATTTTGGTATGCCCCACCAGTTTCAGGAAAATGGTGGAAGTGCCGGCATCCATTTGGAACTGGTTCCTGATTTTGCTTCCGTTGGGGATATAAGCCGGGATGAAGTCGATGTTGTCTACGATACCTCCGAAGTCATACTCTGCTGTGGCACGTACGTAGCCGCCGATACCCAGGGCAAACTTGCCTTTTCTGTCCGTCAGCAGGAAACGGGGCGCTTGCGGTTCGTGGATGTAGGTGAGTTGCGACTCGTTCATGATGCGGATAATTTCGTCGCCTGCCTTGTCTATGGTCACCAGTACGACGCCTTTGGGGGATTCTTCCTCGATAATCACTTTTTTTTGTGCGCGGGCTGCGGATGCCGACAGCATTGCACAGCACAGCAGAAACACTGCTTTTAAGATTGTTTTCATTTAAGTTAGGTTTTGGTGAATGTGCTTTGAACAACTTAAATTTAAAATGGTTTTGAGGTCACCGAAAGAAAGCGTATCTTTGCGCCCGGTTTAACAATGAGATGCCGCGAATAGCGGTCGTGTATTCTAGAACACCACGTAAAAAACAGGAGTATGAAGCAAAAAGTATCTGTACCTTTTATGCTGCTGGGCATTCTGTTCAATGTCTGTCTGATAGCGGCCAATCTTCTTGAGACAAAAGTCATTCAGGTTTTCGGCATCACCGTTACTGCCGGACTGTTAGTGTTTCCCGTTTCCTATATCATCAACGATTGCATTGCCGAAGTGTGGGGATTTCGCAAGGCGCGCCTGATCATCTGGAGCGGCTTTGCCATGAACTTCTTTGTGGTGATGCTGGGACTGATTGCCGTTGCCCTGCCGGCTGCTCCCTTTTGGGAAGGGGCGCCCCATTTCAATTTTGTCTTTGGCATGGCGCCGCGCATTGTCGCGGCAAGTTTGTCGGCATTTCTGGTGGGCCCGTTTTTAAATGCCTACGTCATGAGCCGCATGAAAGTGGCAAGCGGCGGACGGCACTTTTCAGCACGCGCCATTTGGTCGACGGTGGCGGGTGAGACTGCCGATTCGCTGATCTTCTTTCCGGTGGCGTTTGGAGGCATCATCGCGTGGCAGGAGCTGCTGGTGATGATGTGCATCCAGATTGTGCTGAAATCCCTGTATGAGGTGCTGATTCTTCCGGTGACAATCCGGGTGGTGAACGCAATCAAGAGAATAGACGGAAGCGATGTCTATGATGAGGGAATATCCTATAAAGTGTGGAAAATCAGTGAGATTTAATGGTCTCTCAATCGTCAAACAATAAATTAATATCAAGGGTGAACAAAGAAGCAGCATTGGTCGTGTTCAGCGGTGGGCAGGATTCGACAACTTGCCTGTTCTGGGCAAAGCGTGAGTTTAAGAAAGTATATGCGTTGAGTTTCCTGTATGGGCAGAAGCACCGGAAGGAAGTGGACTTGGCGCGGGAGATAGCGCGTAAAGCGGGAGTGGAGTTTGAAGTGATGGATGTATCGCTCATCGGTAAGCTGGGACGCAACTCCTTGACGGACACCGGTATGGCTATGGATGAGGAAAAACCGGCGGATAGTTTCCCGAACACTTTTGTGCCGGGACGCAACCTGTTCTTTCTTAGCATTGCCGCCGTCTATGCCCGCGAAAAGGGCATCAATCACATCGTGACGGGTGTGTCGCAAACGGATTTCAGCGGGTATCCCGATTGCCGGGATACTTTCATCAAATCGTTGAACGTAACGCTCAACCTTGCCATGGACGGGCAGTTTGTCTTTCACACGCCCCTGATGTGGATTGACAAGGCCGAGACTTGGGCATTGGCGGATGAGCTGGGAGTGCTCGACCTGATCCGCCACGAAACGCTCACCTGCTATAACGGCATCCCCGGTGACGGGTGCGGACATTGTCCGGCATGTAAGCTGAGGCGTGAGGGGCTGGAGAAGTATCTGGCGGGAAAAGGATAATTACTAACATTTTAATCAAGAATAATATGGCCGAGTTAAAAGACCAGCTTTCCTTGCTGGGAAGAAAAACCGAATATAAACAGGACTATGCTCCGGAAGTGCTGGAAGCGTTTGACAACAAGCATCCCGGTAATGATTATTGGGTACGTTTCAACTGTCCGGAATTCACCAGCCTTTGTCCCATAACGGGGCAGCCGGATTTTGCGGAAATCCGCATCAGCTATATTCCCGATGTGAAAATGGTGGAGAGCAAGAGCCTGAAACTCTATCTGTTCAGTTTTCGCAATCATGGTGCTTTCCATGAGGACTGCGTGAATATCATAATGAAAGACCTTATCCGCCTGATGAACCCCAAGTACATCGAGGTTACGGGAATTTTCACCCCGCGCGGCGGGATCTCTATTTATCCTTATGCCAACTATGGCCGTCCCGGCACGAAATACGAACAAATGGCGGAACATCGTTTGATGAGTCGGGAGTAGAACTGTCCTTTTTTATGTGATATACCTATCAATAGTGATTGTGGGTATGATATATTTCTGAATATGGCAGCCTCGTAATTACCTAAAACAGGTGATTGCGGGGCTTTCTTTTTCTGATGACCTTTGCATCCGGTATTAGTAACAACTTAACAGTCATTCAAAATTGAAAACAGCCATATTAAATCTATCCTTGTTCTTCCTGTCGGCGTGCGCCTTTTCCACCTATGCGCAGAAGCCGGGAAAAACAATGATTTCCGGTAAGGTCATATCTACGGAAAAAGAAGTGGTGGACTTTGCGACGGTCTATCTGAAAGGAACCGGTCATGGGGGAATAACCAATCAGGAAGGTATCTATCATGTGAGTGCGCCCGCGGGAAACTATACGCTGGTGGTGTCGGCTGTCGGCTATAAAACCGTAGAGAAACCGGTGACGCTGCTCAGAGGGCAACGGGTGAGGCAGAACATAACAATCAGTCCCGAAACCCAGCAGTTGGACGAAGTGACGGTAGTGTCGACGGGGGTAAGCCGCCTCAAGCGTTCGGCGTTCAATGCTGTGGCAGTGGATACGAAGGAATTGCAGAATACAACCAAGAACCTGAGTGACGCACTGGCCAAAGCGCCGGGCATGAAGCTGCGCGAGTCGGGCGGGGTAGGGTCGGACATGCAGCTTATGCTGGACGGTTTCAGCGGAAAACATGTAAAGGTGTTTATCGACGGCGTTCCACAGGAAGGTGTGGGAAGCTCTTTCGGACTGAATAATATTCCGGTGAATTTTGCAGACCGTATCGAAGTCTATAAAGGCGTAGTGCCTGTGGGGTTCGGGACGGATGCCATCGGCGGGGTCATCAATATCGTCACGAACAAGAAACGCCGCCGCTGGTTTTTGGATGCATCCTATTCCTACGGCTCATTCAATACGCATAAATCCAACGTGAACTTCGGACAGACCTTCAAGAACGGCTTCACCTATGAGATCAATGCTTTTCAGAACTATTCGGACAATGATTATCACATTGAAGCTCCGGTAGAAGACTTTGAGACGGGCAGGATAGACCGCGATAAAAAGGTGCGCGTCAAACGTTTCAATGATACGTACCATAATGAAGCGATCGTTGGCAAAGTGGGGGTGGTCGACAAGAAATGGGCGGACCGTTTGATGCTGGGTTTCACCTACTCCAATATGTATCAGGACATACAGACCGGAGTGCGTCAGGACATCGTTTACGGCCAGAAACACAGGAAAGGACATTCGCTGATGCCTTCGTTGGAATATTACAAGCGTAATTTGTTTGCAAAAGGGCTGGATGTGGCGCTGACTGTAAACTACAACAAGAACCTGACAACGAATGTGGACACCGCTTCCTATAAATACAACTGGTATGGAGACAGGAAGTTGCTGAACTCTCCCGGAGAACAGTCCTACCAACATTCGCGTGCCGACAATAACAACTGGAATGGTACGTTCACCGCCAATTATCGCCTTGGCAAGATGCACATGCTGACTTTCAACCATGTGCTGAACACTTTCAGCCGTTCCAATACTTCTCTGCTTGCCAAAGAGGAACAGTCGGATGCCATAGCGAAGGAGACCCGCAAGAACATCTCCGGTGTCTCTTACCGTCTGATGCCGTCCGAAACCTGGAACTTATCTGTGTTCGGCAAGTATTACAACCAGTTTGTTGCCGGACCGGTAGCCACCGATGCCAACCAAAACGACTATGTGCGCACTACCCGTAGCGTAAGCTCCATAGGGTATGGGGCTGCCGGAACTTATTTCATCCTGCCGGGACTGCAGGCAAAACTCTCTTATGAAAAAGCCTACCGCCTGCCCACCATAGAAGAGATGTTCGGCAATGAGGATCTGGAAATGGGAGACATCGGCATCAGACCGGAGAACAGCGATAACGTAAACCTGAACCTAAGCTATAACAGGACTTTCGGCAGACATTCCGTATATGTGGAAGGAGGGCTGGTTTATCGCAATACCAAGGATTATATCCAGCGCAACATAACCGACCTGAGTGGCGGCAAGTCGGCAGCCACTTATATAAACTACGGAAAGGTGCTGACGAAGGGATATAACATATCCGCCCGTTACGGCTTCGGCAAATGGGTGAGTGTCGGCGGTAATTTCACGCAGATGGACGTGCGCGATAATATGAAGACTTCCATATCCGGCAGTGCGGAGAACATTGCCTACAAAGAACGTATGCCCAACCTGCCGTATATCTTTGCCGATTCCGACGTGACATTCTACTGGCGGGACCTCGGACGAAAAGGAAATGCACTGACTGTGTCCTACGATAATCAGTACTTGCACAGCTTCACGTACTATTCGTCCAAAATCGGTTCGAATAAAGGCGACTATGTGGTTCCAAGCCAGTTCTCGCATAATCTGTCCCTATCTTACAGCCTTCGCGACGGACGTTATAATCTGTCATTCGAGTGCAGGAACTTTACGGACGAGCAACTATATGATAATTTCAGCTTGCAGAAGGCCGGACGGGCATTTTATGGAAAGGTACGCGTATACTTCGGCAATTGAAACAATGAATAAACCGGTAACGATTAGTGTAATATAATTAAAGTAACAACAACATGAAAAAGAATCTTTTATTAGCCGGACTTTTCGCCTCTGCAATGGCGGGACCGGTATTGACATCTTGTACGGATACGGAAGTGCCGGGCGGCGGAAACGCCAATGGGTCCAAAGGTGATTTTGTAGTCGCCTCCTCTGTCACTGCTTCAAACAATACGGTGAACGTGTTGCTGACTTCCAAGACTTTGGACGAGGGTGTCATCTCTACCGTCAACAACGGACTTGTCAACGACGGCGCTTCCCAGTGGGTGTTCTATAAAGACCGCTATCTCTATGGGCTGACTTATAATCAGGGAAATGCCGGTACCACCCGTTCTTATGTCATGAACTCCAACAACGAAGTGCAGGCGCGTTCGGGAGAGTTTGCCGTCAAGCGATTTACGACCTATGGCATTTATGACAAATATATCATCACTGCTTCCACCGGCGACGGTCCTACGGAATATGCCGACGGCAACCTGTATCTGCCTAAGATGTTCTTGCTTTCCTATCTGGATGTAGCGGCCGAAACATTCGAGACCAACGACACGAAAGTGAAGGCCTATATGTCTGAGAACTTCTTGGGCAATGGTGAGTTTGTGACATTGGCGGGCATCTTGGAGCATGACAAGAAGATATACAGCGCAGCCGTTCCTATGGGATTGAGCCAGTATGGCGCTGCCGTAGACGGCGGCAAGTATATATTGCCGGGCAATGAGACTTTGGTGAAGACCGAAGACGGCGGTTCCAACAGCAGCGCCTATAAGAAAGGTGAGTTGCAATGGACGCAGTATCCCAACGAGTGTTGGGTGGCAATCTTCGATGATGCTACTATGACGACCAAGAAACTCATCAAGACTGATAAAATCAGTTATGCCTGCGGACGTTTCAAGTCCCAGTATTACCAGACTATCTGGGAGGCAGGCAACGGCGATGTTTATGTGTTCTCCCCAAGCTATGCCAAAACAATGAAAGATGCCCGTCAGCAGACAACGTTGCCGGCAGGTGTAGTGCGTATTCCCAACGGTCAGGAGGACTTTGACAGCTACTACTGCGATTTGGAGAAGCAAAGTGGCGGAAAATCTTTCCTGCGTTGCTGGCATATTGCGGACGACTACTTCCTGTTGCTGATGTACGACCGCCCTCTGACGGAGACAGGCTTTGAAGCCAAAGAACTGGCTGTCTTTAAAGCGGAAAGCAAGAAACTCACATATGTGACCGGGCTTCCGTCGGCAGACCTGATTTCCGGCTTCGGAAATACTCTGTATGCGGAGAACGGCTATGCTTATATGGCTGTGACGACTACGGACGGATATCCTGCCGTCTATAAGATAGACCCGTCGAGCGCAACTGCTACGAAAGGTGTGGCGGTAGAGGCTACACAGATTACGGGTATCGGTAAGTTGAGTCCCTTGAACTGAATACCATGAAAAAGGCATTTCGTAGAATACACTTATGGCTGTCCGTCCCATTCGGATTGATTATTACGGTTATTTGTCTTTCGGGTGCTGCACTGGTGTTTGAAGATGAAGTAATGGAGTTGTGCAGGCACGACCTCTATTATGTGGAAAAAGCAGGCGGCGCTCCGCTTCCGGTGGAACACCTGATTGGGAAAGTTGCCGAAACATTGCCGGACAGCGTTACCGTTACGGGCGTCTCCATTTCTTCTGATGCGGAACGTGCGTATCAGGTCAGCCTGTCAAAACCGCGTCGGGCTTCCATCTATGTGGATCAGTATACAGGTGAGGTGAAAGGACGGAATGAGCGTGCACCGTTCTTTCTCACCATGTTCAGGCTGCATCGCTGGCTGATGGACAGCATGAAGCCGGGCGATGGTGTGTTTTGGGGTAAGATGATTGTAGGGGTAAGCACTTTGATGTTCGTGTTCGTACTTATATCGGGTGCCGTCATTTGGTGGCCCCGCACAAAAAAAGTTCTGAAAAACAGCCTGAAGATTACTGTCAATAAAGGCTGGCGGCGCTTTTGGTATGGTTTGCACGTGGCGGGTGGCATGTATGCGCTTGTGTTTCTTTTAATAATGGCTTTGACGGGACTCACCTGGTCTTTCTCATGGTACCGTACAGGTTTTTACAAAGTGTTCGGAGCGGAGATGAAGCAGGAAGGTCATGGGAAAGAAAGAAAAGGGAGAACCTCTTATGCTTGCTGGCAGCAAGTGTATGAGGAACTGAAAGCGCGCAATGCCGATTACAGGCTGATTACGATTTCCGACGGTTCTGCCGGCGTGTCATTCGCGCGGTTGGGCAACCGGCGGGCTGTTGACCGTTACTCCTTTAATCCGCAGAACGGCGAAATCACCGGAACCGTATTGTATAAGGATACCGATGCTTCGGGCAAGATACGCGGCTGGATATATTCTATGCATGTGGGAAGCTGGGGAGGTATCGTTACCCGTATCATGGCGTTCATTGCTGCATTGTTGGGTGGAACGCTTCCGTTGACAGGCTATTATTTGTGGATGAGGCGCATCGGACGTGCATGAAACATTTGTATGCCTTTTTAAGCAGGAGTGATTATTCTTCTGATTTCAGCCTCGGTCCCGCAAAACGGTCCATGAGTTTGTAGCTTGATTGTGCACATGGCAGCGGCAAAACAGCCTGCTTCCTGATAGGAGACACCTTTGTTACGCATATACAGATAGCCTACCATATAGGTGTCTCCGCACCCCGTAGCATCTACTATTTGCAGGGCGGAGTAGGCGGGGATTTCATGGAACTGTCCTTTGGCATATATCAGCGAACCTTTATCTCCCAATGTGAGCAATACTTCTTTCACGCCCCAGTCGGCAATGAGCAAGGCGGCTTCGCGGGGATCTTTGCATCCGGTAAGCACTTCCATTTCGGTTTCGTTGGCTTTCAGTATGTGGATATGCTTCAAGGCCTCTTTCTTTTCCGTCCAGTCCACCGGCAGCACCTTCTCATTATCCACTTTGCGCAGAAACCCCTGAACGTCTACCGATAGCACCCCTTTGCTTGAAAGGTACTTGATGACATCCAATGAAAAATCATCGGCCAACAGGCTGCCCAAGTGGATGATCCGGGCACTGACATCTTGCAACCCTTCCATTGTGAACGGATCGGCCTTTGCTGTGACACGCTGGGTCCGTTCGTTCTGGTTTTCTCCGTATATATTTTCAAAGCAGACGGAATGGACGCTGGGCAGAGTTTTCACCTCGATGCCCTCTTTCCGTATATCCTCCACGACATTCATTTCTGTGTCGGCAAGGGCCGTGACCAATAAAAAACCGCTCGGATCGAGATGCTTAATGGCATGCGCAAAGTAGAAAGAGGTGCCGCCCGGCATGTATATCGTATTTTTTGTGGTAACTATCTTGTCTTGTGTGATATAACCGATGCAGCATAAATCGTGTACACTCATTGTTCCCTGTTGTTTTTATTCGTTTATTTATTTGCAATTTTGCCGCAAAGGTAGTGATTTATTGAGAAAAATCGTAAAATGGCTTATTTCAGTTCTGTGTGTACTTGTATTTTGCAGGTGTTATTCCTGTTATTTTCTTGAATAGGAGGGTGAAATACCGGACGTTTGCATAACCTAATTTCTTGGCTGTCATATGGACCGTATTGTCCTTGTCCAATAACATTCTTTTGGCGATGTTCAGCCGCATCAGCTGAAAGTATTCGTGAATGCTTTTTCCGGTCTCGAATTTTAATAAATCGCTGAAATAGCGGGGAGACAGGTGGAAGGCATCCGCACAGTATTCTTCTGTCGGCAATACACCGTCTGCCAGTTTACCGGACAGGATGTATTTGCTCAACAGTAGGTCTGTCTTGTGCAGGATTGTTTTATTGGCTTCGCAGCGGGTGATGAATTGGCGTTCGTTGAAACGTGCACAGTAATCCAGCAATAACTCGATATGGCGCGAAATCAAAATCTTGCTATGGCAGTCTATGGCGTGTTGGAGCTCCTCTTCGATATTGCGGATGCACTCTATAATTTTCATCTTTTCGCGTAATGACAGGTGCAGTGACTCGTTCAGCTTATAGAAGAAGAATGAATAATCTTTGATGTGGCTTTCCAGTGTTGTACATGCTATCAGGTCCGGATGAAAGGCCAATAACCAACCTTTCCGGGCAAGCGTATTGCCTGTGTCCAGCTTCATGGTTTCTCCGGGGATACGGAATATCAGCGATGCATTGGAATAATCGTAGTATTTGCGTCCGTACGTAAGATACTCTGCTTCTCCTTCTATCAGGGTGATTGTATAGAAATCACATCTGACAGTACGTTGCTCCAGGGGTGCCTTGGATAAGTCGATGACACTCACCAGCGGATGCAACGTCTTATGGCCCATACAGCAATTGCATTGATGTACGGTATCTATGTTTAGTATCTTTTTTTTCATAAGGACAATCTGAACCGCAACCTTTATATTTGTAGCTTTCTGTATTCTCCGGGTGTGTATCCTACATTCTTTTTGAATATACGATTGAAGTGCTGTGAATATTGGAACCCTAACTCATAAGCAATCTGGCTGACGGTTTTCTCTGTTCCTGCAATCATCTCCTTGGCTAAGTCGATCATCCTGTTCTGGATATATTCCTGTGCGCTTTTTCCGGTTTCTTTTTTTATCAGGTCACCGAAATAGTTGGGGGACAGGAACACTTTGTCCGCAAAGTATTTTACGGAAGGCAGTCCGTCTGTTTGCAGTTTGTCACTTTGGAAATAGTCATCGAGCAGTGTTTCGAATTTTACCAATACACTTTTGTTGCTTTCCGAACGGGTGATGAACTGCCTTTCATAGAACCGCATACAGTAATCCAGCAATAACTCGATGTTTCGTGATATCAGACGCTTGCTATGCTTGTCGATGGGGCGTTGCAGCTCCATCTTTATTTTTTCCAAACAATCTATGAATATTCCCTTTTCTTCTTCAGACAGATGCAGGGCTTCGGCTGAGGTATACGAAAAAAACGAATAATGTTTGATATCCTGTCCCAAAGAAGTTCCTTTGATCAAATCGGGATGGAACAACAGGCCATGGGCATTTGGCTTTACTCCTTGCTGCATCTCTACCTCAACGACCTGTCCCGGAGCGAAACTGGTAACCGTTCCTTCCTGATAATCATAAGTCTGCCTGCCGTAACGGATGTCTCCGCATTTGACGTTTTTCAGAAAAAGGGCATATACTCCGTAGTTCATCGTGAAATGTGTGGGAAACCGGAGAGCTTCCGACAGGTTTACTATACTGACCAGCGGATGTAATGTTTCGAGTCCAAAGAGCCGGTTGTATTGATCTACTGTGTCCAGCTTAATAACTTCTTTCATACGATATCATTTTTTAGTCCTGCACAAATGTAAAGAATTAAATCGTACGTAGTACATCGTACAGTACAGAATCAGTAAATAGGTTACAAATGTCTGTAATTCATTTACATGTTTCGCGAGATGGATTTATTCGCTATTAGGGGAAGTCATGGTATAAAGTGGAGATAAAGAAAAAGCTCTGAAATTCAATAATTTCAGAGCTTTTTCTTTGCGGTGCGTACGGGACTCGAACCCGTGACCCCATGCGTGACAGGCATGTATTCTAACCAACTGAACTAACGCACCATGATTTCATTTTTCCGTCGCTATCTCTCTCGATTGCGGTTGCAAAGGTAGGCGTTTTTTTTGAACCTGCAATAGCTGTGATGAACTTTTTTTTGATAGTGTGTGGCTGTGTTTGCTTTATATCCTCATATTGAGAATATTGTAAAAAACAAGGAGAATGTGATTTAACAACTATTTAGAAACATGTTCCAGTTGTGTTTATGTAGCATTTAGTACCCGATTAGAAAACTGTTTTTGGAGAAAACGAAACATTTTACGCCTACTTTTAAACTTCTTGCTCGAAAAGTTCGTTATTTTGCAATAAATCGTTATTTTTGCGAACTCAAAACAAGAATGTTGTAATTAGAAAGTAACAAAAAAGATATTTTAGGATGATGAAAACAGCCAAACTGTTGCTTCACTGTCCCGACAAACCGGGTATTCTGGCAGAGGTAACAGACTTTATAACGGTGAACAAAGGAAATATTATCTATTTGGATCAATATGTAGATCATGTGGAAAATATATTCTTCATGCGTATTGAATGGGAATTGGAAAATTTTCTGGTTCCTCAGGAGAAAATAGAGGATTATTTTGAAACGTTGTATGCACAGAAGTATGGAATGAGCTTCCGCCTTTATTTCTCAGATGCCAAACCGCGTATGGCTATCTTTGTGTCGAAAATGTCGCATTGCCTCTTCGATTTGTTGGCGCGCTATACGGCAGGGGAGTGGAATGTAGAAATACCTCTTATAATAAGTAATCATCCCGACTTGCAACATGTAGCGGAGCGTTTTGGCATACCTTTCCATCTTTTTCCTATTACTAAGGAGACAAAGGAGGAACAGGAAAAGAAAGAAATGGAACTGCTTGCCAAGCATAAAGTGAACTTCATAGTGCTGGCGCGTTATATGCAAGTTATTTCCGAGAAGATGATAAATGCTTATCCCAACCGTATTATCAATATACACCACTCTTTCCTTCCGGCATTTGTAGGTGCGAAACCCTATCATGCGGCATTTGAGCGTGGCGTAAAGATTATTGGCGCTACCAGTCACTATGTTACTACGGAACTGGATGCCGGGCCAATTATCGAACAGGATGTGGTGCGTATCACGCATAAGGACACTGTGCAGGATTTGGTGAATAAGGGCAAGGATTTGGAGAAGATTGTTCTTTCACGTGCCGTCCAGAAACATATTGAACGTAAGGTATTGGCGTATAAGAATAAGACCGTAATATTTAATTAGTAGCTGATGAAGGTTGCAGTCATTAAATATAATGCAGGTAACATCCGATCGGTGGATTATGCCTTGAGGCGCTTGGGTGTTGAGGCGGAGATTACGGCGGATGAAGCTGTGCTGCGTGCTGCGGATAAAGTTATCTTTCCCGGAGTAGGAGAAGCGGAAACGACCATGAATTTTCTGAATGGGGGAAATATGGGTCAGTTGATAAAGGAATTGCGTCAACCGGTGCTGGGGATTTGTCTGGGCATGCAGTTGATGTGTCGGCATTCGGAAGAAGGAAATGTGGACTGCTTGGGTATTTTTGATGTTGATGTGAAGCGTTTTGTTTCGCAAAAACATGAAGATAAGGTGCCTCACATGGGATGGAACACGATTACGCAAACGAACAGCGACCTTTTCAAAGGTTTTACGAAAGAGGAGTTTGTCTATTTCGTACACAGTTTCTATGTCCCGGTTAATGATTGTACCGCTGCCGTAACAAATTACATACTCCCATTCAGCGCTGCCTTGCATAAGGATAATTACTATGCCACCCAGTTTCATCCTGAAAAAAGCGGTAGTGTAGGCGAACGTATCCTGCAAAATTTTCTGGACCTATAAGCGAAAAGAGTTGGTATTTGATAACTTGTAATTGATTGAAATGATAGAACTGATCCCCGCTATTGACATCATCGACGGAAAGTGTGTACGTCTTTCCCAGGGTGACTATGATAGCAAGAAAGTGTATAATGAGAATCCCGTAGAGGTGGCTAAGGAACTTGAAGCGCATGGTATTCGCCGCCTTCATGTGGTGGATCTTGATGGTGCTGCTTCCCACCATGTGGTGAACTATCGCACATTGGAGCAGATTGCTTCTCGTACTTCCTTGATTATAGATTTCGGTGGTGGTGTAAAGAGCGATGAGGATCTGGTCATTGCATTTGAAAACGGTGCACAAATGGTGACGGGAGGGAGCATTGCAGTAAAGAACCCCGAACGTTTCTGCCACTGGTTGCAAACATACGGTTCTGAAAAAATAATCCTCGGAGCTGATGTTAAAGATCATAAGATTGCCGTTAACGGTTGGAAAGACGAGAGTGCTTGTGAACTGTTCCCTTTTCTGAAAGATTATGTGGAGAAAGGTATTCGCAAGGTCATCTGTACGGATATCAACTGTGACGGTATGTTGCAAGGTCCTTCTACGGCTTTGTACAAAGAAATATTAGAGGCGAACTCCGGATTGTACCTTATTGCCAGCGGGGGAGTGAGCTGTGCCGATGATATTCGCCAACTGGAGGCTGCGGGCGTGCCTGCCGTAATTTTCGGTAAGGCTTTGTATGAGGGACGTATAACTTTCAAGGAACTGGAAGGGTTTATGATTTGAAATCATAAATCTAAAATCATAAATAAAAGAAGAGTGTTAGCAAAAAGAATCATTCCCTGTCTTGACATCAAAGACGGACAGACTGTAAAAGGAACTAATTTTGTGAACCTGCGCCATGCAGGCGATCCGGTTGAACTGGCGCGTGCTTATAGCGGGCAGGGGGCTGATGAACTGGTGTTTCTGGATATTACTGCCAGTTTTGAAGGACGCAAGACGTTTGCCGAACTGGTAAAGCGTATCGCTGCCAACATCAGCATCCCTTTCACCGTAGGCGGTGGCATCCATGAATTGAGTGATGTGGACCGGCTTTTAAATGCGGGTGCTGACAAAATATCTATCAATTCCTCTGCTATCCGTCGTCCTGAACTGATTGATGAAATAGCCAAGCACTTCGGGTCACAGGTCTGTGTACTTGCCGTTGATGCTAAACAGACAGAGAAAGGCTGGTGGTGTTATCTCAATGGTGGACGTGTAGAAACGGGCAAAGAACTCTTTTCTTGGGCAAAAGAAGCGCAGGAACGTGGCGCAGGCGAGGTCCTTTTTACCAGTATGAACCATGACGGAGTAAAGACCGGATACGCCAATGAAGCCCTTGCAACTCTTGCCGACGGGCTTTCCATACCGATCATCGCATCGGGTGGGGCAGGAGCCAAAGAGCACTTCCGCGATGTCTTTGTAGAAGGAAAAGCGGATGCCGCTTTGGCAGCCAGTGTTTTTCATTTCGGAGAAATTAAAATTCCCGATTTAAAATCGTATCTTTGCGCCCAGGGAATTGCAATGCGCCGGATTTGAAAAGGTGGTAATTTGAAAAAGATGATGAAGTGGCAGGGATGATAAAGTGATAAATACCTAATAATATATATTGAAGATGTTGGACTTTGATAAAATGAACGGACTTGTTCCGGCAATTATACAGGATGCCGATACAGCTAAAGTGCTGATGTTGGGGTTTATGAACCGGGAAGCATACGATAAGACGGTAGAGATCGGTAAGGTGACATTCTTTAGCCGCACAAAGAACCGTCTTTGGACGAAAGGAGAAGAAAGTGGTAATTTCCTGAATGTGGTTTCCATGAAAGAAGACTGCGACAAGGACACTTTGCTTATTCAGGTACATCCTGTCGGTCCGGTTTGCCATACCGGTACGGACACCTGCTGGGGCGAGAAAAACGAACAGCCTGTTATGTTTCTAAAACTTCTTCAGGATTTCATTGACAAGCGTCATGCCGAAATGCCTGAAGGTTCCTACACTACCAGTCTGTTTCAGTCCGGCGTCAATAAAATGGCGCAAAAGGTAGGCGAGGAAGCTGTTGAGACTGTCATCGAGGCATGTAATGGTACGGACGAACGTCTGATATACGAAGGTGCGGATTTGCTGTACCATCTTATTGTATTGTTGACATCCAAAGGTTATCGTATAGAAGACCTGGCACGTGAGCTGGAAGAACGCCACAGTGCTACTTGGAAAAAACACTAAGCTAATTAGTAATTATTATCATGGACGAAGCGCTGATACGGTATAAAGACGTGGAGATACACCAACAGGAGCTGTGCGTGTTGAACAGTGTGAATCTGGAACTGCATAAGGGGGAGTTTGTCTACCTTATCGGTAAAGTAGGTTCGGGCAAGACGAGCTTGCTCAAAACCTTCTATGGTGAACTGGATGTTGCTGCGGGTGATGCTGAGGTGTTGGGATATGACATGCTGCGTATCAAGCGCAAGCATATTCCGCAGTTACGTCGTAAGCTGGGCATTGTCTTTCAGGACTTCCAACTGCTTACAGACCGTACGGTACATGATAATCTTGAGTTTGTGCTTCGCGCCACCGGGTGGAAAAACAAAGGGGAGATAAAAGACCGTATTAACGAAGTTTTACAGTTGGTGGGCATGAGTAATAAAGGTTATAAGTATCCCAATGAATTGTCGGGCGGAGAGCAACAACGTATCGTGATAGCCCGCGCCGTACTCAATTCTCCCGAGGTGATTCTTGCCGACGAGCCTACGGGGAATTTGGATGTGGAGACCGGTTTTGCCATTACTCAACTCCTGCATGATATCAGTGCGGCAGGTTCACTTGTCATTATGACTACGCACAATATGCAGTTGCTTTGGGAGTATCCGGGACGCGTATATCGCTGTGCCGATCATTTGATAACGGATGTGACGGAGCAGTATTCCGTTGCAGTGCCGACAGAAGAAAAATAAACAAGATTATATAACATTTTAATACAGGAACGAAAATGAAAGTTTTAAAGTTTGGAGGTACTTCAGTAGGTTCGGCTCAACGAATGAAGGAAGTAGCCAAATTGATTACCGATGGTGAACGTAAGATTGTGGTTCTCTCCGCCATGTCGGGTACCACAAACACATTGGTTGAGATTTCGGACTATCTGTACAAGAAAAATCCGGAAGGTGCTAACGAGATTATCAATAGACTGGAAACAAAATACCGCCAGCATATCGATGAACTCTATGCTACTCCTGAATATAAACAGAAGGGTTTGGAACTTATCAAATCTCATTTCGATTATATCCGTTCTTATACCAAAGACCTTTTCACACTGTTCGAGGAAAAAGTTGTGCTGGCACAAGGTGAGTTGATTTCTACTGCTATGATGAACTATTATCTGCAAGAATGTGGTGTGAAGTCAGTTTTACTCCCGGCTTTAGAATATATGCGTACGGACAAAAATGCCGAGCCCGATCCGGTTTATATCAAAGATAAACTTCAGGTTCAGCTCGAACTGCATCCCAATGCCGAAATCTATATCACGCAAGGTTTTATCTGCCGCAATGCCTATGGCGAGGTAGATAATTTGCAACGGGGTGGCAGTGACTATACCGCTTCATTGATCGGCGCGGCCGTCAAGGCTTCTGAGATTCAGATATGGACTGATATTGATGGTATGCATAATAATGACCCGCGTGTTGTAGATAAGACTTCTCCTGTGCGTCATCTCCACTTTGAAGAGGCGGCTGAGTTGGCATACTTTGGTGCAAAAATCCTGCATCCCACTTGTATCCAGCCTGCCAAGTACGCTAACATCCCCGTACGTCTGCTCAATACAATGGATCCCACAGCTCCGGGCACACTCATTTCCAATGATACGGAGAAGGGTAAGATCAAGGCAGTAGCCGCCAAGGAGAATATTACGGCTATTAAAATTAAGTCCAGCCGTATGCTGCTTGCTCATGGTTTCCTACGTAAGGTATTTGAAATTTTCGAAAGCTACCAGACTTCTATCGATATGATTTGTACATCCGAGGTAGGAGTGTCCGTTTCTATTGATAACACCAAGCATCTTAACGAAATATTGGATGACTTGAAGAAATACGGTACGGTGACGGTGGATAAGGATATGTGCATTATCTGCGTAGTGGGTGACCTTGAATGGGAAAATGTAGGCTTTGAAGCTAAGGCTCTTGATGCCATGCGTGATATTCCGGTGCGTATGATTTCTTTCGGCGGCAGCAACTATAACATTTCTTTCCTCATTCGTGAATGTGATAAGAAGCAGGCTTTGCAGTCACTCAGTGATGCGCTGTTCAATGAGTAATATAAAGAAATAGTAGATTATGAGCGCTTTTACCTTTTGATAAAAGCGCTCTTTTTAACTGAATGACGAACAACCCATAATAATTGTATGAAAGGAACATTTCCTATTGATAAATTCCGCGAACTGCGTACACCGTTTTATTATTACGATACGAAAGTATTGCGTGATACTTTGACTTGCATCCGCACTGAAGCGTCACGCTACGATAATTATTCGGTGCATTATGCGGTAAAGGCTAATGCCAATTCCAAAGTCCTTACTATTATCCGAGAAAGCGGATTGGGGGCGGACTGTGTTAGTGGTGGTGAAATTCGTGCGGCAATCAAGGCGGGGTTTCCTGCCAATAAGATAGTGTTTGCCGGAGTAGGCAAAGCAGACTGGGAAATAAATCTCGGGTTGGATTATGACATCTTCTGCTTTAACGTAGAGTCCATTCCCGAATTGGAGATTATTAATGAACTGGCTGAGGCGAAAGGTAAGATAGCTAATGTCGCTTTCCGTATCAATCCCAATGTTGGAGCACATACTCATGCCAATATCACTACCGGATTAGCTGAAAATAAATTCGGCATCAGTATGCAGGATATGGACCATGTGATAGATGTGGCGCAGGAAATGAAGAATGTCAAATTCATCGGACTTCATTTTCATATCGGTTCACAGATACTGGACATGGGCGATTTTGTAGCTTTGTGCAATCGTGTCAATGAATTGCAGGACAGGCTTGAAGCTCGTCAGATACGCATTGAACATATCAATGTGGGGGGTGGTCTCGGCATTGATTACGGACATCCCAACCGTCAGGCGATACCCGATTTCAAAAGCTATTTTGAAACGTACGACAATTGCCTGAAACTTCGTTCTTATCAGACGCTTCATTTTGAGCTGGGACGTTCGGTGGTAGGGCAGTGCGGTTCGCTTATTTCGAGAGTGTTGTACGTAAAGCAAGGTGCTAATAAACAGTTTGCCATTTTGGATGCAGGTATGACGGATTTGATTCGCCCTGCACTCTATCAGGCTTTCCACAAGATAGAGAACCTTACGTCCGACGCTCCGCTGCAGACTTATGATGTTGTGGGCCCTATCTGTGAGTCATCCGATGTCTTTGGTAAGGCTGTTGATTTGAATGGCGTGAAGCGTGGTGACCTCATGGCGCTTCGTTCTGCCGGAGCCTACGGTGAAATTATGGCTTCGGGCTATAACTGTCGTGAGCTGCCGCAGGGCTATACATCGGATGAGTTAGTGTAAGCGTACAAGTTTATAGAGGAATTATAGAGCACAGAAACAATCTTTTTGTTTCTGTGCTTATTTTTTATAGCTACTTGATTTTTTTATTGTATTTTTACAACAGTAATATCTGATATAAATTCCATTATGAAACACAAATCAATTTTCTTTTCAATCAGTCTGATACTAAGCTCTTTTTCCCTTTCGGCACAGGAATTGCCGAAAGAGGTGGTTTGGCAAAAAGTAGAAGGGGTTAATGTACCGATTCCACCTCAAACGCATCCCCGGTTGTACGTCCGTTCGTCCGATTTACCTGTTTTAAAGGAGCGAATGAAAACTCCGCAGGCACAACAAACCCTTTCTCTCATGAAGGAGTTGGGCAAGGATCGTACGCCTGATGAAGAAGCTGCCGTAACAAATCGCGGATTTCGCTATTATTATGAAATGCGCGGTGTCACGACGAGAGTACAGTTACAGGCTCTCGATTATCTTTTGGATGGTGATAAACGCTTGGCTCGTAGGGCTATTACCGCCATGCTCGACACATTGCAACGTGCCAGTTTTGGCACTCGTTCCGATATGTCAAGGGCCAGTGGGGCTATGCTGATAACGGGTGCTATGGTATATGACTGGTGCTACGATCAAATGAAAAGTTCGGAGAAACAAGCCTATATCAAAGAGTTTGTCCGGTTGGCAAAAAGTATGGAGTGTGGTTATCCGCCGCGCAACAACCAGCCCATAGCAGGCCATCCGTCAGAATGGATGATTATGCGTGATATGCTGTCGGCTGGTATTGCTATTTATGATGAATATCCCGATATGTACAACCATGTCATTACTATGCTCTATCGTGATTATATTCCGGCTCGTAACTATTTCTACGAAGGACAGAACTATCATCAGGGTACTAACTATGTGCATGTACGTTTTGCCTGTGACCTTTTTCCTCTTTGGATTTTAGAGAAAATGGGGGCGGGCAGCATTTATGATTCTTCGGCAAGATTTGTGCTTTATGACATTATTTATCGCCGGCGTCCCGACGGGGTGTTGTTGCCTTCGGGAGATGATTATCCGCAAAATCGTCCTGCACTGCTCACGATGCCTACGCCAATGATGTTAGCTTCCAGTTACTATAAGGATGAATATCTTGCTTATGAGTTCGAGCGTAATCCTCATTTGAATAAGTCGGGCAATGAATCTATGAACCACTGTCTGATATACGATTTACTGTGGCGTGACTATAATCTGAAAGGTAAAGCTCCTGATGATCTTCCTTTGACCCGCTATTCCGGTACTCCTTATGGCTGGATGATTGCCCGTACGGGGTGGGATGCCAATAGTGTAATTGCTGAAATGAAGATAAATGAACAGTTTGTGGGTAACCACCAGCACATGGACGGAGGTAGCTTCCAGATTTATCACAAAGGACCTTTGGCTATTGATGCAGGCGCTTATAGCGGTAGTTCAGGTGGCTATAACAGTCCCAACAACAAGAACTACTTTAAACGTACCATTGCTCACAATTCATTGTTGGTGTACGATCCTGATGAAAAATTTGAATGTTGGAACTATGGAGGAGGTGGAAAGACCCGGTTTGCAGCCAATGACGGCGGGCAGCGTATGTGTGGCGAGGGTTGGAAAACTTGTAATTCGCTTGATAGTCTCTTGTCCGAAGAGTATACGGTGGGCAAAGTGTTGGCGCATGGGTTTGGTCCTGATGCACAAACGCCCGATTATTCTTATTTGAAAGGAGATATTACTCAAGCCTACACCCGGAAGGTGAAGGAGGCCAAACGTTCATTTGTGTTCCTCAACCTGCAATCGGAGCAGGTGCCTGCTGCGCTTATTGTCTATGACAAAGTAGTGGCTTCCAATTCCGGTTATCGTAAATATTGGTTATTACATAGTATTGAGGAACCTACACTTGAAAGCAACACTTTCACAGTGCGACGTACCAAAGATGGTGATAGCGGTATGTTACATAACACCGTACTTTTGCCCCAAGCGGACAATATGCATATTGATAAGGTAGGCGGTCCCGACAAAGAAAATTGGGTGTTCGGAACCAATTATCCCAATGATGCCGTAGCCCCTTATCTTGACAATGCCAATGAGCGTGGTGCGTGGAGAGTAGAGTTGTCTCCTGTTGCTCCTGCCGCTACCGACAACTTTTTGAATGTAATACAGGTCGCCGATAATCAATGCAATAAACTAAATGCCGTACAGCGTATTGAAAATGAGCTGGTTGTAGGCGCTCAATTGGCTGATCGCGTAGTAACTTTTGCTAAGAATAGCGAACAATTATGCCGGGACTTTGCTTTCTCTGTGAGTGGTACGGGAATATTTAAGTTTGTTATCACTGACCTTAAGGCAGGCAACTGGCAGGTAAAGAAAGACGGTCGTGTTTTTATTCCGCTGGCTGAGGTGCGGGCTTCCGAGGGTGTTCTCTCTTTTGAAGGTACAGCTGGGAATTATGAGTTCTGCCGGTAGCTGTCCTGTAATGTAACTGGAACATTTGTAAGGTTAGATTTTACTTATTTTACTAAATAATGTTATCGGTGTGAACAATCTATATGTGTTCTTGTTATATTTGTAATCATTTCAATTTAATTAATAAATACAATTATGATAACAGAAAAATTACAGAATGCAATTAACGAGCAGATTACGGCTGAGATGTGGTCATCCAACCTTTATTTAGCAATGTCTTTCTATATGGAGAAAGAGGGTTATTGTGGTATGGCTTCTTGGTTGAAGAAGCAGTCATTCGAAGAACATGGACATGCTTGTGAACTGGCCTCATATATTATTAAGCGTGGCGGTAAGGCAAAATTGGATAAAATTGATGTTGTTCCTAATGACTTCGGTACTCCGCTGGAAGTATTCGAACAGGTTTATGAACATGAATGTCGTGTGTCAAAGATGATTGATGCTCTTGTAGATGTAGCCGCTGCTGAAAAGGATAAAGCTTCTCAAGATTTCTTGTGGGGATTTGTTCGTGAGCAGGTAGAAGAAGAAGCTACTGCATCGGGCATCGTAGATATGGTGAAGAAAGCCGGTGCTACCGGAATTTTCTTTGTTGATGCGAAGCTGGGTGAAAGAAAATAAGAGAAAAAGTAATAAAGAGATAGGGTGGTAAAGGCGACAAGCCTTGCCACCCTATCATTTTATATTATCCTTTCAATATTCCTAATTCCTTTCCTACTTTTATAAATGCTGCGATACACTTATCCAAATGTTCCTTGTTGTGTCCGGCAGAAATCTGAACGCGGATACGCGCTTGGTCTTTGGGTACGACAGGATAATAGAAGCCGGTTACGTAAATACCTTCCTCCTGCATGCGGGCTGCATAAATCTGAGATAACTTGGCATCATACAACATTACGGCGCAAATGGCGCTTTGGGTAGGTTTGATGTCGAATCCGGCGGCTGTCATTTTGTCGCGGAAATAGCTTACGTTTTCTACTAACTTGTCATGTAGCGAATTGCTTTCTTTCAACATCTTGAATACTTCGAGGCTGGCACCGATGATGCCCGGAGCAAGAGAGTTGGAGAACAAGTACGGACGGCTGCGTTGGCGTAATAGGTCGATAATCTCCTTGCGTCCTGTGGTGAAACCACCTAAAGCACCGCCAAAGGCTTTGCCCAACGTACCGGTATAGATGTCCACGCGTCCGTAAGTGTCGTATAGTTCACTCACGCCATGACCGGTAGCGCCTACCACACCGGCGGAGTGGGATTCGTCTACCATTACTAATGCATCGTATTTCTCAGCAAGATCACAGATTTTATCCATAGGAGCCACATTGCCATCCATGGAGAATACTCCGTCTGTCACGATGATGCGGAAACGCTGTGCTTGCGCTTCCTGCAAGCATTTTTCAAGTTCGGTCATATCGGCATTGGCATAGCGGTAGCGTTTGGCTTTGCAAAGACGTACGCCGTCGATGATGGAAGCGTGGTTCAGTGAGTCGGAGATAATAGCATCTTCTTCGGTGAAAAGAGGTTCGAATACACCACCGTTAGCATCAAAACAGGCAGCGTAGAGAATGGTGTCTTCCGTCTTGAAGTAATCGGAGATAGCTGCCTCCAGTTCTTTGTGAATATCTTGTGTGCCGCAGATGAAACGGACAGACGACATGCCGTAACCGCGGCGTTCCATTATCTTTTGGGCAGCGGCTATCAGGCGGGGGTGATTGGATAAACCCAAGTAATTGTTGGCGCAGAAGTTCAGTACTTCCTTGCCTTTCACTGTAATAGCAGCTTGTTGTGCACTTTCAATCAGGCGTTCCTCTTTGTAGAGTCCTGCTTCTTTTATTTCAGCGAGAGTTTTGCTGAGATGCTCTTTCATTTTACCATACATAACTTTTTATTTTAATTAGGTGATACATTGCTGGCTGAAGCTCTACAAAGGACATCATTTTTCTTGGAATAAACAATATCTTTTTGATAGAAAAATGAAAAAAAAGTGTGTATATTTGCACTTCGGTAACGAAAGAATACCTTATAAATAAGTTGTATGAAAAATATTTTGGTAATTGGAGCCACAGGACAGATTGGCTCAGAGTTAACATTGGAGTTGCGCAAGCGCTATGGTGATGATCATGTTGTAGCCGGATACATTCCGAGTGCTATGCCGCAGGGTGAATTAAAAGCTTCAGGGCCCTCGGCTATCGCCGATGTGACGGATCGTCAATCTATCGAAGTGGTGGCTCGACAATTCAAGATTGATACAATTTATAATTTGGCAGCCTTGCTGTCGGTAGTTGCCGAAAGCCGTCCGGCTATGGCATGGAAGATAGGTATAGACGGATTGTGGAACGTGCTGGAAGTTGCGCGTGAGTATGGTTGTGCCGTTTTTACACCTAGTTCTATCGGTTCTTTCGGAGAAAATACTCCTCATGTGAAGACGCCGCAAGACACCATTCAGCGTCCGCGTACCATGTATGGCGTAACTAAGGTGACGACAGAACTGCTGAGTGATTATTATTATACGAAATATGGAGTGGATACCCGCGCAGTACGTTTCCCCGGAATTATTTCCAATGTGACACCTCCGGGGGGTGGTACAACAGACTATGCAGTAGATATTTTTTATTCAGCGGTGAAAGGCGAGAAATTCGTTTGCCCTGTAAAAGCCGGTACATTTATGGATATGATGTACATGCCCGATGCCATTAATGCTGCTATTTCGCTAATGGAGGCTGCTCCGGCACGTCTGAAACACCGGAATGCTTTCAATATTGCTTCGATGAGCTTTGATCCGGAAATGATCTATGCTGCTATCAAGAAGCATGTGCCCGACTTTGAAATGACCTATCAGATAGATCCTTTAAAGCAGGCTATTGCAGATAGTTGGCCCGATTCGCTGGATGACTCCTGTGCCCGCGAGGAGTGGGATTGGATGCCACAGTTCGATCTGGACTCCATGACAGTAGATATGCTTGAAAAATTAAGAGCAAAATTAAATAAGTGACCGTAGAGGGTCGGTAAGGAATGAAACATTTATTAGCGGGATTTATTGTACTGGTCTTTTTGGTTTCATGTGGAAACAAGAAGCCGAAAATGGATCCCTTTACTACCATTACCGAAATGGTGGATTCGGCAAGCCATAAGGCCGATACGCTGCAACAGGTGGAAGTGCAGGAAGAGCCCCAACCGTTGGAAGCGGACGAACTGTTTGATGATTTTATCTTCAACTATGCTTCGGACGATGCTTTGCAACGGAAGAGGACGGTATTTCCTTTGCCTTATTACAATAGGGATACTCCTATAAAAATAGAAGAGCGTTTCTGGAAACATGACTACCTGTTCACCAAACAAAATTACTATACGCTGCTTTTTGATAATGAGAACGACATGGATATGGTGGGAGACACAACACTGAAATCCGTACAAGTGGAGTGGATTTATCTGAAAACGCGTATGGTGAAGAAGTACTACTTTGAACGTAAGGAAGGCATGTGGATGCTTGAAGCCATTAATCTGCGCCATATAGAGGAAGGAGAAGGTGAGAACTTTGTGGATTTCTATACCCGTTTCGTGACGGACAGCGTATATCAGAGCAAACATATCACCACTCCGCTGCAGTTTGTCACCATTGATCCTGACGATGAATTTTCAATATTGGAAACGACCCTTGATGTAAATCAGTGGTACGCTTTTCGCCCTTCATTGCCAACAGACAGGTTGTCCAATATTAATTATGGGCAGAAGAATGAGGATACTTCGAGGACGAAGATCCTTAAAGTGAACGGCATTGGCAACGGGTATTCCAATGTTTTCTATTTCCGGAGACGTGGAGGGGAGTGGGAAATGTATAAATACGAGGATACGAGTATTTGAAAAAGTGCTGGAACGGCAGGAAAATAGAGTGTGGGTAGGATTCAGGGTAAATTGGTGTAATCTGTGATGAAGAAATATGATTTATAAAAATAAGAAAATACCCAATACGTTTGGATTTGATGTGAAAGCTGCTTCATATGCAGACTATGACTCTGTAGAGGAATTGGAGAACTTGATCGCCTGCGGGTGCATCGTTTCTCCTTTTTTGCATATAGGATGTGGCAGTAACTTGCTATTTGAGAAAGATTATGAGGGCACTGTACTGCATTCACGTATTGGAGGAGTGGAAGTGACGGCAGAAGATGATGAACGGGTGTCTGTGCGCGTGGGTGCGGGTGTGATATGGGACGACTTTGTGGCTTGCTGTGTAGAGCGGGGATGGTACGGAGCAGAGAATCTGTCTCTGATACCCGGTGAAGTGGGGGCAAGTGCCGTACAGAATATCGGTGCTTACGGAGTGGAAGTGAAGGATCTCATTTCATCTGTGGAAACAATAAATATTCGTGGTGAGAAGCGTGTCTATCAGAATAATGAATGTGAATACGCCTATCGGAAAAGCCTTTTCAAAAAGCCCGAAATGAAGTCTGTTTTTGTAACTTATGTGAATTTTGCATTAAGTAAGAAAGAGCGATATACACTGGATTACGGTACGATCCGCCAGGAACTCGCCAACTATCCGGCGGTAGACTTGATTACGTTGCGGCATGTGATTATAAATATCCGCGAAAGTAAGTTGCCCGACCCAAAGATGCTGGGCAATGCCGGAAGTTTTTTCATGAATCCTATTGTGCCGCGTGCGCAGTTTGAATTATTGTTACGTCGCTATCCCTCTATGCCTCACTATGAGGTGGATGCCGATCGGGTTAAGATTCCTGCCGGATGGATGATAGATCAATGCGGCTGGAAAGGGAAAGCTTTAGGGCCTGCCGCTGTACACGACAAGCAGGCTTTGGTGCTTGTGAATCTGGGTGGTGCAACCGGAAGAGACGTGATTGCATTGTCGGACGCCGTCAGGGCTTCGGTTCAGGAGAAGTTTGGAGTGGAAATAAGGCCGGAAGTGAACTTTATATAGTGATTTAGTGATTAATCGCTAACCAATCGTTGTTATTATGAAATTGACTATATTAGGAAGTGGAACATCTACCGGGGTACCGGAGATTGGTTGTACGTGCCCTGTTTGCACGTCTGCCGATCCGCGGGACAATCGCTTGCGGGCATCGTCTCTGCTGCATGCGGATGATGCGACGATACTGATAGATTGCAGCCCCGATTTCAGAGCACAAATATTGCGTACGTCTATTTATGAACAGATAGATGGTGTGTTGATCACTCACGAACATTATGACCATACGGGCGGGCTGGATGATTTGCGTCCGTTTTGCCGTTTTTCTGAGATACCTATCTATTCGGATGCTTATACTGCTGCTCATCTGCGGGTACGGATGCCTTATTGCTTTGTGGATAAGAAGTATCCGGGAGTACCGCGCATTTATTTGCAGGAAGTGGAGGCCGGCAAGCCATTCTTTATCCGGCAAACGGAAGTATTGCCTGTTGCTGTGATGCATGGACGTTTGCCTATTCTTGGTTATCGTATCGGTGGGCGCTTGGGATATGTAACGGATATGCTTACGATGCCGGACGCTTCGTATGAACAATTACAAGGGTTGGACGTTTTGGTAATGAACGCTTTGCGGCCGCAACCGCATTCAACGCACCAAAGCATATCGGAGGCGCTGGCAGCTGCGGAGCGTATTGGCGCAAAAGAAACTTATTTCATCCACATGAGCCATCATGTTGGGTTGCATGCCGAAATCAATAGCCAATTGCCGCCCCATGTACATTTTGCTTATGACGGTATGGAAATAAATTTCTAAACTTATTGAAACATTTGTTTTGTTTTATTAGTAGAAATACCTATTTTTGCCAACAGTTGATGTATATATGCCATGAAGCTCCGAGTTCTGATACGAATAGCCGTTATTGTGTCCATAGTGTTGCTATGTACGGGGTTCGGTGCATATTCTTTCCTGCGTATGAACGCAGTGGAAAATCAACAGGACTTTAATCTTTTCACATTAGTGCCGCAGGATGCTACCGCTATACTTGAGACGGATCGTATGGCCGATTTGATGGAAGATATCAACGGACTGTATTGTAGCAAAGACGACCATTTCCTCTATGTTTCGGATCTTTTTGTCTATTTGAAGAAGTATCTCAATGCACTGGTTGGCGATACGCCACATGGGTTGAGCAAGCAGATGAATAAGATGCTTATTAGTTTTCACGAGCCGGACACTCCGCTGAACCAAGTGCTGTATTGTAGTTTGGGAACGGGGGATTATGAATTGGTGGAAACTTTTGTGCGCAAGTACTGCTCCAGTACTTTCCCTTCCAAGTATTTTGACTATAATGGTGAGGAAATACGTATCTATCCCATGACGGACGGACGTTTTCTTGCAGCTTATTTCACATCGGATTTCCTGGCAGTCAGTTTTCAGAAGCGTTTGATTGAGCAGGTGATTGATGCACGCCGTTCCAAACAATCACTAATGGATATGCCTTCTTTCCGCACCATGTATGCCGGCAAACGTAATAATGTAGCGGCAACGGTGTATGTACGTATGAAAGAAGTGGATATGGGCAAGGATACGGATGGTATTCGTTCTCAGACGCGCTTGGGGAGCTGGGCGGAGTTTGATATGAAATTCAGTGAGGAGGCTATTTATTGTTCCGGTATCAGTCATGGAGTGGATACTACCCGGACTTTTATCAATGCTTTGCGTAAACAAAAGCCGATAACGGGATTTGGAGGAGAACGTCTCCCGTCTTCAACTTTCTTCTACAACCAGTGGGCCATTTCGGACTTGGAATCCATATTCGATTTTACTTCTCGACAGGAGTATGCTAAAGCTACTTATTCGGACTATATCAAGAAGCGGGATGAAGAATGGATGGATTTTATGAAAGAATATGCGGGAGAGAATGTTATATCCTGTCTGTTTCAGTCCAAAGATTCTGCAGACAGACATCCTTGTGCCATAATGAGCATTGCTGTAAAGGATGAAGTGCAGGCAGAGCGTTATTTGCAAAACATGCTCTATGCTACTCCGAAAGAAAAGGATGCTCCGCCGGTTCCGCAAACCTCTCCTAATTATCAGCAATATCCACGTGCGCGGAAATATCGCCAATATATGTTGCCGCGAAACACTGTGTTGACGCAATTGACCGGTATTACGGAATCTGCACTTCACACGTATGCCTGTTTTTATAAGGGGGCATTGTTGCTGGCACCTGATGCACAAAGTCTTTCGGCTTATATAGATGCAATGGAGAATGAGGATGTACTGGATGGTACTTCGGCGTATGAAGAAGGTGCAGGCAGCCTTTCTCCGTATTATAATTTCGCTATGATGGTGGATATGGAAGAGATGATGCATCAGCCGGAAAATTATGTGCGGCTGATACCGAACTTTTTCTTTCGTCAGTCCGAATTCTTCCGTCACTTTATGATCGGCATACAGTTTACCTGTGCTGAGGGAATGGTATATCCGAATTTGGTCTTGCTGTATAAAGGGGATAAAATGGAAGAAGTTGATAATTGAAAATGAAAAGTTAAGCAGTAAGAATAGTAATTTATCTAATAAAAAAGAACCATGCATATACCATTAGATATATGCATGGTTCTTTTTTATTTCTTAATTCCCTGCTTCCACCTTAGAAAGGCAAGTCATCTTTCGCATCTCCGGACAGGAATTCCGGGGCTGCGGAAGGTGCGGGCGGTGAAACCGGTGCACCCGTTGCAGGAGCAGCGGCGCTGACACGTTCTACTTTCCATGCACGAATACTATTGAACCAACGGTCTTGCCATTGGCGTGCATCTATATCAAAAGAAACTGTCAATTCTTCACCCATTTGGATGTTGAATTGCTCTATTTTATCTGCCCCGAATACGTCGAAACACATTTTACGCGGATATTGTCCATGATCTTCGATGACGTATTCCTGTGCTTTCCACTCATTACCTGATGCTTTGGAAACTCCGCCTCTGGGCTGGAGTATAGCGATGATTTTTCCTGTAAATTCCATTGTTCTCTTTTTAAATGATGCGGCGAAGTTACAATTTTTTAGGGATATGAAACGAATAAACGGCTGTTTTTTCTTACTATTTCTTTGTCGTAGGGAATTCTTTTTTTAACTTTGTCCGTTAGTTAACAAGTTAGCTGAAATTAAAACTTAAATACACAGAATATATGAAATTTATCGTTTCGAGTACTGCGCTCTCCAGCCATTTGCAGGCTATCAGCCGCGTGATTAATTCGAAGAATGCGCTGCCTATTTTGGATTGTTTCCTCTTTGAACTACAAGACGGAACACTGTCTGTAACTGTTTCTGATAGCGAAACAACCATGGTTACTACGGTCGAAGTGAACGAAAGTGATACTGACGGACGTTTTGCTGTGACTGCCAAGACTTTGTTGGATGCTTTAAAGGAGATTCCCGAACAGCCGTTGACGTTTGACATCAACACAGACTCTTTGGAGATTACGGTACAGTATCAGAACGGTAAATATAGCCTGATGGGACAGAATGCGGATGAATTCCCGCAGTCGGCTATGTTGGGCGACAACGCTGTTCGTGTGGAAATGGATGCACAGGTGCTACTGGGCGGCATCAACCGCGCGGTGTTTGCTACTGCTGATGATGAACTGCGTCCTGTTATGAACGGTATTTATTTCGATATTACGACTGAAGATATCACAATGGTAGCTTCTGACGGCCATAAGCTGGTGCGTTGTAAGACGCTGGCGGCTAAGGGCAACGAACGTGCAGCTTTCATTCTGCCCAAGAAACCTGCCAACTTGATGAAGAACTTGTTGCCGAAAGAGCAGGGCATGGTAACTATCGAATTTGATGAACGTAACGCCGTTGTGACATTGGAGAACTACCGTATGGTGTGTCGTTTGATTGAAGGACGCTATCCGAACTATAATTCGGTAATTCCGCAGAACAATCCCTATAAAGTGACGGTAGACCGTCAGCAGTTGATTGGTGCACTGCGTCGTGTGTCTATTTTTTCCTCACAGGCAAGTAGCCTCATCAAACTTCGTATGCAGGAGAACCAGATTGTGATTTCTGCACAGGACATTGATTTCTCCACTTCAGCAGAGGAAACACAGACATGCCAGTACGCCGGTAATCCGATGAGTATTGGTTTTAAGTCTACTTTCCTGATTGATATTCTGAATAATATATCTGCGGATGAAGTAGTTATCGAACTGGCTGACCCTTCACGCGCCGGTGTCATTGTCCCGGTAGAACAGGAAGAAAACGAAGATCTGCTGATGTTGTTGATGCCTATGATGCTGAATGATTAATAATAAATACTGTTGATACGAAGACGGGTTGACCGGTTAACAAGGCAGGGAGAGGACATTGCATGAACTCTCTTTCAGTTAATGGTCAACTCGTCTTCGTATCAACAATAAAAATAGAGCAATGAAGTTAAATCTGAAAAATCCGATTGTCTTTTTTGATTTGGAGACTACGGGAACAAATATCAACTCCGACCGAATAGTCGAAATCTGTTATCTCAAGGTATATCCCAACGGGAATGAGGAATCCAAGACCATGCGCATCAATCCCGAAATGCATATTCCGGCAGAAGCTTCTGCCGTTCATGGCATTTATGATGAAGATGTGGCGGATTGTCCGACCTTTAAGGAAGTGGCACGCAGTATTGCCAATGATATTGAAGGCTGTGACCTTGCGGGTTTCAATTCCAACCGTTTCGATATTCCGGTATTGGCGGAGGAATTCTTGCGTGCAGATGTGGACATTGACATGAGCCGCCGTAAGTTTGTGGATGTGCAGGTTATCTTCCATAAAATGGAGCAACGCACCTTGTCTGCTGCTTATAAATTCTATTGCGGTAAGAATCTGGAAGATGCCCATACGGCAGAAGCCGATACACGTGCAACCTATGAGGTGCTGATGTCACAATTGGATCGTTATCCTGAATTGCAAAATGATGTGGCTTTCTTGTCGGATTATTCCAGTTTCAACAAGAATGTAGACTTTGCAGGACGTATGGTTTACGATGATAAAGGGGTGGAAGTATTTAACTTTGGCAAATATAAGGGTATGTCGGTGGCTGATGTGTTGAGACGTGATCCAGGGTATTACAGTTGGATACTGAACAGTGATTTTACACTGAATACCAAAGCTATGCTGACTAAAATCCGTTTGCGTGAATTTACTCAGAAGTAACGGGTACGCTGGCAAGAAATGTTGCACTTATAATTAAAAACTTAGTAATTAGATTTCATGGCAAATCCACTGAAAGGAAAGAAAATAGTGCTGGGTATTACAGGAAGCATTGCTGCCTATAAAGCCTGCTACATCATTCGTGGACTTATAAAACGAGGAGCAGAAGTGCAAGTCGTTATAACTCCTGCGGGAAAAGAATTTATAACTCCTATTACCTTGTCGGCATTGACGAGCAAGCCTGTCATTAGCGAGTTTTTTGCACAGCGTGACGGTACGTGGAATAGCCATGTGGATTTGGGTTTGTGGGCGGATGCCATGCTGATAGCTCCGGCTACGGCTTCCACCATCGGCAAAATGGCAAATGGTATTGCCGACAATATGCTGATAACTACCTATCTGTCTGCTAAAGCTCCCGTCTTTGTTGCCCCGGCAATGGATTTGGATATGTATGCTCATCCGTCCACCCAAAAGAATTTGGAGACGCTCCGTTCATATGGCAATCATATTATAGAGCCGGGAACAGGTGAGTTGGCGAGTCATTTGGTTGGCAAAGGGAGAATGGAGGAACCGGAAGTAATAATCCGTCATTTGGAGGAATTCTTTGCAGCGAAAGAGGGTGAACTGGTAGGGAAAAGGATTATGATAACTACCGGACCGACATATGAGAAAATTGATCCGGTGCGTTTCATCGGTAATTACTCATCGGGCAAAATGGGCTTTGCGCTTGCCGATGAATGTGCGGCGAGAGGGGCGGAAGTTATTTTGGTTTCCGGCCCTGTGCAACTACACACTCATTATCCCATGCATCAGCATCTTTGTGTGGAGTCTGCTGGACAGATGTTCGATGCGGCCACATCCTTGTTTTACAATGTTGATGTTGCCATTATGGCTGCTGCTGTTGCCGATTACACGCCGGAACAGGTTGCCGATAAAAAGATAAAGCGGGAAAAGACCGGAGACATGTCTTTGAACCTGAAACCTACGCAGGATATTGCTGCCTGCTTGGGAGAGATGAAAGAGAGGTATCCCGGTAAGATATTGGTAGGGTTTGCCCTCGAAACAAACAATGAACAATATAATGCCGAAGATAAGCTGAAGCGTAAGAATCTGGACTTTATTGTGCTCAACTCGTTGAATGACAAAGGTGCCGGATTTCGCTGCGATACCAATAAAATCAGTATCATAGACCGGAGTGGTAAAAAGGATTATCCGTTAAAGTCCAAAGCGGAAGTGGCTGCGGATATCATCGACCATTTGGTGGAAGTGATGAACTCTTAATTCTTAATTTAATAAAATGTTGCGTTCTCTATACATACAGAATTATGCGCTTATCGAGAAACTCGATATAGATTTTGGTAGCGGTTTCTCGGTGATTACTGGTGAAACGGGGGCCGGAAAGTCCATTATTCTGGGAGCTATCGGTCTGCTGTTGGGACAGCGTGCCGATGTGAAGTCTATCAGGCAAGGGGCTGCAAAATGTGTGATTGAAGCCCGTTTTGAAATTGCCGGTTATGGCATGCGGCCTTTCTTTGAAGAAAATGAACTGGAATATGAGGATGAATGTATCCTTCGTCGTGAAGTTTACGCTTCGGGTAAAAGTCGTGCATTTATTAATGATACGCCCGCTTCGCTGGTGCAGATGAAAGAATTGGGCGAACAGTTGATTGACGTGCACTCGCAACATCAAAATTTATTGTTGAACAAAGAAGGGTTTCAGCTGAATGTATTGGACATACTGGCGCATGATGAAGAAGAACTGAACAACTATCAGTCTTTGCACCGGGAATGGAAACAGGTGCAGCAGGATTTGGAAGATCTTATCGTCCTTGCCGAACAAAATAAGGCTGATGAAGATTATATCCGTTTTCAACTGGAGCAGTTGGAAGATGCACAGTTGGCTGCCGGAGAACAGGAAGAATTGGAACAGGAGGCGGATACACTGAGTCATGCAGAAGAAATAAAAGCCGGGTTGTTTCGTGCCGGACAGGTGATGAACTCCGATGAAGGCGGTTTGCTTTCTGCTCTGAAAGAATGTCTGAACACGATGTTGGGGTTACAGAAAGTATATCCTTCTGCCGGAGAGCTTGCCGAGCGACTGGAAAGCAGCTATATTGAGTTGAAAGATATCTCTCAGGAGGTTTCTGGAAAGGAGGAAGAAATAGAATTTAATCCTGTCCGTTTGGAAGAGGTGAATGACCGCTTGAATCTGATTTATACACTTCAGCAAAAACATCGCGTCACTACGGTAGATGAGCTTTTGGCTTTGGCAGATGATTATGCGGCTAAGCTTGCCAATATCACTTCATCGGACGAGCAGATTGAAGAGCTGAAGGTTCGTAGCGAAGCATTATATAGTAAGGTGAAGAAACAGGCTGCCGTACTTACTAAATTGCGTACTGCTGCTGCTCGTGAGGTTGAAAAACAAATGGCCGCCCGTCTGATACCTTTGGGTATGCCTAATGTTCGCTTCCGGGTGGAAATAGGAGCACGTAAGGAGCCGGGGGTACATGGTGCGGATACGGTGAACTTCCTTTTCTCTGCCAATAAGAACGGAGCTTTGCAGAGTATATCTTCGGTGGCTTCGGGGGGGGAGATAGCCCGCGTCATGCTGTCCGTCAAAGCAATGATAGCAGGAGCTGTGAAATTGCCCACTATTGTATTCGATGAAATAGATACCGGAGTCTCCGGCGAGATAGCCGATCGTATGGCGGACATTATGCAGGAAATGGGGGATAGCGACCGTCAGGTTATCAGCATCACTCACTTGCCGCAGATTGCAGCTCGCGGACGTGCTCATTATAAGGTGTACAAGCAGGATAATGAGACGGAAACCAACAGTCATATTCGTCGTTTGGCTGACGAAGAACGGATAGAGGAAATTGCTCATATGCTGAGTGGTGCCACCTTGACTGATGCCGCGCTGAACAATGCAAAGGCACTGTTAGGCATCGCCTGAAGAATGTAGTACTCTGCGGTTGTAAAGTAGAAGTTTATGACCGTAGTATAGGACTTTAGCAGGCTAAAGTAGAACAAAAAACAATAAGATACAATGATAGATAAAAGTGAAATGATTTTCGGCGTTCGTGCCGTTATAGAAGCTATTCAAGCAGGTAAGGACATCGACAAAATATTGGTCAAAAAGGATATTCAAAGTGATTTGTCCAAAGAACTCTTTGCCGCTTTAAAAGGAACTTTGATTCCTGTGCAGCGTGTGCCGGTAGAGCGTATCAACCGTTTTACGCGTAAAAATCATCAAGGTGTGATAGCATTTGTTTCTGCCGTAACCTACCAGAAAACGGAAGATTTAGTGCCGTTTCTTTTTGAAGAAGGCAAGAATCCTTTGTTTGTTATGCTGGATGGCATAACGGATGTACGTAATTTTGGAGCGATAGCCCGTACTTGTGAGTGTGCGGCAGTCGATGCCGTTATTATTCCTGCCAAGAACAGTGTGACGGTAAATGCTGACGCAGTGAAAACCTCGGCTGGCGCATTGCACACCTTACCCGTATGCCGGGAACAGAATCTGAAAGATACCTTGCAGTACCTTAAGAATAGTGGATTCCACATTGTGGCGGCTACGGAGAAAGGTGATTATGACTATACGAAAGCCGATTATACAGGTCCTATGTGCATCATTATGGGAGCCGAAGACAAAGGAGTTTCCTATGATAATCTTGCGCTATGCGATGAATGGGTAAAGATTCCGATGCTGGGAACGATCGAGTCCCTGAATGTATCTGTTGCGGCCGGAATCTTGATTTATGAAGCTGTGAAACAAAGAACCAACTAAATATGAAAAAGAAGATTTTCCTGCTTTTCACTCTGTGCCTTTTAGCGCAGTGGAGTGTAGCACAAGCCCCCAAATGGGTGGAGAAAGCTAAGCGTGCCGTATTCTCGGTGGTTACTTATGGAGAGAATGACAAGATTTTGAATACCGGTAACGGATTCTTCGTAACGGAAGATGGCATTGCCTTGTCCGATTATTCCTTGTTTAAGGGAGCACAGCGGGCGGTAGTGGTGAATTCGGCGGGCGTACAGATGCCGGTGGTCTCTATTCTGGGTGCAAATGATATGTACGATGTCATTAAGTTTCGCGTAGACATATCAGCCAAGAAAGTACCTGCACTAAATTTGGCAGCCATATCTCCGGCAGTGGGTGCTAATGTATATATCTTGCCTTATTCAACCCAGAAAGACCGTTCCTATACAGCCGGTCAGGTGAAGGCTGCGGATAAGTTTTCTGAGAAATATTATTATTATACGCTCAACTTGAGTCTGAAAGATAAGATGGTGAGCTGTCCTGTTATGACCGAAGAAGGAGAAGTTTTTGCTCTTGCACAGAAATCATCCGGCGCTGATACCGCTACGATCTGTTATGCGGTTGATGCCAACTTTGCAATGGCTCAAAGCGTATCGGCATTCTCTTTCGGAGATATGACCTTAAAGAATATCGGCATCAAAAAAGCATTACCTGATACGGAAGAAGAAGCGTTGGTGTTCCTTTTCATGGTTTCCTCGCAAGTTAGTCAGGATGAGTATGCCCAGCTGTTGGATGATTTTATTGCCGAATATCCCAATAGCGCAGACGGCTATATGAGGCGTGCCACTAATCAGCTGTACCGGTCCAAAGACGATGCTTCGATGGAAAAAGTAGAGGCCGATATGGATAAGGCGCTGAGTGTGGCCCAGAAGAAAGACGATGTGTATTATAATCGTGCCAAATTGATATATAACTACATGCTGAGCAATCCGGAGAAGCCTTATAAGGACTGGTCTTACGACAGGGCAGCAGATGAAATCAGAAAAGCGATTGCTCTTCAAGAACTACCGGTGTATGTGCAGGTAGAGGGTGACATTTTGTTTGCAAAGCAAGATTATCCGGCAGCGCTGGCCTGTTACGAAAAGGTCAACCAATCTGATTTGGCATCGGCAGCGACTTTCTTTAGCGCAGCCAAGACTAAAGAGCTGATGAAAGCACCTGCCGAGGAAGTTTTGGCACTCATGGATAGTTGTATGACACATTTCAATGAGCCGTATACGGAAGAAGCTGCTCCTTATCTGTTGGAACGTGCTCAGGCACGTATGAATGCAAATCAGGCGCGTGCCGCGATGCTCGACTATGATGCATATTATAAAACGGTGAACGGTAAGGTAAATGATGTGTTCTATTATCATCGTGAACAGGCTGCTTTGAAAGCCAAGCAATTCCAGCGTGCACTGAATGATTTGGAGAAAGCCATTGAGTTGAACCCGAAAGATTTGACTTATCGTGCTGAACTTGCTGTTGTCAATATTCGTGTTGGACGCAATGAAGAAGCCTTGAAAATATTGCAGGATGCTTTGGCAATCGATCCTAAATATGCCGAGGCCTATCGTCTTATGGGAATTGCACAGTTACAGATGAAGAAGAAACAGGAAGCGTGCCAGAGCTTTGCCAAGGCAAAGGATTTGGGTGATCCGAATGTGGATGAGCTGATTGAGAAACACTGTAAATAGCATATAGATAATAATATAAAGGCCCTGCTTTCGCAAGCAGAGCCTTTGTTTGGGAAACTTCCCCATACTAAAATAAAAGTTAAGTCTAGGTATTAACAGGTTATATGTGTAAATTTCTTTTGTGTATTCATCTAATAAATGCACCGTTCTTGGAAATACTGCATGACTTTGCTGATTTTTTTTTGAGAATGTTATAAAAGAATGTGATATACTTGATAATGAATAGATAAAAAAAGAGTAGAAGATTATGAAGAAAGTGATTTGTAGCCAAAAGGCTCCGGGCGCAATAGGCCCTTACAGCCAAGCGATTGAAGCGAATGGAATGGTTTTTGTCTCAGGTCAGCTATCTATTGATGCAGCTACCGGAGTAATGGCGGAGGGAGCAGAGGCACAGGCCCGCCAATCGTTGGAGAATGTAAAGCACATCCTGGAAGAAGCAGGATTGAGCATGGCGAATATCGTGAAGACTACCGTCTTTTTAGCGGATATGTCCTTGTTTGCCGATATGAACAAGGTGTATGCCACTTATTTTGACGGAGCCTTTCCGGCACGTTCGGCAGTTGCCGTAAAGGCACTACCGAAGGATGCCTTAGTGGAGATTGAGTGTATTGCGGTTCGCTAATAAGTCCGCTACAATAAAGCTGCTGCCACCTACGAAGATGAAATCTTCCGGGTGGCTTTTTTCTTGTGCGGCAGTCACAGCGGCAGGAACATCCGGATAGCAACTTCCTTGCAGTCCGTTTTGTGCGGCGAGTTTGCATAGCTCTTCTGCTGGGAGGGCGCGTTTCACGCTGGCTTTGGTGAAATAATAGGTGGCATCTTTGGGAAGCAAGGAGAGCACACCGCTGATGTCCTTGTCGTTCACCATACCAATTATAATATGAAGTTGGCGATAAGTCTGTTGTTTCAGTTGCTCTACAATGTATGTGATGCCGCCTACGTTGTGCCCGGTGTCGCATATAAGGGTGGGGGCATCCTGCAGTTTCTGCCATCGTCCCATTAGTCCTGTCAGTTCGCAGACATGGGCAAAACCGCTGCGTATGCTTTGCTCGTCTATCCGGTAACCGGCTTCTTTCAACAGCGGCAAGGCGGCGAGGATAGTGCGCGTGTTCTTTATCTGGTAGAGTCCTTGCAACTCTGTTTTCATCTTAGGATAATCATTTTTCATCGTATCTTCTGCGAAAATGATCGGAGCTTTCTCTTCTGCCGCTTTTTGCAGGAAAACCGGTTTGGTTTCGGGCGTGGTTTCTCCGATGACAACAGGAATACCGGCTTTGATGATGCCGGCCTTTTCTCCTGCTATTTTCGCCAGTGTATCTCCCAAAAACTGGACGTGGTCGAAACTGATATTAGTAATGATGCACAAATCCGGATGAATGATGTTTGTACAGTCCAAACGGCCGCCCAATCCCACTTCTATGACGGCTACATCCACTTTTTCATCGGCAAAATAACGAAATGCCATGGCGGTAGTCAGTTCGAAGAACGAAGGATGCAGCGGTTCAAAGAAATCCCGTTCTTTTTCTACAAAATCCACTACATATTTTTCCGGTATAGGCTGTCCGTTTATGCGGATGCGCTCGCGGAAATCTACCAAATGAGGAGAAGTATAAAGCCCCACACGATATCCGGCTTCTTGCAGTATGGCGGCCAGCGTATGCGAACAAGAGCCTTTGCCGTTAGTGCCCGCCACATGAATTGTGCGGAATGAATGGTGGGGATGTCCGAAGTGCTTGTCCAGTACCTGCGTGTTTTCTAATCCCTCTTTGTATGCCGCGCCGCCTACGTGTTGGAACATGGGCACACTGTTATATAAGTAAGTTAAAGTGTTCTGATAGTTCATCTTTCATAAAAATTAACGGGAAAGTAATCCTTTCTCTTCATTAAAGTGTTATCTTTAGAAACGGCAAAGATAAGGCAATTTTGCTTAAGTGTGCATGCTTGTTTTATTTTAATATTGCCGGTGAAGTTATAAACCATTTAAATCTGAAGAGTATGGGAGCTAAAAAAAATTTTGTGATTGATACCAATGTTATCCTTCACGACTATAATTGTTTGAAGAACTTTCAAGAGAATGACATTTATCTTCCCATTGTAGTACTTGAGGAACTTGATAAATTCAAGAAAGGAAACGAACAGATAAATTTCAATGCTCGTGAGTTTGTTCGGGAACTTGACATGATCACCGACGACAACCTCTTTACTAAAGGTGCTCCGTTGGGTGAAGGTTTAGGACGTTTGTTTGTGGTTGCCGGTTCGATAGATTCATCGCGTGTGCACAACTCTTTCCCGGAACGGATTCCCGATCATCAGATACTGTCCGTCGTTGACTGGCTGACGGAGAAGAAACCGAAAATGAAATCCATTCTTGTCACCAAAGACGTCAATCTTCGCATGAAAGCACGTTCTATCGGGTTGCTGTGTGAGGATTATATCAATGATAAGGTAATAAATGTAGATATATTTGAAAAATCGAACGAGGTGTTCGAAGGTGTCGACCCCACTTTGATCGATCGTATCTATTCCTCTAAAGAAGGATTGGATATTAGCGAGTTCGATTTTAAAGATATTATTCATCCTAATGAATGTTTTGTATTGAAGAGCGACCGTAGCAGCGTACTTGCCCGTTACAATCCTTTTACCCATTCCGTTTGTCGCGTAAACAAGACGAAGAATTATGGTATTGAACCGCGCAATGCCGAACAGAGTTTTGCTTTTGAAGTGCTGAATGATCCGAATATCAAGTTGGTAGCTCTTACCGGCAAGGCGGGGACGGGTAAGACCCTGTTGGCATTGGCTGCAGCCTTAGGCAAACTGACGGATTATAAACAAATTTTGTTGGCACGTCCTATCGTTGCATTGTCCAATAAGGATCTCGGTTTTCTGCCGGGTGATGCCAATGAAAAGGTGGCTCCTTACATGCAACCTTTGTTTGATAATTTGAACGTAATCAAGCATCAGTTCGCTTCCAATTCGAGCGAGGTGAAACGTCTGGAAGATATGCAGAAAAGTGACCAGCTTGTTATTGAGGCTTTGGCATTTATTCGCGGACGTAGCCTGAGCGAGACTTATTGCATCATTGACGAGGCGCAAAACCTTACTCCTCACGAAATCAAAACCATTATAACGCGTGCCGGAGAGGGAACCAAGATGGTGTTTACGGGTGATATTCAGCAAATTGACCAACCTTATCTGGATAGCCAGTCCAACGGGCTTGTCTACATGATAGATCGCATGAGGGATCAGAATTTGTTTGCTCATGTCAATTTGGTGAAAGGGGAGCGTAGCCAGTTGAGTGAGTTAGCAAGTAACCTGATGTAATATTTTATCAAATTCTTCTTCGCTTTGATAAAAAATAGTGTATCTTTGCGGTGCCTAAAACAAAAACTGTCAAACGTGATGAAGCGAAACTTTTTTCATCGGTACCTTTCAGCAAAGGTATTACCGATATGGACTGTTCTATTGATAGATGTCCTTATTATTGTTGTATCCAGTTTGCTGGCTTATGCACTGCGATATGATTTTCGGAGTCTTTTTTCGGAGTCGTCGTCCATAGACGTAACGATTGTATGTACAGTAGCCGTAAACCTGATATTTTTCAGGGCATTCCGTACATACTCTAATGTCCTTCGCTTTTCATCGTTTGTAGATATCATGCGCATCTTCGTGGCACTGACTGTGTCGTATGCATTGCTGCTGATAGCGAGTATAGTGGTGAAAAGCTTCACAAACATAAATGTGGCTCCCATAACGGTGCTGTTCATGTCCTATATCATCAGTTTTGCCATGATGGCATGTTCCCGCATTGTTGTGAAGATCTTCTTCGAAGCGTTGAATTTTGATGGTTCTCGCAGTGCCAATGTGTTTATTTATGGAGCCAAAGAGGCCGGAGTAAATATTGCAAAGGCATTGCGCGTCAGTCTTCGTAATCATTACCGCCTGCGCGGTTTCATAGCCGATGAACCGGAACTGATCAACAAGGTGATGATGGGGGTTAAGGTTTTCCCTAATGATGACACGTTGATTGAGAATCTGGATGACTGGGATGTGCATACCATTATCATTTCTCCTGCAAAAATGGAAGCGCTCAAACATTCTGATATGGCAGACCGCCTGTTGGCACATAACATAAAGCTGATGACGGCTCCTCCATTGAGCGAGTGGAACAATCAATTTCTGGATCGTACCCAGCTGAAAGAAATTCAAATAGAGGATTTGCTGCAACGTAATCCTATCGAAATTGATATTCACAAAGTTGCTTCTCATTTGGAAGGCAAGCGAGTGATGATTACAGGTGCTGCCGGGTCTATCGGTAGTGAGATTATGCGTCAGGTGGCTTCTTTCAATCCTTATAAACTGATTCTTGTGGACCAGGCTGAAACTCCTTTGCATGATATCCGTCTGGAGTTGCAAGACCGTTGGAGGGATATTGATGCCGAGACTATCATTGCCGATATTTCCAATGTGACGCGTATGGAGGAAATCTTCAGACGTTACAAGCCTCAGTACATTTTCCATGCGGCAGCTTACAAGCATGTGCCGATGATGGAGGACAATGTGTCCGAGTCTATTCAGGTAAATGTTTACGGTACGAGAACGGTTGCCGACTTGGCTGTGAAGTATGGTGCGGAGAAGTTTGTGATGATTTCTACGGATAAGGCAGTGAATCCTACTAATGTGATGGGATGCTCCAAGCGTATTTGTGAGATATATGTGCAGTCACTGGCAAAGAAATTGCTGGCAGAGGGCGGACATGTCACTCAGTTCATCACTACACGTTTTGGTAATGTGCTGGGTTCGAATGGTTCGGTGATTCCTCGTTTCCGCGATCAGATACAGCGTGGAGGCCCTGTGACTGTGACGCATCCTGAAATTATACGCTATTTTATGACTATCCCCGAAGCCTGTCGTTTGGTGCTTGAAGCCGGAAGCATGGGAAATGGGGGAGAGATCTATATTTTCGATATGGGTAAGCCGGTACGTATTGTGGACTTGGCCAAGCGAATGATCAGCCTTTCCGGGCGTACGGATGTCAAGATAGAATTTACGGGTTTGCGCCATGGTGAGAAGTTGTACGAGGAGTTGCTGAATGTCAAAGAACTTACTAAGCCCACTTATCATGAAAAAATTATGATTGCTACTGTGCGCGAGTACGACTATGATGAAGTGAATGAGCGTATCCAGAAGTTGATTGATGTCAGTTATACTTATGATCAGATGAAAATCGTAGCTGCCATGAAGGATATCGTTCCCGAATTTGTCAGCAAGAATTCTTGTTTTGAAGTGTTGGATAAGAAGAAATGAAGATAAAAAAGGATTTGAATTAACGAGGTTATGAATTAAAAAACGGATGATGCGTTCATTGAAGATGCATCATCCGTTTTTTTATGGTATCAACTCCTTTTTATTTGTGTGATGAAAAGTATTTCAGGAATTGTGTACGTTCGAATGTATTTACACCATTCAGGTCGCTGACATTCAGCATGCCTTTGAACTGATTGATATTTTCCATTCCTTTGCGGTCCATCCATGTGTTCAGGAAGCGGGTGTATTCACTAATGACAGCATAGGAATTCAGATAGAGTGCGCTGCATAGTTCTACTGCCGAAGCACCTGCCAGGATAGCTTTCACTACTCCTTCGGGAGCATGTATGCCGCCCGATGCTGCATAGTCCAGCTTGTTGACTGCTGCGGAGGCAATGCCTATCCAGCGTAAAGACTTGGACAAGTCTGCATCTGTACTGAATACGTTTCCGGCGCTTTGGGCCATTTTCTCAATATCAATGTCCGGTTGGTAGAAACGGTTGAACATTACCACTGCCGCTGCCCCGTTGGCATAAAGCTGGTCGATAAGAGCTATCGGATTGGTAAGGTTGTCTCCCAATTTCATGATAACAGGGATGTTTACTGTTTTTTTGATGTGGCTCAGGATGTCGATGTGGCGTTGCTCGAAAGCACCGTATGTGTATTGTACATCAGTTTGCAAAGCAAGGATATTGACCTCCAAAGCGTCTGCGCCGGCTTCTTCTATCTTTTTGGCAAATTCAATCCAATCAGCATCCTGATAGCAGTTGATACTGGCAATGATAGGAATGTCACAAACTTTCTTGCTCTCTTTGATTAAATTCAAATATTCACCTAATTTGTGCTCGCGTATATATCCCACCAGATAATCGCTTCCTTCCGGGTACATATTAGGATCTCCCAGCCAGTCGGCTTCCATCATGATTTGTTCCTCAAAAAGAGACTTGAGTACGATAGCGCCTGCACCGGCTTCATAAAGCTTCTGATTCTTGGCTGCACTGTCAGTAAGTCCGGAACTGCTGATAATAATCGGATTTCTAAGTTTCAACCCTGCAAAAGTAGTTTCTAATGTTGCCATGATAATAGTTATTAGTTATTAATATATTCTTTCTCCAAATATTTTACTTCCTACACGAACTAAAGTACTGCCCGCGGCGATTGCTTCGTGATAATCGTGTGACATTCCCATAGACAACTCCCGGAACCATTCCGCATCAGCGAACCATGTGGCTTTTACTTCTTGAAAGAAGCTACTTAATGAACAAAACTCGGCTTTGATTTGTTCGGTATTATCTGTGTTTGTTGCCATGCCCATCAAGCCGCATATCCGGATGTTCTTAAACTGTTTCCACTCATTGGCAGCAAGCATTTCCCGACATTCGTCGAAGCTGAAACCGAATTTCGTCTCTTCCTGTGCGATGTGCAGTTGCAGCAGGCAGTTTACGGTACGCTCTGCCTTGGCTGCCTGTTTATTGATTTCGGTGAGTAATTTATAGGAATCTACGCCATGAATCAGTGCTACATAGGGTATGATATATTTGATTTTGTTAGTTTGCAGATGTCCGATGAAATGCCATTCGATGTCTTTCGGCAAGCTTTCGTATTTGGCAGTCATCTCCTGTACTTTGCTTTCTCCGAACACACGTTGCCCTGCGCTGTAAGCTTCTTCTATCGCTTCGTTGGGATGAAACTTGGAAACAGCTACCAGTTGCACTCCTTGAGGCAACTCGTCCAGCACTTTTTTAATGTTTTCTGCAATACTCATCGTATATAATATAATAATGTATACACAATAAAATTTTCAATTTCTATTATTTGCTTCTCCCTTTTCTATACTTCAGGTTTGTCATTCGGTTCTGCACTGTACGGATATACATCCATAATGGCAGTTTCCGCTACGGATGCAATCTGATAATCGGCCATTGTGCCTTTCATACCTTCATCCAACTTCTTCACAGCATCGCGTAAGTCAGCGGCCTGTACCAGTACTTGGGTAGATGTTTTCTTCTCTGCACCGCTTTTCTCATCCAATGTGATGAAGACCAATTTGCATTTAAACCAACGGTCGGCCGCGTCTTCTTCACAAGGGAACAATTCACTATAATTTGCCCGTTTGATGTCTGATACGGTAAACTCTCCTGAGATGAACGGAGTCATTTCCTCGATGATGCGTGCTTCTGCTTCTGTAAAGCTGAGTGCGTCTACCAAATAAGGTTCGGTTACTTTCTTGTTCATTCCGTTTTCCATTGTTTTTTCGTAACGGATTTTGCACTCAAACCATGTATGCATTGCCATAATTTTCTAATTTTTAGTTAGTGTTTTAATTAATAAAATATCTTTTTTCTTCCTGTCTTTCTGAGACTTGCTGAAGATTTCCTCTCCTTTGTACGTTGGAAAGGGTGTACAAAGATAAACGAAAAAGGGGAATAATGTTCGATGTACGTGGAAGAAGATTATGTTAATTCAAAACTTTTTATCTATCAAATATTTTGTAGTTCCATGCGGAGTGTTTATCTTTGCGCTCACAAAACGAACTAATCGTGGACGTAAATACCATTCTTAAAAAGAGACGTAGTGAAAGCTACGTTCGGCGGAGCCATAAAAATAGCTCAAATTCAGTGAAATCATAAAACGCTTATTACTAAACTATTAATAATTTATTATTAGCATTTGTTAACTACTACGGTTCATAGGCATTGGTATGCTGTTTATGTTCGCCACAATACTGAATTCAGAGTAGAGTCGTGGCTTCGTGAGCAAGGTATAGAAATTTATTTACCTGTGCAGGATGTCTATCGGGAACATGCCGGAAAGCGTATTAAAGTGACTAAACCGGTAATTAGCGGTATGCTTTTTGTCTGTCTTTCCCGTCCTGAACTTACCATTGTAGAACATGCTCCCAATGTTCATCATTTCTTTAGTAAACGCGGCACTAATGCCCCTCTCATCATTCCCGACCAACAAATGGCGGACTTTCGCTTCATGGTCGACCTTTCCGACACTTCTATATTAATGGTTAATGAACCGATTGCTCCGGGAACTATGGTAACTGTGGCAAAAGGAAGTATGCAGGGTATCCGCGGCGAAATGGTGAAATACGAAAGTAAATATTATATCGCTGTGAGATTGCAGGAATTGGGGTGCGCATTGGTTAGTGTGCCGGTGAGCTATGTGAGACGCGGGTAAGGCATTTATTGTATTTCGCATGTTAGTGTTGTATAAAATGCGGCAGTAAATTTAACAGTGTTAAGACGGAAAAACGATAGTAGATTTTCTTGTTTCAGGAAGTTAACTTCAGCTTTTTAGGATGTTAATTTTATAGATAAGATGAAGTTAACTTTAACATCTCGTTAAAGTTAACTTCGTTATGGCCAATAAATTAATATGATATAAAATAATTTCACGTTATTATAAATCATTGTTACATATTCATGATGCTATACCTTTTGCAGACAGGGTATATATTTATGATAATTCAATAGAAAATCAAATACCTCAACTATTGTTTCGCACTGTAAATGGGATTCTTTTCAAACAATATGTGAAGCAATTCCTGAGTGGGTGCAGTTCTTGCTAAAATAAATTAGTATTAGTATCTAACTTTCTCATTTTGCTATAGTAAAAGTGAAAATTGATTTTTGTATCTGTATACTAAAAAGGAAAAAATAATATGCAGTTACAATGATTTTGAATGTTTTTTGTCTGTTACAAGATTTCCTATGGTTACAAAGTTTACTAATATCTTGACGACAAACAATATTGTCATGGGACATCTCTTCGGGAGTTACGAGATGATGGGAGTATTGGTATATACCATATTTTGACTTATAAGATACAGTGTTGGGATATTTCACATAGTTAGTGAGATTGGCTTAAAGTCGCAGAAGCTATGATAACTTATTACTATTGGAATAAGTTATAGTAAATACAAGAACAGTTTATTAACCTTATTTATAGGACAAACGTTTTTGGGTGATTTCCCTTGGATGATACGTTAAAATTGGCAGTTGATTTATTACTAGTCACTTACAAAAAGTAAAGTTTTCGTGGAATTTAATTAGCAGACGAAATAACGAAAGAAGTTATAGAAGAAATGAACGATTTCTATAAAAGTTGTATGAATTGAATACAATCATTTTCAGACCTCCAATACTAATTAGAGACTATTAAAAGAGCCTCTTTAATGAATATTTACGAATGAGAAAGAAAGTAATGTTAGTCTTTGGTACTCGACCTGAGGCGATAAAAATGTGTCCTTTAGTTAAAGAATTTCAAAAGCGTACTGATGAGTTTGATGCTATTGTGTGTGTTACAGGTCAGCATCGTGAAATGCTTGATCAAGTATTGAAGATTTTTGAAGTTACTCCAGATTATGATCTTAATATCATGAAGCAAGGTCAGGATCTTACAGATATAACTACACGCGTGTTAATTGGCATGCGAAATATTTTCAAAGAGATGCGTCCTGATGTTGTGCTAGTTCATGGCGATACCACAACTTCAACGGCTGCTGCAATGGCTGCTTTTTATGCTCAAATACCAGTAGGTCACGTAGAGGCAGGTTTACGTACGCATAATATATATAGTCCTTGGCCAGAAGAAATGAATCGTCAAATTACAAGTCGTATTGCTACTTATAACTTTTCTCCAACTCCACTTTCTGCACTTAATTTGAAGACCGAGACTGCATTCGGGAATATTTATGTAACAGGTAATACCGTTATTGATGCTCTTCATATGGTGGTGGATAAATTACAGAATAATAAAGTATTAGTGGCGGAGCAAGAGAAAGTCCTCGCAGAAGCAGGCTATGATGTAAAACGTCTTGCTAATGGTAAAAAATTAGTTCTGATTACAGGGCATAGAAGAGAAAATTTTGGTGATGGTTTTATTCATATATGTACTGCTATTCGTGATCTAAAAAATAAGTATCAAGAAGTTGATTTTGTTTATCCTATGCATCTAAATCCGAATGTACGTAAGCCAATTCATGAAGTTTTTGGTGAGAATCTGAAAGAACTTGGTAATATGTTTTTTATTGAACCTCTTCAATATATAGAGTTTGTTTATCTCATGTATAAATCCAATATTGTTCTTACGGATTCAGGCGGAATTCAAGAAGAAGCTCCAGGACTAGGCAAACCGGTGCTTGTGATGCGTGAAACTACCGAACGGCCGGAAGCACTATCCTGTGGTACGGTTCATCTCGTTGGTACTAACTACAACAAAATTATGGATGAAGTTAGTACTCTTCTTGATGATCACGAAGCTTACATTAAGATGTCCCATGCTGTTAATCCTTATGGAGATGGGCAGACTTGCCGTCGTATTGCTGATATTATTGCAGATAAAAAGACTGATCGTTACGAAGTATAATAATATGGACAATCCTAGAATTATTGAGTTACCAAAGTTTTTGGATGAGAGAGGAAATCTATCATTTGCCGAGAACAACAATCAGATTCCATTTACTATCAAACGTACGTATTGGCTCTATGATGTTCCAGGAGGTATCAATCGTGGTGGGCATGCAGAAAAAAATAATGAGGAGTTCATTATTGCAATGTCTGGCTCTTTTGATATAACAGTGGATGATGGAGTAGAAACACATACTTTCACCCTTAATCGTTCATATTATGGACTTTATATCCCCAAAGGAGCTTGGAGGGAAATTAAAAATTTCTCGACGAATGCAATCGCGTTGGAGTTTGGTAGTATCCCGTATGATGAAAAAGATTATATACGTGATTATAATGATTTCCTTGTATACATAAAGTCCGAGCATAAAAAGGTTTTTATATCTACAGAAGCGGAAAAAAAAACAGTAGTGACACAAATACAGAAATATAATGTTTTTGACTGTTCTATAATAGAGTTCGATAAACATCATAGTAATCGTAAAGGTAATCTTACTGTTGTAGAAAATGGGAAAACTCTTCCATTTGATGTGAAGCGTGCATATTACCTCTATGATGTGCCAGGTGGAGAATCTCGTGGCTCCCATGCCCATCGCCATTTGGAGCAATTGATGGTAGCAGTGTCGGGATCTTTCACTGTAACTTTGAGTGATGGTAAGTGTAAACGTTCGTTTACTCTTAATCGTCCCTATCAGGGACTCTATATTAGACCAGGACTTTGGCGTGATCTTGATGATTTTTCTTCAGGTTCAGTTTGTATGGTGCTTGCCAGTGAGGTTTATCAAACAGAAGATTATATTCGTGACTATGATGAGTTTATCAAATTTCGTAATGAAGATTAATTTATCAATTTATTGAACTTTACCATATAATGATACATCCTTTAGCTGATTGTCAATGTCCTAATATTCCTGAGAATACACGTATTTGGCAGTTTTGTGTTATTCTTCCTAAGGCAACCATTGGTGAAAATTGTAATATCTGTTCTCACTGTCTTATAGAGAACGACGCCATTGTTGGTAATAACTGTACTATTAAATGTGGGGTTCAGTTATGGGATGGCATTGAACTTGAAGATAATGTTTTTATTGGAGCCAATGTCACCTTTACCAATGATATATATCCACGTTCGCACAATACTAATTGGATACTTCAGAGAACTCGTATCTGTAAAGGAGCCACGATTGGTGCCGGTTCAACTCTTCTGCCGGGTCTCACTATTGGTGAGGGAGCAATGATTGGTGCCGGTTCTATGGTTACTAAAAGTATACCGGCTGGTGAAGTATGGGTAGGTAATCCTGCCCATTTTGTGAGGAAGGTAAGTGACATATAAATTTAGGATATTAAAATAAGAGATATGAAAATTCCGTTTCTTTCATTAAAAGATGTAACAGCTCTTCATGGAGTGGAAATTAATGAGGCAGTTTCACAAGTAGTCAATAATGGCTGGTATCTTCAAGGTAAGGAAAATGAGCGATTCGAAGAGCGTTATTCTAAATATATTGGTTGCAAATATACAATTGGTTGTGCAAATGGTTTGGACGCCCTTATTTGGATTTTTCGTGCATATATAGAAATGGGAGTAATGCAGCGAGGCGATGAGATTATTGTACCTGCTAATACTTATATTGCAACCGTTCTTGCTATTACAGAGAATAATCTCATTCCCGTACTTGTAGAACCGAAGCTTAATACCCTTGAAATTGATGATGATCTAATCGAAGCCTATATTACTCCAAAAACAAAAGCTATTGTCGTTGTACATCTCTATGGTCGTCTTGCCATAACTCCCAAGATACTAGAAATTTGTAAAAAGTATAACCTGAAGCTGGTCGAGGATAATGCACAAGCTCATGGTTGTGTTTATACTCCAACAGGTCAACGTACAGGCTCTATCGGTGATGCAGCTGGGCATTCTTTCTATCCGGGTAAAAATCTTGGTGCATTGGGTGACGGTGGTGCAATAACCACCAATGATTCGAAACTAGCGGTAACAGTTCGTACGTTAGCAAATTACGGGTCACAGAAAAAATATGTATTTAAATATACTGGTCGTAATTCTCGTTTAGATGAGATACAAGCGGCTGTTCTTAATGTGAAACTTTCCTATTTGGAGAAGGATAACCAACATCGTAAGGATTTAGCTGCATATTACATTGAGAACCTTAATAATAAATATGTAGCTCTTCCCGACACTCTTCCAATGAAAGAGAATGCTTTTCATCTTTTTCCGATACTTGTCAGTGAGAATAGACGTGATGCATTACATGACTATTTAGAACGAAATGGAGTAGGTACTGTTATTCATTATCCTATTGCTCCTCATAAACAGGAATGTTATTCTAACGAAAATTGGAATAAGCCGCAACTTTCACTACCAATTACTGAGAAGATTGCTAATGAAGAATTGAGTTTACCCATCGGGCCTTCAATCTCTTTAGAAGATGTGGCAGAAGTGGTTAGATTGATTAATGAATTCATATATTGATACCTATATAGCTAGTGGAAGGTAATAATTAAATAATGCAATGCATAACTATATAAATAATCAGACTGTAGAAAGTGTGATTTGGAGTGCGGTGGAAAGGTTCTCTGTCCAAGCAATACAGTTTGTTCTTACTATTATTCTTGCAAGATTAATTTCTCCTGCCGAATTTGGATTAATAGCAATGTTGGGCATATTTATGCAAGTTGCTCAGTCTTTTGTTGATAGTGGCTTTTCAAATGCATTAATACAAAAGAGGAATAGAACTGAAGCAGATTTTTCAACTGTATTTTATTTTAATTGTATAATATCGATAGTTACATATATAGCTCTTTATATTGCTGCTTCACATATTGCACAATTCTATGATGAACCGATTCTAGAAAATATATGTAAATGGATAGGTGTAAATTTAATTATTCAGGGAGTAGCGGTTGTACAAGTCGCAAAACTAACTATTGATCTTAATTTTAAGACTCAGGCAAAGTCCTCTCTTGTGGCAATAACAATAAGTGGTATATTAGGTGTTTATTTGGCATATAATGGATATGGTGTATGGGCATTGGTGATTCAGTCTTTACTCAATACATTTATTAACACATTACTGTTGTTTTTCTTTACAAAATGGAAGCCGACACTTGAATTTTCTTTACTATCTCTTAAATCTATGTTTGCATTTGGATCTAAACTTTTGATTTCAGGACTTTTACATACTATTTATACTAATTTGTATAGTCTTGTTATAGGTAGAAAGTATAATGCAATTGATGTTGGTTATTATAACCAATCAAATCAAATTGCACGTTTTCCATCTATCAGTTTAATGGCTATTATTACTCGTGCATTATATCCAATTCAATGTAAAAATCAGGATAATAACCAATTATTGCAACAATCATTTCTTAGATATTTAAGAATGTCTTGTTTTTTGGTTTTTACTGTAATGGCTGGAATCGCATCTTTGTCAGAACCGTTAGTTTTATTTTTATTGACGGATAAATGGAGTGCAATTACACCTATTTTGAATATTTTATGTATTGGTTATATGTTTACAGCTATTACGGTTTTAAATAATCAAATACTGAATGTAAAAGGGAGATCAGATCTTTATTTAAAAGTAGAAATTATAAAGAAAATTGTTGGTATTGCTATACTAATTGTTACAGCTCCTTTGGGAATAATGATTATAAGTTTTGGTATTTTGCTTTATAATATATGCGACATGCTGTTAGTGATCTATTTTTCGAAGAACATCATACATATAGGCTATATTAAACAAGCTAAAGCTGTAATCCCTATTACGATTACAATATTAGTGGCAGGATTTCTTACATATATTTATGTTAATTCAGTAGATAATTTATATATTCAGCTTTTTGGTGGAGTGGCGCTTTATTTGTTGTCTATTATTGTTTTTTGTAAGCTGTTTAAAGTGCCTGATATTATTGTAATTTGTGATATAATTAGAGGGTTTAAAGAAAGAAAATGAATATATTATTCTTTTATACAGAGGGGATTAATCCTCAAAGGGGCGGTGTTCAGAGAGTCACTAATTCTTTAGCTGATTATTTTTGTGAGCAGGGAAATCTTGTATATTTTTTAGGTCAGCACAAAGATTATTCTTTAGTAGATGATAGACAACTTTATTTGCCTAATGAAGAAAAGTTAATGGCATTTGAAAACAAACTTTTTTTCAAGGAATGTTTAGTTCGTAAAAAAATAGAAGTCGTTATTAATCAAGGTGCATTCTTGTCTGAATCTGCGGAATTTTCATATTTGGCAAAAGAATGTAATGTGAAAATAATATCCGTTGTGCATAATTCACTGATCTCTACTGTAGTAAATTTGAAGGATATTTATCGTACAACTGCTAAACGGCTTCACTTGGAATGTTTGTTGCCTCTTTTTGATTTAAATATAAGTAAAATGATACTATTGAATATCTTTAAATTTAAGAAGAAAAAACATTATACTAAGCTTATTGATAATAGTGATGTACTTGTATTGTTATCTGATTCATTTAAAGGAGAATTGACTCTTCTGACAGATAGAGTGGAGTTAAATAATGTTATTGTAATAGCGAACCCAACTAAAATTGTAGAATATACATGTGATAAAAAGAAGGAAATATTATATGTAGGACGTATTAATACTACACAAAAAAGGGTTGATGTACTGATAGATATTTGGAATCGAATTTGTCGTAACTTTCCAGATTGGAAATTAATCATTGTTGGGGAAGGTGATGAGTTGGATATTTTGAAGAGACAAGCGAAACAATTAGGAATTGATAATATTAGTTTTACAGGTAGACAGAATCCAATCCCATATTATGAACGTGCGTCAATTTTTTGTTTAACATCTTCGTTTGAAGGTTTGCCTATGACTTTAATAGAGTCATTAAATTACGGGGTTGTGCCTATAATTTTTAATTCGTTTGCGGCAGCGAGTGATGTAGTCGAAGATTATTGGAATGGACGTTTAATAAATTCGTTTTCTATTGATGATTATGTTTCTGCATTGATTACGATGATGACTTCACCAGATAAAATGGCAAAATGGAGAAAACATGCTCTTGAATCTGCTAAAAAATATGATATTAACTTAATAGGTAGTCAGTGGCTATCTGTTTTAGCCAAATAATATAGTATAATGATTGTGACGAATATCATACTATTATTTTTTATTACTCAAAATTTTTTATACCAATTAAATGTATCTTTTTTTTCCAGGTCAAATATCAGATTCATAATCTTATTGATTAGTTTTATCCTGCTTCAAATTCTTCGTATATATTGCCAACAATACTTTCCAGATATTCCAGAATATAAAGATTTGTTTAGCGATACAATACCATTTGTTGATATTATAAAAGATAAGATTGGATTCAGTTATTTTATTTCAGCAACAGCTCTTGAGGTGGAAACTGGATATCGATTGTTTATGTCGCTGTTTAAGTCTTTCTCTGACAATTATTCATTGTTTCTTTTTTTTATATCAGTAATTGAATTATCCTCATTCTATTTTTTTTGTAAAAAAATGCGGATAAATATATTGTGTGCGTTTCCTATATATATAAGTCTAACTTATATTACTTTTCAAATAGGGATGCTTCGTCAAGCTTTAGCTTTTTGTATATTCCTTATAGCTATTTTAAATCTACATCGAAAATGGATCTATTTGGGGCTGATTATGGTAGGATTCTTTGTTCATAGGTCAATGCTATTTTGTGTTCTACTAATATGGGCTGACCGATTTATCCCTCCTAAATACTTGACATATGCATTTATTACTTCTCTTGCTATATATATATTAAAAATAGAGTTAATAAGTGAATTATGGAGTTATGTTTTTCAGGAAGATTCCAATAGAGTTAATTTTTATTTAAATGTGGATCGTGAAAATAATTATTTAGGTATAGGTTTTTGGGAGCGCGTAATATTTTTTGTAGTAATGACGTGCTTTTATAATAAATTAACAATAAGAAAAAATAAGGCAGAGTATTTAGCACGTAATTTATCAAATTGTACTATTACTGAATCTATTAATGATTTATCTACGAAAAATGCTAGCTGTAAGACAAATAAAGAAATGTTGAATGAGGTTAATTACAATATAATGACAATATTGTATAATTTGGGAGTTTCTGTAATACTGCTTCAAATGTTTTTTTTTGCATCACCGACAATTACTAGCCGCCTTCGTTATTATATTGTAATATTTCCTTTGATTTTCATTGTTGAATATATAAGGCGTAATATAGATAGCTACCAAAAACGAATCTGTTATATGTTTCCTATATATGGGTATTTACTTTTATATTTATATACACGAGCAGGTTATTTGATGTGAATGTTATAGTTCTATAAATAATAATTTTCTAACTTATTTACACTTTGTAAATAAAATAGTATTTGAAAGTTCTACACAGAAATTTATGTTCTAATCTAAAAAACATATTTAAGATAGATGCTTAATGTAATACGAAGAAAGTGAACATTCTTATTAACTAAAATGAATAATTAATTAGTATAAACAATGAAAGCATGTTTTATGGGCTTAGGTTATATCGGTTTACCTACAGCGATAATTGCCGCAAAACACGGCATTAAGATTCATGGTGTTGACATTAATCCAAATGTGGTTGAAAAGACAAATAGAGGTATTCTTCATATTATTGAACCCGGGTTGGAGGCTCTTTTGCAAGAGGTTATTACAAATGGAATGTTTTATGCTGCAATGGCTCCAGTAGAAAGTGATGCTTATTTAATAGTTGTACCTACACCTTTTAAAGGAGATCACGATCCTGATATTTCATATGTTGAAGCTGCAACTCGTGCTGTTATCCCTTTGCTAAAAGAAGGTGACCTTTATGTAATAGAGTCTACTTCTCCTATAGGAACCACTGATATGATGGCAGAGCTTATTTTTTCAGAACGTCCAGAATTGAAAGGTAAGATTTATATTGCTTACTGTCCTGAACGTGTGCTTCCGGGAAATGTGATTTATGAATTAATTCATAATGATCGTGTTATTGGTGGTATTAATTCTGAATCTACAGAAAAGGCAATTGAGTTTTATTCACAGTTCGTCCAGGGTATTCTTCACAAAACAAATTGCAAGACTGCTGAGATGTGTAAGCTTACAGAAAATTCTTCACGTGATGTTCAAATAGCTTTTGCTAATGAACTATCTTTCATTTGTGATAAAGCAGGTATCAATGTTTGGGAACTTATAAAGCTTGCAAACAAACATCCTCGTGTTAATATCCTTTGGCCTGGATGTGGGGTAGGTGGCCATTGTATTGCTGTTGATCCGTATTTCATTACTTCTGAATTTCCAATGGAGTCTCGTATGATTGGTACTGCTCGTCAAGTGAATAATTACAAAGCTTTTTGGTGTGCAGAAAAGGTTCAGAATGAGATGCTTAAATTTGAGTTGACAAATAGTCGTAAGCCTGTTGTTGCAATGATGGGGCTTGCATTCAAACCTGATATTGATGACCTTCGGGAGTCTCCAGCGAAACATATTGTAGCCAAAATTATGCAGGGTTGCAATAATGCAGATATTATGGTAGTGGAGCCGAATGTAGATATACATAATGTTTATAAGTTGACTGATTATAGAAAAGCTTTTAATAGGGCTGATATTGTAGTTTACCTTGTTGCCCACACTCCTTTCAAATCATTGCCCAAAAATACTGATAAGATTATCCTTGATTTTTGTGGTGTGAATAAATCTTCTGAATAGAAAGTAAATTAAGAGGGTTTTAGGAACGAATTTGATTTTTTTTGGGGGGATACTGAGAGAATGTGAGGGATTTCAAAAAAAGACATGTAAGGTTGTTAATTTTGATAAAAACAAGTAGGCTGTTTAAAAAATTATAAGATATTGAAATTAATGAAGGTTTGTCATATAACATCAGGGCATTCTAGATATGATGCTAGGATATTTCGAAAACAATGTAGGACATTGGCTCAAAACGGGATTGATACAGTTCTTGTATGCTGTGATGGCAAGGGCGAAGAAAAAAAAGATGGCGTTCAAATTGTCAGTTATTCGGATCATAGCCTGAGTAAGAAGGAGCGTTTTAGATTATTATTTGATAATCAAGTTTTTTTAAAGTATTTGCTTTCGTTGGATGCGGACATATATCAATTTCATGAGTTAGAACTGCTTGAAATTGGTAGGTTATTGAAGAAAAATTATAGAAAAGTTATATTTGATAGCCATGAAAATTGGAAAGAGCATATCTTGGGTTTATTACCGAATGTCTTTTTGCTGCAACGTATATTTAGGTATTTATTTGATTTATATTACGGATATGTTCTGAAAAAATTTGATGCAATCTTTTCTGTTTCTCCTAATATGGTAAATGAACTGTTGAAATATAATACAAATGTTTATTTTGTATCTAATTATCCTATAATTAACGATACAGAGGAATTTATTCAATCTTCTTTTAATACAAATACATTTGTATATGCAGGAACAGTTTATGAATTTAGTAACCAGCTGAATATAACTAAAGCAATACAATGCATTGATTATCAATCAGCTTCATATTTGATCATAGGTAATATTGATAATAAGTTAAAAGAGGCAATGTTATCTTTTGATAATTCTCATAAACTTTCTTTCGTGAGTTGGATAACACCGGAAGATTTACGTAAACGAATGTCTCAATGTTTAGCTGGTATGGTCTTATTTGATTATGTTCCTTTTTGTTGTAATAGAGAAGGACAGATGGGATCAAATAAAATATTTGAGTATATGCAAATAGGTTTGCCTGTAATATGTACTGATTTTCTTTTATGGGAAAAGCTTATTATTGATAAGTATGATTGTGGCATATCTGTTTCTCCTAATAATTTAGATGAAATAGTTAAAGCAATGAAATTCTTAATAGAAAATAAATCTGAAGCAAAGAGAATGGGAGAAAATGGAAGATTTGCTGTATTAAATGAATTTAATTGGGAAAAGGGTGTTGAAGAATATTTGAATAATTATTATAAAATTATTGCAAATAATATTTAGGTATCTATCAATAATAAAAGTTCTTATTTTTTAAGAGGTATCATTGAGTTAAGTCTCATAGAGAAAGAGATAATTAGATGTAGCAGAATGGTCTGAGAGTTGTACTGGCAGGGTATAATTGGGGTTCACAAGAGAGTGTATTACTTAGTGTATATGAAAAGGTGTTGAATAAAAAAAACTGAAATTTATGAATCAAGAATTGAATAAGCAAGTTGCATATATCGTACTTTCATGTGATCCTTATTCTGATATATGGGATGCATATGGAGAATTGTTTAAACGCCATTGGGCTGATTGTCCTTATGACTTTTATTTGGCTTCACATCAAAAAACATTTGAAAAGTATGGTTTCAAATCTATTTTAATCGGTGAAGACAAAAGTTGGAGTCATGGTCTTTTGTTCGTTTTAGATTATATTCAGAAAAAAGGTTATTCGTATGTGATAATTGCTTTTGACGATTTATTGATTTCAAAGAAAGTTGATACAAAGTATGTGTCTTCTGCTATCAATATATTTATTCAAGAGAAGGGGGAATGTTTGCGTTTTGATCCGATTCGTACATCTCGCTGTGCTAATCATAACAGGTATTATGGAAGAATATATGATAAAGTACCTTATCGTGTAACACTTGGGTTTACTCTTTGGAATGTTGAAGTTCTTAAAAAAATAACTATTGAAAACGAATCTGCTTGGCAATTTGAAAAGAATGCGACAGAAAGAAGCTTTGAATATAAAGATTTCTTTTGTACTTGGAAACGCCCTTTTGATTTTATAAATCTTGTCAATAAGAGGAAACTTGATATTACTGAGTATAGAAAATTGAAGAAACTTATACCTAATGCTGAATACGACAGAGAACAGGTTTTTGTTATTAAGGAACGCTTAAAGGGGTATATCCTACGTGCTTTTCTTAGATTTTATCCAGTGAAATATCAATATGCGTTCCACAAATTCTTCACAAAGCCTATAGATATTTAATATTATAGAGATGGAATTATATTGCTTCCCTGTCAGACAGTAATATAAGGGTAATGAATGAGAATAGTAAAATAGATTAATTTTTAATTATATGGAGAATAAACACATCGCATTGATCACAGGCGTTACCGGACAGGATGGAAGTTATCTTTCAGAGTTTCTTTTAATGAAAGGATATGAAGTTCATGGTATTATCCGTCGTTCTTCTGTTGATTATCGTGAGCGTATTGCCCATCTTGAGGGGATTCCTCATTTTCATCTTCATTATGCAGACATGGGTGACTCAATGTCTCTTGTGAAATTAATAGGTAAGGTACAACCTACTGAGATTTATAATCTTGCAGCTCAGAGTCACGTACAAGTCTCTTTTGATGCTCCGGAGTTTACCGCTGATATTGATGCAATTGGTGTACTTCGAATACTAGAAGCAGTACGTACGAATCATTTGGAAAAAAAATGTAGAATCTATCAAGCTTCAACTTCTGAACTTTACGGTAAAGTAGAGGAAGTGCCACAGAATGAAGAGACTCCTTTTCATCCTTATTCACCATATGCTGTAGCTAAATTATATGGTTATTGGATAATCAAGGAGTATCGGGAAGCTTATGATATGTTCTGCTGTTCGGGTATTCTCTTTAATCATGAAAGTGAAAGAAGAGGAGAAACTTTTGTAACTCGTAAAATTACTCTTGCGGCAGCTCGTATTGCACAAGGTAAGCAGAACAAGCTTTACCTTGGCAATCTTTCATCACTTCGTGATTGGGGGTATGCGAAAGATTATGTAGAGTGTATGTGGCTTATTCTTCAAAATAGTACACCAGAAGATTTTGTTATTGCGACTGGTGTTCAACATTCGGTTCGAGAGTTTGCTTATTATGCGTTTAAGGCAGCAGGCATAGAATTAAAATTTGTGGGTAAAGATTTGGCAGAAAAAGGTATTTGTGTGGCAGGCCCTTCAAATCTTATCGGTAAAACCCTTATTGAGGTGTCAGAAGATTTTTATCGTCCTACAGATGTTATAAACTTATTGGGTGATCCCACTAAAGCAAAAGAAAAGTTAGGTTGGAATCCACAAACTACTTCATTTGAAGAACTTGTTGGCATCATGGTTAAACATGATATGGAAAAGGTTGCTGCTGATCATGTTGCCGCTGTAATGCGTACTAACCTTGCAGAATATTTGGAAAAAGGTGTGATAAAATAGTATATGCCTAAAAAACATATTAAAAATATTTGGTTAGTGAATAAATATGCTATGCCACCCAAATATGAATCACGTTTGCGGACAATTAAATTTGCTCATTATCTCCAGCTGAGTGGATATAATGTGACAATTTTGGGTTGTAGTATTATGCATAATATGAATCTGAATCTCATAGAAGATGACTCGTTATATATTGAGCGTCAGTATGATGATTTACACTTTGTACATGTTAGAAGTTTGCCTTATCGGGGATCGGCAGGTATAAAACGTATATTGAGTGAGATTTTGTTCCATTATAATTTAGTGAAGGTGATGAAAAAAATGCCTAAAGCTGATTTGATAGTGGCAACAACGGATGCGCTTATTTCAAATCCGGTTCTTGACTTTGCTCATAAAAATGGCATTAAGTATGTGAAAGAATTATTGGATATGTGGCCGGATGTTTTTGTGGATTTGGGATTGATTAGTGCAAAGAATCCAATCATGAAATATTTGTGGCATAGAGCCAAAAAGAACTATATAGAATCGGATGCAGTTGTATTTTCACTTACAGGTTGTTTTGATTATATACGTGCAAAGGGATGGGATATAGAATCTGGTGGTCCTGTAGATATGAAAAAGATTTATTATATAAATAACGGTGTGGATTTGAAGGATTTTGATAACTGGAAGATTGAATATACGATAGATGATGAAGATTTGAAATCCGACAAGAAAAAGGTTATTTATTTGGGGAGTATTCGGCTGGTGAATAATGTAGGGCAGTTGGTACGTGCTGCTGAAAAAATGAAAGATTTGGAAGATACTGTTTTCTTGATTTATGGCGATGGTGATGATCGTGAAGTGCTAATTCAATATTGTGCGGAACATAATCTTTCGAATGTAAAGTTCAAAGCAAAATGGACAGATCCCAAGTATGTTCCATTCATACTTTCAAAGAGTTATTTAAATATACTGAACTATATTTCTTCAGAATTTGCCAAATATGGAATCAGCTCAAGTAAGATGTTTCAATATATGGCCAGTGGTCGTCCGATAGTCTGTAACATCAATCTTCCTCAATGTCCAATAACCAATAGCAAAATAGGCATAGCTCACGAAATGAAAGATGAGAATGATTATGCAGTAGCTATTCGTTCTCTGTTAGAACTACCGACCGAGGAATATAATGCTATGTGTAAACGGGCTTTGGAAACAGCTAAAATGTTTGATTATGAGTACTTGGCAGGAAAAATGGAAGAAGTGATAAAGATGATTGAGGATTAATATCATTTAAATGATGAGCGATATTAGATTTAGAATGGCAAAGCCGAATGATGCCAAGCAAATTGCTGAATGCCATTGGCATGTACGAGATCGATATACGCGAGGAGTATTTTTATCTTTAGGTAAAAATTTTCTTACGGCATATTATAGAATAACACTTTCTGATCCTTATGAAGTAGTTGTTTGTGCAGAAAGGGAGGATGGTATAATTGTTGGATTTAGTAGTGCAACACTGGATGCTGAGAAACAAGCGGAAAATTTACGAAATCACAAATTGAAATTGGGTTTAGCAGCAGTCGGTGCATTATTAAAAAGACCTTTTTTATTGAAAGAATTATGGAGTAGGTATAAATCATTGGAGGCTGATGATAGAGCTCCGAAATTTATTCATAATAAAGGTGTAAGAGGTGAGTATTGGTGTTGGCGTAAAGATATGTCAGAAAAATCATTCTTATCTGTAGATATGGAAAATGTAAAAGATGGAATTATTTACAATCTTGGGTACAGAGAGATTTTTTTTGAGGTTGACAAATTTAATAAATCAGTATATAGGTATCATGAGAAGGTTGCGAAAGCTGAGCCGATTGGTAGTATGATTCTACCTGATGGAAGAGAACGTGTTCTCTTTCGCAAGATTTTGAAACCATATAAAAAGTATGGACTAGTAACAACAGATAAATAAATCTAAATTATAAATAAATTACAGTTATGACAGCTATTGATAAGTATAACAATGCATTCATTGAGTCTTTTGAACTCTCTGTAGATGAACTTTCGGGACTTAATTATCAAGGTACTGAATTATGGGATTCGGTAGGGCATATGACCCTTATTTCGGCATTGGAGGATACATTTGATATTATGATGGAGACTGACGATATCATAGACCTTTCATCGTATGAAAAGGGTATTGAAATATTAAAATCTAAGTACAATGTGGAATTCTAACATGTTGGCAGGCAAGGTGGCAATTATTACTGGTTGCAGTCGTGGTATTGGTCGTGCCATTATGGAAACATTTGCTCGAAATGGTGCTGTCGTTTATGCGGTAGATCTGATGGAGGGTGGTATGGATGATGTTGCAAGTGGTAGAATTATCCCTTGTTATTTTGATATCTGTGATACAAAGGCGATTGTAGCTCTTGTTCAGCGTGTAAAGAAAGAACAGGGTAAGATTGATATATTGGTAAATAATGCGGGCATTATGTTGGATTCACTTATCCCAATGGTCACAGATTCTCAAATACAAAAGACATTTGAAGTTAATGTATTTGCCATGATGCATTTCATTCAATATGTTTCAAAGGTTATGAAACGTCAGCATTCAGGATCTATTGTGAATGCAGCTTCAATTATGGGTATAAGTGGCAACTATGCTCAAATGGTGTATGCAGCCAGTAAAGGGGCAGTTATAGCTTTGACAAAATCAGCGGCAAAAGAACTTGCTAAAGATGGAATTAGAGTGAATGCAGTTGCTCCAGGTACTATAAATACATCATTATTGCAAAAAACACCGGAAGAAACTTTAGATAAGATTAAATCTAGAATTTGTTGGGGACAATTAGGTACTCCTGAAGAGGTAGCAAATGCCTATATGTTTCTTGCTTCAGATCTATCATCGTATATCTCCGGACAGGTTTTAGGTGTAGATGGAATGATGATTAATTAATAGGTATATTTCAAGTATATTGAATGTTCAATTTAGATAAATATAAGTCTAAGACAGCAGTCATTACTGATCGTAATGAATCATTGAGCTATGGACAGGTAGCAGAGGAAGTAGAAAACTTTACCGTTCACTATAAAGGTGGCTTTGTTTTTACTCTTTGTGAGAATCTTCTTGGTGCTTTTATCGGTTATGTGGCTTGCATAAATAAACATATTCCGCAGGTGCTTTTGGATGGTAGTAAGAATTTAGAGTTGGTTCAAAGACTCATTGGAATCTATCAGCCAGAGTATATATGGATGCCAACGGTTCGTGTGAATGAAATCGGCGGAAAGAGTATATATACTTATCAGGAGTATTCTCTTCAGTTGATGGCCTATGATGAGCCATTGATCGATAGAACTATTAATTCGGAACTGCTTTTGTGTCTTACTACTTCAGGGAGTACCGGTTCTCCTAAATTAGTGAGATTGTCTGAACAAAATCTTAAGAGTAATGCAGAATCAATTGCTGATTATTTAAAAATAACATCCAATGAACGTCCAGTGACTTCATTGCCAATGTATTATAGTTATGGCATGTCGGTCATTAACAGTCATTTAATTAAAGGAGCTACAATTTTACTTACAGATAAAGCTGTGATGCAACGTGAGTTTTGGACTTTCATCAAGGAGCAAAAAGCAACTTCCATTGCTGGTGTACCTTATACTTACGAAATGTTGAAGCGACTGCGTTTTTTCCATATGGAATTACCGGAGTTGAAGACAATGATTCAAGCAGGAGGTAAATTGAATGCTGCTTACGTGAAAGAATATGTAGATTTTGCCAAACAGAATAATAAAGAGTTCATTGTGATGTATGGACAGACAGAGGCTGCTCCAAGAATGGCTTATCTTCCGTTCGATAAGGCGATTGAGAAGAATGCTTCAATAGGCATTGCCATACCGGGAGGGAAGTTATGTATAGTGAATGCTAATGGCAAAAACATAAAAGAGCCTGAAGTGGAAGGTGAGCTTGTATATAAAGGTGAAAATGTCTGCTTGGGTTATGCGGAAAAACGCATGGATCTTAGAAAGGGAGATGAAAACTATGGTGAACTTCATACAGGTGACATTGCTAAATTTGACGCAGATGGTTTTTTCTACATTACCGGCCGCATGAAACGTTTCGTGAAAATTTGGGGTAATCGTACCAATCTTGATACTATTGAGCAATTAGTAAAAGCCATTACTCCTAATTGTGCTTGTGGAGGGGTGGATGATTTAATTACTATTTTTGTGACAGAGGATGGACTGGAGGAAAAAATCAAGGCTTTGCTCACTGAGAAAACAGGTTTTAATCCACGTGCTTTTGTTGTCAAACAGATTGATGTTATACCTGTTAAGACGAGTGGAAAAATTGATTATCCCGAGCTTCAGAAAATGCTATAACTATGGATATAAAAGAAATACTTGAAATAGCCCCATTCTCGCTTGATAAAGGGTATAAGCATCAACTTTTGAACGAGCGATTGCATGAACTTACACATAAACATTATGCTCAGTGTGAGGCTTATCGTAGAATGATGAATGCTTGTGGGTTAGATATAAACAATCTACCCGATTATGAACAATTACCATTTCTGCCGGTACGTTTATTTAAAGAATTTGAACTTCGTTCATGCGAAAAAAATGATATAGTTAAAACTATGACTTCCAGTGGAACCACAGGCCAGCAAGTTTCACGTATTTTTCTTGATCGTGAGACCAGTAGTGCACAGCAGAAATGTTTGACAAAGATTGTAAGCCATTTCCTTGGAACAAAGCGTGTTCCGATGCTGATACTTGATTCTTCGGCTGTTGTCAAAAACCGCAATATGTTCTCTGCTCGTGGCGCTGGTATCCTTGGTTTTTCCATATTCGGTAATAAACGCCAATATGCGCTCAATGAGAATATGGAACTTGATATTGAAGGAATGAAGGAATTTCTTGAAAACAACAAGGATGAAACTATTTTTATGTTCGGTTTCACGTTTATGATTTGGCAGCACTTTTATAAAAAGTTGCTTGAGAGTGGTTATAAGCCTGATTTGAGTAAAGGTGTACTAATTCATGGTGGAGGTTGGAAGAAACTTGTAACAGAGAAGATTACTCCGGAAGAATACAAGAAAAACCTGAATGAGGTATGCGGTATTCTGCCTGATAATGTACATGATTATTATGGAATGGTTGAGCAAACAGGTTGTATTTATATGGAATGTGAGTGTGGACATTTACATGCGAGTGCATTTAGTGATGTGTTGATTCGTAGGCCTTTTGATTTTTCATTGGCTGAGATTGGGGAGAAAGGGCTCATTGAAGTAGTAAGTGTACTTCCGGAATCGTATCCAGGCCATGTACTTCTAACCGAAGACGAGGGGAGGATTCTCGGTGAGGATGATTGTCCATGTGGACTTAAAGGTAAGTATTTCAAAATAGAAGGTCGAATTAAAAATGCGGAACTCCGTGGATGTAGTGATACCTATGCAACTAAATTCTAATTTTACATTACTTTATCCGGTTCAGGTTGATTGGGAGAAGTTTACTGCATATCGTCCGGACATACCATTTTCAGACGAAGTTATTGAGTTTTTGAATATATTGTCGGGAGGAATCCTTAAAGATCGTAATAGTCGTCTTTATCCAGATGTGATTACGTTTGCTTTTTTCTGCAGAAAGGCAAATCTGCAAAAATTGAAGGGTGAATATGTTCATGAGGAATTGCGCCTGGGGAGAGGAGTTCTCTTCCATATTGCACCATCTAATGTTCCTATCAATTTTGGTTATTCGCTGGTAGCAGGTCTTTTGTCCGGTAATATCAATATCGTTCGTGTTAGCTCAAAACAATTTCCACAGGTAGATTTAATTATCAAACATTTGCATGAGATACTGAAAAGTGAGTTATATGATGAAGTTGCTAATCGTATTGTTTTGGTACGCTACGACCGTACCTCAGATGCAAATGCGTATTTTTCATCTATTGCCAACGTACGTGTGATTTGGGGAGGGGATACAACTATAGCTACAATTCGTCAGAGTGCACTACCTGCACGCTCTTTTGATGTTTGCTTTGCTGATAGATATTCTATTGCGGCTATAAATCCAACAGCTATAATATCGGCTACAGACGTTGAAATGAAGAGACTTGCAGAAGCATTTTATAATGATACATATCTGTTTGATCAGAATGCTTGTTCTGCTCCTCATACTATTTTTTGGCTTTCTGCAGATTGTCTGGAAGCTGCCAAAGACCGTTTTTGGAATACTTTTCATGACTATGTTTTATCCAAGTATCAGTTGCAGGCAGTCATGAGTGTTGATAAACTCACAGCTTTCTATCGTCAGGCAATATGTGTGAATGTTAAGATACAAGATATGCCTGATAATCTGGTGTTCCGTACAGAATTAAGCGAGTTACCAAAGAATATTGAAGAGTTCCGTTGTGCCTGTGGCTATTTTTCGGAGAAAACAATTGAGACAATTGACGAAATAGCATCAATTGTTACCGTTAAATACCAAACTCTTGGATACTATGGCTTTAAAAAGGAAGAACTTGTTGATTTTGTTCGGCGTAATCGCTTTTTAGGTCTTGATCGTATAGTACCCATAGGTGAAACTACGAACTTTACATTGACTTGGGATGGATATAATTTGATAGATACGTTTAGTAGGTTTCCTAGTGTTTTATGATGAAGTTTTATATATTTATTTCCTGATTTTCCTTTTATAGGCTATCCCTTCCCGGGATAGCCCTAATCAATACATATTTTTTAACTCATGAAAATACCATTTTCTCCTCCTTACATTGATGATACTGTCATCAATGAAGTAGTTGATTCTTTGCGCTCCGGTTGGATAACCTCCGGACCTAAAGTAAAAGCATTGGAAGAAGAAATAAAGTCTTTCTCCGGTGCCAAAGAAGTGCTTTGCGTAAATTCCTGGACTTCGGGGGCTATTATGATGCTTCGTTGGTTGGGGGTGAAGGCAGATGATGAGGTTATTGTACCGGCTTATACATATAGTGCAACAGCATTGGCTGTGTTGCATGCAGGTGCTAAACCTGTGATGGTGGACTCCGGTACGGATTTCAATATCTCGGTAGATGCCATTCGCAATGCGATTACTTCAAAAACCAAAGCTATTATTCCTGTGGATATCGCAGGTTTTCCTTGTGATTACGATAGTATTATGCAGTTGGTAAATGCACCTGAAATACGCGAGATGTTTAAAGCGGAGAGTGCGGCGCAAGAAAAACTGGGACGTATCCTTGTGATGAACGATGCTGCTCATTCATTGGGGGCATATTATAGCAAAAACCAGCGTACCGGTTGTGAAACGGACATTGCTATTTTCTCTCTTCATGCCGTAAAGAATGTGACAACAGCCGAAGGAGGAGCAATTTGTTTGAATCTGCCTATGCCTTTTGACAATGCAGAGTTGTATAAAGAGCTTCGTATGATGAGTCTGAATTGCCAGACTAAGGATGCTTTTTCCAAGTCTAAAGCCGGCGGTTGGCGCTATGACATTGTAGGTTTGGGGATGAAAATCAATATGGCCGATGTAAATGCCGCTATCGGTCTTGCACAGATACGGGAATATCCGAAACTGCTGCAAGAAAGAAAAAGAGTATTCAATACTTATACGAGAGCCTTTGAACACTGTGGTTGGGCAATTGTACCACCTTCAATAGACGGGGATAAAGAGAGCTCTTATCACATTTACGCTCTACGTATCAAAGGGTTTACAGAAGAACAACGCGACCGGATGATTGACGAGATAGCCAAAAGTGAAGTGGCTGTAAATGTACATTTTATTCCGATGCCAATGTTGTCATTCTTTAATTCCTTGGGATATGATATAAAGAACTATCCCCAGGCTTATGACAATTTTAAGGGAGAAATCTCTTTGCCCATATATCCGCAACTGGATGAAGAAAAGCTGGCTTTTATTGTTGATGTAGTGAAAGCGGCGTATCATAAGGTGGCGGGTGATAAAATTGCTGAGTGATATGGTTGTAAAATTATGATTCGCTTCTTTGATATTCTTTTTTCCTTTTTGGGAATTCTGCTGCTATCTCCAATCTTTCTTATTCTTTACGTATTGATTTGTCTGGAAAGTAAAGGGGGAGGATTCTATTGTCAATTGCGTGTAGGGCGTTACGGTAGAGATTTTTATCTTTACAAGTTTCGTTCGATGCGTGTAGGAGCTGATAAACAGGGACTAATTACAGTAGGAGGACGAGACCCGAGAATAACCTGTGTCGGTTACTTTATACGGAAATATAAATTAGACGAACTGCCTCAATTATTTAATGTCCTGAAGGGGGATATGAGTCTGGTAGGACCGCGTCCTGAGGTAAGGAAGTATGTTGAGCTTTATACGGAAGAACAGCGTAAAGTTCTGTCTGTGAGACCGGGAATAACAGACTATGCTTCGATAGAATATGTTGATGAGAATACGATATTGGGGCAAGCGGATGATGCGGATGAAGCCTACGTGACGTTGATCATGCCTGATAAAATCAGGTATAATATGAAATATATCAATAATCGTTCTCTGAAAGAATATTTCAAGATAATCTTTTTGACATTTTGGAGGATTCTGCGTTGATTGGTTGAAAATTGGACATTTGATTTATTTAGAATTGAAAGGGACTCCCGGTTGCTGAATACAGCCGGGAGTTTTTTTAACCTTATTGTTCATTTTGCAATCCTTTTGTAAAGGATACGTATTGATACGTTGGCAATTTTATTGGAATAGCCGTTCTTTGGTGACGTTAAACCAATAAAAAAACAACAAAATTTATGGCAGTAGTAGCTTATTTAAGAGTAAGTACAGAAAAACAATTTTTGGAAAACCAACGAGAGGAAATTACGCGTTTCGCAGAGAAGAATGGAATGAGTATCGACAAGTGGTACACAGAGACTGTGAGTGGGAGCATCAGTAGTAAGGAACGTAAGTTATCAGGGCTTTTGGATAAGATGCGCCCCGGTGATTCTCTGATTGTTACGGAAATTTCCCGGCTTAGTCGTACATTGCTTGAGATTATGACTATCCTTAATTCGTGCATAAAAAAGGAGGTGATATTGTATAGCACTAAAGAAGGGTATGTCTTTCAGAATGATATTAACAGTAAAGTGCTGGGGTTCGCATTCGGATTAATGGCTGAGATTGAACGTAACCTGATTTCGATGCGGACTAAAGAAGCGCTGGCCCGCAGGAAGCAAGAAGGAAAACGTTTAGGGCGGAAAAAGGGGTATACGCCTAAGATGAGAATACTTGCCGAAAATAAGAAAGAACTGATGAAGAAACGTAGAAAAGGAACATCGTGTTCTGAACTCGCCCGACAAATGGGGGTGTCCAGAACAACGATGTTCCGCTTTTTGCACCATAAAAGATAAGCCGGCTGTTTCCGATCGGAATGGATTATAACACAGATTACACAGAACATAGCAGGTGGATTGAGAATACAGCCGATGACTGCGGGATATTCTATCTCTGTATGTATCTGTGTAATTTGCTGTGGATTACGAGTTTTGAAGCCCTCGTTTGTGCAGGCTCTTCAGCTCAAAGGACAGCATAATGCGGAAGAATCCTATGATGAGGAATGCAAACGAAATCATGTAAACTGCATAGATAGCACCCACCGCCGGTTGCCACAGGATGATGAGTGAGCATATAATGGCAAGAATGCCAAATGCGATGTACCACCCCCAATCTTTTGTTCCGTATCTTTTCAAGTCCATTGCATAGCCTGCCGATGAGAATCCCCTGAACATCAGCCAGAAGGCGATGATAAATGGAATGACTTCCATGCTCAATAGTGGATAGGCTATCAGATAGAACCCTAAAATCATATCAATAATGCCTCCTGCCAGATACCAGCCCCAACTGGATACCCTTCGGCGGTTACTGACGGCAAAGGATATTTCCAACAGACCACTGACCAGCATGGAAATGCTGAATAAGATGCTTAATGCTGCATATCCGTTAAGAGGAAAGAACATTAAACTTAATGCTACCACAACATACAAGATACCAAGGATAAGTGAAATCCACCAGTTTTTTACTTCTTGCTTTAGTTCATCAAAAATTGTCTTCATGTGATTCTTAATTTAAAAATGATTATTATAAGTTCGTTGGGGAAATAACAATCCGCAGAGTGAAAAGTTTCTATCGAACTTTTTCTCCACTTAGTTTGTTACTATACCATATAATTTGATAAAACTATGGCTACAACAAAATTTAAAGGACAACCGGTGAAAGTGATCGGTGAGTTTATAAAAGTGGGAGCAGTTGCCCCTGATTTTGAATTGGTAAAAACCGATTTGTCTTCTTTCTCATTGAAAGAACTGAATGGCAAGAATGTAATTCTTAATATTTTTCCGAGCTTGGATACCGGAGTATGCGCTACTTCTGTACGTAAGTTTAATAAACTGGCTGCCGGTTTGCCGGATACGGTAGTACTGGCTATTTCAAAAGACCTGCCTTTTGCACATGCCCGTTTCTGCACCACAGAAGGTATTGAGAACGTAGTTCCGTTGTCTGACTTCCGTTTCTCGGATTTTGATGAAAACTATGGTGTACGTATGGCAGACGGGCCATTGAGTGGCTTGCTGGCTCGTGCGGTGGTTGTTGTGGGTAAGGATGGAAAGATTGCCTATACGGAACTTGTTCCGGAAATCACGCAGGAACCGGATTATGATAAAGCGATTGCGGCGGTCAAGAAGTGAGTTCTTTGGATTTAACTATTTATTATAAGAAAAGCGGTGAATGAAGATTGTTTTCATTCACCGCTTTTTTCGTTGATTATTTTTTCTGTTTTGCGCCTTTATAGATAAGGAAGCCTACAATCAATACTGCTACCGCTATAATGACATAACCGATTTCGTGGCTATATTTCGTGGCTAATACATAGACGTCATTGGTTGTTTTGATATCGGTGAACCGGTATATGAAATAACCGAGCAACGCCAGTATTGTGTTCCATATTCCGGCGCCAAGAGTTGTATAAAGCAGGAATGGTCCTAACTTCATGCCTGCCAGCCCTGCCGGGATACTGATGAGTTGCCGTACCGCAGGAATAAGGCGTCCGAAGAAAGTGGACGCAGCACCATGTTTTCTGAAGTACTCCTCAGCATGATGTACTTTTGCTTCATCAATAAGGCACATATGTCCGAAACGGCTATTGGCGAATTTATAGACGATGGGGCGACCCAGCCAACGCGCAAGATAATAATTTATGAGCGCACCGAGGTCAGCACCAATGGTTGCGAAAATGACAACCAAAAAGATGTTCATACTGTCGTCAGTCATCGCTTTCCACGCAGCCGGTGGCACTATGACTTCCGAGGGGAACGGGATAAATGAGCTTTCAATAGTCATAAAGATTGTGACTACCCAATAATTCAAATTTTCTAATACCCATTTAATGAGCTCTGCTGATGATTCCATATTTGTATTAATGCTTGGTTTGGATTCTTATTGTAACGCATTCAGAATATTCCTCATGGCTTTTACCAATTCCTCTTTATCTTCGCTTTCCAGCAGTTCCTTTAATTTCTCCAGGTCTTCCTGTTGGAACGGATGCTTGCAAAGCTGGTTGTATTTCAGGAAATTCTCTTTGTCTTTAAGCAACATAGAGAGAGAGGCCAGTTTTTCATTGATATTTTCAAAGTGTGGGTCTAAATCTAGGACATGTTCAAACGCCAGTCGAGCATAGCTCAACTGGCCAAGTTCCATGCAGTATATGCCAATCTCATTCCAAGTATCGGCATAGGGTGCATAATCTAAAGCTGTTGCCCATTTTTCTATCGCTTTGTTAAAGTTATCGTCTTCCATATACATGCGGCCCTCAATCAGATATGGGTCTACATCCTCCGGGTCTATTTCATGGGATTTCTTGAAATACTGATTGGCTTTACGTTTTTTCCCTAATTTGTAAAGGCAAAGCCCTGCATGTGCATATAAGGACGGCAACATCGTAAAGTCGATATCCCCGCTTTGTATAATCTGCTCAATATACTGGTATCCTTCTTCCCAGTGTCCTTTGGCTATTTCATTCAGTCCCATGAACATCTTGAGGAAATCGGGATTGATGGCTTTGTACTTCTCTGCTAAAGTGTAGTTTTCCAATGCACTTTCCTCATTTCCCAACTGATAGAAAGCATGTCCTTTCATTATATAGGCTTCGGCAAACTCTTCATCTGCCACGATTGCATAATCACATGCCTCAATGGCTTTGTCAAACAGCTGTTGCTCGAAATAGCAGCGTGCCAATCCGAACCAATAGGGAGCCGAATATGGATTCTTGTCTATCAGTTTGTTATAGAATGTCTCAGCTTTCTGATTCAATCCTTGCGCATGGAAGCAGTCGGCTGTGGCTGCAAGAAATGCTTCTTCCTCGGAGTAACTGTTCAATCCTTTGTTCAGCCATGACAGAGCTTTATCCGGGTAGCCCATGTCGATATACATATAGGCTATATCCACGATATTGGCTAATTCATCTTTGTCTTCTATGCTGTCAAGAAGCTGTTCGGCTTCGTCCACTTTTCCTTCACCCAAAAGGATGTTCGCTTTAAGGACTTTCACTTCCGAAGAATAACTTTCGGGGATTTGGTCTATAATCTGTTTGGCTTTATCTCTTTTTTGGGCGTCCATGAAGAGATAGGCTTGCTCCACCAATAGAGGAGTGCTGTTGGGATGTAAGCGCAAACCATATTCTACGACTTCGGTAGCTTGTTCACTCTTTCCATGCATGGCATACCAGTCGGCAAGGTCGGCTAAGTCGTCTGCGTCCAGATAGATCGGTTTGTTTTCGGCTTTTGCAGCTTCATATTGTTCTGCAAGTTCTTGTAATTCCTTGTCTCTTCCGGACAGCAGGTTCTTTTTACTCATTAACTCTTCTTACTCCTTATATTATTTATTGATTTTACCCCAAGTGTCTTTTAAACCTACGGTACGGTTAAATACCATTTTCTCCGTTGTGGAGTCGCGGTCTACATTAAAGTAGCCGATGCGTTGGAACTGCAGGTAGGAGAGGGGTTTCATTCCGGCAGCATATTTCTCAATGTAGCAGCATGGCAATACATTCAGGGAGTCCGGATTTATCATTTCTTTCATGGCTGTCAGCGCATCACAATTCTTTGCTTCGCGAATGGCTGCCAGTTCATCACGCGGATTTTCAACTTTCCACAAGCGGTCATAGAGGCGAACTTCGGCTTGTAGACAGTGTGCGCAGCTTACCCAGTGGATCGTTCCTTTTACTTTACGGTTGGCGCCGGGCATGCCACTTTTGCTGTCGGGGTCGTATTCGCAGTATACTTCTGTGATTTCTCCGGCATTGTTCTTCTTGCAGCCGGTACACTTCACAATATATGCACTCTTCAAACGGACTTCTTGTCCGGGTGTCATGCGGAAGTATTTTTTCGGTGCATCTTCCATGAAGTCATCGCGCTCTATCCATAGTTCACGACTGAACTCGATGTTGTGGCTGCCTTCTTCCGGGCGTTCCGGGTTATTGATAGCTTCCATTTCCTCAACCTGTCCTTCCGGGTAGTTGGTGATGATAAGTTTCACCGGATTCAGCACAGCAGATATACGAGTGGCCCGGGCATTTAAATCTTCACGTACGGCACTTTCCAGCAAGGCGAATTCGTTAAGTGCATCATAAGTGGTGTAGCCGATTTTATCAATGAATTTATGGATAGACTCCGGTGAGTAACCGCGACGGCGGAAGCCGCAAATAGTCGGCATACGGGGATCATCCCAACCATTGACAAGACCCTCTTTTACCAAAGTCAGCAGGTTGCGCTTGCTCATGAGTGTATAGCTCAGGTTAAGCTTGTTGAATTCGTACTGGTGAGGACGGTGGTCATTCAGATCTTTTCCTTCTTTCACCCAGTCCACAAAGAGATCGTATAAAGGGCGGTGGGGTACAAATTCCAGTGTGCACAAAGAATGGGTCACCCCTTCAAAGTAGTCGCTTTGTCCATGAGCGAAGTCATACATCGGATATGCCTTCCAGGTAGTGCCCGTACGGTGGTGAGGATGTTTCACCACACGATAGATAATCGGGTCGCGGAAGTGCATGTTGGGGCTTGCCATGTCAATCTTGGCACGAAGCACCATGGCCCCTTCCTCAATCTCGCCGGTATTCATCTTCTGAAACAGTTCGAGGGTCTCTTCAATGGGGCGGTTGCGGTAAGGACTCTCTACGCCGGGTTGGGTAGGGGTGCCTTTTTGAGCGGCAATCTGTTCGGATGTCTGTTCGTCAATGTATGCTTTGCCCTCTTTGATGAGGCGGATGGCGAAGTCCCATAACTGCTGGAAATAGTCGGAAGCGTAATACTCGTTGCCCCACTGGTAGCCCAGCCATTGAATATCTTCCTTGATAGCCTCTACATACTCCACATCCTCTTTGGTGGGGTTGGTGTCATCAAAACGCAAGTTACAGATGCCGCCATGTGCGGCTGCAATACCAAAGTCCAGACATATGGCCTTGGCATGTCCGATATGAAGGTAGCCGTTGGGTTCCGGCGGGAAACGTGTCTGTACTTTTCCGTCATTTTTACCTTCTTTTAAATCGTTCTCTACTATTTGTTCTATGAAGTTCAGGCTCTTCTTTTCGCTTGTTTCTTCGCTTTTTATTTCTGCCATAATGCTATTGTTATTCATATAAGTGGTACAAAGATAGCGCAAAATAATGAAGAATGAATAATGAAGAATGAAGAATTTCTTGTCCTTCATTCCTCGTTCTTCATTATTTATTATTCATTTACAGGAATATATCCACTCTTTTTAATGATTTCTTGACCTGCGGGTGACAATATGAACTGCAAGAGAGGGGCTGTCTGGTCCGATTTTTTCTTATTATAATAGTAGTAGAGCGGACGCACGATGGGGTAGGTCTTGTTGATTGCATTCTCCAGAGTGGGAGTAGCAAAATGTTTGTCATCGTAGGATATGGCAAGAGTCTTGATGCGGGGCGATACATAGGCAAGTCCCACGTAACCGATAGCTCCGCGTGTCTGGCTGACCGATTGTATGATTGCTCCTGTGGCAGGCATGGAAAGGCTGCTGCTCATATAATTCTTGTTTTTCAGCACGCTCTCTTTGAAAAACTCGTATGTACCGGAAGATGTTTCGCGTGAGTAGACCACTATTTTACGGTCGTCTCCGCCCACTTGTTTCCAATTGGTGATTTTACCGCGGAAAATATCTTCCAGTTGCCGGCGGGTCAGTTGCTTCACCGGATTGGAGGGATGCACCACAACGGCCAGTGCGTCATAGGCTATCGTTATCTCTGCCAGTTCCTCTCCGGCTGCTTTCGCTTTCATCTTTTCGTTGAACTTGATACCTCTGGAAGCCATTGCAATATCAGTGGTTTCATCCAGTAGGGCGGAAATGCCTACACCGGTTCCACCGCCGGTGACGGTGACGCGCGCGTTGGGATTTAATTTCATAAAACGTTCGGCAGTTTGTTGCGCAATGGGAAGGACAGTGTCGCTGCCTTTGATGCGCTGGGCCTGAATGCGGGTAGTGGCAAATACCAGTGCAAGGATAATTAGAACTGCATGTTTCATCATATTCTGATCGTTTTTGAATGATATTTAAACAACGGTGGGTATGTTCCTGTTGTCCTTTCTTGCTGCAAAGAAAAACAATGCATATTACAATTCAGTTACATGCGGTGGTTTTTTGACTGTTGTAACAGCTTTGTAATATGTTTGAAACATTTCTTTCAAATGATAGTCACATTGTCTTAACATCTACCCTGTTTCTTTGTGCACAGAAATTTGATAGGTAGTATGAAAAAAGTTTTCGAGAAGATTGTGGAGGGCATATTGGCTTGTAGCGGCTTTGTAACGAGTCTTACGATTGTGCTAATCGTCTTATTCCTCTTTTCTGAAGCGGTGGGACTGTTCAACAGCCGGGTGATAGAAGAGGGATATGTGCTGGCTTTGAATAAAGATAATAAGGTAAGCGAACTAACTCCGGTTCAGATAAAGGATATTTTCGATGAAGAGATAACCAATTGGCAGGAAGTCGGTGGGGAGAATCTCCCTATCCGGCTTTTTCGTTTGGAAGATGTTACACGCTACTATACGGAAGAGCAGTTGGGAGCGTCTTATGAGAATGTGGGGGCATGCATTACGGATCTGGTGGAACGTGCACCGGGAATCGTGGCTTTTGTGCCGCAGCAGTTCATTGGCAGTTCCGGCGCTGTCCGTTTGCTGCCAGACAACACCATTTCACTGAAAGATGTCTTTGCCGGAGCTGAATGGTTTCCGACAGCGACGCCTGCTCCGCAATTCGGCTTTCTGCCGCTGATAACGGGTACGTTGTGGGTGAGCCTTTTCGCTATTCTCATAGCCTTGCCGTTCGGCTTGGCAGTGGCTGTTTATATGTCTGAGGTGGCAAACCATAAGATACGAAACCTGATGAAGCCTATTATTGAACTGTTGAGTGGCATTCCTTCTGTTGTCTACGGTTTCTTCGGGTTGATTGTGATAGTTCCTTTTTTGCAGAAAGTCTTTGATCTGCCTGTGGGGGAAAGCGGGTTGGCGGGAAGTATTGTGCTTGCCATTATGGCGCTCCCCACTATCATTACGGTGACGGAGGATGCCATGCGTAATTGTCCGCGTGCCATGCGGGAAGCCAGTCTGGCGCTCGGCGCTTCACAGTGGCAGACTATATATAAGGTGGTGATACCTTATTCCATTTCCGGTATTACGTCCGGTGTTGTCTTGGGCATCGGTCGTGCGGTTGGTGAAACGATGGCAGTGCTGATGGTGACGGGAAATGCTGCTGTGATTCCCCATACGATTCTGGAACCTTTGCGCACAATTCCCGCTACCATTGCAGCGGAACTGGGTGAAGCGCCGGCAGGAGGGGCGCATTACGAAGCGTTGTTCCTTTTGGGAGTTGTATTGTTTTTCATCAGCTTATTGATAAACTTCACAGTAGAAGCTGTATCTTCGGGCAAAAGAAAATAAAAAGAATATGATAAATAGAAAACATCTTTCGCAAAACATTGCATTCGGATTGTTCCGCTTGCTGAGTTTAAGTGTGGTAGGAATACTTTTTGCTATTCTCGGCTTCATCATATATAAAGGTGTAGGAGTTATAGACTGGGAGTTCCTGACGAGTGCGCCGACAGACGGTATGACCTCGGGCGGTATTCTGCCGGCTATTGTCGGCACTTTTTGCCTGATGGCGGGCAGTGCGTTATTTGCCTTTCCGGTAGGGGTGATGAGTGGCATCTATATGAATGAATATGCACCTAAAGGTTGGGTTGTGCGCTTCATCCGCATGATGACGAACAACTTGAGTGGCATACCTTCTATTGTATTCGGTCTTTTTGGTATGGCATTGTTTGTTAACTATATGGACTTTGGTGACAGCATTTTGGCGGGGTCGCTTACACTAGGATTGTTGAGCCTGCCTTTAGTGATCCGTACCACCGAGGAAGCCTTGAAGGCGATTCCCGACAGTCTGCGTGAGGGCAGCCGCGCATTGGGAGCCACCAAACTGCAAACAATCTGGCACGTAATTCTGCCGATGGGGATGCCCAATATCATTACCGGACTGATTCTGGCCTTAGGGCGTGTGTCCGGAGAAACGGCGCCTATTCTCTTTACCTGTGCAGCCTATTTCCTGCCGCAACTGCCCGGCAGTATTTTCGACCAGTGTATGGCGTTGCCCTATCATTTGTATGTCATCTCCACCAGTGGTACGGATATGGAAGCCCAGTTGCCCATTGCCTATGGAACAGCTTTGGTACTGATAATAATTATTCTTTTGGTGAATCTGCTGGCAAATGCTTTGCGGAAATATTTCGAGAAGAAAATAAAAATGAACTAAACCGATAAAATCATGAATGACGTGATGAATAAAATAGAAACACGCGATGTAAATTTCTGGTATGGTAACTTCCACGCGCTGAAAGGAATCAGCATGGATATTGCGGAGAAATCGGTTGTGGCGTTTATCGGCCCTTCCGGTTGCGGTAAGTCTACTTTTCTCCGCTTGTTGAACCGTATGAACGATTTGATACCCGATACCCGTCTGACCGGTGAGGTTCTTATTGACGGTCAGGATATATATAAGAAAGGTGTGCAAGTGGACGAGCTGCGCAAGAATGTCGGCATGGTGTTTCAGCGTCCCAATCCTTTTCCGAAAAGCATCTTTGAAAATGTTGCTTACGGATTGCGCGTCAATGGCGTTACAGACAGTGCGTTTATCCGATGTCGGGTGGAGGAGGCTTTGAGAGGAGCTGCCCTTTGGGATGAAGTGAAAGATAAACTCAAGGTATCTGCCTACGCCCTTTCCGGCGGACAGCAGCAACGTCTGTGCATAGCCCGCGCCATGGCGGTATCTCCGTCTGTCTTGCTGATGGATGAACCGGCATCTGCTCTCGATCCTATTTCGACGGCTAAGGTGGAGGAACTTATCCATGAGCTGAAGAAGCAGTACACCATTGTAATCGTCACCCATAACATGCAGCAGGCTGCCCGCGTAAGCGATAGTACCGCTTTTTTCTATATGGGCGAAATGGTAGAGTTCGGTGATACGAAGAAGATATTCACCAATCCTGATAAGGTGGAGACACAGAACTATATTACAGGGCGCTTCGGATAACAGGTTGTTTCATGCGTTGGAACAAGTGATATGATTATGGAATTGATAATTTTGAAATAGAAGAAACATTATGGTAAAGTTTATCGAATCAGAGCTCGTCTTGCTGAAAAAGGAAGTAGACGAAATGTGGACTTTGGTGTATAACCAGCTTGACCGCGCAGGAGAAGCCGTACTGACCCTGGACAAAGAACTGGCACAGCAAGTATTGGTGCGCGAACGTCGTGTCAATGCTTTTGAGCTTAAAATAGACAGTGATATAGAAGATATCATCGCTCTCTATAATCCTGTGGCTATCGACTTACGTTTTGTGCTCGCCATGCTCAAAATCAATTCGAACCTGGAACGTTTGGGTGACTTTGCCGAAGGCATAGCCCGCTTTGCCATAAATTGCAAAGAGCCTGTCTTGGATGGTGAATTGTTACAGAAACTGCGTTTGGAAGAAATGATCAGTCAGGTATTGTCCATGCTTGAACTTGCCAAAAAAGCGCTTCAGGAAGAGAGTCAGGAAATGGCAACCGCTGTGTTTGCCAAAGATAATCTGTTGGATGAAATCAATGCGAATGGCACTGCTGTTCTTGCAGACTATATCGGCAAACATCCCGAAAGCGCACTTTCTTGCCTGAATTTGGTTAGTGTATTCCGTAAGCTGGAGCGTTCCGGTGACCACATCACGAATATAGCTGAAGAAATAGTGTTCTTTATCGATGCAAAAGTGCTAAAACATAGCGGGCGTACGGACGAACAGTACCCGAATGATAAGAAATAAGCACTTTTTTAGGAAATTTTCAGTGTTTAATAGAAAATAACCCTATATTTGTCCATTGAAAACGATTGCAGATGTAGAAAAGTCCTTTGAAATGATAATAAAATCAAAAGAATTACGGAAAAGATGTTATAAGACATGTTTTTTAATTTGGTTGGTATCACGAAAAGCGCCTATATTTGCAACGTTATCCTGAAAACAATCTTTTTACCTTAAAAAAAACTAATACCTATTGAAAACTGAAAAAGGAGGCTTTGTGAAAAGCTTCCTTTTTTTATACACGTATGTGGGCGTTTTTTGTCTTTTATTTCATATTTGTAAATCAGTGTGTTAACGTTTTATTGAAATGGGAGCATATTAGTGGAATACCGTTTTAGCACCATATTTAGCACCACTTTTAGTACTTCTCTATTCGTGGAGAGACAGACACCCGCTCATTTTTTTTAAAACCGCATGGCATAATAAGAACCTTTTTCTATCTTTGTCTTCTGAAAATAGTAACCCGTAAAATTGTAAATACCAATATGTTTTCCGGAATAGTAGAAGAATGTGCCACGCTGGTGGCTATGGTTAGAGACCAAGAAAATGTGCACTTTACTTTCAAGTGTTCTTTCGTGAGCGAGTTGAAGATAGATCAGAGCATTTCTCATAATGGTGTGTGTCTTACAGTGGTCAGTATGACGGATGATACCTATACGGTGACAGCGATGAAAGAGACTTTGGACCGTTCCAACCTCGGTTTGTTGGAGGTGGGCGATGAAGTGAATGTGGAGCGCAGCATGATGATGAACGGCCGTTTGGATGGACATATTGTTCAGGGACATGTAGACCAGACTGCAACTTGCATTGGCATAGAGGATGCCGAAGGCAGTTATTATTTTACGTTCCAATATAAGTTTGATAAGGAAATGGCGAAGCGCGGCTATATCACTGTAGATAAAGGCTCCGTAACCGTAAACGGTGTCAGTCTGACTGTGTGCAATCCTACGGATGACACTTTCCAGGTGGCCATTATTCCCTATACTTTTGAACATACCAATTTCCATGCTTTCAAGAAAGGTAGTGTGGTGAATCTGGAGTTCGATATTATCGGTAAGTATATTAGCAGAATGATACAGTACAAGTGAGTTATGGATGATTTCTTGCAATTGGTAGCCTCGCGTCAAAGTGACCGGGCCTATGATATGTCTCGCGCCGTAGAGCATGATAAATTGGAACGTATTTTGGAAGCTGCCCGGCTGTCTCCTTCGGCTTGTAATGCCCAGCCCTGGCGTTTTGTGGTGGTTACCGATCCGGAGCTTGCTGTAAAAGTAGGCAAGGCTACTGCCGGACTGGGGATGAATAAGTTTGCTAAAGATGCGCCGGTACATATTCTGGTTGTGGAAGAATCAATGAATATCACTTCCTTTTTAGGAGCTAAGATAAAGGATAAATATTTTCCTTTAATAGATATCGGTATTGCTGCTGCCCACATCACGCTTGCTGCCGAGAGTGAGGGGTTGGGATCGTGTATTTTGGGATGGTTCGATGAAAAGGAGATTAAGAAACTCGTTGGTATTCCGGCCAATAAACGGCTGCTGCTTGATATAACGATAGGATATCCGGTGAAAGAGAAACGGAAGAAATCCAGAAAGTCCCAAGAGAAGGTCGTTTCCTATAATCATTATTAGGCTCCTTTACAGGTCTTTCAACAGCACTCTGCTTGCGCTTCTGAAATATTCCTCCCGCGCTTTCATCAGTGTTTCCCATTGTCCATGGAATTCTTTGTCCTTGTCTATCTTGAAGTCTTCGGAGCCATGGGTGTCCAGCTTGTCCAGCAGGAGGGCGACGTTGAGCTTGTTGATGTCCATGGAGGGCTGGTAGGCAATATCCTGACTTTTGGCATCGGTCACTACTTCGTGTAAAAGGTTGATTTCCTGTAATTCATAGAGGGTCTGATTGGTGAGACGTATGGGAATCTGGCACTCTTCGGATATGTCCTCGGCGGTGTAGGGAGGTTCGTTTTTTTCGAAACGTTTGGCTATGAGAGACATGATAAGGATGGAAATAAAGTCGCGGTAGCGTCGGCTGATGTTACGTGCGTCCTTGTCGAAACTGAAATTGCGTATATTCTGCCCCGCATATGTCAGCTCCGCTCCGAAAAGGCAGATTGTCCAAGATATTTGCAGCCATAACAGAAACATGGGGAGTGCCGCGAAACTACCGTAAATAGCATTATAACGTGACACCCATAACTGGCTGCTGATGTAGAGGAATTGGAAAGCCTGATGCGCCGTACCCGCCAGAACTCCGGAAATCAGCGCATGCTTGAGTTTCACCTTTGTGTTAGGCATAAAGACGTACAGTCCTGTGAACATAAACCACGTGAGGACAAACGGTATGAGGCGGATTAGGAACTTTCCGATGGGGGCGAGTAGGGTGAAGTCCGCTACATTCTTCAGCATGGTACTCATGAATATGGAGAGACCGCCCGAAACCACCAATAGGAGTGGTATCAGCAGAAGCATGGAGAAGTAATCGGTGATTTTGCGGTACATGCTTCTTGCTTTCTTCACTTGCCAGATGCGGTTGAAGGTGATTTCCATGTTATTGATCAGGTTGAGTACGGTCCACAACAACATGATCAAACCTATCCCGATAAATATGCCGCTTTTGGTTTGCGACAGATAGGAGTTGACAAACTGAAAGATCACTTCTGTTGTTTCCGACGGACCGCCGAAGCCCTTGACAATTTGGCTCTCCATTAGATTATCAAAGCCGAACCCGCGTGCAATGGCGAATACAATCGCCAGAATGGGGACAATGGCAAGCAAAGTGCTGTATGTCAAAGCAGATGCTTTGTTCACAAGCCTGTCTTTGGTGAAACGGTTGATGCAGAGGTAAATGGTTTTGATGATATTATATAAGGAGAAAGTCGTTTTGGTGACTTCATCTTCTGTGATACGCCAAATGTCGTATGTCAGAAACTTCCAGAGAGTGGCAATACGCTTGTTCATAATTGATAATTAAAAAAAAGCAGTCAGTCTGTAAGCCGGGTTCTGTTCCTTCATTGTCAATAAATAAAGGTGTCTGTCATTTATCTGAGCCGTATGTCACCATACATGCTTTAGCGGTCTACCCTCCGACATGGAGCGAGCAACTCTCATAACGTCGGTTTACATGACCTTACAACTCCTAAGACGCACAGCTTTTGTGTCACCACAAAACTGGTAGGCTCTTACCCCACCTTCTCACCCTTACCACGACCTGAAGGGCTATGGCGGTTGTTTTCTTCTGCGTTACTCTACCCTCGCGGACAGCTTTCTGTTAGGAAGTAGGATGCTCTGTGTTGCCCGGACTTTCCTCATACGCGCAAGGCGCAAGCGACAAACCGACCAACTGCTTTAGGACGGCAAAGATAGGGAAAATAAATGAAAAATGTGTGTCTATTTTGGAAATGTTTCGTAGCTTTGCTAACACTAACAACCCCCATAATCAATGTAGCCTATGAAAAAGTTATCCTCTGTTTTGGTTTTATTTCTCTTTATACCCTTTTTTACGTTTGCTTCGCTAGTCGGTGACCGTACTATTCCTGTAGAAGTGGCACAACTTTCTGACAGTTTGAAACGTATGTATGCTCCGGACAAGCGTGTGGCCTTGTTCGATGTAGATTATTCTTTTGCCGGTAAAAACGTAATGCTGCGTGGTGTTACAACTTCAGCTGAAGCGAAAGCTGCATTGTTGCAGGGATTGGCAAAAGCAGATTATAAAGTAATGGATTGTATCCAGGTGCTTCCTGACGTGAAAGGATTGGAAGGAAAGACGTACGGTATTATCAATGTGTCTGTGGCCAACCTGCGTGCGGCTCCCGATTTTTCTTCGGAAATGATGACGCAGGGATTAATGGGGATGCCCGTACATGTGTTGCAGCGCGACGGCTGGGTTCACATTCAGACTCCCGATAATTACATTGCATGGGTACATCGTGTGGGTGTGCATCTTGTGAATGAAGCGGAAATGGCTGCATGGAACAATGCCGAAAAAATTGTGGTAACGGCTCATTACGGCTTTGTCTATTCCAAGCCGGACCGGACTTCACAGACAATCTCGGACGTGGTGGCAGGCAACCGTTTTAAATGGGACGGAAGCAAAGGGGCTTTCTATAAAGTGATTTATCCCGATGGCCGCCAAGGATATATCTCCAAATCCATAGCCATGCCCGAAAAGAAATGGCGCTCCGGCTTGAAACAGGATGCAGCCGATATTATCCGCACTGCACGCACAATGATAGGAATACCTTATCTTTGGGCGGGGACTTCATCGAAAGGGGTGGATTGCAGCGGATTCGTGCGTACTATACTTTTTATGCACGACATCATTATCCCGCGTGACGCTTCCCAGCAGGCTTACGTAGGTGAACATATTGACATTGCGTCCGACTTTTCCAATTTGCAGCCGGGCGATCTGATATTCTTCGGCCGTAAAGCAACTGCGGAACGTAAGGAACGGGTGGTACACGTAGGGATGTATATCGGCGGCAAGCGTTTCATTCACTCACAGGGGGATGTGCATATCAGCAGTTTTGATCCGTTGGACGAACTGTTTGATGAGTACAACCTCGGGCGTTTGTTGTTTGCCACGCGCGTGTTACCTTATATAAATAAGAAGACGGGACTGAATACGACAGCAACAAATGAGTATTATGAATGAACTGATAAAAAATCAATAACATGCAAAACAGAAGAGAGTTTTTAAAGACCGCTGCCTTTGCCGCATTAGGCTCGGGCATGGCTATCAATGGCGTATTGGCAAGTGAAAGGGTAGCGCCTGCATTGTTCAACATCAATAAAAGCGGCGTTGTGCCCAGAATGAAGCTGCGTTTCTTTCCTTATGAGCTGAAACTGCGCCATGTCTTTACGGTGGCTGCCTATTCGCGCACCACTACTCCTGATGTGCAGGTTGAAATAGAGTATGACGGAATCATCGGTTATGGAGAAGCCTCCATGCCTCCTTACTTGCAGCATGAGTTGGGCACAATGGACAGTGTGCTGGCTTTTCTGAAAAAGGTGCAGGATGTTATCGGACAGTTTACCGATCCTTTCCGGCTGGAAGATATTTTGGGTTATATAGACACGCTCTCGGCAGGGGATGCGGCGGCAAAAACAGCGGTGGATATCGCTTTGCATGATTTGGTGGGTAAATTGTTGCAGGCTCCTTGGTATAAAATATGGGGACTGGACAGGGAGAAAACACCTTCTACCACATTTACCATTGGCATTGACACAGCCGATGTAGTGCGTGAAAAGACAAAAGAATGTGCCGGACAATTCAATATACTGAAAGTGAAGCTGGGGCGCGACAACGATAAGGAGATGATTGAGACGATCCGTTCGGTTACGGATCTTCCTATTGCCGTTGATGCCAATCAGGGTTGGAAAGATAAGCGCCATGCACTCGACATGATTCATTGGCTGAAGGAAAAGGGCATTGTTATGGTAGAGCAGCCTATGCCCAAAGAGCAATTGGACGATATTGCATGGGTGACCGGGCAAAGTCCGTTACCGATATTTGCAGATGAGTCCATTCAGCGTTTAAAAGACATCGTGGGACTGAAAGATGCTTTTACCGGCATCAATATCAAGTTGATGAAGTGCACCGGCATGCGTGAGGCATGGAAAATGGTGACGTTGGCGCGTGCTTTGGGGATGAAAGTGATGGTGGGCTGCATGACTGAAACTTCCTGCGCCATTTCTGCCGCTTCGCAACTTTCTCCGGCGGTGGACTTTGCCGATCTGGATGGCAGCCTGCTGATAGCCAATGACCGTTTCAAGGGTATGGAAGTCGTGAAGGGGAAGATTACATTGCCGGATCTGCCGGGTATCGGAGTAGTGAAGATATAGAAAACACAGAGAATATTTGTAATTCATAATTTATAATTCAAACTCGTAATTCATGAAGAATCTGCTATACACTGTCTTTTTGTTTGTTTTTGTTTCTGCTTGCGGCACGAAGTCGGAAAACAAACCATATAGTTGGGACGATGATTTGCACCAGCGTCTGCTTACAGACTTTTGCCTGACGGAATCACAGGTGAAGGACTATATCAGGAAGTACCTTCCCGATGTCACCGATGAGCAAATGAGGCAATGGGAAGCATCCAATGCTTTGGAGTATATGATGCTGGACGGTGAGAAGCGCTATTTCCGCAATGCCGGTCCCAATTTGTTTCGTGTGGATTCAGCCTGTTATGATGTGAAAATAGCTAAGGAAGGCACTGCGCTGAGTGGGAGCGAGAAGGTGAATAAAGAGAATCTGCCGGAAATCATTACTGCTGTGCAGAAGGATGGCAAGGCGATTGCTGTTCCTAAACGGATGCGCGTTACCTATACATTGACGGTGGATACTAATGCTGTTCCTGCCGGAAAACTCATCCGCTGCTGGTTGCCCTATCCCCGCAAAGATCAGGCACGCCAGCGGGATGTGAAGTTTGTTTCTGCCAGTGAGCCGGAATATGTTTTCTCTCCGCAAGACTGCCGGCACAGTACGCTCTACATGGAGAAACGCGCCGTAAAGGGCGAGCCTACGGTATTTTCCGAAACATTCGAATACACCTCTTGTGGAGAGTGGCACAATCTGCGGCCCGAAGATGTCCGTCCTTATGACACGACTGCTCCCCTTTATAAAGAATATACCGCCGAACGGGAGAAGCATATCGTTTTCTCGCCGCGTCTGCGTGAGTTGGCTGCCAGACTGACAGCAGGTGAAACGAATCCGTATTTAAAGGCAAAACGCATCTTCTGTTGGATTAACGATAATTTTCCCTGGGCGTCTGCACGCGAGTATTCCACGATTGAGAATATCCCGGAGTACGTATTGGACAACCGTCATGGAGACTGCGGACAGGTCAGTCTTTTATTCATCACCTTGTGTCGTATCAGTGGTATTCCTGCGCATTTCCAGAGTGGGTTTATGATGCATCCTCGTGCCTGGAACCTGCACGACTGGGCGGAAGTGTACTTTGAAGGGGTGGGGTGGGTGCCCGTCGATCAGTCATTCGGCATGCCGGCTTTCGCCCGTAATGCTGATGAGAAGTTTTTCTTCTTGGGTGGCATTGACTCTTGGCGTATGATTGTGAATACTGATTACGGCATGCCGTTGGTTCCCGAAAAGAAGTATCCGCGCAGTGAAACTGTGGATTTCCAGCGTGGAGAGGTAGAGTGGGAAGGAGGGAATCTTTACTTTCCGCAATGGAGCTACCACATGGAGATTGATTATCTCAACTATTAGGGAGTGTGATGCGTTTTTGTTTTGTCTATCTGTCAGTCTTTTAACAAACTGCAATCGTGCATAAATGCTAATTTGTCAGTCTCTGTCGTTAACCGCTGTTAAGTCCCAAATATTCACTGTTAAAAGAGAACAAAAAAGAGTGACAAGCGGAATAACTGAACGATTTTTGTCGTTATTTTAACGTCAGAATGTTAAATGAGATTTGAATATTAACAATTAAAAGAGAATAAGAGTAGTATGAAACAGACAACAAAAAACATCCTTGGAGTTGCAGCCGTTGTGATTCTTAGTTCAGGAGTGGCCGGTGTTACCACTTATAAGATGCTGAATAAGGAAAAACCTGCTACATTTAGCGAGTTGTTCGAACAGAACCCTAATAATTTACAGTTGGCTGCTTATAATGCAACGGATGCGCAGCCTGTCGATTTGACACAGGCGGCAGAGAATTCGGTTCATGCTGTGGTACATATACGCGCTAAGCAGTTGAGCAAGACTCAAACCGTACAAGGCATGCCTGATATTTTTGATTTCTTCTTCGGTGATGGCCGCGGACAGCAGCGTCAGATACAGACCCAACCGCGTGTAGGCTTTGGCTCCGGTGTGATTATTTCTAAAGACGGTTATATCGTGACCAACAATCACGTGGTTGAAGGCGCCGATGAGATTACCGTAAAGCTGAATGACGACCGCGAATTGAAAGGACGGATCATCGGTACCGACCCTAGTACGGACCTTGCCCTGATTAAAATAGAAGGTGATGATTTCCCCACAGTACCGGTAGGCAATTCCGACGAATTGAAAATTGGCGAATGGGTATTGGCGGTAGGTAATCCGTTCAACCTGAACTCCACCGTTACAGCCGGTATTGTGAGCGCGAAAGCTCGTGCCATCGGCACTACTGCATCCAATGGACAGGCTGCAAATATCCAGTCTTTCATTCAGACGGATGCTGCCATCAATCAGGGTAACAGTGGTGGTGCATTGGTTAATGCGAGAGGTGAACTGGTAGGCATCAATGCTATGCTCTATTCACCGACAGGGGCCTATTCCGGTTACGGTTTCGCAATTCCCACCAGCATCATGACAAAAGTTGTGGCTGACTTGAAACAGTTTGGTACAGTGCAACGCGCTTTGCTGGGCATCACCGGTACTACACTGGGCACGGACCTGCAAATGGACGAAAGACTGGCAGAGGAAATGAAGAAGAAGGCCGATGAACTTGGAGTGAAAGAAGGTGTATTGGTTGCTGAGGTTGTGGAAGGTGGTTCTGCTGCCGGAATATTGAAGTCGGATGACGTTATCATTGGTCTTGGCGGTAAGAAGGTGCATAAGTTCAGCGACCTGCAGGAGGCTTTGGCTAAACATCGCCCAGGTGACAAGGTGAAAGTCAAAGTGGTTCGTGACAAGAAGGAGAAGGAATTTGAGCTGACCTTGAAAAACTCTCAAGGCAATACGAAAGTTGTGAAAGATGCCGGAATGGAACTTCTGGGCGCAGCCTTCAAGCCTGTATCTTCTGAACTGAAGAGACAACTTAACCTGGGTTATGGTTTGGAAGTGACCGGAGTGTCCAACGGTAAAATGGCAGATGCCGGTATTCGCAAGGGATTCATAATCCTCAAGGCGAACAATGTGCAGATGAAGTCGGTGGAGGACTTGGAGAAAGTGCTGAAAGCTGCCACTCAGTCTCCCGATCAGGTATTGTTCATCACCGGTATGTTCCCATCGGGTAAGCGTGCAAGCTATGCGGTGGATTTAACTCAGGAATAATCGAAACAGGTAAATAGGTAAGAAGATTGTAATATTAGCAAAGAAAGACGAAAAAGAGGGTGTTGGCAAATACTTGTCAATACCCTCTTTGTTATGTAGTCAAGGTATAAATAAGGTGAAAAAGTTCAGGCAAGTTTGTTTGTAATAAATAATTTGTCGTAACTTTGCAACCCAAATCTGTATTATAAGAATGAGACAACTAAAAATTACCAAAAGTATCACTAACAGAGAGAGTGCTTCTCTCGACAAGTATTTGCAGGAAATCGGTCGCGAAGACCTCATTACAGTCGAAGAAGAGGTAGAGCTCGCTCAGCGCATCCGCAAGGGTGACCGTGTTGCACTGGAGAAATTAACACGTGCCAATCTGCGTTTCGTTGTATCTGTAGCCAAACAGTACCAGAACCAGGGTTTGAGTCTGCCCGACTTGATTAACGAGGGCAATTTAGGACTGATTAAGGCTGCCGAAAAGTTCGATGAGACACGTGGTTTTAAGTTCATCAGTTATGCAGTATGGTGGATACGTCAGTCCATTTTGCAGGCTTTGGCAGAGCAGTCGCGTATTGTGCGTCTTCCTTTGAATCAGGTAGGTTCACTGAATAAAATCAGTAAGGCTTTCTCTAAGTTCGAGCAGGAAAACGAACGCCGTCCGTCTCCCGAGGAACTTGCCGATGAACTGGAAATCCCTGTTGATAAAATCTCTGATACGCTGAAGGTTTCCGGCCGTCATATTTCGGTGGATGCACCTTTTGTTGAAGGAGAAGATAACAGCTTGCTTGATGTGCTGGTCAATGACGACTCTCCTATGGCCGACCGCTCTTTGGTGAACGAGTCTCTTGCGAGGGAAATTGATAGAGCTCTTTCTACGTTAACCGATAGGGAAAAAGAAATCATACAGATGTTTTTCGGTATCGGACAGCAGGAAATGACATTAGAGGAAATTGGCGACAAATTCGGTCTCACACGTGAGCGTGTCCGCCAGATTAAAGAAAAAGCAATCAGAAGATTAAGACAAAGTAATCGTAGCAAATTGCTCAAATCTTATTTGGGATAAATAAGAATATCAGTTTCTGACAAATAAAAGAAATTAAGAAAACCGGTTTGTCCGACATGGACAGCCGGTTTTTTTCTATCTTTAAGTGAGATAAGAGGCATTTCTGCATAAAAAATAAGCGGGCTTATTTTGTTCTGCTTTCGGTTTACACTATCTTTGCCCCAATAAAATAAACCAATAGAAGTTATGAAACACGTAAAAATAGTATTTGCAGTGATGCTCGTATTTACTTTATGTACGGCATTTACAATGAAAAGTCATAAGCCTGTTTATGCTTTTGGCATAGCGGCTTCCTTCAACGATTCGGTGGTGTACTGTACGGAAATCCAGGTATTGGACAGTACGGCATTGGACAAGAACGGCTTTCTGCCCAAGCGCGACCTGTACAGCTATCAGTTGAAAAACTATCTGGAATATGACTTGAAGAAACCCGATTATACTTGTATGATCTATTTTAGTGAGAGTAAAAAGAAGCTGGAAAAGGAAGCTGTTAAAGTGAAAGCAAAGTATAAGAAGGGTACAATGGCGCTGCAGACTATTGCGCCGGATAAGTTTAGTTTTAAGAAACCGGAAGAGTAATTTTAAATCCGGATTATACGAATGACTATGAGACTGAAACTTTATACCCTGTTGTGCATATCTTTCCTTTTGATATTTACAGCTTGTAATCAGGACGACGATCCTGTACCGGCAGAGAAAGTTACACGAACAGTATTAGCCTATATAATGGCGGATAACAGCTTGTCGGGTTTTGCATCAATTGATATTGATGAAATGATGAAAGGAATGGAGGCTGTCGATGCTTCGCTGTACAATCTTTTGGTTTATGTGGATGACGCGAGCCGGGAGGGTTCCCAGTCTTATAAGTTTCCTACGCTCTATCGTTTGTCGAAGGATAAAAATGGAAATGTGGTAAAAGAGACTGTAAAGGAATATAAGGAGTAAGTCTCTACTGATCCTGCTGTGATGCAAGAGGTTCTTAAGCGCGCTTTTACTGAATATCCTGCGGAAAGTTACGGTCTGGTGCTTTGGTCTCATGGCGAGGGCTGGATCCCCAATCCTTTGCCTCTTGCAAAGCAAGCTTCTACCCGTTGGGTAGGAGAGGACACTACCGGCGGCACTACTTATTTGAATATATCTGATATTGCCGCCATATTAAGCGAATTCCCCCGCTTCGATTTTATCCTGTTCGATGCCTGTTTCGGACAGACGGTAGAGGTGGCTTACGAACTGCGTAATTGCACAGATTATGTAATCGGTTCACCTACGGAAATACCGGGACCTGGCGCACCTTATGAGTCGGTTGTGCCGGCTATGTTCAAGGGAACCAATGTGGGTGTGGAGATAGGAAAAGCGTATTATGAACCTTATGAGAAGTTGTATACCGGAGTTAGTCCCTCTATGACTTGGACAGGCGGGGTTGCTATTTCCGTTATAGATTGTGCGGCTTTGGATGAGTTGGCTTCTGTGACGAAACAAACAATAGCGAAGAATGAACTGAATGTCGGCGAGATCTATAATTATGACCTGCGAAGCAAGTACAGTAAAAACTATGTGGGATATTATGATATGAAACAGTTGATGGAACGCCTGTCTTCTGATGTAACGGCATGGACTTCTGCCGCCGATAAAGCAATTGTCTATTGGAGAGCTACCCCCAAGAACTATTCGGGTATGATACACGCGATGTTTCCTGTTCCCCAAGAAACGACTTGCGGCGTAACTCATTACATTCCAATGGAAAGCGCTCCAGCCGCTATGGCCGCATACCGTTCTACCGCTTGGTATACTGCTGCCGGTCTTGATAAGATAGGGTGGTAATACACTCCCTGTTTTGTTCGCCTTGTAGAAGTAGCTGCCGCATCTTCCGATATGCTCCATAACAGCGTGACGGATGGAATTCTTTTTTTTATCCTTTTGTGCACTACTCAATCTATAAATACCTATATTTGACCCGTTATTGTAACCTTAAAAGCAACTGCTGATGTCCTTGTTTGTTTCACTGACACCGGATATGGATGATGAAACTCTTTTCGCCAAGGTAGAGCGGGGAGATGTGGAAGCATTCACTGTGGTCTATAATAAGTACCACAAACTGCTTTATGTGCTGGCCTATCGCTACCTGATGGACAAGGCTATGGCGGAGGATGCGGTGCAGCATGTCTTTACGCGTTTCTGGGAGTTCCGTTCGGAGCTTCGCGTAGGCATCAGCCTGAAGAATTACCTCGTGACGATGACGAAGAATCATATTCTGAACGTAATCCGTAATGAGAACAATGCAATTGCCAAGAACTATGAGATAGCGCAGAGCATCCCCGAGTATGAAGATACACTGATAGAGAATCTGGAGAAGAAAGAAATGATGTCGCTGTTCTATAAGGCCTTGGACAAGTTGCCGCCCCAAAAGCGTGAAATCTGCCTGATGAAAGTGCGCGACGAACTTACCAACCCGGAAATAGCCGAACGTATGCAGCTCTCCGTCAATACAATCAAAACCCATTACTCGGAGGCGTTGAAACTGTTGCGTGCACATCTGCATAAATTGCTAATATTTGTTACATATCTCACCCTGTTGAAGTATTTAAGTGTCCTTTTTATACTATGGATAATAAGATGATGAATAAACCCACCGAAGAACAGATACGGGAAGTACTTGCCGGAACATCTACTCCTGAAACAGCCCGTCTCGTGGCGCAATGGTTTGCTACGGATGAAGGAACGGACTATTTGTCCCGAAGCATGGATTGCGACGTGGAGCAGGTGAAACTTGGTTATGAAGAACTTTACGTGGACCACGAGATAGCGTCAGATGAGTTGTTTGCCCGCATCCGCAGGAATATCCGTAGGAAGCGTGTCCGCCGGATAGTTTTCCGGGTGGCTGCGGTATTGATACCGTTTGTTGTGCTGGCAGGCTTGGTTGTGCAGTTGGACAAGCGGGTGGACTTGTTTGGCGGCTCCGGCTACGAAGAAATCTATGTGGCGAAGGGCGAGCGTCTGCAAATGATGTTTCAGGACGGTACACGCGTATATATCAATTCGGATTCCCGCTTGAAGTATCCCAAGAAGTTTGCTCTTTCCAGTCGTGAGGTCTATTTGGAAGGTGAAGCCTATTTTGTGGTGTCCAAGAATCCTGCCCGTCCTTTCATCGTCAATCTGAACGGGCCCGCCATCCATGTATTGGGAACTTCGTTTGATGTCAATGCCTATCCCGATAATAAGAATATTACCGTATGTCTGGATGAGGGGCATATCAATCTCATGCTTCCTTCGGACAAGAAATATCCGGTGCGGCCCGGTGAAAGGTTGGTTTATAATCGCGACGACGACCGCTGCACCATTTCCCGAAACAGCGACACCCGCTTTTCCTCTTTATGGAAAACAAATGTGATCGCTTTCAAAGACGCTCCTCTGGCGGAGGTTATCAAAGTGCTGCACCGCTGGTACAATGTCAACTTTAAAGTGGAGAACCAAGACGCTTGGAATGTATATTTCACGCTGACTTCTGAAAATACACTTCTTGAAAAAGTTTTGCGCGATTTGGAGAAGATTGCTCCGCTGCACTTCCGCTATGACGAAGTCGAAAAGGAAGTGACTGTCACCACTAAATAATTTTTTAGAAAAAAGATAGATTTTCTCTCACCCGTTCGGGAGTCTTGTGTGTCTACTTAGTATAAAGAGAATTTTATACTATTGCTAATCTAAAATTAAAGTTATGAAACACAAGATTCTGCTTGTTCTGCTTTTAAGCTCTATGGCTTGTATCACAGCCACTGCTCAAAAGGTTTCAATGGATTTCCGGCAGGTGAAACTGGCGAAGGTCTTTGATGCCATTACCCAACAGACCGGACTGACGGTGGCATACAGCCGTCCGACGGTGAATCCCGATAAACTTGTAACTGTCCGGGCCGATGAAGAAGAACTTGCCCATGTGCTTGACAGATTACTGGCGGGCATGGGTGTCACTTACGAGATAAGCGGGAAGAAAGTCTACCTGAAAGCAAAAGCCGCTTCGGAAGCCACGCACCAAAGCGGGAAGGTGAAAAAGATTTCCGGCGTAATCGTCGACGAGAAAGGAGAGCCCGTAATAGGTGCGAGCATTGCCGTAAAAGGAACTTCTTTGGGAACGATTACAAATGTTGACGGAGAATATACCTTGATGGGTGTTCCCGAAAAAGCGGAAGTTGTTATCTCATTTATCGGTTATAAAACACGAACTTTCTCGGCCGGAGACAAAGCGCTCGCCAACATAACCCTGAAAGAGGATAGTGAACTGCTGGAAGAAGTGGTGGTCGTGGGCTATGGCGTCCAGAAGAAGAGCGATGTGTCCACTTCCATATCTTCGGTGAAAGCGGAGGATATAGCCAAGACATCTGCTTCGGATTTCCGCCAGGCATTGGCAGGAAAGATGCCGGGTGTACAGGTGACTACTCCAAGCGGTGATCCGGAAGGGAACGTAAGTATCCGCGTGCGTGGCATCAGTACCGTCAATGCCGGTAGCGATCCGCTTTATATCATAGACGGCGTGCCGGTGGAACGTGGCTTTGCCAATCTCAACAACAACGACATTGAGTCGGTAGAAGTGTTGAAAGACGCTTCTTCTGCCGCTATCTATGGTAGCCGCGGTTCCAATGGCGTTATTATTATTACGACCAAACAGGGGCAGTCGGAAAAAGTGAAGATACAGTATGACGGCTATTACGGCATACAGAATGTATCGAAGAAACTTGATATGATGAACGCCTACCAGTTTGCGGAGTTTGCCAAGGACGGTCACGATAATGCCTATCTGGATGCCAATCCGGGAGCTTCGCCCGATGATCCGAACGGCATGCGTCCCAACTCTTGGGAACGTATCCCTACCGAACTGTTTCCTTATCTGAACGGTGACCGCGGACTGACGGACACTGATTGGCAGGATGCCATTTTCCGTACTGCCGGTACGCAAAGCCATAATATCTCTGTTTCAGGACGTGGAAAAACGGTCGGCTATTTCGTATCGGCCAATTATTACGATAAGGAGGGTGTCGTTATCAATTCCGATTTCAAGAAATACAGCATGCGTATGAATCTTGACGGGCAGTATAAGAAATTCAAGTTTGGAGTTAATTTCTCTCCGTCTTATTCAACTTCCAATCGTGTAGATGCATCGGGGGCAGGTGGTGTTGTACAGTCTGCACTGATGATGCCGCCCGTATGGCCTGTGTATAATGCCGACGGAAGCTATAATTATCAGGGAAACGGTTACTGGAGAATCGGGAACGATTATCAGCATAACGCCATATTGAACCCCGTTGCAATGGCAAACCTGCAATCGGATGTTGTGGACCGCATGGCGATTGTCGGAAAGGTATTTGCGGAAATAGAGTTCTTTAAAGGACTGACCTATAACATTTCTTTCGGCGGGGATTATTACGGTTCGCACAACGATACGTATCGCTCGTCGGAGTTGCCGCTGCTGGGACAGAAGTATTATGACACGAAGTCCAATCCCATAGCTTACAGCTCTTCCGGATTCTACTTCAACTGGTTGATAGAAAATAAGGTAAATTACAATACAACCATTAATGAGGATCATTCCCTGAACCTCGTACTGGTGCAGTCTGCACAGAAAGAAACTTATAAGGGTAACAACGTGACGGCTACCGATTTCCCGAACGATTATATCCAGACTATTGGAGGTGGTACGGTGACGAAAGGAAACTCCGACAAGACGCAATGGAGCATAGCATCTTATTTGGCACGTGCCCAGTATAGCTATAAAGGTAAATACATGGCTTCTGCCGCTATACGAGCCGACGGTTCTTCCCGTTTTGGAAAGAATAATCGTTGGGGATATTTCCCGTCAGCTTCTGCTGCATGGAGAATCAGCGGTGAGGATTTCTTTCAGAATGCCAAGGCGCTCTCTTTCATAGACGATCTGAAGATAAGGGCCAGCTACGGTGTTACCGGTAACTTCCAGATAGGCAATTACGATCATCTTTCACTGATGGCGCTCGATAATTACATACTTGGAACAAATAACGGCCAACTCGTTTACGGGTACAAACCCAATACCATTAAAAATGAGGATTTAAGCTGGGAAAAGAATGCGATGGTCAATGCCGGTATCGATGTGCAGATGTTTAAAGGATTGCTCGGCGTCACGGTGGATTATTACAACACCAATACTTCGAACATGCTTCTGAACGTCCCTGTTCCCCATCTGACTGGTTATAGCACAGCCTTGATGAATATTGGTAAGGTGAATAACCGGGGATGGGAAATTGCCTTGACTTCCCAGAAGAACTTCACAAAGGACTTTGGATATTCATTCAATGCCAACTATTCAACCAATACGAACGAGGTGAAGGCTTTGGGGCCCGGTGACGCTCCCATTATCTCTACCGGTAGCGTAGACCATGCCTATTATATCACCAAAGTGGGCGAACCCATCGGCAGCTATTATCTGCTGGTGCAGGACGGCATTTTCTCCAATGAGGAAGAGCTTAAGAAGTATCCCCATTTCAGCAATACCAAGCCGGGAGATTTCCGCTTTGTAGATGTAGATGGTGACGGTGTGATGGATTTGGATAAGGACCGCACGATTGTCGGTAATTATATGCCCGATTTTACGTATGGTTTCGGTGGAAAGGTATGGTATAAGGGGATTGACCTTGACTTTAACTTTCAGGGTGTCTATGGCAATGAAATCTTGAATCTGAACAGGAGGTATATCGACAATATGGAAGGCAATGTGAATGGAACAACGTTTGCTTTGGACCGTTGGAAAAGCGCTGACAATCCGGGAAACGGCCAGGTGAATCGTGCAAACCGCAAATCGAAAGGGTATAACGGAAGAACCTCTACTTGGCATCTGGAAGACGGATCTTACCTGAGATTGCAAAATGTCACTTTAGGATATACACTGCCTCAGCAGCTGACTCGTCATTTCTTTGTTGAGAAGCTGAGGATTTATGTGTCGGGACAGAATCTTTGGACATCCACCGATTATAGCGGATATAATCCGGAAGTTAATGCACGCCCCGGCAACTCACTCTCGCCGGGCGAAGATTATGGAACGTATCCATTGGCAAGAACCTTTTTGTTCGGTTTGAATATAACTCTTTAATTACCTTTCTAAAAGATATGAGATATGAAAAAATATGAACTCTTTCTAATATTGTCAACCGCTTTCCTGTCGGTGTCCTGTACGGATAGTTTTTTTGATTTGGAGCCGAGCAGCAGTGTGCCTACGGACAAAGTTTATAAAACGGCCGAAGATTTCAATGTAGCGGTCATCGGATGTTACTCAAAACTGCAAACGCAGGTGAACTTTTTTACAGAATGTTGTGAATACCGAAGTGATAACCTGTATTTAAGTGCTCCCACCACCGGTACGCAAGACCGGTACGACATAGACCAGTTTTCCGATAAACCATCGAACGGTATTCTGCAAAATGCCTGGGCTAACTTTAACAATGGTGTATACCGCTGTAATTTAGTGCTGGATAAAATCGACGGGGCGGATTTTAATGAAACGTTGAAAAAACAGTATAAGGCCGAGGCGTTGTTCATACGGGCCCTAACGTATTTTAATATGTATCGCTTGTGGGGTGGAATACCGATGACCGACAAAGTTGTAACAGTTTCCGAGGCTTTAGCTATCGGACGTAGTTCGGAACAGCAGGTTTACGATTTCCTGACCGGTGATCTGAAACAGATAATAGATGATAATATGTTACCTCAGTCGTATACGGGCAATGAAGTGGGACGCGTCACTTTGGGGGCTGCCAAAGCGCTTTTGGGTAAAGTGTATCTCACTTTCCATAAATGGGAGGAAGCGAGGGATATTCTATCTCAGGTTATAGGCAAATACAGTTTGATGGCTTCTCCTGATAAAGTATTCGATGTGGATAATAAGATGAACAACGAGATAATTTTTGCAGTTCGTTTCAATAAGGAATTAGAAGGCGAAGGACATGGCTATTGGTTTTCTATTACAAACCTGGGAGATGATACTAACCAAACGGAGGCTTTGAAGAAATGCTATTCGGACGCTGATGATAAACGTAAGGAATTGATAGAATATACACAAGTGGAGAGCAAGGTCTTTGTGCTGAAGAAATTTAAAGATACAAAGAGTGCCACTTATAACACTGTGGGTAATGATCAAATTGTTCTCCGATATGCTGATGTCCTGCTTATGTATGCGGAGGCTCTAAATGAAATAGAGTACAGCAATTCGCAGACTTCAGATGCAATGAATGCTCTGAATTCGGTTCACATGCGTTCGTGCAGCTCTTCGATACAGATTGCTGACCTTCCTGATAAAGACAGTTTCCGAAAGGCCATTATGTTGGAACGCCAGCGTGAATTCCCCTATGAAGGACACCGGTGGTTCGACCTTGTACGAATGGGTGGAGCCAAAGATGCCATGAAGGCGGAAGGACATGAAATTCAGGATTATCAGTTCCTGTATCCCATTCCCAAGACAGAGCTGGAGCGTGTCAATAATGAAAAGCTCCTTTGGCAAAATCCCGGATATTGATTTCTTGTTAAACTTAAAGAAACAGACCATGAAAAAAGTAATATATAGTTTGTTATTGGTCTTTGCAGCAGTTTTCATTGCATGTGAAGAAGAACTGCCGAAAGCCAATTTTGATTTGTATGAGTTGAAATCCCTCGAAGCGACCGCCGGAGATATGAGTGTGACGCTGGCATGGGAAGACTATGAAAACGCCCGTCCGTCCGAATATCTGGTTGTATGGGATGCCGGAAATGCCGGATCTGATGGCGGACAGATGACAGTGGAAGCTGGTAAAAAGAGTGTGGTTGTTGAGAATCTGGAAAATGATATGACTTACAGCTTTTCCGTACAGCCCCGTTATGCGAACGGGCTGGCCGGTAAGACTTCCGTCAAGAGCACTCCAAAGAATGCACGTTATCCTGTGACCGACCTGTCAGCTACCGCCGGTAGTGAACGGGTGCGGCTGAGTTGGACTAAGCCCAACAGCGAACGTTTCACTAACTATCAGATAACGGTGAATCCGGGTGGTAAGGTGATAACGTTGGATGATACTTCCTTGGAGTTTTATGTAGTAGACGGGTTGGTGAATGATACGGAATACACCTTTAGCATGATAGCTTCTTATCCTACTGGAAATTCCGAAGTCGTTGAGGCTTCTGCTACTCCGGGAAAGTTATCTCCTATTTTGATAGACCAATCCGATAAGACGGAATTGATACTTTGGGAGTCTGCAACGTTTACGCTGAATGATATGTTTTTCATGGGTGGTGATGTTCAGTCGGTAAGCTGGGATTTTGGTGACGGAACAATCTCTACCGAGCTAAGCCCTCAACATGCCTATGGAACTGTTAAAGATAAATATACCGTATCTGTAACTGTGACTTATACAAACGGTACTGCTGATACGGGAAGTATGGATGTTGCAGTGGTGAATTATAAGTGGAATTCGATTAAGCTGCAATCGGGTAACTACACCGGATATGTGAAAGTCTCTAATCCTGTATTCTCTCCGGATGGAAAGACAATGTATATTCCTACTTCCACTCCGGCCGGACACTTGTTTGCCATAGATGTGGCTACGGGAGATTTTAAATGGGTATATGGTATTGATGCGCTTACCTATGGCGGGGGTGCGTTGGTAGGTGATGATGGAACTGTTTATCAATGTGATGCCACCAATAGAGTATATGCTATCACTCCTAATGGTGATACAAAATGGACTGTACAGTTGGACGGTGCAACAGGCGCTTTTCCTGCATTGTCGAAAGATGGAGTGCTCTATTGTCTTACCAATAAGATTACTTTGTATGCACTCGATACCAAAGACAATGGCAAGATATTATTTCAGGAGACATTAGGTACAGGTGGTAATGGCAGCGCAGTGGCTGTTGACAAAGATGGCAATGTATATGCCGGTACCAGTCTTGGAATTTTCTTTTTCGATGCTTCGGGAGGAAAACGCTTTGAGCCTCTGACAGGCGTCAATGTGACAGAACGTGGTTCATTTGCTTTGAATGGGAATCATTTATATGCAACATTAAAAGCTACCGGTGGACTGATTTCTGTAGATATGGTAACAGGGAAGAAAGAATGGACTTATAATTCGGGAATAGGAACAGACTCTTATTTTCCGATAGTGGATAAGAATGGAGTGGTCTATTTTACAGATAAAGGTGCAAAAAACAAAAATGCGCATGTGTATGCGGTAAATGCTTCGGGAAATTTGGAGTGGTCTAAGGAAATAGGTACCAATCAACAGTTAACTTATAACGGAGTTACATTGGGAGCTGATGGCTACTTGTATGTAGGACATAGCGGAGGAAAGAAAGTGTGGAAGTTGGACACGAACAGTAACGGAGCATTGACAGAGGTGCAAAATGTCGGACAAAATGTGATGGCAGGAGTTACGATCGGTCCGGACAGACGCTTGTATTTTGGTACGGTTGAAAGTAATAATATAGGTTCTGTTAAGGCTGTCACTGTAAACACACTTTCCGAAACATCTTCTTGGAGTATGCGTGGCGGTGATCTTCAAGGTACCAATCGGCAGAAATAAGTATAAATTTAAAGATATAGAAAATCTATGAACAAGATAAGAAAAATACGATATATCCTTTGCTGTTTGTTGGCAGTGGGGATTATGGGGTGCAGTGACGATGATAATAATAGCATTGTAACGGGGTATGAAGGAATACTCGATAACCTTGCCGCATCGGTAAATGCAACGTCGCAGGAGTTGTGGAGTACATCTCCCCTGGTTCTTGATGCGAAGCGTACGGATGCAATGGAGAAACTCCAAGATTACGCAGATAAATGCAAGGCCGACTACTTCAGTGTCTTCCTTTCCGGATATGATCAAACAAGCTTAAATATGGCTAAATCCGATTCCATATTGTATTTTTATCGTACAGCGTTTGAACGTGTTCTGGATGGTGTGAAAAGCTCTACCGTAGAAAATGGAACTGCACAAATATGGTTGCTTTACAATATGGGATATATAATAAAGACTCCTTCCGGGTGTTTCGGTATAGATATATCTCATCGTTGGGCCGAGGAGTTCGCTCCTTATCTGGATTTCCTGTGCGTTACGCACAAACATTCTGACCATTATAGTAACAATTTGATTCAGGCTATGTATGATTTGGACAAACCGGTCCTCTCCAATTATTTGCAACCGGTTGCTTCGTATCCATTTTATTCTAAAAAATCCGAGGAGTATACGATTGGCAATTTTAAAATTCGCACATGTATTACCAATCACAATGAAGCGAGCCTAAAAAACTTTGTAACCGTTTTCTATATAGATTGCGGTGACGATGCAGGCGGTTTGACTTTAATACATACAGGAGATTCTAACTTTAAGCCTGTGCAGTATGCTGATATTACCGATGCCAATGACGTCAATCATCATGTCAATGTTTTGATTCCCCGTTATGCTCCCAATGCGTTGACCGAAAATGATATTATCGGTACCGGGACAGGACAAGTGACTCCTGACTATGTATTGCTGTCACATGTTCTTGAACTCTCGCATGCAGATGAGGAAGATTCCCGATGGACTGTGCAGAGTGCTTGGGAACGTGCTTCAAAGATTAATTGTCAACAAACATATGTGCCTATGTGGGGTGAAAAGTTAGTTTGGAAAAATGGTAAATTGAACTGATGAAGAAATATATACTTATGACAGTACTGTCCACTCTTTCATTCATTTGCCATGCGCAACAGTATGAAGTGGGGACAACTACTGCCATCTGGAAAAATCCGGTGGCAGCAGATTTTATGAAAGCGAAAATGCAGGGGGTGCATTATATAGAAGTGGCTCTTAACCAGTGTTATCGGGGAGTGCCGGTAGAAGAAGTGATACCTCGTATCAAACTGATGAAGAGTAGGGTGGATAGTGCCGGTATTCAGGTATGGTCTATTCATCTGCCTTTTTCCCGAACCTTGGATATTTCGGTTTTGGATGACTCGCTTCGTGCAAAAAATGTTCGTTTCATGGCGCAGATGATAGAGCAATGCGGACAGTTCAAACCGGCCCGGTTGGTTCTGCATCCAAGTTCAGAACCAATAGCGGATAGTGTTCGTGCCCGGCGTATAGTGAATGCGCAGCGTTCTATTATGTACCTGAAACCATATGCCGATCGTATAGGGGCGCAGTTGTGTATTGAAAATCTGCCGCGTACTTGTTTAGGAAATACGCCTGAAGAACTCTTGGAGATTATTTGCGGTATTCCCGGAGTGAAAGTTTGCTTTGATACGAATCATTATAGCAAAGGTTCTATTGAGCATTTCATGAAGATATTGGGCCGGCATATAGGAACAATCCATGCTTCGGATTTTGACTTGGTAAACGAAAGCCATTGGCTTCCCACACAGGGAAAAATAGATTGGCAGCGTTTTGTAAAAGAACTGAGAAGCAATGGATATAAGGGAGTATTTATGTACGAGGCTATGAAAGATTGCGACCATGATAAGGCGCGTCCTGTTCCGTCACGTATCTACGAAACTTTTAAAAATATAACAGGCAGTGAGTAGTGAATAGCCGTATAATAAACCGTTAAAAGAAATGTTTTATGAAGAAAGTATATTTGTTTTTATTGTTATGTGTTTGTATCCAGTTGAGCTGGGGGCAGGATAGGGCTACTGAAATCAGAAACACTTTTTTAAGTGGAAATACTTCTCAACTTTTAGTCGTCGCTCATCGTGCCGATTGGCGCAATGCTCCCGAAAACTCTTTGCAAGGTATTCAGAATTGCATTGACATGGGGGTTGATATGGTGGAAATAGATTTGAAGAAAACAAAAGACGGGCATCTTGTCCTGATGCATGATAAACTGATTAACCGTACAATGAACGGAAAAGGACGTCCGGAGGATTATACCTTGGCAGAATTGAAAGCATTAAGGTTGAAAAACGGCGCCGGTTGTAAAACGCGCCATCAAATTCCTACTTTTGAAGAGGTTATGACTTTATGTAAAGGTAAGATCATGGTGAATGTGGACAAGGGCTATGACTATTTTAAAGAAGCATACGCAATTCTTGAAAAGACAGGTACGGTGGGGCAGTGTGTGATGAAAGCCGGTTTGCCTTACGAGCAGGTGAAGTCTGAAAACGGTGATGTATTGGACAAAATGATTTTCATGCCTGTTGTGAATTTGCAGAAAGCGGATGCGGAAGCAGTCATAGATAGCTATCTCACGCACATGAGCCCTAAGGCTTTTGAGTTGGTGTTCAACAACGACGGTCCTGAAGTACTGCGTCTGATAGATAAAGTTCGTTCCAGCGGTGCCCGTATCTTCATCAACAGCCTTTGGCCGGAACTCTGTGGGGGTCACGATGATGATCGTGCCGTAGAGCTGCATGAGCCTGATGAGAGTTGGGGCTGGATCATCGGCCGGGGAGCGAAGCTGATTCAGACTGACCGTCCTGCCCTGTTACTTGATTATTTGCGAGCGAAAAAATTACACAACTAACCGTTGTGCCTTGTTCTTGGGGAAACGGTACTTTGCCGAGGAGGCATTCCTCACCGGGGAACGTCCCTTCCGATACCGGGAAATCTATTGCTCGGCACCGGAAAGGCATCCGTTCCCCGGTTTCTGAACATTTAAACTAAAAAGTATTATGTTGAAACATTTGATAAGTTTTTACAAGGTTTCCCAGCCGAAGCCTTGTAGCGGGGAGCCTTTGTCCATGCAGCAAAGGAGTTTGAAACGGTTGCAATGGTCCACCTTCCTTTCCGCAACCTTGGGATATGGGATGTATTATGTCTGCCGTCTGAGCCTGAATGTGGTGAAGAAGCCTATTGTAGAGGAAGGTATCTTTTCGGAAACCGAACTGGGCATTATCGGTGCGGTGCTTTTCTTTACCTACGCTGTAGGCAAGTTCACAAACGGTTTTCTAGCCGACCGGAGTAATATCAACCGTTTCATGTCCACCGGGCTGCTTGTGACTGCATTGGTAAATCTTTTCCTCGGTTTTGTGCACTCCTTTATTCTTTTTGCCATTCTTTGGGGCATCAGCGGCTGGTTCCAGTCCATGGGCGCTGCTTCTTGCGTTGTCGGTCTTTCCCGTTGGTTTACTGACAAGGAGCGCGGTTCTTTCTATGGTTTTTGGAGTGCCAGCCATAATATTGGGGAGGCGATGACATTTATCATCGTGGCTTCCGTAGTCAGTGCCTTTGGCTGGCGCTATGGTTTTCTGGGTGCCGGTCTTGTGGGTCTTATAGGAGTTTTGGTCATTTGGCGCTTTTTCCATGATAGCCCGCAGAGTAAAGGTCTTCCGGCTGTCAACGTCCCCCGGGCGAAAAAAGCAATGAATGCTTTGGAAACTGAGGAGTTTAACCGGGCCCAGAAGTCAGTCTTGAAGAATCCTGCTATCTGGATACTTGCTTTCAGCAGTGCTTTCATGTATATCAGCCGGTATGCGGTGAATAGTTGGGGTGTGTTCTATCTGCAGGCGGAGAAAGGTTATTCTACGCTTGATGCGAGTTTCATCATTTCCATCAGTTCGGTTTGCGGTATTGTCGGTACGATGTTTTCGGGTGTTATCTCCGATAAGTTTTTCGGTGGTCGCCGTAATATTCCGGCATTGATTTTCGGTCTGATGAATGTGGTGGCTCTCTGCCTCTTCCTGCTTGTTCCCGGTGTACACTTTTGGCTGGATGCTTTGTCCATGGTGCTTTTCGGGCTTGGCATCGGTGTGCTGATTTGCTTTTTGGGTGGCTTGATGGCTGTTGACATTGCTCCCCGCACAGCTTCGGGGGCAGCTTTGGGTGTGGTTGGCATTGCGAGTTATATCGGTGCGGGTTTGCAGGATGTGATGAGTGGTGTACTGATTGAGGGTAATAAGCATGTTGTCAACGGTGTTGAAGTTTATGACTTCACTTATATCAACTGGTTCTGGATAGGGGCTGCATTGATGTCTGTATTGTTGGCATTGCTGGTGTGGAATGCGAGGAATAGGGAGTAGTATTCTTTAGAGGATACAGAAGAAGCGTATCACCTTTTCGAAAACCGATTGGAAGGGGTTATTAAGGTTGCGATAACGGGAAGCGGAGCTGCCAAAAAGCTACGGCAGCAGCGGCAGCTACATTGAGCGAATCGACTCCATGTGACATGGGGATGCGGACTACATAATCGGCTTCGGCAATCGTTTTGTGTGATAACCCGTCACCTTCAGTACCCATTACGATAGCCAGCTTTGGCTCGTTTGCCAAGATAGGGTCGTCAATAGAGATAGAATCATCTGTAAGTGCCATAGCTGCAGTACGGAATCCTAAATCATTAAGTTTGCCGAGAGGGCCGTCCAGCCATGTCCATGGTACGAGGAATACCGAACCCATAGACACTCTTACTGCACGACGATTGAGCGGGTCGCAGGAAGTAGGAGTGAGCAGTACGGCATCTATGCCGAGGGCAGCAGCCGAACGGAAGATTGCCCCGATATTGGTAGTGTCAACCACTCCGTCCACTACTACGATGCGGCGGGCTTTCCGGCATACTTCTTCAATACAGCGCGGCTTAGGACGACGCATGGCACATAGGACACCGCGTGTAAGAGTATATCCGGTGAGAGTGGAGAGCAACTCCCTCTCTCCGGTATAGACGGGAATGTTGCCACTGCGTTCAATAATGGTGGCTGCATCGCCTGTAATGTGCTTCTGCTCGCACAAAAGAGCTAACGGTTCGTAGCCTGCATCCATAGCGACAGAAATAACTTTGGGACTTTCTGCTATGAAGATGCCTTTGGAGGGTTCGATACGGTTGCGTAGCTGTGCTTCGGTGAGTGTACTGAAGATTTCTACCCCCGGCTGTGAAAGGGAGGTTATTTCTATGATGGGCATGTTACTATTAAATGGCTTTTTGTGAATGATGCTTTGATTGTTATTTGCAATATAAATGATTTATTACGCAAAGGTAATTCATTCTGTGATTAACACTTTAATATTTTCTGAAAATAATATATTATTGACAATAATCAACAGACGGATTTCTTTTCTGTTGTTTTCCGTGGCTGTTAATCTAATTCCGTTTTCAGAGGTTACTTCTATCATGAAGATTATCATTTTGACAAAATTACGGAAATTGGATTATTAATACAATACCAAATTTAATTAAAAGCAATATGGACGAATTGAATATAACAAACACTAGGCAAAACTCATAGACGAACGAATAGCCGTTTGTCACAACATTTCTTCAGTCTTGCTTTCGACCTTTTTCGCAATCTTGGCAATGTCTTGCACTGACGGTATCAGCAATTCTCACAGAATCCTGTTATCCAGATAAGTAAAGACCAAGGAGCTACGATAAAACGTAGCCCTTTTCTTTATTGTCCGAATGGAGCATTTGCCCCATTCGTTTATTCTAGACAGGGACGCACGCCATGACCTGCACTTTTGCTGAAACGGTCTAATGGCCATACCCAATAATTAGTATAGAGAGTAAGATTATGGGCATAGTTAGAATGGGTAGACGTTGCTGACCAAGTATGTCCCAGCGAACCTACTGCCGATAGGTGTCCTCCTGATGATATTCGTTCTCCCGTCATAGGGAAGAAAATTGTTCCTCCAGTCTTGTTTGGTCCGCAATAGAAGTTCCATCCTGGAAGGCTACTATTCCATTCTCCGTTATATTTAGCAACAGTATTGGTGACGTTTTCCCCTGTTGTGGTGAATCCTGTAAAGGTATTGCTTGGTGGCATCGCGAAACCCACTGGGCAAGGGTCGTATACGGTTTTTGTCACCGGATTGTCGTTGTAGACGTTGCTATTAGTGTTGTTATCTGCATTCCATAAATTGAAGTATGTATTGTCTCCCCCGATTTCTTTTTGCATCACATCGGGCTTGCGAATGTAGTTTTTGATACACTCGTTGCCAAACGGGAATGACTCTACTGCATGGTTGGCTGTTGAAGCAATTCCTGCTGCGTTATACCATGTTTTATTTTTGTAAGCATAACCGCTGGATGGGCGCAAAGGGTCTTTGCGTCCCCATTCGTAAAAAGTACAGTTCCCTTGGGTAGAAGTAGTTGAGCGCATTTGGTTGACAGTAATAAGGCGCGTTTGCCCGTGGGCAATGAATTGTACCTGGCAGCTTCGGGCTGCATAATTGATGACTTCTCCTTCGCACCAGCCCAAATGAATAGGCATGAGGTCGTGGGACACATTTTGATGGTTGGTCACCTTGATGGTATGGTATATATTCTCGTCCGTAATCCAAATGTGCCAAGACCAAAGAATTGTGTTTTGACTATCTTTAATGGCTATAAGCGCATTTCCCTGTCGGATATTTTCTTTGTCTACCTTGAAAGAAATCGTACCACCGTTGGTTCCGCTATTATACTTAATGTCGGTTACCAGCGAAGGGGCATCCTGCCAAACCAGTTCGGCTTTTACGGGGACGCAATCTGTATTTTTAGCGATATAAGGGTCGGTTATGCCATTGCCAAGATGATTAATGAACGGGTTCAACGTCCCCTGTATGGAAGCCTTAGACGTGTATGCCGCGTAATTGACCTGTCCATTATTGATGGCATTGCCGTATACCAAAGGGAAAGAATACGTGCCCGGTGCATTTACGACGTAACAGTTTGCCGTGTTTTCCACGTCTGCCGCACCCGTACTGTTCGACAGGTTGTAAGGAACGGCTTTAGAACCTTTCTCTGCTGTTGCACGAAGGGCTGTCGTATGTACACTTTGGGATACACCGGTTTGTGGAGTAACTTCAGCGTTAAAGGAAGTGGCAGTTTCGCTTCCCGTTCCCCTTGAGGTAAACTCGGTGAGCCAGCCGGGTTTGGTGCTACTCCATGTCTTTCCGTTGTTGGTCGAGTATTGGGTGGTCCACTCCACTGGCTCTATAATCCCCTGATTGTTTTTTCGGTAGCTGGTAACACTGTACGATTGCGTGCCACCCAAATAATTAAAGTTTAAGGTTTCGGAGGAGACTGTCAGTATGTATTGCCAATTAATCGAGGTACTTGATAGTTGGTAAGTTACCGTTTTTCCCATCTGCCATACGCTTTTTCCGATACGTCCGGTAAGGATGTTGTCAGTTACTCCATCGTTGAATACCACTTCGATTACTGCATTGTCTGGCAAAGTTTGCGGAATCATCATGAAAGTTTGCTCCGGAGCGGTGATTGCTGTGTTTGGAGTTCCCGAAGTCGGTTGATTCAGTGTTTGCGAGAAGTTTTTCGGATTGCTAACATGACTCCACGTGTCAGTTTCGAAGTTATAAACTCCTGTCGAGTTCATACCTTTAAGTGTAACGCTTTTTACAGTGCCTGCTTTCATGTCGCTGCCGCATACGAATTTTACTGCCGTCAAAGCATGGCGGAACCTCAGATTAACAGCCGTATTGGTTCCACCGTTGATTTCTTCCGAAGCTGCCACCAGTAAATCTTGTTGCTCCGCTACATTGTCTGGAATCGTACAGGTTACAGTCGGCGCTCCAGCGATTTGTCCGGAGAGTTGATAGGCATTGTTATTTTGAGGCGCATAGGCAAAGAATTTCAGTTTATAAGCATTGCCGGGCCAATAATGTGTAGAAGCGGGAAGCCATGAACTGCCTGTTTTACTAACCGTAACATCATACATGTAATTCGGCTTCTGCGTATTGTTCCAACTGCCGGTATACGCATAAGCAGATATGCCGAACGCATCGTACATATTATTCGAGGTGACAGGAATAGAACGGGTAGCCGGAACGCTGTCGGAAGAGAAGGGAGACGCTATACTGTCTGCATAAAGTGTATGCAGGTAAAATGGGGTTCCACTGTTCGACTGTAAGGTAGATACTGTTGAGCGTGTCTCTGCTCTACGTTCGTTTTGGTCAAAAGAAATCCAAGTGTTTTGAATCTCCGTATGAAAGCTGATACGGCTTTCCAAACGAGGCTGTTGTACTTCATCGGTACAAGAAGTCGTAAGAATGAATATTGCTAATAATCCTTGAGCGATTGGATGGTGTATAAGTCTATGATTTGCCATATATTAATATTTTATTTTGCGCAAAGTTAAGTCTTAAGAAGTGTTTTGGAAACGATTCTGAATGTACTTTTTATGGACTTATATACTTGAATTACAGAGATATTATTTGTTTAAACAATGTACATCCTTGACTGTTTTTCATGTCAATCTATCCTTTTAAAGGGTTTTATGGAGGAAAGAATAAAAAAAGGCAAAGGTATTTTTATCCTCTGCCTTTTCGTTCTTAGTATTTAAAGCTCAGGTTAATGGAAAGTTAAAGCTCAGGTTGTTTTTACATGTCTGTCAGAACTTCTACAGTTTCCCAGTCTTCTACCGTAATGCTGAATTTGATAGGACCTCCTAAAATGTCCTCACCACCGGTTCCGGGAGTTTCATCGGTATTCGAATTTCCGCCAGGATTTTCCGGATTTGGATCAACTTTACCGGCACCACCGCCGTCAGAACAGAAAGTCAAGTTATAAACATACTTTTTGCCCGGTTCCCATTGATTAATAGTCTTAGTATTGATTGCCACGGCTGAATAAGCATACTTGCCGGTTTTGGGGTCATCGGCAGTAGGAGCAGGATAAATCAATGTTTCACCGGCTTCGCTTAAATTAGAAATACGGCAGAGGACGGCAAGGTAAGCACCCTGTTTGTTGATTTCAGCATCGGGGTCGTTCTTTACTGCGTTCCACGCAGTAATCTGTTGCGGGATAACCATGAAATTGTTTTCACCAAACATGACAGACTGAAACTCGGTAGAGTTCAGCACCACAGCTTTCGTTCCGTTGCTGTAATAAGCCTTTGAAGGAATGTTCAAATCTGTCTGATTACTCCAGTTATTGATTGGCAATTTGGTATTATTGAGAGTAGATTCCGGGAAAGTAAGAGTGGCTTTCGTTGCCATGTTTACCAGTTTTACTCCGATAATCTCAACTTTAACGGAGCTTGCCTTTTCATTCTTGGCCTTTACCTCAATTTGTGACAAGGCGTGCTTGAATGTCAAAGGTACAGGACTACTGTTATAATTATCTTTCGTACCGGTATTGTAAGCCACCAGCAAGTCTTTGTGTTCGGTTACGTTGCCTGCTGGAGTGAAATCAGTAATCGTTTTGGCATCTTTGGTAATAGAAACCCTACCTTTTCCGGCAGCAGGACCATTGGCGTATGCGTAGAATTTCAATGCATAGTTCGGCCAATAGTAAGTTTCCGCAGTGTTCCACTCACTGCCACTTTTTGTTACAGTAGTAGCAAATTCTGTTCCGGCATCCTTAATGGCTGTTACTTTGAAAGTAGACAAAGAGGCGGTAGTTTCCTGATTAGTACGAGTAGCGATGTCAATCAGTGTGCGGAAAGAGATAGTGCCTCCGGTGTTTACATCCACAATTTCGTCGTTGGAGCAAGCTGCCAACATCGTATAGGCAATTGCCATGCTTAAAATAAAGTTTTTCTTCATATAAATTATAATTAGTGATTAATGGTGTTAGTTTATTATGTACTTATTACATAGATATATCTATTTCTACCGTACTCCATTCGTCTACGTCAGGATTGAATCCTCCACCGTTGTCTATGGGTTTGGGGAGGGGAAGCCCGTCAAGCAGGATGTGTACATTGGCAGGGTCGGGAGAGTTGTGTATCTTCTCGGTTACATCATACGTAAAACTGTATTTCTTCCCGTCGTTCAGTATGGCATACACAGTAAGATACTGAGTGTTGGTCGATGTGGCCGGATAACCGAAAGTGTAGAAGTCTGCGTTTACAGTCGACTTGCTGTCGGATGTCATGTCGAACGGTAGAGTAGCCAGTTCCTCTGTCGGCAGGTTTGTTCCCAGCATAAAGCCGTCCGACATATTGGTAAGCGAGCCGAACAGTTCTCCCTCGGTGAGGTATTTCAGGTTTTCTACATTCTTGATTTCCACCGTGTAATGGCATACTATGGCTTTCGGATACAGCGTCAACGTCTGTTCCTTTGCCGAAGCTACTACTTCCACTTCTTCCATGCGGTCGCTCCACAGCTTGTCAGGCGTAAATTTTACCCGTTGCTCGCCAGTATTTCCGGCACGCGGAACCGGACGCGGGAAAGCTCCATCCGCCAGGTACGCTTTAATACTTTCATAGTGGTCGGTGTTTCTGAAAAGGATAAACTCCGTATCGTTGTTCATACACAGTGCGCGGTAACGCCCGACAGAGACAGTTATCTTTCCTTCCATGTGGTTTCCGAACTCATAGATCAGCGGCTCTTTCCCTGTTTCTGGGAAAAGGTAAAGGCGCATACTTGCGGGATGAGCCTCGGGAGCATATTTCCAATTGAATATCACTTGCATTTCTGTTGTGTGAGCATGAGCGAAACACAGTTCTTTGTGCTCGCACGTCGTGACTAGGAATATTATGGTGATAAAGGTAAGAATGTGCGTGATTTTCATCGTTTTCCTCCTTTCTTTGCATTATAGTTTCCATTGCCAAGCAACCATACCAGCGACATTTCCGCTTTCGTCGGACCAAACCAACGGCGTTGTTTGGTTGCCTGCCATACATAGTGATTATCCGTAGGCAAATATTCGTAATACGCTCCTCCCCAATAACCCACACCGATCACGAAATCGAGGTTCAGCCGTCGCGTTATGGGTAATGAGTAGCCATATTCCAGTCCAGCACTGTAATTCATTTTCTCCCAAAGCGTACCGCCCGGTTTCCCGCCCATGTAGCCGTGTCCTCCGGTTTCGAAGTCATAGGTAAATACTTGTCCGTAGATGCCGATATGGTGCCCGTTCAACGGACTACCTTCGGTTGTCCGGTTGAAGTATTTCCGTATAGCCAGTTCGCCACCGTAGATACGCCAGTAGTAGTGACGACTGTTGCGGTTCCACCATGCGTACATCCAGTTTCCGCCCACAGAGAAGCCTTTGGCCACATAAAATTCTACACCGATATTTGGTACAAGAAGGGCATCGTAAAGCAAATTAGTTTTAACAGCCATGTAGAATGGAGAGCACACTTGTGGCTCCGTCTCTAAAACGATGGTACTGTCTTTTTCCGTTGCGTAGGAGGGAGGAGTGGTACATTCTGCCGTTACGATTTCCGTATCACCCTCGTCTTTGATTTCCTCTTGTGGCGTTTCGCAAACATATTCCACTTCTATCAGCGAGTGTCGCAGTTCGGGGAAGAAATGTTGTTCCATGTAGCGCCAGCAGTTTCCTTGCCGGAGAGTCATCAGTTGCTTTTTCCTGCCGTCAACTACGATGCCGTTTTTCACCACCCATTCGGGCGTATGATACAGAATCTGTAACACCTCTTCTTTATAAGGCATGTCAGAACACTCTACTTTGGCTTGCAGAGTTGCCCAGTCGATGCCTCTGTGAGTTTTCGTAACCACAGCCGATTGTTCGGCAGGCAGTCGTAAACCGAGGTAATCGCTGATAGCATTGGTTCTTTTTTTCGATAAAACTTTATTAAATGAGGTATTCCCTTCGGGAGAAGCACCAGATGTGATGTGTAATCGGTTTAAGCGATATGTGCTGTCGGCTGACAGTGTGTAAAGAAACTCCAATAGCTTGCCCATACGATTCCGGTTATCCTGATATGTGGAATCGAACCGGGATATTCCCTGTCGGTAATAAATTTCTACGGTCAGTGTGTCGGTAGGCTGAGTATCATTTGCCCACGAAACAAGACTCCCGGCGGACAGTATGTACAACAATATTCTTCTTTTTAATTTTGTCATAGAAATGAATTAACTGTCATTCTGTTTTTGGATGCAAAATTAGGTATAATATTCGATGTGTTCTCTTTTGTACAATGTACATCTGTGTTTGTGTAATCTGTTGATTTATAGGAGTAAATTGGTTTTTGCTAATGTACAATATGGAACGAATATAATTGAAACGGGCGGCTCCTTATTTCTATTCGGAAAACTGGGTAACGGATGCGGTAGTTTTCGATAACTTATCTCATAGCGTATCCTGGTTCTTGCAGATGCGTTTTTGGAGTATAAAAACCGCCTGCAAATACGAGAATTACGGCGGCTTTAGGGATAAAATGAGTCGTTGGTATCTTCAAATAATCGTCCGTCTCCGTAACGGGTAAAAGACAAGACTATAAATGAAATAGATATTTCATGGAAGGCAATGGCAGAGCCATCAAAAAGAACGATTGGAATATTTAGAGGACCTCATATCTGTCGGGTACAAGGTCTTTAATTATGAATTGTTAAAATGAGAGCAAATCACAACGAAACATGTGCTGTTATGGCAACAGGAGTGTTGTTTCCAATGTTTCAAAAGTTCTGTTCTCTATAATAGAAAAATTCTGCATACATAATTGATATTCTCATTACTTATGTATGCAGAATCTTATGCCCACATCTAAACTATTAAACGTATTTGTGGTATTACAGAGACGCACTGTATCTGATCAATACATATCCGCCTACTACCTGCATTGCCATTCCCGGCAGGCCGATGCGGAAATCCTGTACAGCTTGGAAGAAACTGCCAACCATGGCCCATTCGCCTAAAGTACCTGCTATCTGATAGAACAGTACAACAGCCAATAAGATAGGGAGGGAAATGCGGTTGAAACGGTGTGCTGCCCAACCGGCGGCTATTGCCAGCAATACGGACTTCAGCAAGATGGCGGGGAGTACTGCCGGAAGCGGCATTCCGAACAATAATGAATTGGCTATCGGGGAAAGAACCGCAGTCAGCAATCCCACTTTCCAGCCGAATTTATATGCGCCGATTAAGGTGAAGAAATAAATGGGCAACCATGTTATGCCGCCTTGCGGTATAAGGTGGAAAAGTTGGGGTAATGCCATATTGCCTGCAATGAACAATGCGGCTATCAAGTAAGTTTTTACATTGCTGTAATCCAGCGAATAGAGTTTTACAGTTTTTGTTTCCATATTCTTATAGTTTAAAGAGTAATCATTTAGTTTAAAGAATAACCATTTTTTATGTTTACAAAGTTATAACTATTATTTCAAACAGATACGGTTTTGGCAACAGTAATGTCCGAATTAGTCAGAAGTTGATATTCACTCCGCCCATAAAAGTCGCTTTGGGCATCGGAAAACCGGCATTTATTTCGTAGCGCTGTGCTAACAGGTTTTCACCTCTTACGAAAATATCGGCATACCGGCATAAACGGTAATTGGCACGCAGGTTCCAGAGAACAAAACTTTCTTTTCTCTCTTTGCCTTTGTTCACGTTGGTGTATAGATCCTTTATATATTGCAGACCCGTCGAAACCCTCCAACGCCCTTGTGTGAAATCAGCCCCTGCATAGAGTTTATGACCGGGAGCGGCCACCACCGGATTCTCCATGTGCAGCCAGCTGTAATTGGCGTTTATCTGCCAGCAAGAAGTGATGCGGTAGCTGATATTGCTTTCAACGCCCCAGTTCTCTATTTCACCCGTATTTATGTTTTTGGGTTTACCGTCGGTGGGAACGGTCATAATCATGTTGTCTCCGTCAATATAATAGAGATTTATGCCATAAAATAAAGCGCCGTCCAATGCCCGCTGTGAGAATGACAATTCGTAATTCATCAGGCTTTCCGCCCTTAAATCCGGGTTTTGCGGCGGGAACATATACATCTCGCGAATGGTGGGGTTGCGGAACCCCTTGCTCACCATTGCTTTCATCTCCATCTGTTCGGGCAGGTGGAATGAGAGTCCTCCTTGCGGTATCCATTCCGTACCCACATGTGAGTGGTGGTCCACGCGGATACCTGCATTGAGAGACAACCAGTCGCCGAGATCCTGACGAAAGTCAACGTATCCGGCAAACTCATCCATTTGTTTGTCTACTCCCGGAATATGTTCGCCGGTAGCCACCATTTTGTTCCATGACTTGCCGCCGAAATGTTGATAGTCGAAACCTACGGTGAGGCGGTTGCCGGCGAAGAGCGTTGCGCTTTGATACCATGACACGCCCAGCATCCTGTCTTTAGAGTTGAAGTGGGATTCCTGCGGTGTTCCGCCGGGATGATAGCCGTCATTGATTTTATGGCGTCCCCAGTTGTAGAAGAAGCTCAGGGCGCCGGAACTCTTTTCATAATGGTTTTCGAGGGCGAATGAAGCCATGCCGCGTGTGATGCGGGAGTCGTTATCTATATATGGATTATCGGTTTCGCCCGGATTGGATGCCTTGAACCGGGTGATGTTTACGTCACCCCACACTTTCCATGCGGCATTGAAATCATATCCCAGTTTGGCATAACCGCCGTACTGCTCGAATTCCATGTTCTCCCGATGCCCGTCGGTGCGGTTGTACGAGCCGGTAACGATACTGTTGAAACGCCCTTTTCTGATGCGGTTGGAGAGTTCCGTCTGCAATGTGTTGTACGAGCCGTAACCGATTTGCGCATTGGTCTTTATGCCGTCTTCCTGCATCTTACGGGTCACGATATTGATGACGCCTCCCATTGCATTGGAGCCGTACAGCACTGAAGCCGGGCCGCGAAGAACTTCCACCCGGTCGGTCAGCATCGTCTGGTAGGCATCGGCAATGGGGTGTCCCATTAGTCCCATATATTGAGGATGTCCGTCAATCAGTACCAGCAGACCAGCCGTAGGGCTTCCGCCGATGCCGCGCAGACTCATTCCGCCTGCTGCTCCGGTAGAGACGCCATACCCCATGATGCCGCGGCTTGTGGTGAACAGGCCGGGCACTTGTTCTGTCAGTACGGGCAGGACAGAGGGCTGGAAGCTCTGTTCCAGCACCTTGCGGTTGACTACGGAGATGGTCATCGGCAGATGTCGTACGTCCGTTTCGTTTCTTGTTCCCGTCACTACTACTTCATCTATGGTCAGGCTTCGGGCAACGCGCGTGCTGTCTTTGGCCGTTTGCGCCAATCCTGTCATAGCCCAAATGCCGGATACCGAAAGGAGTAATATTGCTTTTTTTCTCATCTGTACTACAACGTCTCCTGTTTCAGTTTTTCCACAAAGCTGTCTATTTCCCGTAGTTTCTTGGGAATATTGATGCTTTGCGGGCAGTGCGGGGTGCATTGGTCGCATCCGGTGCAATGGCTGGCCTGACGAAGTTTCGGTACGCTGCGGTCATAGCCGATGAGGAAGGCCCGGCGGGCTTCGCGGTAGTGCTCGTCCTGACTGCTTTTGGGGACATTGCCCTCATTGACGCATCGGTTGTAGTGCAGCAGAATGGCCGGGATGTCCAGTCCGTAGGGGCAAGGCATGCAATATTTGCAGTCGTTGCATGGAATGGTGGGGTAGGCGAGCATCATCTGCGCCGTATCTTCCAGCAGAGCCATTTCGGCTTCCGTACAAGGATCGAGAGGGGAGAAAGTGCGGAGGTTGTCCTGCAAATGCTCCATATACGTCATGCCGCTCAGCACTGTCAGCACATTGGGGAACGTTCCGGCAAAGCGGAAAGCCCAGGAAGCCGTACTGCTTTGCGGGCGGTGCTGTTTCAAACGTGCCACCAAGTGGTCGTTCAATTTGGAAAGACGTCCGCCCAATAGTGGTTCCATGATGATAGCGGGTATGCCGCGCTTTACGAGTTCTCCATACAGATATTCGGCGTTGACGTTGTTGCCCGAAGCATGTTTCCAGTCTGCATAGTTGAGCTGTATCTGTACGAAATCCCAGTGTATCCGGTCGTGCATGGCCAATATTTCGTCGAAGACATCCACCGTTCCATGAAATGAGAATCCCAGATTGCGGATACGCCCGGCTTTACGCTCTTCCATTAGAAAATCAATCATGCCGTTGTCGATGTATCGCGCCCGGAAAGTCTTGATACCGCCATTGCCGACGGAGTGCAGCAGATAATAATCGATGTAGTCCACCTGCAAATCCTCGAATGATTTCCGATACATGGCGATTGAGTTTTCGCGGGTGTAGTTGGAGAAGTTTGACAGTTTGGTGGCTATCAGGAATTTCTCACGCGGATGGCGTTTCAGTGCTATGCCGGTTGATTTCTCCGACCAGCCCTGCACATATACGGGCGACGTATCGAAATAATTTACGCCATGGGCAATGGCATAGTCAACCAGTTCGTTGACGGTTTCCTGATCCACTTCATCGCCGTTTCCGTCTGTCCGTTTCCGGGTGGGCCAGCGCATGCAGCCGTAACCCAGTATGGATACGCGGTCGCCTGTTGTAGGGTTGGTGCGGTAGACCATTTTGTCGGTAGGTATCTCGCCTGATGCGGCCGATTCACTGTCCGAACTGTTCTTTTGGCCGGAGCAACCGTACAATGCAGTTGCCGAAGCGAGTGTTCCTGCGCCGGCGAGTTTGAAGAAATCCCGGCGGTTTATTTTATTGTTGTTATTGTTCTTGTTCTTGTTCTTTTCCATAATTGATTATCATTGTTTATCACCCTATCATTTTATTACATCCTACACTGTCCTGTGCATGATATGCCCTTCCACATAGATAGCGCTGAACGGGCGTGACGGACAAAGATTCTCACATGCTCCGCAGCCGATGCAGCGCTCGGTGTTGACAACCGGTATTTTTCTGGATTCCGGGTTTTCGGGGTCTGAAGCTACCATTTGTATTGCGCCAGCCGGACAATGACGGGCGCAGTTGCCACATTCTACATCGTCGGTGATGCAGATGCAATTTTCCTTTATCCATACGGCGTGCCCTATCTGAATGGCCGATTTATCGGCTTTCGTTATGGGGCGGATGGCGCCTGCCGGACATACTTCCGCACACTTGGTGCACTCGGGCCGGCAATAGCCGCGTTCGTAGGACATTTCCGGTTGCATCAGTCGCGTGAGGTCGGAGGAAGGACGCAGCACTTGGTTGGGACATACCGATACGCAGAGTTGGCAGGCCGTACAGTGTTGCGCAAAGTTGCGGGCGCTCATTGAGCCCGGAGGAGTGATGGCAGTGGCGCGTTCAGGTATTTTCTTTTCCTCGATGGCTGCCAATCCGCCGTCCACTTTTTTCTCTTGCGCCTTTAGGGCGGTTGTTGTGGCCAATATTGCCGTTGCGGAGAGAAAAGCGCGCCGGGAATCGTCGACCGGTTGGGCGGAAGCGGTTTCTTCTCCGGCAGATGTCCGGTGTGTGTGTGACTTATGGCGGCGGGTATAGGTGATAGCTCCCTGTTTGCATTTATCCAGACAGTCCATGCACGCTACGCAGCGGCTGTAATCTATTTCGTGGGCTTTGGAGTTGATGCAGGATGCCTTGCAGTTGCGGGCGCAAAGTCCGCAACCGTTGCACTTCGTGGTGTCTATGACGGGTTTGAAGAGGGAGTATTTGGACAGGAAACCGAGCACCGTACCCACCGGGCAAATCGTGTTGCAGTAGGTGCGCCCGCCTCTCCATGCCAAGATGAACAGTACGATAATAGTAATTGCGGCTATGATGAAGGTGGACAGGCTTTTCATCCACACCTCCGTTTCGTAGAAGGCATAGCTGTCTGCCCGCTCCGCCAGGTATGCCAGCAGGTTGTTACCCCATTGATAGACAGGAGCAAAAAGGTTGGAAGCGATACGCCCGTAGGAGCTGTATGGCTCAAGTAGCGAAGCGACGGCATGGAAACGTACGCCTGCAACGAGGGTAACGAAAAACAATGCCAACATTCCATAGCGCAGCCATTTTCGTGCGGGGGAATAGCGGAAACGGTTTTTCTTCCGTTTGCCGGCAAACCGGGAAATGACATCCTGAAATACACCGAGAGGACAGATTACGGAGCAATAGACGCGTCCGAACAGTAAGGTCAATACAACAAGCAGCAGTACTACACCTACGTTTAGTGCGAGTAGTGCGGGGAGGAATTGTATCTTTGCCATCCATCCCATATATCCATGCAGTGTTCCGCTAAAGTCGAGGAACAGAAGTGTGATGAGCGCAAAGAATACAATTGCAAGTGTCAGTCTGATAGTACGTAACATAAGCATAATAGTTTTATCGTTACAAAAATACGGAGTTTATGGTAAGTTTTTGTATATGGATTACGTTTGTTTTTACCGATTTTACAGGAAAAACTTGTTGGCAACTCTGTTTTTGTTTTTTTTAAGAATTATGGGTGGTATGACAGTTTCGTCCTCACTGCCCAATTCGTTTCAACGGGCGGCAAAGAACAGTCTTTTCTTGGGAAGTAATACTCGGGCTGAGGCGAGGGGCAGCTTCGGGGTTGGGGAATGAGACTTCCTGCTTATAACATGGATGATGCATCGAACGACAGCGGCAACAATGCGCCTACACTGCCCAATTCATAGATGCCTGTTTTCCCGAACAGCAGTACACGCATGGGGCGTTTGAAGCGTTTTTCCGTTTCGAGCATCACCTGCCGGCAGGCCCCGCATGGCGGAATAGGCTCTTCCAGAAATTCTCCGCACTCGTTGCGGGCGGCTATGGCAAGAGTCTCTACGGCTTGGCCGGGGTACTGGGAGTTGGCATAAAACAAGGTGGTGCGTTCCGCGCAAAGTCCCGACGGATAGGCTGCATTCTCCTGATTGGTTCCTGTAACGATTGTATTGTCGGACAGGCGTGCCGCTGCCCCTACCGAGAAGTGCGAATAGGGAGCATAGCTGCGGTGGGTGGCTTGGCAGGCGGCGTCTATCAGCTCGCGGTCGGCAGCGCTCAATTCTTCATATTCGTATATCTTGATTGCAATTTGTATGTTCAGGGCCTTCATAGAGTAATAGTTTATTGTAATTAATGTTACAAAGATAGGAAAGAGATTGGTTTTTTCAATTCTTTTGCAGACTTTTGTGTCAAAATCAACATTTTAAGCATGAAACCTATTTTCAGACTGACTGCTATCGTAGCACTTCTCCTCATTTCCGTAGCTGTGCAGGCGCAGCGCAGGAACTCTCGTTACAATGAATACATCAAACAATATGCCCCCCTTGCCGTAGAGCAGATGAGGGAACACCGGATACCGGCCAGCATTACACTGGCGCAGGGGTTGCTGGAAAGTGGTGCCGGACAAAGCACGCTGGCGCGTAAAAGCAACAACCATTTCGGCATAAAATGTGGCAGTAACTGGCGCGGGCGCAGCGTGAGGCATGATGATGATGCACGCAACGAGTGCTTCCGCGCTTATCGCAATCCGAAAGACTCTTATGAAGACCATTCGCTTTTCCTGAAACGCGGTGCACGCTATGCTTTCTTGTTCAAACTGAAAATCACCGATTACAGAGGGTGGGCGCGCGGCCTGAAAAAAGCGGGATATGCCACAGATCCTTCCTATGCCAACCGCCTGATAACCATTATCGAGGATTATGACTTATATAAGTATGACACGCGCGGCCTGAGCAACCGGGAAGCCCGCAATCTGGAGAAGGAGTTGAAGAAGAAGCCCTGGCTTGCCAATCCGCATCAGGTGTATATTGCCAATGACATTGCCTATGTTGTGGCTCGTGACGGAGACACTTTCCAGTTCTTGGGCAAGGAGTTCGACATCAGCTGGCGGAAACTGGTGAAATATAATGACCTGCATAAAGACTATACTTTGGAGGCCGGCGACATTATCTATCTGAAAGGAAAACGCAAGAAAGCCGCCAAGCCCTACACCGTTTATATCGTGAGAGACGGAGACTCCATGCACTCCATTTCGCAGAAGTACGGCATCCGCCTGAAGAACCTGTATAAGATGAATCGGAAAGATGCGGAATATGTGCCGGAAGTGGGAGACAGATTGCGCTTGAGATAACAGGACGGCGGGCGGAATGAAAACCGTAACTTGCTGACTGGCTGAATGGTTGATGTCCCACCCTGTTTTGTCGTAGTGGGACATTCATTCAGTCGTATAGGGAGGTACGTTCAGTCGTATTGGGAGGTGCCTTCAGTCGTATTGGGAAATACCGTCAGCAGTAGGGGGAATAAACCTGTGCCGGATGAGGCTTCCGTCTCACTTGAAATCAGGCATCCACACACGAAAAAAGTCAGGGATTTATCCGAAAATGTACAGAGTGTCCGAAAACGGACACTCTTCTTTTTTGCCTTCATGCTTGTTTTCAGTGGTTTACGCTTTTGGCACGAATTTCGCAAGTATCAGGGCGGGAAGCGTTGGCTGTCCGTTTCTGCAACAGAACGGGGCGGAGGTGCGACAGCCGGCGAAGACATCAACCGATAAACAAAAAACAAAAGATATGGATAGAGAAATTCCGAAAGAAGTTCGTAACAAAGAACGTAATAAGAAAATCATTCGTTATGGCGGTATGGGTGCTGCGGGCATCGTTGTCGTCAGCCTGCTCATTTCGCTGATGCGTGCCGGAGTGAAAGAGAAAGACCTCGTGTTCTCACAGGTGAGCCGGGGCACGATCGAGGTCAGCGTGAGCGCTTCGGGAAAGGTGGTCCCGGCTTTCGAGGAGATCATCAATTCGCCCATCAGTACCCGCATCCTGGAAGTATATAAGAAAGGTGGAGACAGTGTGGACATAGGCACGCCCATCCTGAAGCTGGACTTGCAGAGCGCCGAGACCGACTACAAGCAGAAACTGGACGAGGAACAGATGCGCAGCTACAAACTGAAACAGCTCAAGCTGGAGAACATGACCAAGCTGAATGACTTGCAGATGAAAGTGAAGGTTGCTGCCATGCAACTGAATCGCAAGAAAGTGGAGTTGCGCAATGAGCAATATCTCGACAGTCTCGGGTCCGGCACCACCGACAAGGTACGTCAGGCGGAGCTGAGCTATAATGTGGCGGAGCTGGAATACGAACAACTGAAACAGCAGTATGCCAATGAGAAAGAAGTGCTGAATGCGGAATATCAGGTTCAGGAGTTGGATTTCAGTATTTTCAAGAAAACGCTGGCCGAAACGAAGCGTACATTGGACGATGCGCAGATCCGTTCGCCCCGGAAGGCTATTCTCACCTATATCAACAATCAGATCGGTGCGCAGGTGGCAGAGGGCTCGCAGATTGCCGTCATCTCCGATTTGAGCCATTTCAAGGTGGAGGGCGAGATAGCCGATACGTATGGCGATCGCGTATCGGCCGGCGGCAAGGCCGTTGTAAAGATTGGCAATGAAAAGCTGGAGGGATCGGTAAGCAGTGTCACTCCGCTGTCCAAAAACGGCGTTATCTCCTTTACCGTACAACTGAATGAGGATAACAACCGCCGCCTCCGTTCGGGCTTGAAGACAGATGTCTATGTGATGAACGCAGTGAAGGAGGATGTGATGCGCATAGCCAATGCCTCTTACTATGTGGGACGCGGGGAATATGAACTGTTTGTCCGCAATTCCGACAAGGAGATTGTGAAGCGTAAAGTGCAGTTGGGCGACTCGAACTTTGAATTTGTAGAAGTGGTAGGCGGTTTGCAACCGGGCGATGAAGTGGTGGTGAGCGACATGAGCCAGTACAAGAACAAGAATAAACTGAAACTGAAATGATATGGATTTTCCGATCCCCTTTCTTACTGAATAAAAACTGAGTAATAACAATTAAATACTTACTATTATGATTAAGTTGACCGGAATCAATAAGATTTATCGTACTAACGAAATTGAAACCGTAGCATTGGAGAATGTAAACCTCGAAGTGAACAAAGGAGAATTTTTGAGTATTATGGGCCCTTCAGGTTGCGGCAAATCTACTTTACTGAACATTATGGGCCTGCTGGATGCGCCTACCAGCGGTACGATTGAGATAGCCGGCACTAAGGTGGACGGCATGAAAGACAAAGAACTGGCAGCTTTCCGTAACCGGAAGCTGGGATTCGTGTTCCAGTCTTTCCATTTGATTAACTCATTGAATGTACTGGACAATGTGGAGTTGCCCTTGCTGTATAGAAAGGTTTCGGCCAAGGAACGCCGCCGTCTGGCAGAGGAGGTGTTGCAGAAGGTGGGGCTGAGCCACCGTATGCGCCACATGCCGACACAGCTCTCCGGCGGTCAGTGCCAGCGTGTTGCCATTGCACGCGCCATCGTCGGTAATCCGGAGATAATACTCGCCGATGAGCCCACCGGTAACCTGGATTCCAAAATGGGTGCGGAAGTGATGGAACTGCTCCATCAGTTGAATAAAGAAGACGGACGCACCATCGTGATGGTGACCCATAACGAAGAACAAGCCAAACAAACCAGCCGCACCGTACGCTTCTTCGACGGCCGTCAGGTAGAATAACTCCCGTAATTCATAAATTCATAATTCATAATTAAAATGCAGACCATTCGTCAAGCCTTTATACTCTTACGGCAGAACCCTCTACTGAGCACCATATTCATATTGGGTACGGCATTTGCCATCACCATGATTATGGCGATTGTGATTACTTGGCAGATGAAATATGCCGATATTGAGCCGGAAGTGAACCGCAGCCGCTCTCTCTATATAAGCAAGATGCATTTGCAGGGTAAGGAAAACAAAGGCTGGAATAATTATACAGCCTGTTCGCCGGCTTTCATGAAGGACTGTGTGCAGCCATTGCCCGAAGTAGAGGCCTGTACGGCATTTGTTCCGGCATCGGTCGCCCTGGTTTCTATGCCCGACGGCACCAATGCGGTGAAAGTGGATGCCATGGAAACCGACCCGGGATTCTGGAAAGTGTTTCGGATGCAGTTTGTTGCAGGACGGGGATTTGATGATTCCGACCGGGGTGGCGATGTGTCCGCCATTGTCGTGGTTGCTTCTGTGGCGCGGGAACTGTTCGGCACGACGGATGCAGTGGGCAAGACGGTGCTGCTGAACCGTAACGAAGCGCGTATTTGCGGGGTGGTAAAGGATGTTTCGGTCATTGCGAAGGATGCTTATGCGCAAGTGTGGCGCATGTATCCTGCCAGTTTGCAGGATGTCACTTCCGTCCGGAGTTATGCCCAATCGCATACGGTGGTGGCGCTGGCACGTTCTTCCGGGGATATTCCGGCCATCAGGCAAGGAATAGCAAAACGGGTGAAAGACATCAATGCCGTACAGACTGAAATGCTGATGGACATCATGGAGCAGCCCGATGAAATAGTGGCGCATGTCAATCATGTGTGGGCCAACATAGGACCGGATTTGCGGATGTTGTACATACAGTACCTTCTGGCATTGCTCATTGTTCTTTTAGTACCGTCGCTCAATCTGTGCGGCCTGAGCAACAGTCGTATGCAGCAACGCATCAGCGAGCTGGGCGTACGTAAGGCATTCGGAGCGACGCGCGGCGTATTGATAAGGCAGATATTGAATGAAAACCTCGTACTGACCCTGATTGGTGGAGCAGTGGGGCTGGTGTTCAGCTATCTGGCAGTGTATGGCATGCGTACGTGGCTGTTCACCAATAATCAGAACATCGGTACTTCCGGCGATTTCGACTTGAGCATGTCGGTACTGTTCAGCCCTACGGTGTTTTGTCTGGCATTTCTTTTCTGTCTGGTCATCAACCTGCTGAGCGCAGGCTTGCCTACGTGGCTTGCCGCACGACACACGATTGTGGATTCTTTGAACGATAAATAAAGCGAAATTGATTATGAAATTCATAGTACATAACTTACGTATGATTCGGGCGCGTCTCCGTAGTAACGGATGGGTGCTTGCAGAACTGTTTCTGGTGTTTATCGTGATGTGGTTTCTTTGCGATTCGCTGGGATGCCTGAAGTATACGTTCTATCGCCCGTTGGGGTACAACATAGACCATGTGTACCAGCTTTCAATGATTACGGGCGGTGAAAGCCGGGACAGCAGCATGACCAATGCGGATAAATATCTGAGCATCCTGCAGAAGCTCGAAAGGGAGCCGGCGGTTGAAGTGGCCGCCCTGTCGTATTGGAGTCTGCCGATGAGCGGCAATAATTCTTATAACTCGCTGGCTGTGCAGGATACCATCGGATGCGAACTGCGTATAATAAACGCTACCGGGGGATATACGCGAGTATTCCGCATGAAGGAAGATGCCAAACGTTCGTTTGCGGCAATGCCTGTGGGTAGTGATGTCACGTCCGGCAATTATGTGATGCTGAGCGAGGGTGCGGCCGACTATTATAAGGAAAGAGTACCCGGCTTCTCTTTGGATACTCCTTTGAACTGGTACGGAGATTCCACGAATGTGGTAACGCAGTGCGGTATGATCGGCAGTTTCCGTTCTTATCGCTATGGGGCGGATGCAAAGTGGGTTTTCCGGAGAATTGACGAGAATGTGATACGGACCGAATTGCGGGATTATGGAGCGCAGATTGTTTTTCGCGTGAAGGAAAACATGGACTCTCCCGATTACCGGAGCAAGTTCCTGAAAGAGATAGCACCGCATCTGGACACCGACAATATGTTCATAGCCGACGTCGTTCCTTATACGGAGCAGCAATATCAGTTTGAGGTGATGAAAGGCGATGTGGACAAGGTGAATACGCAAACGGTTGTGGTGCTGTTCCTGTTGGTGAATGTGTTTCTGGGGCTGATAGGTACTTTTTGGTTCCGTACCCGTCGCCGCCGCAATGAAATAGCTTTGCGGCTTGCCATGGGCAGCACGAAGAAACAGATATTCTGCCTGCTCATGGGAGAGGGATTGCTGTTGCTGACTCTTGTTGCGCTGCCCGCCATGCTTGTCTGCTATAATGTGGGCGTTGCCGAATTTATAATGGGACATACGGAACTGATTACCACCTGGCCGGTGGAATGGAGCTTCCTGCGTTTCCTGCTGGGTTCGTTGGGTGCATGGCTGCTGATAGCGCTGATGGTGGTGACTGGAATATGGTTTCCGGCACGACAGGCCATTGACATACAGCCGGCAGAGGCGTTGCATGAAGAATAGAATGTAAAACAAAATAAAAAAATAAGAAATATGAGAACTGATGTAGCAGGTGTTATCATTGCATTGGTATTGGCCTTTGCAGGTATGCTGAGTGTTTGTGCACAAGATGCAAAAGAAAGTGAAGTGCGTAAAGTGGATGCTTTCTCGTCAATTGAGATAACCTCTGTGGGGACAATTCATTTTACACAGAGTGACACTTATTCTTTCAGGATTGAAGGCAGGGAGAAGTACGTGAAGAATACGGAAACCACAGTGAAGGACGGCCGTTTGCTGATAGGCTTCAAGGACAAGAAAAACAAGAGTAGGAGAAATCAGAAAGACGGCGTGACTATCTGGATTTCGGCTCCCGACTTGAAGGAGGTGGAGTTTACCGGTGTAGGGGAATTCAATTGTGAGAAGCCCTTGAAACTCGATGAAGTGTCATTTGAGGTAAAAGGTGTGGGTGAAGTGAATGTTGCCGATTTGACGTGTAACGTGTTGAAAGTTGCTTTGCGCGGAGTAGGTAGCGCCGATATTCATGTAGTCTGCGATTATTTGTCTGCCCAAATGGGTGGTGTGGGCAGCGTCACTTTGAGCGGAAGCGCCGGACGCGCTGATATTTCCAAAGGAGGCATAGGAGGCGTAAATACAGATAATTTAAAAATAGGCCGTTGAGATGATAAAGCAATATTTCATACAAGCATGGGCGCAACTTCGCCAGCAACCGCTGATTAGTGCGGTCAGTATAGCCGGTACTGCGCTTGCCATCTTCCTCATTATGCTGGTGGTGATGATGCAGCAGGTAAAGGTTGTCCCTTTTGCACCCGAAAGTAACCGTGACCGCTTCCTGCACGTCAAGTGGATGAGTATCTCCAACTCAAACTGGGGAGACGGCACAAGTAACGGACCGATGAGCGCACAGACTGCCCGCGAATGTTTCCAGTCGTTGAAGACACCGGAAGCCGTTACTATTTATACTGTTTTTCCTATATCCACTCCTGTATCTCTGCCGGGCAGTCCGGCGATCAGTGTGGACTTGCGGCAAACGGACGACATCTTTTGGCGCGTATTTGACTTCTCCTTTATCGGTGGAAAGCCTTATGATAAAGCAACATTCGATGCAGGTCAACCGGTGGCTGTACTTACGGAGAGTGTGGTGCGCAGCCTTTTCGGCACGACGGATGCCGTGGGGCGCGAGTTTCTTCTCAACCATGCGCCTTACCGCGTTGCCGGTGTCGTGAAAGATGTGTCTACGCTGGCCGACTGCGCTTACGGACAGGTATGGGTCCCGTATACTTCTACGGGAATGGATAAGGAGGCTTGGAACGACCGGCACATGGGAATGATGAGTTGTACGATGTTGGCGCACAGCCGGGATGATTTTCCTGCTATCCGTCAGGAAGCGGAACGCCGTAAACTGGAATATAATACGCTCATCGGAAAGGACGGATGGGAACTGATTTACCGCAACCGCCCTTACGACCAGGAAAAAAATGCCATAGCTTTCGGCGCTAATATCGAGCCGGATGTGGATGCAGCCCGCCGCCAGCGGATTATGATCTTTGTTATTTTGCTGATAGTGCCTGCCATCAACCTTTCGAGCATGACGCAGAGCCGTTTGCGCCAGCGGGTGTCGGAGATCGGAGTACGTCGTGCTTTCGGAAGTACGCGTGCGGAACTGATGGGGCAGATTATAGCGGAGAATCTGGTGGTAACTTTATTGGCAGGTATCGTGGGCCTGCTGTTGAGTGTGGCTTTTGCATACATGGGCAACACTTTGCTTTTTGCACAGGAGTTCAGCCAGACTTTGAATCCGCCGGAAGTGGATGCGTCGATCCTGCTTCATGCTTCCACCTTTGCCTGGGCATTGCTCTTTTGTTTTGTCCTGAACCTGATGAGCAGCGGTTTCCCGGCATGGCGCGCTGCACGTATCGGAATAGTGAACGCATTGGGAGGGCGGTTGCACTAAACACTTATGACTAACAATTAATCACAGAAAAAAATGACTAAGAAACTTTTAGTACAGATAAAGAATGAATGGCGCAATAACCTGTGGCTGGCTTTGGAACTGTTGGTGGTGAGTGTTGTGATGTGGTTTGTGGTGGATTACCTCTATACAGGTGCGGCTACCTATCTGGAGCCGAGGGGGTTCGACATCAGCCATTGCTACCTCATCGAAATGGGAAAGCTTACCGAGAAGAGTCCCGACTATCTCTCTAGCCAGACCGATGAGCAGGAGGATGCCGATATTCTTGAGCTTGTGGACCGCCTGCGCCGCCGCCCTGAAATAGAGGCAGTAAGTCTTTCGCAAAACTCATATCCGTATAACGGCAGTAATTCTACGGATCAGGTGCGTTATGATACATTGGTGGCCGATAATTGGACTATCCGCCGTATGGTGACTCCCGATTTTGTACGTGTATTCCGCTATCAGGGCGCACGTGGTGAAACGCCCGAACAGCTTGCCGAGATGCTGGAAAGGGGGGAGTTCCTTGCTTCCAACAATCTTTACAGGAAGTACAACCGTCCGATGACAGAGCTGGTGGGCAAGCAGTTTCAGCTTTTCGGTGATACTACGCAAACTTTCCGGTTGGGGGCAGCTTTGAAAGATGTACGTTACAGTGATTTCCAGCAAGCCCGTAATTCTTACACCTTTCTTTATAAGCTCGGTTGGTATGATCCGGGACTGGAGCTGTGCCTTCGTGTCCGGGCCAATCAAGACCATGATTTCATCCGGCGCTTGAAGGAAGACAGTGAGAAGCAGTTCCGTATCGGTAACATCTTTATCTCCGAAATACGTTCTTTTAAAGATATCCGGCGTAACTACCAACAGGCATGGAGCAATGATTTGCGTAATTACGTTATGGGAATGGGATTCCTGTTGCTGAATATTTTCTTGGGACTGCTTGGCACTTTCTGGTTCCGTACCCAGCAGCGCCGTTCGGAGATTGCATTGCATAAAGCGCATGGAGCTTCGGATATAAACGTTTTTATCCGTTTGGTCAGTGAAGGATTGCTTTTGCTGCTGCTTGTCACACCGATAGCGTTCATTATCGACTACAATTTAGCAAATATGGAATTGAACTCATGGCGTAATGGTACAACCTTGGAATGGGGACGCTTGTTGCTCTGTGCTGCCATCAGCTTTGTCCTTATAGGATTGATGATTGCCATAGGTATCAGCATTCCGGCACGCAAAGCTATGAAAGTACAGCCCGCCGAAGCGCTGCATGATGAATGATTTTGAGGATATTAAACCGATATATTGAATATGATACGTCTTTATTTTCAACAAGCGCTGTATCATTTGCGTGAGAATCCTATCATAACGTGGGTTTCCGTATTGGGTACGGCATTGGCCATTTGCATGATTATGGTGCTTGTCATCACTTTTCAGGTGCGGCTCATAGATTGCGAACCCGAAGTGAACCGGAGCCGATCGTTATATGTGTCTGCCATGTCTGTCAAGAATAAGGGCGCGGGCGATAATGATTCGTCCAATGCCCGTATGTCAGTGCGTACAGGGCGAGAGTGCTTCAAGAACCTTACTACGGCTGAGGCGGTGACATTGATTTCCCTACCCGAAAAAGTGCGGGCTTCCTTACCGGCAGGCAACAAGGCCACTGTCGATATGGTTCAGACAGATGATACATTCTGGCATATTTTCCATTTCCGTTTTCTCAGCGGAAAGGCATTTACGAAGGCCGATAGTGACGCAGGAGTGCCATGCGCTGTGTTGAGCTCGACGGTGGCACGCCGCCTGTTCGGAACGACGGATGTAGCGGGAAAGACAGTGCTGCTGAATCATGTGGAATACCGTATATCCGGCGTAGTGGCAGATGTGTCTGTGCTTGCCACTTCTGCCTATGCACAGGTGTGGATACCTTATAATTCTACGGATATCTCCCGGCTGGCGTGGTGGGAAGATACTATGGGGCAGATGAGGGCAGTCATTCTTGCATATTCCGCAGCCGATTTTCCGGCTATCCGTAAGGAGGTGGAGCAGCTCCGGCGTAAGTACAACGATGGGTTGCGCGACTCGGAAGTGTTCTACCGGGGGCAACCCGATGAACAGTTTGCCAATCTTTATCGTAAGTGGAGTGAAGTACCCGATACTAAGGCTGTTGTTATGCGCTATACGCTTGTCATTGCCATTCTTCTGATAGTTCCTGCTATCAATCTGAGCAGCATGACGCTCTCCCGTATGCGCAAGCGTATGGCAGAGATAGGCGTGCGCAAGGCGTTCGGGGCCACAGGAGGGGAATTGCGGCACCAGATATTCTTTGAGAATCTGCTGCTGACATTGTTTGCCGGGATATTGGGACTTGCATTGAGCTATGCCGCGACTTTCCTGTTGAACGGTTTCCTTTTCAACAACAGTGCCAATGCTTATTTCAGTGGTGAGACCACTTTGACGCCGGGTATGCTGCTTTCGCCCTGGGCTTTTCTTGCAGCTTTCGGCTTCTGCCTACTGATGAATATTCTGTCGGCAGGCATACCGGCATGGCGGGCTTCGAGAATGAATATAACGGATGCGATCAATCAAAGGTAAATGAGGATCATGGGAACGATATTAAAACAAATAAGGAACGAGTGGAACAGTAACCTTTTTCTCTTTATGGAATTGCTGTTGGTTTTTGTCGTGTTGTGGTATATTGTGGACTGGACACTCGTCACCGCGCGTGTCTATCATGCTCCGATGGGATTTGATACAGAACATTGCTACAACATTGCTGTGGGTAAGCTGGGGGAGAATTCTCCTCTTTATAATCCGGAGTCTACTGTTGATGATGATATGGAAGACTTGCTCCGGCTTACGGACAGGTTGCGTCATTGCCCCGGCGTAGAGGCTGTTGCTCTTTCACAAAACTGCTTTCCCTATAATGAAGGCAGCAACAGCATTGAGTTGGGCATTGATTCTGTGCCTGTCAGTGCACGACTTCTTTGGGCGGATGCGGATTTCTTTCGTGTTTTCCGTTACTCTTTCACAGAGGAAGATGACTTTAATAAGGTAGAGGCTGCATTCCGGAACGATGAACTGGTGGTTTCTTCCAATCTTACCGAAGGACATCCTGAACTGGATGCGGGCAGTGCCGCGTCATTGCAGGGAAAGGAAGTATTGCTTTTGAACTATGGGCAAGATGTCCGCCGGCGCATCGGTGCCGTAGGGACACCTGTGCGTTGGTCGCATTTTCAAACTTCGGCGCAGTGGGGAGGAGCTTTTGCCGCCCTTCCTCTCGATGTGAAAAGATTGCGGAGCTTCGGTGATCCCCGTTATGTCACTGTCAGTTTGCGCGTTTCCGAGGATGCCGATAAGGGCTTTGCCGAAAAACTGATGGACGATGCCGATCGTCTTTATCAGGTAGGTAACCTTTATTTGCTGGATATTACACCATTCGTCCACTTACGTGAGATCTGCGAGTTGGAGGATATGAACGAATGGAAAACACAACTTTGTGTACTGGGATTCTTGTTGCTGAATATCTTTCTGGGCGTTATCGGAACATTCTGGTTCCGTACGCAACAGCGCCGTAAAGAGATTGCGTTGAGGCTGGCAATGGGAAGCCCTCGACGGGGCATCTTTTCCTACCTTATGTATGAAGGGATACTGTTATTGACGTTGGCGGTTATACCGGCGACCGTCATTGCTTTCAATATTGGTTATGCCGAACTGGTGGACGTAGGCAGGATGCCTTTCGATACCGGACGTTTTCTGTCGGCGCTTGTTGTGACATGGATGCTGATGGCATTAATGATTGTTGCCGGCATTTGGTACCCCGCATATGGAGCGATGAGGGTGCATCCGGCAAAAGCATTGCATGATGAGTAAAGTTTTTTTAAGAAAAAGGTGTAAATTCTCAATATAACCTTGTATATTTGTATGACTATAAAGTTCATGCAAACAAATCAAAAACGGGGAAAATGAGGAAACACCTTTTCTTAATATGCTCATTAGCTTTCTTATGCTTGACACTGGGGACGCTTTCGGCTGAGGAGAAGACCTATAAAATACTTTTCATTCAGTCATATACCAATAACACACCTTGGCATAATGAACTTATTGCCGGTTTACAAGAAGGTTTGAAGCAGGAGGGGGTAAAGGCCGATATCGTTACTGAATATTTGAATGCGGACTTTTGGGCTTTCGCTTCAGAGTGTGTCATTATGCGTCGTATATGCGAACGGGCCAGGTTGCGCAAAACAGACCTTATTGTGACTTCCGGCGATGAGGCTTTCTTTACCTTGACCCACTGTGGCGACTCTTTGCCATATCGGTTGCCGGTAGTTGTTTCGGGCATCAAATATCCTGATGAAAAAGTATTTGAAAAAATGCCGAATGTCTCCGGTTTCACCTCAAAAACGGATTTCACTATTCTACTGGAGGAGGCTATACGCATATTTCCCGGTCGTAAGGAGATTGTCTGTCTGTCCGATAGCAGCTTTTTGAGCCTCAAAGGGGTAAGGGCAGTGGAAGAAGCCTGGATACCTTTCAAGGAGAAGCACCCTGAATACAGTTTGAGGAAACTGAATGTACAGGCAAAATCTATTAACTCCATTATTACATCCATTTGTTATGATTATAACGCCTATAAGTATATTGTCATTGCCCCTAAATGGATTCCTTTTCTTTCTTTAAAGTTGAAAGCCCCTACATTTGCCAATCAAAATCTGGCAATGACGAACGGGGTCCTGTGCGTATATGATGTGGAACCGGCGACAGATACTTATGCCGCGGGCAGGCAGGCGGCAAGTATCTTGAAAGGAGATTTTTCTGTTTCATACGGAGTGAAGAATCTGGATGGCAAGCTGTTGTTCGATTATAAGCAGCTGGGCTTTTTTCATGTAGACGTGGAGAGCGTCGAAGAACAGGGAAGCATTTTGAATATTCCCTTAATGGACCGTTATAAGGTTTGGTTCATTCTTTTCTACTCGGTGACAGTGGGTGCGTTGGTGGTTCTTGTAGTCTGGCTTTACCGGAGCAACCGGCACGAATTACGTAAGCGCATACAGGCGCAGACCCGTTTGATGATACAGCAACGCTTGGTTGAACAACGGGATGAATTCGATAAAATGTTCTGTTCTATCCGCGACGGGTTGATAACGTATGATACGGAAATGCACATACATTTCGTCAATCGCGCTTTGGCGGAAATGCTGGGACTGTCTTCTGATACATACATGGCGCGTTCGTATGAAGGGCAGGTTGCCGGTTCTATTTTTCATATCTATATGAATGGTGAGAATATCTTGCCGACTCTTCTGGAACAGGTTGTCCGGGATAAGAAACCTGTCGTTATACCCGAAAAAGCTTTCATGCAGGAGAATGTGAAAGGCACTTATTTCCCGGTTTCGGGCGAGGTAGTGCCCATTTTTGCAAAAGACGAACTGACGGGTATGGCAATCGTTTGCCGTAATATATCAGAGGATGAGATGCAGAGACGTTTTTTCGGTATGGCTATCGAGGAGAGTTCCATTTACCCATGGCAGTATAATACCCGTCTGAAATGTTTCCATTTCCCCGTAGGGTTGTTGAAGCGTTTTAATTACAGCGACCATACGGGGGATATTTCGAGGGAGGAGCTGGACAGGGTTATTCATCCCGAAGATCTGCTTCGTATACGCAAGCATTTTGATAGCATTATATTGGGACGTGAACCTAATTCTCGTATGAGTTTTCGTTTGCAGAATACAGCCGGCGGGTATGAATGGTGGGAATTCCGCAGTACCGCATACGAGGGACTGACGGCAGACATCCCTTACATGGTGTTAGGCGTATGTCAAAGCATTCAAAGGTATAAAAACACCGAGGACGAACTTATTGCGGCCCGCGATAAGGCTTTGCAGGCTGACAAGCTGAAATCGGCGTTTCTTGCCAATATGAGCCATGAGATACGCACGCCGTTGAATGCGATAGTGGGCTTCTCTGATCTGCTGAAAGACTTGGAAGGTTTCTCGTCGGAGGAAGTGCAGCAGTTTGTGGAAACGATCAATATCAACTGTACATTGTTGCTGGCATTGATGAACGATATTCTGGATCTTTCACGTATAGAGTCGGGGACAATGGACTTCCGATTCTCCTCTTATAATCTTACATTTATCATGCAGCAGGTCTACGATTCCCAAAGGTTGAGCATGCCGCAAGGGGTGGAATTGCGCACCGATTTTCCGGAAGGTACAGGAAAATCCATGATTACGGATTCCGTACGTTTGAAGCAGGTTGTGAATAATCTGATTAATAACGCCAAGAAGTTTACTACAAAGGGGTATATTCTTTTGGGGTATCGGGTAGAGGATTCCGGGCATACTGTCATTTTTGTGGAAGATACCGGATCCGGTATTTCCGATGAGAATCTGGGGCATATCTTCGAACGTTTTTATAAGGCGGACAACTTTACTCAAGGCGCCGGTTTGGGATTGAGCATTTGCCAGACTATTGTAGAACGTCTGAATGGCACTATAACAGTAACTTCAAAGCTGGGTAAAGGAACCCGCTTTGAAGTCAGAATAAGTGATAAAGCAATATAGGTGCAAACAGACCGGAAACTCATTCAATTCTCTTGCATCCGTTGGATTGCAAGAATTCATCAATCACCTGTTCATAGTTGCCATGCAACATGATGTGATGATTACCCAATGGGTTTCTGAGGAAATATTCCACCGGAGTATTCATCTTTATGCGCACCTGTGTGCGGCACATATTGATGTAGTTGGTGTTTTCGGTTAGCGTGCCTGTACTAAGGTAATATTCATCCAGATATTCTCCGCCGCATTTCACAATTGTCACATCTCCGGTGGGAAGTATCCCTTGTATGCCAATACCGCTTTCTGTCTCAAAATGGTTGCGGATGATGAACTGCTCAGTCTGTGCAATGCCGATTGTGCAATGTGCCAATATAAGTTCATTGGTGCGTGCGTTAATCATGGAAGGGTTGGCCATGAAAGCCGGTTTCCCGGTAAGTACTTTGGCTGCAAGCATGGTGAATACTGACTGTAAATCGCCTTCGCATCCGGCAATGATGCCTTCGTCATTCAAGAGGGAAAGTGCCAGGCAACCGGTAGTGCCCGTCTGTTCTATCAGGCGGAAACAGCTCAAAGTGAGGGCGCTCAAACGGTCTTCGTCTACTATTTTCCGGATAGCACGATACAGCCGCATGGCCTTTATCATATCTTCGGGTGACGCTTCCCGGCAGGCAAGCGCTTTTCCGGCAAGATGGGCACAGGCTTCACCCACTTCATCGTCGGTGATCTGGTTGTAATATTCGTAAATCCGGTCAAGGGAAACGTCTGTATATTCCACTCCCCAACGGCGTTTGGCAAGCAGATAGTCTACATTGCTGGCAATGAGCCAGCTTGACGGAGTGCCTATCACGCCGATGCGCATTCCAAAAAGGCTGCGTTGCGCCATGAAGTTGCTGTGTAATACAAAAATGCGTTTGATGATTTCGGGCAGTTCGCCATGAAGGATCTCGCTTTTCATCCCTCGTCCCCGTAGCCAAGAAGACACTTCGAGAGCGGCAGCCAGTGAATTCTGCATCCCGTCTGCCAGTATAATGGCAGGGCGGGGAAGTGATTCGAAATGCTGGATGACCAGTCGTTCTACTCCGCCGGTAGCGATGAACAGAATGCTGAAATCATTGGACGTCAGTTTGCTAATATCTTGATAGTCTACGAAATTGACAGTGAAATATTTTTCTAATTCAGTCAATATTATTTCATGGGAACTGCGAACAGATGCTTGTTTATGTAACAGTGATGCAAAAGTTATTAGGTTGATGACCATGGTGTTACTTACTATTTTTAATATTGGTTTATGATAAAACGGTTGTAGTTGTCTATTTGTTTATATTTCAAAGGTACAAGAATCTTTTTAAATAGCATAGTGTTTTTAATATAGATAAGGTTTTTAAAGTTTTTATGTCTTAGCTTCCCTTTAGTATCAAATAAATCACTACATTTGCGACTTAAATGATAAAATGATATAAAAGAACTCATGCCAACAATTTCTATTCGCGGAATGGAGATGCCCGCATCTCCTATCAGAAAGCTGGCTCCTTTGGCAGATGCAGCCAAACAAAGGGGCATCCATGTATTCCATCTCAATATTGGACAACCTGATTTGCCTACGCCGCAAGTCGCGATTGACGCTATTCGCAATATTGACCGTAAAGTCTTGGAATACAGTCCCAGCGCAGGCTATCGCAGTTATCGTGAGAAGTTGGTGGGATATTACGATAAATACAACATCAAGCTTACCGCCGATGATATCATCATCACTTCCGGCGGTTCGGAAGCAGTCTTGTTCTCTTTCATGGCATGCCTGAATCCGGGTGATGAGATAATTGTGCCGGAGCCGGCTTATGCCAATTATATGGCGTTTGCCATTTCTGCCGGAGCTAAGATACGTACGATTGCAACAACCATAGAAGAGGGTTTTTCACTGCCTAAGGTAGAAAAGTTCGAGGAACTTATTAACGACCGTACACGTGCCATCCTTATTTGTAATCCCAATAATCCTACCGGTTATCTTTACACTCGCCGCGAGATGAATCAGATACGTGACCTTGTGAAGAAGTACGACCTTTTCCTTTTCTCCGACGAGGTATATCGTGAGTTTATCTATACGGGATCTCCTTATATTTCTGCCTGCCACTTGGAAGGTATCGAGAATAATGTTGTCCTGATTGATTCTGTTTCCAAACGTTATTCGGAGTGTGGCATTCGTGTCGGTGCACTGATAACGAAGAACAAAGAAATACGCGATGCCGTTATGAAATTCTGTCAGGCGCGTTTAAGCCCTCCATTGATAGGGCAGATTGCCGCCGAAGCATCTTTGGATGCCGGGGAGGACTATTTGCGTGATACTTACGACGAGTATGTGGAACGCCGTAAATGTCTGATTGACGGTTTGAACCGTATTCCCGGCGTATACTCGCCCATTCCTATGGGTGCGTTTTATACCGTAGCCAAATTGCCGGTAGACGATTCGGACAAGTTTTGTGCATGGTGTCTCTCCGATTTCGAGTACGAAGGGCAGACTGTTTTCATGGCTCCGGCTTCCGGCTTCTATACAACTCCGGGGTCCGGCCGTAACGAAGTCCGCATAGCTTATGTATTGAAGAAAGAAGATTTGACACGCGCGTTATTTGTGCTCTCCAAAGCACTCGAAGCTTATCCGGGACGTACGGAATGAAACAGTGGGATACAGATTTCACGAATACATAATGTCCTCATAGTCTGTATCCTGAAAAATAAGGGTTTGTTTTATGGATTTATCTCGTTTCCTTGCTCTTCGTATTTATCGTAACAGTGATGCGGAGAAGAAAGTTTCCCGCCCTGCTGTGCTGATAGCAACTCTTGGTATTGCTATCGGGCTGGCTGTAATGATTATTGCAGTGTCGGTGATAATCGGGTTCAAGAGTGAGGTGCGTGATAAAATAATAGGTTTCGGTTCCCATATTCAGATTAGCAATTCGGATGCGGCACGCTCCTTTGAAACTCGCCCCATAGCTGTGACGGACAGCATGATTGCTGTCCTTACGGATAATCCTGAAGTGAAGCATGTACAGCGTTATTCCACCAAACCGGGTATGATAAAGACAGCTGATGCCTTTCAAGGGATGGTGCTGAAGGGCATAGGTCCTGAATATGCCACTTCTTTTTTTCGCCGTCATTTGGTGGAGGGGGAATTTCCGCAGTTCAGTGATTCTGCTTCTACTAATAGGGTTGTTATCTCGAAGGTGATCGCCGACAAAATGAAGTTGAAGCTCGGTGATAAGATAGATACCTATTATATACAAGATGATGTGCGTGCACGTCGTCTGACGGTGGTGGGCATTTATCAGACCAACTTTTCCGAATACGATAATTTGTTCCTGCTTACCGACTTGTGTATGGTGAACCGCCTGAACAAATGGCAGCCTGATCAGGTGAGTGGACTGGAACTGGAGTTGTATGATTACGACAAGCTGGAAGAAGCCACCTATCAGATTGCTGATGAGATAGGACAATCTCCTGACCCTTATGGCGCGGATTATTGCGTGTTGAATGTGGAACAACTCAATCCGCAAGTCTTTGCATGGCTCAGCATTTTGGATGTTAATATATGGGTTATTCTTATTCTGATGATCGGAGTTGCCGGTTTCACAATGGTCTCCGGGCTGCTGATTATCATTATTGAGCGTACATCCATGATTGGTGTTCTAAAATCTTTGGGTGCCAATAATTTCACTATCCGTAAATTGTTCCTTTGGTTGGCAGTGTTCCTTATAGGAAAAGGTATGTTGTGGGGGAATGTAATAGGCTTGGCTTTTTATTTCGTCCAGAAAGGCTTTGGAGTGTTTCGTCTTGATCCGGAGACTTATTATATGGACACCGTTCCCGTATCTCTCAATATCTGGATCTTCTTGTTGCTGAATGTCGGCACTCTATTGGCATCAGTCATAATGTTGTTGGGGCCGTCGTATCTTATTACACGAATTCATCCGGCCAATTCCATGCGTTATGAGTAAGCCGACATCGGTTTCATCTTCTGGGATGAGGTGCTACTTTCTCAGGAATCCGCTTTTCTTTCTGAACATGCAATAGAGTTTCCAATGGAGAGATTGCATAGGCTGAAGTATATCAAAGACAGGCAGCGTCCAATAGTATCTGCGTTGATCGTTCAATTCTTTTGCAGTCTTATTGATGATGACTGCTTGTAGGATGAAGCGGAGTACCCAGATGAGAAATGTGATGCCTGCTGCCAACCAGTGAAAATTCAGTACGCTTATCACGAGCAGAGCTATCCACACAGTGTAGAATGTCAGGCGGGTAGTCGTTTCCAACCCGGCCAGCCAGCGTTGTGCGCCATGATAGAGCCGGGCAGTAGATGCATAACCTATTTTTTCTTCCCGCCAGTCTTTGGCACCGGATACAGGCTGCATGCGTACAATGGCATCTGCGTCAGTTTCTACACGCGTATTTTCTGCAGTGGCTATATGGTTGACAAAGAGGTCGTCGTCACCTCGTTGAAGGTTGAGATGTGCGGAGAAGCCTTTCTCCCGGTAAAACAGTTCCTTGCGGTAAGCAAGATTTCGTCCGATACCCATATAGGGGCTTCCGGCGAGTGCGAAACCGAGATAACGCATGGAAGTGAAAAGGTTGTCGAACGCTATGCGCTTGTGCAGCCAACCTCTGCCGCGTTCGTAGCCGCTGTATCCCAGGACAACTTGTGTGCGTGAGGTGAAATTGCGTGCCAGCAGGCGTAGCCATTGGTTGCTTTGCGGTTGGCAGTTGGCTTCGGTAAAGACGAGCCAGTCATATTTGCTTGCTTTGATGCCGAGTGTTACGGCAAGTTTTTTCCGGCTGATATAGCGGGAGGAATCTGGAACAAAGCTGTGATAGAGGTGTGGATATTTCTCTTCCAACAGTGTGAGGTAGTCTTCGCTTTCGTCAGTGTCACCGTCATTGATGACGATAACTTCAAACTGTGGATAGTCTTGTTCTAAAACCGCGGTGAGGTTGCGACGCAAGTTCTCGGACTCTTCCCGGGCGCAGATGATGACCGATACGGGAGGTAATTCCTGGGAAAAGTGTACATTACTTCGCTTTACAGCACGATTATGTAAATGGATACGGTTGTACAGACAAAAGTAATAAAGGATTTGGATAACAAAAAGAACTCCCGTCGCTGCGAGTAATATCTTTTCTGTTGTATCGAATGTTAATGCTTCCATGTAATTTATGGTGAATTTTATAACGTGCAAAGTTACAAAATTCACCATAGATTGCATGGATTAATGCAGATTATTTATTTCCGGTACTGCCTTAAATTTTGTTTCGGGGAAATGCTTGGAAAGATACTTCTGTATGTATTGCATTGTATCATTTTGTATGGTTTTATCTTCCACCGTAGGGTAGAGATTATACAATACGGTATCGAGCGGAATTCCTCGATGTTTAATGGCTTCGAGACTTAACAGGGTATGGTTGATGCTACCCAGTTTGCCGGATGTTACGAAGATGAGGGGGTATTTTTTTTCTGCAATGTAGTCAATGGTGAGATATTCTTCTGTCAAAGGAACCATTAGACCACCGGCTCCCTCTATAAATACGGTATCGTAACGACGGGCCAGTTCTTGGGTGGAACGTTCTATTTTGTTAAAGTCGATAGGGCGGTTGTCAATATGTGCGGCAAGGTGGGGAGAACAGGGGTAAGAGAATATTTCGGGCATGGTGAGCCCTTCTTTATCTTCAGGCAGATAACCTGTTCCCATGATGCGCCGGTGCAGATCAATGTCTTCGGAGTGACCTGTATTTCCGGTCTGGATAAACTTTTGGGTGATAATACGCTGTCCGTTTAAGGAGAGTTGTTTGGCGTACCAAGCTGTGCAATAGCTCTTTCCGGCATCGGTGTCAATGCCACTGATAAAATATATGTTCGATTCCATACTTTCTTATACTTTGATTAAATATATGTTTCTTCTTCTTGTTTTATTCTCTTCCTGGCAATAATATAAATCGGATGATACGTCAGCGAGACACTGTGATCCGTATTGCTATACATCCGGATATATTCGTTGCAGAAGTTCTGCAGTCGTCCGCGAGTCCATACTCTCTTTTCAGTGCCTGTAACTCCGGTCTGTTTGAGATGTTGCAACACTTCGAGCGGAGTGCCAAAAGGCAGAATGACAATCTCTTCTTCAGCATAAATAATTTCGAAAAGAGGTGAAAGCAGCTTTTTCAGGCTATCGAGGGGCAGGTACTCCAGCCCGTTTCCTGTCAGGGTGTGTATTTCCTGCATATTCTGTTTGCCAAAAGTGCTGAAGGCAAGGATACCACCGTCCGACAGGAAGCGGTGGCAACGGGTGAAGAACCGCTTCGTGTCGGCAAACCATTGTAGGGTGGAGCAGGAAGTTATCAAGTCCGTTTCCTGTGGAAACTCAAGGGTTTCCGCATCACAAGGCATGAATTTGACTCGTCCTTTGTTGTCCCGATCGCAGATGTCCTTTATACATTCTTCCATTTCGGGACATAGGTCATTGAGCAATAGGCTTTCCGGTTGCAGGGTGTGCAGCAGTAAACGCGAATAGCAGCCTGTTCCGCATCCGAATTCCGCAACCTTGCGGAAAGGGGAGATGCTCTCAGGACAGCTTAGTGTGTTGCCGGTACTGTTTGGTGCGGCGGAGTGCTTTCCGGTGTGCTCCATCAGCAGGCGAAGCATCTTCTCCGCTACCTGCTGTTGTACGCGTGCTTCTCGCCCGTATGTGTTACGGGCGTGGGCAAAGCGTTTGGCAACAAGCGTTTTATCAATGGATTGGATGGGATTGAAAGTCATTCCTCTATCGTTTCATCAATGTTTATGGCTTTGAGATGGCATATAAAGTCATCAACAGTCATTTCCCACATATCTTGCAGCAGAAAACGGAACATAGGTTCGTCATAATGTGCGTTGTCTGTCAGGATTACATTGCTATGCACCGGGCTTTCATTGTTGATTCTCAAATTTTCGGGAGGAAATATCCGGTCGTTGTTGCCAATAAAAACATAGTCGTACTCGTAGTTGTATTTGTCGTAGTATTCCTGAAACTTATCTTCATCTTTTTCGTTATATATGTCCTTTTTCTCTATGCTTCCATGCATCTCGAAGTATTGTTCCTTAATGAGTCTCAGTTCTTCTTTTATTTCATCGAAGTTCCGGCGGGGAGTTATTTCCATGAATGCTTTGTAAGCGTCACTGTCTTTGCACATGCGGCGCAGGAACTTCTGGAGCGAGGCGGGAGTGAGCCCGTCAAGAGTGGCTTGATAGGTTTTCAGGGGAATACCTTCCAAATTGTCAATGGGGGATATGCTCCCATTGAAAGCTATGCTGAGGATCTTATTTTGGGGGATATTGCTGAGTATGAGAGAACCTACCCACACTCCCATGGACCAAGTTACCACATTCACACGCTGGTAGCGGTCGAAAATGGACTTATCAAAATCGAGTGTTCGGTAGTCGTAGCAAACCATATAGTCCATCCCTTTGGGACGGTATTGCTTGAAAGGGGTTTCATCCGCTGCCCAACCGGCAAACAGTAATAGTAGTTTGGGATGATTTTCGTGTACGATATAAACTTGTTTCATGATCTTTTCTGGTTAGTAAGTGAATATTTAAAATCGAATTATTATTAGTCGGTATAGGCGCTGATGTTATTACTCAGCTCTTCTATTTCTTCCTTTCTGATTTCCGCTGTCAGCGAAAAGCGGATGCGCGACATGCCCTCCGGTACTGTCGGCGGACGGACTGGCAGGGCGTAAAATCCATGCCGTTGCAGTGCTTCCGCCTGTAGGACTGTGTCTGCGCTCGGGCCGATTATCATTGGGACAATATGGCTGACGCTGGGGCATGTATACCCTCGTACCTGTAAAGCTTCGCGAAGCGTCCGGCTGATATGCGCCAAATGTTTGCGCCGTTCCTGCATGTCAGCCAAACGGCGTACGATAAACAAGGTCCATGCAATGTTTACCGGTGGCAGCCCGGTGGTGAAGATGAGGGTGCGCATACGGTTTACGAGATATTCCCGTATTACCTTTTTGCATACAATGTAGGCGCCGACAGATGCAGCCGCTTTACCGAATGTACCGACAAGGAAGTCAATGTCGTGAATGCAATGGAATTCTTCGGCACAACCGAGTCCTTGCCTGCCGCGTACACCGAAGGCGTGTGCTTCATCTACGTAGAGCAGGACATTGTCATACTTGCGCTTTAGTTCTGTTAGTTTCTGTAAATCAGCTTGGTCACCATCCATACTGAAGATACTTTCGGTGACGATGATGACCCGGTGATGGGTAGTATGATGTTCCTCCAACAGTCTTTCCAGTTGCGTCAGGTCATTGTGGCGGTATCGGATGCATTTGGCTGCCGAAAGGCGGATACCGTCAATCAAGCTGGCGTGAACAAGTTTGTCGGCAAGTATCAGGGTGTGTGCATCGCTGACAGCGGGTAGAATGCCTGTGTTGGCGTGATAACCGCTGTTGAAGACCAAGGCAGCTTCCGTACCGAAAAGGTGTGATAGCTCAGCTTCCAGTTCTTCGTAGACTGTAAAATTACCTGTTAGCAGTCGGGAAGAGGAAGAAGAAGGCAGGAACGTATCCGGGGTAAGTGTGCGGAGAAACTCTTCATGCAATGCCCTGTCTGATGCCAGTCCCAGATAGTCGTTGGAAGATAGGTTCAGCATGCGTTTATTGTTTACGATAACTTCCCGTCCGTCATGTGTCATTTTGGGTAAGTGGCGCAGATTACTATGCTCTTCCAGTTGTAGCAGCTCTTGCTGCATTTGTTTCAACAGACTCATAATTGAAAATTGTTTAATATGACTGGTCTATCACTTTAATCAGTCCTTTTGTTAATTTACTGAGTTGTTCCGGTTTTATAATAAAAGGGGGCATCAGGTAGACCAGTCTGCCGAACGGACGTACCCAAATTCCCTCTTCAACGAAGCGGCGTTGCATCCATGCCATGTCCACAGGCTTTTTGGTTTCTATGACACCGATAGCTCCGAGTATCCGTACATCGGCCACTTGCGGTAATTGTCGTGCGGGTTCCAGTTCCCGTTTCAACTGTGCTTCGATATGGGCAACTTTCTCTTGCCAGTTATATTCGGGTGATGTGAGCAGACGCACCGATGCACATGCTACGGCACATGCCAGAGGATTTCCCATGAAAGTAGGACCATGCATAAACGCATTCGGAGCATGATTGGAGATTGTATCTGCCACCTCGTTAGTAGCCAGTACGGCGGAAAGTGTCATATAGCCTCCGGTCAGGGCCTTGCCGATGCACATGATGTCTGGCTCTATTCCGGCATGTTCCCAGGCGAAAAGTTTTCCGGTACGTCCGAAGCCGGTTGCTATTTCATCAAAGATAAGCAATAGATGATGCTCCCGGCATAATTTTGCTGCTTCGCGTAAGTATTGCGGATGGTAGAACCACATTCCTCCTGCACCTTGCACTATGGGTTCCAGTATCAAGGCTGCTAATTCATCGGCATGCTGTTCTATGATTTCTTTCAGAGGAAGAATGTCCGCCGGATCCCACTCGCCGTCGAAACGTGAGTGGGGCTGGGGAGCGAAGTACCGTACAGGCAGTGCCGAACCGAACAGGGAATGCATCCCCGTTACAGGGTCGCATACAGACATGGCATTCCACGTATCTCCATGATATCCGCTTCGTATGGTAACGAAGTTATTCTTCTTCGCCTGATTTCTTGCGCTCCAGTACTGTACAGCCATTTTCAACGCCACTTCCACCGCTACTGAACCGGAATCGGCATAGAATATCTTCTGCATGGAAGGCGGTACTAACGGCAACAGTAATTTTCCCAGTTCGATAGCAGGGTCGTGTGTCAGCCCTCCGAACATGACGTGTGACATCTTGCCAAGCTGCTCCGTTGCGGCCCGATTCAGCACCGGATGATTATAACCATGCACAGCACACCACCAGGAGGACATACCTTCTATCAGCATCTGGCCGCTTTCCAGTGTAATGGTGGCGCCGTCCGCTTGCTTCACTTTGTATACAGGAAGCGGGTTGGTAGTCGATGTATATGGATGCCACAGATGCTCGCGGTCGAATTGTGAATCACAGAACTCATATCCGGCTTCTTCTATCAGCTTCTTGTCTTCGGAAACTTTAGAGCCGAGTGTTGTCAGCAGGTCACCGACGATTGCCGAATTGATGCCTATGTAAAGGGATTGCTTGACTGTTTCTTTGCTCAGTTGCGAACGTCCGCCTGCAAAACGCAGATAGGCGGTGGGATTGATGAAACGGAAAAGGGCGATCGTTACAAGTACCTCTTCATCCGTCAAGGGTTGTTGGCCTTCCAGCGGAGTGCCCGGAATGGGACTGAGCAGGTTGATGGGAATAGATTGTACTTCCAGTTTTTTCAGGGTAAAGGCAAACTCAATACGCTGTTCCATGGTTTCACCCATACCGATGATACCGCCGCTGCAAATGTCCATACCGACATTGCGGGCAGCCTGCAATGTATGTAATTTATCTTCTTGTGTGTGCGTGCCGCACAAGGTGGGGAAGAAAGAAGGGGCTGTCTCCAAGTTACAATGATAGCGTGTAATACCGGCGTCGTACAGATCGTGCAGCTCTTTTTCGTTCAAGAGCCCTAAAGAAGCGCACAGCTGTATGGATGAGTGCCGGCGCATGTGACGTGCAGTGTCGCAAAGGTGTTTCATTTGCCGGGAAGAAGGTTTTCGGCCGCTGGTGACGAGGGAGAAACGGTTGATGTCTTGCCGCTCATTGTATTGCGCCTGTTTGAGGCACTCTTCTGCGGGGAGCAGGTCGTAGATTTCGGCTTTGGTATGGTAATGGGAAGATTGTGCGCACCATTTGCAGTTTTCGGGGCAGCGTCCCGATTTGGCATTGATGATAGAACACATGTCAAACTCGCGCGGTGCGCATTGTACGGTAATCTCGTGCGCAGCGGCATAAAGCGCTTCACGATCGGCGGTATTCGCCAGCCAGGCGGCTTGGTCGGGCGATATATCTATGCCTGCCAATACCTGGGCTTTCAGTTCGTTAATAGTCATGGTATGAATAAAATAGGGGATAGTCTGAACCGCGTCCTGCTTCCGTAGCGAGCTATCGGCTACGTTCTTGCGCAGACAACCGATTGTGACGCATCTGCCTATACTGGCAAATGCAGCGTATGACTTCCGGCTCCAACGGCGGAAGCGTATCGTTTGTCTATGGATTTGTTTTCGCTTCACGGTTATACTATCTTGTTATATTTTTTTTAGCGGCTACAAATGTAGAAAAAATATTCATTAAATACCCGGATTGTAGTAGTAACTTACGGTTTCGTTTGCTTTTAGTGACGCTTGCACGTCAATCAGCCGTTGGTTGCTGCTGCCTCGGAAATAGAGTTCTTCGTCACGAAGGTCTTTTTGGAATTTTCCGTCTACCAGTACGTCGATATACTCCAACAGCTTTGCTTGGCGTGGATTGCGCAATAAAGCCTCGAAGGTATATCCGGTATAGCACCAGATGTTTTTCCGGCTTTGCCTTTTGATGGCGCGTGCCAGTTCGGTGAAGCCTTCCGGCTGGTACATAGGGTCACCTCCACTGAATGTTACGTCTGCAAAGTTGTCGGCAAGAACTTTTTGCAGTATTTCATCGGTACTCATCCAGCGTCCGCGATTGATGTCCCATGACTCCGGATTGTGGCAGCCCGGACATCCGTTGGGACATCCGGCTGCATAAATGGCGGTGCGGAAACCGGGACCGTCCACCGTAGTATCTTCTAATATATCAAGAATAGAAAGCACTTTTTGAATGAAGAATTAATTTTTAATTTCCATGTACTACTCTGTCGTTGAGTTCGGCAAGCTTGGCTTGGTTCCAACGGTCGGTGGTGCCTACCAGATAACCGGTGATACGTTGCAGCTTGTCGATATGGGTACTACCGCATTTGGGACAAACTTCAAGGTTGGCGGTTGAGTTTTCATATCCACATTCCAGGCAGCGGTTGCGGTTGTGATTTACGGAACCGTATCCAATGTTGTATTGGTCCATCATATCCACTACGCGCATAATGACTTCGGGATTATGAGTGGCATCACCGTCAATCTCCACGTAGAAGATGTGTCCGCCGCGGGTCAGGTCATGATAGGGGGCTTCGATTTCAGCTTTATGGCGTGCACTGCATTTATAGTACACCGGAACGTGGTTGGAATTGGTGTAGTAATCACGATCTGTAATGCCTGGCAGGCTACCGAATTTCTTGCGGTCTACGCGGGTGAACTTGCCCGACAGACCTTCGGCAGGAGTAGCCAGTATACTATAATTATGTTGATATTGATTAGAGAATTGGTTAGCGCGGTCGCGCATATAGGTCACAATTTTTATTCCCAGCTCCTGTGCTTCTTCCGATTCTCCATGATGCTTGCCCAAAAGCGCCACCAGACATTCTGCCAGGCCGATGAAGCCGATGCCCAACGTGCCTTGATTGATTACGGAGGAAATATCATCATTGGGTTTGAGCTTGTCGCAACCCATCCACAAAGCGGACATCAGCAGAGGAAACTGTTTGGCAAATGCGGTTTTTTGGAACTCCATACGTTCGTGAAGCTGCTGTGCAGTGATGTCGAGCATGGCATCCAGCTTGGCAAAGAAACATGCGATGCGTTGCTCCTTGTCTGCTATGTTCATGCACTCTATGGCGATACGGACAATATTGATTGTGGAGAAAGAGATGTTTCCCCGTCCGATAGAAGTCTTTGGACCGAAGCGGTTTTCGAATACACGTGTACGGCATCCCATAGTAGCTACCTCGTGTTCGTAGCGTCTTGGGTCGTCGGCTTTCCAGTCTTCACTTTGGTTGAAAGTGGCGTCCAGATTTAAGAAGTTTGGGAAGAAGCGACGTGCGGTTACTTTGCAGGCCAGTTGGTAGAGATCGTAATTACGGTCTTCAGGCAAGTAACTTACGCCGCGTTTCTTTTTCCATATCTGAATGGGGAATATAGCTGTCTCGCCGTTTCCTACTCCTTGATATGTACTTTTCAGCAATTCGCGAATGATGCAGCGACCTTCGGCAGAGGTATCTGTTCCGTAGTTGATAGAGCTGAACACTACTTGGTTTCCTCCGCGTGAGTGTATCGTGTTCATGTTGTGTATGAAGGCTTCCATTGATTGATGCACGCGGGCTACGGTCTTGTTTATAGCATGCTGAACAATACGACGGTCGTCAGTCAGGCCATCCAAAGGTTGTTGCAGGTAGTCTGCCAGTTCCTTGTGATAGAGATGTGAGTAATCTTTGCCGTTCAACTCTTCCAAGTTCTTGATTTCTTCGATGTAGCTGTTGCGCACATAAGGAGCAAGATAGAAGTCGAATGCAGGAATGGCCTGTCCGCCATGCATTTCATTTTGGGCAGTTTCCAATGATATGCACCCCAGAATACTGGCAGTTTCAATGCGTTTTGCCGGGCGTGATTCTCCATGACCGGCGGAGAATCCGTATGTCAAGATACGATCCAGGGGGTGTTGCACACAGGTCAGGCTCTTGGTGGGGTAATAGTCTTTGTCATGGATGTGCAGATAGTTCTGGCTGACAGCATTCAGTACTTCCTCGCTCAGAAGATAGTCGTCGACGAAAGGTTTGGTGGTTTCGCTGGCAAACTTCATCATCATGCCTGCCGGTGTGTCGGCATTCATATTGGCGTTTTCGCGGGTGATATCATTCGACTTGATATTGATGATTTCCAAAAACATATCGCGTGTTTTGGCTTTGCGGGCAATGCTGCGCTGGTTGCGGTAGGCGATGTATTTTTGGGCGACATCTTTGCGGCTGCTCTTCATCAGTTCCATTTCCACTAAATCTTGAATGGCTTCTACTGTCATTTGAGCATCTCCTTTGAAGGAGATATGGTCGGTGATCTGACGTATCAACTGCATGTCTTCACCTTTATCGGTGTGAAGCATGGCTTTACGGATAGCGGTTGCTATCTTCTCTTCATTGAAACCGACGACGCGTCCGTCACGCTTGAGTACCGTTTGTATCATTTTGATTGTATTTTTAGATTTTATAGTAGGACTTAATTGCGAAACAAAGGTATGATAGTTATCTCAAAGATTGTACTTTTGGAAAACTTTTATTGAATTAAAAATAGTTAATTCGTTTATAATCAATACTGTTCTCTTATAAAGTGGAAAACTTTTTAATTTTTGAAACTTTTGTGGTTGTACATTATTGGCAATTATGTGTTGTTTTGCTTGTCAATCTATTTCCGGACTAAAAATAATAAATAGGGATTTCACTTGCTGGTTTATCAAATTCTTTGGCTATATTTGCTTCTCTTTGCTATTCATTAAGATAGGGCAAAGTCTTGAAAATCTAATATTATCAGGTAAAAGAGAGTGAATATGGGAAAAGTATTTCCACCCTTTAGGATTGATATTGCGGGTGCATTATATGTGCCTTTTGCGTTGCGGGATGCAAGGAGACAATATCAGGACGGGCAGATTAGCCGGCAGGTGTTGCGTGCCGTTGAAAATGCGGAGATTCGTAATCTGGCAGAACGCTTGAAGTCGCAAGGCATGCAAGTTGTAACGGACGGAGGATTTCGGAGTTATGATTTTTTGGAAGGTTGGGAGGGCATCCGTTGCAAGGGTGGTGTAGGTTCTCTGTCTGGTGGTGAGCTGGAGGTAACGGGTAGAATCAGTTTGCTCCATCATCCTGTTCTTGATGACTTTGTTTTTCTGGCGGAGAATATTGCGGAAGATGTGTTGCCTAAGCAGCACATGCCTTCGCCCGGTAAGTTGCTGATGAGGATACTTCGTGAAACGGAAACAGAGTGTTTGAAGTCGATTTATCCGGATTTGAATATATTGTTGGACGATTTGGCTGCAGCTTATAAGAATTTGCTGGAGAAACTTTATGAGGCGGGGTGCCGTTATGTCCAGTTTGAAGGTGTGAAGTCCATATTGACTGATGAAGCCGCCCGTCTCAATAATCGGGTATTGCGTGAGCGTCCGGTGGGATTGTTCGTGGCTTTTCATGCTGCAACAGACATGTTGATACGGTTGCATGGAGCGGATGCTTACTTTTTGAATTACGACTGTGGAATTTGCGATCGCAGCCGTTTGCTGTGGTTTGTTCGTGAACGGGAAGCGGTATTTGGCTTTGTGCTTTCTTACTATCCCGATGAAGAGGAACTGGATGAATTGCAGGCTAAGATGGAAGAAGTCCTCAATTATATACCTGTGAAACATTTGACGCTCTGTCTGCCTGATGCGGACAATCTTCTTAATTCCTCGGAAGAGGATGAAGTGAAACAATGGAAAACGGTGGAGCTTGCCAAAGATATGGCAGCCCGCATATTCTTTGCCTGAACACGAGTTTGAGCACGCATGTTACCGTCTCTGAGTACACAGGTTGGGTTGGAGGTGTTGACCTGCGTGGTTGCCAAAGCAAAGCCCTGCATTGTGAAAAATCAATGCAGGGCTTTGTTTATATTTTTATCGGCTTTGTTTCTTATTTGAGAACTTCAGCGAGCTTTTCTTGTAGCTCTTCGCCATGCAGGCCGCGTGCAAGGATAATTCCGTCACCGTCAATCAGTACAGTGTGGGGAATACTGCTTACGGCATACAGCTTGGCGCCTTCGCAGTTCCAGTATTTCAGGTCGGACATTTGTGGCCAAGTGATGTTCAGCTTTTTGATAGCTTCTTTCCAAGAGTCGGCACTCTGGTCCAAAGATACGCCTACGATTTCGAAATTCTTATTCTTATACTTGGCGTATGCTTCTACCAGATTCGGCATTTCGCGACGGCAGGGACCGCACCAGCTTGCCCAGAAGTCAACGAGCACAGTCTTACCCTTTCCTACGTAGTCGGACAGTTTTACGGTCTTGCCTTCGGGAGTCTGCATCTCAAAATCCGTAAACTTCTTGCCTACGGCAGTAGCTTTCATCTTTTCTACATTCTCCTTGATGCGGATTACGGTTGCATCATTGCTGTATGTTGCAGGGATTTGCGAAACCAGCGGATCAAGTTCTTTTACATCCAAATAATAGTAGTTGCTTTTCAGCAGATGTACGCCTACTGCATTGGTTATGTTTTGGCTAATACCGGCTTTGGCTACTTCCATCATTTTGTCTTGCAGGGCATCCATTTCTTTGCTTTTGCTTTCGCGTTGCTGGTCGGTCAAGGCGGTATCGGTCATGGAAGCATAGATGTTTTCCATTTGGCTGTCCAGCTCGTTGAGTTGGATTCTGATGGCCTGATAAATGTCATTGTTGGCAGTACCGGTAGCGGAACTACTCTTTTCATTAAGTTTGATATTGATTTTCCCGTTTTCAAGGAAGAAGTCCATTATCATACCTTCCGTTCCGGCAGGATTGTAAGTGATGTAACGGTTGGCGGCAGTGTCCTGCGTACCCTTGAAAGTGAAAGTCCCGTTGGCGATGATTGCGGAATCGAGTTTTACGAGTTGGCGGCCTTCTACGGTTTGCAGATAAACGGTATCGCCATCGACTGCACCTTCTATTGTTCCGGTTACGGTGTAACCATTGTTTCCGCTGTTACAAGCTGCGAATACGGCAGCAGCAGCGAGCAGGTAAGTTAATTTTTTCATTGCTTTTTTCATTAAAATAAGTAATTTGCAGCTACAAAGATAATAATAAAAAATCCCCATCGGTATAACCAATGAGGATTTTATGTTTTTTGTCCCTTTTTCACAAGGGGGCTGTGCTTTTTTATTCAGCAGCAGCTTCTGTTGCGGGAGCCTCTTCAGCCGGAGCTTCAGTAGCTTCTGCTTCAGCAGGTGCTTCAGCGGCAGCCTTAGCAGCTTCTTCAGCGGCTTTCTTTTCGGCCAATGCTTTAGCTTTCACTTCGTTTACTTTCTTTTCAGCTTCCAGGCGTGCTTTAGCTTCAGCTTTCTTTGCTTCGTCTTCTTTGGCTTTCAGAGCAGCCAAACCGCTTTGTTTGTTGTTCTTCCAAGCTTCGAACTTAGCTTCTGCTTCTGCTTCGCCGAATGCGCCTTTAGCTACACCGCCGAGGAGGTGTTTCTTCATGTAAACGCCTTCACGAGAAAGGATGTTGCGAACTGTGTCGGTGGGTTGTGCACCTTTCAGCACCCAGTCAAGTGCGCGGTCGAATTTCAAATCTACTGTGGCAGGATTGGTGTTAGGATTGTAAGTACCAATCTTCTCAATAAATTTACCATCACGTGGTGCTCTTACGTCTGCAATTACGATAGAGTAGAAAGCGTAGCTCTTACGTCCATGTCTTTGCAATCTGATTTTTGTTGCCATTTTTTAATAAATGTTTTAGTTAATGATTTGAATTATGCTGCTAACTCGTAGTAGCGGGCGCAAAGGTAGGATAAATTTTTGAATTATGGATTATGATTTATGAATTATTAGCCTGTAATGTACAATCATCTGCCTGGGTAAGAGCTTCCGCCCATATCATTCCTCGTTCGCAACCACTCATCGTTCTTACGAGTATTTTTTCGGATACCTTATTAATATGGCAAGTATGGCGCAGGCTCCCATGCAGAACGGATAGTAGAGGTTGCCTATGATGCTAAGCGGTGAGATTCCTGCCAGTCCCGCGGCTATCAGCATTTGTGCGCCGTAGGGGATGATGCCCTGAATGAGGCAGGAGAACGTATCCAGGATACTTGCCGTTTTCCGGCGGTCCAGGTGGAAGCGTTTGGCTATGTCTTTGGCGATAGGTCCGGTGGTAATGATAGCAATGGTGTTGTTGGCGGTGCAAAGATTGGCAACGCTCACCAATGCGGCTATACTGAGTTCTGCACCTCTCTTGCCTGTGACGTGACGTGTAAGGCGGGTAATGATGAAGTCTATTCCACCGTTGTAGCGGATTGTTTCCAACATTCCGCCTGCCAGTAAAGTGATGATGATAAGTTCGCCCATGCCGGTGATGCCCGTTCCCATGGCGCCAAACCAGTCGAAGAAGGCGGTGCCTACATTCATGCTTTCTGCAGGAGTGGCACCGAAGACGCCTGTTGCTGTGCAAATACCGATGATGCCGGTCGAGAAGATGCCGAGCAGCAGCACAAGCATTACGTTCATTCCGGATACTGCCGTACCCAGCACGATGAGGTAGGGGATTACCTTTATCCATTCAATTGTTTGCATCTGCGGGGCGGCAGAAAGGGACAGTCCTTGGAATATGTAGATGCCCAGTACGATGAGTGCTGCCGGCACTACGATCATGAAATTCACTTTGAACTTATCTCTCATTACACAATCTTGTGTTTTGGTAGATGCAATCGTGGTGTCTGAAATGAACGAAAGATTGTCTCCGAAGAAAGAACCGCCCACTACGACAGCCACCATATAGGGTAGGTCGATGCCGGTTTTCTCTGCCAGTCCCACCGCCACCGGGGTCAGTGCGACAATTGTTCCCACGCTTGTGCCGATAGACAGAGAGATAAAACAGGCAGCAATGAAGATGCCCGCCAGCAACAGGTTGTCTGGCAGGATATGTAAAGTCAGGTTCACCGTAGCGTCTATGGCGCCCATTTGTTTGGCGCTTTGCGCGAATGCTCCGGCGAGGACGAATATCCATATCATCAGCAGTATATTCTTGTTGCCGGCGCCAACGGAAAACTGGTAGATGCGTTGTTCCAGCTTCAGTCCTCGCGTCATGGCAATGGCGTAGCAGGATGACAGCAGGAATGCTACCGTAATCGGTACTTTATAGAAATCGTTTACAAGCAGTGATGTGATGAGGTATAAACATAGAAACACAGCCAACGGGCTCAGTGACCACCAGCCGCCTTTTTGTTTGGGAGGGATATTTGTATCTGCGGACATACTTTCTATTATGGGTTTCTAAGAACGGTGTTTTGAGTAAATCGGCTGCAAAGATACAAAAAACGGGGGAATTTTGGCGTATATCTTAATATTCAGACAGAAGAACGAAAGCACAAAAGAGGAAAGATTTTATTTTTTTGTGCTTTTGTTCTTCTGTCTGATAACTTGCAGAATCCCCGTCAACTTCAGGCGGTAATCCTGTACATTCGGATGATGAGTGTTTGTTGTTACAATGTCACTCCTGTTTTGAAAATGGCGATTTCCTTATATCCTTTCTTTTCGTTGTTGACGAACTCGCCGCTTGCTACGCGAATGATATAGTCGATGAATCGTTCGCAAGTCTTTTCCATCGGTTCGTTTTCGAGGATGACGCCGGCGTTGAAGTCAATCCAACCCGGTTTGTTTTTGGCAAGGGCGGAATTGGTGGAGATCTTCATGGTCGGTACGTAGGTTCCGAAGGGGGTTCCACGTCCGGTTGTAAACAACACCATGTGGCAGCCGCATGATGCCAGGGCGGTGGCTGCAACCAAGTCGTTTCCCGGTGCGGAAAGTAGGTTCAGACCTTTCACCTTCAAGCGTTCGCCATAAGGAAGCACGCCGTCCACATAGCTTTTTCCGCACTTCTGGGTGCATCCCAATGCTTTGTCTTCCAATGTGGAAATGCCGCCTGCTTTGTTACCCGGAGACGGGTTTTCGCCTACCGGCTCGCCATGTGAAAGGAAATACTCTTTAAAATCATTAATCAGCTTCACTGTTTCTTCAAATAATTCTTTGTTGCGGCAACGGTTCATCAGAATAGTTTCCGCGCCGAACATTTCGGGTACTTCCGTTAGTACGCTTGTGCCGCCCTGTGCGATAAGGAAATCGGAGAACATTCCCAGCAACGGATTGGCTGTGATGCCGGAGAAACCGTCGGAGCCGCCACATTTCAAACCTACGCGCAATTCGCTCAGAGGTACATCCACGCGTTCGTCTTTGCTGGCTTTTGCATAAAGTTCCCGCAGCAGTTTCATTCCCTCTTCGTATTCATCGCCCACTTTCTGGGTCACCATGAACTTCACGCGGTCTGAATCGTAGTCACCCAGAAATTCCCGGAATATGTCCGGCTGGTTGTTCTCACAGCCCAAACCTACCACAAGCACAGCGCCGGCATTGGGATGCAACACCATGTCACGTAGGATTTTTTTCGTGTTCTCGTGGTCATCACCCAATTGCGAACAGCCATAGTTATGCGGAAATGCCATGATTGCATCTACGCCTTTGCCTTCTGTCTCGCGGCGCAGTCCTTCTGCCAGTTGGTTGACGATACCATTTACGCAGCCCACTGTGGGGATAATCCATATTTCATTGCGCACTCCCACGTCACCGTTTTTGCGGCGGTATCCTTTGAATGTCAGGTTTTTGTGCGGAATATTCAAGTTCACTTCAGTAGGACTGTATGTATATTCCAACAGGCCGGCAAGGTTTGTCTGGATGTTGTTTTCGTTTATCCAGTCTCCTTGTTTCTTTACAGTGCGGGTGTGTCCGATGGGATAGCCGTATTTAATCACATTTTCACCTTCTGTAAAATCTTTCAGGGCGAACTTGTGTCCGGCAGGAACATCCTCGTTCAGGATAATTTCCTTGCCGTCTACTATGAGTTTTTCACCGGCCGGTAGTGCAACGATAGCTACCGCAACATTATCGGCAGTGTTGATCTTCAGGTACTTTGTTTCCATATACTATCTTTTAGTTAATAGTTTCTATTTATTATAATAATATTCAATATTTTCTTTTGTCAGTAGGTCAATGGGCATAAAGTTCTCTCTTGCGATTTCTTTTTTCAGGATCAGATGATCGCATAAGGCCTTGATGCCGTCAAATCCTTGCAGGGTGGGCTGTTGGGCGATGAGGAAGAAGATGCTACCCTGTTTCAGACACTCCACGTTGCGTTGTAGCAGGTCATATCCCATGAGGTTGAAATCCGTTCTTTGATGCTTCAGCAGATATTCCCCGATGATGTATGCTTTGGAGTTGAATGTGATGCCATTCTTTACAGTGGGGTGAGACCGGAAGAAATCATCCAGCATCTGCTCGTCCTCACCGTCGCGTTTGGCATGCAGGTCCAGTCCCCAAATACGGCATGAGGGATGATATTTCTGCATGTATTCGTGGAAGCCGACTTCTCGCCGTTCCTGCTGGTTGGAACCGACAATACCTTCGTTTATCTTTCGGAAGATAACGATTTCCTGTGCGTCGCCGGCAAGCAACATCAGCATGCGTGCGGCAAAATATCCGCTTTGATGCGAATTCTGTCCGAAGAAGGAGAGGGCGGGGGCTTCCTTTATGTTAGAGTCTATATATATATAAGGTATATGCAGTGCTTCAAGCTCATTGGTGAAGGGCGTGGTGTATTGCGGGATGGTAGGGGCGAACAGCACGCCGTCGGGCCTCTGTTCTATAATGTCATGGGCTGCGTGTGCAAACGAACGATAGTCATACGGGTCGTAGTACGACAGCCTTACGGTGATATTGAAGTCAGAATAAGTTGTCAAGGCTTCGTGTATGCCATTCTCCACTTCCGTCCAATATTCTCCTGTTTCGTGTTGGGGCAGCAGGCAGGCAAATGCATATTTTTTGTTGGAAGCCAATGCACTGGCGTACATGTTGGGCTGATAGTTCAGCTTTTCCAAGATTTCTTCCACTCGTTTGCGACTGGCTTCCGATACTCCACTACGTCCATGGAGAACGCGGTCTACGGTTCCCACCGATACATCGGCCATTTTGGCGATGTCCTTAATTCTTATTCTTTCCGGTGTATTCATGGGTTTGTTCATGGTTATTTGTGTTCGTACACAATAATAATCTAAATATTTTCGACACAAATATATAACAATTTTTGTAATTACGAAAATTGTTGTATCTTTGTGCCCGCACACGAAAGCTATGAAGAACAAACGAATTTTCTGTTTACTCTTCATTGTATCAGGTGTTTACCCTCTGTGTGAGGGCTTGTATGATAATCTGAAAGAAACATTTTAATCATATATTTAATAAAAACATAGAATTATGGGAAAGAAAGTCGTTACATTAGGTGAGATTATGCTGAGACTGTCCACTCCGGGCAATACTCGTTTTGTGCAGTCAGATTCTTTTGATGTAGTGTATGGTGGCGGTGAAGCCAACGTTGCTGTCAGCTGTGCCAACTACGGTCATGATGCTTACTTTGTAACAAAATTGCCGAAACACGAAATCGGTCAGTCGGCAGTGAACGCTTTGCGCAAATACGGTGTGAAGACAGACTTCATTGCACGTGGCGGCGACCGCGTAGGTATCTACTATTTGGAAACAGGTGCTTCTATGCGTCCCAGCAAGGTAATCTACGACCGCGCCCACTCTTCAATAGCCGAAGCAGATGCAGCGGATTTTGATTTCGATGCTATCATGGAAGGTGCAGACTGGTTCCACTGGTCGGGTATCACTCCTGCTATTTCGGACAAGGCTGCCGAGTTGACTCGTCTGGCTTGCGAAGCTGCTAAGCGTCATGGCGTTACGGTATCCGTAGACCTTAACTTCCGTAAGAAACTTTGGACAAAAGAAAAAGCACAGTCCATTATGAAGCCGTTGATGCAATACGTAGACGTTTGTATTGGCAACGAAGAAGATGCGGAACTCTGTCTCGGTTTCAAACCCGATGCTGATGTAGAAGGCGGTAAGACAGATGCAGAGGGTTACAAAGGGATCTTCAAGGCAATGGCTAAAGAATTCGGTTTTAAATATGTGATTTCTACACTGCGCGAATCATTCTCAGCAACGCACAACGGCTGGAAGGCAATGATCTATAACGGCGAAGAATTCTACGAATCAAAACGCTACGACATCAATCCGATTATTGACCGCGTAGGTGGTGGCGACTCTTTCTCAGGAGGTATCATCCATGGTCTGCTGACGAAGCCCAATCAAGGTGCTGCCCTCGAATTTGCAGTAGCAGCTTCTGCCTTGAAGCACACTATCAACGGTGACTTCAACTTGGTTTCTGTTGAAGAAGTAGAGGCGCTGGCAGGCGGTGACGCAAGCGGCCGCGTTCAGCGCTAAGATACTTTTTTCGTATAAAGAAGTTTGAATATAAAGTCCTTTCCTGTATCATTAAGAGCGAAGAGAAGGAATTAAATAAATTAGGAGATGAAGGCTGGGAGCTTGTTTGTAGTTATTGCTTGGGTCTTTATCTGATTTTGAAAAGAGAAAAAATATAAATATGGCAAAGTTCGATAAAATAGCCGTATTGAACAAAATTGGTTCAACCGGCATGGTTCCTGTATTCTACCATAAAGATGCAGAAGTGGCAAAGAAAGTAGTGAAAGCCTGCTACGAAGGTGGTGTTCGCGCATTCGAGTTTACCAACCGCGGTGATTTCGCTCACGAAGTGTTTGCGGAAGTTGTGAAATTCGCTGCAAAAGAATGTCCTGAAATGGCTATCGGTGTAGGTTCTATCGTAGACCCTGCTACGGCAGCATTGTATCTGCAATTGGGCGCAAACTTCATTGTAGGTCCGTTGTTCAACCCTGAAATAGCCAAGATCTGTAACCGTCGTTTGGTGGCCTATACTCCGGGATGTGGAAGTGTTTCGGAAGTAGGTTTCGCACAGGAAGTAGGTTGTGATCTTTGCAAGATATTCCCCGGTGACGTGCTGGGTGCAAAACTTGTAAAAGGTCTGTTGGCTCCGATGCCTTGGTCTAAGTTGATGGTGACCGGCGGTGTAGAGCCGACACAGGAAAATCTGACCTCTTGGATTAAGGCAGGTGTATTCTGCGTAGGTATGGGTTCCAAGCTCTTCCCGGGTGATAAGGTTGCTGCCGAAGACTGGGCTTACGTTACAGAAAAATGTAAAGAAGCTTTGGCTTACATTGCGGAAGCAAGAAAGTAATTAATATATTTCATTTTGTTTAAAGGTGTTTAAAGGGGACAACCATCGAGGTGCTATGGCGCTTCGGTGGTTTGTTTTTATGTATAGAGAGGAGGAGTGGAGAGGGCTGATTAGTCACTGTTATAGCCTTTTAAGTGTTTATAAGTGTAAAACCGACGCTTTATGTCTAAAACAATGTTATAAGGCGCACTCTTTTTATTTCTGTTGCTTGTGCATACAGAAAAAACACTTACCTTTGTAGTGCAGTTGGGAAATTGCTTTTAAATAATAAGAAATTAAGAAATAAAGTTTTCAGTAAAAAAGGGTAATTAGTTAAAAGGTAAAAAGATTGATAGCTTCATAAGCTAAGAATTTAGATTGTAAATAGGTAATAGGTAATTATTGAGGTAAAGGTAAAAGTTAAAACATTAAGTGTTTTGATAGGTAATTGAAGTTTGTTTTTTTAGGGGTAAAAAGAAAGATTGATTTTTGGGTAACAATTTGATGTTAGTAAAAAAAGAAAAGCCTTTAGGCTTTTCTTACACGAGGCGAGGGGTTCGAGAGAGCTTGCTCGTTTTTTTATTTTTGCTTTTTGCTTTTTTGTATAATTTGTCCAAATTCTCCCTGTTTTTTGTATCTTTGTGACAAATATTTTGCAGACAGGCATTTCAACAGATAAAACAACAGGATTAAATTGCATAATTTGGAACATTTATTATACATCTTTGATTGGCTTCTATACATTATATTCGCAATAAATGTGGTGTATTTGCTGGTGTATAGTTTGGCTTCGTTGCGCCGTTGTAAAACTTTGGTAACTGTATCGGCTGTAACTCATAAGCGTTTTGTAATACTGATTGCAGCTTATCGTGAAGATGCGGTTATTTTGCCTACTGTGCATGCCTGTCTGGCGCAGGATTATCCCTGTGAAAAATATGATGTTGTGGTTGTTTCAGACCATATGCAACCTGCGACAAATGCAGCTTTGTCCTCACTTCCCATAAAATTGCTTCAAGTTGATTTTGAGAAAAGCACCAATACCAAATCCTTGAAAGCTGCCCTTGAATATTTGGATAGGGATGCTTACGACGTGGTATTGATAATAGATGCGGACAACATCATTATGCCTTCCTATCTGTCCGAGGTGAACGATGCTTTTGCCGTTGCTGGAGTACGGGTTGTACAGACGCATCGCATTGCCAAGAACCTGAATACTGACATGGCCTATTTGGATGCAGTCAGTGAAGAAATCAATAATTCCATATTCCGTTTGGGGCATGTCAACCTAGGTATGTCAGCTGCTTTGATAGGTTCGGGAATGGCTTTTGAATATCGCCTGTTTTATGATGCGATGATGAGTAATACCTCGGTGGGTGGTTTTGATCGTGTACTGGAAATGAAACTTCTTTATAAAGGTGTGCACTTCCACTATCTGCCTGATACTTACGTAAGGGATGAAAAGATACAAAAGACACAGCACTTTTATCAGCAGCGCCGCCGTTGGTTATCTGCTCAGTATTACAGTTTCTTTGAGTTTGCCAATCATTTATTGCCCGCTATTCGTGATGGTAAGTGGGACTTTTGTGATAAGCTTTACCAACAAATCTCCTTCTCCAGGGTGTTGTTGCTGGGGTTTGTATTTGTAATGTCAGTCTGTACATCTATTGGGCTTCCGGTTTGGTGTTTCAAGTGGTGGATTCTGTTTGGGACTTTATTATTTGCTTTGGTAGTAGCCATTCCACGTTGCTATTGGACACGACGTATGTTTAAGGTCGCTTTATTGATCCCATGTTCGTTTTTTCTTATGGTTGTCAACTTATTCCGTCTCAAAGAAGCAAATAAGCGGTTTATACATACTGTACATGGAGTAGGGAAGTAGGCAGTGTGTATACGGAATGTTGAAAATCTTGTACTGTTTTTTGTATATTTTATCCCTTCTGTGTTGTTTTTTTATATCTTTGCAGAATAAGACAGATTAATAGTATTGCAAGGATAAACTGTATCAAAAATAACTGTAGTCTTGGGACATGTATTGATAATAATAGATTGGTTTCTGTACATCCTTTTTACGATAAACGTATTGTACTTACTGGTGCATAGTCTGGCATCATGTAAATTTTCATTGCCCAAAACTGATAAAGCTACGAAGCATAAGCGTTTCGCCATCCTCATTCCCGCTTATAAAGAAGATGCTGTGATACACGAGTGTGTACATTCCTGCCTGCAACAGGATTACCCGGTCGACCATTTCGAGACGATAGTTATATCAGACCGTATGCAGCCTGAAACAAATGCTTCTCTGGCCGCTCTTCCTATCCGTTTGGTAGAGGTGCACTTCGAGAAAAGCACCAAATCTAAGTCTCTGAATGTTGGTATGGCTGCCATAGGTGATGATTTTGACATTGCATTGGTTCTTGATGCAGACAATGTTATTCCCAGTGATTATTTGAGCGACATTAATGATTTGTTTGCTAACCCTGATGTAGAAGCAGTACAGACGCATCGTATAGCTAAGAATATGAATAATGACATGGCGTTGCTCGATGCCGTCAGTGAGGAGATTAACAATACAATATTTCGTTTGGGACATGCCAAGCTCGGTTTGTCCGCTGCACTTATCGGTTCCGGTATGGCATTCCGTTACGATCTTTTTCGCGATACGATGTTGAATATTAAGGCAGTGGGAGGTTTTGATCATGAGTTGGAATTGACTTTGCTTTATCAAGGCAAGCGTTTTTACTACCTGCCGGACACTTTCGTATTTGATGAAAAAATCCAGAATACGAAGGACTTCTCCCGTCAGCGCCGTCGTTGGCTTTCAGCACAGTGGCATTATTGCAGGACATTTGTAAAATACTTGGGAAAAGCGCTTGCCGCCCACAACTGGGATTTTTGCGATAAGATGTTTCAACAAGTTTCAATACCGCGTCTGCTCCTGTTGGGCTTTACGTTTTTTCTTGCTGTGCTCTGCACATGCTATTACTGGATGTGGGGGCTGAAGTGGTGGGTGCTTTTTGCCTTACTTGTCGCGGCTTTGCTGATAGCTGTCCCGAAGCGCTTCTATACCAGGCGCCTTGCCGTAGCGTTGTTGTCCCTGCCATATACGTTCTTGCTGATGGCAGCCAATATCTTCAAACTACGAGGAGCTAATAAGAATTTCATACACACAAGACATGGTGTCGGATAATGACACTTTATGCGGGAAATAACATCTCATATTGAGAAATATATACAATAATAGAAACATATACTAAAAACATACAAATGATATATGGCAAACTAAGTCTCAAAGATTGGCGTACGGCTCGTGTAGAGGGGGAGACTCCTGAGTCTTCTTTTGAGAGTTATAATTTTCGCCTTTTCTTTTTCGGCACTTTATATAACCGGGACCAGCTTCAGAGCTCTCCTGCCGATAGTAATGCAAAACTTGTCGCGGATGCCTATCTGGCGGATTCGAACTATGGATTTTCCCGTTTGGACGGTTCGTTTACGATAGTCTATTATTCCAAGGAGGAATGCGGTATTGTGCGCGATCATCATGGTACGCATTATTCTATTTACTGCACTCCGGAAGGAGATTTCGCAAGTTCTTGGACCTATCTTGAGAAGCAATCGGGAAAGCCTTTCAGCTACGATCCCGGTGCATTGGGCATTTTCCTCCGGCGCGGACTTTTGCCACAGGGATTTGGTTCTATGGCCGACGCCTCACTTTTGGGTGGAGGAGAGCAGTTTCACATGTTTACGGAAAACGGATTTATAACATTTATAACATCCGAATTGCCGGAGGAAGTGCGCTCGCTCTCTTGGAATATGTTGAAAGAAAAATCTCCGGAATTTAAGGAGATGCTGGAGGAAGGATCTTTCTCTTTGAAGCGCGACCACATTTTCAGACGCGATCCTCAGATTGTGACCGACATAACTCCCGATGTCGAGAGCTATTCCCGTCGTTACGGCGAGTTGCACCGTCAGGCCATCCGCCGGCGAATTGGTGACAGTCATAGGGTAGGTGTTCTATTGAGTGGCGGCTACGATTCGGGAGCCAACCTTGCTGCGCTTCGCAGCATTTACGATGGTCCCGTAGACTCCTATTCCGTTGGATTCAAGGGTGATGCGTGGACCGAGCTTCCCATGGCGCGACTGATGTCTGAAACTTTCGGAACCTGCCACCACGAGTATGAGATAGACGGTACGGAGATAGCTTCGCTGCCCGATATTGTACGTTTTCTGGGAGAGCCTTTCGTTGAAGGCGGACTTATGGTAAACTATTGCGCCATGCGTATGATAGGCGATGACAAGCCCGATGTAATCTTGGGCGGTGACGGCAGCGACCAGTATTTCGGCACGTCCGGTCGTGAAGTTGCCCTGCATTATCTGGCGGCGCGTACGGGTACTCGTCCGTTGATGCGTGGTGTACATAAGTTGTTAAGTTGTAAGACTTTCGATACAGGCGGTAAACTTTCGCGCATCAATTTCCATTTAGGCAGGATACTTCATATTCTGGAGGGCGAACAGTTCGGTTTCTCCGACTCTTCGTTGCGTGAGATTATGCTTCATCCGGAGTGGATTGCATCCTCTATGAAGACTTTTCCGGCAGATACCCGCAGCTTTGAACATCTTTATACGCAGCATGCGTTGTTGTCCGATCTGGAGACTTCTATCAATTACGTTATCCTCTACAAAGCCTCGCGTATGGCGCAGATGTTCGGCAACAACCTTGCTTTTCCTTTTATGGATTTGGATCTGTACAATTTCCTGCAGGAGTTGCCGGTTGGTTTGAAGTGCAAAGGAGACAGTGTGCCGGATATAGCGCGCGGCCGTTTTGAGTCTAAATATCTTTTGAAGTATCATTACAAATCTCTGCTTCCTGCAGCCATCACCTCCAAGAGGAAACAGGGTGGATTTGCACCTATGCCTCTTTTCTTCCAAGATCCTTTGCAGCGTGCACATCTCAAGGATTTCATTCTTTCTGCCGACATTTACGAGGATTTCCTCAATCGTGACGGTGTGGAACGGTTCCTGAATGAGTACGACCGCGAGGCATCCCGGAAAGGCGGGTGGTTCTGGTACAAGCAGAACAAGGCTTTGCAGTATTTCAACTTGTTGACGCTTGTCACTTGGTGGGAGGAATTTATAGAAAGGAAAGAAGTGAAGTACTGGTGATTGCATAAAGTAGGTTTTGTTGAAAAAAAGAATATGTAAAAATGTCGATAAAGGAGCAAGCTGCTAAAAGTGTGTTTTGGAGTGCAGCGGAGCGTTTTTCCGTACAAGGCATCCAGTTTGTGCTGACTCTCGTCATCGCCCGTATCCTGTCGCCGGACGCATACGGGTTGGTGGCAATGCTAGGCATTTTCATGGCTCTTTCTCAGGTGCTGGTCGACAGTGGATTTGCCAATGCTCTTATTCAAAAGAAAGACCGTACGGAAACCGATTACAGTACTGCTTTCTATTTCAATGCCGCAGGTTCGTTGCTGATTTACCTGTGTTTGTTTGTCTGTGCACCTTTGATAGCTCGTTTTTTTGCTGAACCGCAGCTTACTGTTATTGCTCGCGTGATAGGCCTGACTCTGGTCATAAACTCTTTGGGCATTGTGCAGCAGGCGCGGCTGACGGTGGACTTGGACTTCAAGCGTCTGGCGCGGGCTTCGCTGGGAGCGGTGGCTATTAGCGGGGCTGTCGGCATCTGGTTGGCCTATCATGGGTTCGGTGTATGGACTTTGGTGTGGCAAAGCCTTCTGAACAGTCTTCTTCGTGTCGTTTTCTTATGGATATTTTCTCGTTGGATGCCTCGTTGGATTTTCTCATGGCAGTCGTTTCGTGTACTTTTCTCTTTCGGTTCCAAACTGATGCTGGCCAACCTGCTGCACACTTTTTATGTCAACTGCTATTCCCTGATTATAGGAAAGTGCTTTTCGGCTTCCCAACTGGGGTTCTTCAACCGTTCCTACACATTGGCGCAGTTTCCTTCCACCAACTTCACGAATATTGTTGTTCGTGCGGTCTATCCCATTCAGTGCCGTTATCAAGATGATATGCCCCGGTTGCGCAGCATGTTCCTGAAATATATGCGCATGTCGTGTTACCTGATTTTTCCTGTTATGGTGGCAGTGGCAGCATTGGCAGAGCCGCTGGTGGAAGTTGTCTTGACGGACAAATGGCTTCCGGCGGTTCCTTACCTGCAGATTCTTTGCATAGCCTTTATGTGGGATCCGGTGATGAAAATCAATCATAGCGTCTTGAACGTGAAAGGGCGTACCGACTATTTCCTGTATGCCGAAATATGGAAGAAGCTCATTGCATTCGCCATATTGTTTGCCACGATCCCTTTGGGGGTATCGGCTATGTGCTGGGGGCTGGTGCTGTATTCCTTTGCCGACATGGGAGTGATTATCTGCTATTCCCGCAAGCTGATGAAGGCCGGTTACCTGCGTCAGCTTTGCGAATTGTTGCCGGTGCTGTTGCTGAATGGCGCAATGGGGATGTGCCTGTACCTGATTACGCTTTTGCCATTGTCCGCATGGGGACAGCTTCTTTTAGGTGTGCCGTCGGGACTGATAATTTATGTTGTGGGGTCCTGCGTGTTCCATATGTCTGAATGGCAGATGCTGCTTTCGGTTCTGAATAAGTCGGGAGGACGCTCTTCTCTATCTTCTGAGTAGTGCATCCTCCTGTTCTCATTCTTACCACTTTTCTTTTCCCACATCGAAGCATGGACATTGTTTGGTCCATTATTTTAAAAAATCCTACAAAGGTAACATCTTTTGCCGGTAATGGAAGAATATTTCAGGGTGGAGAGCAATCTTGTGGCTCTTATTTTGCTATCTTTGTCTTATGAATAGGAACAATGTATTGCGTGGGGAGGTAGCGAAGTGACAGCCGGAAAGAACTTGACTATTGAGACTTTGCGGGGGATTGCCATTCTGTTGGTGGTGGCGGGACATGTTATTGGTTCTGCACCCGACGGCGGAATGAAGATTGATTTTCCGCATCCGCTACGTTATTTGTATTTGTGGATAGACTACATACAGATGCCGCTTTTCACTGCCATTGCAGGGTGGGTGTATGCTTTGAAGCCTGCTGCTTTGCCAGGTGGTTTCGTGGTGTTTGCACGCAAAAAGGCTATGCGGTTGCTGGTGCCTATGATTGTAGTGGGAACGCTCTATTTCGTGATACAGTATCTTGTACCGGGAACCAACAACAAGGGAGATATTACCCGGATGTGGCGCATTTACTTTTTTCCATATACCATTTACTGGTACTTGCCCTCGCTGTTTCTTATCTTCATGATACAGTGGTGCATAGATCGCTACAAAAAGATGGAAAGCCTCCGCCAGTGGGCGGTGTGGTGTGTGATTGCCATATTACTGAGTGTGGTGAACGACCGCGGAATGATGCACGTGCTGCCCAATCTTTTCAGTTTCAAGGGGGCGTTGGGGCAACTGCCTTATTTTTTTGCAGGTGTGGGCGCCTGCCGGTTTGCGCGGGAGTTTCGTGGTGCAGGCTGCCTTGTCCGTTTGTCTTTGTGGGTGGCGGCGTTCTTGGGTGTGGCATTGATACAGGTGGTGTGGTTTGCTTCGGCGGAAGTGGCGGCCGTAGCGCATGAACTCTATGTGTTGACGGTGATTGCCACTTTGTTCTTGCTGCTGGAGATGAGGGTGCACAATCGTTTCTTTGTATGGCTGGGCGGCTATGCGTATAGTATTTATTTATTTCATGGTTTCGGTACGGCGGGCGGACGCATCCTATTGAAGATGCTGGGAGTGAAAGCGGTGGCTGTGGTGTTTCCCGTGGTTACAGCGGTGGCTTCGGCGCTGCCTGTGGTGGTGGATAGGGTGGCAGGCAGGTACAAGGCGGCGAGAGTTTTGCTGTTGGGAAAAGCTGCCTGATTTAATCGTTATTTACCTGAGAAATGAATATGTTTCTTAATGAAGCCTTGTTGCCATTCCATGCATCATCCCTTTCAGAACAGCCATGGTCAATGAAATGCGTCCATGCAGCAAATGGGTTATTGCTTTCTTAGGTGTGGCAATCAGCCCGATATAAAGACAGGAGAGAGTTTGGTTTATTCCCGACAGGTTTCTTCGTGCGAACAGCATGCGCGCACGTGACATATAAAACTCTCTCAGCGGCGTATCTCTTTGCGCCGTCATGCTCTCTTTGTGGTAGATCACAGAGGCGGGTTCGTACCAAAGCCGGTATCCGGCCCGTCGTATCCGTACAGACCAGTCCATTTCTTCGTAGAACAGGAAGAATACTTCGCTCATGGGACCTACCCGTTGCAGTACGTCACGACGTATCATCATGGCGGCGCCATGCAGGTAGGCTGTTTCGTGGGGAGTGGAATACTGTCCGTTGTCGGGTTCACGTTCGCCTATCATGTGGTTTCGCAGGGTGATAGGGGTGAGGGGAGTGAAACCGGCAAATTGTATAGTGTTGGTGCATTGGTGGTATTTCAGCATAGGGGATACTCCGCCATTCTGCTTGTCGCCAAGGCGACGAACCAATGCTTCGAGTATCGGTTGGGTAATGTAGGTGTCGTTGTTGATGAAAAAGAGGTAGTCGCCACTGGCCACATTCAGTCCGGCATTGTTTCCTCCGGCAAAGCCATTGTTGATATTTTGCACCACTTTCACTTGGGGATCAATGGCGTAATATTGCCTGAACTTTTCCGCTTGCGAGGGTTGGGAACCATTGTCCACCACGATGATTTCGAAAGGATAGGTTTCATTCAACAGGAAAGAGTCAATCATTTCGCAGGTGTCGTCGAGGCCGTTGTAGTTGACGGTGATGATGGAGACCATAATACTATTTTTTAGATGTTTTTATCCATTCCTGTTTTTCAAAATCATATAATTTCAGTATGCGCGCCGGATTGCCGCCAACTACCGAATAGGGTGGTACGGACTTTGTAACTACGCTGCCTGCGGCTACAATGCAATGAGTACCTATCGTAATTCCTTGATTAATGCATGAATTGCCGCCTATCCATACATCATCTTCTATGATTGTGCGATTGGGAGTAACACCTTGCTTGGCAATGGGACATGTTACGTCCAAATAATTATGAGTCAGTCCTGTTACTTGCACATTACTGCCTAACGTGACATAATTGCCTAAAGTGACGGGACCCACCAATTTTACGCGAGAAGTGACATGAGTGTAGTCTCCGATGATGACATCACCCATTCCATTGTTGATAATGGCATAATCTTCAATGATACTTTTAACTCCCACAGTTATTTTTTTAGAAGGAATGATGTCCAACCGGGCCTTTCTGCGGATAATGGAGCCTTTCCCCCTTTTGATAACCAAAGGTATTACAAATGTACGGGCCCACCAACGGGGACGTGCCGTATAGGGATGTATCAGGAGATAATGCAAAAATTTCTTAAGTCTTGGATGAGATTCTAACATATAATTCAGGAATTTATAATTGGTTAATGTAATTATATAATTGGGATACACTGTTTTCCCATGTATGCGTATGGGCAAACTCCATGCGCCTTTTTCGTTCTTCAGTTGTGTCTTTCTCCAATGCTGCGCGTATGGATTGTACGTATTCATCGGCCCCGGTGCAATTATATACATATCCGTTGAATATTTCCATGGTCTTGGTCTTTGTAGCCACTACGGGCTTGCCCAATGCTAAATATTCATCTACTTTACGAGGGTAGTTCCCGATAGTAATGTCATTGACCGATTGCGGATTTATACACACATCGAAATGTGCCATATATGCCGCTATTTCCGCTTGTTGTTTCTCACCCAAAAAGAAAACATTGCCCAGCGAGTGTAATTTGTGGGATTTAAAATAATCATCTTCTCCACCAACCAATACCATAGAACATTCAAGAAGCCGCTTGGCTGCTTCATACATGAGGTCGGCATCCAGACGCCGCGAAGTAATCCAGCCCATATATCCGATGATAGGACGTTTGATTTTCTTCATGTCTTCGGGGAGGAGATAACTTGCCCCGTCTCTGAAGCTCTCCAAATCTACACCTTGCCCGATGTCGTGGCAGTTGGAATTATAGGACTTGACGGCTTCTGCCAGTTGCGGTGAATTGGTTGCTACAAGGTCGCTTTTGCTGCATAGCAGAGGCTCTAGGCGTGGAGCGTGTTTCTTCCAAAAAGCACTGGTCATATTGTCACGTCTGTAATATATGGATATACGGGGCTTTAAGAACTCTTTTGCATAGAAGCTGCGATAGATATCGTTGTCTATCAGAAGTATATGGTTTGTGAACTGGAGCTCTTGGGCAGCGGATAGGATGTGCTTGCATATTCTTTTATTATTCAGCCGGTTCACTGCATCGAAGAGAAATCCATCGGGGAAACTGTTTACGGGAAAAGCACAGAAAGGACAATCCAAAGTCCATAGATTGGCAGTGATCTGCCTAAGTCCGTTTTTTTTATTCTTTATAAGTGTTTTGGTGCGTTGTACATCGGGACTTTGCGAATGCATCAAGTAGTTCAGCATATCAACAGGAGTGTTGACATAGAGCACCCGGTTGTGCCGAGATATTTCCTTGGCGATGTCTTTGGCATTGGACCCGATAGCGATGTCCCATGACTGTAAACTTGTGATGATGAAATCTCTGCCTGTAATCATACCTCTTTCAGATTTTAATGGATTGATATACCTTTGATAATTCTCCGGCAGTCCGCGCCCAGGAGAATTGCTGTGCCCTTTGCAGTCCGTATGCTTTTTGCTCTTGATACAAAGTGGGGTTCTGCTCCAGTTGCAGCAGCCTGTCCGCAATTTCTTCAGGCTTGGAAGGATCGACAGTCAGCGCACCGCTGCCGGCCACTTCGGGCATGGCGGAGGTGTTTCCCGTAACAACGGGTGTGCCGCATGCCATGGCCTCCAGCAAAGGGATGCCGAAGCTCTCGCGAAGCGAAGGATAGAGGAAAGCGAAGGATGCATTGTAGAGTGTGGCAAGATGGCTGTTGGGGATGTATCCTGGATAATACAGGTGGCGTTTTATGTCGGCAATACCTTCTTGTTGCAACACCCGGTCTATGTATTCTTCTTTCAGGTCGGCGATGAGTAAGGGACGCTTTGTGGCGGAGCGTTGCAGATAGAGGCTGTATGCCTTCAATACACGCTCCGTATTCTTTTTGGGATCTGTGTTGCCCAGAAAGAAGAGGAAGCCTTTTTCGGGGATATATTGCTGTACGATGTGCATATCCACTTCAGGTAACGGGCTGAAATGTGTGCTGTAACCGTTGTAAATGGCGGTGATGCGGTCAGCAGGAATTTGCAGCGCCTTGCTGATGCGTTCACATTCGAAGCGGGAGACGGTGATTATCTTCCGGCACTTCTTCAGTATGCGCGGTACTATCAGACGGCGGTAGTGCCAGCCCATTTCCTGATATAGTGAGGGGCTGCGATGCCGGCGCGGTTCCAGATAGATGATGTCATGGAGCGTCAGCACAAGCGGAACGGGACACCATAGTGGTGCTGTGTTCGAAGTACAATGGAGCAGGTCGGCCCCCAGGCGCTTCACCGCAAGTGGCAAGGCTATTTGCTCCCACAGCGGATAGCTGGGGCATTTCACTTCTACGATGGAAAGGTTGGAAGACTCTTCCAGACAGCGGTCCTCGCCTGGAGCAACGAGAATGTAGTATTCGTTGCCGTCGTCACGCTTCTGCAACTCCCGGATAGATTCCAGGGCGACGAAGTCCATGCCATGCTTGTTGGGACGGAATATGCGTTGGGCTTCAATGGCGATTTTCATACGCTTCTTTTTATTGTTTGTTTTCTCTCTTCTTGAATCGCAGGATATGGCTGAAAATAGACTCGAACATAAGGATAGGCAATGCCCATATCGCTTTCCTGAAGCGCCGGGCAATTTCACCTTCGGGCAATGCCATGAGAAAAGTCAGCGCGATAGCGGCAAGCAGCAGATACCACTTGAGGCAAAGCGTCCAGTCCATAATCGTGATGACGGCTGTGAAGAAGAGGATAAGGGCTATCAGCAGAAAACGGGAAGGCAACAGCCATTGAAATAGTTTGTTGCAATAGTCCCACTCGCCTCGCAACATGGCAAGGGGGAGCTGCTTGATAGCAAACAGGGCACTGCTGTATTGGGAGCGCAGCCACCCCAGACGCTGGGCTTCGTAGCCATTGGCGCTTTCTTCTTTTTTGCTGTAACAAACAACCTCTTCCAGATATTCTGTATATATGTTTTGCCGTAAGAGTGCCGTTTCCATAGCTTTGCTTATGTCCGAGCCTTTCAGCGTGGGAGCTATCTCGTGGAACATCCTGAAATCGAATGCCATGGCGGAACCTATCAGGGCGGATGAAAACCCCATACGTGTATGCCCCTTGCGGAAGATGTTGTTATTGATCTCTTCACTGGTGGCATTGAGTACGGCAATGCTGGTAGTCAGGTTTTCGGTCATGCGGTGGGCCTGTATGGCATCACAACCGGAATAGTAAGCGTTGTTGAAGAGGCGCAAGGCTTCCGGCACTACTTTGTTGTCGGAATTGAAGAGTACAATCATGTCGTACTCGTTGGGCGAATAGCGTTCCATGACTTGCTGAATGGCATAGACTTTGGTACATTGGTCTTTGTCGGGTACGACAATGTTGACCGGCATCTGCAACAACGTCAGCAAGTCTGCTTCGGACAGTTGGGTGGCGGCAACGGCAATGTCGTATTTTTCACGTGGATAATGTTGCGTATCCAGAAAGTGATTAATGGATTCAATAACCTCTTTGCCGTTTCGCAATACAGTGAACACTACTAGAAAACGGTGGTTTGTTTTGGCGGCGGGGTAGGGGTTCTTGTATTTGCCCAGTGAGAAGAGTGCGCAGACAAACAGGTACAGCACCGGTACTGCCATAAACAAAAACAGAATAGAGTCCGTTATAAGCAGTGCATTGTTGTTTTCGTTCATCCACCAGTCGGGATTGAATATGGAAAAAATATCGAAATTCATGTTTCTTCTATTTATTTTGTTTTATCTCTTTATCAATATAGCTGTCTATACGCTGCCCGTTCAATGCGGCTGCCAGAAAAGTGAAAACAATGATCTGGGTGGGGAACTGATTGAAAAAGGCGTTACCGTAGGCGCTCACCATCAGCCCGAATACACCGCACAGCATGGCGGTGAGCAGTCCGCGCAGTTCATTGTTCCTGACGCGGAACATCACGATGTAGCAAGCCCGTAAGAGGCTTGCGATGAGTATGCTTAAGTACAGGCACAGACCCACTATTCCGGTCTCCATCCACAACTTCACGTAAGTGGAGTCATGGGGGATTGTGGTTGTGACACGATGGGCAAAGCGCTGTGCCTCTACGCCTCCCAGCCCCAGACCTTCGCCAAAAGGACGGTTTTTTAGGTAGACTGCCAGCTTCTTTTTATTCTCTGCCCGCACATTGAAAGATGCATCTTCCGTTGGATGGAAAGCTGTACGCATACGGCGTATCATAGGATTGCTTTGACCTATATATGTGTGAGCAAAAAACAGGTATATGAGGATGCCTAAAAAAAACGTTGACAATACGAGGTGGGCCTTTTTGCTTATCAGGCCAAACAGCATGAGTCCGCCTAAAGGAACGGCCATGGCTCCGCGTGTGCCGGAGAGGAACATGGTGTATATTCCTAACAAGGCGACGATGCCATAGTAGATTTTTGTTTGCCTGTTGGAACTATAAATAGTAATGATGCCGTAAACGATACCTGCCATACCCATATTGGAACCTAGGTTTCCAGCATCTGTGAAGAAAGAAAAGTAACGGGTACCCGTAGCGATGATATGTGTTTTGGCGCCACCTTGGTCAAGCCATGCCCTTTCCAGCGGATCGAAACCTATGTATTTTTGGATGAGGGCTTTCAGTGAGGCCAAAAGTACTAAAATGGAAAGGATGAGAAGAATATGCTTTACATACCTCAACCGGTTGATGAGCACACTTCCTAAAAAGGCTACAATGAACCCGGTGTATATGATGCCCCGCGAAGTGCTCCATGCCTCGAAAACAGCGGTGGGGTTGCCCACCTCAAGAAAACAATAGATAGCCCATAGGGCGCAACCTATCGTGAGGACGTTTATTCCATTGTTCCAGGGTAACTTTTGCGTAAGTATGGAATGAACCAAAGCAGCAAACAATGTGCAGAACAAACCTATGTCCATCACTACGCTGAATCCGGAAAGGTTGCCATATCTTATTATGCTGGTAATAAAATAATTAAGAACGAATAAACCATAGAATGCAACAATCGGGAAGCGTATCGTCTGTATCAGATAGTACAAGGCTGCCGGAAGAAACATAATTGCAATTACTCCCGCCAAAAGGCCGCTGCTGGAGCAGACCACGATGGCGGCTAATCCTGCAACAAGTCCTGCGTAGAGCAATACTTTGGGCGATATGTATCCTCGTTCTATCATCTTCGTTCACTATTTTACAGCGGCTTTTTGGGAGGTGAGTCCCAATTGTGCCAGATTGCTGAGGAAACTGTGCAATGAATTGTAGGGAGGAAGTGGACCGGTGAATGATTCCACTACTTCGCGGTCGGCGTTGTTGAGGTAGAGGAAGAAAGGTTTCTCTGCCAATATCTTGCGCAACGATTGCATTCGTGCATCATCTTTTGCGCTCCACAGACGTACGGCATTTGCTATCAACAGATTGACGTTCGCTCCGGCTATTACAGACTCTGGTACGGTGAAATGGCATAATGCCGGATATTCAACCAAAATGATGTCCGGTGTTTCTTCTGCATCGTTTTTCTGCCAAAAATCCGATAACTGTTGGGCTTGTATGTATTCTTTTTTGTCTACCTCAAAGTCTATGTGATAAGAGACGATACGCACTTTCAGGCCTTCTGTTTTCCAGTAGTCGGCAAAGTATCTGGCAAGGAACGACTTTCCTTCTCTTTCTTCCATACTGAGCAGATTGATGACTATTGACTGACCAGGCTTGAGATACTGATTGAGCTGCTGGCAGACATAAGCTGCTGCACGACGGTTGCACGCTTTGAGAAAACCGCGGAATTTCAAGTTGCTGATGCCATTGAAAGCCGCAATCACCGGTAAGCCTGTAAGGCGCCTGCTACGGTCGGCATCACGCAAGGTCCGGTCTATCAATTCTACCAATAAGGAGAAGCCGATAATGAATATCACACTGCCTACAAAAGCGGCAATGATGTACAATAAACGTTTGCGACCGTTATCTGTCAGGGGGTATTCCGGTGGAGTAATGATCTGGAGATTACTCGTACTCATTTCTATATTTTTCAGGCGGAGACGAGCTTCCGACAAACCACGAAGCACTTCACGATAAGTGTCTTCGGCAAGACCTACCGCACGCTCTTTGCGGTTGACTTGCGTTCCAACAGGAGATAAGGTTTTATATCCTTCACGAATATCTTTCCGACGGTCTTCCAATACTTTAAGTTCTGCTTGAGCTTTGGCTTCGTTAATGACAGCTAATAACCATTCATTAACCATATTCTGTATACCGACCCCTTCTTTAGAGAATGCGTATTCGTTGATATTGTCGGACAGATGACTGATATTATCTTCTGCCTGCTTTAGTTCACGCTTACTTCTTGTAAGCTCTTCATTGGTGCTATGCTGGGTATCAGCAGTGAAAATTTCTTGTTCCGTTATCTTTTCATTCAGCTTGCTGACTTTGTCCAATTCTTGTAGAAGGTCGGTATTGGTGCGTATGAGCCGGGCGCGTACATCCATTTTCTTTTCCAGCATATCAAGTAGCGAACGGGCGCTTTCATATTGCCGTCTGGCAAGTTCGTAACGGTCGTCCACTTCGTATTTGGTGATGGCAAGAGCTTTGGTTTGCTCTCCATAGTTAATTACTTCTTCTTGCACATTATAACGCATCAGGTCATCTTCTTCTTTGGTCAGGGCGCTTTTGGCTTTCTTTACTTGTTCCTCAAAATAGGCTATGACGTTTCTGGTGGAACTGAAACGGAGTATTTCATAGGCTTCGGTCAGTTCTTCTTCCAAAATGGCAATTGTGTTTTGGGCAATGCCGGGGTCGCTACAGGTGTAGTTTATGTCAATCAGGTCGCTATTTCCCAGTCGTCTGATGATTATTTTGTTCAAGGCCTTGAAACTGAAGAAAGGGTTTGAGGGCTGACTGAAAATAGAAAAAACAAAGTTGCCTTTATGAGGTTGACGGTATTTCCTCAGGTTTTCGGTTGTTTTATCAACAGACTGGCGGTCCACCAATGTCAGCACTTCTTTCGGTGTGATCTGCAACAATTGCCGGTAATGTTTGGCAAGGATATAGGGAGTGTCTTTACCTTCATTGCCATGTACCAGACAAGTAGCAAGCAAGCGCACTGAGACTTTCTCCAAAGTGCCTTTGGACTTTCCGATGTTGATAATATTATCGAATGTACTGTTGATAGAGAAGTAATCAGATCGCTCCTCTGTCACTGAACTTGCATTGGTTACACCGGCGTAAATGTTGCTGTTTACTGTGTAACTGAACGGCAGGAACTGGGTAAAATAAATCACCAAAGCGGTAACAATGAGACTTCCCCACAACAGCCGGTAGCGGATGCGGTAAAGAAATTGTGGTATGAACTGTATGACATCCATAAATTCTATTTGTCTTTGATGATTTTTACATTTGTCAGCATTTCCAAAAGGATAATGGAGTTGTGCAGACTTACGCGGGCTTGCTCGTATTGTACAACGGCAGTGGAGCGTCTGCTTCTCTCCAACGATAAGGATATGATGTCTATGGTTCCGTTGATGAAGTTGTTTTCCGAGATCTTCATCTGTGCATTATAGAGTGCTGCCGATTCGGCTTTAGCCTTGATAGTGGCAAGCTGCTCGGTTACGGCGTTGTAGGCGTTGAGCACCTTTAGCTTGCGGTCTTCCATCACTTCCTCTTGGCTGTATTGCAGCTGTTCGATGTCATACCTGTATTTTTTCAGTCGCAGTGGGCGGTTGAACAGGTCGCTAAGGCTGACGCTGACACTGGCGCCGACATTGAATGTATGACGTGAACTGGCTGTTGTGGACTGATACCAGTCTTCGAACGAAGTGCTGTTGTCGTTAAGCACATTATAGCGTCCGTAAGCGTAATTGCCGTTCAGACGGAAATAATCCCACCAGTCACGCTTTTGCAGCCGATATTCGTTCTTTACTTGCTCTACCTGCGATTGCGCACGTTTTACGGTAGCATTCTCTGTCACAGCATCCAGAAAAACAGAGAGGGGAGGCAGCTCTAATCTTTCAATATTTTCATGGCGATTCCCTGAGGTACTTTGCTGAGTGCCTTTTTCCAATTCCATATCGTTGTCTTTCAACAGTTGCAATACTTTGATACGTTCTTCACGTGTCATTTCTTGTTGTGCAACCACATCCGCAGAAATGCATAACAATATGAAAATTAGTATCATATATGTACAGGAAAAACTGTATTTTTGGTTTGTTCTATATCTCATAGAGTTATTGGTTTTATAACTTTGGAATTTACACATTCTCTTTCTGCACAAACGCTGTAAATGTCCTAAGGATAATCTTCAGGTCCAACCAGAAAGAAAAATCTTGTGCGTATTTGATATCAAGTTGCTTTCGTTCTTCCGCCGACATCTTACCGGCTCCGCCCCGCTTTTCCACTTGCCAAAGACCGGTAAGTCCGGAAGGAGCCATGAAGCGGTCTATGTATGCGTCACTGGTCAGCAGTTCAGCTTCATAGAGTGGGAGAGGACGGTTGCCTACAATGCTCATGTCTCCTTTTAAGACGTTGAGTAGCTGTGGAAGTTCATCTATGCTGTATTTGCGGATGAAGCGGCCGATACGTGTTACGCGCGGATCGTTCTCTATCTTGACAAAAGGACTTTCGTGGGTATGCGCTTTTTGTTTCAGGAAATCTTTTTCCGGTATGATGAAATCGTCTGAAATCAGTAGAGTGGCTTCCTCTTCGGGCGAACCTGTGAGGTCGTCAAAATGAATGTCAGGGATGTCCTCCGCCACTTCTTCTTCCATTTGATACTGGTTGAGGGCGTTGAGCTCTTTCAACCGTTTGTCCGCATTGGTGTACATGGAACGGAACTTCAGAAAATTGAATATCCGGTAATTGCTGCCCACCCGTTGTGACTTGTAGATTACCTTACCTTTGCTTTCAAGACGGATGGCAATAGCTGTACCGATGAGCAGAGGGGAGAGTATAACAAGTGCACTTAGGGAAAACAGAACGTCGAATGTGCGCTTCCATAAAGGAAGGTGAAAAGTGTTGAGCGCCTTTCGGCGAGTCTCACTGAATTCCTGCATTTTATGTTGTTGGCGTATTTGCAGGAATTGGCTCATTCTTTGGATGCTTTCTTTATCTGCCTGTAAGGGCAGGGTGTTGCTGACGCCAGCCTGCAGATAGGCTTTGCGGTGTTCTGTTTGTAACTTTCCGGTAATGAGGATAATGTATACGCGTGGAAACTTTTTGTGAAGATAGGAGATGTCGATGCAGTCCTTTTCAGTATTGGTTTGCTCGTAAAGGATAGATGTGTTATATCTTTCGCGGATGCCGTTTATGATTTTGACCGCTTTATTGACACTGGAAACAGACACGAACATACCGTCTGTAATCGTGTTCAGATGATTGATTGCTGTTTTGTTATTTCCTATGTAAATATAATATAACATGTTCCTCTTACAGCTCTTTTTAGATGTATTTCTTGATGCGGGCTCTCAGTTCCAAAGGATTGAATGGCTTGAGAATATAGTCTGCGGCTCCGGCTTCAAGTAAATGAATGCGCTCGGTGGTGCTTTCTTCACTGGAGAGCATCACTACCGGAATGTGCTTCAGTAGCTCGTTACCTTTCAGATAGTAGAGAAATTCATTACCACGCATGTGCGGCATGCGGATGTCGGAAATGATAAGGTCGGGAAGATTGCCTTCATTGAGCCATTCAAGGGCCTTGATCGGATCCTCAAAATATTCCAGATCGTATTCTGTTCCCAAATAAATTTTGAGCACGCGGCCGATAGTGACTTTATCGTCAACTAATAATATTTTTTTCATTGTTCTATTTGTTCTTACTCTGCTGTTTTGTTTGTTCTCTTATGTAAGTAACAAAAATAACTATTATTTTTTATTGATTTTATCCAATTACTAATGAGAATGAATAACTGTTAGCTTACTTTAACAATAACGTGGGAGAAAAACATGAGAAAACGTCTGTTTATGCGTTTTCTCATGTTTTTCCGGTTTACCACATATAGTTGGCCCGGGGTTAATATTTGTTGAGCTGAGTCAGGTTCTCAATGGGATATACATCTTGGCTATGCGATTTATACCAATCGTTATCTTGCTGTCCGCCGGTAGTGACCCATGATTTGAACTTGTCGTACACTGTTGTTATTTTTTGGTGTTCTGTCGGCCATGCAAATTCTTGGGGGATTACAACTGCCCAGGCAAGGTTCTCTTTGCTGAGATAGTATCTGTTTTCGGCAACGGATGAATTGTCATTACCGCTGTTGAGGTAATAGGTAGTGGCCAGGTCGGTCGGTGCAAAGCCTGCTACATGCACTTCCGTACGCTCTCTTTTGACAGTGGTGGGAGCTGTGATAGCGAAAATGTCGATGTGGTTGATGTTCAAATCTTCTGGTTTCACGTTGGCGGAGGCAGGAAGTTCCATGATGATGCTATATTCCTTCGTGTCTTTTTTGAACGGACCGTCGGCAACGGTGTTGATGAATTTACTTGCATCAGTGTACTTACTGCCCCATAGTGCTGTGTGTGCATCATTGAAGAGGATATAAGTAGGCAAGCTTTGTCCATCCTCGAATGACACGTTTTTGCCACTGACGGTGAATTTATCGGGGCGTATGTTTTGGGGAAGTTTGATGAAACGTATGCCGGCTCCCAATGTTTTGGCTGCACCTACTGCCCGTAGGTCAAGGGTTATTCTGAGGCGCTCGACTATACCGTCTTCGTTTACTTTCAATTCCTTTCTGGACATTACGATAACGAGGTCGTTCATGTCGAAGTCACCGTATACCGGCCAGTTGTCTTCGAATGTAAAGGTATACGTATCGCTGTCCCCGATTTCTATGGGAAAGTCAGGATCTTTTTCTTCTTCGCCTTTGTTGCCTTCATCATAGAGTCCGCCACAGGTCTCAATGGTGTATTTGGATTCGTCGAAACCAGTGTTGATGCTTTCGTTCTTTTTAAACGGATGGTGCTTGTCAGGACCTTTTATTTTTCCCTCGATAACAAGATTTCGGCCTAATAGCTCTGTGTTGGTGGGGTTCTCAAATTCTATTTCTTCGACCTTAATCATGGATTTGTTATCGTTGGTGATATTTATAGCCTGGAAGATGACGTTGCCGCTTTCCACATCAAATTCTTTAGCCTTAATCATGGAACCGTCTATCAACGTGAGCTTGGCATTTGCATGAGTTTCTATTTCGGGGACCGGCAGCCATTCTGTGTCAGACTCATTGGCGCGGCCGGCAGTAATGGAGCCTTTGTTCAAAGTCATGTTCTGGAATTTGAATTCTTCTTTTACGATGACAGTACAACTGTTGTATAAAGATGAACTTGTAAATTCGGATACTTCAATGATGCCGTCATTATAAACAGATAGGTGTCCTTCTATTTCGTGGCCGGTGATTTTGGCTTTATCATGGTTTATGATGACTGTTGCTGTGGAATTGTCGGTTTTTATTTCACCATCATTTTTATCGAATTTGATATAACCATAGTTGAATATCCGGCTACCATTGATGTTGATATTTGTGGCACTGTTCAAATTGGCCTTGTTCAACAACTGGACGCTTGTGACCTTGACTGTTTTAGCACTGAATATATGATGGTTGATGACGTTGCTTCCGTTGATGCGGGCTTCACCCTTGACGTCAATAACTCCCTCATTGAACAGTTCGGGATGGCCTCCCAGGTTCATTGTCAAATCCTTGCTGGCTGTGATTGTGCCGAAATTCTTGGTGGGGCATCCTAAATTCAGGGAGACACATTCAAGATTACCGCCGTTTTGTATGGTGAGGGTGTTGTTATTGCCGATAGTAAGGTTGCTTGCGATGATTTTACCGCCGTTCATTACATATATGTCAAGGTTTGAATTTAGATTGCCGTTTAACTCCCAAACACCTTGTACAAATACGGTTGCCCGGTCATTATTGTTGGTTTTTATAGTCTGCCTTTCGGTTTCCCCTCTGCCTATAATATACTTGGCTCCGTTGGAGAGCACTCCGGAGCTGTTGTCGTTAAACTTGTCTGATGTGGCTGGAACAGACGGTATTACCTCCGATTCCTTATATTCCTTATCCTCAATTTCCGTTATTCCCGCTTGCCGGGCTGCTTCGAATGCAGAGTTGGAGCTACTCGTAACTCCGCTTGCCGCCCTTGTGCCGGTGGAAATGTAAAATAGTTTACAGTTCATTGTTCCTCCGTTTTCGGGAATTGTATATTCGTATACTTCTTTACGCTGTTTGGGATCTGTCTGGCGGATAAACAATCTTGTGGTTGCTTTGGAGATACTGATTTCTGTATTGTAGCTTTTGTTCTTGTTGGCAGTACCCGCTGCGATAGGAGTGACGCCGGCGTTGGATATCGGATTATCGGTAAAGACTTCTATAAGATACTTATACCGACCGTTAAACTCGTCTTTTACTTCAACATTCAAGTTTATGGCATTGATCATGGACCAGTCGAAGCTGTCGGGAGCGGAAAAGTCTTCTCCTAGCGGATTTTCTTTCGGCACTGTCTGAATTCCTCTTTCGGGATCGTACACATCGTCTGTGCAACCGGCAAGCACCAAAGTGCTGACAATGGCTGCCATTACTGAAAAACGGTTGAATAATTTCATAAGCTAATCTATCAACGTTATTACTGCTTTGTTTGCTCTTGGATAAAATAATCAACTTCTGATTATTTACGCTGCAAAAATACTATATTATTTGAATATCTTAGCTATATATATTGTATTTTTTAATAATAGAGGAGATGAATTTGTAAGATCCGGCAGTTAAGTGATCTTATAAACTTGTAGATTGTGCTCAGCTTAGAGGGGAGAAAGGCTTTGAGAAAAAAGAGGAAATTACTCTTTTGTAATTTCCCCTGCTAAATCCGAATTCATCCGGTGACGAATTTCTGTTTGGCTAAGTCCATGCCCCAGAAGGAACATTAGCTTTGTAACGGCACATTCGGGCGTACTGTCATAACCGCTGATGACTCCGGCTTGAAGAAGATGCAGCCCGGTTTCGTAGCGGCCCATCTCTACGCCTCCACTTTGGCATTGAGTGATGTTGACAATGATGATGCCACGCTCGGTCGCGTCCTTTAACTGCCGGACGAACCATTCTTTTTGGGGAGCATTCCCGGAACCGAATGTCTTGAGAACTACTGCTTTCAATCCCGGTACATGAAGTACGGAATTAATGATGCTCTCCTGAATGCCGGGAAACAGTGTAAGCACCACGACATTGGTATCGAAGAGATAATGCGGTTTCATCGGTCGTGTGGGATCGGGACGGCGGATGATATGTTCGTTGTAACGGATATGGATTCCTGCTTTTGCCAAGGCGGGATAGTTGAAAGACCGGAAAGCATTGAAATTTTCAGCATTAATTTTGGTGGTCCGGTTGCCTCGCATCAGTTCGTTTTCAAAGAAGATGCACACTTCGGGAACAACAGCTGTGCCGTCCGGATGTTTGGCGGCAGCTATTTCAATAGAAGTAATCAAGTTTTCTTTTCCGTCTGTACGCAATGTTCCGATAGGGAGTTGCGAACCGGTAAGGATGACCGGCTTCGCGAGGTTCTCAAGCATGAAACTGAGTGCCGATGCCGTATAAGACATTGTATCGGTGCCATGTAGAATAACAAAACCGTCGAAGTTGGTGTAATTGCTGTTTATGATTTCAACAATCTTTGCCCATAAGGAAGGTTCCATATCGGAGGAGTCAATAGGAGGATCGAACTGATAGGAGGAGATGCGGTAATTGAAACGCTTCAGTTCGGGAACGTGTTTGAGCAGGTGGTCGAAATTGAAGTTTTCGAGAGCACCGGTTTCGGGATTTTCTATCATTCCGATAGTCCCGCCTGTGTAAATTAAGAGAATGGAGGGATAATCTGCTTTCATAAATATCGCGTTTTACTTCTTTTTCGGGCACAAAGATAATACAAACCGAGAGTAGAATGAAATGAATTTATTCATTTTTTATGCCGAGGCTCTGTTTATCTTCGCTTCCCTTGCTCCCTTTTCATTACAAATCTTCTTTCAAGTGCGTAATGGCTTGCTGTGCATCTCCTTTGTATTTATTGAGCAGAGTTACGAAACGGCTTCCTATGATAGCTCCGGAAGCATGGGAGCAGGCAGCATCGAAAGTCTGTTTGTTGCTGATACCGAAACCTACCATGCGTGGGTTGTGCAGATTCATGTCTTGAATTTTTTTGAAATAAGCCTGTTTTCGGTTGTCGAAATCCTTTTGTGCGCCGGTGGTAGCAGCTGATGATACCATATAAATGAAACCGTCGGTGTGGGCATCTATTTCGCGGATACGCTTTTCGTCGGTTTCGGGGGTAATGAGCATGATGACGCGTAGGTCATATTTCAGTGCAATCGTCTTATAGTTTTTTTCGTAATCCCTGAAAGGCAGATCGGGTATGATTACACCGTCAATGCCACATTCCGCACATTTCCGGCAGAATGCCTCAAAGCCGAAATGCATGATGGGGTTGAGATAGCCCATTAAGAGCAACGGGATGCGGACATCACGACGAATATCCTGTAATTGTTCGAAAAGGAGACGGAGGGACATGCCGTTGCGCAGGGCACAGGTGGCAGCATCTTGGATGACGATGCCATCGGCCATTGGATCGCTGAAAGGAATACCGATTTCTATCATGTTCACTCCATTTTTTTCGAGGGTGCGGATAACATCGGCTGTACCCTCAAGCGTGGGGCAACCGGCACAGAAGTAGATAGACAGCAGGTTGCCGGGATTGTTTTGAAAGAGTAGGTTGATTCGGTTCATATTGAGTTCGCTGTTAATAGGTTTATTATTACGGGTTATGTTATTTGTTGGCGGTTTCACCGTTTCTTATCTCTTGAAGGAAGTTTTTGATGCGCTCCACATCTTTTTGTCCCGGTACAGTTTCAAAACGGCTATTGATGTCGATGCCGGCCAGTTTGGGATGATGAAACTCTTTGATTGCTTTGGTGCTGTACGGGTTGATTCCTCCGCTGAGCAGAAAAGGGGTCATTCCTCCATAGCGATACAGCAGGTTCCAGTCGAACTGGTTGCCGGAACCGCCATATTGCGGGGTTTTGGTGTCGAACAGATAATAATCGCATAATCCTTTGTAGGCTGAGGTGCACATTAAATCTTTGGGATGTGAAATGGAGAATGCCTTGATGAGATGCAGGCCGTTGTTGCATAGTGATCGACAGTACTCGGGAGATTCGTCACCATGAAGCTGTATGTAATCCAATGCGAAGCGATCGGCATACATCAGGATATTTTCTTTGTTTTCATTGACAAAAACGCCGACACGCTTTGCGTGGACAGGCAGATAATCGGGCAATTCGCATAGGCAGCGGGGGGACTTGGGGTAGAAGATGAAGCCTATCATATCTACACCCAGTTGTTCTACTTCGCGGATGTTTTCCGCTTCGGTCATACCGCATACTTTGATACTAAGAGGAGTCATATTCTTGAACGATTTGTGGTTGGTAATTTACTTTTGAGAAATGATGGGAGAGATGAAATCTTTCAGTGTATCTCCGGGGTGGTCGGTTTTCATAAAAGCCTCTCCGATGAGAAAGCCGCGGAAACCGGCAGCACGCAGACTGCGAATTGTTTCGGGATGCGAGATGCCGCTTTCCGAAACGAGTATGGGCATATTACGGACATCGGAAGCGCCTTTCTTTGATCCTATTGCTTGTTGAAGCTGTCGGGCTATGCGGAAAGAGTTTTTTACGTCGGTGACAAATGTGCCGAGATTGCGGTTGTTTACGCCTAACATATCCACTTCTTTGTTTATATAAGGCAGCTCGGAGGGATTGTGAATTTCGAGTAATACTTCCAACCCCAGGGCGTGGGCTTGAGTGGTGAGGGTGCTACATTCTTTTTGCGTCAGGCAGGCGGCAATCAGTAGTACGGCATCCGCACCAACGATACGTGCTTGCAACAGCTGGTATTCGTCGATAATGAAGTCTTTTCGCAGTATTGGGATGTCGACCAGCGGACGCGCTGTGCTGATGTCTCGCAGCGAGCCGCCAAAGAATTTTTCATCCGTAAGGATAGAGAGTGCGGAGGCACCGGCGGTTTCGTATGCTGCGGGTATTTCTTCGGCTTTGGCGGTCTCATATATCCAGCCTTTCGAGGGGGAACGGCGCTTGAACTCGGCAATGATTCCCGTAGGTGAGGACGCAAGGGCCTGTCTCATACTATGGCGGGGGGCTGAGGAACTTCCCATGAGTTTCTGCACTTGCTCGCGTAGTTGTTCCGGTGAAACGGATTGTTTCTGCAACTCTACTTCTGTTCGTTTGTGGGCGATGATTTCAGATAAAATATCCATGGCATTATTGATTTTGATATTCAGGATTTTAGTGATTGACCTCTATAAACTTTTTCAACGTTTTCAGTGCACGTCCGCTTTCCAGTGATTCGCGGGCAATGGCAATGCATTCTTCAATCTCTTTTTCCGGTTCTATTACCTGAATGGCAAAGGCCGCATTGACAATGACGCATTGTGTCTGGGCGGCTTCTGCACGATTGTTCAGGACATTGTCGAAGATGCGTGCTGCATCTTCCTTGCAAATGCCTCCGGACAGTTCTTCGGGACGTACTGCGCTGAAACCGAGGGCTTGCGGACGGTAGATGCGCTCATAATTGCGTGTCATCACTTTGAATTCATCGGTCAGTGAGATTTCATCGTAGTTGTCCAGACTGTTTACAACGGCAAAGTCGATGCCGAGTTTATAGAAAACATTCGTGTAAAGACGCATTTGTGAGAGATCTGCTACGCCCAGCAATTGATACGCGGGCTCGCATGGATTCACCAAAGGCCCCAGCAGGTTGAACAGTGTGCGTACTCCCAGTGCTTTGCGCACAGGAGCCACAAGTTTCATTGCCGGATTGAACAGTTGTGCGTGCAGATAGGCGATGTTACATTCTTCCATACTTCGTTTCAACGTGTCGGGGTTGTTGGTGAAGCGGATTCCATGTTGCTCTATTACGTTGCTTGCTCCACTGACGGAGGTAGCGCCGTAATTGCCATGTTTGGCTACTTTATAACCTGCTCCGGCTACAATGAAACAGGCGCAGGTGGAGATGTTGAACGTGTTCTTTCCGTCTCCGCCGGTACCTACGATGTCAATGGGACGATAAGGTGCGAAGTTTATATGGATTCGTGTTTCCATAAGCGCTTCGCGAAAGCCTGCCAGCTCGTCTACTGTAATGCTACGCATTTGAAAAACAGTAAGTAATGCTGCAACTTGAGCTTCGGGATATATTCCCCGGCTGATGTTGAGGAGGAGTTGTCTGGCTTCCTCTGTGGTGAGCTCTTCATGGTTGAAGAGACGGGTCAATATTGCTTTCATAGGATGTGTCATTTACTTTTGTGAGATGTAATGTTTTCATCACCTTGTAACCAGTTTGCCATTATTTGTTTTCCGTCGGGGGTCAGTACGGATTCCGGATGAAACTGAATACCGCGGACGTCATATTCTCGATGTTTCAATGCCATAATCTGCCCTTCGGGACTGACGGCGGTAATGGCAAGCGTTTCAGGAAAGTTTTCCGTATCTACTACCCAGGAGTGATAGCGTCCTACGGGAATTCTTGCGGGCAGTCCCCGGAAAATATAATCCGGCTCTGTCAGTTGTATGTCGGTTTGTACGCCATGAAACACTTTGCTGAGGTTGACTAACCGTCCGCCAAAGACCTGCCCGATAGCTTGTTCGCCCAGACAGACGCCCAATATGGGTTTCTTGCCGGAATAGGTGCGTATTACATCCAGCAATAGTCCGGCTTCTTCGGGTACGCCGGGGCCGGGAGAAAGAATGATTTTATCGTACTGTTCCAGCTCTTCTATTTTGAATTGGTCATTGCGTAGCACATCTACCTTTGCGCCGAGTTCTTTCACCAGATGTGCAAGGTTGTAGGTGAAAGAGTCATAATTGTCTATGATTACTACCATGGGGTTATTTATTGTTTTGAAATTCTTTACATTTTTTCTGCCATAATGATTGCCTTCTTCAATGCTCCTAACTTGTTGTTCACTTCTTGGAGTTCGTATTCATCATTGCTTTGGGCCACAATACCGCCGCCTGCCTGAAACCATAGCACTCCATTACGACTGACGAAAGTGCGGATGGTGATTGCCTGATTCAGACTTCCGTTCAGGCCGATGAAGCCGATGCAGCCCCCGTATGCACCGCGGTTGTGTGTTTCCAGTTCACTGATGAGCTGCATGGCGCGGACTTTCGGCGCACCACTCAGTGTTCCGGCGGGGAAAGTGTCAATGAACGTCTTAATAGGGTCTGCATCATTGTTCAGCGTGCCGCTGACGCGGCTCACAAGGTGAATGACATGGCTGTAATATTGCATTTCCTTGTAGAAATCCACTTTTACGTCATGGCAGTTGCGGCTGAGGTCGTTACGGGCAAGATCCACTAACATCACATGTTCTGCGTTTTCTTTGGGGTCGTCGTGCAGGTGTCGTGCATTTACGGCATCCTGTTCCGGGTTACCGGTGCGTTTGGTGGTGCCGGCAATGGGATCTATGTAGGCATGAGTTCCTTCAATGCGACAATGTGTTTCGGGTGAAGAACCGAAAATGCGGAAACCTCCGAAGTCGAAATAGAACAGGTAAGGCGAGGGGTTGATGCTGCGCAAGGCGCGGTAGAGCTTGAAGTCATCGCCTACGAAACGTTGCTCGAAACGACGGGAGAGGACTATCTGAAAAACATCACCTCGCAGGCAGTGGGTTATGCCCCGCCGGATGTTGGCTTTGTGTTCCTCATCCGTCAGCGGAGAAGTGGTTTCGCCGACAGCGCGAAACCCATAAGTAGTGTAGTTGCGGTTGTGAATTGCTTTCTGCACCTTGTCCAGTTCGCTTTTCTCGCCGGGAGCAAGCATCTCCAACAACAGCATCTCGTTTTTGAAATCGTTGAAGACGATGAGGTATTTATATAATATATATAGCATATCCGGCGCGTCGTTGGTGGCTTCACGACTGTCTTTGACAGCGATGTTCTCAAAATACCGTACGGCATTGAAAGATGTGTAGCCGTACAGACCGTAATAATTACTGTATTCTCCCTTCACGTGGAAACGATTGAGAAAGTCATGCAAAGCATTTTCCACATGGTATTCCTCGGTTATGGGGCGCTCTTCACGCGTACCGTCGGGCAAGCGGAATACAGAGATTCCATGATCTATGCTGAAGCTTGCCACCGGACAAAGCCCGATGAAGGAACGGCTGTTCTCGCTGCCATGATAGTCGGAACTCTCCATGAGTGCACTTTGGGGAAAGATGTCACGCACCTTCAGGTAGGTGCTTACGGGAGTGTGCAGGTCGCCAAGCATCGTACGGCTCACTGTCTGATAATTATACTGTTTCATTATTCCAACTTATAATTTGTAATTCAAATATGTTTCCACATCCTTGTCTCCCCGTCCCGAAACTGTCAGCACAACCACATCGTCGGTTTTAAAGTTCAGTTTCTCCAGCGCACCCAATGCATGGGCACTTTCCAGTGCGGGGATGATGCCTTCGAGTTTTGTCAGCTCATAGGCGGCGCGGATGGCTTCGTCATCATTTATGGAGAGTACGATGGCGCGTTTCTGCGCAGCAAGATTGGCGTGCATGGGACCGATGCCCGGATAATCTAGGCCGGCGGAGATAGAGTAGGGTTCTTCGATCTGCCCGTCCTCATTTTGAATGACGTAGGTGCGTGCACCATGAATGATACCCAGTTTTCCAAGGGCAATGGTAGCGGCTGTCATGCCGGTTTCTACTCCTTTGCCGCCGGCTTCAGCGAGCACGATCTGTACGCGTTCATCATCGATGTAGTGGTAAATGGTTCCGGCTGCATTACTGCCGCCGCCTACACAGGCTACGAGGTAATCCGGACAGTCGCGTCCTTCTTTTTCCATGAGCTGCTTTCTTATCTCTTCGCTGATGACCGATTGTAAGCGTGCCACCATGTCGGGATAGGGGTGGGGACCTACGGTAGAACCGATAATGTAGTATGTATCTGCCGGATGGCAACACCAGTCGCGTATGGCTTCGTTGGTAGCGTCTTTCAGGGTCATGTTACCGCTGGTTACGGGGATTACGGTTGCTCCCAGCATCTTCATCTTTTCTACATTGATGCGCTGGCGTTCTACATCGGTCTTGCCCATGTATACAATGCACTCCATATTCATCAGGGCACAAACCGTGGCAGTGGCAACCCCATGCTGGCCTGCACCTGTTTCAGCGATGATACGTCGCTTCCCCATGCGGCGTGCCAGTAAAATCTGACCAATGGTATTATTGATTTTGTGGGCACCGGTATGGTTCAGGTCTTCTCGCTTCAGATAAATCTTGCAGCCGTACTTCTCCGACAGGCGGTGGGCAAGGTAGAGTGGAGAAGGACGTCCTACGTAGTCACGCAGTAGCCAGTCATATTCCTGTCTGAAATCTTTACTTTGCAGGACACTGAGATAGTTCTTTTGCAATTCCTCTACACATTTGTGGAGTATTTCGGGGACATATGCTCCACCGAATTCTCCGTAATAACCTTCTTCGTCAACTAAGAAACTTGCCATGTTATTTACTGTTTTACGATTAACTATTTACTATTTACTGTTGAAATCATAGGGAGTGACAAACTTTATTTAAATAGAAAGAGCCCTGTCGCTTGGTGCGACAGGGCTCTTTCTAAATATCTATCATATTACATATATACATACGAGCACTGCTCCCTTACGACTGTCGGAGTTGTAATGGGTGCCACCACCAATATGTATTTACGAATATTGTTTTCATTGTCTTTTTTTTGTTTTAACGGGGGCAAATATAATCAGATTGTTTTAATTACCAAAATAAATCTTACTTTTTTTATGTAAGAACATTCTTTCTGAATTTTTGTTCTTTATAGAATTAACAGCCGTTATTTATTTATATTAAAAGAAAGGAACAGACTATGAAGCGAAAACATTTGGTTGCCGTAGGTGCAATTATTGCTATTGTATTATTGCTATATTGGCTTTTTATTGCCGAAGACTTGAACGCATGGCTCAATGTAAATTGATTTTTTTCGTATCATCATGCGGGAGTGTTTGGATAAATAATGTATCTTCGCAAAAAATCAAAGACTCATGAAAGGATTAAGTTATTCATTCTTGCGTGCGATATGTGCGCTGGTTATTGGCTTGGTATTGGTGATGTTCCCCGATCAGGCCGGCGATTATTTTGTGATAACGATTGGTGTAATTTTTCTTGTACCTTCGCTCATCAGTATCATAGGATATTATGCTCAGGCAGCCGAGGTGCGCCGCCGTTTTCCTGTAGAGGGAGTAGGTAGCTTGCTATTCGGGCTATGGCTGATTATTATGCCCGGCTTTTTTGCCGATTTGTTGACGTTTGTATTGGGCTTTATTCTTGTGATGGGCGGTGTGCAGCAGATAGCATCGCTTTCGGCTGCCCGACGGTGGACACCCGTACCGGGTGGGTTTTATGTTGTTCCGGTGTTGATATTGCTTGCCGGACTGATTGCTTTGTTCAATCCTACCGGAGTGCGTTCTACGGCATTTATAATTATAGGGATCACCAGTTTGGTTTATGCGGTTTCGGAATTGATAAACTGGTTTAAGTTTACCCGTCTCCGTCCAAAAGCACCGGTTGCCGGCGATAAAACTTCAGATGTTGACATCGAAGATGCAAAAATCATAGAATAGCGTGTAGCTGAGGCATAAATTTTATTGCTATCCGTCATTCGAAGCACAACGAAGAAGGTTATGTTTCTATCATGAAGAGCTGGTTCTTTGTTGTGTCCCGAATGACGGATTCTTTTTCAAATATTCTTCTGCAAATATTCTTCGATCTCTTCGGCTGTGGCATCTTTCAGCAGTACTGTTTTGTCCTTGTCCAGCAGATACAGAGTGGGAATTGCTTTCAGATCGTATAGGTTCTTTTGATCAATCATCTGTTTTTTGTCGTATCCGTTAATCCAGTCACTGGGAAAATCGGAGAGGTGCTTCTGCCATTCTGCCAGATCTATATCCGGGTAGAGGGAAAGAACCTTCACCTTGTGCTGCGCAATGGCTTGGCTTATGGTAGGGCTCTGCTTCAAGGCTTTAATCGTTTCATTGCAGGCATGGCAGCCGGGATTATTGATGAAGAGCAGTGTGTAGAGCGCTTTTAGGGCGTACAGCGTGCCTTGTTTCCCGTTGGCAAGTGTATAAGTGAAGTCCAGCGCTTTAGTACCTATGCGGTTCTTCTGTGCCAGGGATCGACGTGCTTTCGGTCGTATTTTCTCTGTATCGTCCAAAATGGGGGATTTCAGCATAGCGTCCAAGACGGAGATGTACAATTCTTCGTTGCGCATCGGTGAGTTGGGGTCATACAGATATTTGTCAGCAAGAGACGTCAGGTACATATAGCATTTCTTTTCTTTTTCTGCCTGTGTAAGTAAGGTTTTCAGGGCAATGTCGGCAGTAGAGGCGGGTACTAACCGCAGAATGTCGATGAAGTTCACCCAGCCTTGCTCTGTCACTTCGGGGTGGTGCACATAGTTGCTGTCGGCAAAGTTCACATTGTCCCAGTAGTGGCGTGCCAGATAGTCTGCACGCAGTTCTGCAGTATTCAGCATGGCAGGTATTGTGGGGAGCGTGAGGGTAGTGATAGTATCTGTCTCAATCACCTTTGATTGTTTGATGCTTGCTTGCCCATTACTGCATGCGGTGTTGGTGTTCAGTAACAAAGGCAATAATATATAAGCGGGTAACAGCTTTATGATTTTCGTTTTTTTCATATATAAAGTATAATTTGTGGAGAATATAACAAATGGATTTATGAAAGAGACTTTTCTTGCATATTATCTTTATTATTTAATGTCGCAAAGATAATTGAAAAATAGGTGAAATGGCAACTGTAAATGTCTTTTTCTGAATGAAAATTAGGGTGCTTATTATAAATATCGCATGTCAGTGTGTATATGGTGTGTACTTTATCTTCTCAGACAGCCTGTCATAGTGAGACTCCGCTATGATTCCTGCTCCTCCGTATAATCATGTGAGAAACTACACTTTTTCGTCCTTAATCCATTGCTTGGTAGATGTTTACACTGTCATAACTGTAAATGTTTACTTTTCTTGCATAACTTCCATCCGATATCTTTGTGCAAGCGTTGCGGATAAAGGCAGCGAAGGGCTTTGTGCAGTGTGTATAAATTTAAGTGACTGGCAAAGATAATGAATTCAGAGAATCATGCATCGTCGTGCCGGTGCAAAACGGATGGTCTGTTTACTCCGAACACATCATCCGTTTGCCCCGAACACATCATCCGTTTGCCCCGAACGCATCATCTGTTTCCTTCAAACGCATCATCCGTTTTCCTCAAACGTATTATCCTTTTGTTTTTCCCTTTTTTATGCTCCTTCCCCTGCATTTTCTCTTCCTTTCCGCGCCTCTTCCTTTCTTTTTTGGGTTGTCCGGTAGATATACGATAGTATATCTTATCTTCTTATTATTTATATTGTGTCCGTTTGTTGGTTGTAGGGGTGGCTATGTAGTATATTCAAGTTGCTGATAACAAGCGTAATAGGGTGGCTATTTGGGTGTCCGTTTTGTGGTTGTAATGACTAAACCGCTGCTATGTGGCTTTTTACAGGTAATGTCCGGCTTAAAACCGTCCGTCCTTATGCCCGCCCATACGCCCGCCCGTACGTGCGTGTGTGCGTGTGTGTATATATATTGTGTATCTTCCTTCCCCTTTTGTTTTCCTTTAAAAAATCATGCTCTGTAACCTGTTTGTCAATCAGTCATTTATGAAAAAGTTTTGATATTTCTGATAAAAAAGGCCTTGTATATTTGGTGCGTATTCCCAAATCCGCTACTTTTGCATCCGCTTTCGAGAACGAGGGCAGCGATAGTTTGACATTCTGACAGAAACGGAGTAGGAACCCTTCCTTTTTTCTTGTTATTTGGTGCTGTTTGTTTCATGAATACCGCCTTTAAAAAGAAAAATGAAAAAAAACTTCAGATTTATTTGGAGTATATTAAATAAAGTTCTTACCTTTGCACCCGCTTTCAAAATGAGAGCAGCGTTGTTTGACAATCTTTTTGAAATCCGGGCGGTAACGACAGTTCTTTTTCTTTGTTCTTCCTTTCGCAAGAGAGATGACTCGAAGAAAGAAAAAAAATAAAAAAAACTTCCGAAAATATTTGGAAGATATTAAATAAAGTCCTTACCTTTGCATCCGCTTTTGAAAAGAAAAGCAATCGTAAAACAAGCGATCTTTGAACAGATTTACATAAACAATACAAGTAGTACAAGAGCAGGTACATTCTTAATCTTTAAGATATGTATCTGGGTAAAAAAAAGAACCGTCAATACTTATAATATATAGGTAATTGAAAAGCTTTTTTAAATTCGAGCGTCCTGAACAGAGCAAGAACCACTCCTTTGGAATGATTAACAATACTTTTACAATGAAGAGTTTGATCCTGGCTCAGGATGAACGCTAGCTACAGGCTTAACACATGCAAGTCGAGGGGCAGCATGATTGAAGCTTGCTTCAATCGATGGCGACCGGCGCACGGGTGAGTAACACGTATCCAACCTGCCGATAACTCGGGGATAGCCTTTCGAAAGAAAGATTAATACCCGATAGTATAGTATTTCCGCATGGTTTCACTATTAAAGAATTTCGGTTATCGATGGGGATGCGTTCCATTAGATAGTTGGCGGGGTAACGGCCCACCAAGTCAACGATGGATAGGGGTTCTGAGAGGAAGGTCCCCCACATTGGAACTGAGACACGGTCCAAACTCCTACGGGAGGCAGCAGTGAGGAATATTGGTCAATGGACGAGAGTCTGAACCAGCCAAGTAGCGTGAAGGATGACTGCCCTATGG